>Ga0114958_10000010_pt1 | contig 205413 bp, 275 predicted proteins | sample C_130208_EF_Meta_FD_89577 | JGI IMG/M metagenome (GOLD analysis project Ga0114958, IMG submission 89577) | Freshwater microbial communities from Lake Croche, Canada to study carbon cycling - C_130208_EF_MetaG | ecosystem: Environmental > Aquatic > Freshwater > Lake | place: Lake Croche...
GTTTTTCTTTCTTTTTGCCAAATTTTGTTGATGAGTAAGAATTTGTAGATTTTCTATTCTATCATTTGCTTTATTTCCATCAATATGATCAATATCCATTTTTACATGGGGTATTTTTTGGTGCATGCTCCACCATATGATATTGCTTCTTCTTACTTTGTATTGTTTTCCATTTACCCTTTTAGTAATCATTACATAACCACGTTTATTAAGTACCCCTATACTTTCTCCTGTTTTTCTGCTATATACAATTCCGGTTTCAGGATCAGGATTTATATCTTTTAACATATCCTCCCTGTTCTCCCATACTTTTTCTATTGCTCTTTTCATAATTGTTACTTTATATATTTTTACAAAATATTAAGCAAGTTCCAGATTCAATAACAGTTGCACCATATTATTGTTAATATCATTTGGAAAATTAAGATGTTGGCGACTATATTCTCCCCATAAATCAAAAGCTGCTTTGTCATATGCACGGGCTGCCTGTTCCTCTGATTCATAATAACCAAAACTCAGATGTTTTCCTTTGTGTTGAAGACTGGCCCTCCATTTTTTGCTTTTTTTATGCGCATAATAACAAACTCCTTTGTATATGCTGCTAGTTCCACTTTTTTTAGGCATGTTTACTTGTTGCAGAATGTGGTCACTGGGTTGCAGATTAACATCCCGGTTATCATTTTTAATGTGATTAACATGATCTATCTCTTCAGGCAACCAAGCATATTTCATGTAAAAAATAATGTCATGAATATAATAAGGTTTATATCCGCCATTTTTACCATCTTTAATTCCTACCCTCAGATAACCGTCTTTGTTAGGCTTGTTTAATATGGCCCGTCCTGTTTTTTTACAATATAATATGCCGTTAATGAAATCTGGTTTAAACAGATTTTTCAAATCATCCACACTGAACCTTCGTTGCAATACTTTCACGATCCATATATTATATTAAACGGTTGCTTATTCAATAAGCTTTTTAATTATGGTTAAAACATTCGTATAACACACCAGGACGCGTCAGGCATGGCACAAGGGCTATTCTTACCTTTTCTGCATCCTCCACCTTGTATATGCCCACATAAAGCTCGTCAGGAAGGCTGTGTTGATATTCGCCTTCCAGTTTTATCATTTTTTGCAATATAATATAATGCTGTATGTTTTGTTCCTTTGTTTTAGGTTGGATTGGTTGATCAAATTGCAGCAGCAGCTCTTCTAGGCTGTTTGGACCGTTTTTTACTTTATTATCCTGAAAATATTTTGTAAAAAATGAAACAAGTTTATGTAACATACTCCGGCAATAAAGCCAATAATAATTAGTGTTAATCCAATGCTGCAATCATTCACAAAAGCTTTAAAGGCAATGTAAAACCATTTTTTCATATTATATTAAAATCATTTGGCTCAATGGCACAATATAATTAATTGGATGATGACCGTCTCCGTATTTTTTCTGCACTTTCTTTTTGTCAAAATCCTTCCGGGTTATCTCTCCCAACACTTCCACCCTGTTAGGTTTTTTCATATCTACTCGGCAAAGCACATATAAAAGGGGCGGTTTGCGTTTGTTATATTCTTTCAAAGGTATTTTCAGTTCAGGCTGGCCCGGTCCAAAATAGGTTATGGTTTTCACTTCAATATTTTTAAAATCTTCTCCACCATCCCGAACAGGATATATAACTGTGTTCACTTTTAATCCTTTAAGTTTTGCATAGGCCACTTCGCCAAAAAGTCCCACGGTGTGCGGTTCATATTCATCCCCGGAATGAAAACGGCGAGCATTGCGAAAGCTTTTGTCTTTGCTGTCATGCCGTTTTTTAGCATGCAGTTTTACTGCACTTACCAGTTTGTCAGAAAGCTCAATTACCATCGTTGTGTTTGTTTACCAGTTCTGGCGAATATTGAGGTATGATTATGTTGCTTTCGCCTTTTTTACTTTCCAGCGAGGATACTCTTTTTCTCAGATCGCTGCTGCTATAATCATGTCGTCGTTTGTGATAATAAAGCTCAATGCCATTTTGCATGCAATATTGTTTGCCAGTAAAGTCCCGATCCCGATATTCCTCGCTAAGAAATCGAATGTTTATTTTCTGTGTCATGAGCATTTGCAGCAGATCATATTCAGTATCATATACCAATATCTCATCCACATATTTGCAAGCTTGCAGTTGCACATACCTTTCATAAATGCTTTGCACTGGTTTATTTTTTATTCCAGGCCGATCAATGGTGGGATCCACTTGCAGTGCAGATATGAGATGATCGCACATTTGTTTTTCCATTTTCAGCATGGTCACATGACCTGCATGCAAAAGATCAAAGCTGCTGCAATTAAAACCAATCTTCACAGTTTTATTTTACACTCTAAAACGTTTTTACAATATCTTTTAAAAATCCGGACCGCCCCATTTGTCCACAGCATCAATAATGATACGAGGAACAGGTATCTTTTTTTCTATCAAATCCCTATAAAATGACATGGTGCCCTGTTTATGATTGGCTATTGCTTGCAAAATTATTTCTGGAACCACTCGATATTCCTTTTTCAAATAAATCAAAGCAATCTGAATGCTGTAAACAATGCTTTCTGTTAATTTTTTTAATGTGGACTCTGGAACTTTCTTGCCATTGTCCAAACGATCCTGGGCATAACTATATGCTGTGGCCATTTCTTGATTGATTGATTTTAGTATAATGCCAGGAATCTCTGGAACATTCAAAGAATGATATTGCATCAATTTTTTAGATAATGCCGGATCGTTGCTGATGCCTTTGTATAATGAATATAAAAATGGATTTTTATCTTTTGTTAATTGCTTTAATTTCTCCATATGATGATGAACCAAAAACTCAAACAACTCATAGGCCATATTTTCATTTTCTTTTACTATTCTTTTAATAATAGGATGGTTCAGCATCTGCCAATCAGCATATGCAATCATTTGTTCCAAAATTGGATGAATGTATATCGGATCTTCCAACATCACATTCCACAAATCATCTGGTATGGGCCGTTTGTTTAGCCAAAGCTTTTCCAGCAATTTTCTTGCATAATACGGATTCTTTTTTATTTGATCATATAAATTCTGCTTTACGTCCTCAATAAAGAACCGGTAGGTTTTCACAAAAATGTTCCGCCCTTTCCTCCCCGTTTCTTTTTGTTTGCAACAGCATTTTGCAATTGTTTGCTAATGATTTGATGTAAACTGTCTGGTGCACTTAAATTTAAATTGCGGTAATGCTTTTCCAAATCGATTGCCAAATCAGGGCGACTTGCCAAACCTTTTATCAAAATTTCTGGAGCTTTCTTTTTGTCGTATTTTATAATATAATATAAAAATCCATATGCCACTTCTGGATCACCTGCTATTCCATTCAATATGATTTCAGGAATAGGCACTGCTTTGGCCCTGCGTATGCTCACTTCTTTTCCATCCACATTTTTATGATACTGGCTTACATTGCTCATGCTCAAATGACTTGCAAAACGTTCTGAAGTTTTTGGATCGTTGCTTATGCTTTGTAAAATAACTTCTGGTACTTTATCTCCTTTATCCACCACCAATTTGGCATATTGCTCAGATTTGGATGGTTGAAGGGCAATAACCTTTAGATATTTTTCTTCTGGTTCCACATCATTCATTTTCAAATTATATGCAAAAACAGTACTTTCAAAAGGAGAGGATAATATAACGTCCTGAATTTGTTGAGGCACAGGACGACTTCTCAATGCCAGCTTTGTTGCATAAATCAAACGATGATTTCGGCTGGTTTCTCCTGGTTCCAGCAATTTACCTAGATATTGCTGTTGAAAGCCACCTTCCTCGCCCAACAATAGTTTTTTGTAAAAAGCAAATGTCACCCAATTATTTACAATTTACCAATGATGCAGAGCATTAACAATCAGCACAATATTTGCAATAACACCCAATATTACAATAAAGTATTCAAACAATTTTGGACTCATGTTTTTTCAAAAAATGATTTGCAGCTGCCAATGATTCAAATGTAACCAGCAATTTCTTTTTAATATTGATACGTTTTCCCTCTTCCAAAAGCACCTGCTGGGTTTGTTCATATATACCCCATAACTGCATAAGATTTCCATATTCGTCTTTTATTTGTTCTATATGTTTCATTTTTAGGTTACTCCTTTATATCGTTGTTGAAAGTTTTTTTTATCATGATTATTGAATTGTATATGTTGTTGATGGTGTGTCAACAGTTGTATTTACTTTTTTACCATCACAAAAAAAATTTTTACGTGTTCAACTCTAAATAAAAATGTATCGAAAAAAATTCTTTCGAATCAAAAGAAAAAATATTGATTTGACGAATTGTGTGGTACAACTAAATGACTACTCTATCCATGAAACAAATTCTCGTAAAGAAAAGAAACGGCAAGTCGGAAAAATTTGACCTGACCAAAATCACCAAGGTAATTGAATGGGCAATCAATGGTTATACAGGTGTCAGTCCCAGCGATATTGAAATCAATGCAAATATAAACTTTCATGATGGCATCAGTACCGAGGAAATTCACAAATTGATCATCGAAAGTGCTGCTAATCTTATCAGCGTTGAACATCCAAATTATCAGTTTGTGGCAGGACGTTTGCTAAATTATCAACTTCGAAAAGATGTTTGGGGAGGAAAACATCCACCCCGTTTGAAGGATTTTATGCATGTCGGTGTAAAAAAGAAAATTTATGATCCAGTCATTCTGGAAAAATATAGTGATATTGAAATCAATAAAATCGGAGAAGATATCGATCATGATCGGGATTATCTTTTCACGTATGCTGGCATCAAACAGCTTTGTGACAAATATCTGATCAAAGATCGGGTGAGTGGAGAAATTCACGAAACTCCCCAGTTTGCTTATATGCTGATCAGCATGACAGCATTTATGAATTATCCAGAAGAAACCCGAATGGAATATGTTCGTAGATTTTATAATGCAATCAGCAAGCACAAAATCAATTTGCCTACTCCAGTCATGGCTGGTGTTCGAACCACCAGTCGCAATTATGCCAGTTGCTGTCTCATAGGTGTGGATGACACCAAGGATAGCATAACCAGCAGTGCCACTGCCGTCAGCATGGCCACTGCTAATCGTTGTGGTATTGGAATTGATGTGAGTCGCATTCGTGCAGCAGGTTCAGCTGTGAAGAATGGTGAAGTGGTTCATACCGGTCTTATTCCATTTTTGAAGATATATGAAGCCAGTGTGAAGGCATGGCAACAAAACGGTCTTCGGGGTGGAAGTGCCACATGCAACATTCAATGGTGGCATTATGAGATTGAAGATATTGTTGTTTTGAAAAACAATGCAGGAACAGATGACAATCGTGTTCGCAAACTGGATTATACAGTTGGAATGAGCAAAATGTTTTATGAAAGGGTACGCAACAATGAGGATGTGACACTTTTCAGTCCGCATGAAGTACCTGAACTTTTTGAAGCTTGGGGAACAGACAGTTTTGATAAAGTTTACAAAGAATGTGAAAGTCGTCGTTTAAAGATAAAAAAGAAGATCAATGCCAGAAAGCTTTTTGGTACGATTATAAAAGAACGAGTGGAAACAGGAAGAATTTATATTTTAAATGTGGATAATGCAAATGAACATGGTGCATGGCTGGACAAGATCACCATGAGCAATCTTTGTACAGAAGTCATTCATCCCACCATTCCTATGCGGGATTATCATGATCCTGAAGCTGAAATAGGAATGTGTATTCTTAGTGCCATTAACATGCTGGAAATAAAAAACTGGAATGAACTGGAAAGGGTTTGTGATTTGACCGTCAGATTTTTAGAGGAGATCATTGATTTGCAGGATTACTTCAATATTGCTGCCAAGAACTTTGCACACAAACGCCGGAGTCTTGGTATTGGAATTACTAATCTTGCTGCATTTCTGGCAAAGCATGAAGTGAATTATGATGATGAAAAAGCCCTTCCTTTGTTGGATGAATGGATGGAATATTTCCAGTATTATCTTTTGAAAAGCAGCAACAAGCTGGCAGAAGAACGGGGTTCTTGTGAAAAGTTTAATCACACAAAATACAGCAAAGGAATATTGCCAATTGATACATTCAAAGACAGCATTAAAGGTTTGACCAAACGTAAGCTTTCATGTGATTGGGATCATTTGCGAAAAGACATAGAAAAATACGGATTGCGTCACAGTACACTCAGCAGTTGCATGCCGTGTGAAAGTAGTAGCGTGATACAATCCAGCACAAATGGTGTTGAACCTATTCGTTCATTAATCACATATAAAATGAGCAAAATGGGAAAACTGCCTGTGCTTGTTCCTGGAATAGGAAAATATGAAAAGAATTATCAACTGGCTTATGATCTTAGGAGCAATAAAGGTTTGCTTAACATTAATGCAATTATTCAAAAATACATAGACATGGCCATAAGCACCAATGTTTATTACAATTACAGCCATTATGAAAATAATGTTCTTCCTGATGCAATAGTCATGAAGGAAATCATGTATGCTTACAGTCTTGGGTTAATCAGTCTTTATTATAACAATACAGATGACGGAGATAAAGAACAGTTGATGAATCAAAAAGAAGACCGGGATTGTAGCAGCGGTGCTTGCAAATTATAATCATACTGATATAAATAAAATCAATGAAAAGCGTTCTTAATCTTAAAAATGTAGATACCACCAAGCAACCTTTGTTTCTTGGTGAAGATCTGAATTTGCAAAGATATGATCGTTTCAAATATCCCATATTTTTCGAATTGTTTAAAAAGCAAAATGAAAACTTTTGGTGGCCACATGAAATCACATTGGCCAAGGATCGTAGCGATTACAAGGATTTGACAGACACAGAACGTTTTGTTTTTGATAGCAATCTAAGATTTCAAACACTAGGAGATAGCATGCTTTCCAGAAGTATCCATTCATTAAAGGAATATGTCAGTAATCCTGAATTGGAAATATGCATGAACACATGGGCGCAGTTTGAAGGAATACACAGTTATAGCTACAGTTATTTGCTCAATAATGTATATCCAGATCCAACTGAATTCTTTGACAGCATCATGGAAGATAAGGAAATTGTATCCCGGGCTGAATTGATCCGGAATAATTTTGATAAAATTCTTGGTGATGATGATAAAAAAGATAATAAACAAAAAATATTTGATTGTATTCTTTCAGTTAATGTGATGGAAGGTTTGGTATTCTATGTGAGCTTTGCTTGTAGCTTTTATTTTGGGTACAGGGGAAAAATGGAAGGTAATGCCAAAATCATAAAGTTTATTCAACGAGACGAAGCTTTGCATTTCGGCGTTACCCAGAATCTTATTAAAATATTAAGGGATGAAGAAAAGGAAGGATTTACAAGTATTGTTAAAAAGAGTGAAGATAAAATTTATGCATTCTATGAACAGGCCGCAAAGAATGAAATGGAATGGGCAAATTATCTTTTCAGTAAAGGAAATCTTCTGGGTCTAAATGCTGAAGTTATCAGTGGATACAGCAAATGGCTTTGTGATAATCGTCTTCGTTCTATAGGATATAAAAAGATTTTTAATCAAAAAGAAAATCCATTATCAGGTTGGTTGGATAGTTATATGGATAGCAGCAAGGTTCAGGTGGCCCCGCAAGAAACAGAAATCAGCAGCTATAAGGTAGGTGCCAGGAAAACAGATCTGAGCGATGATGATTTTGCAGATATTAAACTTTAATATATAAAGTTATTTCAGTATTCTTTTTGAATCAATTATAAAATCCAAAAAAAGATCATATATTTTATTCAAACAATAGTTTGATTTGATGCTGGCTTTGGCATCCCGATCCACATCCTCAATGGTAGCACTAAAAGCGTTACTGTATTTTTTTATAAATTCTTTATATTCACTATCTGATTTTTTAAAAAAGCTCATTTTGTATTGAAGGTTTCAAGCATTTCTCCGAATGCTTTATTGAATTTGAGTATGCTTTGTTGACCTTTTTCATAAGGTTCTTGGTAATATTTGTTTTTTAAAGAATTCAAATTGGGCTGTTCTTCCATAAGACGTTCCAAATATGATTGTAATAATAGAATCACACCATAATCATAATTGTCATATTCAATTGTCTTCTTCATTTTTTTATTTTATTAAAACAGTCTCTGGGCATTTTAAACATGCGCAAAGCTTTATTATAAGCTATATATGCTTCATTTCTGGTGATAAAACATCCCAGATGATATTTTTTATTGTTAATTTGTATTTGGGATATCCAAACACCTTTTGATTTGTGAAAATGTGCTCCTCTTTGTTTTTTTCTATTAATGTTTTGTAAAGTTTTATTAGCAATTCTTAAATTTTTTAATCGATTATCTGATCTATTTCCATTAATATGATCAATCGTATAAGGTAAACGAGGAAGAAATCCATGCATCATATAAAATGCTACATGATGCGTTTGATAGTTTTGACCACAAATTTTAATGGTTGAATAACCAGAAGAATTCAATGCCTTAATAGGATACATTATTTTATTATTAAAAAAATTACATATACGACAAATTTTACCTGTATCGGGATTATAAAAATAATTGTTTAACAAATAATCCCGATCCACATTCTTTTCCAAAGATAGTCTTTTCACAACCCTTATTTTACAGGTTGCCAATGAAAATCAATTTATTTTAAATACTTTCTTTGTCGTATTTGTCAGCACTATCCTGAATTTTTTTATAAATGCTGGGAAGCGTTTTTCCACCTTTTATCATTTTATATCGGGCAGTAAATGCATATGATGCAGTACCATTTTTGGCAATTGTATCTATAATTTCCTGTGGAATCTGTTTGTTTTGAGACAAAAGCATATTACTGACAATAACAAGAGAGCTTGGATTGGTTAATTGAAGCACATCTTTTCCAGGCAATTCACCAGTAGAATTCACATAGGCCATAACATATTTTGACGCATTTTCAGATCTTTCCGCATCAACGCTTTTATAAGTAGATATTTTTCCTTTTACAATTCCATTCTCCAAAATGTCCAGAATTTTTTTATCTTTTTCGTGTATTTTTATAAATTTTATTCCATATGATGTTGCGAGAGATGAATCTCTTGCCAAGGAATTTATTATTTCCAAAGGAGCAACCTTTTGTGCTGCATCAAGTATACCATTAGCAAAATTAAAACTTTGATCCTTATCTTTTTTTATAATATCTAATATTTTTTGTGAAACCTTTCCATCATTAGAGACTACTATTGTTGCATATTCGGTAGCAGCTACAGGAAATTGGGCAAATGAATCTTCTACACTAGCAGGAATTGGTCTTTCGTTTTGAGCTAGAACCTTTACATATCGAAGGGAATAATTCGGATCATTTAGAATTTTTTGCAACAATTGTTTTTTAATGATAGGTTCGTTTGATTGTTCTTCATCTTCATCAAATGATAATCCTGCAAATGGTGATTTTTGTATGCTTTTTAAAACCCTGTCTGGTATTTGTTGATTATGTTTTTTATAATATTTTGCAATATAATATGAATTTTTAGGATTTGTAACGATTTTATTCAACAATAGTTCAGGCACAGATTGGCCCACCAAAATGTAATCGCCCATGGCCAATTCCAAAGCAAAATTAGATCCTGCTACAGGTTCACTAACAATTGATTTCAGAATAATATCTGGAACTGATTTTCCTTGGGAACGCATGCGTCGGGCAAAACGCATGGCCACATAAGGATCTTTTGCTATGCTATCAAGCAGATCCTGTTGTGTATCATTTTTCATCTTTTTCGATTAAATCGTCCAAATAGAGAAAATATTGGAATGCAGCTTCTGCACTTTTTTGAATTTGTTTTTCAAAAACCTTTTTTTCGTTTTCTTTAAGATCCTGAAATATTTTTGAATCAAAATCTTCAACAACCTTCAAATATTCATTGCGAAGATTTTTATCAAGAGTTTTCCACGCATCAAAAGGAAGTTTAGCACCGCCTTGTTGTATGAATTCTTCTTTTTCTGGATATTTCAAACTGTTGAAAGTATTTGCATCGAAGTCATTCGCCAATTCATTAAATTTTTCGATTTTGCTTTTTTCGTCCCGAGTTAAAGGTTTTGCAGTTATAATTTTGTCAAAAGCAGGTTTCAATTCTGGAAATTCTTTGATTGCCTGTTCTTTGGTAACTCTTGTTGTTCCATGACCCTGACTACCATTATCTGCCCATGTCCAGTTATATTCACCTTTAGGCAAAGCATCAATGACCATCAAATGTGCAGGATCAATATAATCATTATTCTTTTTTTCATCAGTGCGTTTTTTCAAACGAACAAAATAAAAACTGGATTGATCTCTTAAACGATAACTCGAATAAAGATTTCCTGATCCGGGACGGCTGATACAAAAACTATAATTGCTTCCTAGTTTTACACATTTGGCCCGATTCTCTGCACCAAAAACTTTGATGTTTTCATCCTCGTAAAGAGGTTTCTCCGCATCACCAACCTCTTCAGGCATGGAAAGATTAACCTTTGTTTCCATTGCATCAATTGCATGTTCCATTTCGCTGAATGATTTGAAACGAGTTATGTCTTCTATACGGTTACGCTTTTTCAGTTCCAAAAACTTTTTATAATATTCGGATAAGACATCCAAATTTTGTGTTTCATTAAAGAATTTTGCCAATTTAAGAACATGTCCTTTGCTTGCTGTTTTATCCATTTCAAGCAGTTTGGCCGCTATCTTTTCATTTTTATTCTGTAAAAGGTTAAGAATATTTTCCAACGTAACCTTCTCTGTCAGAGTAAGATATTTTTCAAAAATAAGTTGCTGATCACGACCAAAAGGCATACAACTATTTATAAAATAATGAAGCCATAAATCAACAACAGAAACCCATGTTTTATAAATAATATTATGCTGAATAACGAAATTGATCTTATTTTGGAAAAATATAAGACGGTTAAAGCTACTGATGAAGATGCTATTGATGTAAAAAAATCCGATTTAAACAAAGACGGAAAACTGAGTGGTTATGAAATTGCCAGGGGAAAAGCCATAGATAAAGCCACTGGCGGTGATGGAAAGCTTGCAGACGAATCTGAAGAAACCAAAACAGAAAAAGCTCCTGATTTATTGTCAAAACAAAAAAAGAAATTGGATAGTTTTGAAAAATATAAACTTAGCCAAGCCAAACGTTATTTAAAAAATATAAAAACTTTTAATAAAATAATGAGTCATATGAGCGGAATCAACGAAAAAGATGCTCGTAAATGTATTAAAAAATACAGTTGAAAAAGCTGTTGGTTTGGTAATTATCTATATGAATAAAGTACTCACACTCGTATCGGTATTGATGCTTGCAGCCACCTTGTCTTATGCAGACAATGGTACCACCGATTCGGATGAAGTGACAGCAGAAGGCGCTTTCTTGGCCACAGCCGATCTTTTGGTTGTGCGTCCTCTTGGCGTTGCTGGAACCGTCGCTGGTTTCGGTCTTTTTGCCGTTGCATCTCCGTTTCTGGCAATGGCTGATGAAGTTGAATCCGGTTATGATGTTCTGGTTGCCAAGCCCGGTGAATATACCTTTCACCGTGATCTAGGCGATTTCAATCAGTAATATCAGTCTAAAAGAAAATACCCAGATGGCAAAAAACCATCTGGGTATTTTTTTATATAAGGACTATTACAGATACTAGTTTATGCGTTTGGTACGTTTCTTTTTCTTAGAGGCAGCCGTGAAATTCTCCAATGCTTTTACTGCGCCAATTTCAAAATATTGATCTTCTGTGATTACACTGCGACCATAATCAGTGATGGTTTTTTGTTCTTCAGGTGACACATTGTCAAAGTCTACCCGATACATTGTTATTTTTTTAATTTTACCAACTTTCATTTTGCTTCCTCCAGTTCTTTTATTTTGTTTTTTGCTTCTTCTAATGTTTGGTATGACCATCCAAAATCTCCCCATTGACTGTCACAAGGATAAACTTCTGAAGGAGGAATCTTGGTTCCCATAATTTCATAACCATTATGTGATTTTATAATAATGGCTTCATATGTCAAGCTTCCATATTCTACATTTTTTTGTGTATAAATTGCCAAATTACCTTTTCGATAAATTTGATCGTATTGAAATTTCTTACGCTCAAAACTCTTCTCAAGTATTTTCATTAGAGTATTTTATATAAACAGAAATAAAATCAAGATTTAATTATTTTTCAAATAATTATCTATTACAATTTCATTATTTTTTAAAAAAGCACTATCACTAGGAATATCCAATTTGTTTATGGCTTTATTAAAAGGAAAAAATTCTGCCCTAGGATTGTTTCTGTCCAAAGGTTGAAGTTTTTGATTTTCCACTTGAAACAAATACATAAACACCATTCTCTTTTTTCCTTTGCGTGTGGGTCGATAATATTGTCCTAAAGATCTGATAGGATAAAGGGAACGTATGCCCGTTTCTTCTTTTATCTCCCGCACAGCCGCACTCATGGGAGATTCACCATCATCTATTCCACCTTTAGGAAAACTCCACGAACCATCCCGTTCTTGCACAAGAACGATATTTTTGTTCTTATCGAAAAGAATACCACCGGCACTCCGGCGTTTTGCAATTTTAACAACTTCCGAAAAATTCGGAAAATTCATTTATTTCTTGCTTTTTTTAGTTTTCTTTTTTGTGGACTTTTTGACTGTCTTTTTAACAGGTGCTTCTTCAATGAAATAATCATTGTCGATTAATTCTTTTTTAGAAGGAATCAGTGCGAGAACAGCATTTTTCAGATCTTCGATCTTCCAAACGATAGTCCAACGAACTGTGTCAGCAAGATTAGCCAAGTCATTTAATATTTTCATATTATATATTATTTAATGTTTATCTACCTTTTTAATAATATCATCTGCAATTTGTTTACGATCAATATTTTGCGAAACAAAATCTATGAAGTTATTCTTTTCTTCTTCAATTTGATCATTGGAAACATCTGGTATCAATTGCCCAAGTTTTGCATAGTATGAAGGGTTTTCCAATATATTGAAAAAGGTAGCAGTGTCACCTTCTTCAAAAACATCAAGAAGAGAATCGAAAGGAATGATCAATTGATTCTTTCTTCCTTTTTTATTGAAAATAATTCCTCGGCTTTTAAAAGTATCAAGCACTGTATTTTTCAAATATTGAGATGCCGTTTTTTTGATATGGCTATTCAAAACATTTCTGCAAATACTATAAAATTCATCAGATGATTCTGGATTTTCACCAATATCCGAAAACACTCGTTCTGTATTTTGTTTTTGTTTTGGACTTAAAATACTGTTTAAAACAAACGGAACCATTTCTTGATCTTCGTTGCCATCAAAAAATACACTGACAGGGTTGTAAAGAAATCCCTGAATTACCCTGTTAATTCCATAATTGTAAAAATCCTCAAGAAATTCATCTGTTTCATTTTTGATTATTGTCAATTCCAATCCTTCATCTGTGAATATTGCCTGGTTATCAAAAGCTTTTGAAAGAATACCTAATCCTTTGTTTAATCTTCCCAGATCCAATTGTCCTTGAACAACCATGGTGATAATGTTTCGAGCAGAAAGATTCTGGAAAAATTCATCTGGTTCTTTATCCAGTATATCCAAACCACCCGTTAACAATTTTGCTTTTCTCAAATCGTTTTCATCCGGATCTGTTTTTTCATAATCATCCAATATGACTTTTCCTATGACAGGATGATTGCTAAAAAATTCAAAAACATCAATAGATCGATCATCCGAGTCCATGTATTGACCACTGGGAAAATGAAATTGATATTTGGTCAATTCACCTTTGTTTTTGACGAATACAATATAAAGAGGACCATCCTTGGTATATGAATCATAATATGTATTATTATCACTTCGAGCAGCCGTACACCAACGGGTATTGTTTCCTAGACTTTGTGATGCAGAAAGTGTCAAAGGAACACCTACGAAATATTGGCTATTATCCAAAAGAATTCGCACTTTGCTTTTGTCTTTAATATCTTCTTCCTGATGTTTTGGAATGAAAGGTTTGATGATATAAAAAAGAGTATTGAAATCAGGAACTTGATTGATATCTCGCACATTCTTTTTATTCAAGGATACCTTGCTTTTGTTTTTGTCGTAAATTTTTAGATCGCTGTTTAGTTTGTAGAGATCTTCATTCATGAAACGACGAATATGATTGATGGTTTTTCCTGCGCCTTCACCCTTTTCGTCAAACTTTTTCAAAAATGTTTTAAGAATCCATTCACTATATTGACCGGCATAACCCGCACCCTTTTCAATATCAACTTTACTGAAAGGATCTGCTCCTATCAGATTGTCGATGGTTTCACTCAGAAATTCAAGATAAGTTTTGTATTTGGGATTTGTTTCTGTTCCTTTTTTGAAGTCTTCATAATTGCTGGGCAGATTGCTTTCTTCTGGCCATATGTGCAAAAGCTTGGCGTAAAATAATGGAAGATATTTGTTTTTTAAGAATTCCAAACGATCCACATTTTCCCGCAATATGTTTCGCTCATAGCTTTCCTTTATATTTTGTAAATCCCCACGCATACTTGTTATTATTTATAAAATTATAGTTTTGTCAACACTAAAGACTAGGTTGCATGCTTCCACTAGCTGCAGTTAAAAATGCGGTGTTGGGCATGGTGGTTGCATCAAATCCTCTATTCTTTACAAAATACTTGAATGGCACGATTTTGCGCTTCTTTTTTGACTTTTTCACACAACTATTTACAATAGTTAAATACAGTTATGTCAGAATCTTATCAGCCATATTCACGCAGCAATTCTGGATATAATCCATTTAATGCGTTTTATTACTATACCCACAGATTCAAACAGCAACCATTGGTTTTTAAGCTCAACAACATATTGGTGGATGAAACTATTGTTCAAAAATTGGAAAAGAAAAAGGCTGAAAAAATATTCGATAGTAAAATGGATTATCGTAGCAAAAAAAATGATAAAAGGGATATTTTTACAACCCAGATTTACTATGTGTACAAAGATGCATTGGTTTGTTTGGATTGCACAAAAGATGACGATGATGATTATATACCTTCAACTGCAAACAATGAAACGTTTGAGGAAAAGATGCAGAACAAAAGTTTTTGGGTGCAGATTTTATATACGGACATTACTACATTGGAAGAAATTAGAGGAATGTTTGAATATAAAGAAAACATTAAAAAAGGAAATGTGTTTTTGATTTGTCAGGATGGAATTGAAGGAACATATCTGAAAAAATTTGATATTAAACTTCCAAACAATGATATTGATATTGAATTGAATTATGGAAAAGAATTTGTAAAAAAATATGATAATATTTTGCAAAAATTAAGAAATGATAAAAAAAGCGGATTGGTTCTTTTTTCAGGAGTTCCAGGAAGTGGTAAAACAACAATTGTTAAAAATTTGGCAATGAATATTGATAAAAAGATCATTTTTGTTCCACCCGGCACTGTAGATATTATCACAACACCTGGATTTTTGAATTTTATGCTGGATCATAAAAACAGCATTTTGCTTATTGAAGATGCTGAAAAAGTGATACGGAGCAGGGAAGGTGAAGGAAGCAATCCTGAAGGGGTAAGCAATATTTTGAATCTTACAGATGGTTTTCTTGGAGATTGCTTAAATCTCTTTATCATAGCAACTTTCAATACTCCCCGTGAAAAAATAGACAAGGCTCTTATCCGAAAAGGTCGTCTTGTGGCAGAACATCATTTTGATGAATTAACAGCAGATCAAGCCAATATTATTTTGCAAAAAATAGGAAGCAAAAGAAAAGCGGATAAAAACATGACTCTTGCCGAAATATATAATGAAGAGGGCGGTATGGAGGAGAAGTCACAAGAAAAAGAAAAGAAAAGGATTGGTTTTTAATATAAAATAATGTTGCCGTTGGAATAAATAATAAAAGAATGGCACTCAAAAATTTTACCCAATTTACCCCCCAAACTGTTCTTTCTGGTACTGACTTTGTAGTTGGTTATCGTGCACTAGATGAAATTCGTACAGACTTGGACAGTTTAACAGTTGCTATAAGCGGACTTCTTATTCAAAAAGGTTTTACGCCAGGTGGAAGCGTGGGTAGTGTTCGGAAAGTAAATTATCGTTATACCATCAATTCAAACAGTCCTGTAAATGCAGTCAGCGGTGTGGATGATTTTGGGTTGACACTTTCATATTCACCAGGACAAGTTGAAGTTTATCGTAACGGATCCCACCTTGCTGAAAGTTTGGATTTTCTTGCCACCAATAACACACAGATTCGCAATCTTAGCACACTGAATATTGGAGATATTGTTGAAGTTGTTGCTCTGAGTGCTACAGGAGTTAATGTAATTCAAACATTAACAGGTGCTGGTGCCATTATTCAATCAAATTTTCGTTATACAGTTCCAACAACCATTGCAAACGGTGCAACAACAATAACAGGAAATGATGATTTCGGTTCATCTCTTCGTTATGCTGCACCTAATCTTGCAGTGTATCTTAACGGTTCGCATCTTGTAAACAGCTACGATTTTACGGCAACCGATGGTTTCAATATCACATTGAACGAACCTGTTGCCACCGGCGACGTGGTAGATGTGCAAACACTCAGTTCTGCTGGTACCGGCGCTGTTTATGGTTTGAGTGCTTTTGCAGGAGTGAGCCGTATTGTTGCTCAAAATGGTGTTGCTACCAGTTCAACAGGTGGTCTTGGTGTTGTAACACTCAGTGCGGATATTCAAGGTCGTACTCTTAAATCACCACTCGTTGCGGGTGATGAAGTGATGATTTACGATTCGGTTGCAAAAGACAATAAAAAGACCACAATAGCCACATTAACAAGTTTAGCCGGTGTACAACAAATAATTCAAGCAACCACAACTACAGAAATCAATCACACAAGCACAACTTATGTGGATGTTATAACAGCAAGTATTGCTCCAAAAAGTGCAAGCAGTAGAATTCTTGTAACAATTCATCAACATGCGTATACTGGCCAAGATACAGGATATGGTTTCAGAATAGCTAGAGACTCCACAACACTATATACAGCAGCAAATGCTGGTGCTAGTTTTGGAGTATCTTTTGTGGGTGGAGCTGTAAATGTATTAATCGGAAATTACGTATCATTCCAATATGTGGATGTGGGACCATTTATAGCAAATCAAACTTATACATATAAAGGACAAGCCAATCGATTAGTCAATGCCGGTGTTTGTTATTCTAATTATAACAATGACAGAACTTCAATTATAAGTTTAATGGAGATAAGTTAATATGATTATTAGAGAAGCACTACAATTTTTAAGACCCGGAGAACAATGGGCTTGTGATGGAACATATGCAACACTTCGATGGCTTGATTCCACACCAAAACCAACTGAACAAGAAGTTGTAAATGCATGGAATCAAATTAAAGATGAAGTTGCTTGGAAACCTGTTCGTTACAAACGCAATCTGCTTTTAAATGAAAGCGATTGGACTCAAAGTGCGGATAGCCCTGTAAATCGTCAGACATGGGCAGAATACCGTCAAAAGCTCCGGAATATAACAGAAACATTTTCTTCTCCTGAAGATGTGATTTGGCCACTTAAACCCGGTCAATAATTATAAAAATCCTTCAGTGTTTCTGAAGTGGGTTTTGAATAAATAAATTATATGCCTATTACTCTTGCATTATCTGGTGCAAAAATGGCCCGAGATCTGGGCGTGACCCGTGATTTTTTATCATCTAACGTAGCTGCAACCAGCAAGATACAACAAGTAGCTAGTGACAGGTTTTTGGGTCGTAATATGTCAGCAGGCACTGGCAACTCACAACAAGTACAACCTTGGTATGATGTACAGGTTCCAGATTGGACCACAGGAGCACACATAACCAACTGGAGCACATTGCAATATTATCTGAGCAGTGTGGCCGAAACAAATAGTCTAGTTCCGGCAAATGCGAGTTATGTTGAACAGTATGGAAGTTTTCCGGGAGTACAATCTCATGCGGGAGGTGTGTTGGCTCCCAATGGAAAAATATATTTTACCCCATATGCTTCAACATTGGGCAGGATTGTGGATCCAGCGAATAATAGAGTAACAACATATGCTGCGGCTCCATTAGGGGGAATAGCGGCTTTCTTTGGTGGAGTGTTGGCTCCGAATGGTAAAATATATTTTGTTCCTTTGAATGCAACTATCGGATTAATTGTGGATCCATCAGATAATAGTATAACAACATATGGAAGTTTTCCAGGAAATTCTGCTTTTCAATCGGGTGTTTTAGCTCCTAATGGAAAAATATATTTATCTCCGATTAATTCCACGATAGGAATGTTTGTTGATCCTTCAAATAATAGTCTAACAACATATGGAAATTTTTCGGGAACTTACATAGGTGGTGTTGTGGCTCCTAATGGAAAAATATATTTTACACCTTTTGGTGCAACAATAGGTGCTATTGTTGATCCAAACAATAATACTGTAACCACATATGGTAATTTTCCAGGAGGTAATTCTTATCATGGTGCGGTATTATCTACCAATGGATTAATTTATCTTGTTACACACAACGGAACACTTGGTAGATATATAGATCCTTCAAATAATACAGTAACCACATATGGTAATTTTTTAGGAAATGCTGGTTACATAGGTGGTGTTTTAGCTCCCAACGGAAAAATATATTATGTTCCTTACAATGCAACTGTAGGATTAATTGTAGATCCTACAACAAATACATTAACCACATATGGTAGTTTTCCAGGGAGCAATGCTTATGAAGGGGGTGTTTTGGCTCCAAATGGCAAGATATATTTTGCACCAAGGAATGCAACAGTGGGAACAGTGATAACTACCCTAAACAACAATAATTTTAACCAAAATGTTTGTACCAATCCAATGTTTAACAAATATTAAATAAAATCATGAGCAACGCAACAGATCTGGCAAAAATGGCACGAGATAACGGAATAGAAACCCGTAAACTCGCAAACAATTCTTTTAGCACCGACAAAATTTTTCAAATAGGGCAAGGAGAATTTATAGGCCGGAATAATCTGCAAAGCGGAAATGGAAATGTAAACGCTACACAAAGCTATCCAGATATCAGTCTCACAAGCGCACTGAGCGCACCTTTTGATGCAACAACAGCATGGAGGGGTTTGAGTGCTTATTTGAATCAAGTTGCCGCAACAAATACACGTTCTGGTAGCTCTGTTTTCGTTGAACAATATGGCACTTTTGGAGGGGGTGGTCTTTATGAAACTGGTGTACTAGCCCCAAACGGCAAGATATATCTCGTTCCACGCACTGCAACAGTGGGTGCTATTTTTGATCCGATTAACAATACCGTAACCACATATGGTAGTTTTCCTGGAGGTGGTGGTTACGTTGGAGGTGTACTAGCTCCTAATGGAAAAATATATTTTGTTTCAAGCGTTGCAACAGTGGGTAGATTTGTTGATCCTGCTAACAATACTGTAACCACATATGGCAGTTTTCCTGGGGTTCTTTCTCATGAAGGAGGTGCACTTGCTCCAAATGGAAAAATGTATTTTTTCCCACGCGCTGCAACAGTGGGTGTTATTGTTGATCCAAGCGACAATAGCGTAACCACATATGGCAATTTTCCAGGAAATGATGCTTATGTTGGAGGTGTACTAGCTCCTAATGGAAAAATATATTTTGTTCCATACGCTGCAACAGTGGGTAGATTTGTTGATCCGAACAATAATAGCGTAACCACATATGGTAGTTTTCCTGGAGGTGGTTATGTTGCAGGTGCTCTTTCTCCTAATGGACAACTATATTTTAGTCCAACCAATGCAACAGTCGGTGTTATTGTTGATCCATCGAATAATACCATAACCACATATGGTAGTTTTCCGGGAGGGGGTTATGAAGGAGGTGTACTTGCTCCGAATGGAAAAATATATTTTGTTCCAAGCGCTGCAACAGTAGGTAGATTTGTTGATCCATCGAATAATACCGTAACCACATATGGAAGTTTTGCAGGAAGTGCTGCTTATGTTGGAGGTGTGTTGACTCCTAACGGAAAGATATATTTTGTTCCAAGCGCTGCAACAGTGGGTAATGCAGTATGCTTGCTTCTTAATAATAATTTCAACCAAAATGTTTGCCTTAGTCCTTTCTTCAACAAATATTAAATAATATTATGCCAATAACCCCCGCACTTTCCGCTGCCAAGATGAGACGCAATTTGGGTGTACCCACCGTCAAATTGGCGAATAATAGCGTCACAACCGATAAGATTCAGCAATTACAGGACAGTCAGTTTCTGGGTCGTACCAGCAGCGGAACAGGAAATGCAGAACAGGTAAACCAGTTTTTACACATGCAAGTTCCGGGTTGGACAAATGGTGCATCATATACAAATTTTTCAAGCATAAGTTCACATCTTAAAGGTTTGCAATTAAGCAATAAAAATATTTCTATTAGTGCCGCAACATTTGAAATTTATGGTTCTGGTGCATTTCCAGGAACAAGTGCATTTACCGGTGGAACAATTGCACCAAATGGAAAAATATATCTTTCACCTTATACGGCTACAGTTGGTTATGTTATAAATCCTTCAGATAATACCATAGGTACGTTTGGACCTATTCAAGCAAATGCTAATGGGAAATATCAAGGAAGTGTGTTGGCACCTAACGGTAAAATATATTGTATTCCTGATGGTAATACAGCTGTAGCAATATTGGATCCAAGTAATAATACAGTCTCAAGCATAATAGGACCTGTAGGATCCGACAAATGTGCAGGAGGTACATTAGGTTCAAGTGGAAAAATATATTGTTTCCCGGCAAACATCAACAATTTTATATTTGTAATTAACCCTGCAAATGACACAATCAGCAGTATTTCCTTACCTAACGTTGGAGGATATAGCAGACCCATTACATTAAGGGATGGAAAAGTGTTTTGTAATCCCATTCCCGGATATGGAATCACATTGTTCCGGGTAGTGGATCCATCAACTGATACTGTGACCAGTTATGCCATAACTGATACAAGTTTAATAGCAGGAAGTTTTACACCCGAACAAGCACAAAATGGTAAAATAATATTTGTTCCATTTACTGGAAATGTAATAGGTGTTGTTGATCCTGATAATAATTTTGCAATAAGCACATATACAAGTGCAGGATTAAATGGTTGTCAACACCCCACAAAACTTGCGAATGGAAAAATTTTCACAACTAGCGGAACTCAAACAGTAATTGCATGGATTGATCCAGATGATTTATCTGTAACAACATTAAGAGTTCCTAGTGTGGGAGGTTCTGCACCATATGGTTTCCATATAAATCATCCTAATGGAAAGGTATATTTTATACCATCAAACGCTTCTAGTGGATTGCTTATGAATCCTGGATTTAACAATAATTTTAACATAAATCTTTGCACTAGTCCTCTTTTGAACAACGCATAAAGAATAAATATATTATATGACAACCTATATTGATTACGGCAGTTATTATGAAACAGGTGATGTGGTGATATGCCGTATGGCTAAAGATCAACCTTATAATCCTTTTGGTGGAGGTAATCAAACATGGGAACAATATGTCAATCAGCAGGTTGCAGAAGGTAAAGCTCAAGTTCTTCAGCTTACCCAAGTTCCAGATCGTCTTGCTGCTTATTGGAATGATGTAATTATCAAACGGAATGGTCTTCTTGTGGAAAGTGATTGGTCACAGCTTCGGGACGTTTCCCTGCCAGACAACCCTCAATGGGTTTCATATCGCCAAACATTACGCGATATTCCCCAAACATATGCCAGTGATCCTCGTTTGATTGTTTGGCCTGTAAAGCCATCTTAATTGTTCTTAAGCAAAGCAACATAAATTCCATTCCGCCAAGCATCTTTGCTTCTTGGATATAGAATTTTGTCATAAATTATCTCAAAACCTGATTCAGCTATTCCTTCCATGGTACCAAACACCACATCCATGCTGTTGCAGTAGTCATCACAATAATATATAAAATATTCTTTCATGTATTTCTTATAGTGTGTAAGAGCAAGTTTTTGCGCTTCTCTTGAATGACAACCATCATAAAAATACACATCAAATTTTTCATTTAAATGGTCCAATATTCCTTCTGAAAAACTGTCTTGATCAAAAACAATACGACGACTTCCTGATGGCTTAGGTTTGTTTGCATTTTTTAATTTTTGCAGAAACTCATCCTGACCACCATATTCACTCCAATTGTCCACACCTACATAAAGGTTTGGATTATTTTTCCATAATCCAGCAATAAACGTTGCACCTTTATAAACACCAACCTCCAGATAATTGCATTTATATAAACTTGCAAGATTATTAGCCAGATGTTTTGTTGCAGAACAGGTCATACCTTCGACTTTAAGATCAATATATTGACCATCTATTTTGGAACTTTGATAATCGGCATTTTTTATGCTATATAACATGTGTTGTAAAAGATAATATGAATGTTTGGTTTCCAACGAAACCTTGACATCATTTCCTTCAATAAGGTTTTTGAATTTATCCTTGTTTTCCAATACATATTTGGGAAAAGTGTCATTTAATTCAACTTTTTCTATAACGTATCCCATCCGTCCAAATATATCTTTGCCTTGTTTTATGTTTTCTTGGATTTTATCTTTTGTGAAAACTATTCCAGAATCACGATATTCATTATGAGCAAAACTTTGTATTTTTTTCAAAACATTTTTGGGTCCACCCATGCTGGTAAAATGCCAGCCTGCATCATATATGCGAGGAAGACTTTGTGATCTTATGTTTCTGTAATGTTGCAGATCATTGTTTGTTTTATATTGGCTGTATTTTATTGCAACTGTGCTGTCGTTATGCAGCTGATTTTCTGGACTAATGACACGATTATGAAAAGACCCGCTATACATGCTATAACAAAGAGTCACAGGAAATTCACTTTCATTACTTGTTTTTAACTGTTCTAGTGTGTTTTTGCTGGGTATTTCATCTAAATCAGAAAGCAAAATAATATCCTCATCATTCAAATTAACAGGTATTTTCTCACTCAAAGCCCTACGATGATCATTTTCAATGCTCCAGCTATCAGTCTTTTTTACATTATCAAAAATAACCAAATCTATTTTGTGTAAAAACTTTCTGAATCTTTCCCGGTTATTTGAAAAATAAAGAGGTTTGGGTTGGTTGCTATGAGTAACTGTGCTTTCACAAATAACAAATCTCTCAACAACATCGTTCAGTTCATTTAACCTGATTTCCAGCAGGTCTAGTTCATTATTAAAAGTGAATAAATCGTAAATTTTCATTTTTCTAATATAAGCAAGCCATTATTTTTAGGTGTATAATAACTTATTTTCCATTGAGGGTTGTCTCTTAAAAATTCCATAATAGCAGGAATTAGTCCCAAATCTTGATTATCTTCTCCCCGTTGACCAAATGAAAATACATCATGAAATCCCAGATATTTTTTGGCTTTATTTGCATGCAATTCCAGTTCCTGTTTAAGTTGAGAATATGTATGCCACGTGTCTATGAATAGAAAGTCATATTCATCAATCTGTGTTTTAAGAACATCTTGAATGATATATTCATAATTCAAACCTTCATTTTTTGCATATTGTTTATGTTTTTCAAGATCCTGAGAATATTCAATATCATATGAAACCAATTTTTTGGGACGAGCATTCAAAAATGACCATGTTGAAATGCCTTTTCTAACACCCATTTCACAAATGGTATCACACTTTTTTGCATAAGTTTCCAATATTTGCAGATGTTCATTTATATCACTCGGAGTTTTGCAATTTTTTAAATGATATTCATTTATAGTTTCGGGCACCTTTAATTCAGTTGTTAAAATATTTTTAACTGCGTTCACTGTTCTTTCCAATGTATAGATGCTTCGGTAAGTTTCCTGGATTTTTTTATTATCAATATCTTTACTTTTTTCAAAAGCTTCGGCTATGCTCATTTCATCTTTGAAAAAGAAAAGTTCATCTGGAAGATCACCAAATCCTATAAGTTCCTTGGTGCTTCGTTCCATATATACAGGAATGCCCGTATCCAATGCTTTGCATACAGCATAACAATTGATTCCTACCTTTTTATTGTGAACAAGAAGGGACGTATAAGGAAGTAGTTCAATATCCCTGGAAAAACCATCTGGAGCTAACTGAGATCCCACTATTTTTACATCATAACCGTGATGCTTCAGATACATGAGTTCACCTGTTTCTTCAACAAGAGCAGGAAGTGACACTATTTGTGTTATATATTTCTTTTCTTTATGTTCAGTCTGATGTGGCACCCAATTAGGGCAAAATTGAAATCCGAAAGTTTCAGCATTTGGATGATTACATGTTTTCAGAACATCCAAATGACTAAATGCTTTCAATTCATTTTGCATTTGACAATCCCACCATGTCTTTTCAGCAAAAAGATCGTTAGGAATGATGGATACATATTTGTCATATCCATTCCAATCATTGCTAAAATTTATATTTTTAAAATCAGGATAAACAATTTCCGGATCGAATGATATATTCGCAATAACAAATTTGTTTTTTCTTATACCTCCTGGAGGAAATCCAAGATGTTTGACCAATTCTTCACTGGCCACATCAACTTGAATACCAAGCTCACGGAATGCCTTCCATAGATACAGAAGACAATCTTGATGGTGATTAAACATCAGGATGCGCATAAATTTTTATACAATCCTCCGGTAACCCATTTAGTTTCCCAATATTTCATATCTAAAAACATAATATCTTGTGTTTCTTCATTTCCTGGTTTCATGCTGGCACCACCATCATGAGTGCAGCTTGCTTCAGCACAATACCACACTTCCCAACCTCTTGATCTTGCCGTGAAACACCAATCACTATCAGAACCTATGAGAAACATGTTTTCATCCATCAGACCTATTTCATCAATCATTTTGCTGCGGACCACAAAACATGCACCATTTACCCATGGAACCATCATGCTTTCATTGCACATGCCCAAAGACACTTTTCCGCTTATATGTTGGCCGTATGGATAAGCTTGAGTACAACCTCCATGGATTATCATTTCACCATCTGAAGCAATTTGTTTAACCCCTACGATTCCACACTTTGGATGAGTATCCATGAAAATTTCAATATTGCGGAAAAACCCCGGATGAATATAACAATCACTATTAACCAATAAAACATATTCATATTTGTTTCGAAGATACGAAACTCCCATATTGTATGCTTTTGTGAATCCCAAATTATGTTTAGTATTATCGTGATAATAAACTTCAACATCTTTCAAAAGATCCTTACATTTTTTTGTTTGTTCAGGATTTTTATATTCAACTACCACAGCACCAGTTTTCATAGTTTTTGCAACCTTTCATCCACACAATCAATCACGCTTTTCCAATCAAAAGCTTTATTTTGACGTATAATTTCCACACTAGGATACCAAACTGTGGTATCGCCTTCTAAACCCCAACGCCATTCAGGAAACCAAGGAAGCATAAGAACAGTGGGTACTTTCATTGCACCAGCTAAATGTGCCTGTAAGGTATCTATGCTTATGACCAGATCCAATCCCTTTATAAATTGGGCTGTTTCATAAACATTTTTAAAATCTTTAACAGGATTGGTTATACCCAACTTTTCGTTGTCATCTTCATATTCATCCTTAATTAATGAATACCATTCAAACTTATCATTCTTTTTAATAAGATTGCGAAGCAAATCATAGTCTTTTTCAAATATTGTGCGATATCGGTTATATTGATGGTTATTACTTCCTGCCCAACATATTCCAATTTTTTTCTTGGATCCTTCAAGTTTTTTAGGTTCCACAATCAAATACGGATCATCTAAAAGCATATCATCATTGGTAAGACCTAGCCGTTGAGGAATGCTCATGATGGGCATCCATACATCAAAATTTGTAGCATCACTGGCATTTTGAATAATTTCTGTTTTTTCTTTCAAGTGAAGCATTACATCATAAATTCGGGGATTGCACCAATATTTCACGTGTTTAAAATGCTTTTTAAGTAATTGTAACCATCGAGCTGCCATTACATTGTCTCCTAACCCTTGTTCAGCTGCCACCAATATGGTTTTGTCTGGCATTGGAGTACCGTCCCACATAGGCTTTTCCCTTAAAGGTTTTACTGCCCATACTCCTTCATTTCTTACTTCATAATTTTTCCATGCTTCTGTATAATCTTTTTTAAGAAATGTTAGATATGCCAGATACCATTTTTTGCTATAAAGATCCACTTTCAAATTCTCAAACGTCTTTTTAGCAGGGATTATTTGTTTATTGAACAATTGGGCAATACCCAAAGCGATGTTACAATGATGATTTTCCGGATCTATTTGTTTTCCCCTATTCACCCACATAACAGCTTCATCATTCCTTCCCATGCTGTTGCAACTGAGAGCAATTTTCCAATAAAAAGAAACTTCTTGGGAAAATTGTTTGATAAGGTTCAGATAAGCATCATATGCCTGTTCATACTTTGCCACATTGGTGTAAAGCTCTGCCAACATGATTTTTTGATTAGGGTCCTGTGGATTATATAAATGTTTGGTAAAAATCTCTATTGCTTCTTTGTTTTTGCGTTGAAATTTGTGCAGATTGAAAAGATTATTATAAAATAATTTTTGATCGGGATCCATTTCAATAGCTTTTTTATATGTTTCCTCTGCTTTTTTGGTTTGTTCATCCTTTTCCAAAGCGTTGCCAAGAGCATTCAAACAAAGAGCTTTATGCTCTTTTGTTTCATAAAGATCCAGACATTTTTCAAAATATTTTATGGCTTTATCGAAAACTCCATGTCCCATGAACTGCATTCCCATGTCAAAATACTTGTCCCGATCCATAATGTGTTTATTTAAACATAAGATTTGATATTTCAATAATAATGTTAAAATACAACGAATGATTGATGTGCATAGTTTTCTTAGTGGTCATTTATCAAAACTGAGTTACAGCAAATACAATCAAACTTACACTGCATGCTGTCCCATATGCCGGGAAGGTGATTCTTGGCTTAAACGCAAACGGTTTTATTTTTATACAAAAACAAACAGCTGTTATTGTTTCAATTGCGGATACAGCGCAAAATTATACAAATTATATTATGATCTGACAGGCAAGCCAATTAATGAAAAAAATTTCGTAAATGATCGAATCAAACAGCAAGAAGAGGAAAAGGTGATTGAACCAGAAATCTTACCAAAAGACTCTATTAACATTTTCGATACAACTCAGGTTTTTAAGAACATGAAAAATCGGTATTTTAAAGAGTGTGTGAGTTATGTTTGCAGCCGTCGATTGCATTCAGCGGTAAATCGACCTAAAAGTTTCTGGTTTTCTTCAGTTGATTATATTCACAAAAATAGGCTTATCATTCCTTTTTACGATTTAGACGGAAAAATTGTTTACTATCAAAGTCGTAAACTTCCTTCCGATGAATCTGAATTGCCCAATTATCTTTCAAAATCCGGTGGGGATAGAAGTCTTTTTAATGCGGATAAAATAACCGACTATCCATACATTTTCATATTTGAAGGTCCAATCGATTCATGCTTTTGCCGAAATGGAGTGGCGGTATCTGGCATCAATAAATCCCGAAGCAGTCTTACAGATAAACAAGAATCACAATTAAACAACTTTCCTTTGCATACCAAAATATGGGTTTTGGACAATCAAAACAAAGATGAAACTGCTCGCAAGAAAATGAAACAATTAATTGAAATAAATCAAAAAGTTTTTGTTTGGCCGAAAGATTTGGATTATAAGGATCTTAACGAAATGTGTCTGGATAAGAAAATCAACGGTATTGAAACAGACTTTATATTAAAAAATACATTCAATGGACCAAAAGCCCGATTGAAAATGTGTTGATTATTTCTCGCTCTTGCTGGCGATAAGGTAAGCTTTCAGACGCTCACTCAATCCAGAAAGTTCAACGCAAACACGAGCAATTTTTTTGGTTTCACTCTTGGCAACCTTTTCAAAAAGACTGTCACAAGGAGCCACATGCAATTGTGTTTGAATTGAATTGGTGTCTGGGCTGTTTAGATATTCCAAAAACTTGTCAATGTTCCTTACCCATGTTTGCAATTCCATTGCTTGGGCGGAATTTGTTTGACGAGCAGCCATTTGTTCACGTGTAACAGCTTTAACATCGAATTCTTGAGGGGCAGTATCTTTGTCCAGCTCTGCTTCCATGCTGGTACGATCAACTTCAGCCTCTGTTGGTTCCGGTACAACAACATCAGTTTCGTCTTGTTCTTTGATTATATTTGCAAAATATTTAGAGAATACTGCCATATTATTATTTATTATAATGGTAAATAATTTATATATGATTAATGAAGATACACAAATGATTTATAACCGTTGGGTATCAGGAATAGCCAGTAGGGAGCTTAAAGGACAAACACTTACAGTAGATGATTTAATTAAAAAATTTAGTCCAGAAGGGGCAACTTTAGCTCCTAAAATACTTCCTTATCCTTTAGACAAGATTTTTGAAAGTTTAGCGGATAATTTTGTAAAATTAAGTAGCAGTAAAATGTTGTGTGAAATAAGCAAGAATAACCCTCTTATAGGCAACAAGAAAGAGAAATTAGCACAACTGGAACAGGTCATATCCAAGATCAATCAGGCACAAAAGATACTTGAAGAAACAGTAGACCCTCTAAATAAAATTTTAGAGGGATAAAATGCTGTACCGATTAATTCTATTTTTAAGTCTACCAGTAGCCGCTTCAGGGTTGCTTTATTCTATCGGTGTAACTTCATTTTGGACATATTTGTTTACAATTTTATTCACAGTAGGCTTGCAATATGCCATAGATTTTGGATTTCAAAAATTTGCAATCATTCGTTATGGCATGCAAATAAAACAGGTTAATTTAGATTTGGAAAAAGAATACAACAAACGAGGAATAGAATTGACATGCCCTTGTGCTGAAAAAACAAAATGTTTTGTTCCTGTCAGTTTGGAGGAAGGAACAACATATGCATGTCCCAAATGTGAAAAGAATGTTTCTGTTTATGTTAAATTGGGAACGGCCCTTAACACTGAACCTGTGGTCACACAAAGCTTGGAAGCACTACCTCTTAATTTAAATGAGTAATTTGTTATTTCAGATAGCCAAAAGTGTAAACAGCAGTTCAGTTCTTCCGCTTTCTACTGTAAAAAATGAAAATTGGATGAATGAATTTGATACCGAATTGAGTAATTTTTTTATTAAAAAAGGACCAGAGTATTATAATTTATATAAAATCTTTCGAACCAAAAAGAAAAATTTGAATGATTCGGAGAGGATCCTTATGGATTTATTTGATGAAATATTTCAGGAATATAAGAAATTGAGCATACAAAAGCCCGAAGGCATAGATCGAAAAAGTTTTGTGGTGCATAAAATTTATGAAACAGTATCGGCAGGATTCAGTATCCTGAGTGAACTGAAGATAAAGCTTGACGTACCGTTGCTTTTTTGTATCTTGGCAGCATATGTTCAACAATACATCCACGATCAAACCCAACAACGAAATCAGCAATAACGAAAACATCATTCTGGATTTGGAACTGCAAGGTCGAAATTCCCGAATTGAAATGAGCAGTGATGAATGGTATGACATTCAGAACATTGTTTCAAAACAAGCTTCCAATTCATCTTCTGGTCAAATGTTTTCTCTTCCCATGATATTCCATGGACGGCCCGCACAATTAAATTTAAACAAAAAAGAATATAAAATTCTACAGGAAACAATTTTAATTTCAGGTTATAACGATCCTAAAAAGACCAAAGATAAAATTACCATGGAAATGCGTGTTAACAGTCGTCCTGCTCGTGTCGAAATGGGTAAAGCAGAAATGGCCAGATGGTTATGCTTGATTGAATCAATTGATCTTATAGAAAAGAAATGTTCGGAAATGAACGTGACCATGTCGGATGATTTTTGGATTCAACCAATAGCCATGCAAAAATACATGGATAGCCGATTTGAAACCATGATGGATGAAGTCAATCATCATGAATTTGGTATTGATACCAAATCTGCAAACATGGATATATTAAAGAAAAAACGCAATTTGGAGCGTATGGAAGAAGTGGAAACAGAAACTGAGGAAGAATTTGAACCGCGTTATTCGTCAGTATGCACATCATAAGTGCCATACACGTTATCATTACTGGTTCCTGAATAATCGAAAACAAACCGTTTAGTGACTTCTTGAGCACTATTTCCTAGTGTTTCAGGACGAGGTTTGTCTGGTTGTTTTCCACTAAGTGTGGCAGACAGGGTTCCATACCCTGTATTGTCCATTACTTGTAAATTACCTTTTTCATTAGGCAGATTAACTTCCTCAGAATAATCAAAACGTTTCAGTTTCAAAAACCAAAGATAATGACTGGCCAAAGGATTGATGGTGCTGTTTTCACTGTCCAGCCGCTGAGTTACTTCAAACAATTTTCCATCCCTATCACCTGGACGATCATTACCGTATTCAGTTAATTTTATAATATCTCCGCTTTTGGGTTCTTGGCCCGGTCCAAATACTGAATAAAAGCTGCTTATGGCAACTGTTGCTGTCATGTAGTCTTGAGCATCAAAACCAAATTGATTGATTGTAAGGTTATCCTCGTCCAATTTTATGCCCATTATGATTGATTTAGGTTCGGGCCAGTTTCTTGTAGGGTCTTCTCCATATATATTGTCAGCACTTAGTGTACTGTAAGGATTTTGCCAATAATTAACTTTTTGACCAAAAAGATCAATTTGTTCTCTTAATTGATTGCCTATAACTTCCCGTTCACATTCATTGTTTTCTTTGTCAGTAAAGCGTAAAACACTGGGAGTATATGTAAAAGGATATACCGATACACATCCTGGACCTAGATAACGATCAACGCTCATTAGCTCTCCAATACATATATATTATTTTTTTTTCTTATACTTACAGGTGATCTTCCCAGCTTGGTAGGTTTTTCGCCTAAAGTTATATTATAAAATGCGGCAATCTGCATGGCCCTAGGTTCACTCACAATCTTTCTACCTTTGGCTTTTTTAAGCATTCCTACTTCAGGAAATGTGTCCAAATTCTGGTGCATTTTAGGAACAGTTCTCACATGCTTACGTGTTCCTGGATCACGAATCACAGGTTTCATATGACGAGGATCTTTTGTTTTCTTTTGTTTACCCATCAGATCACTCATGAAAAGAGTATGCAAACCACTGTTCCATGTTTGTTCTGTGAATATTTTGTCATAAGCTTCCAGTTTCAAATCATTTAATTTATCCAAATATCCTGCATCCCGTAATTTTTTAAAAACAAGATTTTCAATACAAAAATCAAATATGGTTGTTTTGTCTTGCATGCATTCTTTTCTGGCATCTGCCAATCTTTCCCGTAATGCTTTGGCCCGATTGTGTATTTGACGAAAAATGATACGACAATCACTTTTGTTCAGCAGTTTAACCAATGAATCTATTTCATTTTTATAAGCTTCAAATTTTTTATTAACATTTTGTTCGTCTATTTCAGGTGGATTATATGATGGCTTTTGAATCCATTTATTTTTTAAAAGACTATAAACTGGTTTGGTTGCATAAGGTTTTACACTGATATCTTCAATGTATATCTCCACAGGATGTTGTCGAATAACAATGTCATGATTCAAATTCCATTTGTATTTTTCACCTTCAAACAATTGTTTTACCAAATCTGGTTTGGCTTTCACCTTACTAAAATCCAATCGTAAATGCAGATCCAGATCGCTCTTTTTTGTATATGTATAATTGGTCAAAGAACCTGTAAGTTCAATGTCTTCTAATGGGGCATTTGTTTTTAAATTTCGATAAAAATCCAAAGCAATATCAACAAGTTTACCTGATACCGATTTGTCCAGTTTAAATTCTTTCCAAAACTTTGAATTTAGATCTTTATGATATTCAAATGGCATATACTTATTTAGTCAAAAAAAAACCCCCGTCAGTTAAACGGGGGTTTTCTTTATAACTTTTTTTATCAGTTGGATTGGAAAAAGTCTTGATCACCTTTTCCGCCACCCTTAATCACTCCGGAAACGACGTTGGCTTTTCCTTTTGTGCTTGTGGGTGCTCCGCCCTTTACACCGCTACCGACCAGGGCGTGACCTTGTTCTTTTCCAGAACCATCAACAGGGTTGTTTACATCACCAATTCCACCCTTACCAGTTTTGGCTAGGGAGGTTGCTGTGCTAGCAACTTTGTTGCTGCCAGACGAAACTTTTGTGAGTTCTTGACCTTTTTTAGCATTAACAAGTGCATGGCCAATATCTTCAGCTTCGATTTCTTCTGTGGCAATCTCTTCATTATCTTCAGAAGACATATATTCACCGTCTTCATCAGAACCGGCTTCTGTTTCGCCTTCAACTTCAGCTTCGGATTCATCAGGGATGAGATCCAAGCTTTGTAGCTTTTGCAGAAGCTCGATGGCTTTTGCGAGGTGCTCTTTAGGAGTCAACTCTATTTCTTCACCAGTGGCGGCTGGGGCGACTTCAGCTACGCCGGGTTGAGCACCAGTGATACCAAGTTCAACGTCGTCCTCGGACATCACGGCTTCATATAGTTTATCGAAGTTACTCATATAGATTATTTATTGTTATCCTTTCTATTTTTTGTATTTTTATTTACAAAACTGAAAAATTCTTCAAGTGCTTCTGTGTGGCCATTTACAGCAGCTACTGTAAGAAGATTAATAAAGTTATCTTTGCCCCATAGTGTTTTATATTCACAAAGGCGTTCATAAGCTTCATTTTTATCTTCTTTTGTAAGCTCATCTGCAATAAGTGATACATTCTTATTATTAATAACACTTTCATTTGCAGAACTGAGTTCCTCCGGATTGAAATAGTTATTTTTTCTAAATTTCTTTTCTTTTGGATCAATTGGTTCAGCCAATTGTTTCAAATCCGGACCGCTATCTTTATGTGCAAAATCTTTTAATTCAGGATCCAAATCAGGTTTTTTATCTTTTACAAGCTCTAAAGGTATTCCACCTTTTCCTGGTTTTGTACCAAATTTAGCTTTGGGATCAGCAAGCTTTTTGGTCTTTTTTTCTTCAATAACTGCTTGTTCTTGATGGGCAACATTTTCCAGAAGCATTTTATGATAAACTGCTCCTATATCAACCAATGTGTTTGCGTTACTTCTAGGCATACCGTATTTCTTAATATATTTACTCTTTTGATTCATACGTTAAGTATTTATATCACATGAAATCAAATGATAGGTATTTGGGCAATCCAAATTTACCCACTTCTCAGGCTGAGTTTGAATATACTCCAGAGATGATAAAAGAGATGGATAAGTGCAAAAATAATATTTTGCATTTTGCTGAAAATTATTTTTATATTATTAATTTGGATGTAGGAAGAATAAAGATCAAACTACATCCTTATCAAAAAAGAATTTTAAGAAGTCTTCGAGACAATCGTTTTGTTTGTTTGTTATCAAGTCGTCAGGCAGGAAAAACAACAGTCATGACCATTTATTGTCTTTGGCTTGCATGTTTTCAAAATGATCAACGTGTTCTTCTTGTGGCAAACAAAGAGGAAACAGCAAAAGAAATTTTTGCTCGTGTTCGTCTTGCTTATGAAAATCTTCCAAACTTTTTAAAACCAGGTGTGACTGAGTATGGAAAAACTGCCATGGGTCTTGCCAACGGAAGCCGGATCAGCATCAGCACCACATCATCTGATGCAGGTCGAGGAAGTTCCGTGAATGTGTTGGTTATTGACGAGTTGGCTCATATTGACAACAACATGGTGGAAACATTTTGGTCTGCAGTTTATCCGATTATTTCATCATCCAAACGAAGTAAAATTTTTGTGGCCAGCACTCCGAATGGAACAGGCAATCTGTTTTATCAATTATACACGGATGGTGAACAAGGAGTAAACAATTGGAAAACAGAACGGGTGGATTGGTGGGAAGTTCCTGGTCGAGATGAAAAATGGAAAGACAGCACAATACGAAGTTTAGGTAGTCGGGAACTTTTTGATCAGGAATTCGGAAATGAGTTTCTTCAAGAGGGGGAATCTGCATTAAACGGAGAAGATTTTGAAAAATATAAAAGCGGATGCAGTGAACCTCTTTTCAAATTTGATGATGGAAAATATAAGATTTGGGAACAACCTCATAAAAATGGAGTATATGTGGCAGGTGTAGATGTGGCAGAAGGTGTTGGTCAGGCCAGTAGTGTAGTTCAGATATTTGATTTGGCAGATCTATCTTCTATTCGTCAGGTTGCAGTTTTTCGTGATAATACTATTACTCCATACAATTTTACAATAAAGCTTTTAGAGATATTGAATCAATGGGGTAATCCCCCGTTGCTTATAGAGCGCAATAATTGCGGGGCACAGATAGCCGATTCTCTTTTTGAAAATTATAATTATGATCCAATGATCAGTTATAGTCATGGGAAAAATTTTGAAAAACCAGGAGTATTCACAAACACCAACACAAAATATCATGCAGTTATCAACATGCGATACTGGATCAATGAACTTAGATCAATTGTGTTTCGAGATATTGTTACATTAAATGAATTGAAAATCTTTACCAGATATCCAAATGGTACATGGGCTGCACGAAAAGGAGCAAACAATTTTGATGATTGTGTCATGAGCATGGCCATGGCGCTTTTGATTTTAAATGATGAACTCGTTGAAAAATATTATGAAGTTATTTCTCGTGATTCAAACAATCGCCCCAGCAGCATCATTCCTTTCAAAAAAAATGAAAATATGACATATAAATTTGGGGGTAATGAAGACATGCTTCCAAACATGCCTATTATGTTTGGTTCTCAGGAACAGGATGAAAGAGATATAGAAATGGATTATTACGGAAAAGAAGGTTGGAAACTTCTTTAAATACTAATATGGCAGGTTTATACAATCAGGCGATGCTCAACAAGACACGTCGCGACAAATTTATTATGGTGGTAAATCCTCCTAATATTTTGCGTCCTTATTTGAATCAATATACCAGAAATAATGGTGAAGTTAATTTGGAAAGTTTTCAATTTTCTGTTTATGGAATTGTGGTTCCTACAATGAGTGTTCCTGAAGTGGAAACCAAATATGCTGGTCAAGTCATGAAAGTGACCAGTTATGCCCGTCCAAGCTATGGAAATGTTGCAGTTAATTTTACAGTGGATAATTTATACAATAATTATTGGTTTGTATATAGTTGGCTTAAAGCACTTAACGACAATAAAGCTAGTATTCCTAATGCTAGAAACCCTAATGATGATCCTAAATTAAACGATTATAGCACAACCATAACAGTTTATGGTTTGGATGAATATAATAATAACAAAATAAAGTTTGAATATACCGGAGCCGTACCTGTTGAATTGGGAGGTATTAATTACAATTATCGGGATAGCAGTGAAGCCGAAAGTACGTTTACCTTTAGTTTCTTTCAGTTTCAGGCTACTTTGATCTAAATAAAGGAAAAAAATATTCCCAAAAAATATAAATAATTTATATGCCTAAGCGTACAATTCAGAGTCCTGGTGTTGAAATTAACGAAATAGATCTTTCATTACGTCCAGTAATTAATGTTCCCACAACGGTTTTAATACCTGGTTATGCACCTCAAGGTCCTTTGGATGAAATTATCCAACCTTCAAGTCTTAGCGAATTTGAACAAATTTATGGCAAGCCCACAAATGCGGCTGAACGTTATTTTTATCACACTGTTAAAGCAATGTTCCAAAGCCAAGCAGAAGTGCTTGTCAGCCGTATGCCATATGGTAGCGGAAGCGGTGCAGGTTTCACAGATTCTTACTCTGCCCTTGTTTACCCTGTAACCAGTTATAATGGAGCATATGAAGGAACTGCCGCCACAGGTGGTATTGGTCTTTCTGGTGCAAACACATATTTCTTCGGTCAACCCACACAGATTGAATTGAATGCAACTGAATATCAAAGCATTCTTAATGGTGATGCATTCACAAGTTGGAAGAATGTACCCACACAATTCAGCTTTACTAGCACAGGTGCCAGCAAACTTACACAATTGGCTAATGCAGGAATGATTGTTCTTAACAAAGCTCAAACCAGCATCAATCAAAAATATGAAGGATATTATGTAGGAGCGATTGATAACACTAATTTAAATCCTGCCACACAATTTGATGGTATCAACCAAGTTCGTAGCGTTGATTCCAAAGCAGGATCCACATACAACTTCCTGAATGTTCCTCGTACTCGTTTGAACTTCCCATTGAGCGCAACACAGTTTGGTCTTGGAAACAGTGTTAGTGAAGTAATGGAAAATATTCCTACTTTTGATATCAGCACACGCCAGTTTGACGATACAATCATCCTTGGTGTGTTCAAACTCCGCCAAAGCGTGTTTGCCCCAGACGTTATCAGTTTGGATTATCTATTGTCTGAAAGTTATGTGGGTTCATTTGATTATTTCCGCCAAATCAATAGCGAAAACGGTGGTCCGGCCAAAACATTCTTTATAGGATCTGTTGAAGATGATAGTCCTAATCTTTCATTGTTGATCAATCCTTTTATCAGCAATCGTAATACACAAACATGGTTGAATAGTGCAGGAAATCCCACCAAAAAGATTCGTATGTTGAATCCGAATCTTGCTATTCCTTACAATAGCGATGGGTTTGTTGACACAAATGCAACATATGAAACACGAGTGGGGGCTCCTAGCGCGGTTGTCAGTTGGTTGGCCAATAATGTAGCAAGTCCTCTTCGTCGAGGTGACGCTCTTTATAGCTTCGGTGCTTTCGATACAACAGTTGCAACTGTCAAATTAATCGGAAACGTGCCAACAAAGCTGGAACGTGTGTTCACATTGCTTGAAAATCCTGATCTTTACAATCTTTCATTGTCATTGGAAGGTGGTCTTGGAACAATATTCTCAGCTGCTCGATATAATCTGAATGTTCTTAGCGGTGCAGATGTGTTCGATGACACTATTCCTCTTGATATGACTGGATTCTTCATTACTAATAACGAAGGTCTTAATGGAAATGCTCTTGATATTCGCGAAAATTACAATACTGTGGCAAGCGTATTCACAAACTTTGCCCAGAATGTTCGCAAAGATCATCTATTCATTGCTGATCCTCTCCGTAATATTCTTGTTCAAGGTGAAAATAGCAAAGTTATTGATGATCCATCAAAGAACTTTAATCAACACATTTACTGGCCATTACGACACTTGTATAGCTTGCTGAACACAAGCTATGCATGTACATATGCCACCTTCCCTAGGGTATTTGATGATGGTCTAGGCAAACAAACATGGGTTCCTTTCTCAGGATTTGCAGGTGCAGCAATGGCAAATACTGACGATAACTTCCAACCCTGGTTCGCTCCTGCCGGATTTACTCGGGGCGTATTGCTTGGTGTGAATGATCTTCCGATCTATCCCACACAAAAACATCGTGATCAATTGTATAAGGTTAATTTGAATCCGGTTGCATTCTTCCCTGCTGAAGGATTTGTAATCTTCGGTCAAAAGACCTTGTTAAAGAAACCAAGCGCATTTGATCGTATCAATGTACGCCGATTGTTCTTGTATCTGGAAGTCGCGACAAGGAATACCATTAAGTTCTTCTTGTTCGAACCGAATACTCTGTTCACAAGAACGCAAGTAATAAACGTTCTTACACCGATATTCGAATTGGCCAAGAACACACAAGGTGTATATGACTATCTGATCATATGCGACGAAAGAAACAATACACCTGATGTGATCGACCAAAATGAACTGGTCGTGGACATCTACATCAAACCTGTACGTGCCGCAGAATTCATCTTGGTTAACTTCTATGCCACACGAACTGGTCAGGACTTCCAAGAATTGGTATCCTAATCAATAATATATAAAATTATGAAACACCCCTCTTATTGAAAGAGGGGTGTTTTGTTATAAATATAAACGTGATAAAAGTAATTAAAATCCAACAAAGTTACGATCCTTCATATATTATAACTCTTGCTTTGGAGTGTAGTGCTCAGTTAAAGTTGTTTCATTGGCAAACTTTTAGCTTTGCCCAACACGAAGCGTTTGATAAAATAGGAAAAGATTTAGCAAAAGCTTTTGATAAATTGGTGGAAGCTTTACTAGGTCGTTATCGTAGTTACGAGTATAAACCCATAAATTTGACTATAGAGCCATATTCTAATGAAAATATTTTGGCAAAAATTAATCAATATATTGGAATTTTAACACAAAAAGAGTGTCCAATCTTAAATCCAAATGACACAGATGCACAAAATATTGTAGAAGAGATTGTTGCCGATCTAAATAAATTAAAGTATTTGTTAACTTTAGAATAAATAATAATATATGGCAGCCACACAACAAACTATTCAGAATTTTTACCGTATAGTAACTGAACGTGATTTTTCACGTAAATTTAATTTCCGTGTTATTAATATTAATGCTGGCGACTCAAGCAGCCAAGTTTGGAACGAAGATGATTTGGTTTATGTTCGTACTGCTTCACTTCCTGCCCGTGAAATCACTGAAGTAACAGTTCCTTATATGGGATTGGATTTTCATATTCCTGGTAGTGCCAAATATCCTGGCTCCGAAGCTTATGCAATGGAATTTTATTGCGATCAAAAGAGCAATCTTCGCCAAAAGTTTGAAGATTGGACACGAGATGTTTTTGATGATGTCACAAGCACTGGTAACTATTTTGCCGCCAAGCAAACAGCCGTTATTGATTTGGTTCAATTGGACAACCAATTGAATCGCGTTTCACAATACCAGTTGGTCGGTGTATCTCCTCGTAACGTCGGTCCTCTTGAATATGATATTACCAATGGTGGTGAATTCGTAACATTCACAGTCACTGTTGCTTACCAATATTTCCGCAGAACCTATCAAAGTTAATATACTCCTCTAAATATTAGAGGAGGATAATCATATCAATAATCCAGTAACAGATGCTATACGCAGTTTAGGAAGTAATATTCGTGGTTTGGCCACTGGCACAAATCCTCTTTTTGCTCCACAAGTAAGCAGTCTTTTTGGTTTCAATATACCGGGTGTTCCTCTCATCAGTGCACAGGAATATTTCCTGACACAAATGGAGAGTTGGTTCAGTTCAATTCCTTTAAACAGTCAATGGGTTGTTTTGATTGATACATATCCAAGGGCTATTTCCTCCGACATTATTCAAAATCTTGAATATGTAGGGGGAGACAAAAAAGGTTGGGACGTTTCTCAACCAAAAGGAATATTAACAAGTTACTTTTACCAAAAGGTGGTGGGCTGTCTTTTCGCTCAAGGAGTTAATATTCCTAATGAAAAATATGATGTTCAGAATCTGGCAATCAAAAATAATCGAGGATTTGTTCCAGGTCTTATTGCTGGTGACCGAACAGGTTATTCTGGGTTGCCTCTTGTTATAGAATTTCGGGAAACAAACACATCGTTTATGGATATGGTAATTCGTCCATGGGTAATATTGGCCAGTCATTATGGTTTTGTGGCACGTCCCGGAGGTGATAACGATATACGCAACATAAAATGTACTGTAACAATTCTTCAATACACACGTTCTTATCAAAAAGTGAGTCAAATACCTCGTAAAGTTTGGACATTCTATAATTGCGTTCCAACCGGACTTGTTGACCAAAGTTTAACTTATTCTCCTGATACTGAATATGAGAAATATGCCACATATTGGACTTATACAAATTATACAGTGCATTCCAATCTGTATATTCCGCTTCCAAACATCATCAATCGAATCAGTACCGGAACAATTCCGAATGTTTCACCTTTCCAAAACGGAAATAGCTTTACATCTGCCAATCTGCCTACGAATTTCCAAGGTTTCTTTTAATCTATGAAAAATTTTCTTTGTAAGGTGCTCATACCTTCAACTGGAAAATATGAATATTTCCGGGAAATAGATTTTTCTACAAGCAAAACTATTAGCAAATACATACAGAATAATGATGTATTGGGGTTTTCTAAATGTCTAGAAAGCATCATAGAAACCAATTCTCAGGGCGAAAAAAGGTTTAATATCATAGATATGTTGGCTATTTTATGCCAATTAAGATCATATTCATATGGTGATACCATAACTTTGTCAGGAAAAAATGAAAAAGATCAGCCTGTAACATACAAACATCGTATAAATCGCATCCTAAACTATTCAGGCACAATCAAAGAGTGCCAAGAAGAATGTTTTTATAATAAAAATATAGAACTTTGCGTGGATCTTCCTTATAATTTGATATCTGATGAGGATTTCGATGTAATTTCTCGTAATATAAAGTATCTTAGAGTGGATCATGAACAAATAGATTTTCAAAATATAAAAAGTTCTGATAAACAAAACATACTAAGCATGTTGGATGCATCATTTTCTGGTGAAATATTGAAATATAATCAAAAAATAATAAAATTATTAGATCAAATTAAGCTTTTTGAAGATATTGAAATAAAAGATTTTAAAAATATAGCATTAAATCCATATAATGAGTCTGTAATTCAATATCTTTTGGCCATTTTCAACTATGATTTGATGAATATATATGAATTGGAGTATATTTTAATAAGAAGACTGCGTTTTTCTCTATCCGATTTACAAAATATGTCAATTAATGAAGCAGAATTGCATCTTAATCTTTACAAAAAGGAATTGCAAACAATAGAAGAGATGCAAAAAAAGAACAACCCTTGAAAAACAGGCTTGATTGCTAATTAATTTTATGGCAGAAGTCAATTTAGACAAAGTTTTAAGTAAATTAAAAGAATATTCCAATTCAGACAAGGTGGACTGTCTTGTATTGAGCAAAAAGGAAACTCGCAAGTTCACACCCTTGACCGCCAAGCAACAAAAGGATCTGATTGAAGCTGCTGCATCAGGTTCTAAGGCAGCTTTCTTGTATCCTAAAGCAGTAAACAGCATTCTTTTGGATAATGGTGAAGATAAAAACATGCTTGTTAGTGACCGGGCATTGATTGTATTGGCATTGCGTGTTCATTCTTTTGGTCCCAATCAAAAGATTGAAAAGGATGGTCAAAATATTGAGGTAAATCTTCAAACCATATTGGATAATTTTGATAAAAATATTGAAGTAAAATATAATGAAACGTTTTCTCAAGGTCCTATTACAGTTAATTGCTCGGTACCAACAATTGAATATGAGAATAAGACTTTGGATTCATATCTTAAGTATCGTTCCGCAGAATTTGAGAATGATTCAAAGATTCAAAAGCTTCTTAGTGAAATTTATATACTGGAAATTGCCAAATATATAACCAGTATAGAACTAACAGAAAAAGAACCGATTGTTATTGATCTTAAAAGTCAAACAGTGGCTCAAAATATTAAGACAGTTGAAAGTTTAACGGCTTCTTTGGTTCAAAAGATACTTGGATTTATTGCAAATATCAAGAATTTGGAAAATAATATAACCAGCCAGAAAATAGGCGAGCAAACTGTTGATTTGAACCTAGATACAAGTTTCTTCTCTAACGTCTAAAAAGATATTTTTTAATAAATATTTTGGATGACTAATGAAGAGACAATCAATCTCTTAAAAACCTTATCCCAAACAGTAGATAAATTGGCTTCTTTTGACAGAAAGAAGGGGGATGAAAAAGGGGATACTATAGTAAATGAGGACGATAAACTGTCTTCTACTCTTTCAACTACCGAAAAACGTCGGTGGGAAACAATGTCGAAAATTCTTGCCAAATCAATCAAAGATATTGTATTTCCCAAAGGTGAAGAAAAAGTGGGAAGACCTGAATTTAAACAAAAAGAAATTAAAGACCTTGTTCTTTCACCCACTCTTGCAAAACTAGAAGACAAATCCAATAAGTGGATAACAGCACTTTTAGGTGCACTTGCTCTTTTAGCCGGTATTGTATCCGGAGCTATTGCAGAAATAGTAAAGATGTTAAAGGGATTAAAATTATTTTTAAGTGAAACCAAATTAGGAAAATTCATAAAAGAAATTTTTTCCGCTATAAAACTTAAAATTCTTGAATTGTTAAAACCTATACGTGAAACAAAATTTGTAAAATTTATTGAAGATGCTTTAAAAGAAAAAGTTATTAAACCTATAGCTAAATTATTTGAAACTATCGGAAGAGTTTTCAAAATAGTTGAAGGTGGAAAAGGTCCTTTGCTTATGATGAAAGCATTTCCAACCTTTTTTAAATTGTTTGAGGATTCTATAAGAATAGCGTTTAAAGTTTTTCAAGTTGGATCCAAAATAGGAAGATTATTCGGTAAACTTTTAGGACCGGTAATGGCTGTTTTTGAAGTTGTTGTCGGTTTGGTTCAAGCATTCACAGATCCTAAACTGAGCGATAAATCTTTTCTTCAAAAAATAGTTACAGGTCTTACACAAGGATTGTTAAACTTTTTTGACTTCTTTGAAATTTTTGGTTTGGATCTTTTTAAGTTTGAAACTATCAGGGATCGGATAGAAGAGATATTCAAACCATTTCGGGAAGGAAAATGGTTGCAAGGATTGTCACAAATAGGGAATCAACTTTCATCTGTAATCATTTCCATACCTGGAAAAATAGTTGGTTGGATTATAGGTTGGTTTGATAAGGATTTGGGAAAGAAAATTAGTGATTTCTTTGATAGATTTGATTTAGGAAAATTTTACACAGCTATCGCAAAAAGAATAGGAAATATTTTTGATCCTATTATAAATCTTTTTAAAGCTATAGAGGAAAAATTTGGTCCGTACTTAACTCCTATATTAAATCTTTTGGGTGGTCCTGTTATCGGTGCGTTTAATATTCTTAAAAAAACCTTTGAATATATTGCGCCTTTAATGAAAGAAATAGCATCATTGGCATCAAAATTCTTTGGTTATATAAAGAACTTTTTTGTCATGATTTGGGATGGTATAAAGTCTTTGGCTGACAGAATATCCCAGATTCCTTTCATGAAAAAAGTAGGGGAGGAATTAAAAGCCATAGCATCAGAATCACAAGTAACAGAAATGCCAACACCGGTGGTCGCTACTGCACCAGCAAATGTATTTGATACATCAATGCAAAAAAATATGGTCAATGAAAAATTTGCAGATATTTTATCAAAAACTGAAAACAATCCATCAGAAGCTTTTTCAATGTTTGGCGATCAAATGGGCAATCTCAATAAAACAAATACTGTTAATAACAAAATAGCTGTAGACCAATTGCGTGAATTTAAAACATTAAATCAAAAATTTGATATGTTAATGGAACAATTGGCAAATGGAAAGAATGTTGTAAATAATGTTATCAACCAAAGCACACAAAACAGTTTTCCTCAATCAACTTCAGTTTTTGATTTGAGACAAGGATATAGAGGTAATTAAATATGTCAGATTTTGTAGGAGATATTTGGAAATTTGCAGACAATCCCATAAATTTTGAAGGAAGGGATGTTACTGGTGATTCTGCTCCTCCTGTTTTGGTAGGAGCTGGTTATTCTGTAGGATCTTCGATTGCACAAGGATCCTCACAACGTCTTCGAATAGGTGATAAATTTCTTGTTGATGTTATAAATGGTTTATATTGGACTCATACTCCTTTAACCAAGCGGGAAGAAGTTCCTTATATTGCTTTAAGTGAAAAACGTCTGAAAACGAATGCACTTATTGCTCAAGCGGCTTATAACTCGATGACTGTAGGTTTGTTTGATAAAACTGGATTGTTACAAAGGGCAGGACGATCTTTGGATGTTGTCGCACAAGGTCAATTGAGCGAACAACTTCAAAAAGTTCAGAATTTTCTTCAATCTGGACCTACCGGAAGTACGATAGACAAACTTGGTTCATTAATAGGTGGAGCTAAAGAAAAATTTAATAATTTCTTAGGAGGTGATGGTCTTTTTAGTCTTCCTCAAAATCAAGGTTCTCGAAATGTGTTGCGTGTTTATGAAGGTTTATACATTACTGAACCTACAGGATGGGAATATGTTCTTCCTTATTTTGAAGATTATCAAAATGGTGTTTCAAATGACTTTGGTGATGCCAATGTAGGAGGTATAGGAGAGGGTATATTTGCAGGAGGAGCATCAGAACTTGTAGCAGGAAGTCGGGCATTGGCTGAAAGTATGGCCGGAGCAATCAATATAATGGAACCCGGAACATATATTGAAAAACCTAAATTTTATCAATTCCAAGATAGCGGAGATGAGGTTACCATCCAATTTCCTCTTTTGAATACTGGTCATGCCACTTATGAGGATGTGGTAAGAAATTGGCAATTCATATATCTTATGGTTTATCAAAACCGTCCTATACGTTTTACACGAGATTTGATTGAACCGCCTGTAATTTATGAAGTTTCACTTCCAGGTATAAAATATATGCCATATGCTTATGTGAGCAGATTGGAAGTTCAATTCCAGGGATCTCGCCGTCCAATGAATATAACGTTTAAGGATGAAAGCAGTCTGGGTCAAGGTCAAAACAGCGTTAATACAATTATTCCGGATGGTTATAGCATACAAATCACACTTAAAGGATTGGTTTCTGAAACTCGTAATTTCCTTTACACATCATTAAATGCAGATCCTGTAAGTGTAACCACCACAGGAGGAATATAATTATGATAGATTTTGGAAAACAACAAAATGACATTCCGGATTTGTTTCCTTTGGATTCAACACGGTATGAAAATATTTTTAAATTGTATAAAGATCCGAATTCTATTTATTTTTATAATATTTTGAATAATATTATTGTTCCAGACAATATTGATCAACAATTTTATTATATAATAAAATTAAACCGAAAAATACCGTGGACAACCATAAGTTATGAACAATATGGAACAATAGACTTGTGGTGGTTCATATGTCTTGTAAATAAAATAAACAATCCTATAAAATTTGTTGAACCTGGAGCTGAACTTAAAGTTATTAGAAAAAATTATTTGGCAACAGTCTTAAATATAATACAAAAAAATATTAACTTATGAGTTTGCCCGCCCCGATTAGCAACCTTCAAAATTATAATGATCAGGTTGTTCAGATCAATGATATTTTATATTATTATAACATTTTATTGTTTAATCCTGATTATGATGTGGTGCGCATCAAACAATCTGCAATCAAAACTTTGTATATTGAAGACGATATAAGCAATTTTTATCAGGAAGGTTATTTGATTTATGACAATAAATTCGATGTTATTGAATCATTAAATTCACTGCAACCAGGCTATTCTCAAACTCCATCATTAGTGGATGGAACATTAAATGGAACCGTAGGCAAAGGATATCGTTATAGAGGGGATGCAAGGGATTTTCTAATTGTTGATATCATGCCAGAAATTAAACCTGGAACAATTAAAAAGGGTGAAATGAATGAAAAAGATAAAATTGTTTTTAATATGCGTTTTACCTTTTCCATTTATAATTCAGAAGATATTCGGGGAAACACTTTAAATGAAAAATATAAAAAACTTTATTTTCATGATGTAACTTATCAAATCATGAAGGAAAAACAGGCATATTTTTCAACATCAGATTATCTTGATAACAAAGAAGTCATTAAATTATCAAATCAGGATAGAGGAATACCGACAGGAACTGCGATTCAAAATCTTATCAAAAAAGTTTTTAACGCAGAAGAGGGATATAATCCTAAAATTTCTAGAAAATGGGATGTTGGAGGAAGCACATTATTTTATAGTAGTCCTGCCCAATATAAAGCAATAGATGATTTGTATTATCTGTTGGATTATCATGTAAGTTCATCTGAATCTGATTATGACAACTGTTATTTGAGATTAGAAAGATATACAGAAGAATGGAAATTGCAAAGTTTCAAAGATTTGTTTAGTTCTGCGTTCATAAATTCTCCTTCTTTATCTCAATTTGGTTTAAGTGAATCGGCTGGATCTTCCTTGCTCGAAAGTTTTTTCCTTGGCATGCCTATGGACGATTCTACAACCTCCACAGTTCAATCCAGAGTTCCAGATTTTGCCGGAAACATGATGACTTTTAATGATTCCAGTATATTAAATCAATATGAATTTACCAACATTTCAGGAAAGGATACTCAAGAAAAGATTGTTTCACATCCCGTACATAGTCATAATTTCAGCACAAACACATTCCGTATAGACTTTTCGAACAATGATATTGAATCAGCACAACAAACCTATATTAACAATTATGTTAAGAATTTAAAAGGGTCTGGTGGAAAACCACCCGCATCAAATCTTGCAAATAATCAATATCGTCTTAAACAACAAAATATACAAAATATTTTCACTATCAGCAGCGAAAGTCAAACTCAAAGATACTCTTTTGGTCGTAATGCTATATTGCGTTCTTCATTGTTTTTAAATAATTGCATAAAATTCAGAACCAAAGGTGTTACAAGTCGTCAAGCCGGACAATTCATAAGCATACAAAGACATAACAGTGTACCGGATAATTATTTTGATGATAAAAATTTGGGTATATATCTGGTCATTCGTGTCGAACATGTGTTTATGGATCAAAAATATTATAATGAAATTTTTGCAGTGAAAACTTATAACTATAAAGATCCGAAATTCACCAGTCAAGTATCATGAATAATATTAAAACAATAGATCCAGAAATGGTATCCGTTAATCTTTTTTTTAAAAAAGATTTTTACAAGTCCGCATCAAATTATTTGGATTATATTGGTAATCTTCCTAAAGAATTGGATGTTCATCTAGAGTGGTTGAAAACAGATTATGCAAACGATCCGATAAAAGCAAAAACAGACTTTTTTAAAAATCTTGATTTAAAAAGTCTTAAAACAGATTTTGTTGTTCATTGGTTGAAGCAATACAAAACAACATATTCTGAAGTACAAGACCAAGTAAGATTAGAAATGGGACCAAATGCCACAATTACACGAAATCCATCAGATTGTGTTGGATCATTGGCAAGAATGAGCAATTATACGAATTCTTCAACTCAATTGGTTTCTGATAGGGATATGGAAAATCTTCCTGTTCCGGCATTATATGGTGCCGGTATGGAAAACACTCTTAGTAACAATGCCAAAATTGTTAATTCCAGCTTTTCAAAAGCTTCTAATAGTCTTTTTCGTTATTCATCATTCAATCTTCAAGAAAAGGTTTCTGAAAATACTTTATCACACGGACAAAATATGATTCCTGATTATAACCATTATCAAAGAATGATGAAAAGTATAAATGATGTTACGCAAAAATTGCGACAAGAATTTTCAGATTTCTTCAGAGTAAATGAATTTTATTCAAATTACAATCCGAACAGCCAATCCACAAATGTTCAAGTCGTACCACCAACAATCGTAACAACATTAGTGGAAGGACAAGTTCAGTATCAAACGCAACTCAAAAGCCGTGCTACTGATATTTTGACATCATTTACGAACCGGCGAGCTTTGGATACGGTTCCGATTTCTTAGCATCAACAGTAACACTCTCAATCGAAACAGAAGACTGCATCAATTGTTTGAGAATTTCTTCCCGTGTAAAAGTCATACGACTTTCATTTTCAGTATTTTTAAGTTCTTTTTTAGATTCAATATCCATTTTTTTGATTTCTTTGGCATTTTGATTTTTCTTTTCACTCAAATTAATTTTATTTAAAGTGTCTATTGCTGCTGTACTTGCTTTAATTAGTTCAGAAATTGCCAATATTTCCTTGCTTTCAGGACTGTGGGCTATATAATCCTTCATTGAAAGTATGAGTTCATTTGTTTCCTTTATCAAACGAGACGATTGCTGGATGACAAAATCCTCAACTTGGTCTTTTTCCAGTTTAATTTCGGGTTGTCTGGGTGATTCAGACAATGCCTGTACATCCTTCAACTGGTCTAATAAATTCTTGACTTCGACTTTTTGATCCATAACATATATATTTACAACTAATATGAATATTGCAAATAATCTATGGGTGGAAAAATATCGCCCACAAAATTTGGATGAAATAGTTTTGGATGATAAAACCAGAGAATTTATAAAAAATTGCTTACAAAAGAAAACAATTACACATCTTTTGCTTTATGGAAAACAAGGGATGGGCAAAACTTCATTGGCAAAAATTATAGTCAAAGAACTAGGTTGTGATTATTTGTATATCAATGCATCAGATACCCGAGGAATCGATACTGTACGGGATGAAATTAAAAATTTCCTACAACTCATGCCAAGTAATGGTTCTATTCAGGTGGTTATATTGGATGAGTTTGACGGGTTTACAGCAGATGCAATGCGAGCTTTGAGAAACATGTTGGAAGAGTATTCCGAAACCAACCGCTTCATTTTTACTTGTAATGATATTAACAGAGTAATTGATCCTATTCGTAGCCGGGTTTATGAAATAAACATTTCTAATCCTCCTGTTAAAACATGTTTGGAAAGATGTCTTAATATTTTAAAAAATGAAAAGATAGAAATAAATGATAAAAACAAAGATATTCTTACAAAAAAAGTAAAAGCGTTTTATCCAGATATTCGTAAAATTGTATTTGAACTTCAAGCATCTTTGGATTTATCTTTTAATTTGAATGATAATGTACAAAATCTTGAAAGTGTTGCATCCGGATTGCTCAATAAACTATCAAAAGAAGATTTTGTGACAGTAAGAAAATATATTATAGAAAATGAAAAGAACTTTGATTCTGATTATTATGGTCTGACCAAAAAAATATGCGAAGTTATTTTCTATTCTGATATGGATATTGTAAAGAAAAAGAAATGCTTTTTAGAACTATCAGAAACGCTGTATAGGAGTAAACAGGTATTGGATCAGGAAATAAACTTTTCTTCCTGCGTTTGCAAACTACAGGATATTATTAGCTCTTAGGAAGATAATCGTAGGTATAAGAAGCCACACTAGGATTCTTACTACCTTCAGCGGGTTTGGAAGGTATCTTTACGTTTGTATTCTTTAATTCAATTTCGGAAGGTGAATTTTTACCATCGCCCCGATCTGTCTGAGATGTTTGATAGGTGGGGTTGAGAATAGCAGCTGCTGTGGCTTTTTTTTCTTCAAGTTCTTTGGGTTTGATATTGATATTATTATCCCTTTTCAAACCTTCAGGTACTTCAGGAAGATTCGGATAATAATCTTTATATTCAAGAATTCCGGCAGGAAGAGTCATGAAATCTTTATAACATCCAGGAGCTAATTCGAGTGTAACATCACAATAAAAGTCATCTGCGTTATTTCCTTCAACAAATCCAGGCTGACTGCTTGGACGAAGGGTTTTTACAGAGCTTACACGCATGTGCAGACCGCTATCAGCAAACTGTTTTGCCTTTTCAACGATGGAAGAACCTTGTTTTTTAAACCATTCATTTTTCAAAGCACCTTCTTTAAATTTAACAATATCCCCGGTAAGGAATCCACCACGGGTATATCGGCTAATGAATGACTCGTATAAACTTGTAAATTTTCTCATCATGAATATTTATCCTTAAAAACAAACTTTTATATTAAATATTTATAAAATATGGCATCTATTAACCTTTCATTTTTACAGCAACCACCCAAAATAGATGATCACATTTATAAGGATATTCGGTTTGATTTAGAACAAAATTATACCCGTGGGACGGAATTGTCCAAAAAGCTGGAAATCAAGGATTTAAAGGCAGATTATGATTTGGATGCAATAAAAAACAGTCTTTTTAACCTTTTTACAACCCTTCCGGGACAAAAGATTCTTAACCCTATTTATGGCTTAAATCTCATGCAATTTGTTTTTACAAATTTAAGTGAAGCAAATGCCAGATTGATAGGAAAAGTTATTTTTGAAGGAACAGAATTGTTTGAACCACGAGTTTCTATTTTAAATATAAATGTGAACGTAGATTACGATCAAAGTCAGTACACAATAAACATGAGGATCAATGTACCATCTCTTAATCTTTCAAACGTAAATATTAAAGGCGTTTTAAAAGATAGCGGATTTTACTTTATCTAATTATGGCAAACGAAATTTCAAAAACAGATTTTCCATTGCAGCAAAATGCATATGCTGCATTTGATGCTCAAACATTAAAAAGCTTGATGTTAGATCAATTAAACCGAGGAGGTGTGTTTACTGATCAAATTTTTGAAGGCAGTAATTTTAACAGCTTTTTGGATGTTATTGCATATAGCTATCATGTTCTGTTGTTTTATCTGAACAAAACATCATCCGAAAGTCTTTTCACTCAAGCACAACTTTATGAGAACATGAATCGTATTGTTAAGCTTATCGATTATAAACCGATAGGATATCAAACAAGCGTTCTTTCGTTTCAAGCAAATGCAAGTGAAAGTTTACCAATAGGAACATATACAATTCCTCGATATTCATATTTTATTGTTAACGGAATTCATTACGGATTCAAAGAGGATGTTACTTTTACCAAAACAGAAACAAGAGGAGTATCCCTCGAACAATTAGCTAAAAATAACCTTCTTTACCAAGGAAGATTTGTTGAATATCCAATATATACGGCAATTGGTGAGCCATATGAATTGGTACGAGTTGTTTTGGTTGATCAGGATGGAAATCCTCCTTTTGTGGATCACTTCACCATGAATGTTTATGTAAAAGATAAGGTTAGTCAAAAATGGTCTCTTTGGACACAGGTGCCTAATTTATTCTTGAATGAAAATCAAGATAAAGTTTATGAACTTCGGTTTAATGAAAATGGACGTTATGAAATAAAATTTGGTAATGATGTCACAGGAAAAAAACTCAATAGTGGCGATGAAGTCTTGATTTATTATTTGAAAAGCGATGGCACACCTGGAGAAATAGGTGTTGGTGCATTGAATGGTAACAGTTTGTTTCCTTACAGCAGTTTGAATTATGCTGATGTAACAAACGATACCAAAAATGAAAATATCAATTACATGACAACAACCCAGTTTGGGTATATTTCATTTACAAATACTGATCCATCCACAATATTTGGCGAACCTGAAACTGTTGATAATATAAGGGATAATGCTCCAAATACATTCAAACGTCAATATCGTCTCATAACTGCATCAGATTTTAAAAGTTATATCTCAAACACCTTCAAAAATATTATTCATGATGTTCAAGTTGTGAATAATAAGGATTATTTGAATGGGCATATGAAATATTTGTATAATATTGGATTAAAATATCCTTCATTGGAAAGTCGAGTTTTGTATAATCAGGTAACATTTGCAGATACATGTAATTTTAACAATGTATATTGCTATATGGTTCCAAAATTACAAAAGAGCAATTCAATAAAAGTAAACAATAATTTTGTCACAGATTCACAAAAACAATATATTGAATCTTATGTCGATCCAATCAAATTAACTTCTTCAGAAGTTATTTATAGTGATCCAGTTTATATGGCTTTTAATTTGGGAATTTCTCTACCTGTTGAAATTCTTGATAAGGAAATTTATAAACAAACCAAATTGGTAATAGTTAAAAGAATGGATTCACGAACAAATGACGATGAAATCAAAAGTGTGGTGGCAAAGATATTCCAAAATTATTTTGATTCGAACAATATTAAATTACAACAAACAGTAGATTTAACTAAGCTAAACAATTCTATTTCAGAAGTTACTGGAGTTAAAAATTTCTATACAAAACGTGTGACTGATGATGGTCGAGTCCTACAAGCTGATGGAATAAGCATTCTTTATTGGAATAGTGTATATGACAAAGAAGATATTAATGTTTCTACACAGAATTTAAATATGGATTATTTCCAATTTCCTTATCTTTACGACAGGGATAATTTCCTGGAAAGAATAGAAGTTGTCGTTGAGACAGTATAACATGGCATATGACATGCACCTATATAAACATAAGTGTAACAAACTTCACAGGTTTGGAGTCATTAAGCACCTATACTCTTGATGTCACCCCATTTACTTTTGTTGCATCGCTATCTTCAAATAATCTTTCCTTAAGCGATCAAAAGGGTCTTTGGAATTTTGGGGACGGGACAATTTCCACAAGTTTAAGTACAAATCACTCTTATACATGGCCCGGTGTATATGATGTCACATTTTATGGATATACTAGTGCAGGAAACACAGTTCAAGCATGTCGAACCTTTCAAGTAACTGCGGTTAATTATGTAGGTGACTTTATTCATTCTAATTATTTGAATGATGAAAAAATAGCTTCATATAACAGTGGACAGGTTTCTGATCCTATTGAAATAGTACGATATAATTCTTGGCAATCACTTCCCACCGTCTCTGCCACAGGATATACAATTAATTTTTATGCAAGCGGAAGCAAATCGGATTATCTTCAACTTGAAAATTATGTAAAAGATCCATGGGCACATTTACAATCTTATTTCTTTTTTGTTGAAAAAGTTGGAAACCGATTTGGCATCTTAAGTTCAGCTGTAACAACTGTCGATCCAATCTATGTTTATATATCCAACAATCAAATAGTTGAATCATCATATCCATATGAAGGATCGATGTTGGCAGGAACAAGTGGAACAACAACCATTTACTATGTTGATCAATATCCTAAAAATCTAACATCTGAAACGCCTATTTTTCTTTATGCCTCATTGGATCTCTCATTATTTCCTTCCAGAAATGAAATTCCAAATTCAAATTATACACAAAATTTTTCAAAACTTCCTTATATAAATTACTCATCACTCGTAACACCAGTTAAAATCAGATATAATCCAGCACAAACATTAAGCATTACATCAAATGGAATTGACGGAGAAGGCTATACAGATGAATCATTTTATATTAATAAAATAAAATGGCAAAATTACCCAATTTCATTTTTCATTAAGTTAAAAGACAGCCAAAATTATAGTACCAAACAATACCCTCTTTTAAATTTTAACAGGACTACAGACTATTTTGATTTAACATGTGATTTAATTTCAGTATGTTCACAAAAAGTAATTGATGGAATACATTTTTATAAAAATAACAATATAAAAAATATAAATCGAACCGGTGGATTTTATGCCGGTTATTTGAACAGTCCTTATGCGGTTGAAAATGTAGCGTTAACTGCATCAGTAAAAATTTATGATCCTGCATATTTTGCCAAAGATTCGCCTTATGCTTGGTTGGGACAAGGTTTGGATTCTTATTCTATTTCAATAACATCAAATGCAGATATTGCATCTAATATCTATAGATATAACAAATTCAGGGAATATGATGCTTGCAAAGAAACTATTTCTCTTCAATTAACAGGAACAAAATCTTCTCCAACAGTTTTTGCAGGAATCCTCAAAAATCCATTTGCAATAGCAGTAAGTCCATCTGAAGATGACGCTGTTTGGTTTGCAGATTCTGATCGGGATAGAATCTTAAAATTAAAGAAAAATGGGCAGATTATTTTTGATATTGATCTTTCAAATGCTCCAAGAATTTATCCGGATGGAAATGTCATATATCAAAATTTCCAAGGATCTCTTTCAGGTGCAACGCCTTCTTCGATTGCATTAGACGGACAAGCAAATGCTTGGGTAACATTATATACAGCCGGTTCTTGCTTAAGAATTCAACGGGATACAGGTTATATTGATGCTGAAGCATATCCAACACATCCTAATGTTGATTTTTCAATTTTACATTCATTTAGTGGAGAACCTATAGATGCATTTTCAGGAATTACTATAGAATCATTTTTAAATTATGGTTTTGGACCTTTGAGCGGACTCTATGCGAATGAATCTACTATTTTACCTTCATGCATTGAAACTGATTTAGATAGTAATATTTGGGTAGCATATTCAAATCCTTTGAAGGGATATCTAATCAAATATGATCCAAATGGAAATTTTATAGGAGCGAAAGAATATCCAACATTATTCAGTCCACAACAATTGTTGATAGATCGAGATAATAATCTCTACATGACTGTGATGACATATTTAAATAATAATTCAAGTATTACCAACCGTAATGATTTTCTTTATAAATATGAATCCAATTCCGGCAATCTTTCAGAAAATTATCCTTTAAGTGGTTATAGCGGTTTGGGGCCGTTAGCTGTTGATAAAGATCAGAATATATATGCTTCTTATAATAAACAAGATATTTTACGTGTAAAAACAGGAACTGATACTACTACATTTTCTGTTGGAAGCGGAACAAATCTTACAACAGAATATCAAAGTATAAATGCAATCGCTTGTGATACTGAAAATATTCTCTGGGTTGTTCATAATTTTGATCGGCGTGTGTACTTATATCCTTTGAATTCATTTACAGTTTTAAACACAGTGGATGTAAACAGAATTAACACAGATGATGTTGATCCTTCTAATTTGAGAGCTTATGGCGATTGGACTGGAATGCGGTGGATAAACAAATATTATTATAATACAAGAACAAGAACAGTTACTGGTCAAAGCAACACATTTAACATTTATCCTGTTAGTGGTGGATATGGTTTAGCTAAAATAAATGAAAATTTTGATGCCATAGGAAATATCAAATCATATGTGCTTCAAGAATCTCTTTTAAACAAAAATGTTCTTTTTGATCAATTTTTAGGGCCCATAGTTGGTAATAAAAACAGTGCTATAAATTCTTTAGGTAAAAGAATCTATGAAAAAATAGCAAACTTTGTTTCAAATAATGCAGATTTGGATGCAAATGAACTTGAAGCATTACAAAGCATGGAATCACTCATAGGTGTGGATTTACAAAATTATAATTTTCCATTTCCTCCAGATATGCAAAGATTGGTTAATTTGTTTGGAACAAAACTTTCTTATTTCAGAGGTTCGCCCAATCTGTTTGATTCAAATTATGACAAAAAACAAACTATTTCTAATCCTAACTATGGTAAAAATCTTGGAAAACAATTAAGTTGGAGCACATCTATTGTTCCTACATCAGGAAAAGTTGTTTTATATGAAAAATTCGGTGAAGTTTATTCTGATGGAATATTGACGAATTATGGTGTTTCTCAAAATGCATTTTTATCAGGATCAACACGGGTTGTTCGTCTTAGTGATGTGAATACTTCATGGGGATGGCCGCTTGTTTTGGGTGATGATGTTACTGGAGGAATTGAAGTTTCAAGATACTATGATGTTTTTGAATATAATGAAGGTAATAATAATTTATTTTATAATAATTTAATTGATTGGGGTAGTGAAAAGACAACAATTTCTCAAACAATTAGCGCTTATTCTGATTGGTTTGATACAAATAATATAGCAGATAATATGATAAATTATCAATTATCCATAGGATTAGGACTACTAAGTTCAGGTAATTAATTTTATGGAGAACAATTTACAAAATTACATCCCATATAACTCAGTATTAAATCCTGACAATACTGATGTTCCAGGAGATTTTTCTCAAGCATATAGTTTAATAGATTGGCTTAAAAATCTAAAAATTTCAAGCACAGATACTGCTAGTTATATTTCATCTTATAACAAATATCTAAACGAATGGTTTGATTATTATAATGTTTCAAGATCTGATAAAACTTCTTTTGTTCGTTTACAATATATAAATTTATTAAAAGAAATAAGCTTAAAATATACAACCCCTGACGAAAAAAGATTTTTATCTAATATTAATTTTGATGATAATCAATCTTTGGATATTGCAATTCCTTTCTTTACCAAAAAAATCAAAAAAATATGCCAATATTACGCACAAAAAAGAGACACACTAACCACTGGTGTTGTTCGTTCAAATCTGCGTGGAAGTGATTTTGGAATTGAAACATTAATTAAAAAAGCGATTGTTTCTATACTTCAAAACAATGATTTTGAACCCACAGGTGTTCGTTTGCCTGCTCTTTCATCGGTTCTTCCTGATTTTCATGTGCAAATCAATGATGCATACGATACACAACAGTATTATTTTGATATTGAACCAGGATCAAAGTATGAATCCTATGATGTTCAAGACCCTGAACGAAAAGAATTTTTCAATTTAGATTCCACATTAGTGGATGATACTTCTATCTTTAATCTTAACGCTGCCATTATTGAGGCGATTGAATCATATCCTTTCTTTTTAAAAGAATTAGGGTTGACTAATTTTACTGTAAATTTCAATCTTTCTACAACAAATTATTCTTATTTGGATTCCAGGGATTTTCAAAATTATGATAATAATTCGGATCCTACCAATACAAATGTTTATGAATATAAAAAATTGTATGAAAGAAATTTGGGAAATAAACTCGTCGGATTATCAGGGCAATATCTTCTCAGTCCTCTAAGCAGTTATGTATTGATTCCTTCATATCCATATCAAAATATTTTAAACAGAAGATTTCCAACAGTCGCACATACCCCTGAAATTACATCAGCTCAACGGGAAAAATATCTTGGCGATTTTTTCACAAAAGATAATCTTGGAATTTTATTCTGGAATACATACAAAAAAGAATATTCATTTTCTAGATTTTTGTCTGCAGGTGAAGTTATTTTAATTCCAGATCCTGAAGTCGGATCAAATGCTTCTGGATTGTCACTATTCGATCAAACATTAAGCGGAATAGACTATCAAGTTGATTTGCAATGGAATCGTTATGATTGGTCTAATGATTATGCATTTGGTAAAATATATTCTGAACCAAAAATTCATAAATTCTTTTCTTATACAGGAAAAACAGAAATATCCGAAGATAGCGATGAAGGAATTTCCAGAGTAACAGACTACCAAGATTTTTGGAATGATAATATTATTTGGAGAAACAGGGACGTTTTTGAATTTTCTGGAGATGATTATTATCCATTGGATGAAAGAAAAAAATATCTTCTTTACAATAAAGGAATACTAACAAAATATAAAACTGATATTTTTGGTAATCATTATGGATTATTTAAAAATTCATTAACAAACAGTTATTCTGCAGTTTCAACATATGTACATTATCCATCTGCAACATCATTATTCATTACCAATACTTCTTCGTTATGTTCTCTTTATGCTAAACAGAATTTCCAAACCGGACAAGTTTTTGTTAGATCCTATGATGATACGAAGGTTTTACCTTTAAGTTCTGCTTTGAGTGGTATTTTCATAAAATATCCAACAATAATAAGAAACGAACTTGAAAATTCCATCATAGACATGGAATTGATTTTCAATACAATTGTTTTGGAAACACCAAATTATGTTGTATTAGACAAAATTAATTTTGATTTTGACACAAACACATTTAATGGATTTTATACAAAAAACACATACTTTAAGAAATATAATACAGATTCTAACATAGAAAATTATTCAAATTTTTGGTATGATGATGAAAGTAATAATATATTTTTAGCATTTTTAACATTGTTTCAGGAAAATTCATCCACAAGCAAGAAAATAGTTTATCCAAAAGTTTTTGCAGCAAATATTCAAAGTTTGAATTTTACAAAAATTTATCCAATAAATGAAAACATTCAAAGTTTAAGCTCTTTTGTTGTTAATTTAAGTTCAGAAAACTTCAATCTTTCATTGAATGACAGAAGTTTGATGAACATTAGTCATGAATCCCAGATAATGGGTATATTGGTAAAAAGTTACAATAAAAATGGCATACCAATTCTTAACAATTACAAATTTAAAAAATCTTTTAATACTTTGGCTTTAGATAATTTCTTATCATTTAAACCTTGCGGATTCATTTATGATAGAAATTATAATGATAGAATAAAAGAACAAACTGTCAGGCATATATCACTATCTTCATCAATTGTTGCTAATCAAAAAGATTTCAACAGTTTGGTTTGTTCATCATCTGCTTCTGAGTTTTTTAACTATTATTATGTAGCATCTCAGCCATTAACAGTAAGCAGCACTGTCTCTTCATTCATTGTTTGCGATTCCACAGTCACAAACACGTTTACTGTTTCTGCAGGCAATACAAATTTAAACTTAAGAGATGTGTACGGAACTCTGGTTTATGACTTCTCTGGATCAAATCAGCATTATTTTACAACAATTAATGACTCTATTACAGCCCAAGATGGGACGCATATCTTTTCAATAACCTATGTTGCCAGTGGACAACATGTCATTTATATAGATCCAAGATGACAAAGATAATTTACAATTAAATAATTTATATGCAATTCAACAGGATATATAACGAAAAATCATTTGATAGTCGCCATGATATTGCGACTTCATTGACCTTTTCCATCTTTAATCCTTTATCGTCCTGTTCAGGAGGAATAACGATTGCATTTTATGAAGATTCTTTGTCTTCACCATATGGAGGTGGAATAAACGGATCATTAGGTTATTCGCCATATACAGGATATGAGGGTTTAAAAGGTGCATATATGGGTATTGGATTAGACGTTACAGGAGAATTTTCCAAAAAAGGTGACGGAAGAAATGATGGTGATTATAAAAACAATCCAAATACAATAGCTATTAGGGGTCCGGAATTTAATGATTATCCTCTTTTAACTTATACTGAAAATCTTTCATCATTCTCCGATATTGTATTGGGTCAAAATTATACAACTGAAAATGATGCAATTTATACAACAATTCGTGTTGTTTTAACAGAGCATGGCCGTTTGGTTAAAGTTCAAAAAATGGTTTCTCCTGATAATTTTGTAACATTAGCTGAAACCTATCTGGATAGAAGAAAACAAACTTCATATCGAATAGCCTGTAATTTTATTTCTCCGGATGATACTACAGTTTTTAAAATTAAAGAATTTGATTGCTACGGTTTTGAACAGAATGTGGACAATATTTTAGATGCAACCTTATCCACCTGTTTGCAATTTATACGAACAAATGTGTTTAGTGTTGGCCAAACTTCAAAATTGTTTTTAGGTTCTAATAATTTATTTTCTGAAAAACCCGGAAATAAGTCTTTTAATGATTATATTCTTACCACTTCAAGCACCGCTCCTTATGATGAGCGTCAAACAATAAATTATGATGCTTCAATTATTGAAAACTTCCTAGATAATTCAAATGATAAATTGCTTGTAAGAAACACACTTAATAATTCTGTAGACATCTATAGGAATTTGGGAAGAAACGTTGTAAAAGAATATACTGTATATTCAAATAATGTTTCTGGATTTGGATTTCATGGAAGCATAGACAATGACTATGTATTTCTTTCCACTCTTTCATCTGTAGAAATATACAAAAGAAACAACTATGATTGGAATTACTATTCCTCAATTACAACTCTTTCTTCAATTCCAACAAATATTAAATTTAAAAACAATCAAGGTATCATATCATATATTGATGGATCTGCACAAATATTTGAAAATGATGGTTTAGGAAATTATAGTAGTGTGTTTTATCTTTCAAGCATATCAAATTCTTTTGAAGGATTTGGATATTCAATCGGAATGGGTGATTATTTTGCTGCAATAAGTGCCCCTTATAAAGGTTGTTTATATAGTTCTGACGGTGCTGTTTTTGTTTTTACAAAAAATCAAACCACAAACGTATGGTCATATTCCATTCAGCTTTCTGCAGGAAATAATCCTGATGCAAAGTTTGGTTCGGCTATTTCAATCAACGGCACAATATTAGGCATCAGCCGTCCTGGAAATACAGTTTCACTCAATTCAAATGCTGGATTGATCGATATTTATGATTATTCAGAATCTAACGAATCATTATTATTGTTAAAAACATATCCCCCTATATCCCTGACTCCTAATGTTCGTTTGGGATCTAACATGGATATTAAAGGGAAAATTCTGGCTGCACGATCAACAAATGGAATATCTGTTTATAATTTAAATTGCAATCCTGCATATGTTCCTGCACCTGTTGTACCTCCTTGTGTCATACAATTGTTGAATCCATTGCCAGTTTCTTTCTTGAAGAAAATAGATTTAAGTGGATATGTTTTGACAATCCAATGTCCGAAACCTCCAGTTGTTCCTTTGAGTTCATATTGTGCATTAGTAGAAATTGTGGATAGCAGCATACCGTTATATTCAATCAATGGATTGGATATCTTGAGTCCATTAGTATGTCCATTAACAGGAATATAAAATGAAATATAACACAGGAACAATTTATTTGACGGCGGGAGAAAATTTTGTCAGTTACGGAACAATTGACGGATATGTTTATCGTGATCCAATATTTGGGTATAATTTTACATATACGAATGTTCTTTGTTCAGGAACTTTCAGATCCTTAAGTGCACTCCCACCGCTTTCGGCATTACCATTATCTGCATATACAAACACTTCGACATTTTCTGCATCTGAAAATATCGTAATACACCGATATGAACAGAATGAATTTTTATTCACAGCACCTGTTCAAATAACATTTTCTTTATCGGGTGTTGATCAAACATTATATAAAATACAAAAAATAACTGCAGATATTAATGACAAATATGAAGAAAAATTTATAGATTTAATAAATCCTAGTTCTACTACACTAGATTCAATTACAGGAATTTATGAAACCGGAGAAGATTTCATCACTGCCCATACAGCAATCATCAGTTGTTATCGAGAAAACTTTTATGTGGATGTATTTGTTGTTCATTTAAGTGCAACACAACCCAGCATAATTAATCCTATTTTAGATTATAAAATTTTGAATTATCAGTTATTGGATGATAACAGAAATTATCTACTAACTTTGCAAGGTTCACAACTTTTGGATATTCATTATGGTGTTTTGGGGACAGGTGATTATTTGTTTATTCCTCCTATTATTGTGCGCCCTGAACTTCCACCTCTTCAATTTGCAATTACAATAGTTCCTGCTTTAACAACTCAGCCAATATATCCAAATATACCTCCATTAACTGCATATTGTGCCCTTATAACAATTGTAAACAATGATATAATGATAGGAGTTGATGTATTCAACTCAACTTATTTGGTTCCAATTAGTTGTGTTGCCCCGATATATTAATAAATAATTTTATGCCTGTCAGAGTTTTTGATAATAATAATTGGTCGAACATGGAAGTTGCCTATGTTCAAGACAGGGATTTGGGTACAGTTCAACAAAAAATCTTCAGTGATTCGTGTATGAATTTTGCTTTTCCTGAATTTTTTTCAAAATCATACGATCAAAAAAATAACAATTATTCCAATATGGTTTTGACATCTTCAATTAAATTTGAAGAATCTTTTTCTTTGATCAATCCAACACAAAACGGAAATGGTTTTGTAACGTATATAAGCAATGGTATAGATGCTATAAAAGAATCATCACAAAGATATTGGTCTATAAATCCTACAATTTCATCAAATTATTTGGAAATTACAACAAATAATTTTTTGGGAGCTAAAAATCCAAATTATTATTTTGAAATAGATTTTCTTCCTAACAATTTATGCAGAATTTCTCACGAATATTATAATAAAAGATATTATCTGAATTTAAACTTTTTAAACAATAATGTTTATCTTCTTTCCTCTACAAGTGACATATTCAATTCAAACAGTTTATATCAACAGGCTTTTGAATATATTTTTGATAATATTAATAACTGTATAACATTTTTTTATAGAAAAAACAATAATGTCTATACATTAACACGATCAGCATCATCTCTTACTTTTTTACCTCTCAGCGGAAGTGATATTCAGTTTACTGTAGATAATACTTTTAATATTCTTCCGATCAGATTTAATCTGATTGATACCCTATCTTCTTTTTGGTATTCATATACAAAAAAATTTGATACAAACAATCTTAATGTTGATTGTTCACAATCTGAAAATACAAAAAATCAAATTGTTTTTCATTCTGAATTTAACAATATAACTTCTGCAGAAGTACCATATAATTTCTTCACAGAAAAAAATCCTCTTACTCCTAAATCAGAAAATGTTTCTGTAGCAGAAAATAAGCAAGTACGAAATTATGTTTCTTTAAATACAGGATCTTTTCAAGAAAAAGGAAATTTGAAATTTTCTCAAAATTATTTGAGTAAAATAAATGAATATCTTTTTGCTCCTGGAAAAATAAGCTATTTTCATACCCCTTTAGATATGGGTGAATATAATTTTATTAATATAAATGATTCATCATTGGCTGAATCCGGGGCAATTTATTCAGATACACCTGAGTTCTCCGATAAAATATGGAAAAAACTTTCAAACTACAAAGATACTTCAAACTTTGGAAATCCTCGCGGAGAAGTTAATGGAACATGGCTTTGTTCTTGGTTAAGTGGTTCTTGTAATCCTACCACAAGACCAATTTGGTATGACAGATATTTTCTCCCTAACAAAACAACCAGACAAACCGCTTTTTCAGCAAATGATGTTTTCAGTTATGAAAGCTATTACGATTGTATAACAAATCAATCGTCAACACCAATAGAAATTTTTGATATAAAAAGTCAAATGACTTTTGAGCCATATTCTCTTTATGCTTATTACCGAATAGGTAAAAATGATATTGATGAATATATAAACAAAAATAATTCCAGTATTTTATTCAATGGTATTGATCAATATTTGCAAACAAATGGAACAGTTTTGGCTTCTGAAAATGGAGTGTACAAATTTTCAGGAAGTCAGTATGGAATTAATGAAACGATTAATAGCAAATCATTTGATAATTGCTTTTCTTTCTTGTTTACTTTAGCAAGCAAAAGTTTTGACAATCCTTTTGGTCATGAAATTGTAGGTAATTATAAAAATACAGGTTTTGGAATTTATTCGGATAGATCGGTTACACCATTTATTAGAATCATAAGTGATAATAAATTGTACATTTACAATCAAGAATTTGGTTTGATAGATAGCATTACATTTAATAATCCACTAATTAATATTGTTCAATTAGAAAGTTTAGATGATTATTTTGTGTTGGATAAAACTGGTGAATTGTTCCAAATAAACTCACAAAATACAATTTTTGACAGCACACAATACAATCCATTATCTTCTGCCATATCCAATTTCTCTGATGAAACATATACATTTTTCCTTGTTTCACCTAAAGGGGATTTTGTTTCATATAATCGAAGAACTGAAGAATTAGGTTACAACAATTTTACTCGTTTTTATTCAACAACTCCAATGGTAAGCGCACAATCCATAAAGCGGATAGGTTCTGGAGTCTATATTATGGATGGAACTGATGCAGAGATTCGTGAAGGTGTAAGAATTTTTTATAAATCAAACGGTGAAATTAAGGAATGGAATGTAAGCACAAATAATATCGAAACTCGTTTTTATAACACAAGTGGAAATATCATGACATTTACAATAGATGATAATCAAAATTTCTTTATTTTTGATAATAAATCCACATGTTATGTGCATAATTCAGGTGGATTTGTTATTACAACTTTCAGTTTACCCTCAAGTGCACAAAATGTAGTTGCCAGTGATTTTGGGTCATCATATATCAAAGGTGAAAATACAACAACTATTTTTGCTGTTTGTTCTTCTACAAACACAATAGCTTCAATTAATACAAAAACATTACAAGTTAATGAAAATCCTATAGCATTTAATTATGCTTTGTCTGGATGTTTGTTATCTCCTATCACAAATTCTCTTTACAATCATGAAATTTTAGATGTGAATTATCCTAAAAACACAATTTCAGTTCGTATTAATCTTCCTAACATTTATCCTTCTGAAAATCCGGAAGAATTGAATCTTAAATTTGATGCTTCCCAGTTAAAATTTGGAAATCATGAATTCGCTCTTACTTTGGATTCTGTTAACGGTAATTGTATTTTGTTTGTGGACGGTCAAATTGTTGACTCAAAAACTTTTGATGAAGGAAAGTATACTTTAAGCCAAATCATAAGTGAACCCTTCACTTATGGTGCCACACAATATTTTGCGGGAATTAATCTATATGAAAAATTAAAAATAAGTGACGCTTTCACAATAAAAAATCTTGAAATAAAAGATGTATTTTTCTTTACAAAAGCTTTAGATTATTATTCCATACGCTTTCTTCAGAAATATTCCAAAAATATTCAACCTTTGATGTTGAATCTTCCGGCAGAAAACAGAAATTATACAGATACAATTGAGAAATTTTTTAGGCAAAGGATTCCTTACCACAAGTCTCCTGCTGTTGATATTTCTATAAATAATTCAAAAATAACAGATCCTAATGCAAAAGCATACATACAACAACAATTGAATAGTATTATATTGAATAATTTTCCTTATTTGACACAAATTAAAAATATTGTTTGGAGAGAAAACATATGATAACCATAAACACATCTTTCCAACAAGAAAATCTTATTTTTGATAGGGTTGTGGGAGATTTTATATCTCTTCCGTATGCTTTCGATAAAATTCAAATTCCTGTCAATGAACTTAGCGTTGCAGGGGCTATTAATATCCGTTTTAATTATTTGTATGAAAATCTTTTGTATCTTTACTCTCGAACAAAAATTTTAACAAACCAAATTCCATATTCATACACATCTTGGTTAGGTGTTATTTCAGGAAAAACCAAAGCCACATGGAATTCCACTTCTGTTCCAAATACTAGTGCCAGAAACTTTCAAACAGGAATAGGATTATCTGGCTTGGATGCTATTAAGGATTTTGTTGTTTCCCCTACAACAGATGGTCAAAACATTGTTTTGATTGCATCTCAAGGTCAAACTTTATTTTTTACAAAATTTGATACTCAATATTCTTCATTTAATGTTATTCTTTCAAGCAATTATATAGACGAAAAAACACAGTTAAAAAATGGTAACATAACGGATTTGGTTCTTAATGGAAATGATCTTTATGTAGTAGATTCGGTTAATAACCAAGTTCTTTTATATGATGTTGAAGGTTTCATAGGAGGAGAAAATGTAAAATTCAATAAACGATATTTGAAGAAAATCATAGGAGGTCAAGGTGGTCGGTATGACAATAATGAATTCAACACACCTTATGCTGCTGATCTTTATCTTTCAACTCTTGTTGTAATGGACAGCGGAAATTCTTGTTTGAAGTTTTTTGACGACCAATTGAATTGGAGATATTCTTTAATATTAAAAAATCTATTTTCTTTGTATACGATTGTTGATATCAAACTTCATAAAAATCAGTTTACAGGAATAACCGATATATTTTTATTGGCCAAAGAAAATAAAATCATAATTCTAAATGTTTCTGATTCTTCATACAAAGTTGTAGATTTTTCTGAAGAAACAACAACCGGAGAATATTCAATAAAATATTTGTTTAGCAAAGATAATACTAATATTTTTTATATTCTCACAAACAAATCTCTTTATAAAAAATATTTTTCCCGTCCAACAACAAAGATTGGAAAATTTGATTTGTCTAAAGACAATATTCGAAATTATAGCTTGCAAGCTTTAGATTTGTATTTGGACGAAGATAGAGATAGCATTTTTCTATTTTCAAAAACAACAATTGGAACCAACCTTTCGGCAGGTGAGTTTTTCAGATTTCTTGAACCTAATGCAACCAATAACATGCTTTATTCTTATGATTTTGATATTTTTTCAAAAGATCAAATACACATAAAAAATGAAGAATATTCACAAAGTCTTACATTCAACAAAAGCATAAGCAAACTTATAAACAATAATTATGTTCTTTTGAATCAAGCTCGTCAAAGATTTAAATTTGATTTGGATCCATATTTGCCACTTTCTGCTGTGGATATTCAGATGACAAATCAGGATATTTATGAAAGTTATAAATTTATAAAAAATATCTATATTGATGATATTGTTTTGGCAGATCCTTCTTTAAATGTGGATTGCAATAATTTTATAGGAAATAATGAAAATTATCAAAGTGATACCATTAACAGATGTTTATATAAATTATATTTACAACAATTAGGAATTCTTAATGTTATTCAAGGGGATACTCCTTTCCCCATACCATTATTCCGGACCGAATGTAATATTATTACAATTAAAAGGGGTGAAGATATGCAAGGAGTAGGAGACGGCGCATTTATAATCAGTATAATATGCAATTAATTTATAAATAAATATATGGCTGGCAATTATCCTTTTCATGGAAAGCTTCATCGATCCACCCACCATACAAATCCCACTCCGGGAATTTTGGAAAGTGGTACAGATCCTATTGCTGGACCGTCTTCTAAATTTCAAGGTATAATTTATACACAAGATCAAGGTACCAGTGAAAACTGGTATAGTGGTTATGTAACACTTAAAGCAAACAGTGGTTATTGGGTTAGTGTTTATACCACTGTTTATGGAAACAGTTCCAGATGGGAAAGTGTTTTTACACATGTCCAAACTTTTAGTTCTAATTGGCAAAGCACATATTTGACTGTTAATATCCTTTCAGGAAGCTGGTCATCTGTTTATACAACTGCTAATGTCAACAGTTCTTATTGGAGTGAAGCATATAACAATCTTGTTCAAAACAGTGCGAATTATGTATCTTTTCTTTCATCTGTAGGATTTGGTGAAATTAAATCTCCCAATGTTTATTATCAACAAAGAATACAAGCTTTGGATTTGAATTATGCATCAGTACAAGCAGCTGTGTCTGCATTACATGAACGTGTTAATGCCATGTATGTAATGTTTACAGGACTAACGGCAAATAAATCCACCATTCTGGTTTCTATAACCAGTAACAATTAATATGAGCCTGAGTTGCACAGTAACACAAAACGTCAGTACATTTTATAGTACTAATTTAAACAGTCGTATTCAAGCATTCAATGACCTTGGTGTTCGAATAAGCAGACAATTAGGTGCTCCTCTTGTTAATGTCGAAATACATCAGGATCAACTTTATGAGAACATTGCAATTGCCGTAGAAATGTTCAGCAAATTTGCAGGTTATACCGATGAATATCTTGTTTTTGATAGCGATCTTTATGAAGACGGAAAAGGTGTTCGTTTAGATACATTGTTCAGTTTAACTCCCGATTTTAATTTCCGTTACGATATTCGCAACACCAGCATCAATAGCATGTACAATATCGGTAACATGATAATTGGCGATCCCACAAATCCCATGGCATTTCAAGTATCTGAACCAGATCCGAAAGGAAATCTCCCCGACCAATTGTCTGTAATGAATAGTTATGATTATTTGATTCAAACATACAGAAAGGTAATTGATATTCGATATTTTGAAGAAGGAAGTTCAACCGGAGTCAACACACTGTTCACAATCGAACAAACATTGGCCCAGCAAACTTATTTCAGTTATTCAATGGGAAATTATGGTTTTGATCTTATCAGTTGGTATATTTTGAAAGATTGGTTAAAAAATCGTGATAAGCTATTGAGCATACCTCGTTCTGTAAAATTTGATGAACGTACACAGTATCTTCAGATGTTTCCGCCACCCCGTACACCTGGATCGGGATCAAGATTTTATGGTATTATTAATTGTTATGTGGAACGTCCAGTTCAACAATTAATCCAAGAACAATGGGTTCAACAGTATTCATTGGCTCTTACAAAAATAGCCATTGGTCATGTTCGTGGAAAGTATACAGCTGTAAATCTTTTCGGAGGTGGGCAGTTGAATTATAACGATATGTTGCAACAAGGATTGCGTGAAAAAGAAGCTTTGGAAAAGAGACTTTACGAAGGTTCTGCTCCGGGCTTGGGTGATGCAAGCCCTGTTCAAATGTTGGTAGGATAATTTAAAAATATCCTGAATGATACCTTTACAAAAAAACAGTAAATTCATTCAAGGAATTTTTGTTCCTAAAAACGAAAAAAAATATGTCGGAAAAAAACCAATCTTGTATCGTTCATCATATGAGCTGAAATTTTTTCGTTTCTGTGATGATAATCCAAATGTTTCCCGCTGGGCCAGTGAAAGTATAAAAATTCCTTACTTTCATCCGTTTGCCAAAACCACTCGGTTGTATCATGTGGATTTAAATATGGTAATAAAAGAAGGAGAAATTTATAAAAAATATCTTGTTGAAATAAAACCTGAAAAACAAACCAGAAAACCTAATTTTGAAAATAGCAGATGTAGAAAAGCCACAATTCTTTATGAACAAATGACTTACATAACAAATTGTTCAAAATGGGAAGCTGCTAAAAAATGGGCAAAAAGCCATGATACAGAGTTCATTATCCTCACAGAGAAAGATTTAAAAATAAATAACTCGAAAAAATAGATAATTTATATAAATAATTATATTCATGAATGATGGTTTAAAACTTATTGTAGAACGTCCCGCATCTAATGATGATTTCGAATACGTGTTGGAAGAAAAAAATCCAAATCAGCCTGCTACTCTTTATATCAAAGGTCCTTATATGATGGCCGAACAAGCCAATCGTAATCGCCGCGTTTATAATCTTGAAGAAATGGCCAAAGAAGTTGGTCGTTATACAAATGAAATGATCAAGAATCACCGCAGCATGGGTGAATTGAATCATCCTCAAACTCCTGAAGTTAATTTGGAACGTGTTTGTCACATGGTTACTGAACTTCGTCAGGATGGAAATGTTTTTTACGGTAAAAGCAAAGTTCTCAGCACTCCTATGGGAATGATTGTTAAGAGTTTGATACAGGACGGAGTAAAGGTAGGAATGAGCAGCCGTGCTCTAGGAAAACTTAGCGAAGGATCAAACGGAATAAACAAGGTTTCTGATCTTCGTTTGGTTGCAATTGATTGTGTTGCTGATCCGTCGTTCCCCAAAGCTTTTGTTGATGGTATTTTGGAAAGTAAACAGTTTGTTTTGAAAGAAAGTGGTCATTATGAAGAGATATATGACAGCTTTACATCTGCCCTTTCCAACCTTCCTCGTACTGATGTTGAAGCATTTTTAAAAGAACAAGTTGTTCTTTTCTTTAGAAAATTGAGTGCAAAGAGCTAAATATAAAAACACATGGATAATAAACAAAAATCTTTGATTAACAATTTTCTGAAGTGTCTTACTGAAAAAGATTATTCTAGTGCCAAAAAATCCCTTCAAGCTGTTATGGATATTAAATTGCAAAATCGTATACAGAACGCTGTTAAGGATTTAAAAAAGTAAAAAAATCAAAAAAATAACAAGGAAATAAATAAATAATTTTATGAGCAAAAACGTTGTAGATGTACTAAAAGAAGCCACAAAGGATATTCTTTCGGAACAAACCTTGAATGAAATTCAGCAAGCTTTTGAAGCTAGCGTGAATGAAAAAGTCAAGATCCACGTTGAAAAAGCTCTTGCCGAACAAGACGAAGATCATAGCAAAAAGCTAGAATCCCTCGTTGAAGCAATCGATAAAGATCACGTTTCTAAACTAAACAAGGTTGTATCTGCTATCGATGAAAATCATTCAGATAAACTCAAGTCTATCGTAGAAAAATATCAGTCTGCACTTTCTAACGAAGCTAAATCTTTCAAATCCGAAACCATCAATGATATTAGCACCTATTTGGAAGCTTATCTTGATGAAGTTGTACCTGCAGAAGACATCAAAAAAGCAGTGACTAATCGTCGTGCTGTTGACGTTCTCGGCAAGGTCCGCAATCTTCTCGCCGTTGATGCAGCGACTGCCCAAGAAAGCATTCGTGAAGCAGTAATGGACGGAAAGAAACAATTAGATGAAGCTCGTAAAGAGCTTGAAAGCGCAAAAGAGCGCAGTGTAGTTCTTGAAAAAGAACTCAATCAGGCGAAAGCCTCTCTGTTACTAGAACAGAAAACTCGTGATCTTCCTGAAAACAAGAAGAAATATATCGCGAAGCTTCTGGGTAACAAAGATGTTGAGTTCATTAATGAGAACTATGATTACACTCTTAAACTCTTTAATAAAACTGAAGAGGAGCGTCTTTCAAACATACGCGACGAAGCCGTTGAGCAAACTGAAACTGTTGATCGTGTCGTAGTAGAAGAAGCTGCTGAAAAGCCCGCTTCTGAAGCTAACGAATCGACAAGCAGCTATCTCAACGAACTTGGTCGCTGGTGATTTCTGAGGTTTATACCTGAGATTATTTGGTAGCAAATTTGCTACTGGTCGATATTTTATAAAGGAGAATGTAATAAAATGAGTAAGCGTATCGCTCCTCCCACGAGTTACATCAATCAGAGTCGCGCTAAAACCCTTCTAGAGAAGTGGGCACCCGTCCTCGATTATACCTCGGATTCTGTCCGGGCTATCGAAGACGATCACACACGTCTCAACACCGCCATGCTTTTGGAAAACCAAGAGCAATGGTGCATGGTTAATGAAGATAACACTGCCGCTAGCGGTGGTGTTTTCGGTTCAGGTGCATCTATTGGAGCTTCGTTCAATCCCCCTGGCAAGATCACCGCTGGTGACGACTATGCTAAGGGAGATGCACGTCTGCCCAAGATTCTGATCCCGATGATTCGTCGTACATTCCCCGAACTAATCACCAACGAGATAGTAGGTGTTCAACCTATGAGTGGTCCCGTCGGTCTTGCTTTCGCTCTTCGCTATAAGTACCTCAATAAACAATTGGGTAATTCTGGCGTTGACGGTAGCGGAACTAACGCAAATGCCGCCATAACACCTGCCAATCCTTCTAACGGTGCTGAACTTGGATATCAACTCCTTGACACCCGTTATACTGGTACTTCGTCTTCTCAGCTCTCTGGCGCATCCCCTTCGCAGCCGTATTATGATCAATTCACAATGCTCGGCACCGATCAGGGTGTTGCTCAGATCCTGGGTAACTTCGAACTTACCGGTAAGATTCCTCAGATTGAAGTTTCTTTCGAGAAAACTGCAGTCGAAGCAGGAACCCGTAGGCTTGCTGCTCGCTGGTCCGTAGAGCTTGAACAAGACTTGAAGAATATGAATGGTATCGACATCGACACCGAGTTGACAAATGCTATGAGCTATGAGCTACAGGCAGAAATTGACCGTGAGATGATCATTCGTATGATTCAGGTTGCCCTCAATGCTGGCTTCGGATCAGGATATTCCGTATGGTCTCCCGCTTCCGCTGATGGTCGCTGGCTAGTTGAACGTAATCGTGACTTCTACCAGAGACTAATCATCGAAGCTAACCGCATTGCGGTTCGTAACCGTCGTGGTGCTGCCAACTTCATCGTTGCAACACCTCGCGTTTGCGCCATATTGGAAATGCTTCCTGAATTCCAGTGGGTTCCCGTCCAAGGCAATGTCAACACTCAACCTGTTGGCGTTTCCAAGGTTGGAAATCTCGGTGGTCGGTTTAATGTGTATCGTGATACACGCACAGACGCGCAGGCTGAGAACCTCGGAGCATATCCGGGAACTCTCACTAACCCGCAGCGTAGCACCCGCCTCGAGTATGCACTACTCGGGTACAAGGGTCCGGAGTATTACGACACAGGTATCATCTATTGCCCGTACATCCCAGTCCTCGTCCAGAGAACGATTGGTCCTAACGACTTCTCGCCTCGCGTTGGATTGATGACTCGTTACGGCGTTGTGGATAATATCTTCGGGGCTAACCTGTACTACCACGTCATTATTGTCGTTGGTCTGGGTCAGCCGTTCACACCTGCCACACAGAGCGTCTACTTCTAAAAAAAGTAGATCCTGGCATGTAAAAGAAAATTTTTCACACGGTACGTCCCGTGAAGTTTTAAAAAGAGGGGGGGATCGAAAGATCCCCCTCTTTTTTTATAAATATATAATATGCAGCTAAAGAAGGTATTTTTAAAAGAATTCAACATTCCTTATAGTGGTGAACAGGAATTTGATCAACTTACAGCTCTAATAAATGATTTTAATAATTATATAATTAATACACAGAAAATAGAAGAAAATATACTAATTGACCAAGAAGAAAAGAAAGATATATTACAAAAGAGATACGAAATAACTAAACGTGTTTGGGAAAAAATGATAAATCCTAAATTGGAAAGAATGAAAGAGTTGGATCCATCAAATTTTAAGTTTTTACCTAAAATTTTAACAATTCCAACACCTTAAATAATAAATATTTAAAACATTATTATGCCTTATCAAGACGATATCATGGATGTGCGAGAACGAGTTGTCCGCATGGAAACAAAAATTGATCATATTATCAATAAAATTGATGATCATCATGATCGTTTAACAAATGTTGAAAAATTTAAAACTAAAATTATCGGTGGGGCCATAACTGTTTCTGCAGTAGCTACTTTTCTTTGGGATGTTGTAAAAACTAAAATAGGATTATATTAAAAAAATATTAAAAAAAGAATAAATATATTATATGGCAATACTAAGTTTCCCTAATCAAGTTTTGGATCCAGACAATTTTAACCCGGACATGATAGCTACAAACAATTACAGTTTGAGCGCTGCTGGTGTGGCACTTCATATTGTTGGATCAAATGTCGAATCTGTTGCATTTAACAATCCTCCGGTTGCCCTAACAAACACTTTGGTAACATTATCTGCCAATACTGTTGCTTCTGGTGTTGTTGGTCAAGATAGCATTAGATTGCGTGTTGACAGTGCTTATAATGGTGTTCAATTTACAATCATATATAAAAACCGTACAAGCTCTCTTTTCACTGCAGCAACTGCTACTGCTGCTCCATCATTGCAAACATTGACAAATAATGGCGCTGAATCTGTTTCACCCAATATTCGCCGTCTCAGTCTTTTAGGTTATCTCTAAAGTTCGTTAAGTACCTTTGATGTTCTATCCTTCAAAGGGCCGGTCAGATACACAACTTTTTTAAATTTAACAATCGGTTCTTTTAGATAATTTTCAAAGATGGATCGAATAACAGTTCGATAATCTTCATCAACGTTCCTGTAATTGTCATTTTCAACAGGAACACCCTCAGTATCACAGTAAAATAATATATCAATTTCACTGTGAATCATTTTGAGCATTAATTGACCATAATCATAAACCCATGGACTGTTTTTTCCTATGCTGACAGACCAATCACAATAAACAAGACCATCCAACAACCAACGATCATAAATGTAATGTTTTGTTATTGTTTGTTTTGGCTTAATCAATAAATCATCAATATATGAATTAAACAGCAGAACTTGAGACAAATCTGTTCCTTTTTCATTTATTTCAAAACCACAATCTTTCAATTTTCTGGCCCCTCCTTTGATAAAAGAATACTCCTCTTTTTTCAAAAAATTATCTAGCAAATGCTTGATAACTGTGCTTTTACCTGATGCTTGAGGTCCGGAAAATGCTATTTTCAATTCATTTATGTTACTAAATGATAAGGGTTTTTCAACATTGTAAAAAGATTTTCTTTCATAAATAATTTTATACTATGGCAGATGATATTCCACCGGCATTATTAACAAAATTAGCTCCGGAAATGAATCTTAAACAGCTAAAAAAGATCATATCTGTTCCATCTTTTGATGATATTTCGCAGCAACTTTCCCAATTAAATCCAGAACAAATATTCGGTTCAGTTCAATTGCCACCTCAATTTTCAAATATGAGCAATTTTGGAATGCAATTTGGAAATATTAAAGACTATCTTCCTATAACTGACTTTCTTCCACAATTGCCATCACCTCAAATATTGGATCAAACAATAAAAAATGTAACACAAGGATTAGACATAACCAATCAATTACAGGGTATTGTTCAATCTTATCTAGGAAACAATTTCCCTATTCCTAATTTTGCTGGTGGTGAAGTTGATATTCAAAGCATATTCTCGAATACATTTTCAAAATTTGCAAATACAAACACAAACAATTTTGATTTTGCAAAAAGCCAAGTCACAAACAATCTACAAGGAATACAGAATGTTTCCAACATAAGTTCATTGTTGAATTCCATACAAACCAGTGTTCCTTCAAACCTTTCCCCAAAAACAATAAGGGATTTGTCAGTAGACACACAATCATTTACTAAATTCCGTCAAAGAAGTGAATCTATAGCTGCTGCTAATATCAGCAATCAGACCAAACAAAACGCACAAAGTTATGCATCCAGTAAAACAGGAGGAGATAATACACAAGTAAAAGCAGGACCTGTTGTTCCTAATTCTGTTTCTCCTAATGATTTTCGTATTAATGCAGTCGTAACAACATACGGTGCAAAAGAAGCCATAGGAAAAGGAGGAGACCAATGGTCTTCACAAAAAACAAGTTCAACCGGAGAAAAAAATCTTGTTGAAGGTCAAAGCTGTGCTGTGGATCCATCAATCATTCCATACGGAAGTAAAATTGTTTTTGATAATCCGGCAATTGGAGTTCGTGTGGCAATGGATACTGGTTCTGATGTTGTGAAACAAACAGCAGCAAGGCAACGGGGAATTGTAAAAGGAGACGGATCACAATCATATTATCCAAGTAATCCTGACTTTAAAAATGGAAGCTCTGTTGGTGCTCGAACTGTGACTGCTGCACAAAGTTATTTGGGTGTTACAGAAAATGGAAGTAGTAATACAGGATCACAATTAAATCCATTTTTCTCTGCAGGAGGTGGTTCACAAGGTCAACCATGGTGTGCCGGTTTTGTTAGTGCAGTCACACAACAAGCAACCGCAGGAACCAACACACCAGCACCAGCAACTATGAGGGCATACGGAATGGAAGATTTTGCAAGAAATGGTAATGCTGAAATATTTCGGCCTGGTGAAAAACCGCTTCAACCAGGAGATATTATAACTTATAACTATAGCCATACAGGAATTGTAGAAACAGTCAATTCTGACGGAAGTTTTACAACAATTGAAGGAAATACAAGTGGACGGGATATGGATCGGGAAGGTCAAGGTGTATTTCGTAAAAATAGACGAAATACCAATACAGTACGGAGCGTTATTCGATTAAAAGATGAAAATAAGCAACCACAAGAGGTAAAAACAGCAACAATTGATATATATTTTGATACGGAGCAATCAAGATTGAATTTTGAAAAAAATGTTCTTGCAGGAGGAAAAACACAATCAGCAACTGTGCAACCTCCTAAAAGTGGAGTTTATGCTCAAACTGTTGAAATTGTAAAAGGAAGAAAACAAGTGGCATATTATCCTTCAGGATACAAACAATTTCAAAATCCATCCGCACAACAATTATTACAAGCAGCAGGAAATGCATAATATATGAAAAGATATGATGGTCAATATTTAGGTATAGTTGTTCAAAACAACGATCCTGAACAAAGAGGAAGATTAAAGATATTTGTTCCTCACGTTACTTCCACTGTTTATAACAAATGGAATGAAGTAAAAGTAGATAAGGAATTTAATTTTATAGGTCAAAATCTTAACAGTAGTTTAAATGATATTTTGGATGATCTTAAAAAGATTCTTCCTTGGGCAGATTGTGCCATGCCTTTATTTGGAGGAGCCGCAAGCGGAAGATATAATGCAACAGAAAAGTTTGGTTCCATAAGTGACAGTAGCCTTATTGATACCTGCAAACCTCAAAAGGATTTCCAAACAACAGAGTTCAGTCAAAACACGGATGGTATTGGAGAAAAGCCTGGAAATATATTGGAAAGAAAAACGGTAAAATTAAGTGATGCATTTAATTCTGCACCGGCCAATAATGTTGCCCATGTAAATCCGAATTCTTATGGATATGTTCCAAGCTGTTACAGTAACAGAGCTAAAGGTTTATTCAGTGTTCCTAATGTGGGAGCACACGTTTGGGTATTCTTTTATGATGGAAATCCAATGCGTCCTGTTTATTGGGCTGTAAGTTTTGGTCAAGCAGCTTGGCAAGGAATATATCAGGATGATTATGGAGTGGCAGAAGATTACCCTGGTGCTTATGAAAATTTGGATAAAAACAATTCCGAATTGAAAGTCCAGCAAAGTGATGCTGAAACTTACAGAAACAAAATGGTCATGTCTCAAAAAGGCGGAACAATTGAATTTGTAAACACTGATTTGAAAGAGGTTTTAAAATTTACACACTATTCCGGATCATTTTTGGAATTTAATAATGCAACAACAAGCAGATTATCTGTAAAAAATGATCAACAATTGGTTCTGGCCGACAAATTCACAACTGTAAAAGGTAATAATAGTCTTTATGTTGGGGGTGATTTGGATATTGTGGTCAAAGGTAATTATTATTTTAAAATAGGAAATCAGGATCCTCAACATCAACAACAGTGGAAGACCCAGATGGATCCTATAGCGGATCTTAAGCAATTGTTTGAAATTGATCGTACAAAGAAAAAAGACGGAGATCCAAATAGGATAAGTTCTACTAATCAAAAACAAAAAGGAAAACCCGGACCTTGTCCTGTTTGTTCAAAAGACAGGAAATATTATGCAGTTAACAACAAATTTAATCAGGTAATTATCCCTATTGTAACATTTACAAGTAATGGTGTGGATCAATATCAAACGGTTGATCCAAAAGGAAAGCAACAAGCAGGTCAACTTATAGCATTCCCTCCTCCTAATCAATGCCCTGTTTGTAAAGGACAAAAATTAAGTCCAAGCAGTATGGATGGAAAATGGGAGGAAAATCCTGAGAAAAAGAAACTAGAACAGCTTTATAAGGAAAAAATAGTACAATTGGGTAAAATTGAAGAAAGTTTAGGTTCTGGTGGAAGTTTAGTTACAGAAATACCCAAACACAAATTTGATATGATTGGGCAAGTCATGAACGATTTTGGTTCTGTTCGTATTGATGCAGAAGGAAAAATATATAATTATAAAGTTCAAGTGGGTGAATTGGGTGTATTTGAAAATCAAAAACCCAGTCCTTTGATTGAACCTGTACATGTTGATGATCTTCCTGGAGGAAATTATACTGTTAATGCATGTAATCGTTATACATTACAAGTGGGTGCAGGAGGGATTAGTGTGAAAACCCTAGGACCGATAGAAATGAGTGGAACCATAACCACTTTGGCCGGACAGCAAGTGAATATAGGTGCTCAATATGAATTGAATATTGATGGAGGAAATAGAACAGTAATAACCAGTGATATTCTGGTTCTACGTCAACGCAATTATGAACAGGTAATGGTAGATTCCAGTTTAGGTGTTAGTCGCAATTTAGTAGTAGGAGGAGGTGCCCATATTGAAGGAGAACTCACCGTTAACCATATCACTGCTCCTGTAGAAATTCAGGAAACTGAAAAGAGTTTTGTGTATGGTCAAACCAACACAATTGATGCAAAAATTATTGGTTATGTGCAACCTGGAGCAAGTATTTGTAATGGTTGGGGTATTGTTTGGAGTAAAACTCCTTGTAACAATATTTCAGATGAAAATTGTTTGTTTACGTATAGTCACAGTCATTTATTTAAAAATATACCTCTCAATCTTCTTCCAGAAAATAAGGATGTTCGTAATGTTGGTCAGGCTTGCAATAATACGGACAGGGTTGTGGCTGCACCGCAGAACAATGCTTATAACATTAAGGACAGTAATCCTCCTAATAATCCTATTGTTGGTTAATAATTGGTCAATAGAAACAGATGGAAAGGGGATATAGTGTGATGCAACGGAAGTTCTGGATCCCTATCAAACAATTCTGAATAGTTGTTGATATTTTTAAAATTAGATTTTGTAAAAAATCTGTGAGCATAAAAAGAATTGATTGGATAAAGATTCTTGGCTAAGAATAGATAACAATCACTGCATTCCACTTCCAACGGTCTTATTACTGCTTCATATTGCTCATGATTAACGTTAGGATTGGCCCGTAATGGTAGTATATAAGGCATCACATCATTCGATACAGGAGCAAGCATTCCATAAAGAAAGATCATTTCATCTGCTTTGTTTCCGTATTTGTGAACAATATAATTAGGATTATATTCTTTTTTAATTTTTAATCTTTTCTGATCATACATGGTTCTTATGGCAAAACCGAAAAAGAAAGTGGGATATGTGATTCTTTGGAACTTTTCCAGATCAGCTGGCTTTTCTGTATCGCTAAATGTTAGATTCATCATGTGTGTATCGTAAGGTACACACAAAGAATTTCAAGCCACTGGGAAAGAAAAAACTTGAGAAAGACCAGGAAGTTTAAAAATAATTCCTTTGCGTTTTCCGCTTGAATTTTGCACAATCACTGTTACCCGGTCATTGACGACCACAGGGCTGGAATGGATAGATTCCTGTAGTTTTAAGGACCTTACTGTGGTTCCTGTATTTGCATCAAATACCCGAAGACTGTTCATACCATCCACGACCACAGAGTAAGCTTTTGTTGCCATATAAGTTATTTATTCAAAATATTTTTAAAATAATTGTAGAAACTGATATATTAAATAAATATTACTAATGGCTGCTGAAATCAAAAAGATCATATTCCGTCAAGGAACGGAAACTGAACGAAAAAACATAATATTAGAACCAGGTGAACCGGGCTATTGTACAGATAGCAGTCGTCTTTATATAGGAACAGGATTTGATGGTGGAGTTCCAGTAGGAACAAAGAATCTTGGATTTGCAACATTTGGTGGAAACAACACAAACATAAGCAGCAATCTTGCTCCTGCCAGTGGTGATTTTGTTTTTGATACAGTATCCAATTTGACATATATGCTCACAGGCACGAATTTTGCCAAAGTCAGTGCCTTTGCTCCTTTTGGAAGTCAATTCACTATAGATAACAATACTCTTATTAATGTGGCAAATGTTGTCCGAGTGGCTGATAATGGATTGCTTGCAACAAAATTGTCTAATCTTTCCATAGGTGCCGGTCTTGAACGTATAGGAAGCAATACAGTTTTGAAAACAAAGCTGGGAAGTAGTCTCACATATGATGGCAGTCAAGGAATGATTGTTAATAGCAACAGCATTACTAATTCAATGTTGGCTGCTGCACCAGCAAACACAATTAAAGGACGATTGAATACTAGCGGTCAAGTTCAGGATCTTACCACAACAGATTTAGCCGTTCTTTTGGCCGGTCTTGTCACAACCAATCCAATTGGAACTGTTATTGATTGGGCAGGGGCGGGAACTCCTCCATCCACTTATCTTGAATGCAACGGTACAGCAATTTCTCGTGTGGCATATTCTGATTTGTTCAATGTTCTGGGCACAACTTGGGGATCTGGAGACGGCAGCACAACCTTTAATCTTCCTGATTTACGTCGCAGAACAACCATTGGTGCAGGTGGAACAGGTTCTGCAACTATTAACAATGCTGTTGGTAGCGTCGGGGGTGAAGAAAACCACACTCTTACCAAACAAGAAGGTAAATGCGAATTTGATGTTACTGCTCAATTTCGTGAACCAGGTTCTCTTAATCCAAACGGAACAGGATTTGTAGGAGGTCTGACAATTCAAAATGCTAATGGAGATTATTCTTATACATATTCTCAAGGTGCTGTTGATGCAACAGGCACTGTTGGTTCGGGAACATCAACACCTCACAATACCATTCAGCCCAGCGCCGTTGTTCGCAAACTGATCAAAGCCACATCATGACAAAGAATTTTGATAGTATTGTTAAAAAGCTATCAGAAGATTTTAGCATTGCGCCTCAATCAAGAGTTCCTGGAACATATAATGGAAAAAATATTGATTGGGGTAAAACAGCCACGCATCCTTCTGGATTCAAAGGCGATAGTTTCAATACAAGCAGTGCTCAAATAGTTTTTCAGTTGCCTGTTAAGAAAAAGAAAAAGAAATCACTTAATGTTCGTAAAAAACGTGTGATGGCCAATCGTGTTGGTCGCTGAAGCTTCGGTATTTTTTCCTCCAAATTTAGGATTGCTCCATTTAGGAGACACTTTGCTGGGTCCGCTTGTCACGTGATAGTGTGTAGCTCCGTCTGTAATATCTTGTAGTTTTCCCCGCATTCCAACAAGGGCCAGCTCTTTTGCTTTGGCCCAATTAGGATGTTTAGTAGCTTTCGCAATAATGTCCTGCATTTTTTCTGTTCCATCGTTATATTTGTTAAAAAAACTAAACTGTTTGGGTTTTAAAACAATATTCACAGCACCCCGGAAAGGATCGCCATCTTTTACCCTGTTCATGATTACATTCATGACAGCTTGCATGCCTTTTTCACCTTCACCACCTGCTTCACCGATAAGAGCAGCCGCTACTATATCGCTATATTTGATGGGAGCTTCTGCTTTTTGAATTATTGCAGGAGGAGGCGGGGGCAAATCCCCTATTATTTCATTTATAAGTTTGTTAAAACGCACATTAGTATTTATAAATGCTAACTGTGACTATTTTAGGTCCATTGTATGCAAATTCCATGGCATCCTTCTTTTTTTCAAAAAATACGTCTATAACAGGCAATTTACCTCCACTAGCCTTTTTATCCTTAACTGCTGTTCCTGTATCATGAGCCACTCTAAGCCCTAAATTTGGTATGTATAAACGCTTAAAGAAGGGGATTAGACGAGGATCGACTGCAACACTCACCCCTTCTTTTAATGTGGCTCCTGTATAGCTATGTTTTTTTGCGCTATCCTTATCAGTTTCTCCACCCTTTGCCCAATATGTTGTTAATCGAACCTTTACAGTCTTTTCAACAACCAATTTCTTTACAAAATCATCAGCCATTTTAGTCATTCCAGAACAAATCACCTTATCAACTGGATTGATTATGGCTTTTTCTTTGGTTTGCTGAATAATATTATATAATATTCCGGCAATAATCATCAAACATGCTATTTTTTTCATGATTGCCTATCCTCTCTTATTGGATAATAGAAGTCCACTTGTTTGTAGAGTTTATTGCAAAAAAACATGGGTTTGTCAAGCTTATCTGATGCTGCATATAGCCTGTTATTTCTTTTAAAAATAACTTCTATGTGACCTGGTCTGCCTGAACTTTTTGGTTGATATACAGCAATAACAAGTGTGTTTTCAGGCAAGTTTAAAACATCATTTTGAGTGATTTTTTCAAAATCTTTACGACTTTGAAACACTGTTTTGTAGTTTTTGGCGTAAAGTATCTCGTTGCTGGATGTGGTGATTGGATATGTTTGCCGACCTGCTCTTCCCCTAACAATACCGCCCTCCCTCAGATCCAATTGAGGAAAAGCTTTTTCATTGCGTTCATGAAGATTGTCCAAAAGAGCAGTTGTGAACTTGGCACAAACTCCGCTACTATAGTTCCGAGTAAGTTTACCGACATCACCCATGAATGTTTTGAATTCGCTGCTTGTTAGATTTGGTTGCAAACCTTTTTTAGGAGGAATTGAAATATCTGAAAACCCATTTACTAGGGTCATGGCTAAAGCTGTGGCTAAGATGGTTTTTTTCATAATAAGGAGACCTGATTATAACAGGTCAAAAAGTTTGTAAAGGTAATCTTTACAAAATAGTATTTGTTTTGTTAATAATATTTATCTTTTGATAAAAAAACTCAAGCGTTTTTCAAAAGATTTTTAATATAATTGCGCAGATTGTTGTTGCGATTGGTCCAACCTTTGAGGAATACTGCCAGTTTTGGACGATTTTCTGCCAAATTATTATAAAATGTTTGCCGTTGATCAATTATGCCATATGCAACATCAACAGGATCTTTTTTGCTCATTAGACTGCGGGTATATGGTCCAACAATACCGTCTGCAGTAGCACCCACCACACGTTGCAGGAATTTATTCGCTTGTGTGCGTCCTGTATTCACACAGCTGTCAAAATAACTGATATAAGCAGGAAAAGGTATTAATGATGCAGCGCTTTTCAGCCAATAATCTTGCCAAAATATTTCGTCTGCTCCTTCCCGGGTAAGGTTTTTAATGTCCAGAAGAGGATAATCCCGTTTGGTAATCCCAAATTGGGTTTCTCCGCCGGGATCCGAAACGTGATTATAATACCCACCCTCTGCTTCCCTTACAAACTTCATTGCAATTTCAAATTCTTTTGATTTCTCGCTAGGCATTTAATTGATCCTTTATTTCTTTTTGATATTTAACCACCTCTTCACAAACTTCAATAAATTCATTATCACTCATGCGCTGTTTCATGAAATTTATGCGCCTATCTACCCACTGAACATTACCTTCTATGTAACCTTTGCTTGAATCTATGCGATCTAATGAAGCAAGATTTGCAAAAGATGCTTCATATTTTTCAGGCATTCTGATAAAAACTCCACTTATTTTGCATTTAAAATTTTGTTTTTCCAAAAGATTCCAAAGATATTCTATTGTTAAATTAAATTCTATTTTTCTTCTGTTAGCATTACTTTTTAACTCTGTATAAAACTGTCTGGGTATTCCCTTATATCCCCGATAAACATGAGATTTTTCCCCTTTTAACCCACGGTTCCAAGTACCAAAATCTCTTCGAAGACAACCACAACTTTTTGTTGTTCCGTTTTTTAACGCTCCGCCTAAAATATCTTTAATTGTCCCGCATGAGCATTTACATACCCAGTATTTGTCATGGGCTTTTGCTATCTTTTCTGATTTTTTTAAAACAAAAAATCTTCCATATTGTTTATTTGTTAAATCAATAAATCTCACAAATCAAGCCCGTTTAAAATCTCTTTAATTTTTTTCAACGCTTCCAATACCTTGCTTTCTTTCTCACTTTCTTCATTTTCACCAATACGATAATCATTCGGGGTGTAAATGTTTTGGCTATATCCACTATCGCGATTGATTCCTGGATTTATTTTGCTTGCATCTGGAGCACTCATGATGCCTGTATTGCGTACATCACTTTCATAAATGCTTTTAATATCATTATCGTTGCTGGGTCTTTTATTCATTAGTTGTAATATTTATCGTAATCTTTTGGAACTACCAAGTATTGATTCAGGTTTTTTGATAATAATTGTAGTTTTTCATACAATTCTTTTTTCTTTTTGATATTTTTTTCTTTTTTGTAATTATCATATATTTTCAGAATAAAATCAGCAGTGATTTTTTGCGTGACAACTGCCTCGACTTTATCATCTTTACCCATATAAATATTTAACACAACGTGAATAACAAACGAAAGCGGTTGATTCAGGATGTGAAAAAGCATCCTTTTTATTATAAATTGTGCGAAGCATGTGATAATGTGAATGCAAAAGATAGTCCAATTTGCATTTTTTGTGGAAATTATCGTTTCAATGACAGTATTGTGGCAGTTAGCAAAAAAGCAGATGCTATGTTGACACAGGAAGAGGATACTTTAAATTTATCTGAATATGAGTAAGGAAAAAAGCACCAAACTAAACACTGTTCAAAATGGTAAAGGTGATAAACCCAGAAACATCAGCAAAAAGTTCTGGGAAAATTATGACCTGATTCGTTGGAACAAGAAAAAGAAAAAGTAATTAGTTTGCCGGAGGAACTGGCCATTCTACTTTTGTAGGATCGTCTTTATACTTTTGAGGAAGTTCCCGCAAGGCTTGACGATAATTTTCCCAATCCTTTTTATTTGCTAATTGAACATCACTAAATTGTGTCCAATCACATTTTGTAAGACGAATACCTCTTTCTGCTCGGATTTCTTCCCACAAATCATTTAAATAAACAGGTTCTTGAGTTACATTAACAACAATTCCTTTTCCAGAACCAACCATTTGATTGATATGATCCTGCCATCCTTGATGGCTTTTTTGCATGATGGGATATCCCGGTTCGGGGGTCACCCAATATTTTCCACAGTCTACAAATTTTATCATAATTATATTTAGGTTGTAACTTCCATTAAAGTTATGGATGATGGTTGGTCACATACAGATACATTGGAATAATTTCCGTAAATTCCATAAACATGAGGACCTGCACTTCCAGGTGTATCCAAATAATTTATATTACAATAGTTAGCCCAAAGTGTAGCAGATCCTTGTGCACCTACTTTTAAACCATAAGTATCTGGATACATTCCATGTATTCTAGTGCTTCCTCTTTTGATGTATATGTTTCCTCCAACTGAATTTTGGTATGCATAACCAACACTCACATGAACATTTGCCAATACTAGAATTTTATTATTTGGATTGATTAAGGTTATTCGTGCAGATAATCCACTAAAAGTATCTGTTGCTAATGTGATAGAACCAGAAACTGTATTTGATACTGTTTGAACAACAGTTCCAGGTGTTATTGGAGTTACTACTACGGCGCTTATTGCAGCAATGTTTGTTTTTTTATTGCTGTTTGATGCTGCATCATAAAGCAAAACTTGATCATTTGATGCAGGTGTGGCTTTTAAAGGAAGATCTTGAACATTTGCACTTATTGTCAACAAAGTTGAAGAGGCATTAAGACTGATTCCTGCTGTAGCAGAAGCATTCGGAAATAATGAAAGGGTTGTTGCTTTACTCATTTCTTTTCCTCTACACTAACAATACCCCGAAGAAACAACGTACCAGAAGCAGGATCTATCCATTGAGCTTCTTTCATAACATTTTTTCCAACCTGACGTTCCACAATAATAGGTCTTGTCAATTGTCCTGAAATAGGACTGACTTGGGGCTTGGGTTGAACAAAAGGAACATTCTTAATCATATCTATATTTATTATTTATTTAATGTTTTTATACTGCAATTCACAAACTTTAAACACTTTACTTGGAAGATTTTGAATAAAATCCATTATTTTACAATTAATTCCAATATCAACTTTTCCTAAAGGCGCATTTCTTTTAATAAGATTAGGTAAACTTAAAAAACGATATTCATTATCATCACTGTCTATAACCACCCAAAATTCACCTGCATATTTGCCTTTTAATATTGCAAAAAATGCACCTTTTTTATAAGTTTTAAACCTTATCTTTTTGAATAGATTTGACAGCATGACTAAATCCTTTGATATTTTCCTTCAAATCCTCGATAACATTTTTAGGCATATAACCCAGACTTTCAATTTTCATGGGCGAAAGCATGCAATTGCTTCGGTTAACTTTGAAATTCATCTCTTCATAGCTTAGAATTTTCCAATTTTTGTTTTCTAATCCTTCTTCTCGCATCAATTGAATAACGTCTTCACCACGAATACTATCATTATTCACCACATTATAAACACCATATCGGGGCTTTTCTTTCAAATTGATAAAGAAGTCTGTGAATTCACTCAAAAGGTTCATACTGGTGATACTGTTTTTCATGCTGATCAAGTTGTCATATTTCAAAAGTTTATAAAGATAGTTTTTACTTGCATAACTGTCATTGTAAGGAATACGAATACGAAAGGTGTAAACAGGATAATCTTCCAGTTTTTCTTCACAGAGATGTTTGGTTTTGCTGTAAAAGCTGCTGCGATTGCTGAAAATTCCAAAATTAGGCATATCATATTCACTATAAATTTTATCCTGGCTGTCGTAAATGCATCCGCTTCCTACATTAATAAAAGGTATTTCCATTTCTTTGCATATGTTAGCAATACGAACAGGAACAACCACATTCCAAAAATAACAATCCTGCCAATTGGTTTCACAACCTTCCACGTTTGGTGATCCGGTATAACCTGCTGCATTGATCAAATAATCTGGCTTACCTTTTTCCAGATATTCCCGGAGTTTTTCTGGTTGTGTATAATCCAAGAATTCACGGCGAACCATGTCCACGGTTTTTACATTACCCAAACTTTTCAGTTTGGCTGCCATATTTTTTCCTACAAATCCTCCTCCGAGGATAAGAGCATTATTAATCATCGTTGTTTTTTGGTTTGATATTGTTTTGTGACTGATAAAAGAAACGATTGATTGCTGCGCTTAATGCATCCGCATCTTTTTGATCTTTTGCATGGATGAAATTCACCTGACTATTTGCCATGTCATATCCGATAATAATAAAACAATCCAGATATTCGCTGATGATGCTGTCCAGATGTGTAAGATCAGCAGATCTTTCTGTTTTTAAATTAATCTTTTGTTGCAGATAATTGTGCAACGTGCTTTTGATCAATCCTTCGATATTCTCTGCCGATACTGATTTTGTCGGCTGTTTTGCAGAAAGAGAATTAGACGAGGTTGAGTTCTTGTTGTTTTTCTTCCGAGGGCTTTTCACTTGAACTATTTACCATCTTTTTGAAAAATCTACTATTTTTAGCATTATTGCCAATGTTCTTTTCAAGAAGCAAAAGAATCACACTTTCAATGCTGTCTGTTCTCAGGCTGAAGTTCTTCACAAAACGAATTCCGCCATCATTTATTTCAAACATGATATCTCCGTTGAAATCCTTGTTCTGATAACAGGTGATAAAAATACTGCTGTTGGAAGGATCAACAATGATGGTCCAAAGACGAGGATCTGTTTTTGCATATTCCTGGAACAGTTTCCATACAATGAATCCGTTGTCACGGAGACGCTTGATGAAATAACTGGGTGTACGAACTTTGTTTTTGCTTATTCTTTTTTTGTTTGATGTATTCATTTGATTAGGCATGGTATGACATAAGACATTTTGATTCCATCATTTTCATATATTAGATTTACTAGGCTGCTTGCTTTATGGAAGCGAAATTGTAATTTTTCCATCTTATTTGCCAAAATAATTCTTAAGGGTTCCAGCGGAAGAATAAAATCCAAACCACCATCCACAGATGCGATGTTCTCAATAGTACGGGTAAATCCATCACACTGATTTTTTGTTTTGTCTGAAAGTTCAATCTTTAGGGTATTATTTGCAAAAACAAAATATAATTTATTTAAATCTGGATATATTCCACTCGCCTTAATTATTTCAAAAAAAACATCAGTATTTAAAACAATATCCAAATTAAAAGGAAGGGCATTTATTTTTTCAAAACTTAAACGGGGTTTTGGCACAACCTTGGTATCATACATTTGCATTGTAAAATGATTTGTTGTGTCCTTGTATGAGAGATAATTCTGATCCAGTTTAAAACTGACCACATCTTTTTGCACAAAATCAAGAGTTTTAATGAATCTAGAAAGATCAATAAATGCCAGTTCTTTCTGATCTTTAATATCAGTATCAATACTGGATGATGCTTCCAGAAAAAGTGAACCATCCGGATAACTGCTTTTTGCCTGAACTTTGTCTGGTTCTATTTTAAGAACACACTTCGGATTCAGTTTCAGAAGCGGTTCAAGAAAATATCGACAAAATTTGTTCTTATTTTCTATCGTGAACCGATTCATTTAATATATTCTTAATATTGGTTAAAGCTGATATAATCTTATCAAACTCAGGAATCAGTTTAGGTCCATTTGTAAAATGAATGACTTGTTGAATTGTTTCTTGAACAGGAACTGGTGCCGAAACATTCAATCCTGCATTTACTACATTGACAGCAGGAGCCGCCGGAACTGTAGCTTGAGGAATAACTGGTGCCTGTGGTTGTTGAATTACAGGAGGTGTAGAATTAAAAGGTTCTGTTGGCAATAAACTCATGCCTTGGTCAGAATTTACCCTAAAAACATTCTTAGGATCTGTTTTTAAAGCCTTTAAACTACTTCCTCCTACATTATGCTTGTCTATTTCATTTAATTGAGCAAGTGTATTACCCAAAAAATTATAAACAATATTAGCTATTTGTGGATCTTGAATGTGGCTCATTCAGATGTTTCCAGACCTTCAAGAAGATCCTTGATCAAATCTTCCTCTTTATCATCGGCTTTTTTACCACCAATGCTGGATTTCAATTGTGTTTTCTGCTCCACAAGATCGCTGCTCTTTTCAGCAGCAACCGCCTTTTTAGATGAAGGAGGAGTTACAGAAACGTTACAGAAGAAATGTTCTTCCAAAAGTTTCTGAAGCTCATCTTGTGTTTTCTTTTGATAAACACTTTCCAAGTCAAAACCACTTTCATAGATTTTTTCTTGAGCCTTTTCATCCAATCCTTCAATTTCTTTTGGAGAGGTGAATCTGCTGCTACTATAATTCGGGAAATCACCCTGCTTTTCCACTTTGATCTTTAGATTGCAACCTTTTTCAGAAAGATCAAAAATTTTGTCACCAAAATCTTCACTTTCTTCACCGGACATTGCATCCATAACGATCTTATGAAGCTGTTTGCCAAACTTCAAAATCATTACTTTTCCGTTGTTGCTTTTGTTAATAGGATCATCAACAACCAAAACATTTGCAAGCCATCTTTCAGTACGCTTGATTTCTGCTCCCTTTACCTTGTCAGCATCATTATTGCTCTTGTAAAGAAGCTTATAACGGGTTTGGCCAATAGGATCAACTTCGCCCCATGTAGTCGGAGAAAGGGCACTGACATATTGACCTGTTGCGAAACTGGTCCAACCATGTTGAACATGATGAAAGAATGTCTTTTTGGCATCCTTCAAATTAGGAATCAAACGAACACTATATGTGTTTCCTGGTTCCAGTTTCAGAATATTTTTATATAGTCCGCTGTTATTTTCACCCTTCTTTGTAAGGGATTCCTTCAGCGTTTCAAACATAGATGATGTGAATTTACTCATGAACTTATCTTAACATACAAATTAAGATGTCAACTCAGAATCTTTTTATTTAAAATACTTTTTACCAAAATTCTGGCATTTTGGCTAGTAAGAAACTTTTTATTATATAATTCATAATTTTCATAAATGTCTGGTATTATGAATTTTAAAAGATTGGAATCAAAAGCAAAAAAAGCTTTTTCAAAACCTTCTAAACCCATCAAAAAATAAATTGAAACATTTCTATTTTTTAAATGTGTTACAAATGAAGGAACTTTTTCTTTTTTATTGTTTAGGTATTCTGCAAAAGATATTCCTTCAGTTTTTAAAAACTTCTTTAAAAACAATGCAGAATTTTTTATTTTAACAAGATTGCGGATATGATCTGGTCCCATCATTAATATTTCCTTTTCAAAATCACTGTAACTTTTTACTGCTTTTCTTGAAAGATAATAATCAAAGGCGAAATATTTTGTGTCGTTATATAAAAAATAAGGAGCTTCAAAAAAATCATCCACATTTATTTCATAAGAATCAAAAAACAGCTTGATTCTTTCAACCTTGTTTTTTACCTCTTGTGGAAGAGTTTCATATGTTTTTCTGTACCGGAATGGTGCAGAATTTGCAGTCCGATATGCCTTGATAAAGGAATTGTAAATATCCAACAAATCGTGTTTCACGAAAGCTTCAATTTTTTATTTTTATTTAAAAACTTGGTTATATATTTTGATTTGTGTAAATTTGGATCAAAATTTATAAAAATTTTAACACATTCATGATCAGTTTCAACATTCAACATTTGTTTGAAAAGCTGACGATAATTTTTATTTTTTAAGAATGCTATGAAGACATTGGGAAGATTCAGCTTCTTTTCTGCTAAAATACACATTAAACTACAGAAACAAAGAAAGTAATATTCGGTCTCTTTATCTGTAATAGTCTTTTCCATATCAGATCTTAGTGAATTTGATTGATAAATCAACAAATTTATCTATAATTTTACCAGAAGCAAAGTTTTTATATCCATGGCCATCCATGAATATTTTTGCAAAAACACCACAATCAAAATTGGTTTCTTTCTTTCGATTGATTCTTATGCAAGCTGAAAGTGTATTTTTATTTATGCTTATGGCTGCATCAGAGTCATATTTTTTGCAAAATTCTGCACAAAGTTCATTTACTGCAAAATCAGCATAAAAAATTATTATATTAAAATTTTTTGTTTTAAGAACGTGTGGTTCGGAATTTTGAACAGCTTCAGCCATTTTTGATGCATAAATTCGCACCATATTTTTTTCTGTATCGTTAAAATCTCTATCTCCTTGCTCAAAAGCAGTGATAAATTTTTCCAATTTGTTTCCTGTAAAAGACCAGAATACCATGTTTAGGAATAAAGATTTTTTATATTTTAAATTATAACTGTCGTAATCATCAATATACTCTATCAATTTTTTCTTTTCATCCGATAATGGTGTTTTTAAAAGATCGGCAAATAATTTTGTACAGGATGTTTCTTGCTTGGAAATTATCTTACAATTTTTTGAAGTTATCTGTTCAGGCAAATCATGATGATGAACAAAAAGCACATTCGGTCTATCTGCTATATCCACATGTTTTTGATTAAATGTCATATCACAAACAATCAAAGGAATTCGCGGATCTCTGTTCTTTAAATGTTGAGACAATTCATCTTCATTTGTAGGTATAATATCATATTGTTGATTAGGTGAAGACCATTTGGCTACAAGACAGCATCCTGCTCCATCCAAATCAAAATCACAAAGAATGACTGTCTTTTTCATTCCATCAAATCATTGACTGCTAGATTATTCAAAGTATTTTCTGTACTGGAAATAGCATCATTTGTTTCAATTTTTGCTTCTTCTCGAATTCGCATAGTTGCTTGATCCAATGCAAAAGTCGCAGTACCAAAAGCAGGACCCATACGGTTTTTCTGAATATTCATATTAATACGACCTAATTCTATATCTTCAGGTTCCCGCCACAAACCAATAATACAATCGGCAGTCATGGCCAATCCCAGACTTTCACTCACAGTTTCCAATTGAGGATTGCTTTGATTCATGGCACTTCGATTCAATTGGGTTGCTGTAATCACAGGAACATTAAAAATATAACTTACAGCTCGGAGATTTTCAGTAATATGCTTGACCCTTTCATAGGAATTGGTTCCAAATGATGTGGTTAAAAGGTTTACATAATCCACAATGATGGCATCTGGTTTGATTCCACTCTGTATGAGTTTCTTGATATATGCATTTAATTGACCAACACTAATTGTGCTAGGGGGAAATTCCTTGATCACAAGTTTGGATTTTGGATTTTCCCTTTTATATTTTGCAATTTCATCCCTTAAATCATCCAATTTATGCTTTAAGGAAAAGATTGGAATGTTGGCAAAGTTTCCACAAAGCCGTTTTGCATATACAACTTCACTCATTTCCAGACTAATCAACAAAACGGTTTTGCCTTGTGCGCAAATATTACTGGCAATATTGGCCAAAACAATACTCTTACCAACGTTGGTTTGACCGCTGAAAACATAAAGGGCTTTTCCTTCTTGTAAAAATCCACCCTGAAGTTTCTCATCTATCCATCTATAACCGGTAGAAATGTAATTTTCTGTCTTTGTAATTTCCGTTGCAAGTTTTTCAATATCCTCAAAATAATCCATTCCCAAATCATGTGTCAAACTTATGCTGCATGCCTGTTGGAATTTCTCTAAAATTTCATTTGTATCAACACTGGTTTTTTCAGTCTTTTCCATGATATCGATCATGGTTTTAATAACCGCTTTTTCTTTTAGGAACTTTTCAGTGTTTTCATATAGTTCTTTTGTATTAAGATTTTTATCAATTGTTTCAAACGTTGTTACAATATTTTTTAATGATTGTTTAAGCTTATCATTAATAAGATAATTCTTAATCTCGGTTATGGTTGGAGGAACATTATTTTTTTGATAAAAATCAGTTATAATGCCAATAACATTTTTAATATCCTCATTGGTAAAATATTCAGGTTTTAAATACTCTGCAATGGTACCCAAATAGGCACCATCCATAAGACACTTGTATATTATAAGTGTCTCAAATGTATCGTTATCGATTTTGTTTATTTTGACCATTTTTCAAGAAACCATTTTTGACCATTTTGAAAAACAATATCTTCATAGTTCCTTAATCCGGGACTTGCATGAATTACCCAAATCGGCCAAATACCAATTTTATAAGAATACTTTTTAGCCTGTAAACTGATATCCAAATCCGTGAAATGTGTATGACAAGGATTGGTTTCATCAAAACGGAAATTTTTGTTTATTTTGAATAGCTTGGTTCTAAACGCCATGAACAAATTGTCAATCAAATCAACTTCACAAGGCGTATTTCCAAAGCTAGTCATGAAAATACTACCTTTATCAAATGGATGAGCTACAGCACCTCTTAAGTTGTGTCGATCACACATCAGATGCCAAAGTGCCGGAGATTTGATTATGGGATTGATTCCTCCAGCCAATCCAATCACATCATAATTGTTTTCTCGAACTGCTTTTTCCAGCTTTTTTGCAATACGAAGATCATCAATAAACACATCATCATGAATAAAACATATAATATCATAATCATCCATGTGTTTTTCAATGGCACGATTATAAACTACCGAAAGTTTTTCGGTGTTATTTTCGATTATTTCGTATTCAGCACCCGGAACTTTGCTGATACTTTTTAGAAACGATATGTTTGATTTGTCGCCACGAGTTGCACTAATGAAAAGAATCTTTTCATTCTTTTGCTGCGTCTGTATCTGAGTCTGCGTATTTGTAGGCGACATTTAATTTCTCCTGGAGATTAGGTATAACATACTCTTCCCAAAAAGATATATCATTTTTAAAACTTTTTGCATAACCTAATTTTGTTCCGTCTGCTTTAGTATAGGTTGGTCCGTTTTGGATAATAATTCCATGATTTACTGCCATTTCCAAAAGTCCACTATATTTGTCCAATCCTGTTCTGTAATTCAAATAAATTGGAACTTCCAGAAAAGGTGGTAAAAACCTGTTCTTGGTTGTCATGGCACGAAGAGTTACACCCGAATATTGTTTTGCTTCGGGAAGCATTTTGTCCTCTTCATTTTTATCATCTTGCTTTTCATTTCTTCGAGCCAATTGAACGATGACACTGCTCATATACAAAGGACCACTTCCTCCACTTTGGTTTTTAACCAAACTTGGATACATGCTGGCAGGATCTGCATATGTATGGTTACTGCAAAGAACAGTCACTCCTGCTTTTGCTGCTTTATAAGTCAAAATACGCAACATGCTCTTCAAGCTTTTGGCACGAAGACCCATATCTGCAACAGATTTGTCCTTTTCAATGTCAGCAACTTCTTTTGCACCTGCAAGATTGCCAAGACTGTCTATACTGATAATGAATTTACCTTGAGCTTTTTTCTCAATGACTTGATCCAAAAATTTAGATATCTGGTTTTTGGTTTCATCAACAGTATAAACAGGACAATACTTGGTCTTTTCCGGATCAAGTCCTACGGTTTTACCGCTATCCGCATCAACACTCATCTCACTATCAAAAATTACAGGATACATTCCTTGTTTTTGAGCAAGACCTAAGATTTTATTAATAAGAAGTGTTTTACCTGTTTGTGATTCTCCTGTAAAGACGATGATTCGTCCTTTTGGAACACCACCTTCACGGATTTTTCCGCTAATAATGGCGTTTAGAGCATAACAACCGGTATCATACCAAGTATCAACGTTGCTTAGAGTGTTATCTGATAGAAAAGCAGCTTCTGGATTGATATCATCCAGACAACCTAGAATTTTATCCAGATCGCTCATTAGTCTTCGAACAGCTTGACTACTTCAGGATTAGAATCAGCAACAGGAGCAGACGTAAAAATACGCTTGTACTGCTCAATAATACGCTCTTCTAATTGAACGTCAGTGGTCAAAACTAGCTTATCCTTTGGGAAAAGCCAGGTGCCAACTGTTTCACGAAGAGCAGGGCTGATGAATTCCTTGAAAAACAAGGGAATCGTCTGGATGCTCAGTTGTCCAGTGGCTTGATTCGGCTGAACCAGCAGAATAGCGGGGTTTTTTACCTTTAGGTTTCCGTTCTCCTCGCCAAGAACTTCGCCTATGATTGTACGTCCTACATGATCTACGAATGGTTGAATTGAACTCATACCACCATTTAATCATATGATTTAGAAAAGCAACTATATTAAATAATAATATGCATTTGGAAAGCCATAAAATATTTGAAGCCTATGTTCTTGCGAAAAGTGTTGAAAGAAAACCACTTAACGAAGGGATTATGGATTTCTTAAAAGGCATTCCTAAAAGAAGTGAAGATAAAAAAAGATATGAAACATATAAAGATTTGTGGACACGTTTTTGGTATCCTCGATTTGCCAAGAAGGGCGATATCAAAACAAACAAAGAAAAAGCTGTAGATACCTTTAATAAGTTCTTAAACAGTCGTGCATGGGCAGATGCAAACATGCAAGAAAACAAAGCTAAAGCTTTGGAATACTTCAAAACTAATCATACTGCTCAGAAATATGAAGATGCTGAAAAAGGTGCACTAGAAACTCTTTTGTATGGTCAAACATCATTATATACACCTGCTAAAGAGGAAACTCCTTCCGAAACACCGGCTCCTGTAACATCATCAAAGCCTGCTGATTCTGTAGAACAAGCCAAAGCTGAACCTGAATTAAAAACCATGAAACCTACGGAATATGCAAAACTTTCTCCTGAAGAAAAGCAAAAACTTCATGGTGATGTTTATGCCAAAAAAGAAACCGTTGCTCCTACTCCAGAACCTGTAGCAGATGAAACTCCTGCTGAACCATCTACAGAAGAACTTCCTCAAGATCCTTACAAATTAAAAGCTGAAATAACAAGATTGAAAAATTTAAACAAAACTTGGTCCAAAGCTATTAGTAAAAAATTAGGAAGAAATGTGACAAAACCCAGTCAATTACTCGTCAGAAAAAAGTAATTCAAGATTAGCATAGTTCATTTTTCCTGGTTCTCGTATTTCCCATCCTACCGGTTCAAAAATTTTTCTCATTGTTTCCAAAACAAGCTTTTCAAATTGCTTTTCTTTGTCCATGGGGAACAATTCTTTGATTTCATCTGGAAGACGATTTTTAAATGCCATAACTGAAATGGCAAATTGATTCGGTTGTTGCACATAATAATATTGAATCTTGTCTCCGCTTGTTATGGTTTCATGTTTTTTTAACAAAGACTGTTTTTTAAGAAAATAATTATAATAATAAGCTGCCTTAACATGTACAGGCATTCCTTTTACTGTCATCAGTTCATTACATGAGTCAGAATACTTTTCATAATTCTTAATACCCACCACAAATGAAAGATTTTTTTCATCTTTGGTTTGAAAATCCTCATAAATCTTTTCCAGGATTATATTTGTCTGAGATGGATCCCGAGTTTGTATCATGGTTTCAATAATTTTTTTATTAAATTCTTTTACTTGCTTGGTCATGGTGCTTCGAACCACCTCAATTCCTGTATATTTTGTTTTATCACAAGGAACACCCTCTTCATCAATAACATGAAGCACATATCGTTTCTTTTGTATATAAATGGCCACGTCACATATGGATTCCCGTTTAAATTCCAGATTTGGTGAACTGCTATTAAGTTCCTTTTTAGCCCAAAAGGTTATTTGTTCATTGATGTATTTTTCTAGATTGTCAATAACCTTTTCTGCGTCGGAATTTAAAGTTTTGTCCTTCTTTAATAATTTTATATTATTTTTTTCAAGAAGCCGTTTGACTGAAACATGACAACTATCCGTATCTCCATAAACCATTGGAGAGTTCTTTTCTAATGATTCCTTTTCTATGCCATTTTTAACAAAGAATTCTTCAATAATTTCACTTCCTTTTTTGATTACACTTTGACCTGTGACTGTAATGCTTCTAGCCACATCTCTATCACTTAAAAAAAAGAAATTGTTTGCAAATGCTCCATAGATACTGTTCATGAGAATCTTAAGGGCATATTGTTTGTTGTTTAGGATGGATTCTCGTTTCTTTTTTTCCTTATAATCTTCTGAATCTTTTTCAGAATTAAGCAGTTCTCGCTTTATTTTCTTTAATTCCTTTTTTATATCCACCCGTTTTTTATAATTTTCTTCAATAATTTGAGGAACAAGACCTGTTTCTTTTTGACTAAACAAAGTTCCTATCTTTGTTACAGCAAGATTTTCCTTTTCCATCAATACTTTAAGTTTTTCATCCGTTAACGTGTATTTTTTACCATTTACATGATGTAAAATTGTCTTGTCGTCTAGTTTTTCAAGGTTTCCCACCTTTGTTTCTGGACTCATATTACATGTTCGAATCAAATTCGGATATAGTGAATTGGCATCAAAGCTGATAACCGCATCATGAAAACCTCTTTGTGGTTCACTAACAAATGCACCTTCAATTGTAACTCCGTCATCTTCTTTATGTGGAAAGGTAGGTATAATTTTTTTGTTTTTCTTGGCTTGAATAGCCACTGCACCCGCCACAATACTGATTGTGCTCATGGCAGTTTCAAGATTGGTCAATCCTACATGAGAAAGAGAACGAAGAATGCTCAAATAATGCAATTTTTCCTCTAGCTTAACCAGAAGATTAACGTCTTGAATGTTATAATCCACGAATTGCTTCCAATTTTTCTCCGCCAATGAGGACAGATTGCTTTCCTCATATTCTATTTTGCTTTCTCCCAGTTCTAGTGAAGTTATGGAACCCAGAGAATAGCTTTCCCGCTGCACCGGACAAAACTTTTTATAAACATTCATGTAATCCAAATTGGCGATTCCTTCAATATAAAACTTTTCTGCTTTCTTTCCGAATTTGGTGAATATCTCTTTTGAAATAATATTATTATATGGACTAAGTCTTTTTGCCTGATCCTCTCCCAAAACTCTTCCTATACGATGCACAAGATAAGGAATATCGAAAACTTCTCCGTTCCAGGTTGCCACAATATCAGGATAATCTTTTTGAAAGAAATCCAAAAACCTTTCCAATAAAACTATTTCAGTTTTACAATTATGATAGATTATATTGTCATGGGAATCATATTCACCCAATCCGAAACTATGAAACTTTTCTGAAAGATTGTCATATATGGTTATCATATTGACAGGTGCTTTTGCCAAAGATGGTTCTGGAAACTCATCTGGACTGTAAGTTTCAATATCCAAATAAAATATTTTTAAAGGATGCTTAACAAAATCTGGACTATCTATTTCTGATGAAAATTCATCGATTAAAAACTGTTGGGAACAAGTGAAATTATGATAAATGCGTTTGTTTTCATCTTTTTCAGAGAAAATACGCCGTTCTTTCGATGAACTAAATGTCTTTTTCTTTAATTTTGTATTATATAATGATATTTCGTCGTGCTGACCACTTGTTTCTACATACAAATACGGATAATATGTGCGACTTACTGTTACTCGCTCACCTGTTTCTGACCATGTGGCCAGACGAATAGCGTGATTTAAAGGATCGTATGTGGCATGCCTATACACGCCAACTATGTTAACCCATTCACCTTGTTTAGCAACACCCGGCGTTCATCCCCATAAGGATATTTGTACAATTCAACATATTTGTTAATATTATCCTCATTTTCAAGCCAACGCTTTTCTGAAGCAGATCTGGCTCGTTCACAATGAGTCATATATTTTGATTTTTTACCTAAAACTTCATTAATTACCTTAATCATTTCATCTCCGGTATCAAATTTGAATGGAGCATCTTCATATGTGCAAAGATTTTGGCAAGCAATAGGAAGACCATAACAGCAAGCTTCAATATACTTCAAATCACTCTTGCTTTTATTGAAATTATTATTTTGTAATGGTGCAATCATCATATTGATTCTCAAATCATTGATCTTGCCTGGATAATGATAAAGATCTTGCCAAGGATGATATTCAAATATGCCTTTTTCAATAAGAGGTCGGAACATCATAGGAAATGCACCAAAGAAAACCCACTGATATTTGTCTTTTGTATCTGCAATTGCCTGTAAAACATGTGCAAAATCATCATTTTGTCCTACACGATTCTCCACATCAAAATGTGCACCACTTCCAGCGTATAAAATTCTTGGTTTCTTTTCACAGGTATCATAATTTTCACTAATTTTTTTAAGATTATAGTAATTACCCATCCAAAACTTTGGAGGATAGTTAGGAATAACTGTGATTTTTTTATGACCTGTCTTTTCCGCATAATAATCTTTCATGAATTTACATGTCACTGTGATTTCATCACATTCATTCATGATAGCTTGAGCTTGTTTTCGGATATTAGGATCAATAAATGCAGTTTTAAATTTGTTATAATCCGGAATATCTTCATGAAACACAAGATCGTCAATCTCGTAAAGAAGACGAAAACCATTCTGTTGTCCCAATTGCTTTAAAAACTGAACAAACTTTAATTGATGTTCTGTTGCCTGACGTTGAACACGAACTGCCTTGGTATTGATATAATAACGAGGATCAAGGCACATGACTGTTGTGCTATGCATGGTCATTTTATTATGGGCATTAAGAATCATTTCGGGCCAAATCAAACGCCAATGACCGCAACCGCTATAATCTGCAAGATAATTGATTCCACGATCTGGCATATTGTCAGGCTGTGGTGCTGTGGGTGCCAACGCAGGTCTTGGTGCTATAGTATTAGAATATTGACCTACTGCTTGAAGAAGAGGATTTGCAGCAAATGGATTACCAGTATTAAACATAAATCTAATTAATATATTATTTTAATTTTCAAGCACTGTTGTTATGCCATTTTTCTTTTGTAAGCTTAATGTTTTAAAATTATTTGAATAAATCGCATCTTTTCGGTGACTTATAATGAATACACACTTATTCATGGATATTTCTTCACAAATATCAGTTATAAGTTGAACGCTCTTTTTATCGAAACTACTATCAAAAATCTCATCAAAAAGCACAAAATTGAATACTGGAAAGTTCTGAAGCTCTCGCATTTCCATGAATGAAAACATGCAGGCAAGATCAACCGCCTTCTTTTCAGCACCAGAAAGATTCGCATAGCTAGCAACCTTACCCACCGAATCTGTTAAGGTATCTTCAAAATAACTATCAAAATTTATTCGTGAATTGGCATCTAATTTATTCAAATAATGGTTTATTTTACTGTTTAAAAGATTTATAATTTTTGAAATAAAGACACTTTTTAATCCTTCATCACTTAATATAAATTTACTGTTATTTAAAATATATATATTTTTATCAGATTCGGTGATCTTTTTTTCCAAATCTTGCTTTTTCTTTTCATTTTCTTCAATCAATTTGTCAAAATTCTCTGTTCGATTTGTTTCTTTTTCTATTTGTTTTTCAATATCATCAATTGAAGAATTGATTTGTTCTATGAGTTTTTTGTTTTGTTCTTTCTTGGAATTGTCCCTTTCGGATTGCTTTTCCTTTTTTTGTAAATTATCTATTATTTTTTCAGCTTCTGACTTCTTATCCAAAAATTTTTCTCTTTTGTCCTTTTCCTTTTTAATTTCATTTTCAATATTTGTTATCTGTTGAACCATTTCTTTTTTACGATTTTCAACATGATCTTTACAGGATTCATCTATTTCCCTCAAACAAGATGGACATGTATCAATATTCTCTTTAATTTCATTAAGATTTTTTTGAATAGAGCGTATTTCCGATTGCTTGGAAGCTATAAGTTTTTCTGTTTCGCTTATTTTTGCTTCAATTATTTTTAAAACAGATTTAGCCTGGTTTATCTTTTCAGAATGATCAACAGATAAATGTTCCATTAATGATTCGATTTCTTGGTTTAAAATATAGATTTTTTCTTTTAATACTTTTATTTTTTGTTCAAGTTCAGATATGTTTTTCTTTTTCTTATTCTCAAATTCTTCTTTTTGTTTTTTATAATCCTCTAGAATGGATTCATAGGTTTCTTTTTTGGCAGACAATCCTTCTCTTAGTTTACGTTCTTCGGACAATTCAGTTTTACAAATATCAGTCATTTCAGAGAAAATGTCCAAATCCAAAATAGATTCAATATATTCCCGCTTTTCTGACTTTTTCATGTTCATGAAACAGTTGCTGGAATTTATACCCAATGATATGCAATTGTTGAATATTTTACTAGTACAACGAACAAGGTTTTCTATGGTCTCATTTGTATTGGCTATAGTATCTTTTGTTTCATCCACTGTGTTTTTTATGAATTTTGTTGTGGTAGGATTCACCGTTCTAGCTATTTCATAGCTATCATTTCCTATATCAAAAGTTATTTGAACCAATGTTTTCCCATTTGTGTAATAATTTGGAATCAGATCTTTTTTGATTTCTCGGATAGTTTCTCCAAACAAAGCAAAATGAATAGCATCGGCAATTGTGCTTTTTCCCACACCATTCGATCTTTCTGGTTTATCCAGATTCTGACCTGTAATTAAACACATTCCCTTTTCAAAATTAACTGTAATAGGTTTCTCACCCACTGATAGAAAATTTTTTATATAAACGGTTTTAAAGTTTATAGTATGCATCAGTTGCACCTTTTATAAAGATTGGAGCAATATTCCTGGGTTTCTTTTTTATTTTCAATATCCATTCCATCAATGAATTGTTCCAGCATTTGCTCAAATGATATGTTTGTGTCGGTTTTGATATCATCGCTTTTCAATTCAAAATCTGTTTGCGTCAAAAGAGTGAAAGGTTTGTGCTCTTCTTGAATTTGGCTTGCAAAGCTTGTGTATTTCTCGGTTGTATCAGAAACATCAAAAATGACCCGTACAATTGAATTTTTTCTTTTGGGTTCTTCTTTTTTTGAATATCTTATTATTTCATGTCGGGGCGAAAATTCATTTTCAAAACTTTTCAATCCCATGTTTTCCAAATCCAGAATATAAACATATTTGTTATTGTTGATGTCTGCAAAACTATGTTGGAATGGATTTCCTAGATATCCTGCTTTTAATTTTCCATGATTACGGATATCGCTTATATGAAAATGTCCTGCCAATATAAACCTTTCATTATTTTGGTATTTTTCCAAATCAACACCTTCTTCACAGAATTTGCTGTTATTCATTCTAAAATTTTTAAATTCAGCATGTGTTAATATGACATCTCCTTCAAAGTTCTTTGCTTCATTAGAATCTGTCCAGGGAACCATATTAATTTGTTTGTCTTGGTATTTGAACAATGTCGTATTATTGACAACATTAACATAAGGATATCCTTTGAAAATGTGAAGAGACGTTACGTCATTCTTTTCTTTAAAATAAATGTCGTGATTTCCGGTTATCAAATAAACTTTGAAATCAGAAAATATATCCAAAACTTTTCTGGCTATATCAAGAGTCGAAACATCAATCTGATCCCGATCATGAAAGTAATCACCCAAACAAATGACTGACTCTGCACCTTCCTTTACAGCTATTTCCTTGCTCCATTTTGCCCAATCCAAGGCAAGCTGATGCCATCTAGGACTATTCTGATGAACTCCTAGATGTAAATCTGCAAAAAGAAGAGATTTTTGAGTTAATGTTTTCAATCGTTGTCGTCATTATTATCTGGATCTATATAAACATGAGCACCTGTGTTAGCAGTACCTTCAATCATTTTATCTGTATACATTTTTTCACGATACTGTTCTAATGTTTCGTGATGCTTCTTTTCTTTTTTAATTCGATTAATAAAAGCATGGAATGCTATGGTTGTGAAATAACTGAACGGACTATAACCAGAATCCAGATTGAATTTCTTATGTTTCAATGCTGTCATCATTTTAACAATAGCATCACCCACCATTTCATCCCGATAGCTATAATTTATGAAGTTTGGAGCATAGCTCAGACCATTGGCAATCTTACTGACACTTTCACCCAAATATTGGGTAAGAATTTCAGATGCATAAAATGATCGAATGCCTTCCTCAAATTCTTTTGCATTTACATAGTGAATCTTTTCTTTTTTTACTTTTGCAGCAATTTTTTTGATTTTTTCTTGATCTTCGGATATATCCATATCCGCATTTTGATTCTTTGGTTTACGTCCTCTTTTCTTTTTCATATTATTTTATATTGTGTTTTCTTGGTTTCTATTTGTTCTCGATTGTAAATTTCAAATCTTTTTTCAAAGTGTTTTTTTCCATAATAAAGTTGGTCGGCTAAATCAATAAGCATAAGTTTTTCTTTGGTGGGATGTAATCTTAACCCACGACCTATGCTTTGCAATAGACGAATCTTAGCTTTTCCTGCATTTGCCAAAATAATATTGTGAAGATTTTTAATATCAACACCTGTTGCAAAAATACTGCTTATGGCAATGCAAACGACATTGTTAGCGTTTTCCATTATTTTTCTAATTTCATTTCGAGATTCCACTTCAACATCTCCTCGTATAAAAAAGACTTTTTTATTTTCACATATTTTTTCCAAAACATTTTGAAGATCTAACCCATGTTGAATTCTATCAATCAACACCAATGTATTATTTTGTAAATTACAACTCAATTTGCTAATAATATTGTTTCTGGAAGAATTGTTTATTACAAATTCATATTCTTGACGATATCTTTTCAAATCATCTGGATCTAACCATTCTGGCTGATTTTGATAATCCAATTCAATAACTGTACATTGAGCTTGAGTCAGATACTTTTTCAAATCTACCGATGTTTTTTTGTAAATTACTGGACCAAATTTACCTTCAATACACAAAACGTCTTCTTTTTCATCTGGAAGGGTTCCTGTGAATCCTAATCGAATACATGCCGGTAATTTGTCCAAAACTTTATTAATTTTGTTTCCTCTTTTATATTTGTGCGCCTCATCAATTATTATTGCATCACAATCCTCAATTTTTTCTTCTCCCCTAGAATTTAAAACACCTATATTAGCAATGATAATCTCCGAGTCTCCGTCAAAATCATTATCTCCTGTGTATTTTTTAATCTGATTTTTTACACCAGTTTTCTTGAATTCATCATAAACTTGTTCAACCAATCCAAGATCAGGTTCTATAATCAATATTTTTTTAGCCAAATTGTTTTTTATAAGATTATGGCTGATTGTTGCCATGACATATGTTTTTCCTCCACCAGTAGCAACTTCAAAAATTCCTCGTCCAAATTTAAATGCTTTTTCGCACATTTCCTTTTGATAATCTCTAGGTTCATATTCCAAGTATTCAATTTCAGTTTTAATCCGAATAGGGTTGGCTTTTTCTAAAACATCCTTTTCTACTACAATATCCTCCAAGCCTATTGTTTCTGACATGTATTTGTAAATGGAATAGAAAAGACCCAAATCAAATCTTCCGGAAGGTGTTATGGCATATAAACGATCTGCTACAAAATAACCTTTTCTGCGCATATGCCGTGCAGTTTTATTTTCACACGAAAAATGATTTCGAATCATCCGAATGTGCGGTGATTCTATCATTCCAAACTTTTTAGATTTATCCAGAAAAATACGGTTCAATTTGTTTCCATTTTGATTAGTTCCACCAGATTTTTGATATCATAACTAGCTGAACTTAAAATTTTTTCAGATTTCTCACATATTTCCAAAATCATTTCACAATTTTTAATTTTGTTATCTATTTCAAAAATAGTTTCATGATCACTTGCAAGTTTTTCGGCAGCAGGAATTGATAATCTAACAGCAGATTCACGATTGATTTCTTCAACTATAACTTTGATCATGCGTTTGCGTTCAACGTATAAGTTGCCTATTTCCATTTTAGTTTTGATATAAATCGTGGCATATCTGTGTTTAATGCTAGGAAGCATTAATTGTTTTTCTTTCAAATTCAATTCATCAAATTGCAAAAATTGTTTTATTTCTTCTAATAGTTTTTCGGGTTCCATTATTCATAAATACTTTATATGGGTCTTTTTTCAAATATTTTTAGTAAAATCTTAAATGAAGATAATACAGCAGGACCGGGAGGTGTATTTGGTGCCGGACCTAGCATAGGAACTATCTTTAACCCGCCTGGAACTATTTCTAGTGGAGATGGATATGCACCGGGTGATGCACGGATTCCTTTTGCTTTTGGATCTTGGAAAAAAACCAAAAAGGGTAAAAGAAAAAAGAAAAAAGTCCTGATTCAACGAAGAAATCTTAAATGAATGATTATGGTCATTGGATTTGTGAAAAATTTGAAGATGAAAGTTTCGGCTTCATTTATTTGATCACCAATTTAAAAAATAACCGAAAATATATTGGAAAGAAACAACTTCAGTTTCGCAAAAAAAGAAAACTGAAAAGTCGTAAAAATAGTAAAATAACATATTCTGAAAGCGATTGGAAAACTTATACAGGAAGTTGTCGCGAACTGAATGAGGATATTGAAAAATACGGAAAAGAAAATTTCAAATTTGAAATTTTAAGGTTTTGTAGAAGTAAATGGGAACTGGCATATGAAGAAATAAAATTGCAAATTCAAAACGAAGTGATAAAAACTCCAGAGTACTACAATGGAATCATTAATATTAGAATTGGAAAACCAAAGGAATATTGGTTTAAAGATGCAAAAGAAGGATAACATCGTATTTGTCGATTTCTGGGATGCGTTTTCAAACAAAATTGAAACCAAAATTCTAAATTCTTGCCACAAATACAAACTACTGGAAAAACCTTTGAGTAAAAACAAGGATGCCAAAAATATTCTTGTTTATCAATTGGCTAATCTGATCCTTTCAAATTTTGTAATCAAACGTCAAAAAGAAGATATTGTTTTTGTGGTAAGCGAACAACCTGTAAAAGACTTGGAAATTGCAGAACATTTTGACCAAAAAGAACTGTATACTGCTTGTCTTAAAATACTGAATAAATTTGAAAAATATCTAAGCTTTACAGTGATTGAATATGAAGGTTCGTTTCTGGAATTTAGTAAATTGGTTGTTTCAGACAAAATATTTTATAAAAAGATTGCCAGTAAAATTATAAATTCATTGTTAAATCAAAGTAGTAAGAATTTCAGCATGAAGAACATACACAAGATTTTGAAAGAATATAACCTGTCTAATTCCGTTTTAAAGCGTAATTATGCTATGAAATTAGAATAAATACTTTTATGCCTCGTTTTCATAAACTACTTGAACAAGAATATCTTAAATTGGACATTAAAGGTGATGAATTAAATGATATTCAAAAAAATTTAATTGATAAAATGGTTTCTTCCGGAAAAGCCAAATATGAAGGAATGGAAAAAATGTGTGGAATTATTAGTTATGATGTGGATGGAAAAAAAGGAAAATATAAAATAGATCAAAAAGGTGCTGTTACTCCACATGCTGATTCTCAAGAAGAGGAGGAAGATCAAGAATCATCAACCGGGGGTTATGATCCTAAATCCATGTCTCAATCTGACATAGGCGTTCTTCGTACATTAATGAATCCTCAACAGAAACGAGTTGTGGATACTGTAACACAAGGAGTGGTTAATGCTTTTGCAAAATATGCTGATACTTTAACAAAAAAATTAACAACAACATCATGAAATTCGAACAAATTTTAAAAAATAAATATTCTCTTTTAAGCGAAGCTCCTCCTGCTGTTTTAGATGCTCCTGAAACAGAAACACCAGAAGCTGCTGCTCCTGAAGAAACTTCAGGGGAAAATCCACAGCTTGAAACGCAAGGTGTTCAATATCTGGTAGATCTGATTCGCAAAGCTCTTTTGATTGATAAATTAGATGATCGTGAAAAAGCCGATTTGATCAATTTAACAATTGATGCAAAAAATGCATTTAATAATTTAGAAACTAAAATTTTACCAATCCTTAATAAATATATTCCTGAAACTACTGCTTGAAATTACGCTTTTACATGTAATATAAATTTATGGCCAAACCTATTAAGTTTGTTGCAGCGGGAGATATACACGGAGATGAGTCAGACCCAGTTGCATTAAAATGTTTGTATAATTTTATGCGCGATTATAAACCGGATCTTACGGTTTGTATCGGTGACGTATGGGATTTTCGTGCCATTAGAAAAAATGCGAGTGCTGATTATGAAGAAAGTCAAAGCATGACAGAAGATTGGGATGCTGGAAAAGATTTCTTCAAAAAGTTTTTTTCATTCGGTCAAGAGCGCGTATTTCTACGAGGAAATCACGATGAAAGAATTTATGATCTTTTAAGTAATGCAGGAAGTGGCTTGAAAAGAGATTATGCATCACAAGGAACAGAAGAAATTGAGGATCTTGTTAAGAAATATCGTGTTCAAATGTTTCCTTATGATTCCAAACAAGGTGTCTACAAATGTGGATCCCTTTCATTTGTTCATGGTTATGGACACAATATTCATGGTTCAAAACAACATGCAGACACATACGGAAATGTTTTATTCGGTCACACACATGCAATCGATTATTTCAGAAGTGTGAGTATTGATGTCCGTGAATGTTGGAATATAGGTTGTCTTAGCAATCTGAATCCAAGTTACAACAGGAATCAAATGCGTCGTTTAAGATGGCAACATGGATGGGCATTTGGTCTTATTCATGGTGATGGAACCCATGAAGTTTATCAAGCAAAAGAGCGTAATCGCAAATATATCATTCCTACAAATATAAAAGTATATAGTTGACAATCGTTTTGTATCCGATATTATCGGGTTATGAGTAACAAGAAGTTCAAAATAAAAAATCTTCAAAAAGATGATTGGGCTAAGTTTCTTTTTCAAGAAATGCGTAAAGACGAAAATCTTCCAAATGGTCTGGGTTGGATGAATATAAATCAAATTCATAGGGCTACCAACAAATCGCTACATGTGGTTCGTCTTGTGATTTCTGAAATGATTCAGAAAAAACAATGCGAAATGTTTGTTGGTAATGAAAGATCGGAAAATGGATATATTAAAAAAGCTGTCTGGTATCGTTTAAAAAATGATACTTGGAAAAATATTTTTAAAAATAATTCGTATAAAATCAAAAAACAAAGAATTCCAAATGGTAAAAATTGGTTTACTGTAGGTGAATTGTCACAAAAAACAGGTTTAGCCAGAACAAAAATTTTAAGACTTATTAGGGAAAATAAATTAAACAAACAAGTTCAAATTTTTGACGGATACAAATACGATAGCAAAAGAAAATTTTTAACTCGTAAAATCTGGTATAAATTATGTCTAAATGGGTTAAACAGTTAGAATCCATAGTAAGAAAAAAAGAACTTAGACCATCTGGTAATTGGAATACCAGATTGGAAATCATGGACATTATCAAATGCAGTGGAAATACGTCTCTTAAATTTTTAAAATGGTGTGAAGAAACAGAAAAAATTAAAAAAAGTGTAGGAACATCATTAACATGTAGGAAATCTATTACCAGTAAAATTTTCTATAACCCACTTAAAAAAAATTGGCAAAATCTTTACTATGATTATGCTAAAAGCCGTGAAAAACTTCCTGAAGGTAAAGATTGGAAAACAATCATTCAGCTTTGTAGAGAAATGAAAACTAATCAAGAATCTACTCGACGTGCTTTAGATGTTTTAAGAAAAAATAATAAACTAGAAGTTTTTAGAGGTAGCATTGTTGACCAAACCGGACACGTAACTTGTATAAAATTTTATCGTCTTAAAGAATAGTTTCCAAAACACGTAAAACTACCTTTTTACGAATATCCGGTCCTTGTATACCTCTTAAAAACGTCAAAAACTCGTTTAAAACCTTCTCTGGATCGCTTTTAACAACTGTTGGCATGTCGGCAGCTGGATTCAAAGCACTGTTGGCTTGAGGTCCTAGACCTAGATTTTCACAATAAAGATCACCTAATTTCTTAAGATCATTGCTCATTCCCATATAAATATTTAATAAAACATGATATCTTTTAAAAATATAAAAAGTCTTTTAAGTGAAAAACTTATTTTGAAAAAAAGACCAGGTCCTGAAGGAAAGACTATTTTTATAGCAAGTAGTGATCTTGCTGATCCTAAAGAAGCAGGTAATGAAACTTTTAAAAACAAAGACTTTATCAAAACGTTAGGATTTAAATGGAATGCATTGGAACGCCGATGGGAAACATCTCCTTTAGATGAAACTCAATCTAATGATTTTGTAAAAAATACAATCAAGAAACTAAACGAATTCAATAAAGAAGAATCTTCTGACACAACCGTTTCTGAATTTGGCGGTGAAAATTTGGAAGATCGATTCAAAAAATTTGTGGAACTTTTAAAAAGCGGTGTTCTAAATGTTAAAAATAGCAAAGAATATCAAGAATATGTTCAATTCCAAAAGCGTTTTAGGAACTATTCTTTCAACAATCAAATTCTTATTTTTCTTCAAAGAAGAAATGCTTCCCGAGTAGGAGGAAAGAATATGTGGTTTCGTCAGTTTGGTCGGAAAATTAAACCAGGAGAAAAATCCATTCTGATTTATGCACCAATCATGGTGAAACAAAAAGATGCAGATGTGACAGTAGGAGTGGATCCCACTAGTGGCGAATCTTCAAAAATCATGCGTTTTCGTTTGGTTCCTGTATTTGATATTTCCCAAACTGAAGCTATTCCTGGAAGAGAAAAGGAAATACCTGAAGAAATTCAATGGTTTGATGATGCTCCTTTGGATGAGCGTATGAAAACCATATTCGAAGCTGTAAAACAATATGCCAAAGACAATAATATTGTTGTAGATATAAAAAGCGAAGATGAGTTGGGCGGTGCTCGAGGTGTTAGTAAAGGTGGAACAATTGAACTTGTTAGTGAAAGTCTAAGCACACTAGTTCATGAAGTTGCTCATGAAATGCTACACTGGAAAGATCGGGATAATGTCCCAGAAAGAAAAATCCGGGAGCTTCAGGCAGAAGGAGTGGCTAATTTTGTTCTGAGTGAATATGATATTCCGGCACCTCATACTGAGAAGTATTTGGCTCTTTGGCAGATTGATCCGGAACATATAACCAGCAATTTTAATGTTATTAAAGATACTGCAAAAACCCTTATAGAATATATAAATAACTATGTGGAGCAAAAAAACACAAATATATGAAAAACATTAATGTAGAATATGATATGGATGAAAATGATCTGGATATTATTTTAAAAGATATCGTTAAAGAGCATAAGAAAAAGCCATCTCTTGCATATATTTTCGAAAATTACAGTCAATTGCTTTCTGTTTTCAGACCTCATGTAATCAAAAAGACTTTGGACAGCATTCCTGAAGGATATGAATATGCTCCAAATGAAGGCGAAGAATCAGGCACTGCTGTATCTATGAGTCCAAAAGCTGCTTTGGATAAAGCAAAACAAGCAATAAAAGATTTAGAAAAAAATAATCAGGAAAAGACAAAAATAATAGATGCCCAACCCGATTTAATCAATTTGCTTCTTCAAACCAGAAATCTATTTCCTTACAAATTTCGAGGAGATAGTGAAGTATTGCAATTTATAAAAAATGCTATTGGTCCTGAAGCGTTTAAACTGGCATATCGTGCCGAAAAAGAAGTTAATCAATTTGAAGATGAGCCACATGATATTGAAAGTGATCCTGAAAGCATGAGAGAAGAAAGCAGTTTCAGTAATGCTTTTGACAAAATCATGAGCAATTTGAATGAAAATCATTCTCCGGAAGGTGATGATGAAGGAAGAATGGCACTTTATCAATTAAAGAGCATGCGGGATAAAATTGATCATATGATAGGAATGATTCAAAACAACGATCAATTTGAAGGTTGGGTTCAAAGCAAAATAACTCTTGCTGATGATTATATTACTACCATATCCGATTATCTTGAAAATCTTAAAAAAGAAGAAGATCAGTCTGAGGATTCTGAGCCAAGAGGTTCTGATGATATGAGTGATGATGCAGAAGCTCTTGCCAGTGCAGGTCATGGTACAGATGAAGATTATGGATATTACGGTGGGAACGAAGACAATGAAGAAGTAAAAGAAGGTGTTGTTATGGAAAAGAAAGGTGCAAGATGCACCAAGGTTACTGGCCAACAACAATCTACACGTTCTGACAAAAAATATATGCGTTGTGCACGGGTTGATGGAAAATTAAAGAGGGTTCATTATGGTGATCCTAAACTTCGCATCAAAAAAAGCAATCCAAAAAAACGCAAAAGTTTTCGGGCCAGACACAAATGTTCCAGTGCAAAACCTGGCACAGCCAAATACTTTAGTTGTAAAAATTGGTGAACAAAATGAACTTCAACGATCTAGTAAGTCAGCTTCTTGAAGAAGCCACCAAGAAAAAAGCCAAACGAGATGCTTGTTATCACAAAGTTAAACGTCGTTATAAAGTTTGGCCTAGCGCATATGCCAGTGGAGCTTTGAGTAAATGTAGAAAAGTAGGATCAAAAAACTGGGGTAAATCCAAAAAGAAATGACCACTTTGTTTGACAATCGAATACTTGAGATCATAAAGGAAGAATCTCTTCGAGACTGGTTTGGTCACAACAAAGGCAAAGGATGGATAGATTGTAAAACTGGAAAGCCTTGTGGTCGTCAAAAAGGAGAAAAACGTAAAGGGTATCCTGCTTGTCGTCCTACCAAAAGCATGTGCAGCAGCCGTAAGCGGCTTAAAAAGAGTGGTAAGCGCATTAGCTGGAAAAAAGGCGCACCCGCCAAATAATTAAATATTTTTATGAAGAAAGGTATTTGCAAGCTGGCTCCTAATGAACTGCATAAGGGTGATACTATCAAAAATACCAATCCAAGCTGCAAGCATTACAAAAGCAAAGGAAAGGTCACCAAAGTTACCAAAATAAAAGGTAAAAAAGGAAACATTGTAGGCAATAAAGTTGAATATAAAGCCACCAATGGTGGTAAAAATTGGAACAAAGGTGACAAGCTGGAAAAAACAGAAATTCAATTGAATAAGGAAAGCTTTAAACCTTTTCGTTTCTTTTTTGAAAAATTTCAATATCAAACCATAGGTTTAGTTGAAAAGGTTTATATTGATGGTCTGGGAAACGTAGATGCCAAAATCGATAGCGGAAACGACAGCAACAATGTGCTTTGCGGTGTAAATGCCGAGATCATTGAAAAGAATGGCTATAAGTACGCAAAATTCACAAGTGTAAATGATGTAGAACTGACCAGACCTCTTCTGGACATGGTCAGCATACATATCGGGGCAGGTGAGCAGGAAAAACGTCCCCTAGTGGCATTAGACATCGTTTTTGGGGGTGTCTTATACAAGATGGTTCCTTTCAGCATAGGGGATCGTACACAAAACGATCAACCTGTTCTTATTGGTAAAAAATTTATTTCACAATTAGGTATTGTTATTGATGTGAACAAAGAATATGTATTGCCTGCTTACAATGAAAAGAAAGGGCAATTTAGCGAAAAGCCTAGCTTGAATTATGTTGCCACACCTCCAGCAAATGTTGGTGGTGGAAATACTGTTGGTCGGGACATTGCTTAAATTTTATAGCCCATCAGTTCCAAGCATTGATCCAAATTGTAATGGTCTATGCGATCCAAAATGTGGCTAGGTGCAAATCTTGGTTCAATATCAAATCTTAATCCTGTTTCCTCTCCTGTATTCAGAATATCATCAACAAAGTCCATAGCCCCGAATTTTTTTAAAAATCTGTAATACGGGTCTTTTTCATAATCCGTCTCAAGTAAAACCGTATGTTTACAAAATACACTTGCAACCATTGTTAATGTTCTGAAGCAACTAACACTGGAAGGTGGATTAACCAACTGTGCATTTATAATGATATGCACATAAATATTTACTAAATAATATTGTGAAATTTGAAGATAGCATTTTGCAAACAATTACAGAGAAGCTAAAGCTTCGCCGCATGCGTTTTAAAGTTGATCCAGCCATTAGTAATCTTGAAGATTTCGACGGAAACACCAGTTATGAAGGTTATGTTTTGAATGAGAACGATGGTGTATTGAATATTCTTGTTGTGGATCCTAACAATCAGGTTCGTCAAACTGCTGTTTTTGCAAAAGGGTTAAATGTTCTTTCAAATAATCTTAATGAATTTAAACGGAATCTTATTCGTTTGATTCTTAATAAAGTACCTGAACAAGTTTTGCAACAGATACAAAATTCTTCCACATTTGATGAAGTTGAATTGTTGGCCAAACAAAATGGAGGAACAGATGATGATATTAAAAATGCATATCGTTCTTTTAATACAGAGTCCGCATTAAATGAACAAGGACCTTTAGGAAAAGCTGCGCAAAAAGCAACAGATACTCTTGCTTCTGTTGCAAGTAAAATTCCTGGAGCAAAAAGCGGAGGACTTGTTCGCAGAACTCTTGGCAAAGCAGCAGACATAGGAAAGGATGTGGCATTTGGTAAAGATGCTAAAACCCTTGGTCAAAAAGTTGCTGGTGCATATAATATCATGGGTCGAATTGGAAAAACACTTCAAAAAACAAAAACAGGTGATTTTGATTTCAAACAAAGAAGCAGCATGTTTCATAAAGATCGTCCTCGTACTGGTCAGCAATTCAGTATTGAATATGATAAGAAAGGTGTAAATCACGTTATTACAGGATCTGTACTGGGTGATAAGCAATCAGGAGGCGAATCATTTGTACAATTAAAAAATGTACGGGTAAATCCTCCTTTTGAAGATTATGAAAAGGTCAATTCGATTCTTGTTAAATTTGGTCTTGGTAGTCCTTCTGCAAACTTTTTTGTTTATGATGATCAAAACAAATTAAAAGATCAATTTTCTGCAAAATTGCAATATGATAATACAACAAAATCATGGGAAGCAAAAGAATCTGATCGGGTTGTTCAAATCAAAGATGATCAAAAAGCTGATAGTGCTGATCAAAGTAAAGCCGGTTCTTTCCAATATGGTGGAAAATATTACACTCCATTATCAACAGAACCTGTAAAGATTGATGGTAAAGACTTTATACCTGCCCGTTTAACAGATCAACCAACACAAAATCCTGTTCTTATTGATGTTAAAAAAATACAAGCATAAGGTAAATAAAACTATGGAAACAATTAATGAAAAAAAGATGACTTCAGCTCAAAAAACAAAACGCGAAAAGATTGTTAAAAGCATGAAAAAAGGATTGAAGGGCATGAAAGAACGCTATGGAAAACGTGCCAAAGAAGTCATGTATGCTACTGCTACCAAGCAAGCTATGAAAGAAGAAGTTAAGTTTGATGATCTTGTAAACCAACTTCTGTCTGAAACATATCAGTTCAAGAAATAAACTTGACTTTTTTTGTCGAAAAATTAAATAAACTTGGTTAAATCCAAGGACATTATATATTATATAATATTAATAATACTAATATAAAGTAATATAGATAATATATTGATTAATATAATAAAGATATAAGATATACTATATGATATATAAAATTAATGAAATATATAACAAAGTAAAAGATAAAAAGATATCACTTAAAAAGATAAAGGATTTTTTCTCACTTGGATTAGAACTGGGAATCTTCAAAGTTTCAGGTAATGAAGGGGGTGAAATCATTTATGAAAATCATGACAATAAAAGTTCCACAAGCAATCAAGTTCTTTTGAATGAGCAAAAAAAGGAAGAACCTAAACCTGTTCAACAACAGATCAATCAAGATGGTCCAAGACCTGCACAAGTAGGAAATAAGATAACAAGTGGTTTTGGCAATCCTTTTGCTGGAACAAGCTGGGGAAATTAAATGGATTGGGTTGAAAAAATACCCGATATTAAAGGAAAACAGTTTGAGAATAAAATTCTCAAACAACTTTCTCAGATTGTTCAACAGTTTGATCCTCCAGAACCAGTTATCCCTAAAAGCAATTTAAAACAGGTAAGCTTTGAAGATGCAGTAAAAGAATTACTTCAATTACAGGTTAAAAATTGATAAATAATATTGATGGGAAAAAAGAACAAGCAGGCTAAAAAGTCTGCAAAAGTTGCCCGTGATGAAGATGGTATTATTCGACCTGATATTTTTTTAAATTTTAGAATCGATCAAAAGTTTCATCTTAACGATCATCACAAAGCTTTTGTGGAAAAAGCCATGGAAGAGGATTCTCAGATCCTTTTTTGTGACGGTCCAGCCGGAAGCAGCAAAACATATCTTGCTGTTTTTGTTGCTCTTTCCATGCTGAAAGAAAAGAAGATAGACGAAATTGTTTATATTCGAAGCATTGTGGAATCAGCCACCAGAAAATTAGGAAGTCTTCCTGGTGAAGTAGATGATAAATTTAAACCTTGGAGCATTCCTTTGATAGAAAAATGTGATGAACTTGTGGGCAAACAAATCACAACCATGCTTTTTGAAAGCAATTATCTAAAAAGCATACCTGTTAATTTTCTGCGAGGAGCCACATTCACAAACAATGTTGTTATTGTGGACGAAGCTCAAAATCTAGAACATAGTGAATTGGTAACAATTCTTACACGTTTTGGAAAAAATTGTAAATTATTCATTATTGGAGACAGTCTTCAATCTGATATTCAAAAATCAGGTTTTGAAAAAATTATGCGGGCTTTTGATACCGATGAAAGCAACAAAAACGGAATACATGCTTTTCATTTCACTGAAGAAGACATTACACGAAGCAAGCTTTTGAAATTTATTGTCAAAATAATTGCTTCAATAAAAGTAAAATAAATTATTGAATAATAAAGGCATAAGGTAAGATAATCTTATGCGTATAGCTGTAAGCGGTGCAGGCAGGTTGGGTAAAACCACATTTGTTAATGACTTTATAAAACAGTGGCCTGAGTATAAAACCCCGGAAAAAACTTATAGGTCTGAAATTAAAAAGAACAAACACAGTCAGAACACGGATGGCAAAACACAATTGCGGGTTTTAAACCAACTGGTTGAACAGGTTTCAAGTTATAAAAAGGATGACAATGTGATTCATGATCGTTGCCCTTTGGACAATCTTGTATACAGCATGTGGGGTCATGAAAAAGGAAACAAAGGGTGTGATCCTTATCTGTTGGAAAAAACCATTCCATTAGTCATAGAAAGCATGCGTTCATTGGATATTATATTTTTATTGGTTACAAGTCCGGCAAATAAGATTGTGTTGAGGGAAACTGACACCAAAAAAGATTTGAAATATCTGGAAGAAATAGATGTTATTTTCAAAGAAATTTACAGCAGATATCGGAAAGATGGTTGTTTTGCATTTTTTCCAAAAAATGATTCTCCGGCAGTTATTGATCTGCATGGATCACCTGAAGAAAGAATAGCAATTGCCAAGCTTTATATCAATCCAGAAGGCGGTTCATATGGTGAAGATCAAGCCATATTCAATCCACAAGATCTTCTTAAAATGGAGGATCTTCTTAAGGATCAAAAACAAGCTTTGGCAGCAGAAAATAAAGAAAAAGAATTATACCGAAAATTTGGCATCTAATATTCCATCCCATTTTTGTAAATATTACAAATGGGTCTTATTGTAAATTTTAGCGATTTTGAAAATAAAACAGGGAATACCCTGTCAGCTTCTGATTATCTTGTAGGTTTTACTTCAGATCCTGATCGTGAAATAAAAATATCAATCAATGATTTTATATCATATATTGAATCTAGCAGTGCAAATGATTTATACACAATACTAAATCAAAATAGCGGAAAGTGGGATAGTGTTTACATTTCAGTAAGTCCTAACAGTGGATATTGGAATAGTGTTTATACAACAGTTAATACTGTCAGTTCAAGTTGGACAACAGGCGGAACAAGTCTTTTGACAGTATTAAATTATCTGTCTTCAAATCTGGTTCTTTTGAGTGCAGCAAATGTTACCCAAAATGTTGTTGTTTCAGGAAATGTTACAATTTTTGGAAATCTCACAGCTCTTGGCAACACAACTTTTACAAATGTTAATTATGTGACTTCCGTTTCAGCAAGTTTCAATGAGTTGTTTGTGTCATCACTTACTGCAACAAACATTACTAATAATAAACTCAATTCAACTTATACAACACTAAATCAAAACAGTTCTGTTGGAGGAAGCGTTTATACAACACTGAATCAAAATAGTGCAAAATACGATTCAACTTATACAACATTGAATCAAAACAGTTCTGTTGGAGGAAGCGTTTACACAACAGTTAATAATAACAGTGCTTTTTGGTCGCGAGCATATACTAATCTTGTAACAAACAGCGCCGCTTATCTTTTGAGTGGAAGTAATACAGTTCTTGGAAACATACCTAACGTTTCAGCAAATTGGGACAACACCTACACACAATACAGTCAAAATAGCGCCAATTATGCAATTGGAAGTTTCCTTTCTCTTTCTGGCGGAACAATGTTTGGATTGTTGTCAACAGTTGATGGTATAGGAACTGCATCATTGTCATCTCGTTCTATTGATTTGATTCATTTACCTGCAAATGATGGAACCAATCCTGTATTAAGAATAGGAGAATATGATGTTACAACAGGTCAAGGTTTCAGTGGGGCTTTTATTTCATATGATGAAATTAACAATATTTTAGGATTAAGCGCAGTTTTTGGTGCGAATACACCCATCAATGCTATCAGCATAAACAGAAATGGATTTGTAGGAGTGGCCACCAACTCTCCTGATTCTGAGCTTACTGTTGTTGGAACCACCTTTATTGAAAAAATAAAAGAAAAAGTAACATTATCTGCATTTAATCCACAAGGAACATTGAATTTTGATTTGAAAACACAATCATTGCTTTTCTTTACTTTAAGTTCACAAGGAAGTTGGACACTTAATTTCCGGGGAGATACCACCACCACGTTGAACAATATCATGAGTGCAGGTCAAAGCTTTACATGTGTAGCAATTGTTTCCACTGGAACAACTGTTTATTATAACAGTGCCGTTCAAATTGATGGAACAACTTACACACCATATTATTTGAATGGTCTGACTCCTCAAGCAGTGGTTTCCAACACAAGAGCTTTGCAAAATTACGCTTATACAATCATCAAACGAGGCAATGCCGTGTTTAATGTTTTAGCCTCAGTGAATGAATATTATTAATGCCAGCCAAAAGCACATTCGGATCAGCTTCTGTAATACCTTATAGCAGTAGTTCAAGCAGCTATAAAATATCCAGAAGTCTGCGGTTTAATCCTTCGGACTCAGCGTATTTAAGAAGAATACCTTCGGCTGCGGGTAATCGCAAGACTTGGACATTTAGCGCTTGGGTGAAGAGAACAACAATTGGGTCGGCGTCTTATTATTTTCTTGGAAATGCTCAAGCCCCTACTGGAACTAATGGTGTATATCTTGGGTTTGTTAGTGATCAGTTATTATTTGGTGACTATGGAGCTAGTGCATGGGATTGGAATGTTCTATCGTCAAGTCTGTACCGAGATACTTCTGCTTGGTATCATGTGGTTGCCCAATACGACACAACTCAAGCCACGGCATCCGAGAGAGTAAAACTATACGTTAATGGAGTTAGACTAACCGCATTTGACGGAGCTAGTACTTACCCAACTCCTCAGAACGTCGATGGAAGGTTTAATCAGGCATCTGTTGAAACGGCTATAGGGAGGCTAGGAACATATAACGGTGATTACTTTAGCGGTTACATAGCTGAAGTTAATTTCATCGACGGTCAAGCCTTAACCCCATCCAGCTTTGGTTATACGGATTCAACCACAGGATCTTGGATGCCTAAAAAATATGTTGAAACATATGGAACAAATGGATTTTATTTGCCTTTTGAAAATCAATCCAGCACACAAAACCTTCTAACATATTCGGAAGATTTTGGAAATGTTGCATGGTCTAAATTTTTATCAACCTGCACAACTGATGCAACTACCGCTCCAAATGGAACAAATACAGCAGATAAATTAGTTGTTAATAATGGTGAAACTTATGGTCAATTTTATAGAGCATATACTGCAGCAGATAATACAACTTATACTGTTTCTGTTTATCTAAAAGCTTTGGACTTTACTACTGGAGCTCTTTATTTGAGTAATAAAAGTGGTGGCACACCATATGTTACTTTTGATCTGACTTCCGCTACAATTACAGGGACGTTAAACGGCGCACTCGGCGGAACAATAACTTCTGTAGGAAGTGGGTGGTATCGAATTACATGTACTATGAATTCTGGTACGGGAGCATCCACCACATACATGTATGTTCAGTTTACTGGTAACGGAGACGGCGTAAAAGGTAGTTATATTTGGGGTGCACAACTTGAAGCATATTCATCGGTTGGACCTTATATGTATACTGCGGCATCAGTACAAGCCCAGACTTTGGCCATAGGAGAAGATATATCTCTTCCTACTGGAGGTTATAATAGTTTCGCTTCTAGCTCCTTATCCGTCACACCCGGATCAAATAATGACAGCCTAGTGGATAGCCCAACAAATTATGGGCAGGATACTGGATTAGGTGGGGAAGTTAGGGGAAACTATGCTGTTTTAAACCAACTTCAAAAATCTGGAGCAACAATAACAAATGGTAATCTGGACTTTTCTTTAGGCACTACAAATAACCAGTGCATGGCAAACATATCCGTTAATTCTGGTAAATGGTATTGTGAACTGACTGTTAACGCTCCAGGGTATCTTGTGGGTATAGCTGAAGCTACGCAATCGTTCCCGGCCACGTATGGTGTTTCAAAATTATGGTATAGCTCAAACGGAAATTTCTATGATGGTAATACTAATAGCGGGTCACCTGGTGTAACCTATACGACAGGGGATGTAATTGGGTTTGCTCTGGATCTAGACAGCGCAACGACAACTCTTAAGGGTTATAAAAATGGAACACTGGCTGGTACAATTGCTTCTGGTATTTCTGGGAGTTGGTATATGGGTTTTGCTGTTGACGACGGAACAGCTTCCAGAACTGGCTCTTGGAACTTTGGTCAGCAGGCATGGAAATATGCTCCTCCATCAGGATACAAAGCACTTTGTACAACCAATTTACCAATACCTTCAATTAAAAAGTCTTCAACATTTTTTGATGCAATCACATACAACGGAACAGGGTCAACGTTTGTTTCACCTTCTGGATTGGCATTTGCTCCTGATCTGGTTTGGGTCAAAAGCAGATCACAGAATATAAGTCATGTTTTGTCGGATACTGTAAGGGGAACGGGAGAAGTGTTGTGTTCTAATAACACAAGAGCAGGCTCGCCTGATTCATTTTTGACTAATTTTAATCAGGATGGATTTACCCTGAATACCAGTATAACAGCCAACAATAGTGGTTCAACTTATGTTGCTTGGGCTTGGAGTAGGTCAATAATTGCTGGAATGGATATTGTCGGATATGTGGGTAATGACAATTCTGGAAGAACAATATCGCACAATCTAGGTGTTACCCCCAAAATGATTATTGTTAAGAACAGGACAACATTATCAGATTGGCCTGTGTATCATGCAAACCTTACAGCAAGTAATGTTGTATTTCTTCAACTAACAAATGCGGAAGGTGCAATTTCATCGTATGCATGGGGTGCAGTAAGCTCTGCTTCAAGCACAACATTTACAGTTATTGCCGGAAATACGGACATACGAAATGTAAATAAATCTGGCGATAATTATGTTGCTTATTGTTTTTCAGATGTAGAAGGCTTCAGCAAATTTGGTTCTTACACTGGAAACGGAAGTGAAGATGGTCCGTTTGTTTATTGCGGATTCAGACCAAGATATGTTCTCATAAAAAGGTTCGACGCAGCTGAAAACTGGATTCTTCACGATACGGCTAGGGACCCGTTTAATGTAACTGTCAACGAACTTCTACCGAACTCAAGTGCTGCGGAAGGCAGTACTACGCCGTTTGATATATTATCTAATGGTTTTAAGATTAGGACAAACGTAAATAACGCACTTAATACTATTAATGCTACTCACATCTATGCCGCCTTCGCCGAATCACCATTCAAATACGCAAGAGCAAGATAATCAGATTCCGTAAGGACGGTTAATAAGATATCGCACACCCACTGCACTTATTTTGGGTGTATGCGTTAAACGAATTGTGAACTGACAAGTATTTCCCACATTAGCAACATCCTGGTCCCGAACAAACGGTAACGGGAAAGCACTGATAAGATCAAAATTAGTATTTGAAGGGAAATTAGGCGAGCCTCCTAGTGGAGCAGGTTGAGCACTTGTTGCCAAGGTTAAAACAAAATCATTTCCCTGCAGATTAAAATTGGTTGGCTTAGTGATTGTGATGAGACTGCTAGCAGTTGACCCATAACCTATGAATATTGCACTTGCAGCATAGAAAACAGATGATACGGCATTGGAAACAGTTGCTGAAAGCGAATCTATCCGGGTGTTTAAAGCTGTGATTTGTTGGTTTGTTGTGGTGGAAAGATTAGCAATTTGAGTTGTTGTGCTGGCACTGAGCGAAATGTTTTGTGCAGAAAGGTTTGTTATTTGTGTATAAAAACTAACATTATTTGGACCAACAACAAAATTAGAAAAATCAATTGTGTTTGTGCCTTGTTCAGTTTCCACTATCAAAAGATTGCCATTAACAACTTCTTCTACACGAGGCAATGTTTTGATATTAATTACATTAGGATCAGCCATTGATATTATTTATTTTAAAGTAAATCAATACAAGTGAAAAACATTGGAATTGGCATAGTTACTTGCAATCGACCAGATTTTTACAATAAATGCTTAAACAGCATTCCTGAAGAGATTTATACTGTTACTGTCAATGATGGAAAGGAATTTGAGGTTCCAGAACGTCAAAATCACACTTTTATACAAAATAAAACAAACTTGGGGGTAGGAAAATGTAAAAATATATTATTTAAAAAGCTTTTAGAAAATGGCTGTGACCATATTTTTATAGTTGAAGATGATATGTTGATCAAAAAACCTGAAGTTTTTGATGCTTATATACAGGCAAGAGATATTACAGGAATTCAGCATTTTATGTTTGCTTATCATGGACCTGCCAACAAAAATGGAGTTTCTGGCGGTCCTGCATGTCCCCGGTTTATTGTGGAATATCCAGAAAATACAAGAATTGCCATAGTTCAGGGTTGTGTGGGCAGTTTTTGTTATTATACACGGGAGGTTCTTGAAAAGATTGGATTGTTTGATGAGGATTTTCTAAATGCTTTTGAGCATGTGGAACACAGTTATCGCATATCGCTTGCAGGATATACCACTCCTTATTGGAACTGGCCTGATCTGGCCAATAGCATGGATTATATTGATGAACAAATGTGTTCAGAACATAGCAGCTCCATCCGTCCTCGTAATGATTGGCGGGAAAATATTCAGAAAGGATGCTCTTTATTTTATAAAAAGCATGGTTATAATCCGGCATGGCAAAATTGCGTACCAGATTCTTCAAAAGAAAAGGTTCTACAGATTATGAAGAAAATCAAAAAGGATGGTAAAGCATGAAAATAGCATTATTACTTCCAACACGGGAACGATTAAACAACAAAATCAGTTTCATGATGAGTGCATTGTCTCGATGTAAAAATCCGGACAATTACACACTTTATATGGGAATAGACAAAGATGATCCTACATTGGAACGTTGTCAAAAAATGGCAAAAGCAATAAGCAATTTGAAAATAGTTGTGATTCCTCCCAATCCTGAAGGAAAATTCAGCCTTGGTTATCTTTGGAACACTTTGGCAGAAAACAGTACCGAAGAAATTATCAGCATGCTTGGAGATGACATGGTATTCAGCACAGATGGTTGGGATGAGAAAATCCTGGAAGAGTTCTCTGCTGAAAAATGTCCGGATAAATTCAAGCTTGTTTGCGGATATGATGGCCATCGGAATGATCAATTTGCAGCATGGTTGTTTATTCATCGTCGTTACATGGAAGTAACTGGTTATTTCATGCGAAAAGAATTTAGTCGTAATTGGATTGATCAATGGCTGGACAACATGTTTACGGCGTTTGGACGAAAGGTTTATCGTTCAGATATCACTATCACACATAATCATTGGGTATTTGGAACCAGCAAATATGACAAGGTGGCCGATGATATGCGTAAACATGAAGGCGAAAACAAAGAACATTCAGATTTGATATGGCCACAATTAAAGGATGCACGTATTGAGGAAGCAAAGAAATGGGAACAGATACTGGGAATCAAGGCAGATTTAAGCAAGATTCAATGAAAAAAGCGTTGTTTAGTTTCGGAAACTGGAGATATTATCCCACCTTAGATGCTTTAAAAGCTAGTGCTCAATCTCATGCAAATGTGAATCAAATTCATATTTTGAAAGAACCAGATATTGAATCTGAATTTTATAAAAAGAATATTCGGCATTTCAATGATAAGCGAGGATTTGGTTATTGGGTTTGGAAGAGTTATTTTATAAAAAAGTTCTTGGATAAAGCATCCGATGACGATGTTTTCATGTATGTTGATTCTGGAAATGAAGTGATTGGTGACCTGTCTCCTTTGTATGATTTGTGTAAAAAAGATGAAAAAGGAATTATTTTGTTTGAAAACACAGATGGAGAACCAAATGGTAATGTTTGGAAAAATAATCAATGGACAAAATCTGATTGTTTTAATATCATGGGATTAAAAACAGACGAATATCTGTATGGCAATCAGGTAAATGCATCTTATATTGTTTTTCGTAAAACTGATTTTAGCAAAAAGTTCTTTGATTGTTATCTAGATATTTGTCAGAATTATAATATAATCTCAGACGCACCTAACATAACTGAAAATTTTAATAAAGACTTTCAAGATCATCGTCATGACCAATCTATTCTTTCCTTGCTTTCTATAAGATATAAAATAACTATACATCGAGATCCATCACAATGGGGAAACCATAAAATAAAACCAGAATCACAATATAAACAACTATTTTTTCACCACCGGAGGAAATATTACATATGAAATTCTTAATCATTCAAGAAAACGGAAGACATATCGTCAGCAGGCATTTGCGGGAATGCAATAGTCTTCAAAGGGCACTTTGGTTTCATGGGGAGGAATGTGATGTCTGGGGTTTAGGGCATGATAATTTTGAAAAGAAACCAGACTATAATTCATATGATGTGATTATAAATTTAGAAAATTATGATGTTGGATGGGTACCAGATATTTCAGAATATAACAAACCCATCAAGCTTCTTTGGGCAATCGATAGTCATTGCCAAGGAAAAGATTATTATTTGAATATCTTTAAAAAAGGAAAATACAATAAAATTTTAGAAGCCACAAGATATTTTTTGGACGAAAACAGTGTATGGTTTCCAAACTGTTATGATTCAGATTTTATAACTCCCATTAAAGAAGTTGAAAAAAATACACTTCTTGGGTTTTGTGGAAATTATTGTAATCGTCAGCCTCTTTTTGATGCAATTAAAAATTATTTTCCTGAATTTAAACTGGATATTGATGTGAGGGGTATTCATATGATTTTAGCTATCAATTCATATCAAGTTCTTTTTAACAAAAATATCTTTAATGATATTAATTATAGAAATTTTGAAACCATGGGTTGTGGAACATGTCTTCTTACAAATTACGATGATCAATATAAAGATCTAGGATTTAAAGATAGCGAAAACTTTTTTATGTACCGCTCAATTGAAGAAGCTATTGATAAAATAAACTATTTAAAAGCAAACCCGGCAGTCATTAAAGAAACTTCAGTAAAAGGATATGAGTTTGTAAAGAACAAGCATACATTTAAAACTAGGGCAAAAAGTCTTATCAATTACGTACAGACTCTATGATCATAAAGTCCGAAGAAGGACATGTTTTAACCCATTTGGGATTAGGTGACCAAGTCACATGCAATGGTCTTGTCAGGGAACTATACAAACGACACCCAAAATTGTATGTGTATAGCAAGTTGAAATATTATTATAATATCGAATTCATGTATCGGGATCTGCCTAATCTAAAAGTATTTCCTATAGAAGAAAGCGGAGCACAATATTTTGTTAATTTACACGGAATAAAGAACTTTTACAAATTAGGAATTGGAGCCGCAGATACAGTTGAAAAAAGCTTTTATGCTAAAGCAGGAGTAGATTTTAACAAAAAATGGGAAAGCTTTCATGTGGAAAGAGATCATGAAAGGGAAAATAAATTATACTCAAGTTTTGGATTCCAACCTAATGAATATGTTTTTATTCATGATGATATTGCAAGAAATCAAATAGTTGATACAACTAAAATAGCTGACAAGAATTTAAAAATATTCAGAGTGAAACCCGAATATACAAACAATATATTTGATTATTGTAAAATAATCGAAAATGCAAAAGAAGTTCATGTTATAGAATCTTGCGTCATGTTCATGGTTGATTTGGTTTTTAAAACACTAGATAAACCTTTGTATATGCATAGATATACAAAACCTATAGAACCATGGGAATACCCAACAAACAAATTAAATTGGCACATTTATGAGCAATAAACCCACTCTTGTTTTTGATATTGGTTATAATCAAGGAAATTTTACAAGATGTATTCTGGGAATATATCCAGATGCAAAAATTATAGGAGTTGATGGACATCCCGTTTATAAAGAAATGTTTGATCGGAATCCTTTGCGTAATGTTGAATGTATTCACGGATTGGTCTCAAATGTTTGTAAACAAGATGTTTCTCTTTTCATATGTGATTGCAATCCTGGCATCAATTCAATTAACCCGGATTGGATTGAAAAAATACGACATAATCATTATTTTCAACAAACAAAACGGGAAATAAAAGTAAGATCTACCACTTTGGATAAAATGATAAATGTTTATGGAGTTCCAGATATTATAAAATTAGATATTGAAGGAGCCGAATCCATAGCTCTTAGTGGACTATCGCAAAAATGTGGAACGATTCTTTTAGAATGGAGTGAAGAATTTTTCCAAGATACATTAAAATGTGTTGAAATATTAAGAAAACTCGGTTATAACCTATTTGCAAATGATAGTCATTGGGAAGGAACAAACGAAACAATACAAGAATTCAATCCGGCGTTGGAATATAAAAGCTGGGATGATCTTATTAAAGACGAGGATATTGATCCAGAGCGTAAAAAGCGATGGGGAATGTTATATGCAAAATGAAGGCAGCCGTTTTAGAAGAAATTAATCAACCATTAGTTATCGGTGATGTAGATCTTACTGAAGTAAAATTTGGTCAAGTTCTAGTTAAAATATTGGTAAGTGGGGTTTGTGGTGCACAACTTCAAGAGATTGCTGGTCTTAAAGGAAATGCCAAATTTGTCCCACATCTTTTGGGTCATGAAGGTTGCGGAGTAGTAGAAAGTGTAGGCGAAGGTGTCACTCGTGTTAAACAAGGTGATAAAGTCATTCTTCATTGGAAAAAAGGAGAAGGTATAGAATCTCCGTTTCCAGAATACATCTACAAAGGTAAAAAAATTAGCAGTGGAAAAATCACAACTCTTAGCGAAAAAAGCATAGTATCAGAAAATAGACTTACCGCCATTCCTCAAGACACACCTAATGAATTTTGTGCTTTATTGGGTTGCGGAATGAGCACAGCACTTGGAATCGTGAATTATGATGCGAATATAAAATTCGGAGAAACTGTTTTGGTAATTGGTTGTGGAGGAGTTGGATTGAATATTATCATGGCAGCAAATCTTGCTAGTGCAGGAAACATGTATGGTTTGGATATTTCAAATGAAAAGAAATCCATGGTTGAAGGTCTTGGTGCAAAATTTATAACTGGGTTAAATGAGATTTCTGAAAAAATTGATTGTATCATCGATACATCAGGAAATATGCAAGTGATTTCAGATTATCTGCCTCTGCTTTCAGCAAGGGGAAGATGCATTATTGTTAGTCAACCTAGCAAACACAACTGCCTAGAAATAAAAAATCCAGCCAATTTTTTTGCAGGAAATGGTCAAATTATACGTTCCACACAAGGTGGAAACGTAAACCCAACAGATGATTTTCCCCGATATGTAAATTTATACAAAAAAGGGAAGATTAACTTTGAAAATTTAATAACACACAAGTTTGGATTGGATGATGTGAATACAGCAATAGATTTAGTAAAGAATGGAAAAGCAGGTAGAATTATGATTTACCCCTGATAAAATAGTTTTTATGCTTACAAAAGATGATTTATTAAATTTTGAAAACCGTATAGCGGATCTTTACAGGGACTCTCAGCTTCCTTTCCTGTTTCATTTGTCAGGAGGAAACGAGGAACAATTGCTGGATATTTTCAAAGAAATCAAAGAAGGTGATTATGTATTGGCTACTCACCGAAATCATTATCATGCACTTTTACATGGAGTTCCTGCAGATGTGTTGGAAGATCGTATTAAAAATGGAAGGAGCATGTTCATTTATGATCGTAAGCGTAACTTCTTTACTTCAGCAATTATCGGTGGAACTGCTGCAATTGCAGCAGGAATTGCTTTGGCTCTTAAAAGAAAAGGATCCAAACAGAAGGTATGGTGTTTTGTAGGGGATGGAACCGAGGATTCTGGTCATCTTTTTGAAGCAGCCCGTTATGTTCATGGTTTTGATTTGCCTTGTACATTTGTAGTTGAAGATAACAATCGTTCTGTAAACACAGATAAAACAGAGCGTTGGGGCAAAGCTCTTGATCCAACCTTCTTTCCTTGTGTTAGAAAATATTATTATAATATTACATGGCCCCATGCCAGAACAGAAGATATGATTAATTTGGGTAAGACTAAGACAAAGACTCATGATGATTATTTTCCGCCCCTTCCAAAAGAGGTTCTTCCTTCAGTTGATATAACAGAAGACATCAAGTTCAAGGATGCCATCAATCAAATGATGACAGAAATTGGAAAAATGAATTCTGTGTTTATTGGATACAATGTGACCAATGGTGATGCCATGGGAACATTAAAAAATGTCGATAAATCACAAAAGATTGAAACTCCAGTAGCAGAAAATCTTATGACTGGTCTTGGAATTGGCATGTCATTTGAAGGATTCAAACCTGTTATCTATTATGAGCGGCATGATTTCATGATGGTAGCTGCCGATGCCATTGTGAATCATGTGAATCATATTGAAAGAATTTCCCATGGAGAATATCAAGTTCCAGTGATTCTTCGATCTGTGGTTGCAGATTCTGGACCTTTTTATTCTGGTCCTACACATTCACAGGATTTCACCGAAGGATTCAGAAACATGGTAGATTTCCCCATTTATGTGCCCACAAACGGTAAAGAAGCCATAGTTGCATATAAAAATGCTATGATTTCTAACCGTCCCAGCATGATTGTGGAAAAGAAAAGCTGTTTTTGAAATGAATGAACAAAGATATTCTCATCATCGGTGAAAGTTGTAGGGACATTTTTGTTTATTGTGATTGTACTCGTTTGTGTCCCGATATTCCTGTTCCGGCGTTAAAAGTTCTTCATCAAAAAGAAAATGAAGGAATGGCAAAAAATGTCCAGAGAAATATTGTATCTTTGGGTGGCGATTGTGATATTATCACAAATACAAATTGGCCATATGTTACTAAAACAAGATATGTACACGGACCAACCAATCACATGTTCATGCGAGTTGATACTGACCACAACATCGACAGAGTAGATGCTACTTTACTTAGATATGATTATAAGTTGATTGTTATTTCTGATTACAACAAGGGATTTTTAAAAGAAAGTGATATTGAAAGCATATGCTTTTGGCATCCAAATGTTTTTATTGACACAAAAAAGAAACTTGGTTCATGGGCAAATAAAGCAAAATTTATAAAAATAAACAATTATGAATATGAAAGAAGCAAAGAAACCATAACTCCAGAGTTGGAAAAGAGGATCATACGCACAAAAGGAGGAGATGGTTGTATTTATAATGGAAAAGTATATCCTACAAAAAGAATCGAAGTAAAAGACACCTCTGGATGCGGAGATACGTTCCTATCAGGACTAGTTGTGGAATATATCAAATCAAATGATATTGAAAAATCCATAGAATTTGCAAATATTTGTGCTTCAGAAGTGGCCCAACACCAGGGAGTGACAACACCTAATTTATGAGCCAAATCAAATTGGTTATATTTGATCTGGACGGTGTTCTTGTGGATTCAAGAGAACTACATTTCTTGTCACTTAATAAATCTTTGGAGCAAATTGATACAAAATATATAATATCAAAAGAAGAGCATCTTTCCACATATGATGGTCTTAGCACAACTAAAAAGCTGAATATTCTTTCTGAGAAAAAGAATCTACCCATCGAACTGCATAAAAAAATATGGCAATTAAAGCAAAAATATACAACAGAAATTATAAACAATTTCAAAGAAGATGAACGCATAAAGGATATTTTATTTAAAATAAAAAAAGATGGTAAGAAAATATGCTGTTGCACCAATTCAATAAGAGAAACAGCCAAGATTCAGCTTTTAAGAAAAGGTTTTTTTGAATATATTGATTATTTGTTTTCAAATGAAGACGTAAACAATCCAAAACCTAGTGCAGAAATGTATCTAAGGGCTATGCTGGCGTGTCATGCAAGTCCGGATGAAACTGTTATCATTGAAGATTCACACATAGGAAGAAAAGCAGCACAAAGATCTGGAGCATATCTTTTTCCAGTAAAAAATAGTTCTGATCTCAATTATGATAAATTAAAAGAATTCATTAACCGAAAGGAAACACATATGATTAAACCAAAATGGCAAGGTCGAGGAGATGTTAGGGTTCTGATTCCAATGGCAGGAGCAGGATCCAGATTTGAAAAAGCAGGCTATACATTCCCAAAACCTCTTATTGAGGTGCGAGGAAAGCCCATGATTCAGGTTGTTATTGAAAACTTGAATATTGATGCAGAACATGTTTTCATAGTACAAAAGGAACATTATGAAAAATATAATTTAAAAAATCTTTTAAATATAATATCTCCTAATTGTAAGATTGTACAAACAGAAGGAATCACTGAGGGTGCTGCTTGTACCACTCTTCTCGCTAAAGAGTATTTTAACGATGATAAAAGCCTCATTATAGCCAATTCTGATCAGTTTATTGAATGGGACAGCAACGAATTCATGTATTCTATGATTGCAGATGATATTGATGCAGGAATACTGACTTTTAATTCTACCCATCCTAAATGGAGTTATGCCAAGGTGAATGATGATGGATTTGTTTGTGAAGTGGCCGAGAAAAATCCAATCAGTAATATTGCAACTGTGGGTGTTTATTATTGGAAAAAAGGTTCTGATTATGTCAAATATGCAGAACAAATGATACATAAAAATATCCGGGTCAATAATGAATTTTATGTTTGTCCGGTATTCAACCAGGCAATAGAAGACAATAAAAAGATAAAAGTATTCAATATTGAAAAGATGTGGGGATTGGGCACACCTGAAGATTTGGATTATTATCTTAAAAATCGTCCAGAATGATTCTTATATCGCATCGAGGTAATCTAAACGGAAAGAATTCCGAAACGGAAAACAATCCGCATGTTATCGATAATGTATTAAAAAATGGATATGATTGTGAAATAGACGTTCATACAATAGAAGGAATCGTTCATCTTGGCCATGACAATCCGGTTTATCCTGTGGGATTAAATTGGCTTAAAGAGAGAAAAGAACATGTTTGGGTGCATTGCAAAGACGTTGCTTCAATAGAATTAATGCAGAAACACAAAGAGCTTAATTATTTTTGGCATGAAAATGATACCATGACTCTTACAAGCCATGGATATATTTGGGTTTATCCCGGAAAACAACCTGTTAAAAACAGTATTTCAGTAATGCCCGAGCTTAATAATGATTTTGTTTCAGGATGCGCTGGTATTTGTTCAGATATTATAGAAAATTACAAAACTTTAGATTTCTTGTAATCTTCCCACATCTTCAGATTCTTATCAAGTTCGTGGTACATGGCCCATCCTAGCTTTTCCACAACATAACGGGTACCATGATTTCCCGGAACTGGATCACGTTCTGGAATCATGTAATACTTTCCGCTTTGTTTTGCAAGATCGGCAATACACCTTTCGATTGAGTAATCAACCTTTTCAATATAATGAATGGCCCATTTTGTGAATTTATGCATGAAATGAAAATCGTTTTCTCTGGCAAAGAAAACATCTGTGCTGAACCACGGATCACCAGTCCAACGACATCCCGCATAAACATAATCCTTTTCTTCCATCAATTTAAGAATATCCAAAACCTTTTCTTCATCAAGAAGCCAGCTATCTACACTCAATTTGATCCAATTCTTAACTCCATTGTCTTTTAAATGGTTATAACCACCAATCATCATGTCGGTGTCCCCTTCAATATGACCACGATTTCCACAACGAAAATCACAAACCTCATCTTGGTTTACTCCATTATAACAATAAGCAATATGGGGCTTGATTATTTTGTAAGAATTAATGATTTCTTTCAAATATGGCCAATAATTTTCCCGGTTATAACAAGTAACAATAAAGTTTACATCCATGAATCTAATTAAGCATTTGTTTTTATAATTCAACTATTGTTGAAAAATTATTTTTAACCGTAAGATAAGAATATGACACCCGAACAAATGCAGGATCAAGTCCGGCATGCAACCCGAAGCAGGATGCGATATGTTTATCAATTTGTTAATAGGGAGTTTTTTAAAATAAATGTCCCAGAAACCAAAACAAACCTTAAAATTGCTGTTCTTTTATCAGGTGGACTACGGAATTTTGGGATAACTCAGGAATGGGCCAACAAATTCATGATCGATCCAATCAAAGCAGATGTTTTTGTTCATGGATGGTGTAGCAAAGATGGTATTGAAAAAGATTCAGAAACTGTCATGGGATATCACAATATTAGAGCATTTAACATTCAGGATCGTAGCAAAATCAAGATACCGGTTCCGGAAGTGATGCACCACAAGTATCCAGTTCATGTAAGTCATGGTTGGGGAATGGAAGTGGCCGATCATGTTTTGGGACAACTTTATAATATAAAAGGATGTTATGATCTTATTGAAGAATATGAAAAGAAGAATAGTTTTCAGTATGATGTGATTGTGCGAGGAAGACCAGATGAATTTTGGTTTGATTGTCTTCAGGATGCTGATTTGGAGTTTGTGGCAAAACAGAATGTATTATTAACACCTCAACATTATCTTTCTACGGTATCTCGGGATGGAAAATTAAATGACCGATTTGCCATGGGCAATCATGAAGTGATGCGCAGATATTGTGAGATGTTTCATTTTGTGGAAGACTATGCAAAGCTAGCAGGAAATGATGAATCTACCGAGTTTTATGTGGATCATCATGTAAGAAATACCATGAGGGACATTCCTATGCATAATATTGATGCCACATTCATGCTGGAATATCCTGGGGATTATCCCATGGAACGAGGATTCAATCCAACAAACATGCGACACTTGGAACAGAATGACAGCAACGTGGCAATAGCAGCAGCAGATAATATTAAAAAAAGCGCAGGGTGAACGTATCTTTTTTTCAAACATACGGTGATCGTTTGCCTTTGCTTAAGATAAGGGCAGAGGATAGGTATTTTCAGGACTTCATTTCTAATTTTGATATGAACATCATATCGCTTCATAACCCTTCTGATGAGGTTAAAAATTATGTTTTGAACAACAAGATACTAAAGAATTCCACTTTATTTGTTTTTAGTAATAATACCTATTGCGATTGTATTCGTTACCTGATGAATTTTCTGGAAAGCAAACAAATTAACAAATTTTTCTTTTATCAGGACGATACTTTTTCTTATGAAGCAACAGAACAAAACCGTGATGATTTGAAAAATATGGTTTTCAATACCGATTATGAAATGATCAATCTTTCATACAAAATCGAATATCTTGTGGAAAAGGGTAAATGGACCGAGAAGCATAGAAATGTGTTATATAAAACAGAATCATTTAAACTTTATGATACAGACACCTTTGACTTTCGGGACAGTGGACTTTGGGGTTTTGATGATTCCTGTTTTGTTTGTTCCCATCAAAGATTGCGTGAAATTTTTGATAGCAATTATTTCAATTATCCTGACATATGGAATGCTGAACATTATCTTAAACATAAATTTGAAAATAATAGAGCAAGTCGATACATAACAGACACTTCTTTTTTTATAAATTATAACATTTTGGGAAGAAATACAGAAGCCAGAAACTTAGAACGCTTGAAAGATAAAGTTAAAATATCAGATAACTCTTTACAATTGCTAACTGATTATTATAATAGCCGTCGATGAAAACTGAAAAAGCATTAGGGTTTGAAGATGTGGTTTTAATTCCAAAGTATAGTGAATTGGAAACCCGAAAAGGTGCAGATACAAAGGTTTGTATTGGAAATAATGTTTTTAAGTTGCCTGTAAGCCCTTCAAATATGGTTTGCACCATCAATGAAGACTTGGGAAAGCTACTGTCTGAAAATATGTATTTTTATGTGATGCACAGATTTGGAGATACACTTGGTTTTGTGAAAAGGGCAAATGAGGAAAATTGGAAGTTCATCTCTATTTCGGTAGGTGTAAGAGAAAAGTGTGATAAAATTCTTGATCAGTTAAAAGAACAGAATCTTAAAGTGGATTCTATTCTTATTGATGTGGCACATGGACATCATCTGCTAGTAAAAGAAGCTATAAAAAAGATTAAAAGAGATTTTCCTGATACATTCGTTATTGCAGGAAACGTAACAACAAAAGAAGGAACACAAGATCTAAAAGATTGGGGTGCGGATATGGTAAAGGTTTCGATTGGAACAGGAAAAGCTTGTATAACCAAAGATAAAACAGGATTTACTCTTCCTGTTTTCACTTGTATACAGGAATGCGCAGAAATTGACATACCAATTATGGCTGATGGTGGTGTTCGTTGTCATGGAGACATAGCCAAAAGCATTGTGGCAGGTTCGACCATCAATATGATAGGAAGCATGTTTGCTGCATGCTCAGATAGTCCAGCCGATACAATTGTTGAATATCCTGTTACAGATTCAAAAAGTGATCCAGAATTCAAAAAATTTAATATATATAAAAAATATTTCGGTTCTGCCAGTTATGAGAATAAAGTTATCAATAATCTTTCTGTTGAAAACATAGAAGGCACAACCATTTTAGTTGAAGAAAATGGAAAAACCTATTTGCAAATGCTTTCAGAAATAGAACAGGATTTGCAGAGTAGCATTTCCTATTCAGGAGGGTATAATATTACTGACCTGTCTCATACAAACTATAGAATCATATGATACTACCAAAACAAAATTTTAATGTCGAAATAATCAACAAAAGGTTTGTGCATTCCTATTTCAGAGACAAAGCACTTCCTAGTGGAAATGTTATTGTTTTCACAGGTACTGTAAATCCAGGTAAAGGATATGACTTTTCTCAATTTGGAATTGATGAAATGCAGGAAGCATTGAATATTGTTTATGAGAATCCTCTTGTTCATGATTCGGTATCTGGTGCGTTATTTTCACATTTCTTGGTCAGTTCAATAGCCAACGTGCTTTCCCAGGAATTTCTAAAGATTCCTTTAGCCGTGAATATGGATAACATTATTGTGAATAGGGAATTTAAACGAAAAGGGCTTATTCAAAATCAAGGTGTTTTGAATATTGCAAGATACAGAATTTTGAATGGTTGTGGTTTGGGTCACATAGCATTGTGTAATATTGCTGGGGAAAATTCTCCTGCATATACATATGAAATGAATTTAAATGAAGAACAGATGAATAAGCTTTCCCAAACAATTGTGGATATGTTCTATAAGATAACAGATTCTGTATTTTTAAAATCCACAGCATGTTAAATTTCTTTCAGTACATAAACAACATTCTTTTCAGTAAAAACAAAAATAATGTTGGGAAGGAACATTGTAGTGATAATTTGGGCAGCTTTATGCTCAATAGATGGATTAGTTTTTATGATAAAGAAGCATGTCAAATTGTTAATCAAATAACCAATAAACAACATTTAACTGAAGACTTTGATTTATTATCAAAAATATTATTTGTATTTTTGCCAAAAAAATCTTATAGAAAAATCAACTATCTAAGCAAAAGTAAAGACAAAGAGAAAAAGCAAAATCCTATTAAAATTTTGACAAAAAATATGGAAATGGGCACACGAGATGCTGAACTTATACTGAAAACAGTAAATTCAAAAGATTTAGAAAATTTATTGCAAATTTATTCTGATTCATAATTACTACTGTGAATATAGATAAAATTCCAGTAAGCAAAAGCATAATTGATTTAAGCAGTCATTCCGGAAGTTCATTTGATAGTATTTTTACAGGATACAATCTTGAAAAAATATTGGATGATGTGATTTTAGCAGAATTTACAGATTTGGCTGGTGAAAAGGATGAAATTGTAAGAAATGGTATTATTGTAAAAACAAATGCCATGACAAATGCTTGGCGTTTGGCAAAAGTCATTCTTCTTGGTCCTAATTGTAAGCTTGTTAAAAAGAATGATATTATCATGTTCCCAAATAACATGGGCGTACAAATCAATAAAATTGATGTGGTTGATCACGGCTTGGTTAAGCATGGTCTTTTCATAAACGAACAAAGAATTTTTGGCGTATGCCAACCCCGAAAAAATGAAAATAGCATTACAAGCTCTAAAAACAATTCTAGAAAACAACGTCGCTGAAATCCGATTTGCACGGAGACGGCCAAAAGCCGGTCATCCCGCAGAACGAAGAATGATTTGCAGCAACGATAAAAGGTTTCTGAATAGTCCAGCCGGAAGAATCACACTTAATTTCAGACCTATAAGCGTAAGCAAGCCTGTTCCATATTTTAACCGAACTGCAAAAAACATTTTAAATGTTTGGGATATCATTATGCAGGATTATCGGAACATTAGTATGGATGATTGTGATCTGATTCAAATTATTCCTTCTGACAAGTTTTGGGATTTCTTTGAGAAGAAGCTAGCAGTTCTTTCGGCGGGTGAAAAAATGAGGTATATGGATACATGAAACTTCCTGAAGATATCGAAAAAACTATTTTGGATTATCTTCAGAAAAAAGTTGTTTTTATTTCAGAGAACAAACAATATCGGGAGGGAAGACTGCTTCTTTTTTCGGTAAAAGACTTTTACCTGAACTTCACTATAACCTGTGACAGAAAAGAACGTAAGATTTTTGAAATACCTTATCCTTTTGAATTTCGTGTTAAAAAGAATCATTTGGAATTTGATTTTCATTTAAACAACCTTTCTAAAGGTATGCATAGCATTTCATCTGTTTTGAAAACACTACCGATTCCAAAGAAGAAAAAATATTATAATATAAATATGGTTCTAAGTGCTTTATCTTAAAGTAAATACTTTAAGGTACACTTATGCTGCAACAATCGTATCACTTTGAAGTAAAAGACCTTATAGCATCCTTTATAGATGCTTTTGACGGCACAGTTATCAAAAGATTCAATCAAAATCGGGATGCTGAAAAAGAAGTCAAGGTTCGTTATCTTTATGCCCCAAAACAAAGGGTATTGTTTGATATTGTAACTCCTGGTCAAAATCTTACACTTCCTGTTGTATCCGTAACAATCACAGGTCTTAATCGGGATGAAAGCAGAGTTTTTAATAAAATTGCAGGTTTTTATGTTCCACAAGGTGATGCGGATAGTAAACGAAAAGAGAAAACAACTTTTTTCAGAACACCGGTTCCGATTGATATTGGAATCAATATGTCAATTCTTACAAGATATCAAAGCGATATGGATCAGATTTTGAGTAATTTTATTCCTTTTAACAATCCTTATATCATTCTTTCTTGGCAGATACCATCTTCATATGATTTGGGTGTTATTCAGGAAATAAGAAGCGAAGTATTGTGGAGTGGTAATGTTAATCTTCAATATCCTGTAGAACAAGACCCCACAGCAAAAGCATTAATTGTGGCGGACACAAGCTTCACAATAAAAGGTTGGATCTTTCCACAAGAAACAGATCCAGTCAAAAATATATTTTACATCAATACGTATATTACAGCTTCTTCTTCCAAAGCATTGCTTGAATATGATAATTATTATGCTCTAAAATCCGAGGCATATACATTAAATTCACCTCAAAGTGCATTCTATAACACTGACGTAATCAGTCTAAGTGCAAATCCGAAATTTGTAGGACCGGTAAGTGTAACGATTGATTAATATATGATTAAAAGATTTTATCCCGAATTAAATCAGGAACCTACACTTACAATAACTCAAGGTTCTAGTGCAGCGATTTTTACATTTCAAGGAGACATGTTTAATTACAAAACAGGAAATGGACTTTATCTTTCAGCAAATGTAACAAATCCTATACTTTCTAGTTATAATTTTTATTCAAATATAAAAAGTATTAGTGCAAAATTCCCGGCATTCAAAGGATACCCAATAACCAGTTATGAGGTTTTAAATAATAATATATTAAGATTCAGAATGCCTAGTGTTTATCTGGGAAATTGTAAAATTGATTTTGTTTTTGCAAATGACGCAGGTTACGCACTGGCTAGTCAAAGCAGCCGATTTACATATGTGCAAATGATATCTGCAAGTGAGAATGTTTCTGTTTTAACCTATTTGTTTAATTATCTAACATATACAGGCAGTAATCTGGCTTATAATCCTTAGTTTATACAAATATTTGTAAAATAATATTTAGCATTGAAAATTTACCTGATTTTATAAATAAATAATATGGCTCAACCGGATTACTCATCCACAAATGATCGTGGATCAACAACTTTTGGTCGTGGGTTGCAAAAGTTTATAAGTGAACGTCTTCCATACAACAATTATTCTGTTGTTGATGTTTTGTCCCAACTAAATCCTAAGTTCTCTCTTTTTCAAGATACTGGAAGTCGTCGTACAGAAGCAATTGCCAAACATAGTATAAGCAGTAGCACAAGCGTAAATGAAACTAGCATTGGAGCAATTGCAAGTGATAACAGTTTATCAACTTATTTGTATGCAAATATACAATCAGATAAAGCAGCAAGAATCCGAGATTATAGAACGATGGCAGCTTTTTCAGAAGTTGCAGATGCATTGGATGAAATTTGTGATGAAGTTATAAATGTCGATGAAGAAGGAAGAATTGTAAAGCTGCGTTTTCATGATTCTGAATTGACAGATATTCAGAGAGAAGAAATTGAAAAGGAATTTCGTCGTTATATTAATCTTTTTGAATTAGAGCATAGGGGATGGGAATATTTCCGTCATTTGCTTGTGGATGCAGAAATTTATTTCGAGCATATCATTCATAGAGATTATCCCCAAGAAGGTATTCTTGGTGTTGTCAGTATTCCTCCGGAGTTGATAGATCCTGTTTTTGGAAATGTGCAGAATCTTTTGGTTAAAGGATATGTTCTCAGAAAGCCAATATTCGACAAAACAAATCCAACTAAGGTTGTGGATTATCAAATCGTTCCTTTGGATAAGAATCAGGTAACTTATATTAATAGCGGAATATGGAATGAAAACAAAACAGTTCGTCTTCCTTTTCTTGAAAATGCACGTCGAGCTTATCGCCAGCTTTCATTGATTGAAGATAGTATTGTAATTTATCGTTTGGTTCGTGCTCCAGAAAAGCTTGTTTTTAATGTGGATGTTGGAAACATGAGTCCGGCCAAAGCAGAAGGATACATGCGTCGTCTCATGCAACAGTATTGGAATCGCAAAACGTTTGATTCCAGTCAAGATGCAACAGTACAGAAATTCAATCCACAAAGCATGTTGGATAGTTTTTGGTTTGCCAAGCGCACTGGTCAAGAAGGAACCAATGTAACACAACTACAAGGTGGTCAGAATCTGGGTGAATTGAATGACTTAATGTACTTCATGAAAAAGTTGTACAGAAGTTTGAAAGTTCCTTCTTCTCGTTTGAATCCAGAAGACACATATAAGGATGGAACAGAAATTCTTCGGGAAGAACTTAAATTTTCCAAATTTATCATTCGTCAACAGCTTCGTTTTGCTGATGGTCTTAAGAATGGATTTATCACAAATCTTAAACTAAAAAGAATGTGGAGTGAGTATGGTTTGAAAGAGAATCATATTGATCTTACTTTTAATGTTCCCTCTAATTTTTATGAAATGCGTGAATTGCAAAAAATGCAGATGCGTACAGAAGGATTCAATAATATCACTAATAATGACAGTATTAGCAAGATTTACATGCAAAAGAAGATTTTGGGATGGACTGACCGTATGGTTCTTGCCAATCGTGAATTCCTTCGTAAAGATGCTGAACTCAAGTGGGAGATTGATCAAATCTCAGGAGCAGGTCCAGATTGGCGTAAACAGTTTGAAAGTGGTGAAAAGCAGCCAAAAGCAGGTGGAGGAGCGGAAACCCCTCCTGAATTTGGCCCAACACCAGGAGGACCCACACCAGCCCCTGAAGCCCCTGAAGCCGGTGGGGAAGCTCCTCCAGAAGCACCTGAAGCTCCAGAAACACCTGAAACAACAGGTGGAGAAACACCAACCCCTGCATAAATAATATTATGTCAATTGTAAGCAAAGATGCACTATACGATTCGTTTTCAGCAGGTCATACACCTTCTTCTAATGATTTTAAAAATTTAATTGATAGCACATATGGTTTTCCGACAAGTGCTTCTAATTACACAACTGGTCTAACTATTAGCCAAGGTTCTACCGGATTGCCTGTTTTGATCAATGGAGCAACATATTATATTCCTTTATTCAATACTACCCAAACATCACCTGCTACTGCCGATCAAAGTGCTTATACGAGCACTGTAAGAATTACATATCCTAATGCTGTTTTGGCAGAAACATTTGGAAGTAGATGTGCCACATTTATTCAAACTCTTTGTGGTTATACACCAGATGATGTTGTCACAGCTGCTTGTATATGTTCTGATGATAAAAATGCACCTATTTTCCCGAATAATACATTTGGTCAATATCCAGAATCTCTACAAAAATTTAGCGGTCCTTTCTTTGCAGGAGGAATAGGTGGTTATCCTTTCCCTGGAATTGTTGGTCTTTTTGCTTGGATGAGCCACGTAACAGAAACTGGTGCATTGTTCATATACGTGCATCCTCATATTGGAATCACCAAGAGCGGTCAAGTTGGATTCATGAAACGCAGAGGTCAGGGTGGAAATCTGAGTCAAACATGCGGAGCTGTCAATGCAGCCCAAGCCAGAATCGTTGGTCCTTTGAGTGCAACCGCACCAACATTCCCTAGTGCAGAATTTACTATTAATGATTATCAACAATATACACTCGTTAATGCACTTTGGAGCAATACTACAGTAAGAAATGCACTTACAGCAGCTTCTCCTGTTCAAGGCGGAACATATGCTCAAAGAATGAAGATAGCTACAAATGCAATTCTTAATGCTGCATTAAGTGCAGTTGAAACAATATTGCCAATTTCATATAACGCATTTTTCCAAGGAGAAAATAGCAAAGACGTTTTTGTACACGCCGGTACATTCATTAATGTAGATGATGGTTATAATGCTTATGTTGATACAATAGCATTTAAAAAATATAACCCAGTAACTCAAACATTTACGACTCTGACTAACTCATTTACTGCTGGTTTTTAATTATAAGTTTATGGATATTGTAAAGGAATATCATATTATCAATCAGTTTTTTTTGATGGAACAACCTTGTCCTAGTGAAATTCAGAATTGCCAATCGTTAAGAAACAATTATATCACGGCCAATGCCAATTTGAAAAAGCAAGGTGGATGTTATCCTTGCATGCATAATAATTTAAGAACCAACACCATTCAAGCAATCAAAAAAAATCTTGTTTTGGAAAATGCTGCTTGAATCAATTTTTCTTGCGGGTTTGATTGTTGAAACCCTTTTGGTTATATGGTTTAAAAGTCCTATTCAGGAGCATTTTCAAATTTTCACAAAGATTCCTTTGCAGGATTATCTTTCATTAAAATATCCATTGCTGGCAAAACTAAACGGTTGCCATATATGCATTAGTTTTTGGTTGAGTTTATTTATTGCCGGATTTATTTTTAATCTGGGATTGTTTTTTCTTTGCATCCCTGGAACTCTTTACCTTATCAACCGTAAAGTTTTCTGAGACGTTTATAAATTTTAACGTAACGTTTTTCGTATTTTCTGGCATCAATTTCAATCTTGCTGTTGTAATACTCTTTTGTTATTTCATTCATGTCTTTTAAGCTATATTCATTCATATCCATTTGGTAAATTCTGTGTTGTTGAAAATGCCTTAATTCATGCAGTAGATCTCGTAAAAAATTACGTCGTTTTTTATTAAAGTGACAATTATCAATTGAATATGTTTGAATGCGTATCAAACAATGCACATAACACGAATTCTTAAGGTTGCCATGAGTATCGAAAAATAATCGTTTAGAACGTATTTTTTTCTTTATACCTTTGAAAAGGTTTAATATCTCTTTTCTTAAAAAACCATCATCAATCTTAAGTTCGCTTAGTAACCTGTTGAACCTACGAGTAAAACAAAGTTTTAAACTCATTTTATATAATATTTATATTACTAAATAATAAGGATGAAGCTTGCACAGGACTATAAAAATATTGCATCATTGTATACAGGAAATAGGCATATTCAAGAGAATTTTGCAAAAATTGATGCTTATTTAAGCCTATTTTGTGAAAAAAGACCTGTTCTTTTCCTTAAGCAAGTACATGGCAATCGGTATGTTTATGAATGGAAAAGTAATAGCATGTTTTTAAATGGCTTTTCTCCTTGTTTGATAATTGAAGCAATAGCAGATAAAAACATAGGACGAAGCATTAATTTACAAAATAAAAATATTTTGCAAACAAATGTATATGGCAATTTTATTCTGACAGAAAATAATATATTAAATAAAAAAACTGGTATTGAGCATCTGGGTAGTTTCTAATGAGACAAACATTGTTGCAGCTTGAACCGCCAATATGGGTTCAAGCTAAAGAACATGGTGAAGGTCGTGCAATAGTACTGATTGATTATGGTCTAGACCATTCTCCTATGTTTATTGTTCAGCTAAATGACGGAAGATTTCGTTGCTTTAATATTGAAGATTGTGTTGGCTGTGAGAATTTTACATTACATATTAAGCGTCCTTCCCAGCTTTAAAAATTCAAACAAGGTTGTAAATAGTTTTATGAATGAAAAGTACACTGTAAAGATCATTAACAATGAAAAGAAACAGATTCATACTCAAGACGTGAGTGCGTTGGATGCTCATGAAGCCCACAAAAGTATTTTTGAAAAAATAAATTGTTATACGGATGAAATCCTGGAAATAACAGACCAAGAAGGAAATAGTGTATATAATTTGAAAAATGGTTTTATTAATTAAAGCCATTTTTACTAAATATTTGCATGGCATATTTACCAGCAAATGTAGTCAGATATTACCAAACGTTTGAAGAAGGAAAGTTTAAAGAGCTAGCAAGTAGCACTGCTTTTCCTCCTGTAACATCTTACAAGCAAAATATACTAAATTCGTCACTAAACCCCAGCGTTTGTGCCAATCCTGCATTTATAGACATTCAGCCATATGTTTATAATCGATATGCCGTTGTAACAACTCCAGCGGGATTCACAAAAGCTATTCCCATCACTGTAAACACTGTTCTGGATCCGGTTTCAGCAGGAGCCAATGTGTTTGTGGGTTCCAGCAAAGCATATGATTTTTATATTGGAGGACAATGGATAAGTTTTGGAACAGTTCCTGTTGGTATTCTTCCCATCAATGCAAATGGTGCAAGAGTAACAGCAGGTGGAGCTGCTCCTTCTTCTGGTGATATTACATTCCTTTCGTGAAGCAGAATTGGTTCAAGCCTTCGCTTCTTGGAAGCATATTCATTCTTGCAGGTAGTGCTGCATTCTTTTCTGTTTATGGAATGGCACATCTTTTCAAAAGCCAGTTCATAAGCATTATTATTTTGGGATTAGGTCTTGAAGCAGCTAAGTTTACAGCAACTGTAGGACTTCATAATCTTTGGGGAAATCTTAACAAATTCTTAAAAACGTACTTGTTTGCAGGAGTGGTTGCTCTTTCAATTATTACAAGTCTTGGAATTTATGGGTTTCTTAGTTCAGCTTATACTGTCAGTAAAGCAGAATACAGTATTGATGAAGGAAAAATAATAAATCTGGAAAGTATAAAAAGCAAGAAAAAGGAAATGCTTGTTCAATACGATGATCGTCTTAAAAAATTAAATGATAGCAAAAAAGAACAAGAACTGCGTTTGAATGATGCTGTAAAAAGCACCACAATGGTAGAAGGAAAAGATCGGGATGGTGAAAAGATTGTTTATAACGATAAAAAAGCCCAACAAACAAAAGACAAAATGATCCAGATTTCATCAGATGCAATTCAAAATGCAAATAATGAATATTCAAATTTGATGCAACAATATGATATTATTCAAAAAGAGATATTGGATTTGGAAAATCAGATATTAAACAGTCGTCAAACTCAAGCCAAAAAGAGTGATATTTTGACATTCAAGTTTATTGCAGATGGATTGGGATTGGATTTGGACCGAACAGTGCGTTATTTTATTTTGGTATTAATCTTTGTTTTTGATCCTATGGCATTGTCATTGGTTCTTTTATATCAATATTTGGAAAAAACTAAGCTAAATATTGGTGAAACCTTTGTTGAACCTAAAATTATTGAAAAACACCATATTGTTGAAAAACCCAAGATTATAGAAAAAGAAAAGGTGATATACAAGGAACAACAACAAAGAGGAATGGGAATGTAATATGGCCAACGATACTTTCGCAACATTTCAGCAAATAAGTGGTCTAGGAGCTACAGATTTCCTTGTTGGTTATAGAAATATAAGTGAAACAAGGATAGGTTATAATGACTTAACCACCACTTTGGCATCAGGATTAACCAGCTTTTCAGCAGGAACATACACCACAGTTAATGCAAATAGTGCAAGCTGGCAAGGCGGAAACAGTGCTTATACAAGTCTTAATGCAAATAGTTCCAAATATGAGTCAGCATATACTAACTTAAACAGCAATAGTGCTTTATATGGATTTATATCCGCAGTCTTATTCAGCTAAATATATAAATAATATAAGAAATGAAATCTGTTTTAACAACAAATCCGGTTTTTGCACCCAGCACAAAAACACTTAGTTTCTCTGCAGTTCCTAATTTTACAAATAATAGGTTGATGGTTGTTGTAAACCAAACAACAAACAATATTCTTTATGCAGAAAGCATATCCGGATTGGGTGGTACATGGGATGCGAATGGAAAAACTTTAACACTTCAATTGGATACAACAACAGGAGGTTATAATTCTGCGGATCAACTTCAAGTAATTTACGATACACCTACCATGGCAATTGTTCCTCAAGAGGAATATTTTGATCCAGTTAATAAAAGCAGATTTAGCCAACCACAATCTTTGATTGATACCGATTTTGAATATGGGTTACAAAGCACCAAATGGGAATTTGTTCAACTTCTGAATAATAAACCAACAGTTTTTTATGATTCAACAACTCCGTTTATTATACCAAACAATACTTGGTCACTTTCCGCAAACGGTTCAAGGTCTGTATCGTTAACAGGTCAACCCGTTTTTGGTGGTTTTTTTGATAGAAGCATTCCTACAGGAGGAGTATCATACGGAACAAATAATTATCCTGTTGTAATTTATGTTCAGGATGCCACAGATTATAATGCAAACGGTTTTTATCTATCTGAATATTATACGGTAGGACCTGGATATACATCGGCATACAAATATACAGTTAAAAATTCAATAGCACCTGGAACGATTTATGATTACACAAAAACTTTAACATTCCCTTGTAGTTTTTATTCTGGCGCTTCTATTCCGGTGAATACTGGAAATAGCACAGCTTTTACTTTTAATGCAGGTGCAGCACCGGCAGATCCTCGTATAATCACTTGTACTACAGTTTCAGCACATAATTTGTATGTTGGCGATTTAATTTTCGTTTCAAATGTTTATTGCTCAACTTCACCTGGACCATCTGGTTCTCACGTTGTATTAACAACACCAAATACTAGATCATTCACATTTAGTGCAAATGATACGCCTACAGTTGCAATAGGAACAGGCACCGCAGTTACAACTTCACCAGCAAATTGCGTGTATCCTCGTCCTGCAGGGTTCTCTCTTCATCGTGCATATGATGGTGGAATACAATTTTCAAATGGAGCTTATACACCGAATGCACAACACATTCGTCAAACCCGTAGATATTTCCGTTATCAATCCGGAAAAGGAATTCAATTCAGCACAGGAACCCTTTTAAAGCCCAATTTCAATTTGGATCAAGTCACATATTCAGGTGGCGTGGTAACTGTGAATACAAAAAATCTTCACGGAATGGTTCCAGGATCACAAATTTATCTTTCTGGTGCTGCTCAATCCGATTATAATGGAATATTCACAGTTGCTTCGGTTCCGAATGATCTTTCATTTACATATACTATTGCTGGAACACCAACTTCTCCTGCTTCAGCATCCGGAAATAATTTTATAATTGCAGGAGCAAATTCTTGGTATAATGGAACTGTTCGTGTTGGAATGTTTGATAGTCAAAACGGTGCATTTTTTGAATTTGACGGACAAAATCTTTATGTTGTTCGTAGAAACAGTACATATCAAATTCAAGGAAATGTAAGCGTATTAAGCGGACAAAATATTGTTACCGGAACAAATACAAGATTTGCTGATCAATTGAAGTTCGGAGATTTTATTGTAATAAAAGGAAGCAGCTATCGCGTAACAAGCATTGTAAGTCAAACGCAATTATTGATTAGTCCTGAATACAGAGGTCCTTCAATTGTATCTCCATCGTTTGCGGTTGTTAGTAAAACTATAGATACTAAAGTTCCTCAAAGTGCTTGGAACATTGATAAATTTAACGGAACAGGTTCAAGTGGTTATACTGTTGACTTATCAAAAATGCAGATGCTTTATATTGACTACTCATGGTATGGAGCAGGATTCATAAGATGGGGAATGAGATCTGCAAATGGAAATGTCAGTTATTGCCATAAAATGGTTAATAACAATGTTAATACCGAGGCATATTTCCGTTCTGGAAATTTACCGGCCCGATATGAAGTAAATTCTTTCCTTAATTCAACATCATTGGCTTCTACACTTGCCAGTTCTGAAACAACCACAATGAATGTTGCCGATGCTAGCATTTTCCCATCAACAGGATTATTGCGTGTAACAGATGCTACAACATTCCCAAGTGGATCCGCTGCAATTGAATATATTGCATACACAGGAAAAACGGCCACAACATTCACAGGACTAACCAGAGCACAAGCTGGAGGAACTGTAGCAACCACATTCACATATTCACCAACAGCTCCTGTTGTAATAGAACTTGCAGCTCTTAACAATACAACCCCTGCAATTTCAGGAACACCCGCAGCTGTAATCAGTCATTGGGGAAGCAGTGTTATCATGGATGGAAGATTTGATAATGATTTGTCCTATTCCTTTAATGCTGGAAATACAGCCCCAACAAACATCGCCCCTGGAATAAGAAATGCTATTATGAGTTTGCGTCTTGCCCCTAGTGTTGACAGTGGAAGAACTGGTGCATTGGGAGTTAAAGAAGTGATCAACAGAATGCAATTGAAACTTCAATCCATGGATATTAGTTTGCCTGTCTTTAATAATGTATCCAATAATCCAATTGCCCGTGTTGAACTTAATTTGAATGGAAAACTGTTAACTCCTGCAGGACCTGTCAATTATCCTTGGCAGTCCATTGGAGGATCAAGCCTTGCACAAATCAGTTATTATACAGGAACTGCTGCTGTTTCAGTAGTCGGTGGTGAATCAATTTATGGATTTTTTGCAGCAGGTCCCAGACAGGTTGAGGATCTTACAGTTGTAAGAGATTTGGGTAACAGTATTTTGGGAGGTGGAATAAGCAATTTTGTTTCATCCTCTGCACAAGACGTATATCCAGACGGTCCTGACGTGTTACACGTATTAGTAACACCACTTTCCAGTGGTCTTAATCCTTCTTTAACAATCCCTGTACAATCCCGGTTATCTTGGTCTGAAGCTCAAGCATAAAGTTTTTAAATTGAACCAATTGGTAAAATTAGACATTATTTCCAAACTATCCAACGGGATAGTACATGCAGATTTGTATATTGAAGGAAACAATGTGGGCAGATTGTTTTTAAACAAGGAAGAAAAACAAATTCTAGAAAAAACTTTTGGTATAGGGGAAAAATTTTTGGAAGACTTGGAATAATTTATATATAAACCATTATCCCTGCTGATTCAGTTTCCTCGAAATAAACACTCTGATTGCCATATTTGCTGAACATCTTTTGAAATTTTTCAATAAATGCATGTTCACATACCAATAGAACGGTATCATTCTCATCATCATACCCAACATATAGTGCATCAGAAAGATGCTTGTTGTTTTCTGTCAGTATTTTTGCAACCGATTCCATAATAGTATTTAGATAACTTTTGGTGGTGTTTGTTGAAAATATATTTTATATGTTATAATTCAGCATGCGTTTAAGTTGGGATAAATATGCTCTGAATCTTGCAATCGAAGCAAGCAAAAGAAGTGAGGATCCTCACAAAAAAGTAGGAGCATGTGCTCTTTCATTCGATAATCGTGTTCTGGGTGTGGCATACAATGGTCTTGCATCCGGAAAAAATGTGGATGAAAATTTTTGGAATGATCGGGATGAACGAAGAAAATACATGATACATGCCGAAACAAATCTTCTTAGTCTTTTTGAACGGGGTGAATGCCGATTAATAGCCAGCACACTTTTACCCTGCAATTATTGTGCCCGTATGATATGTGCATGGGGTGTTCCAGAAGTGATATATGGTGAGGATTATATAACTGATCCAGAAGGTTTGGAGATATTTGATTTTTACGGAGTTAAAGTCCGTAAAATTATTTGATCTTGTTTTGTAAGCAAACAACTGCCATCAATGCTCGTATGGCAGCACCTTTGGCATGATCAAGGGCGGTTTCGTTGCTGCAATCTTTGTCCAAATTCTCTACCAGCATCAACGAGTTTGTTGCATGCCTGATGGAGCGTGTCAGGTGCCATTTGTATCCCTCTGCATACCACTCCCCAGAATAATGCTTTTCTGAATCCAGGCATGCGGTCATTACATGCTTTACCAAGGAGTAAGCGAGTTTTGAGACTTGTTCTGTTGAAGGTGCCGATTTTGCAACCTTTAAATTTTTTGATGTTTTTGGTATACGATGTGCCATGTGCCATTGAATTTAAATTATCTTATGTTATAAACGATGGATGTCAATTTCTTGTCCAATTATTTTTGATGCAGAGAAACATTCATATACAAGAATATCAGATGGTCAGTTGTTTAAAAGTGTAACAACTTTTATTGGAGAATTTAAACCAAAAACTGATTTTGAGAAAATAGCAGAACGCATAGCTTTGCGACGAGGAGTTGTAAAACAGGAAGTTTTGAATGAATGGGAAGAAATTAAAAACAAAGGAACAAGTTTCGGAACCCGTATTCATAACAACATCCAAAATCATTTGGAAGGAAAAGAATGTGATGACAGCCTGAAACCTTTTGTGAAAAAAATGAACCTGGATCATCGGCTTCAGGATAAAAAAGTATTGAGTGAAACCATGATTTATGACATGGATCATCATATTGCAGGAACAGCAGATCTTATTGCAGAATATATCGATAATAATTTCTTTGAAGTGATTGATTATAAAACAAACAAAAAGTTTTCATATTCAACAAGTCAGTGGGAAAGCAGTCATTTCATGGATCCTATTAGTCATTTGCCTTGCAACGAATATTTCACATATGCTCTTCAGTTGAGTTTGTATGCTCATATATTTTCCAAAATGACCGGAAAGAAACCTAGTCGTTTAACAGTGTATTGGCTCAAAAGAAAAAATATAAAAAATTATGAAAGCTTTGAAGGAATTTGGAAAAAAATAGGCATGCCATTTCTTGAAGATGAGGTCATTTCTTTGCTAAATACTATTGATGGCAAAGAGATTCAAAATTAAAAAAATATTCTTAAGGGGTTTTCTTTACATAAGCATAGCATCTCTGACAGCCCTTATGTCAGATCTGAGCGGTTTTAAGCAATTTAATGAAATAAGCCCGGTAATATATGCACAAATAATTATAAACTTTTTTTTACAAGGATTTATAGCATGGCGGGCATTTATTGATCAAACCATCAGTGATGTTAAAAGAGATGAAGAACCTAAAGTTGATTTGCCTAAAATAAGCGATAAGTAACAATATGCCCACAAACATAGTAACAGCAGTGCTTACGGCCATAACCCAAGTATTCAGTGCAATCAATAATTTGTTTAATGCCAAGAACACTCCAGAAATGAAGGATCGGCAGGAAAAACAAAAAGAAGTGGATTACACAAGCAAAACAGAAAAAGCCATAAAGGAAAAGGATGTTAAAGAAATTCGCAATCTTCTCTCTGAGTAGTCTTTTGATTGCAGGGTGTAGCACTGTGACACCTGATAAGATCAAAGATGAAGTGGCCAGTTATGATGCCAGTACACCCACAGGTTATGATGTGCAAAATAGCGGTTTTATCGGGTTTACTGATGATGGTAAAGGAATATTAACCGCCTTTGGTGTTTTGCGATACAATACCCTTGTCAAAGCATATCACGTTAAATTCAAGAGTTATAAAGGTGTGGAATTGAAAGAAAATGATGGTGTCACAGAATTTAGTGATAAAAAAGGAAACAAGCTGTATATCATGGATCCTCAATACTTGGTGTATTATGCAATTCTTAACAGTTGGCGTAAAGAAGGTAAACCTGCCGATAGCATTGTTGATAAGGTAATTGATAAGGTTAATTGACCTTATTTTAGTTTAAAAAGATTAAATAATATTAATGAAAAGCTTCAAGGATTTATTTACAAAATATTTAACAGAGCAACCTGCTCCGGCAGCACCTCCTACTGAAAAGCCGGATGTGAAGCCTGATACTGAAAAGCCCAGCACCGAACCCAAATCTCCGCCTCGTCGCAACCCTCTTGAACCTCGTCCTGGTTTTCAACCTCGTCCAAAAGGTCTTGTTCCAAAAGGAAGCGAAGAAGAGGAAGAAGCTGAAGAAAAGAAACGCAATCCTGACGTTAATCTGTTTTTCAAATATCGCAAAAACCTATCCTGATAATGAAAAACTTCCGGGAAGCAATTGAAACAGGTGAACAACCTGATCTGATCGATCCAGAGAAACGCAAACAGCTTGAAGCTGGAACCGAAGAGATTCTGGGTGTGCTTCCGGAAAAAGCACAGGATTATTATGAATTGATTGTTTCAGATGCTTATCAGAAATTGCTAGAGAGAATACAGCATTATACCAAAGCTCCGGTAACACAACAAAATTTTCCTCAATTGGTATCCAAGGTTTTTGCTGCATTCAATAAAATCAGTGAAGTGGAAAGTGCAAACAAAGCCAAGTTGGAAAAGATGGCTGTTCAAGTTGTGCTGGATCTTCCTGAATTTGAATTTGTTAAAAAGCTGGTGGATTCTAACCGTCTCAAGATTGTTGCCAAACTGGGAACACCTGATCTCAAAAATGCAGTCACACAATCTGAACAAGAAGCCCAAGACAAACTGCTTCCAGATGTGGAAGGACTTTCTGATTTGGAAGAACTGAATCAAATTGTGGCAGAAAATCTTTTTGATGATACTGAAACCAAATTGCGTCGTCGTTTGGCCAACACACTTATGCAGGGAAATGCTGTCAGCAAACTTTATCTTTTTAATCTTGTTAAAAATCAACTGGACGAAATGGACAAAAGTTTAATTTACAATTATGGATTAATAACAACTGTTGCTCAATTGTTTTATTTTGTTGCACCTCCAATTGAAAATTTCAGCTTGCCCATGATTGAAGCTGCTGCCCAAGGAAGTGAAGAAGTTGTTCCAGAAGGTGACATTTATACAATCAAAGCATTAGCCAAAACATTTCCTTATTTGGTTCATGAGATTGTTAAAGGAATTTATGAATATTTGGCAATTGATCCGGACAAGAGTGTTCCAGAAGCTGCAGTGGAACGTAAACTCAAGAAGGATGTGATTGAACAGGAAGTTACAGATACGATTGCTGGACCTGAACTTTGGAACAAAATATTTGAATTGGTAGGCACTGAAGATCAAAAGTATATTCCTTTTGTGTATCAAAGCGTTCTTGCCCTTCCTATTGAAGATATCAAAAAGGTATTCAAAGGAGATAAAGAAGGAGAACGTATTGTTCAGGGATTAATTCTTAAATCCAAAAAAACAGCTTCTGATGCGGAACAAGACTAAATATATTATAAGAAATGAACAACGACAGCAAACTTATTTTTGAAGCTTATATCAGCAAAAAGCTGGCAGTATCGGATTTTGAAAAGAATCTGAACGTTAATTTTGCTAAAATCCCAGTTGGTCTTCAAAAGTTTTATCGCAGTTTTGCAAAATATCTTCCAGATGAAATTCCTGGAGCAGAATCTTTGGGTGATATTGTTCGCTCCCTTCAGAATTATAGGGAAGATTCTCAAAACAAACAACTTCCAGATGTTCCTGCCGGAAAGCAAGAAAAAGCCATACTGGATGATCTTGTAGCTTTTGGCATATTAACCAAAAAAGGCGAAGCCGCTCCTGAAACTGAAGAACCCAAGGAAGTAGAAACTCTAGACAGCGATGAAGATACTGGTGAAGATGAGATTGATGTGTCCAAAGAGCTGGGTTATAATCCTGGCGAAATTCAGTAATTAATAATTTAATTTATATTAATAAAAGCTTTGTCTTTCATTTTAAATTCAAAATCAATATCAATATCATCCAGTCCGTAGGTATCAGGAAGTTGTTTCACATAATCAGCATGAGCCCGAGGATTTTTGCCTTCCCTGCTTTCGCTATAATGAAATAAAGGACGATATCCCCGCCAAGTGTCCTTGCACAAACCAAATGCATCTTTTTCAATCATGTCATCCGGATGGCATTTGTGATGCAGATAATCAAACGTCAAAGGCATTTGAAACACAGGATAAAGATGACGGGTAAGTTTGCGTACACTCCAGCATTTGCCTTTATCATCATTTTCCACAACCAATCGTTTACGAGCATCCTCTGTTAATGATCCTAGATTATCCACAAACCGTTTAGCAATATCATCAAAGTTGCCCCTACTGTTGTTGATGTGAATGTTGATGGGGCTGTTGTAATCCAAAGGACAACCCAATTGGGTAAGAAACCAACCAGTGAAGTTCAGTTCATTAATGGTGCGATTCAATGCATCTTTGTTCTCGGTGGCTAACACATTAAATTCACTGGGATGGGATGATAAGCGAACAGGATGCTCTTTTAGATAATCCCGAATAAGCAGAATGATATCAGATATTTCCATATAATTAGGCAAATCTTCCAATCGTATTTTGGCTTTGTCATATGTGATAAGCGGAAACAAATCACTGCTCAGACGATAAGTGTAATTGTTTTGATAACAGAATTTGATGGCTTCACCTGTCACCATCATATTGTTAAGAATGCGATTACCCAGATCTTGCAAACCATCTTTGCGGTTCATGCTGCTGAACTTTTTATAAGTCATGGTTTTGAACTTTTTAGGTTCAACCATATCCTGCAAGCTAAGAACAATACAACAAATGCCTCGACGCATTCTTTTGTTATACAGACAATGAATGTTGTGTCAATTAAATTCCAATACCCCTGCGGTGCAACAATTCTATTTGAGGTTTAAAGTTGGCAATTCGTATTTTATCATAATCATCTTTGGGCTTGGGCTTTTCTTTCTTATTCCTTAATTCTTGTATAAATTTATTCATTTCATGTTTTGTGTCAAAAACATACCGCCTGCCTTTGTCATCGTGATAGACATAACCAATACCCATAATGAAATCTGCTTTATTTTTAATCATTTTATTTTTATAACAATTGATACAAATTTTTCAGCAATTTCTTCAATTTTTAGCAATAAACCCCATAACCATGCTTGTACCATTTTATTATTTATAAAAATGTTGCTTATGTAAACCATATTGCTATAAAAGAAGCATGACCGAAGAAAAGAAATATACAATTTCCATCATTAATGGATCTCTTGGAGGTCGTACCGGAAACACTCATAATCTCATAAAGAAATTACGTAAAACCATTAATAAAATCGATCCAGAAATAAAAGTACGGGTTATTCATCTTACACCCAGTTTTAATTGGCCCCTTGTGAGAAAATATATAAGAACCAGCGATGCTTTTGTTTTTTGCACCGGAACATATTGGCAAAGCTGGGGAAGTCCCATGCAACATCTTTTTGAAAAAATGACAGAACTTGAAGGAAAGAAACATCTTTTGGGTAAACCTGTTGGAGCAATTTCAACTATGCATTCAGTTGGAGGGCAGGAAGTTGTTAGTCGAATGCAAGGTGTTCTTTGCAGTTTGGGTTGTGTAATTCCTCCTTTCTGTGGTTTTGCATACAGTTATGCAGATCATGTGGCTCATCGTAGCCGATATCATGGGAAAAAACTGATGGATGATGTATGGCATTTGGAAGATATTTGTGCATTAATTAATAATGTTATTGAAAGTATGAAAGGAACGAATAAATGGAAAGTATGGGATTTCCTAGATACACAAACTTTTGATCCAACAAGCATATGGCTAAAATGACATTTATTGTAACAGGAGGAGCAGGATTCATTGGCCGACATCTGGTCAAGAATCTGCGCAACAGGTATCCAGATTCTCATATTATTGTTTTGGACAAGCTTGGAATAGGGTCTGACAAAAAAAGTCTTAGATCCTATGATGTTGAATTTATTGAACTGGATCTATCCGATAGAAAATGGCTAGGTGTGTTTTGTGCTACTGTTTCTGAACCGATAGATTGTGTGTTTCATCTTGCAGCTGAAAGTCATGTGGATCGAAGCATCACTTCTCCTAATGGTTTTGTAGATTCAAATGTAACAGGTACATTCAATATTCTTTTTGGTCTTCAAAACAAATATAAAAAGTTTATGCATGTCAGCACTGATGAGGTGTACGGATCGTTGAATATTGATTCAGATCCAAGCAAGGAAACAGACCATCTCAAACCTAGTAGCATATACAGCTCGACGAAGGCAAGTTCAGATCTTATTGTTCTGGCTTCTTATCACACCAACAAATTTCCAGTGATAGTTACTCGGTGTTGCAACAACTATGGGCCTGGACAACATTCTGAAAAATTCATACCGGTTGTTTTAAACAGTGCTTTGAATGACAGAAACATACCGGTTTATGGTAATGGAATGAATGTGAGGGAATGGATATATGTGGATGATCATGCCAATGCCATTATTGATCTCAGTGAAAAGGGTAAAATTGGAGAAATATATAATATTGGTTCTGCCTATAGATTAGATAACATTTCTTTGGCTAAACATATTTTAAAAATATTAAACAAACCAGAAAGTCTTATCAGTTTTGTAACTGATCGTCTTGGACATGATATTTGTTATAAATTGGATAGTGCAAAAACAAGAAGCACAGTTAATTTGCCAAAATATGACGAACAAAGATTTTTACAATTTTTGAAACAAACAGTTGAAAATCATATTTTATCTGTAAGTAAGCAAAAAGGAGAAATACCATGGGAATGTTTGATAACATCAAAGTAGAAACCAAATTACCTACCAATAAATTGATTCAAAAATTTCTTGGAAAGGATTTTGATTTGACAGGATTTGAATATCAAACCAAGGATTTGGACAATGCACTTCTTACCTATACAATTAAAAAGAACGGAGATTTGTTTGTGGAACGTATTGAATACCGGGACAGCACTCCTGAAGAAAAAAAGCAGGATATTAAAACATATGGTAAACAATTCGGATCTTTTCGATTAAAAGTAAACAGCAGAATATGGGAAAAAACAAATCATACGGGTGATGTGGAGTTTTATGCTTATGAAAAAGCAAAGCAAGATGGCCGATATTACACAATTGATTATAAAGCCCATGTGGTCAAAGGAAAAGTTAAAAGCATAAAATTGGTAAATGCTGAACGAGAAGATGATACGACTTACTCTGAAAGATTAATGGTGGAACATAAGTGGGCAGAAGAAATGCGACTTCATAGCGAAAAGGTAAGCAAACTATCTTATAAAATCTTGAATAATGTTTATAATAAGCCTGTAAAATTAGCTTTAAGATTGGCCCATAAATATAGCCAAAGAATTCCCAGTTTATTGTTTAAACTGGAACAAAAGATTTTATATTAAATCTTAAAGTGAATCTAAAGAAAGAAAAGATTCTGGAACGAATTACCAAGCTTGAAAAAGAAGTGGAAGAGCTGAAAGATGTTGTGAAACTTTTATATTATATCGGTCAACCCAATAAATTTACAAAAATAGACTGCAAAGGTATAATTTTGAAGAAAAAGTGAGTAAATATGTATATAAGCAATCAAAGTGGCGGTGCTGGTGTGATAGGTGGAATTTCAGAAATGATTAAAAACTCTGATTTATATAAAAGATTCTCAGAAGAAAGGGAAGAGATTTTAAAAAATAAATGGTATATGAGTGAACGGGAAGGAAGGGATGTAGGGTTTGAACGGGCTCTTTTGGATTGGGTTTGTAATCATAGGACTAAGTGGATAGATAGATTGACAAAATAATAGTTCTGGTATCCTGTAGGAATGAAGGTTACAACAGAACAACTTGAGACAATATATTTTGGGTTAGGTATTGCCCAAGCATGGCAAGATCAAAAAATTGAAAATGGGGATGGCAGTTGCATACCCAAGAGTTATCTATGTGAAGTACAGGTAATAATTCTTGATGAGATTAATCGCAGAAAAAACAAATCAGATATTTTCAGGATCCGCCGAATAATGAATCTTCTTAATTTCTTTAGATAAATTCTCCTGGAAGAATTGAATCATTTTTTCCTTGTTCTCTAATTCAATGACAGTGTGATTGTGAATAATTTTATACATTTTAACCTTATCCAGCACATCCCATTTGTTGCTGTAAATGATGTCACAGCCTGATTTCTCAATCGCATAATTAAGAAGAGTAAGATTCAGCCAATTCACCTTGCGCTTGCGGTTCGTGGTTGTTCCATATTCATGGCCAATTTCAATGATTTTGCTGAACATTGGATCTTTGACTGAATCTTCCGGGAATCTTGGATCCAAACCACTCTTGGTATCATATGCCTTACAAACGCCTATGATATCCCGGATCTTGCGAGGCGAAAATCCAAGACTACAAGCAGCATAAGGAAGGGTTTCACTGCTGGTAACATAAGGATAAACACCAAAGTTAATGTCTAGCCAGAATGATTGGGCACCTTCACAAAGAACGTTCCCTTTCAATTCACCATCCCAGATATATTTTGCATCAATTGCATCTTTGGCAAGAGTTCCACAACGAAGCATTTTATCAGAATAACATGGAGCAATACCTTTACCGGTTGTTCCAAGCTTTTCCTTTAAATGTTTGTTGTCATATTCAATATGCTTGTCTGTGATAACATGGGCATTTGGTGCAATCTTGATGAGATGTGTATCCACACCCACATCTTTAAGATATTCGATTTCCTTGTAAAATGATTCAGGATGCACAATACAGTTGGGACCAATAATACATTTCTTTTCATTGAAAATACCAGAAGGTACAAGATGGGTTTTATACATTTTACCATCTTTGTAAATGGTGTGACCTGCATTGCTTCCTCCGTTCCATCTGCAGACATAATCATAATTCTTTGAGAGATTGTAAGTTATCTTTCCTTTACCTTCATCTCCCCAACAAAGTCCAAATACTATGTCTACGTGTTTAATCATGATTTATCTTATCATTCTTTTTATTAATTCAATCTGTTGACAAAATAAAACATTTTGATACTATCCTTTCATGTTTATGAAAGGTCAACAGGTTGTATGCATAAACGATGCTTTTGAAGCTTGGGTTTATAAATTGTATGCTCAATTGCCTAAAAAGGATATCACATACACTGTTCGAGATGTTTATATAGGAAAAGAAGATCTTAAAGACAAAGACGGAGGAAGCGTGGGTATTATTTTGAATGAAGTAAAAAATCCAATTGATCCCACCTGTAAAAGTGGACCCCAGGAACTGGGTTTCAACAGTGAACGATTTGCTCCTCTTGAAGAGGTGGAATTTGAAAATGTGAATGAAGAAGAACTTGTGGAAGCATTATGAAACAAGAATTACAAGACAAACTGTTTAAAGATTTTCCCAAGTTGTTTGCTCAAAAGGATGCAGACATGAAAGTGACCTGCAAGACAAACTTTTTAAATATATTTTTTAACCCAAGGTAACCAAGTATTATCAAGCCAATTAGTATACTCCTTGTTTTGATCCAACTTACTGCTTGTTGCACCTGGAATTGGTTTTAGTCTCTCATCCATAGCCTTAATTACAATTTTTAATTTTTCTGGATCTTTAACATATTGTTGTATCATTCCTCTTGCTTCTTCTTGTCTTCCTTGAGAAGATAGCATGGCTGCTCTTTTGATAGCAGCATCTTGGGCTCCAGTTCCAATAGATGCAATTGCACCTTGAAGAGAAGTTGCAATCTGTTGCTTTGTAGGAGCTTGCTCTAATATACTATTAACATATCTATCAAATTTATTCATTTGATTATTTATTCAAATAAGGTATAATAATTTAATATGAGATATGCAATAACTAAAACTTATGATGCAGATATAGATATAGATAACCCATACATAAACAAAGTACCTAGTTTTAATGTTATTGATTTAAAAAACGATCTTCAGGTTATGGACACATTTTATACCCAAGAGGCTGCTGAGAGATATATGAGAGATGTTATTGATGAAACAAGAACTAGAGCAAAAACTGTATAGCGACTTTCCCAAGTTGTTTGCACAAAAAGATGAAGACATGAGTGTGACCTGCATGTGTTGGGGCATTGAATGTCCGGATGAATGGTTTGATGTGATATATGCTGCTTGTCAATGTATTCAAACCATGACTGACAATAATAAACATATTTCTGACAAATACCCTCAAGTGGAATTTACTCAGGTGAAAGAAAAGTTTGGTTTGCTGTGTATGTATAATAATGTAAACTCTGGTTATGTTAATGGTGTGATTGACATGGCAAATACTATGATCAACCATATCCATGTTAAAAGGAGAAAAAAACTATGAGAACATGGAGTGCAACATTTCTGGCTTGTTTTGTCATGGGACTTTTTGCTTATGTGACTTTCATTAAAGAAAATCCTGTAAGCGGTTGGTGGTGGGCATTGGCAGTATTTTTTCTTATTCAAATCATATTACATGATGCAGTAGAGGATTATAACGATGAGGATACGGATGAAGAAGATTCTGGAAATTCTGAAACCAAATAATATAAACAAACCAGAATTAAACCTTCAAACCGTTCTTTGCAAACGGGCAACTGATTATTTGCCGTGGGGAAAGGTGAAACGTTGGGAAAACGAAAAAGAAGATTATCCTGATTGCAGTTGTGGATGCAAACATTTCAGACCTTTATATAATATAAAAACACAGATTGACTGCGATTATGGAGTTTGTACCAATATCAAATCTGCCCGTTGCGGATTATTGACTTTTGAGCATCAAGCCGGTAAAGATTGTTTTGAAAAGCAATAGTTAGTTTTCCAAAATATCATCCACACCATCTTTATCCTTGTCGTGATATTCACTAGGATCCCTGACAAACACTTGTTTGGCTTGTAAAAATTCCTCAGTTTCCTGAACCTCTTTGTTGTAATAAACATCAAGATTTTCATTGTCTTTTGAAAAAAGAAACTTACAAACAGCCAAAAATACACATCCAAGTATTCCAATACCGATTAAAAAGTATTCCCAGCCCATATTAATATTTATATTATTTCTTGCTGTAACTGCTGATACCACCAATACCACCCAATTTCTTTAAAGCTGCAGCTGCCACCGTTCCTTTGGGTTGAACACCATGTATCAATAATGCAAATGGTTCATTGTTTTCATATGCCATATGATCATCATGATCAACCACCAAACCTTTTTCCCGACCAAGCTTTTCCTGCCAATATTTGGGCAATACATAATTTTCAGCTTCTTCATTACTGAATACAACTACTGAATATTTTAAATTATTATCCATGATCAATTTGTCATGTTTGCTTCCCAAAGATGCTGTCAGGATAAGATTGTTTGGTATTTGATCTTTTAAAGCAACCCAATAAGGAATGCTTTTGGTATAAGCATAAAATTTTATATTGGGCATGCGCTCCGCCACTTTGATCCAAGCTTGCAGATATTGCAGGTTAAAAAAGTCTCCACTGCTATGAATACGGAAAATCTTTTCCCGCATAGGTATTTTAGCTTGAATAGAATCTACGATCAAATCTGCCATTTCATCCGATGTTTTTTTGGAAAGAATCAGATCAAAATTATTATGGCGTTGATTTCTTGTGTTAGAATAAACAGCTTCTTGTGAAGCGGCATAGCAACGATACTCATCTTCACCTTTTTCACCTTCTTTGATTTTACCTGTTTCCCGATCTGCTTTGCTCAAGCATTTGTCAGCAAATGGACAAGTATAACCAGCCGGAAGATTCAGGTTATAAAACGGTATTTTGCTATTCGGTTTAGAAATGCTGAGTAGTGTACAATCGTTCTCAGACGAGAATGTATCCTCATTAATAGCCAAATAATTTTTATATAATAATTGTTCGAACCTCACCTTATTATTTAGTTATTTTGTAAATAATTAATAATGAAAAAGTTTTTGTTAATAATAGGTTTTGCATGCTTATGTCATGCTGAACCAGACAATCTTTACTCATGGAAAGTGATAAAAGCCGTGGATGGCGATACTGTGGAAGTGCAGGTAGACTTTTTACCAGTTGAACTGAGTAATCATTTATATATCAGGGTATATGGTGTGGATACACCTGAAAAAGGATGGAGGGCGCAAGACGATCATGAAAGAAAGATGGGAGAACAGGCCAGTTCTTTCACAAAGAATCTTTTGCAAAATGCCAAAGATATTAAAATTAAAGTGTTATCCTGGGACAAGTATGGAGGAAGATTGCTGGGCGATGTTATAATGGACGGTAAAAGTCTTCGACAACTACTATTGGAAAACAAATATGCCCGGGAATATTACGGCGACAAAAAACAAAACTGGGATGATTATGACAACAATAAATGAACCGTTATCATCATTTGATAATGATGAATATGCTGAAGATCTGAACGATTATTTTGGCGATAATCCTTATAAGAAATTATATAAGGATATCAGTTAACATATCCACCCACCCGTAAATCCTGGGAATCTTCAATCATTCCCGGACCCATTCTTTTTTTGGAATTAGCGGTTGTAGAACAGCCAGCCAATGCAAAAGTCAAAGCCAGCACCATCCATCTCATTTTTGAATTTGAGAACCAGGAGGCGCATAAGCTTCCACAGGAAGATTTTCTCCGATATAGCCAATTTGCATTTCTGTTTTGGTTTTGGAATCTATCCCAAAGATTTCCCAACCACCATCTTTGTGTTTTTTTACCTTAAATGTTTCACTCATGATTCTTTTATAAACTATTAAGATATAATGTCAATAGCCTTGAAACATGAATAAAATATATAAATAACCAAGTGGATCATATCAAGGTAGTTTTAGATAAACGAATACCCATTAATCTTATACAAGATGTTAATGGTCAAAATGTTATATTTTGTAAAAGCTTTAGAGATGAACTGTTTGAAACAGGCAATTTTAGCACAAAGGATAAAGATTTTGTACATAAATACGTAACTGAAAATAATAAAAAATATATTATTACGGATGTTACTACTCCGGATGGTCAAACATACAAAAATGTAAAGTTTCAGGTAATTTTAAATGAAAAAGGAGAAACTCCATTTTCAACCTTTAATCCAAAAGGTGAAACATCTGTTGCGGATTCATTCAAGCTTCCTGAAAAGAAACAACTGATAGTTGAAACCAGTAAAGCACAGGTCAAACCTGCAAAACCCTTGGATGTTTCTGAAAGCATAAACAAAATAAAACAGGATCAGGAATATATCCGGAAAGCAAAACAACTTGAGCAGAGTCTGATTGAGGAAAAAGCAAGACTTGTTAAGGAAAGAAAAGAGCTGGAAGAACAAAAACAGATTGTAAAAAATGAAAGAATCATAGAAGAGAAGATTAATGATTATAAGCAAAGTCTTCTTCAAGAATTTTTAAATGTTTCAGAAAAACAAGAAAACACAATCAAAGAAAAGCTTAGTATAAATCTAAAGAATTTTGAAAATGAATTGGATGCGCAAAAACAAATTCATGGTAAGGATATCAAAATAGTATTGGAAGATTTTAACAGAAAAAATCTTGAAAAATTACAAAAAATTCTGGATACAAATTTAAAAACCAAACAAGATATAATTGACGAAAAAATTCAAGATTACAACGATTCTATACAAAGTGTATTTGTTGAACAAACAAACGAAATTAAAAAAGACTTCAATACAAAAATTAAAAATATAGAAAATGATAGCATTGAAAAACTAAAAATTTTTATTGAAGAACGAATTGATGAACGCAAGACTGAATTGATTGAGTTATTAGAAAACAAAGGAGAGGACTTTGTATCCAAAATTGTTGACAAATCTGATGAACTTAAAAAATTGTTTGATGAGAAGTTTGTTTTGGATCTACAACAATATAAAGAAAAACTGATTCAAGAAATAAACAGCACCAATGAAAATATTGTAAATGAATATTTGGAAAAAAAGAAAACAGATGTTGGTGATGAAATCATCAAATTCATATCCAAAGAAAGATCCTCTCTTCAAAAAGATTTCAATAAAAATGTACAGGATTTAAAGGAATTACTGGAAAAAACCGTAAGTGAATTGAATGAAAGAACACCTTCTCTTGATGAAAAAATAAAACTTATTCAGGAAAAATTGGATCAATTGCCCAAGGATGGTCAATTGTTGATGGAGGCAAAGAATGATATTCTTTCCTTAAGCAAAAAATATACAGATTCTCAAGTTAAACGGGTGGCAGAAGACACCATGGGTTATGCCAAACGTATACTGGATCTTGGAGGGGGAGGAGGATCGGTAGCTACTCAATATGCTAATGGCGGTACCATGAACGGAAATCTGAATGTCAATGGTAATATCCTTTCAGGTGGTGTTAATTTATTAAATGTATTTTCTGGAGGAGGTGCAAAAATAACTGATTTCGTTCACCTGTCTGGTGATACCATGTCCGGGGCTTTGAGTGCGCCTGCATTGAGTGCAGATATAATTTATGCAAGAAATATAGCATTAGTTAATTTATCTGAACCTGATGTAACAACACCAAACAATAAATTACAGACCACATCCATTACTGTTCAAGGTAACGATCTAACTGCTGGCGGACAGGTACCATCCACAGTAATTAAAGGCGCAACATTTTTTGGAAAAGCTGATGGATCATTAGGAATTTTAACTAATGCTCATGATACATGGGGTCCTTATACTTTTGAATATGCTGGTGTTAATTTCAATGTTACTCAATATAATAATATCTATTTTACGGCAGGGTATTTCCCACAGCTTTGGTTAGATACTTCTGGAAATGTTGGTATTCATACAGCTTATCCATCAGAGAAGCTCGATGTTAATGGAAACATTAAAGCAACAGGCGGGGATAGCAATCAATGGAATAATGCATATACAAATCTTGTTTATAATAGCACGGCATATCTAAGCGGTTTTAATAGCACAGCAATAACACAGAACAGTGCCAGTTGGAAAAATGCTTATACCAATCTTGTTTATAATAGCACGGCATATCTGAGTGCTTATGACATGTCACTGGTTAATAGCAACAGTGCTAATTGGAATACTGCTTATACCAATCTTGTTAATAACAGTGCCAATTATCTCTCCGGGGCCAGCACTTCTTATGTAAACACAAACTTTGTAAAAATATCTGGTGATACCATGACAGGCACTTTGAGTGTAGGTTCTGGTGGCAATCTCTTTTCACCCAGCTTTGCCACATTTGTAAAGAATTCATCCTATGTAGCATTAAGTTCCACACTTACTGACAATTCTTTGTATTTTAATTCAAAAGCCACATTTGCATCCCCGGGTGGTTTTATTATTAAAGGTCATTCACCAGATTATAGCACTAGTATTCAAAATCTTCCTGGAAAAGGAACTTACGGTATGTGGTTACAGAATGTAGACAGCATGGATCCAGGAACTACATTTGTAAGCGATGGACGCGCACAAGTAACACACGCAATGTCATTCCGTGCTGGTATTGACAATTTTACTGCAGGATCAGATCATAATCACGTTCAATGGCAAGGTGCGCCCAGTAACAATACACAAGCATGGCAGATGACCAACGGTGGTTCCACTAGTGTTTATGGTTATGGTTATGATACATATTCACAAAGATTTTTAGTTCACACTCTTCCTCAATATCAAATCAGCACCACTATTGCAGCTACTAGCGGATATTTTGATACCAGAAATGCCAACCTTGTAACCAACACAGACAAAGTATCTGGTGTTGTTATTTTATTGGATACTACTTTTGGTGCAGGTAATTATAATTTGATAACCCCCGGTTCTGTTGTGGGTGTGACATTAAATCCAGGTCTGGTGGGTCTTATAGCAGTTGTTTACAATTCACAATGTACTCAAGTTTCATCAAATGGCGGAAGTCTTTCCGCGTTTCAGTTTGATTTCTTTATTGGCTCAGGTAGTAACTGGGTACCAGCTCAAAAAGGTATTCGAACTGTAAATCTGCAATCACGAACTAATGGTGGTAATCCAGGTGTTAGTCTAATTACCAGTCAGGTAGGAAGCAATCCCAGCACACAATATGTGGGTATTACTGGATGTTATCGGAACATGACCAAGCATGCATTGGCTCGCTTCTCAACATCATCTATTCTTTCCGGATTCAAACCTGGTTCACCACTGACACTGTGGATACCCACTGCCATGCCATCCACATCTCCAATAGGTACAGGTTTCATCACATCTGATAAAATTTATACATTTGCACAAGGCACATTTCCTACTGGTGTTCGTACTGGTTACTTTGATGCTTATGTCATCAATGTGAGTGGAGCAGACATGGAGTTTGCATTGTGCAATCTGATGGATTCATATGGATTTGAAAATAGATTCTGGCCCATAAGTGCTGCAGGAAATGCTGGATGGTTGTTATATGGTGGCACTCAAGACACAGTGCACCGCCCCACATTTGGTACCACGGGATTTTACTTTGAACGGGAACCTTGGTACTTTGATGGTACTAATTTCTTGAGCGGTGGAATGGTTAAATGTGTTGGCTTGGGTAACTCTGAAGTATATGGTGATTTCTCATATGGTTTGGGATATCGCGGAGCTGTACTTGGCAAAAAGTCTGGTACGTTTGCGGGTGATTATAATGCAGTTTACAGCGACAACTCGGTGGCTTTGGGTGGAGAAGGATTGATTTCACTCAGCAGCACACCTTATCAAGCAGTTGTTGGAAAATATAATAACCCAAACAATAATGCATTGTTTGTGGTTGGTGCAGGAGGCGGCGATACAAATCGTGTTAATGTTTTAGAAGTTAATAATAATGGTCTAACTGTAACTGGTAATATTAGTGCTTCTGGTACTATGTTTGCTTCTGGCGGTAATAGCAATCAATGGAATACTGCGTATACCAATCTTGTTAATAATAGTGCCAATTATCTGTCCGGGGCCAGCACTTCTTATGTAAACACAAACTTTGTAAAACTGTCTGGTGATACCATGACCGGGTCTCTGAATATAATTGGAAATTTAAGTGCTTCAGCTATTGGATATTTCAATCATGTGGCAGCAGCAACCAAGTCATTCTATATTCCACATCCCACCAAACCTGACATGCATTTGCAATATGGAAGCTTGGAATCTCCTTACCATGGTATTCGATTAACCGGCAATGGATCTGTGAAATGCGGTGACTCAGTTGTAGTCCCGCTTCCTGATTATATTTTCAGCCTTGTACATCAAGAGGGTGTAAATATTCAATTAACTAATTATCAACATAACAAAACATTGTTTGTGGATGATATAGATGTGAATAACAACACATTCACAGTCAAGTGTGAGAAGAAACTGTTTGACAAAGGTGAATATAAATTCTTCTGGTCATTTACAGCCATAAGAAAAGATATACCTCAATTGCAGACAGAAATATAATATGCCAAATACATTAATAGTTCCAGCGTCTGGAGTTATATCATTTAGTAATGATAGTGCAGGAAGTTCATCTGTTCCCAATCTCTCTAGCGCTTCACAAATACAATATGATGGCGCAGGTGGTCTGGTAGTTTCAAGCCTAGCTCAAGCCGCAAGCGCACTTACCCGTTTTTCTGTTGCAGGTAACAGAGGAATACTGCTCACCGTAACCGATACATTAACAGCTACTTTGAGTGCAAGAGGTGTTATCCACGCAGATGGAGGTAATAGCAATCAATGGAATAGCAATTGGACTACTACGAATTCTAATAGTGCCAATTGGTCTGGAGCATATACTTCTTTTAATGCAAACAGCAGTTTCTATGATGCAACTGTTAATGAATTGTTTACTTATTTAATAACTGAAACAGGAGACGACTTTATAACACAAGACAATTTGCTAATGGTGAATAGCAATATTGATGGTTACCCTGCATGGAATTCAACAACAGATACTGTTTATAATCTTAGTGCAAGATGGGAAAATACAGGAAATATCTTAACATCTATAGGTTGGACGAATAGCCAAGCAGCTTCTGCTGATGCAATAAAGTGGAGAAGCACATATACCAGCGTTTGTGCAAATAGTGCCAATTGGTCTTCAGCTTACACCACTCTTTGTGCTATTAGTGCATTTGTCACATTCAGAATATCTAAAACTATTACTTTAGCTGAATTTCCAAATGGTTATACTTTTTCCGACGCTGACAATGGAAACAAATATCATGTGGATACCACCACCTCTTCTGTTAGCGTACTTGTTCCTAGTAACCTCTCCAATAATTTCAATGTGACTCTTGTTACTCTGGGTACTAACACCCTGCACATATCTTCCACACAAGTACCAATATTGTGTGCAACAGGATCAAAAGTACGATTACCTTTCTCCTCCACATTACTATACAAATATAATAATTTTGTATGGGGATTGGGTAGCTTGGCATGATAACACCAGTCACCACATACTACACCGGAATTGTTTATGAACCAGAAGCATTGGGGGATATTTGACCAAAACATACCGCAAATTATGCACTGCTACAGTAGCGCCAACAGCAGCTTGTATCATCAGAAATCATAGCACTGCATATTCATATCTGAGTGATTTTCAAGTATTGGTAACTGATTTTTCGTTTAGCTATGTGCCTTGATATTATATATAATATATAATATTCTTTTATTTTCATATCTTCTTTATATGTAGAATATATTATTATATGAATAAATAACATATATGGCGTTAGTTCAACGTAAATTCACAGAGTTACCATCTGCTTCTGCCCTAGGTCCATATGATATTGTTCCAATTGTATCTTCTCCTACAAATGTTAACAAAAAGATTGATGGTCAAACACTTGCAACAAGTATAACAACCACCACACTTCCCACTTTAACATCTTATTTGATAGATAATGATTTGATCGTGGATGCCAGCATTCTGAATCCAAACAATTTTATACGTCCAATTCAAAATGATGCAGTGGAACGCATTCGAGCATCCAACCCTGAATCATTGATTGATACAGATTTTGAATACTCTCTTCAATCTTCCAAGTGGGAAACACTACCCCTAACAAACAATGTTCCTAGCATTTATATAAGAGCAAACGAACCCAGCTTCACCAATCAACAGATCACCAGCATCACTCCTTATTTGAGCACTTTCACTACATTGCTAAGTGCTGTTAGTTCTGAGGTATTCATAACAGATCCTCGAAGCACCCGAAATGGTCCTATCAGTTCAGGTTGGACAGAGGTGGCTGCAGGCACACTTGCAGATGTGTATGACCAGTATGGCAACTATCAATACACTTATGACCAGTATAATATTAACGCATCAATCACTCTGCCTTTTAATATTTTATTTTATGGTCAGACTGTAAACACCTTCAATCTAGATCAAAATGTTGTTGCAGGCTTGTACAGAGGAGGTAGTTTTGGAGTCATCGCGACAACTGGTAATGCTACTTATTATCCAGGATTATATATTACCAATTATTGGCCAGGTGCTTACTATGGCTGGGCTGTAAATGATGCAGGTAATGCATATGGTTTTAATAACTATTACCAGTCAAAACGGGTTTATTCAAAACGGGAAAACATTGGAGCTGCTAATGAAAGATTTCTTGTGCTCACACTGGGATTCATGAATCAAAAACAATCTGTAAATTATTATAATAACTGGGGCACTGAAGGGGTAGCCACCATGTATATTTTTTATCCAAACAGCAACAGAATCACTATTTGCCCTCTCAAAAATTTCTTCATGGCCAGTAAAGTTATTGTTGCAAATGATGGTGCAACTCTTGGAAACAATGGCTTTTCCATCGATACACAATTGCCATTTCGAGCTGGAGTACAGTATGACCTATACACTGCAGGGTTTCGAAATTTGGTCAGACTGCAAACATCAAACACACCCACCCCTGCATTTTTTGGAGGCATGCCATTGGTTCTGCGTGAAACATCAGATCTGGCAAATGTGGATGGCAGCGCATTGGTCAAAGGAGTATTTTCTCAAGGAACAGCAGGATCCAGCACACCCAGCGATGTGCTTGTTAGCATTCGCACACAACCCAACCCGGCAGTGGCCAACTATAAAACAGATAACACCACCATATACACAGGCGGATTTTTCAGCAATGCAAGAATTCCTATTGTTGCACTTTCAGGCATAGGCGGAACAACTGAATTTCAAGTACAAACACAATTTCCTCAACAGTTTTTCCTGAATCAACCCATATATTTGATTGATCCAGGTGCAGCTGCATCATCCGCCCATACCGGACCATTTAACATAACTTCCATACGTTCTGATACTGTGTTCAGATATTCATCAGTGAATTCAATATCCGGTAGCTCAACCAATACAAATTTGTTCACAACCAGTGCGGCTCTTTATGTTCGACCCACTGGAGTTGCACTTCACCGTGCCACAGATGGAGGTGTGCAAATTAACCCAGGAACCAGCACTCCTTACACACAAATCATAAGACAAACACGAAAATATTTCCGTTATCAATCAGGAAAAAGCATATTGTTTAGCACTGGTTTGTTATTTAAACCCAGTTATGATATTCAGAATCTGACTGTCAGCACAGCAAATTATAACGTTACATCTTATCCTTTCTTTAATCTTACTGTGGTCACAGAACAGGATCACGGATTTGTTGGAAAAAACTTATATACAGAAGGAACATTGGTAAAACTGACAAATTTAACAACAACACTGGAACCCAACACATACAATCAAACATATTTTGTAAATACTGTTACAGACAGCAAGACATTCACATTACAACTTCCAGTATCAGGAAGCATATATAATGGACCCAGCGATCTTTCTCCGGGTGGAATAGGAAAAGTCGAAGTGGTTAGATGGTATGACAGTGTTGTTCGAAGCGGATTGTTTGATGAACAAAACGGAATATTTTTTGAGTGCGATGGGAATCAACTTTTTGCTGTAAAACGTTCCAGCACCGCAAACATGACAGGTTCTGTTTCTGCAGTAAACGGAAGCACGATTTTGACGGGAACCAACACCAAATTCATCTCACAACTTCAAGAAGGAAATGATATTGTTATTCAAGGAATGAGCTATCAGGTTACAAAAATTAATAGTGACACATCTTTGTATATGTCTCCTGCATATCGAGGACCCACAATTTCCCTTATACGCATAACAAGAACAGATGAAATACGGGTACCTCAAACATCATTTAATATAGACAAACTGGATGGAACAGGACCCAGCGGTTATATCATCAATCTGAATAAAATGCAGATGGTGTATTTTGATTACAGTTGGTATGGTGCCGGTAGAATACGTTGGGGTGTTCGAGGCGAGGACGGAAGCATAATATATTGCCATGAACTAATTAATAATAATTTTAACACTGAAGCATACATGCGTTCCGGAAATTTGCCAGGACGATTTGAGATCATAAACAAAAGCCAAAAAACAACCGCACTTCAAACCAATTTGTTTGGTGTTTCAGTTACCAACACACAACCCACAAGTGGAATATATGAATTGAAGCAATCTTCAAATAATATAACATACTATTCACTTTCACCTGCTGTTTCTGCAATTATTCTGAGCAGTGCCACAGCCACATTGACCGCTTCAAATGATCCGACCACCACATATCGTGATTACAAAGTTTACAGGGATTACAATGAAGTGCCTGCAACATTTTATGCATTGTCCGGGGCCACAGTTTTCCGATTATTATCCACCATAAGCATTCCTGCGTCAGGAAATCTTGTTATAGGAAATGAAAATTTAACATATACAAAATTAAACGATACTGTTTCAGCTCCTGTTTCAAGCATATTAATTAATACAACCCGAAATACAGGAGGATTATTAAGCATTCCACAATTCATTCTTAACAGATCATCCATTTATTCTATTAATCAAAATTGTTCTCCGGCTCTTTCACATTGGGGCACATCCGTGATCATGGATGGGGGATTCGACGAAGACAAATCATATTTGTTTACAGCCATCAATCAATCCAATTTAAGTGCTGTTTCTGCGAATGATATTCCTCTTATATCCGTGAAATTGGCACCTTCTGTTGACACAGGCGTTGTTGCTTCAACTGTGGGAATAAGAAGTCTTATCAATCGTTCATTCCTGACTTTAAAACAAATAGGCATTGTGACAGGTCAAACACTTAATGTAACAGTCAAACTCAACAGCAGTTCAACTTTGTTTGATTCTTTATCCAATTGGACGAATGTGGGTACAGGTAGCTTGGCCCAATATATTGATCATTCAGTTCGAGGAACAAGTCCGTTGCCAACAGGCGGAGATACTATCTTAGGGTATTTTGCCAGTGAACAAAGCACAGGTCGTTTGCAAGTTACCACCACAGACATTGATGCAATTCGTGAATTAAGCAACAGTATTTTAGGCGGCAATCTTACATTTCCGGATGGACCGGATATTCTAACCGTTTATGCCAGATGCAACACAGCCGGTTCATCGACTGTCAGGTGCCGGGTTTCATGGACCGAGGCGCAGGGATGAGCTTTCCATATAATAGTGCAAATATTGGCAACCGAATAATAAAGCCAGTACAGAATGATGCAGTAGAGAGAATACGCACAAGCAATCCTCAGTCTTTGATTGATACGGATTTTGAATATAGTCTTCAATCTCCAAAGTGGGAAACGTTGGAATTGATGAATAATACTCCTTCAGTATTTCTTAAAACAGATGATACTGTTTTAATGTCAGATCAAATTCAAAGCTTATCAGCCACTTCAGCCGCAGGTGGTCTCACATTAAACTTGGTCAGCACATTTACTCCCAGTCTTTCTTTTACAGTGGGAACACCTCTTGTGTTTGTTAACACTCTAAATGGTTTGGCAGATGGTGTTGCCCTGATTACAGCAGCCCAAAATGCTCGACAATACACCATGTCTCCTCGAAAAAGATTGGTTATTCGTCCCAACGTTAATTATGCAACGGCTGAAACAACAGTTTATAACGGAGGATTTTATGATACTGCTTCCATACCTTTTACTAGCATGGTATCTCTTTCTGCAATTGCAGATGTTCTGGTAACAACAACAAATCCTCATAATTTCTTTTTGAATCAACCCATATGGGTTGTTGATTCTACTCGCACAAATGATTATACCACAGGAACATTTACAGTAAAAAATATTATTTCACCTACAACATTCACATATCAATCTGATTTGACTGCAGGTTTGTTTCCGGCAAGCGATACAAGCCTGAATATTACTAACACTCGTTTGTATGTGCGACCTGAAGGTTATGCTTTGCACAGGGCAACAGATGGTGGAGTGCAAATAACAACTGCTAATAACTCTCCATATTCCCAAATTATTCGTCAAACAAGAAATTATTTCCGTTATCAATCAGGAAAAAGCATATTGTTTAGCACAGGGTTATTGTTCAAACCCAGCTATGACATGCGCAGCATATCAGTTGATGCAACATCTTTTAATCAAAATTTATCATCATATTATGTGATTACAATTGCAACAGAACAACCTCATGGTTTTGCCAATCCTTCAACCTATTTGCAAGGTGCATCAGTGCGTCTCAGGGATCTTACAGTTAAAGGAGGAATTAATCGATATAATACAACATTCACAGTTGCTTCTGTTGGTGATCAAAATACATTCACAGTTTTGTTGCCTGTATCGAGCAGTTTAACCACACAATTTAACACTCTTACAGCGCCAACAGACTTGAATCCGGATGGTCTTGGAAAAGTGGATGTTATGGATTGGAATGATGCATCAGTTCGAACAGGATTGTTTGATGAGCAAAACGGAATCTTTTTTGAATATGATGGAAACAAACTTTATGTAGGAAGAAAAACCAGCACAAACAACATGACAGGAACTGTAAGTGTTGTGGCCGGTAGCACTGTTGTGACAGGCACCAATACCAAATTTTTATCTCAAATCCGGACAGGCGATTATATTGTTATTCGAGGTATGAGTTATTATGTGAGTGATATCAACAGTGATACAACTTTAACAATAGTTCCAAAATATATAGGTTCTACTGTTAATGCTATTCGTTATGCAAAAACAGAGGAAATGCGCATTTCACAGGATCAATTTAATCTGGATAAAATAGATGGCACAGGTGCTTCTGGATACACCATAGATTTAAACAAAATGCAGATGTTGTATTTTGATTACAGTTGGTATGGTGCCGGTAGAATACGCTGGGGTGTTCGATCCAAGAATGGCAGCATTATTTTCTGTCATCAAATGAAAAATAACAATGTTAATCTGGAAGCATACATGCGTTCCGGCAATTTGCCCGGAAGGTTTGAGATCATAAACAAACCCAAAATAGGATATATTCTGCAAGCAGATCGAATCAATGTCACAGCTTATAATACATTGTACGACTTGCCTGAACCAAGAACCTTTTATTTAAAAAAATCCAGCAAAATCGATGGACCATATTCTGTTACGTCACCAATATTGAGTGCAAGTTTGTTCCGGTATTCCAATTCAGCTAATGCAGTGGTGGCATTGTATAACTGTGATAACACAAATGCTAACTCAGCAACTTCCAGCAACAAATGGATTAATTTCAACAGCTCGGCTGGTGTAACATATTACACATCTCCAGTAAAATTTGGCAGTCATAGTGTTAAAGCAAACGACGATTACTATGGATCATATATATCTGGAGATTATACGGGATTTGGAGGAGATTTTACAATTGAATGTTTTGTTTACTTTAATAGATTTCTTTATCCAAATAGTCAATATATCTCATTCTCAAACACAATTTTTAATTTGGGATATGGTGCAAATTATGGCAGTGGTAGACCTGGGCTAGGTATATTTGCAGATAAAACTGCCACAAGCACCACAAGTGCCACCACTGTATCCATGGGATTGGCTAGTTCATATAGTGAAAATATTATTGGCCCCTCCACAACCAATGTTCTTTCTGCTAACAGATGGCATCATGTGGCGTTGCAAAGATTGGGTGCACGTTGCGATCTGTTTGTGGATGGCATATCTGTTCTTTCAGCAACTAATCCTAATTATTTAGGAAATAATTATCCAAGATTTGGCGGTATGAGTTATGGAAATTCAGCTGATTGTTATTTTGATGATATTCGCGTAACAAGCGGATATGCCCAATATAGAAGCGGTAATTTTACCCCGCCTACAACCCCTTTAACAGAAAGCGGTCAAGCAACAACAGCAAGTTTTGATATAATAAACAATCTTGAAACAAACAATGCATTCTATAAAGCATACGATTTGTTAACAGGAAAAGAAATTGCTACAACCCAAACCATTTTCCCGCTGGCCTCCACAATTTCTGTGCCATCCAGCGCAACGTTTTTCATACCGAATAGCGGCACATTAATATATGATTATGAATATTTGCGCTACAATAAAATAAGAACCACCAGCACCGGTGAACAGGTTTTAACAATAAAACAAAGAAATGCTGGCAACCTTCTGAGTGTTCCTTATCATCAATTTTATCCTTATAACAATTTATTTTCATTCAATCAAAATTGTTCTCCGGCTCTCTCACACTGGGGCACATCCGTGATCATGGACGGGGGATTCACCCCGGACAAATCATATTTGTTCACGGCAGGCACATCTGCTGCCGCTCTTCCATTATTGGATAACCGAGATTATCCCCTTATTTCTATTCGTCTTGCGCCTGCCGTAGATTATGGAATAGGAAGTTTTGTGGGAATTCGAAATCTAATTAATCGTTCCATATTAGTATTGAATGACGTGCAGATTGTCACACGTCAGGCACTGAATGTGTCTATAAGACTCAATTGTGAAAGCAGTTTGTGGACAGTTTCAGGAAATTGGATTAACGCAGGCAATGGTAGTATTTCACAATATCTTGATCATAGCACCCCCAGTCTTAGAACAGTTCCGGTAAGTGCTGGGGTTGTTATTGGGGGTTTCTTGGCAGCCGAACAAGATGCAGGAAGAAATCAAGTTACAAATTATCCTATCGATTTGATAAGAAATCTGGGCAATTCCATATTGGGTGGCAACAATGTGTATCCAAATGGACCTGATATTTTAACAGTGTTTGTTCGTCCTGTATCATCTTCTCCCACCAATCAAGCATTGTGTAAAGTTTCTTGGACAGAAGCCCAGGGATAATGATTTTTACAAGCTACTTCAACTTCTTCAATAATAAAAACAGGAAGGAGTCGATAGAAACTTTTAAGAAAAAATACCCTTTTTCAATTGTTTCCGGCATACAGGAGGATGGTATATCTTTTGATCACACATTCAAAAGCGAGGATAAAATCTTTTTAAAAGAAAATTTATTGAATCTGGCCATCCTGAATCATATTCAGGATACAGAACATGTTTTTTGGATAGATAATGATGTTTGTTTTCAGGATCTTGATTGGTATTCAAAAGCTTTGGAAAAATTTGAAGAGGGGTATGATGTGCTTCAATTGTTTGACTCCTGTTATCACTTAGATAAAGACAATAAACCATTAAATCCTGTAGCCGGTTTTGTTTACGCCAAGCAAGTGAATAACCGACACGGCCATTGTGGATTTGCTTGGGCCATGAAAAAAAGTGTTTTTCTGCATCTTGGAGGATTGTATGATATGAATATAGCAGGCACCGGTGATGCGATCATGGCCCGGTCTTTTATTCAAGAAAAAATGATACCTTACCCCCAAAGCTGCTTTGCTAAGGAAAAATTTGCATATTACCCTTATTCAGAAAATCATTACCACACCATCCAAGAATATTATAATAAATGTAAAAATTTAAAAACAGGATATTTACAAGGAGTAGTTTATCATAATTATCATGGAGAACTTGAGAAACGCAATTATATAAACAGATATAAAATATATGAAAATAATCGTTTTGATCCTTTGTTAATGTTGAAACGAGACAACGGGATTATACAAATAAAACAGGAATACAAGCAGCTAAAGATTGATATTGAGCAATTCTTGCATTATAAAGATAGCATATGACAGCTTTTTTTACTGCTCTAAATGATGATTTCATGCCTGCAATGAGAGCTTTGCTCAATAGCTTACTAACTAATAATCCATGGTTTGACCTGGATTATCTAATTCTTTCTGATGGAAATCTATCAGAAGATTCTGTTTCTGAATTATATAAAATATATAATAAAATTAAAATAATCCATGCCAAAAAAGAGGATTATTCATATTGCAGAAACACAACAGAAGTATGGAATTATAACCTTTATTATAGATTTGATGTGTTTGAATTGGAAGATTTGAATTATGATAAAATTGTTATGTTGGATTCTGATATGATGATATTAGATGATATAACTGAATTGTTAAAATATAATCATGATTTTGCTGCTTGTAAAAAGTATCCGGATATTCTCCCGGAACTTAGTTATCTTGAAAAAAATTTCTTTAACTGTGGATTAATGATGTTATCAAAAAAATTAATTAATAAAACCCATAAGCACAATCTTATAGATCTTGCAAAAAAAAGAAATTGGTCAAGCGACCAACCGTTATTCAATCTTTATTTTCATGACAAAGTAATTTTCCTTCCTGAAAAATACAACATGGTAACAAGTGCTGTAACTAATAAGAATCTAAATGATATATGCATATTGCATTTTCATGGAAATAAAAAACCTTGGATGGATTCAAAACCGGAAAAATGCTTTGATTCTTTTGTGTTTTCTTTGCTATTAAAAGCAGGAGAAAATCCAGATGAAATAATATTCATGTTAAAAAAATTATACGAAAAATATAAATGAAAATAGGTATAATTGTTAATACGGAATATCATCACGCAACAGCTTTGTCTATATATGAATCATTACGACATTTGAATTTACGCCCAGTATTTTACCATCATAATCCAATTGATAGATATAATTTTAAAGGATTTTGTAATTTTTACAAATTGCCACTGGTACAAACACCATGCTTTGATGTTTCCATAGTAATAACAGCTTTAGAATCTAATGATAAAATTCCAGAATTTTTTGTTAATCCGGCCTTTCGTCAAAAGAATAAATTTATATTTGTTCATCACAGACCCCTAAATTTTGGAGAGAATATTATTAAAAAATATTTTCCACTCTCTAAAAATATAGCCAACGGAATATATGAAAAGACATTTAGCGAAAACTACTTCTTTCAAACAGAAACACCGCTAAATTTAAATGCATGCAAGGAAAATATAATTGGAGTAACCTCTCGTTTTTTTGAAAATAAGATATCTATAGAATATATAAGTTCTTTTATGCAAAAAAATAATTGCAGCATAAAGCTACTAGGTGAAGGATCCAAAGAGACTATTAAGCAAATACATTCAAGCAACGCAAAAACAATAGACCTGTGCAGCCATGCAGATTTTTACAAACAAATTGCAGGGTTCAAGTTTTTACTCATACCTTACGATAGCTCCAAAGTGGATTATACTAGCATCAAGACATCAGAATCTCTCACACATAGTATAGCCAATAAAATACCTCTAATTGCCAATAAGAAATTCCTAGAATATAATAGCTTGAAGCAAATTGATTCTGCCGATTGTAACATTATGGATATTTTGAATAATGAAAATAAGTACAGTATACTGACAGAAGAGTTGGCAGCATTTCAAAATAATGCAAGAAACTATAATAATAATATATTTAAGAAAGTATTAGAAATATGAATATAGGTTTCATAGTACCCGTGTATAAGGATTTTGATTTGTTAAAAACAAGTGCTCTACAGATACAAAAATATTATCCCAATAGTCCCATATCTGTTATGAGCGATGGAAATGATGATCCAGATATAAGAAAATACTGCCACTATAATAATCTTATATATTATCTATTTGATAGATCACATACCAATGCAACACCAGGTGCTTTCTTTCGCAATATAATCAATGTGTATGATGATCTCAACACAGATGTTGTAATAAAGGCAGATCCAGATTCAAGAGTGCAGGGTACTATAGAGCTGGGTAATGAGTTGAAGAATACTGTGTTTGGAACAATGTTTGAATCTACTCTTGATAAAAAGATATACGATGGAAATAAACTTATAAATCTGATAAGACCTAGATTTATACAAAATGGAATCTTTGGAATTGGATCTGATGTAATTCAAACATTTAAAAAAGAAAAGTATTTTGAAGATGATAAATTTTTAACAAGTAGAATAAACAGTTTCCTGGCAAGAGGATTACCTGGTGAATACATTCTCTCGACAGAATTACTCATGGGCATAGCTTGCCAAGATCTAAATATAGAGTTATATGATCACGCTGAATTTTATTCTATAATTTATATGAAAGGAAGGGCCCGTTATTTTTATGATGAATTTATAGATGAAAAAGAAGCAAAATTAAAATTAAAAGAACATAAATTTGTTCATCCCATATATGAATAGACATCTTAGCTCCATCATGATAGAGCTTACCAACACGTGTAATGCCAAATGCCCTCTATGTCCAACAGGTTCTGATTCTTTGGATAGAAAAAAAGGGTTCATTTCCAATGAATTATTTCAAAAAATAATGAATGAGGTAAGAGAATTGAATCACAAAGTGCAAATAGTCTCTTTCAATTATGGAGAGCCTTTTCTGCACCCCAGGTGGTCCCAGCTCTATCAAATGATACCAGAGAATGTGTACCACAGGACATCTACAAACGGATTAGTCTTCTACAAACAAGAAGATATAGATTTACTAGCCAAGAGCAAACTGAATGAGTGTGTTGTTAGTATTGATGGATCAACAAAAGAATTAAATGCAACATATAGAAAGGGTGTGGATTTGGACAAGATATATGAAGGAATAAAATACTATTTTGACAAATATGGTAGCATGCCTTCTCGACCTAAAATAAAGATACAAACAGTCTTATTTTCTTACAATACACAAGATCTGGTCAATATTAAAAATAAATTCTCAGGGTTGTACGATAACATATATTACAAGCTGCCTAATTTTAATATGGCAGAATATACTGAAACAGAGCAAATTAATAAACAGACACAGCAAAAAGTTACCGAAGAAATACCCAATAGTTGTTCTATTTTTTCGGGTTCATTTGTTATAAATTGGAATGGGGAATGTAATCCTTGTTGTCATGATTATCAGGGAGAAGTAATAATAGGCGACGCAAACAAGCAAACTATTAGTGAGATATTTAATTCAGAGAAATCAAAAGATTTTTTCGCTAAAATTCTAGCAAATAGAAAGCAAAATGATATCTGTAAGGTCTGTCCGATTGATAGGAGAACATTAAGCAGAAATAATGTCATCAACTACTAATCTATGATCTATGTTATTCGGTATATCTGAGTAATTAATTATAATTTCGTGCAATGGACGACTTTCAGATTTAATAGTAATTGGTAGCTCGCCTTTATATTCTAAATCTAAAAATTTAAATATTTCTTCTATCCGTTTTATTATGCTTTTGTATTCTACAATAATATAATTTATCTTATATTTCTTATAAAACGCAAAAAAGAAGTCTCTATGCCGATTCATTCTAGCAACAAAATTTAAATATTCATTAAGATTAAACTGTATTCTTATTTTTTGTTTCTCTTTTTTGGATTGTTCTGTATCTTGATAGATACTCGCTACTTTTCCTACCTTAACTGAACAGTACTGTTCCAAGAGATCTTCCCGATATAGAAAGATTGATTTATTGGGTAAAATGCTACGGATCAAATCATACTCTTCTAGCTTTAATATTTCATCTACAACACTAGTATATAAAAAAACTTTATTCTTATCACTTCTTTCCCTAAATCTATTCAAACGTGTGTCAATCTCATTTAGAAGACAGTCACGATTAACATTGTTTAATTTAAAATAGGGTCTGAATATTTCACCCTTGGCAGATATTTCTTTATTCTGGTCTAATATTGATCTAAGACAATTAGAACCAGAGCGATAACTAATTGCTAGTAGAACAATATTAAGCATATACTATATACTATATATGGATGCATTAGAAATAACCACTGTGGCGGGGTGTGGAATAAAATGTTCCTACTGTCCACAAGACTCTTTTGTATCCAAATACGATTCAGATATAAAAAAATTATCTTTAGAAAATTTTAATTATATTTTAAATAAATTACCAAATTCCACAAGAATACATTTTACAGGATTCTCTGAACCTTTTTTTCATAAAGATTGTTTTAAGATGGTTGAGCTTTGTAATGATAGGGGACATTATATACGAATATCTACAACTCTTTATAGAGCATCGCAAGATAATATTAATACAATTCTAAATCGAAAGTATGATAATATTATTCTACATTTGCCGGTTAACGATAATTCAATGAACTTAATAATAAATAATAATTATATTCATAATGTTGAAAAATGCCTGCAAAGCCTAGAGAATAGCGATGCAATAGTTTTCTTTGGAAGCGAGCCACACTCTTCAATACAATCCTTATTATCAAAAACTCGGGCAAAAATTTATTTTTTAACTCCTGATTATTTTCGATGGAATAGCAGAGCCGGAAATGTTAGTGCATTTAAGAAAATAGACAACACTTGTAATATAGCCATAAAATGCTCTACAAATAAAATAAAACAACATGTCTTATTACCGAATGGTGACGTGTATCTTTGTTGTATGGATTGGAGTATGGAGCATAAATTGGGTAATCTTATAGAACAGTCCTATGAAGAAATTACCAATTCTAAAACATACAAACACATTGTAGATTCGCTAACCAACAATAAATCTAATACATTATGCTGGAGGTGTGAACATGCAAAACCACTTTAAACCTGCCATAAAAAGCATTACAAATGATTGTTTTAGTATTAATTTTGTAATTAATAGCTGGTGTAATCAACGGTGTAGCTATTGTCCGCCTTATCTTAATAAAGGAATGTATCCTCACATAGTTGTAGAAACCTACATAAAGTTTTTTGATAATCTGATTAAAGATAATCCAATTATAACAAACAGGCTTCAAAGAAAAGTCACCATCACGGGGGGTGAGCCTAGCTTCTACAATGGAGTTGAAGATATGATTAAATTTTTTAAATCAATAAATTTTAATATTGCTATGGTTACAAATCTTGGAAATAATTTAGATTTTTGGAATCGTATAATTGATGACATGGATATTTTGTATTGTAGCTTTCATCCCAGATATGCAAAAATAGATCACTTCAAAAAGTTGTGTAATATTTTTCTTGATAGAAAAAAACATGTTGAAATACATGTGTTAATGGATCCAGAATACTGGGATATTGCAGTAAAAGCATCAAAAGAATTCATGAAAACAGATGGAGTTATTGTAAACAACAAAGGTATCTTGGATGTAAATGATTACAAAAAACGATTCACTCCTTTATATACAGAACATCAAATAAAATATATTCAAGAAAATCCTTCGAATGAAATTTATAATACAAATAATGATAAAATTACTGTAGAATATTTTAATGGGGAACAAACAGCATTTGATGGTCAAAAAATTATTTCAAATAATTACTTTAATTTTTTTGGATCAAAATGTTATACTGGCATGAATAGTTTGGTAATTAAACAAGATGGCTCAGTGTGGGGATCTCAATGCCGTACTCGTTATTTCGGTAATTTGCAACAAGATAAAAATCTTAGAATAAAACTATTTGATATACCAGCTATTTGTCAAAAAAATACATGTACATGTTTATTTGATATGAAAATACAGAAGTCTTTTATTTAATATTAATAATTTTATCTCTAAATTGACAAAACTGTTTTAATCCATAATTTTTTTCTATCATTTGTCTGTATTCTTGAGAATTATATTCGTCTGACAAATGCATATTAAATTCAGAAATACTTTTATATGCGAATTTATTAAATATATTTCCAGGATAATCTCTCACTATGGGCTTAATACCTTTTGCCAAAGCCTCCAGGACATTATTAGGCAACCCCTCTGATATGGATGTGGTTACCAGATAATTTTTATTATCTAGCCATTTGTTCATTTTCTCTTGGGTATTAATATCATTATACAGAAATAGATTCTTATAATTATAGTTTTGTAGAAAATCTATATATAGTTGTTTAGATGGGCCTGGTGAAACGGCACAATGGATATTATAATCTGGAAAACAAGATAATAATTCACTCAGATAATCCGGTGATTTGCGTTGCTGAAATTCACCCACCCAAGCAATCTCTTTGCCATGACCTCTTTCTTTGTATGTCCACAGCTCTTCGTCCAGATAATTTTTCTCTATGGTGGACTCAATGCCATGTAAGTCTCTTAATATCTTTTGAAAAAAAGAATTTAAAGTAAAGAAATGCTGAATCTTAAGACGGTTTTTTTGAAGCAGTTCAAAATTATTTTCATAGAACTCATGCCGTCTTAGAAACATTATATTCTTGCCAGATAGATTGCTCCTATTGATATAGTTGAGAGTGAATGGATCTCCAAATAAAAATATAATATTCTTTGTCACATCCACAGACTGTAACTCATAAACGTTGCGTGGATTAATAAGAACGCAATCAAAGTACTGCTTATAAAGTTCTTTATAAAAATGATTAGCAAACGAAAACACGTAATCTATTTTCATAAAAACGATGGCATGCCCTTAAATTTCAATACAATAATTTAGCCTATTCCTACTACAAATCATTAACAAAAAGTTTTATAATCAAATGAATTATCAATCCAAGTGTTCCCAGAAATATTAAAGACGTAAGTACTTGTTTTATAGGATGATCATTACCTAATCTGTGCCAAATACCAGTTACTTGATAATAGTAATCTTTTGTGCATTTATCTTTGTTTAAAAAATTGAATGGCATAATATATTTTATATAAATTAATATTTAAAAATAACAGTCTTTGCTCTTAGATTAGGATCCTGCATACCATCTGGGCTGTCCATTAGATTATATTCACTGGTATTCTTTTCAGGGTCATGAACCACATAACTGTTGTTGCCTGCACATCCAGTCAAAACTAAACAAAACACAAGTTTCTTCATATTTTTTATTTAAAACATAATCATCAAAATCAACATTTGTTAAATAATTTGGAATGAACAGATTAATTGAATATTTTAAAAATATGAAAAGCTGGAACAAAGCTTTTTGTATGCTGTTCATACCAGCCATACTTTATACAATATGGGGAATGGCTGAATTATACACCACTTACTTTAATATGCTTACATCAGAAGATCATCTTCAATTCTTCTTGAGAATATTCTTTCCTATCAGTGTGGGTTTGTTCATTACAAGTTTGGAACGGCGCAAACGGTTAAAGGAAAATGCAGAACTGAAAACAAAGATTGAAAAGTATCTGAACAATCAGTAACGAACAACCACACTTAATATATAAAATAAAACAGCGGTGCAAAGCAGAAAAGTCACCAGATCCATAAATTTATTTAATAAATAACAATATGCGATACAATCAATTGATTGAAGGTTTATTGAGCGGTTTAGCTTCTGGAAAAACAGAACAGCAGGTTGCTGACAAACATGGCGTGAGTGTGCAACAGATAATGAAAGAATTGGAACGAGGCAAACTGGTTGAAATGGAACATACCAAATGTCCCAAGACTGCCCGACTTATCGCAATGGATCATCTTTGGGAACGGCCTGATTATTATATAAAATTAAAACAAGTTGAAGCAAAATAGTTGAAAAATGTTTTGGATAATATAAGGTATTCATTCATGAAATACACAATCCAGACCAAAGAAAAGGAAGGCATGGTGGAATTCAGCAAGGTGAAAACCGGGGAAGTTTTTAGTTTTTTTGATCATGAAAGCTTACAAAGAGGCAATCACACCATTTACATGAAAATGTATACGCCTGGAAAAAACAGTTTTGATCACGATATTGTGGATCTTACTGATGGAAAAAGTTACAATTTCAGTGAAAAGAAGCGGGTAACCTTGAATGATCCAGATGAAATCCAAGCCAACAAGGTTTATGTATTGAATGTGAAATTGAATATTACTTTGTAATTTGTATAAATAACAGTATGCGAACAGCTGATCGGGATATGTTTTCAAAATATGAATCCAGTCGTAGAGTACTGAATGAATCAGATGCAATAGCACAAAAGATGCTTCAGTTTGGCAAAGCTCTTGGTCACTTGGAAGGGGCTGTTCTTGTTGAACTGGGTCGTTTAAAAGGTGTGCAAGTGGAACTGAACAGTGGTGAAATAAATCAATCCATAAAGAATCTGCAGGATGCAATCAATACTGCCAAGCAACTTGCTCCACAAGCTCCGATAGAATCAGCTGAACAAAAATAATTGATATCTTAGTTGGTAGTAATAGATAGCTGTATGAGTAATGATAGTGATTTGCGGGATATATTTGCAATATTAAGTTTACATGCCCTTATCATTAACAAGGGTTATGCAGAAGGTGCTTGTGCTGAAGCATATAAGATTGCAGATCAGATGCTTACAGAACGAGAAAAATAATATATAAATATTTCTGTGAATGTGATCACAGACCATATCATGTTCGGTTGCGATGTATTTATTTTGACAAGAAAGATTAAATAACTATATGGCCGAAAAGAAGAAAAAGAAAAAAGTTAATATCATGAACTTGAAAGAGTGTGAAGAAGTGATTAAAAGATTGGGCGGTCAACTGGAATGTCAGTATCTGCAACAAGTTATGAATCAATACAACAAACTTGTTGCGCAAAAGGAGTTTGATAAAAAATGAAGTTTGATGATTTGGTAAAACACATTCTCAATGAAAGTGATTATCATCATGATGGTTTAACTGTTCCTTTTCGTTATTTGGGATTTCGTTACATTGTTGTGGGTAGTGTTGATTATGATACAGAAGATACGAACTGGGATAATTGGGATGTGGAAATATGGGACATTTATGACCGAGATGAAACCAAACCTAAAAATATAGGTCAAAAAATAGAATATCCAGATGAAGGTATCATCACTAAAGCCAAGGAAGCACTTCGGGATGACGCTAATGAAAGAGGAATAGAAGCTGGACATTTTGAAAAAGGCAGACCGGAAAAAGAATTCAATTGGGAAGACCAAGACAACTGATGAATTGGCAAACGTTGGTGAATGAGGTTGAAACAAAAGAACCCAAAAGTTTCGAAGAACTAAAAGCTTCTTTCAAATTCAATGATGAAAATTATTTTGCATACGGAGATGTGAAGGTTGGATTGAATGAAGCCGAGGTGAAACTATATCTCATATTGGATGAAGAGAACAACGAGATACTGAATCCCCTGCCAGAAATGATAAGGGATGCTCAGTATGCCCTGCAAGATCATGCCAATTATTTGGCAAAATAATAAATCGCAGCAATTAGTAAAACAAACGGAATCAACCACTTAAGCTTGATTCCAACACAACATTTACAACTCATAATATTATATATTAAATAGACTAGCTTTTTAAAAGTTGTTTGTAAGTAATATTATGAAAATAACATTGGATACTGGATTTATCAAAGACGGAACAAAAACTGATTCAATCAGCGTCACCTTGGATCATGATCAAATAGTGACGATTGAAAAGACACAGGGAGTTGATGCAGCCAATGCAGCAATCGACAAGTTCCTGCACAAGTACACCAACGACATCAAGACCAAGCTGGTCAGTGTTTTTAACAAATAATCTTCTTTCCAGTATCATCTGGAAATAAAAATGAAGTTGGTTGTTAGCACGATCCTGTATCACATAGGAGATATGATCAGCCGTACCATCATGCGTTGGGGGGATGGTTTTGGTTATCCAATTTATAATAAACTTATGCTTTGGAGCGTTGATTTGGATAAGCACGGAAAGATTTGGAAAAAGGTCAAACATCGCAAAAGAAAATGAACCAGGCAGAAATCGAACAAAAAATAAAAGACATGCTGGACCGGAACAACATAAAGGTTGTTGACATGGGATTTCTTAACCGTTTGTGGAATTGGTATGTGAAACCTTTTTTTGACCGTATAAAATATTTTATCCAGGAAATTGTATGGGGGTATAATGAAACTGATCCTTGGAATGTGGCATGGTATATTGCCCGTAAAATATTACCTCCTTTGAAAAAGATGCGAAACAACTTTCATGGCACCAGCATTCGATTTCACAAAGATGGAAAGGATGGAACTGTTTCTGAATTAACAGATGTAATTTTCGGACCAGATACAGAATCATTAACTGAACAGGAATGGCGAAGTGTGTTGGATGACATTATATTTGCTTTTGAATATCAACTAAAAGAAGATGCCGACAAAAAATCCAGGAAACGTCAAAAACGGGGATTGAAATTGTTCGCCATTTACTATAATAATCTTTGGGACTAATCATGAGCATCCTGGAAACTTATCGCAAATTAAAAGAGCAGAACAATAAACTGCAAAAGGATATGATTCGATTGACCCATGAAAACATCAGCCTTCAAAAAGAGATAAGGGAACTTAAACATCAACTTTATAGCGTCAGCTTCATCAAGATGCTGGAAAAATACAGCAAAGAAAGGAAAAAGAAAAAATGATCGACAACAGCATATTCAGCAAAATGTTAAGCATTGATTATCCCAAAACACTTAACCTGTTTCAGGATCCGCTCCGGCGCATGACCATTCATGCCGCTTTTGTTAAACTGGCTGCAATATATGAAGATAAACAAAATGTTGAAAATTTTAAAAATGATTTGGAACTTGCCGTCAAATCCCATATACAAAACAAAACACAGGAGGGCAAAGACGAGGATTATTTTGAAAGCTTTGAAAATGTACTGAATGAAAGCAGTGATAATTTTGTAAAGAAATACAAGCAACAAATGGCCAGCCGAATACTTTATCGTATTGAAAAAGACAATCTGAACATGAATGATGATCAAATCATGAATTTTCTCAAAATAAACCAGGAAGACATGAAAAAAGCACAAGTTTTGTTGGAATCTTATAAAAATAAATATCAGTAATATTTTGGTTATTTAAGGATTATTTGAATAATAATATTCATTATAATCCTTAAATAATAATAATGGCCAACATAGAGATAACGACGGCAGATGCTCAGACAATTAATGGTATAAGAAATGCACTGAGTGCTGCTCCTCTGGGCATGCCTTTGACATCTCAATACTATGTGGATGCCAACAGAACTGATAATTACACACAAGATGGCAACATACTAACACCATACAAAACATTGAGTGCTGCATATGCAGCTGCAAAAATTGGAGCCACCAGTCTCAATCCCAAGTACATCAACTTGCTCAGCAGCATCACAGAAAATTTAACCATGGACACTGGCTATGTTGGGATTCAAGGATTCACCAATTCTGGTGTAAGAGCTCCATTGTATTTGAATGGTACCATCACCATTGCTCCTACTGCAGGCACAATCACTGACAATTTTTTTGGCATCACAAATTTGGCCATTCTCAAACCTCAAGTGACCAGTGGCAATTGCATTGATGTGCTGGGTGGAGCTGTTCCCTTGAGAGTATTCTTGGAATCTGTTTGGTTACAAAATGGAAGCCCCAGTTCTTTTGGGGTAAATATTAATAACACAGGAGCATCAAGTGTAGTTAATGGGCAACTGTGTCAATTTAGTCCTTTTAATACTGGTGGGGGAATTGTGGCAATTAATGGCATTTGCAACATGGTGGATTGTGATTCAACAGGAGGTTCTGCTTCTTGTGTCAGCATGTTTGCTGCAGCTAGTGGAGGCAAATTAAACTTTATTCGGTGTCAGCTGGAGGGCGATGCAACACACATGATACTATGTTCAGGAGGCGATTATGGTGTTTCTGGTTTTAATATCACTCTTGCCCAAACTCTGTTAACCAACAATCGCTCCACTGGACATGGAATAACTTTGTCTGCAGGTTCTCTTGCATCCATTGGCACCTGTGGGCTCAACATTCTCACTGGATCTGGTGCCAAAGCCATCAATGGGGTGGCTTCAGCAAATCTGGCTACTTTTCCATATTCACTGGTTTTGTTTGACAATGTGAATTTCGTGAACGCCGCCGGAGTTCTTACTCGGAATACTACTGTTTCCACCAACAAAGTTGCATACTCAGTAATGAGTTAAGCACTGTAAGTCAAATAATCACCTTCAAAGGTAATGGCATTAACATACAAAGCCCGATTTGGTTATTAACGTTTTGGTTATTATATAAATAACTTTATGGACGGTTTTGAAAAAGAATATATAAAAAATAAGCTGGGCAAGAAAAAAGGAAAAACCTTGTCCAAACAGCCTGAGAAGGTTTTTGAGGATTTTGCAAAAAGAATAGGTGAAATCATAACAAATAAAGAACCTATTGCTGCCAAAATAATCCGGGAACAATCAAACAAGACCTTAAACAAAACAAATTATCTGATGGGTTTTCAGAACGACAAAAAAACAGTTTCAAAACAAAATCAAGCAAACATTGTTAAACCAACCTTTCCTGCCTTTCAAAAAGGTTTTGTTAGCCATGGTGCAATTGATTATGACTTTGCCATCATGGAAAGCAAACTGGAACAAGAGAATGACCATCATGAAAATCATGGTCATGATGGTCATGGCGGAGATGATGGCAGTGCGGGCAGAAAGGAAGGACCATCAACTCCTCCTGTTCCTGGCTTTTTGCCTGCTCAGATTGTGGTTTCTGGTGTTGTTGGAAATGATGGAACATATGTTAAGGTTGCACCTGGTACATACATAGGCAATGCAGGAGGCAGTTCTTACAATGCAGGAATTGGTGTCATATACAATAGAATACAGACTCCTCCCCCTAACTATAATCCAAACTTTATACTGGGTCCATATGCAACAATAGTTAATGCTTTTGGTGCATTTATTACTAATGGACCTGTTTGGCAGGCATATCTTATCTACTTCGAGGATGGAGAACAATACAGTGTATTGTCAACTAACACTAGTACTAATGCCAATTCTATCCCCACAACTGGCTGGACTCCCGCCATCACCATCACCGCTGCGTAAAATAATTAATATATTGAAATAATCATAACAAAATGTAAATAATACAAAACCCGCCAGTACCGAAAGGGAAGACGGCCAGGAGCATGGACCAAAAATCCATGCTCTTTGTTTTTATAAAAAGTTGACAATAATACATCTTCATTTATCTTGGGCGAATGCTCAACGCCTATAATTATTGCCTTAAAAAAAGCAACAAACGTAATAGCCAAAGAATAAAAATGTTCCTGACAGGATTCTTTGGTGTATTAGCCTTGGAACTGATTTTGTTATGCATGGTGCAACTGCCAAAAATGAAACAAACCCCATCTTCAACCCCTGTTAAAATATATAAAAATAACAAAAAACATTGAAAAAGCATATCCTCATATTAAAATGGGATTATGAAACAACATAAAAAATGGATAAAACAAGATGCACATAACGATCCTTTTTTGAGATTTTGTAAAAAACATCATCCCAAAGTTTACCAAAAAGAACTGAAAAAGAAGATGAATAGGGCGGAAAATGCCAACCAGTCTGGTCCATTAAACAGGGCAGAACAATGGTATTCCATGTAAAAACAATATAAACATGTAATTATAGATATGAACATAGATACACTATTTGCAGGTATAGTACCATTCTTCTTCATATGTTTCGGACTATTATGGATAGGTTTTGCAACATATGATTTTATAAAAAAGAAGATAAAATAAGCTTTTTTTACAATAATAAAGGGATAAAAGGGGAAAAAAGAGGGTAAAAAAGATAATCCTAGGTATCCTATAGAGAAGATATGGTTTGTTTAATGGTTTAATAGGAGAAAAGGAACCTTATATATCTTAAAAGCAAATATCCATATAAGAGGGTATAATAGGGTATAAGAGGATATATTACCCCATTTGCCCAAGTGGGCAATATTGGGAGGGATAATAGATAAGACATGATATATTATAGGGAATTATTGTCAAAATAAATTATAAGTACTGTCCCATCCGCACCCCTAGATCCTTTTTTTTATTATATTTTTCATATATTTTTTTTATATTAATTCTTATCAAAATCCTGCTTTTTGCGTTTTTGCCTGTTCCCAAAATATTATATTCAGATTGTTAAATATTTTTATGAAATTCAAAATAACCAAAAGTGATATAAGAAACGGCAAACAACATGATCCATCAAATTGCGCAGTTGCGCGTAGCATAAAGCGCCAATATGCAACAAAACATAAAACCATGGAACTGGTGGATGTTAATGTATTGCCTGGTCATGTATGCATACATGTTTTTGAAAATAATAAGGTGGTATCTTATGGTGCCAAGATGCCAGTTAAAGGAACATCATTTGTTGAACAATTTGATAATGACATGACTGTAAAACCAATGAGCCTGGATATTCCTTTAAAACGTACCGGAATGTTTAAAGCTTGCGCTATATAATAAGTTTATAAGTACCCAGTAAACTTGCTGGGTAGCTCAGAGGTAGAGCGGTGCACTGTTAATGCATTGGTCGCAGGTTCGATCCCTGCCCCAGCAGATAATAATAAGATAATAATAATAATTTCGTTTCTATTAGAGCATCGTTGCTCTATTAGACAAACCGCTCTATTAGAAAGGTCTTTCCATGGGGGGCGTTTCTCCCTAAAGGATGCGTTTTCCTGGATGGATTGATAATAATAATATGATGAATAATATGATGAATAAGATAAGATAATAATATGAACATGGGGGAGGAACTGCAACGGCTGCAACATTTGATAAGTGATCTAGAGAAACAAAATCAACAACTCAAAGAACAACTGGACACTTTTCACCGGTCATATGGTTGTGAAAGCAAAAAGGATGGTGAAACAATTAGCACCACATTGGGATGTTCCACAATGATAACACATGTGAAAATATGAAATATAGCAAATATTGGAATGTTCCGGAATTGAGCAAAAAGGAAAGGAAACGTCTGAATAAACTGGCCAAGTTGCGCGATCCATTGGAGATCTGGCTGGACCACCACAACCACAAGCTGGAGGTGTTGCGCACACTGGGCAGCGTAATCAATGCCATACTAGGTTTATGCGTGTTTTTAAAAGTATTTGGAGTGTTGTAAACCTGGTTTACGCGCTGCTGCTGCAGCTGTTGCTGGTATTGCTCATATGGACACTGGGTCTGGGATCGTTGTTTCTTGCATACGTTTTTGTCAAAATCAAAGATTTTATAATAAACGGGGACAGGGTTCGTTAAAACCTTTTGAACATATGTTGCGTTTTCCCGTCAAAACTTTATGAGCTTGAAGGGAATAAAAATCGATGATCTTCCGGTACTCAGTGATGAGACCATAGAACGGTACCAGAAAGCAATTAAAAAGGGCCGCCGCCATTTCCTGGACAAACTGGTGCTTCACAACATGAAGTTGGTAATATACCTGGCTTATCAGTACCGTCCCCCATCAGGTTATAGCCACGAGGACCTGATCATGGCAGGAACTCCTGGATTATACAGTGCGGTCCGCCGGTGGAAGAGGATTAAAGGAGCCAGCTTTGGTAATTACGCATCATATCACATCAAGCACGGTATCCGGCGCTTTATTCAAAAGAACAGCAATGTGGTCAGTGTGCCATACCGTCATAATGATGATGTGGCCCGGGCATACCGGGAGAAACATGAACTGGAGGAAAGACTGGGCCATAGCATAGAATTTGATGATGAGCGGCTCAGTGCTGCAGCGCTCAAATCTTTCAGCAGAATATGCAAACGTGTGGACCTGGATAAGCCGAATGACGACGGTGAGTACATGGAGCTGCCGCAATCTGAACCTGAAAATATGTACGGGAATGAAGAGTACGGTGTGCTGCACAAATTAATAAATGATTTGGATCCCAGGCAACGGGAAATATTGCTGGCCCGTTTTGGTTTCAATCAACAGGACCATATTCCCACACTGGAAGAGCTGGGCAGCCAAATGCGTGTTACACGGGAACGCATTCGTCAACTGGAGATGAATGCCCTATGCAAAATAAAAAAGAAATTAGAAATATATAAAAAGAAATATAACCTGCAGATCACATAGAGTTCACGTGAGTTCATGATGATCACCGGCTGCAGGTTGCGCAGCATGCCACATGTGGTTAGGGCCCTGGAGCTGCGTTATTATTTTTTGCCCGGACCAAAATTCAGGAAGACCATTCTAATAGAAACGCGTGTCCATTGAACATGCACAGTCCCCTGTTGCATTATTTTATTAAAATATATATTATTTTTAAAAATAATATCATTAAGTATCAACAATTTAAGAGATTTTATAAAAATAACGGTTGATAATGTAAACAATTCATTTATATAAGAAATATGACTATTACATATCTGGATGAAGTTCCCGGGAAGAAAGCGGCAGATGCTGCTGTCCCGGAGATTTCTGAAAAGAATAATACTGGAGAAGAAAACAATATGAATACATCAACCACTGAAACCCGTCGGGGCCGCAAGAGTGAAGGTAAAACAGCCAAGCTGGTATGCCTGATTACCGGTGCCACGCGCACTGCAGGCAGCGGATATCTCAGCACCAAGCCATCTGAGTTCAGGAGCCAATACATTTGCCGTCCTGCACTCAAGTTGCTGCGCCAGGGATTGAACGTGCAGCAGGTGCGCGAGCAACTGAATGCAACAGCCGGTCTGCCCGAGATCAGTCCGGAAGTGCTTCAGAGCGCTATTACCATTAACGGTAAGCACAAGAAATAATATATTAATTTATTATCTTCCGTGAGTGCACGGTAATCATATCCCGTGCATTCCGACCACCCTGGATAGCGGAACATCTCTTTCCACTCCGGCGGAACGATAATATATCCTTACCATTACCACCCAGGAACAACATGTCTGATGGACAAACCTGTCTAATAGAAACGTTGATCCAAAAAGCATGATAAAGGAAAATACCATGATAACAGACGAAGAGCTGCAGCTGGAGCTAATGGAAAAGAATGTGGGCCGCAGCGTCACATTTCAAACCGATGACGGGGACCGTTTATATGGCAAGATAAGCGGTGTCAGCAACACTGAGCATTACACCGTGTTGATTGACTGCAGTTGGCCCTGGCCATGGTACGTGAGAAAAGAAGCCATTCATTTCGTGGAAGAAACATCAACAAAAATAAAATAATATAAAATGCATTTCGACGATAGTGAAACATTGGTATTGGCGCATGCAGCATTGGTTGCACTGCAGAATACTGAGCTCCTGGAAGAGCTGCATCTGGAGTATGACCTGGGTGACGATTTCATCGCGGCCCTGAAGACCAAATGCCGCCGCCTGGTTGATATTCACGCGTGATCAGGGCCGCTGCAGCGGCAGCAGAACTGTAAGACTCTTACAGTCCATTTTTTTTCCACAGAACACCACCGGATCAGGGTGGTGCCGGGAGCTTCTCCTGGATCTTGTCATCCCCCGGCAACATCTCTTTTTTAAAATATATAAAATCTTTTTTGTTATTTTGAAATAAATACATCAAGTAATGAAGAAGAAGATTTTGCAAAAAAAGACTTGCAAGAAAGAAAAGAATATGGTTACCTCTGATGACCCTAAAACAAAGGAGGGTAACCAAGTGAGAATGACAAACAAGCTGAGAAGCAAGCTGAAGAATCTGGTCAATATTGGCCAAGGTCTTTGGCGTGTATTCAACAGAAATGGGGATGCTTATTATTGTAAAGATCCTCTTCTTCTTGCAGATACCATATATCGCAGGAAGTATAGTGAAGTGAATATAGAAAATCTAAACGGCCAATATATCAAACAATACTTGATAACTGGCAAAAAGGAGAAAGCACAATGAAAAGAATAAAGAATAAAAACCCTAATCGTAAAATGATCAGCGAATTCATCGAGGAGTATTATCCAGATGAAGCGAACAAGATATTGTTGGCAGATAATTTTGATGGTGCATTCATTGGAATTGGAAGTGCATTTGGTGGAAAGAATGTGGCGATATATGACCGAGCCAAATGCATCAAGATTTTGGAGAAGGATATGAGTCCCGATGACGCTGAAGAATTTTTCAGCTACAACACCGAAGGTGCATATGTGGGTGATTACACGCCCATCTTCATGCATAAGGTGAGCTAATCTTGGTTATTAGAGGTTTTAATAACTCACCCACCCCCATAAAATATAAGATTATTTTCTTGTATTATTTTCAAAATCTGTCACTCTCCAACCTATGAGCAACACAACAGCAACTACACCTAACAGCGGAGCGGTGATGAACCTCTCCCACAACGAAACCAATCTTACGAAGGTTAGCGAGATCGTTATCCCCGATCTTTTCAACCGCCGTTTGAAAACTGGAAATGAGATGTTGGATAAAATCTTCGGTGGCGAAGGTTTGCTACCATCTACAGTTTTTACACTCGCGGCTGGTGCTGGTCTTGGTAAGACAACCTTCCTGCTTCAAATGCTTAATTGCATGACCAAGGTAGGAATCAAAACTGCTTATATCTCTGGTGAAGAAAGCCGTGAGATGTTGGCATATACTTGTCGTCGTCTCGGTTTGAAGGATGTGAACATCGCAATTCAAACTGATGTAGACAAGGTAATTGAAATGATGAGCCAAGTGGATGTGATGGTAGTGGATAGCTTTCAATGTCTCACCACGGCAAAGAAGATGAATGCTAGGGAGAAGGAAAGCTATTGTCTCCATGAAATGATTAAGTCTAGCAAAAAGACAGAGTGTGTTCTTGGATTGATTCTTCACGTCACAAAGAGCAACAACTATCGGGGTTCTACCCTCATTCCTCACGCCGTGGACGCAAACTTTATGATGCGTTCCAGCGTGACCGATGAAGATGTGCGTGTGATTTACAGCACAAAGAATCGCTATGGCAGACTCTATAATGTTGAGCTTCGTCTAGGACACAACGGATTCGATTTGGATAATGCAATTCGGGTGAATGATGGAACTGCCCCTGCCCAAATTGACCCTCGCAAAGTGCGTTGGCAAGAGGATTTGAAAAAGGTTCTCTCGCTTGCCGAGCCATTGACCCAAACCGATGTAACCAACGCTGTAGATGGAAATGTTCAGCGGGGTTATCTCATCATCCGACAACTCATTCGGGAGGGCAAGGTGATGAAGGAAGGTCGAGGAGAGGAAGCAGTCTACAAACTTACCGATGCTGGCAAAGCTAGTCTCGCCCAAGCCAACGAGGAAGGTGCGGGTGAGGGTGAGGAAGGTGGAGATGATGTTGGTGAAGCAGGTGGTGCTCAAATGGAGGGTGGGGTTTAATCCCCCACCTTCCATATAGGAGGACAAATGAAAGAAGATATAAAATATAAAAAGTTATTAAACGAGAGTGTGGATATACTTGCGGAACTGATGAGCCAAGCTGACGAGGATACTCCACATGAATATCGCACCCGACACTTTGATGAAAGCATGATGACTGCTCATGACTTCATTAAAAAATATCGGGAGCAAACCAAATGATGGTGGTTAATTATGTTGCAAGAATGTGGTTTGAAATGGAGACACCTATCGGAACTTTTGATAATATACCGGTAGACGAACTGCTAAACATGGCACAGAAAAGGATTGACTATTTGCGAAATCATCCTCAAGATGCAAATGAAGCATTCGATTATGAGGATAGCTATACAACAGAAAAGGAGATTGCATGAAAAGAGCAACTGAAGTATTGGAACAAATACTAAAAGACTATCAAGAACTGGTCATGCATGGTAACGATGATCTGTGGCAAGAAAAACTGATGGTAAATATGTTGGAAGCCGAACAAGCATTGTTGAATGAAAAGATGCGGGGCAGATACATGGCTGAACAATATGAGTTTGATTTTAAAAACTAATTGACAATCAACCCAGAAAGGTATATAAGGTTAAGAATATGGTAGACCGAGTAAACATGAAGGTGAGTGAAAGGGAAAGACAAAGCAACGATTCGTTTGCTCGTTGTCTTAAAAAGTTTAGTGGTAAAGTGCAGGAAGAATGTGTGATTGAAGAAGCCCGAATGCGATCAAAGAAGATGAAGCCCAAGGCATTTGCTCAAGCCAAACAACAATTAAAGATGAAGATGTGGGGCAGTTATGTATGGAAGCCCCCATTCAAACACCAGACTCGAATAGAAAAGACGGCGTAGAGCTTTGCCTCCGTCGTCTAACTGGTTAAGACACACGACTTATACTCGTGAAGCCCTAGATGAGGGCGCAATATTGGTTCGAATCCAATCGGAGGTATTTGGGCAAATAGCTCAACGGTTAGAGCAGGGCACTCATAATGCCTTGGTTGGGGGTTCGAATCCCTCTTTGCCCACAATCATTTATTTTTAAAAAAATAGAATATATAATAATCATGGGCAGATACCGAAGTGGACAAACGGGGGAGACTGTAAATCTCCTGGCTCACGCCTTCAGTGGTTCGAATCCACTTCTGCCCAATGCCGGATTAGCACAGCGGTAGTTGCAGCGGTTTTGTAAACCGCAGGTCGTCGGTTCAAATCCGACATCCGGCTCTTTTATTATTGACAATAAAATCAGATAGTATACAAAGCGTATAGTTCTTCGATATCGGAGAAGGTTGACCGAAAGGTTGCAGTTCTGGAAAGTTTCCAATGGAGACATTGGTTATGTATAACGGAACGCCAACACTTCTCTTGGCGAGTCTGACTAGCTCCCATAAGAGGATGAACCTGCCAACGCCCAGAGTCAGAGGCGAAAGAGGAGCAGGATATTCCTTTACGAAATCATGAGCGTAGAGGGTCGAAGAACTATTTTTAATATTGACATTTGTGAAATAATTGACCAAGCTAGCAACATGAACAACAGATTAAGCAAAAAACTAGAGAAGGAAATATTATCAGATGTGGATAGCGAAACCATGCAAGCCATTGAGATATTCTTGGTGGAAGCCACATGCCGATACAAAATGATGGTGATGGAAGAAAAGACCAAGCAGGTTCAATCGGACTGGAATCCAGAATGGGGAAACAAGCCAGATGCTTGATGTTACAGCCATGAAAGAACGAGCCACTCATCGGGTGTGGCAGGTTCTGGAAGAGCTGAACGAGGAGTATGGTGCCGAGTTCGATTTTCCCAAATTGGAATGGGTAATCATTGGCAGCACTGCAGGTCGTGCATGGCTACAGCAATGGCGTATCCAACTGAATGAACAGCTATGCAAAGAGAATATTGAGGATTTCATGAATGATACCATTCCTCATGAAGTGGCACATCTTGTTGCTTATAAGGTTTTCGGAGACGATGGCCATGGAGACGGATGGAAGAGTGTAATGCGGGCACTGGGATTGAATCCAAGCAGATGTCATGACTATGATACCAGCAAGGTTGACGGCAAACGAAGCCGAAACAGCATGTTTCGATAAAAAAATATAAAAAATAATTAAAATAATTGATTTTTCCATAACCCGTGAGATACATATGGTTGTGGACAAAAGAAATTCCAAACACAAGGTGATGAGAGAAGACCACACACCAAGTGAAGAGGAATTGTTGTTGATGGAAAATGCAGGGGATGTGGGGTTCAATTGGATGGAAGCCCTTAAAGATTTATTCAAATAAAAAAGATTATATATTTTATTTTGGCAAGAATTGTTGTTTTGGACTGACAGGCGGTAAATACTTTCATGATTAATGAACTACTCAAATGGTTACTTCCTTTACCCTTCGCAATGTTTCTATCCAGCTGTGCCACCAATAACGGCGGAGGTGGATCCGGATCAACTGGCGGAACCACAGTCCAACAAAAGATCGAGCAGGCACTTCCATATGTGAAACCTGCAGTTAACCTCGCCTGCACAGCAGTACTTGAAGGAGCTGTCAGCCCCGAAGATCGCATTACCAAAGCCAAGATGATTCATGATGTTGCTAATGTGGTTCGTAGTTTGAGCAGTGGATCTGTACCATCTGCAGACGACCTGGATGAAGCTGTGGCTAATTTTCTCCCGGAGAAAACACATTGGACAAACTTCGCTGCCAGTCTTAGCGACGTGTATCGCAATCTTTACGGGCAAATTGGAAATGATCCAGCACTGGCCCTCAAAGTTCTTAACGCGATTGCAGATGGCTGCGTGAGCGCCACCTCCAGTTACGTAAAATAATGGACGAGTTTGGTGATATTGTAGACAGCATCTACAAAACATATTTCACCAAATTCTGGGGACACGAAGACTTCGAGGAAGCAAAAACAAAAAAGAATAGTTTTAAATATAATCAAGACGTGTTTGATTATCTCACGGACCACGGATACAAATACGATTTGATACACCGTACATACACAGATCCACACGGTAATCCGGTCCTGAATCCTGAATATGTTTACCTGAATTTGAAAAACAAAGACATTGTTCCCTGGGAGAACCCGGATGAAAAAAAATAATTACTGCCGCATGACAAAATGGTTTCACCCGTTTGAAATTTTGTTACGCCGCTATTACGGGGAATACGATGGCTGCAGTTACGGACTGGATCTAGATCTGCGCACCACAATCACATATCACACTTATGAGTATGGGAAAGTTTTCACCATACGCATTCTGGGATTTGGTTTCGAAATTTCGTTTCTAGAGCTCTGAAGAAAATTGTTGACGCTTGGTGCCCAGATGTTACAAAGGTACCATGCCAAGACCATGTAATCGTTGTCGTTTTAAACCGAAACCCAAAGCTGTTTTTAAGATTATCCGAACTAAGAAAATCAAAAAATGATTTGAAAAAAGATAACTATTTATGTGGAAAATTTCACAGACAAAGAAAAAGATTTGTTGATCCACATTGGTTATTTGGTTCTGGATGATAGTCGTTTGAGTTCTATTGTGTTTCGGGAATTGCTTGATACATTCGACATTGAAGCAGATAGTGCATCAGATACTTTGTTGGAAAAGCTGACAGATTTGGTTTGAGCCACTTGATTTCTTTTAGCCATACTTTAACATCAGTTTAGTTCTTTCTCCTGTTCAATCACCTGTGGTGGTTGGCTCAGAATGTGTTGTTCATGTTGAGGGTCGTGTTTGTTTCCCAAAACAGAGTCAGACAATGTCTGGCAGGAGAAGGAACTATTTTTATAAAATATAATCTTGACATTTTGGAAATAATTCGGCAAGCTTGCCCCCATGAAAATGATGCAAGCAAATCAAATAAGAGTAGTCGATGATCCAGCAGGGCTGTTGCTTAAAGCAATCCTTGAGCAAGCTGTGATGGATATCGTAGAACCCAATCAGTATGTGGATAAAGAAGCACATACCACCGCCAAGAAACTCATCAGCAGTTGCGTGTTGGATGAGCTTATTGAAAGCAGTGGACTGGAACTCAATGCCCATGTGGTTCGCCAGCGTCTTAAAATAGCAAGAGATAAGACCAGCGATTACTATTATGGCGTGGGGGTTAATTAAACATGAAGATCAATAATATAGAAATATCTGCAAAGCATTTTGCTTATGATGGATGTCACAAAATCTATCTGATTGAATCAGAGGAACAACGAAGAGAAGCTCAATCAAGCGAGTACAGCGTCCTTCATATCTCAAAATTAAAGAAGACTTTTGAGGACAGTTGTGGTCTTCGGTTCATATCAAACTGGGCATTAAACAAACAATATGTTGATCAGTGTGAAGATGCGGAGTTCACTTCATGAGGGCTGGTAGATACAGCACATTCGAAAAGCATTATCAACCCTTAACACGGGATGATGGCAGCATTCTTTTTGAAACATATGGAGATGATCTGAACAGGATTATAGAAACAAAACATAACCACATATGGACACTACTGGATTGTGATGGCAAGTTGAGGATCGGTGCAGGTTATCATATTGTTAACCGAATGAACTACATCATCACAAAGCATCCTTGGATCAGCAACGAGTTGTGCTTCAGTTATTAAGTTCCCACCAAGGATAGTATCAAAATAATTTGCGGTCTGACCAAAAATTCGTCTTGCCGGTCTATTAGAAAAGTTTGCCCTTGATGCGTGTGTTTGTATATTATTTTCTAAAACGTATGAACACTTCATAAACAAAAAATATTCCAAACAACAATACTGATACTGGAATAATAATAGTGAATATAATTCCCAGAACTGCAGAGATTATTGTATTAATCATTGGGAGGATTTATTAATGGATTTATACTTTCCAGAAACTTGCTAATCTTTTCCATTTCTTCTGGTGTCACTTCATCATCTTTGTCGCCTTTGTCCACATTCATACTGCCCAGATAAAACTTATTCTCTGGCAATTCATCATGTTCGGGCAAGTCCCACGGATTGTTGATCATGAACCCACTCTATCATGGCCGAGAAGGATATCAATATTTTGCAAACAACAAGACAATTAATGTGAAAATGGTAATAGCAAAAACCAAATCAATCATTTTTCATGTTCACTACGATTCATGATTATACCAATTGCCACACTAACAAAAGCACTGGCCAAGTAACCGGCCAATGCATATCCAATAATACTCATTAGCATATAAGATTATTTATCCTTTCTTTTTTGCAAATATCAGATTTTAACAAAATGTAAAGAAAAAAAGTTGATGAAAACTTTTTATTATATGCTTGACATTTTGCAAATAATCTATCCTGGTCGAAAAAGATTTTGTAAATAAATCTTGCTATTTTTTCCAAAATCCAATAAACACTTTTGCGTGATGCGAAAAACCAAGAGATCATGTGATCAAAGGTTGATCAAATCACAACCCTAACGGAGAAAATCATGTTACATTCATTAAAGTTGAGAATTGAAAAAGGTGGCATACGCATGCCACGAAAAAGGAAAACGAATCCCATCAAGACTGCTTTGTCTCGTATGGGAATTGGTGATCGGGTAATGTTTCCTGCCAAATATTATGCCCGAATCGTTCCTTTGGTGTATCACTATGGCAGAACACTTGGTGTGAAAGTCACCATTCGTCGCTTGAGCGATGATACCTATGCGTTCTGGCGTGTGGTGGCCGAACTCTTATAGTTTGGTTAGGGAAGGAAAATGGGGAGGAAACTAACCCATTTTTCTTTATTGACATTTTGAAAATTATTCCATAGAAAGAAAACATGAGAAAGAAAAAACAAGTCGCAACAGTCGAGTTACCCGAACCGCAGGAATCCATAGAACGTAAGACGCTTTTTGATTTCCTTAAAGCATTAGGAATCCAAGTGTTGAAGGTTCATTATAGTGGTAGTGGAGATAGTGGTCAGACTGATGATATGACCACCATACCTGATAAGCTACATAAATTGTTGGATGAACAATTAAATGAGAAAGAAACATTACGCAGTTATCTTGATACCTTCACTTGGGAAAAGATTGAAGATGAAGAAAGTGGTTTCTACAACAATGAAGGTGGATATGGTGAAATCATATTTGATGTGGCTGAACGCACCATCAAAATGGAACATAACAACTATATTCAAGAAACTGTATATAGCGAACACGAACTATAAAGGAGAATACAATGGCTCATCCTTATCATCATTCAGTAAGTAGTGTAAGAAAATACGGGGGCAAACCCGAAGATTATCAAGCCATCCATGATTGGTTTGATGAAAGCAAAAAGATGTATGCGGATTTCCGTCATCGTGCCTTGCGTCATCATGCCGAAGGAATCTTCACTTGCGAAAGAATCTTTGGCACGACAATTACCAATAGCGATGGTCGCAAAGTGCCAGTCCGATTCATTGGCGAACAGCATGTGCTGGAAGATATGGGACGCATACCAACTATTCAAGATTGGTTCTGCCATATCAAACCCGAAAGATGGATGGGTCAACCTCCAACCAAGCTGGAAAAAGAATTGGAAAAAAAGGTTTGACATTTTGGAAATAATTTAGTAGCGTTGAGCAAGATCAAAGCAAAGGAAAGCAAAGGGCAGAGGCGATAGCCAAACCCAAGCAGACCAAAGCAGAGATCAGAAAGTAGGTGGCAAGTGGCAAAAGCAATCGAGAATGTGGGCGGAATTGAAGTTCCCCCGCAAATGCCCAACATTCCCTATGGTGGGGAAGGCAACAACGAAAACCTGTCCAGCGTGGAACTGCTGGCTCTTGTGAAAGGTAGCACAAGGGAGTTGAGTGACCATATCAATGATTTGGTGCCAGCAGGAAACTATAACATTGATTTTACCCTGCGTGTGCAGGGTGGGATTCGCAAAGGAAATCCGCAGGAACAGATGGTGGTGGCGGAAATCCCTTGGGCTAGCATCGTGTATCAGCTCGCCCAAGAAGTCAGTCCCAAAGCTCTTACACGGGCTATTGGACGGGCTATGGACGAAGACCAAAGCAAGGTCAAAAACTTCAAATTGGAGTGCGAACAGATCGTGTCCGATTTGAAAGGAAGAACGAAGAGGGTGATTCGTGGCAAGGTGACCACGGCATTGACCTTCACTAAAGTTTAACCTCGGAGGCACGACACGAGATGGGGGGAAGTTACTAACCCCCATTTCATATAATATAAAATGAAATATGTGTTGTTTGATTGCGGGGAAACGGATTGTGTCATTGTCACAGAACATGGTGGAGTGGCATGTGCTCATCATAACGGTGACCATATAGTATCAGAATATTATCAAGAAAGTTTATGCAAAGGTGACCTGGAAGGGGATAAGGATATCTGGGAGATTCTGGGCGAAGGAAAATTATACAGCAACGATTGGGTTGATAGTAAAGAATCAGATACATATTATCCACTCAAAACAAAAATTGATGATGAAGTGGTAAAGGATTTGCGGGAATGGTTGGTTCCTGAAAATGATGAAGGATTCACTGAATATCGAATGAAGTGGGATGATGATTATACCTTCCTAAAAACATTTATAAAATGATGCTTGACATTTTGATAATAATTCTCTAGGACAAATCTATGCCAAATCATACAACAAATCTACTAACCATCGTGGGCGAAAAACATATCCAAGGATTATTGCGTCCTTTCCTTTCCACTGAAAACACAACAAGTGATGTGAATGGACTGGCAATGATAACCGAGAATGAAGAGGATTTGCAAAACAAAATCTTTTTGGATTTGAACAAGATTGTTCCTATGCCCAAATATATTTTGAAAACAACAGAATTCGGCAGCGAGACTTTTCTTATGACCAAACGCACAGCACAGGAACGAAAGAAAATTGATATTAAACAAAAGAAATTATCAGACAAGTGCAAGAAGCTTTATGGTGTGACTGGATGGTATGACTGGAGTGTGAAATACTGGGGAACTAAATGGAACACTTATGAAACACGCTGGGGTGGCGTTGACAAAGATGATAACGAGCAGTTGTTTTTCCAAACAGCGTGGAGTCCACCCGAACCAGCATTACAGGAATTATCAGTAAAACTGAATAAGATTGTTCGGCTCACTTATATGGATGAGGGATATGGATTCTTTGGCACTTACCATTTTTATCCAAATGGTAAAGTTGATGATGAATGTTATACCGAACACAAAGATGTTCCCGATGAACTTTGTGAAGAATTGGGTATCAATACATATGAAGAGGATAAAAGAGAAAATGATGAGGCAGATGAAGATTCTCGGATGTGTAGGGAGAATGCATAATAGCCCAAAAGGGATATGCCATATTTTTTCTTGACATTTTGGAAATAATTCCATAGAAAGGAAGCATGAAAAAACTACTACTATGTTTGCTTTTGCCCGCCTCAATTCAAGCCCAAGGAATGATTAACATTCAAAGCGGAAGCGGAACTCCTACCGATATGGTGGTGGGAGGATTGTTGGGAGCATTGATTGCCCCGATGATCAGCAAAGGAAGCGATGCCAAGCTGGTCGGAGGATTGTTGGGAGCGATGGCAGGTGGAGCATATGCTACTGCCCAAGCCCAACAAGGTCAGGTGGTGGATACAAAGATGCAACAACAGCAAATGGCATATCATCAGCAAATGATGCAACAGCAGATGGCGTATCAACAACAGATGGCAAGCATGAATACATCAAGTGGCATGGATTATAAAACCATACCCAAGCTGGGAATCAAAAAGGGCAAGATGGTTCAGTCTCCTTACAGCCGTTTCACTTTTGACCCATCCAGCATGAACATGGATAGCGGAGAAGTCGTCTTTGATCCTATCTGTGGCAAACCCATCAAGATTCCATGAGATATTTAAAATATATAATCTTTTCAACAATTGCCATATCTTTACCATTAAGGGCAGATACGGAGTTGTTCAGTTGGGATGGTGAAGCATTGAACGATGTGGTGGTGGGCATGGTGGTGGGTAGCGTGTGCGGAGGTGGTGGAGGAATGTGGGCAGTTACCATGGTGGGCGGTGGAGCATTGGGTTATCTTATAGGAGCACCGGATCGTCAAAGTGAAAAGATGATAAGGAACAATCCAAAGAATAATATGGTTGTCGATACAAAACATCCTTTTAAAAAGAATTGAATTGACATTTGTGAAATAATTCGATAGAACAATTTTATGAAAAATAAATTGGATACTTTCATGGACAAGTTGGACAACCCGCTTTTCACCACTATTCGTGGCGAAGATGTGGAACTTATGGCAAAAGAATATGGGGAGGATGAAAAATGAAAACAAATCATAAAGGTTACGAAATACTGATTGAGCAGGACAATAACCCCATCAATCCAAGAATGGAAAATGACAACCTAGGAATTATGCTTTGCAAGCACCGCCGATACAATTTGGGGGATGATGTTGATGCAAACAAAGATGAAGTGTTAAACATGTTGGCAGGAAAGATTAAAGATGTTGTTGTTCTTCCGCTTTACCTTTACGATCATAGCGGTATTACCATGAATACCACTGGGTTTAGTTGCCGTTGGGATAGTGGATTGGTGGGATGCATATATGCTGATTATAATAAAATCCGCAGTTGGTATGGTGTGAAAAAGGTAACTAAAAACTTAACTGAAAAGGTAAAGGATATGTTTCGCAGCGAAGTGAAAGAGTATGACAATTATATTAGCGGGAATGTGTATTGTTACACAATATTAAAAGATAATGAAGAGATGGATAGTTGCGGAGGTTATCCTTACGAGGATGCATTGAATGAAGCAAAAGCAATCGTGGACAACATGGCAAGCCATAAAAAGATGGTAACAGCATGACATACGAAATATATTCAAATAGTGAACAAGCAGAGTTTAGTGAACCGCGTTTCACTATTGAAGCAAACAATCTTTTGAATGCATATAGGAATGCTTTGGATGAATTGGGATATTCATTGTTTAAAGAAAGGAAAGAATCATGACATACGGCGAGTGGCATAAGATTATGCTGGAACAGATTGCAATGGAGAATCTGATGGAACTATTAGGTAAAATAGAAAAACTGGAGAAGATGGAAAAGAGATGGCAAGATGTTGAGGAAAAATAATGAAAAAGAAAAACAATATAGTACGAATTGAAATCAAACGAGGCATGGCAGAACTTGTTTCCAAGCCAGCCGGAGTAATCGTTGAGATTGCTGACTTTGATATTGGAGAGGATTATCTTGAAACATATGGAGTGAAGCAAGTTATCAAATTAATACTCGCATTGAAAAAATAAAAAAACTTGTCTATTAGACAAACTTGGCTGAAGGTCAAACCTTTCCATAACACGCATTCATATATATTCATCACTTGATATAAAATTTGATGAAATGCAAGTGTCTGATTTTTAAAGACTTGCAAAATCGACATTACCGAAAAATAAGTCTTTGATAATGAAGCATTTGCAGATGTTGAAATTTAACATTCTGCAAATCATTACAATTAAGAGAGTTGCGTTTGGGGATATATGGGGCGTTCATAACTCATTGAACATTAACATTTGCCGGACATGGATTCGAACCATGAAAGGGTGATCCAAAGTCACCAGTGTTACCATTACACCATCCGGCATCAAATACCGCTGATAACGAATAATTTAATGGTACACCATTCTATTTCTATTCTTTTCTTGATGATATGAAATTGTAATGCTAGGGATTCCAGCTCCAAGATCCAGAGCTGGCTATTCAGCCACAGCTTATAGTGTCTGCCTAGCATCCCTCAAAGCTATCAGAATTTTTAAACAATGTAAAGCAAGAAAAGTGAAATGGTATTTCAGTAAACAAGATCGATTCTTTCCAAAAAAAGTGTATGGTGAAAACATGACAAAAGAAAAAGCACTAGAGATTGTGAAAACTGCAGAAGCTGAATATGACCAGGACAAAGAGAATCATTTTGGTTTGGCATATCATATACGCATGATTGTTAATTGGAGTTATTATTATAATCACACCTATGAGTGTAATGCTTGGCAAAGATTTCATGAAGGAATGTGGGCAGATGAAACATGTAGCAGTGAAGGTATAGCAGATATTTTAACAAGAAAGATAAATGAAATGGAAAATCTTTTGTTCAAGTATGGCAGATAAAGCTGGATAATTTATGCAAAATAAAGCTGGACACTTGGCTAGTTTTCTGCTCATATAGATTCATGAAGATTGGAATAGGCAACTGGACGCTAGTGGTTTCCTCTTGGAAACTTGGTGGACATTGTTTCCAAAATTCATAAAGGAGATAGTTATGGCACATAACCTATGCATACGAAAAGACGGCACTGCCAGCATGATCAGTGGCAAGGGCATTACCCCTTGGCATCGGTTAGGCAAGGTGGTTGAAGGTGCAGTGACAGCACTGCAGGCGTTGGTGGATGGCGGTCTCGACTTTGTGGTCGAGAAAATGCCCGTGTTTGCACGGGTGGGTGAGCAGATGGTGCGGGTACCAGATGCTTACAGCACGGTGCGGACTGACACTGGTGAACCGCTTGGCATTGTTGGTGAACGGTACAGCATTCTTCAGAATCGCCATGCCCTTGACTTCTTTGACAAGCTGGTCGAAGAGGGTGAGGCAACCTACGAAACAGCAGGAGTGCTGGGTCGGGGTGAGCGGGTATGGTTGCTGGCCCGATTGGATGAACTGGGGTACACCATTGGTCAAGGTGACAAGATTGAAACCTACCTTGGTTTGTTTAACAGCCACAATGGTAAAAGCCACCTGCAGGTCAAGAGCATAAACACTCGTGTGGTATGCGCCAACACTTGGGCGGCGGCCATGGGTGAAACTGGCAAGCGGGATCACAAGATTCGTCACTCTGGCAATGTGGAAGGCAAACTGGATGCCGTTGCTGAAGTGATCAGTGAAGCGCGTTTGAATCAGCAGGTGCTGAAACGCATCTTTGATCGCATGCTTCTTACCAAAATGAGTGAGAAGCAGGGCGTGGAGTATTTTGAGCGGGTGCTCAATATCCACGAGATCAAGTCGGATGATCGTTCCACAAGGAGCATCAACGAACTGGATACCCTTCGAGGTCTGAGCATTCATGGTCGGGGAGTGGATAGTGCCATTCGGGGCACACTCTGGGCAAACTACAATGCCGTGACAGAGTACACCACTCATCATCGCACCATCAAAGGTGAGAAGGATGATCCTACCCTGCGCCTGACCAGCATCCTTGAAGGTCGGGATGCTGAACTGAATCGGCGGGCCATGGAGTTTGGGGAGATGCTACTGAACTAAAAGGGTTCAGGAAAGGTTCAGGAAGGGGCGGGGACTAATCATCCCCGCCCTTTTCTTTTATTATATAAAGTCTTTTACTTAGGGGGGTCGTTAATAACAAAAGGGGTCGTTATATAAAATGGGGTCACTTCTATAAAGGGTGGTTGTTTTATATTAGGGGGCTTGTTTTGCAGGGGGTGGCATTAGAATCGCTAATATGCAAAAACCGATTTTTTTTAAAACCCGGGGCGCATGCCCACAATTTTTTAAAAATTTTTTTTTATAATTTTTTTATTATTTTTTTCTCTTTTTTCGACCCTGACAATGTGCCTGTTGACTGAAACCTTTGGGATTTTTACAATTTATACTCTTTTTATATTTTTTGCTCCATTTTTCATATAAATGTACTAGCTGATCAAATTTCATAGTTGTGTAATATATTTATATCTTTCTTATATCCCTCTTATAAGGGGCGCATTCTTTACAAAATATTTAAAACAATTCCAATTGCACAAGTTGGCTATTATCTTGTAAAATCTCAGGAAAGTTAAGAGGCGGCAGAAAGCCTGTTTCCCTCATTTCCTTTTCATATAATTTTATCATTCCCCGATCCCGGGCAATTGCTGCCTGTTTTTCATCATCATAATATCCAAAATGATATTTTTTTCCATATTTTTCTATCTCGGCTATAAATTTATTTGTTTTTTTATGAAATCTAACTCCCCTATATTTTGATGATCCATTTCTGTTTTTCTTTCTTTTTGCCAAATTTTGTTGATGAGTAAGAATTTGTAGATTTTCTATTCTATCATTTGCTTTATTTCCATCAATATGATCAATATCCATTTTTGTAGATGGCATTTTCTGATGCTTGCTCCACCATATGATATTGCTTCTTTTTACTTTGTAATGTTTTCCATTTACCCTTTTAGAAATGAATACATAACCACGTTTATGAAGTACCCCTACACTTTCTCCTGTTCTTCTGCTGCGTACAATTCCTTTTTTAGGATCAGGATTTATATCCTTTAACATATCCTCCCTGTTCTTCCATGCTTTTTCTA
>Ga0114958_10000011_pt1 | contig 195091 bp, 223 predicted proteins | sample C_130208_EF_Meta_FD_89577 | JGI IMG/M metagenome (GOLD analysis project Ga0114958, IMG submission 89577) | Freshwater microbial communities from Lake Croche, Canada to study carbon cycling - C_130208_EF_MetaG | ecosystem: Environmental > Aquatic > Freshwater > Lake | place: Lake Croche...
CCAATGGTCACATAAACAGCCCTTTCACTTGAATAATTTCATCAAGATACTTGTGCCCCATAGACCACACTATCGGTCTACAATCAATCTCCTTGAACTGAACAAATCCATTTTCGGGGGGTGTGTTGGGGCAAAATGGATTCATTTGTTCTAAACCAGTTTTGGTTAACCAAACAAGATGAGTGACCCAATCATGACAGTTCGCGAGTATCTTACGCTGCCTAAGAATCAGGCAGAAGTATTTCTGAAGCTCTGGGTTGAGCGCCAACCCGACCAAAGTCGTGCAGCGTCACAAGCACAAGGTCTTCGTCTGAAGGCTGCGCTTGCGGTTGCTGATGGAACTGAACAGAACCATCCTCCTGAAATTCAAGCTCCTTATGGTGAGGATAAGGCTGATTATGATTACGGCGATCTTGGTCCTCGTGAGACGCATGAGGAGGAATGTATTGACTGCTACGAGCGCCCATGTGACTGCGATCATGGACAGTACGGACCTCAGATTAGAGGGCGTTGGGACGATCAAGTGGATCCGCGGGGTCGGACATTCGGACAAGCATGGAAAGAGCTTGGAGAGGGAATCGAGCGGGAGAACGAGCGCGTCAGGGCTCTGAACGATGGCGATGAGGTGGTAAAGCGGGAGCTCAGCAGTGCCTACTGGCGCCGCGCGATCTTGGAGCGGAACCAAGTAACCCCAAAAATGGATTTGTTGGGTTCAAGGAAGTGAGTAGTGTCCGCACAGCTATGGCGCCGCCGACAACAACAGGACACACCCTGTCTAAAAAAGGATTGAGGAGTAAACCGGTGACTAGACCAAATCCGTTAAAGGGAAACCTTTTTCGTTTAGGGCTACCCTACCCCCCGAAAACGGATTCGTTCGGTCCAAGGAGATAGATGTTGGGCAGTCCTATGGACAGCCTTAAGAGGAGCATACCTCTTTAAAAAACTAGGCCTATAGTGTTAGCTGGTTACAGCGGTTGTATAGGATAGATATTTGCGCAATGGTAAGAAGGAAGGAGCAAATATTAATTATAAGCACATCAGAATCCAAATGGATGTTGATGTGATAAGTCAGGGTATCAGAATGATTTCAAAAGGAATCAGGAAGTGATACATGGTTACTTGTGCGACGGTTGGAGCACATGAGCAAGGAGTAAACCTTTCGAAAAAACAGGTGTGAAATTCTCAGAAAGGGTGACTCCGGGAGATTCTTCACACCGCCTAGAGAGGTGCGCACCTCTATAAAAAGCCAGGGTACCTAATGATCATTTGGTGGGGGTACATGATATTGCGCGAGGCGGAGCGCAGTATAGAGGAGCATACCTCTTTAAAAAACCAGGGTATCCATATCGTGGGTGGGGATACATGACACAGTGCGGAGGAGGAGGCACAGGAACATCGTTAATAATATATCATAACTCCAAATGGGGATTGATATGAAGTGTGGCGGATGGTTAGGGGAGAAAACCTCGAAATGAAACAAGGAAATGGAGCAAGCGCAAGGTTTGCACAATTTATAGCGTAGGAGGGGCTTTAAATACAGTTCGAGATGGTATCGCAAGATACTATTTTTTCGTTTAGTATACTACCCCTTGAAAACGGATTAGTTTAGTCCAACCAGGAAGTATGCAATCAGTTTACAGTTTTCAAACACTTTTCAAAGAATGTCGAAGTATGAAGAAGTTAGCACGAATCTCATTTCGCTGGGTCTTGAGATGATGGATATCGGGGAGAAGCTCGGTAAGATGAAGACGGCTGATATGGATGCAATGATTGCCACAGCTTTCTCTGATTCTAAGCGTATCAACAGTACTATGAAGAAGATTCTAGCACTAGAGGAGATGGTTGCTACGCTTCGCCAGAGTATTACTAAGGCGAGCTTGAAGGCGATGGTTACCGAGGATCCCGTAGAGCCTGAGAAGAAGAAGCCTACCAAAGCTGTAAAGGAAGAGTCTAAGGTCGAGGAGACTAAGCCAGAGCCCGAGAAGAAGAAGGCCGCAAAGAGTGAGGAGCCGAAGCCTAAGAAGGAGACAAAGGCTAAGAAGGTAGGTGGAAAGGTTGAATCCGAGTCTGATGATGAGAGCACTGTTTCGGATACCAAGCCTCTTCATGTTCGTCGCAAGAAGATCCCGAAGAATATCAAGACTCTGGTGTGGAATGAGCACATTGGATCTCCGCTGAAGGAGGGTATGTGCTGCTGCTGCAAGAAGGAGAAGATTGACTCTAATAACTTTCACTGCGGCCATGTTGTTGCTGAGGCAAAGGGTGGTGATTTGACTGTTCCAAATCTTCGCCCGATCTGCCCGCCATGCAATTCCTCTATGGGAACTCGTAGTATGCAGGAGTTTGCAAAGGAGTTCTTTGGCCGCACTGTCTAAAAACATAAATAAATAGAACGATACCTAAACCAAAAAGAAAATACAATTTTTCGTTTAGATTTGATAGTTAATATCGTAGTATAACACGATCCCTTAGCTCAGTTGGTTAGAGCATCTGGCTGTTAGGTAGCAGTTTGGCACCGGAAGGTCGTAGGTTCAACTCCTTCAGGGATCGTTTTTTAGATGTAATTAATAATGGTAAAGGGTGGGTCAGATGATTTCTTTAAACGAGCTGCTGCTCACTCACTGAACCCCACTATCGTAAACAAAGACAGCAACTTCGTCGTCATCACATACTGGTGGGGTCGTGGAAACTTAAACAAGAATACTCAGCGTCCTTGCCCCGAGGATTTGAAAGAGGGCGAACCTTTGACGCGCCCACCTATTCTGTATGAGGAGATGATTAATGAATGGGAAAAGGCTTGCCGTAAACATGGATGCAACTTTTTAGCTGAAGAGTATGCTGAGTTTGCAGTTAAGGGAGGATACCAACACGCCATCAACTTCAAACCTTATTTTATCCAGCTAGCTTTAGAAGCTTCCTATCCTCGCGGCGTTCTGTACATTGATGGAGACATGAAGGTTCTTTCATATCCTGCAGTATTTGATATGCATGACATTGATTACATGGCGCGGGGATGGAATACTGATTCTCGTCCCGGTATTGGACGGGCAAAGGGATTGGCGTGCTTTGACCCTTTCGTATTTGAGATGTCAGGAGGCACTATGTTTTTTGGAAACACGAAAGGTGGTCGTGATTTACTGGAACTGTGGCAGAAGGAAACATCCAAACATCCGGGAAAAGCTGATGACCGTATTCTATCTATGGCAATCATGTTGCATAACGCCCTAGCTCCTCTAAACACTATACAGTTACCAATTGAGTATTTGTGGTTAGATTTGTCGTATGGACCTGAAGTGCCAATGATTAAGGGAAAAGATTACGAAGAGATTGTCATTTCTCACCCCGAATGCCTAACTGGAGAAGACCGTGCGACATCAGAGGGAGCTGCATCGAACCGATACCCTCGCGCTTATGACCGGTATGTTTCTAACTTTCTGTACTGTGAATGGCAAACAGTCTTCGAGTACATTCATTTTGAGACGAAAGCACAGGTTGCACCGTTCCGCAAGTACTTTGATTGGATGGAAAGTAAAGGCTTAGTCGATATTATTCCCTTCTCTCAGCGTTATGGAAAGAAGTTGAACAAGATTGCGGATGCGAATGAAGACCTAATGAAAAATATGTCACTGAAAGTCCGTAACCAAGTTGTTCTAATCAGCAAACAAGATTTGGAAACAACTTCGCTACACAAGATCGAGACCGAGCGTGAACTGTTTCCATTGGCGCTCAAGTATCTACTAAACGGTCAGCATGTTGTGTGGGTTCCAATGGGAACGCGCAGTATCAAAACGGTGGTAGGAAGGGCAATAGATGATGAATTAGAGTTTGTAACGAAGAATGTGAATAAGGACGATATTTCAAAGGCACGACCCAAATACCATTTGGAGCTTGATCATGACTATCCAATTTACTTTAGCCCGAAGAGTCGGGTACTGAAACATTTACTCATGATTTCCGAATCGGTAGAAGCCATGCAGCGCCTCTTCAACAGTTCCTACTTGTTTTTAACTCTCATCCGATGCGGATGGATTTAATACTTGCAGATTTTAAATGAGTGTTTTTAGTAAGAATTGCAATGAAGCCTTTATTGCTTAATCCAAAAGAGGAAGCATATATACTCTGTTATATTGCCATGTATTACAACTGTGATAAGAGAACTTGTTGGAAACACATAGCAGAGATCATATACAAATATGGTTCTGCTAGAAACAAAGTAGTCTACAGAGGACAAGCAAAAAAGGACAGCGTAATAAAAAATACATCACCGTTTGTATCCACAACTCCCAACAAAAGCATGGCTGAATTATTTGTTGAAAGGGATTGGTCCCTAGATGAAGATAGACAGCGAGTAGGACATCTCTTTAAAATACATCTTAAGAATGCCTTATGGTTGAGCACACGCAGTATCCAATATACTTTTACAGACGAAGTAAAAGAAGAGCTTCGAAAGATAAACAAAGGTAGACTGATACAAAAAAGAGATAAGAAATACACTTTTGATGAATTTTTTCCGATGATTGAAGGATTGATACAGGAGTTAGTGTTTACCGATGAGTCGCAGAATGGCGAGGAAATACTCGTATTAACAGGGGGAACATTTTATAAAGATTCCGCATTGAAAACAAAAGGATTTATGCCTATAAATACGACTGATTTTGAAACATGGATTTAATATCCGTACATACCTCCGCGGCGGTGACGGCGCGTCTTGCCACCCTTCTTCATGGAGGCAGAGCGCTTGACGGATGCGAAACGCTTTCCACCCTTCTTCATAGAAGCTGAACGCTTAACGGAGGCGGAACGCTTTGCCATTTTTATTAGAATAAACAGAAACTTATTCACACGAACTTGGGACTTTAAAGGTTCCTGTGAATAGGAAGTAATGGAGGATATGTTTCCTCGCCGAGATGGAGTAGATTACTCGCATCTTGTAACTACCGAAGAAGGGCTTTACAGTATTACGCGACGCCGAGATGCGATTCAAATTATGCAGATAATTAAAAACATTGTGCCAGATTGTAACCAAAAAAGTATTACAGATGCTACAGGATGTATTGGTGGAGACACTCTGAATTTTGCAATGTTGTTCAAGGAAGTTCACAGTATCGAATTAAACATTGACAACTTTGAAGCATTAAAGAAGAATGTGGGGATCTATGGCTTCACTAACATATCCTTGTATCGTGGTGATTGTACGGAACTGTATAAGTGGGCTTCAGATGTTCTGTACATCGATCCACCATGGGGAGGACCAAATTACCGGACTATCCAAAATCTGAACCTCTATCTTGGAAAAATTAGGTTAGATGAATGGCTGGAAGATATTTTGACTGGACCGTACCGTCCATCATTCATATTTTTAAAAGTACCGTGTAACTACAACTTTAAGTCACTTCAGTTTTTAGAGAATGTAGAAACGATAAAGACATTCCGAATCAGAACATATATGCTAGTTTGTATTTTTGTTAGCTAGATAATTTCTATATTCACTATCTGCGTGTAAATATCTTTTTTTAATATAATGACAATACATACTTTTGGAGATAGTCATTCGTTTAATGGTTGGGAGGAGATTCCAAATGTTTTCACCCATCATTTAGGTCCAAAATTATGTTTTTCTATTGGGCGTGATGGTATTAATATAAAAGACGGGTATAATGTAAATAATGGCGATACAGTAATATTTTGTTTTGGTGAAATTGATTGTCGTTGTCATGTTCATAAACACATAACAGAAAGTAAAGATTATAACCAAATTATTGATAATATTGTAAATAATTATTTTATACAAATAAAAACAGCTGTAGATGCATTTGATAATCTAAAAGTTGCAATATATAATGTTGTACCACCTATTCAAAGACATAACACTCCCGAATATATAGAATACCCATTTGTAGGAACAGATGAAGAAAGAAAGGCTTATGTTTTATATTTTAACAAAAAAATACAACAAAAATGTATTGAATATAATTTTTTATTTTTTGATATTTATAACAACTATATTGATAGTAATGGTTTTTTAAACAAATCCTTGAGCGATGGTAATGTGCATATTCGCGATGGAGTGTATTTGAAACATTTTATTGAAAACAATTTTTTGAAATAAAGGACAAAACATATACAAGCAATATAAAACCACCCGAATTAATCAAGACTTTAAGTAAATGCCTCTCCGAAAATCAATCACGGTTCGTGTACCAGCTACATCTGCGAACCTTGGTTCTGGCTTTGATGTCATCGGAATGGCACTGAATATTTTTAACGATATCACTTTGACTACACAGTACCCGAATGGTAAATTAGTTGAAGAAACTTCAATCATTATAACGGGTGAAGGCTCAGATACGCTGGCAAAAGATGAAACCAATATGGTAGTTCGAGCTACACGAATAGCTCTTGCGCGAGCAGGGTATCCTGCAAGACTACCTATTGAATTCCGAATGCACAATCGTATTCCAATTGGGGCAGGGTTAGGTTCGTCGTCTGCTGCGATAGTAGGAGGATTACTTGCAGGATTGACTCTCGCGAATTACCCAGTTGAAGTATCGCATCACGAAATCATGCTTCAGATGGCGTCGACTATTGAAGGGCATGTAGATAATTTGGCAGCGTGTATTTATGGCGGAGTGCAGATAGGTGTGAATACTGGAGATCGATGGTATACGAGCGCCGTAAACTTTCCTCATGGAATGCAGTGCATTTTACTAATTCCTCAAAAGCGTCAATCCACCGAAGGTGCGCGCGCAGTACTTCCCGATACGATTTCACGAAGCGATGCGGTATTTAATTTAGGAAGACTTGGAATACTTGTGAACGCATTTAATACGGGAGTATGGGAAGATATGGCGATTGCGACGGAAGATATGTTACATCAACCTGCTCGCGAAGCTATTATGCCGGCAATGGCACCCGTTATTCGGGCAGCAAAAGATGCGGGTGCACACGCTGCGTTTTTGTCTGGAGCAGGTTCAGCAATTATGGCAATATCTTCAGGACGAAAAGGTGATATTCATTGCCAAAATCCAATTGAACGAAAAGATTATGCAATAGCAGAAGCTATGTTTCGAGCCGCGCAAAGGGTAAACTGCGAAGGAAAAGTTGTAATTACACACCCAACAATGCAAGGAGCGTACATTGTATCCATTGATGGGGATGAGAATGCGGTATTCACGGTAAAAGTTTTAGATAAAGAAATAGAGTACATTTCAACGCGTGCTGATTGTAACTCTGTAAAAGTAGGATTCAAGGATGTGCTGTTTACTGGATTAGCTCCAGATGGAGGATTGTATATTCCTACCGATATTCCTCAAATTTCGATGGAAACAATTTTATCATGGAAGAATTTGTCATACGCTGAAGTTGCAGCGAATGTTATGACAAAGTTTTTGAAAGATATTATTCCGTACCCTGAATTACTAAAAATGTGTAAGAACGCATACAGTTACAAACTTTGGTCATCTTCAAAAGTTGTACCAATCAAGACTCTTCAATTGAATCATTCTGAACTAATGTATGTAGCTGAAATGTTTCATGGTCCTACATGTTCATTCAAGGATTTGGCAATGCAAATAGTTGGACGGATGTTCTCTTACTTTTTAGAGAAAGATGGAAAGTCAATTACGGTGCTTGCAGCCACATCCGGAGATACTGGATCGGCGGCAATTGCAGGGTTACAAGGACTGAAAGGAATCAAGGTTGTGATTTTGTACCCTAAGGGAAAAATATCGCGAGTTCAAGAACTGCAAATGACAACAGCTGGAAACGATAATGTGTTTCCTGTCGCAGTAGAAGATGCAACTTTCGATGACTGCCAATCAATTGTCAAGAGTGCATTTAATAATCCTGAATTTCGAAAACGGCATTCACTTACAGCGGTAAACTCAATTAATTGGGGACGAATGCTTGCACAGATTCCGTACTATTTTTGGACTTATCTCCGTTGGCACGAAATATCAAACAGTAGTTCCAAACTTACAGTAGCTGTTCCAACTGGAAATTTTGGAAATGCTTTGAGTGCATCTTATGCCAAAGCAATGGGATTACCACTCACCAAGATTCATGTAGCTACAAATGCCAACGATGGACTGCATCGATTTATTTCAAATGGTGAACCTATTGAAAATTATGAAGTTATACCTACTCTTGCACCAAGTATGGATATTGCCAAAAGTAGCAACATTGAGCGATGGATGGGAACTGCTGATGATATATCTAATCATTTCACTTCATCTTCATGTTTTGATGACGATATACTTCGAACTATTCAAATCGTAGAAGATGATGCAGGATATACAATTTGCCCGCACACTGCTACAGCTGTACATGCAATCAATAGTAGTCCTGAAGTGTTTGAAGCATTCATGAATCGTTCTCTAGTTATTATGGCAACCGCACATCCTGCAAAGTTTATACCGGATGTACAAGGTCCTAAACAACTTGCGAATTTGAATAATTTATCTCAGACGACATATACGGTTCCAAATTCAGCAGATGCAATTATGGCATTTATTAATGGATTATAAAACGAATTTGTTAAGTTTGTATGTTAAAATAGTAATGACGCCGGACGAAGCTGCTCGAATAATTCAAAAAGCATGGTTCGAATGGAAAAGTTGGTGTGTAGTTCAAGATTGCGATACTCCTATACCGTATGACAATTGTACTTATTATGAAGATGAGGATATAGAGTACTTCTTCTACTGACCAAAAACGGATTTGTTCAGTCCAAGGCTTGTTATATCAGGCTTACCTACTGACCCTAGAGGAGGGGGTGAGCCAAAAATCGTATCGTCGTAATGACGAGCTTTTTTACTGAAAATGGATTTATTTGACTCCAGTTTTTGGATTGTAAGAATGGGAGGCCAAACTGCATTTGCGTTTATTGATTCGTATGATCCTCAGCGACTGAACTACTACTTTATGGGAGATTCTGCCCTTAACGATATCAAGAAGTATCTTAAGGAACCTTATAATGTCATGAAGGATTGTGCGACAACTCTATTTGAGGGTAACTGCACGATTCAAGAATACAAAAGCAACAAGTTTCAGGAAGATAATGATTTGGTAGCAGCCGTAGTTATCATGCCAGACTCAATTGTCTGCTACGATATGGAAACGATCGTAATCTACAGGAAGCGCAGGAATTGAAAATGGATTTATTCAGTCCAAGAGAGTGAATACTAAGAGAAGAACAAACACAATGGACCGCAATATCGCTGCTCGTCGCATCCAGCGCGCGTTTCGCAAATGGAGGTATGATAACTGGGAACCTGAGTGTGACCCGTACGATACTTATGATGGTGGTGACATTGCTCGCCGTGATTATTACGAGCGCCAAGCTAACGAAATGTTCATGCCCTACTATTGAAAACGGATTTGATTAGTCTAAACCAGTCTTTTTCAACTAAGCAGAACAAAATGGGTTTCGATGATGATGATGAATATGAGGTCAAGGTTAACAAGATGATGGCGTTCGTTCCTGTATTTGAGGACTTCCAGCGGATGATGGATATGAACCCTAAGGAGTTTGGTGCAAAGCCTGACTTTACGGATCGCTCTCTAGAAGAGGAGTGGAAGCGTGCTAGGTATGAGGAGTTTCGCGATTGGAATGTGGAATGCATGTTTGGTATGTACGAAGATGATAGGGAACATTTGCAGTGGCTCTACGAGTGGATCGAACAGGGTAAGGTTCGCAATATGGACATGGAGCACTGTGGAGAATTTCCCAGCATGGGAATTTACTTCGACAAGAAGAAGCGCCTCGTTATTTACAACGGACGCTAAACAAAACGAATTTAAATAGCATAACTCAATCCTAAAATAATATGCTATTTCGAATTCTTCGGTTCTTTTACCGACCGTCGTCCCCAAAGGTTCCTCTGGGACGATGGGGGTATCATTGGGAAGTCAATAAACATATTCAAAAATATTACGAGTAAACTCAGTTCTTCTTCTTATAACAGTTCTTGTATGGACGACACGATGCCTTTTCAGTAAATCCCATCTTTTTACATGTCTTTTTCATACAGTGCGCCTTCCCAAATTTACGCGGCATCTTAAACTTATTCTTTCGCGTCTTCATTGTCTTTAAAAACGGATTTGTTTGGGACAGACTGGGAGGTAGTAACCTTCAAAGATGACTACTACTATCGTATGGATGGGCAAGATTGAGACGAATGATGCAAATAACGGTTGGAAGACTGAACACATATTTCCCAAGAAGTCAAAGAAGGAAGTAATGGAATTCGCTTCGCAGCTCATCACCCAACATCTGTGGGAAGATAGTTACACTGGCGTGAGTCCGGACGACAATGATATTATTGCGAATCTTATGTGCATTGATGAGGATAAGGGAACTGGCGAGTATGTTGCTGAGTTTGAGAGGAGTGAAGAGTTCCTCAACAATATCAGGGTGACTGTTTGGCAGACCAAGATGTAAACATAAACTAAAAACGGAAAAGTTGCGCCCAACTTTTTCAATTAACAAGTAAAGATGGGATTCAGATATATTCTTATTAATCATACTCGCAAGGTTATTGAGGGTGTGTCGCTGTATAATATTTGGAGTCGAATGACTTACCTTATTGAGAAGGAGGGATGGTGTTCTGATGATAAAGTTGAAATGATGTTCGAAGAGAACAAATGGGAAGAGATCAGAAAGCTGGTTCGGTCTGGATACAAGGGCTATTATCATATCCGAGATTTTGATTAACCCTAAAAACGGAAAAGTTAGGCACAACTTTTTCAATTGCAAGAATGAACATCTTCTTTCTGAGTCGGCGTACTCGTCAGTGTGCTAAATGGCACTGTGACAAGCATGTAGTGAAGATGATTTTGGAATCGGCACAGTTACTGTATACTGCCCACCACGAAACAGGAAGTCAAAAATTAGGAACTGCTCCCGTATGTGCATCAACTGGAAATAGGGGGTATAAGACTGCACACAAGAATCATCCGTGTGCGATTTGGGTGAGACAGAGTTTGGCGCATTATTACTGGCTCGTATGGCTTGCCAAGGATTTGATAGTGGAACATGAGTACCGCTTCTCGCCTGAAAAGCCGCACGGATGTTTGGAACACATTTTGTGGCTGGAATCCAATGCTCCTCCCATCAAAAATATGGCATGGCGTGATCCTCCGATGGCAATGCCTGATGAATGTAAAGGTCCCGATGTTGTTGAAGCATACCGCAAATACTACAACGGTCCAAAGCGAGATCGTGGATTATTGAAATATACAAAGAGACACATGCCGCACATCTTGAAAATGGATTCATTTAGTCTAAAATAGTTAGTAGTAAGGGTGAATACACGAACAAATCAAGATGGATTCTGATGTTCTTACATATATGAAGGATAAATGGACCCAGCAGAAGAAGGACGAGTGTAAGCGGGCATACGATACGTGTGTCCGCTTGCTCAAGACTCCTCTCTCATACGATGAGTTCATAACTGTTTGGTATGACGAAAGTGAAGACAAGAAGGGGATGGCACACATTGCAAATATGTGTATGTCCATCTTTCAGTCGCGAAAGGCAAATGCCGGCTATGGTTTAGAGCGCACGATTGAGAAGATTCATACGGAAAAAGGCATTCATGCCCTTTACCAGAAGTGGGTCGATTCGGATGGAAACATTTATGATGAGAAGCCAGAGAAGGCTGGCGTGCACAAGATGGACGCACTCATTCCTACTAATAAGGAAAGTAAGAATACGTCAGACATGTATGTCATTTCAATGAAGACAACTCTTCGAGATAGGTACCGTCAAGATCTTGATGGATGCCTAAAATGCAAAAAGGTAATCTTCCTTACGAGGGAGTCACCTATTCAATCTCTGATTGATACGATTTCTGGGTACAAATGTATTGTAGTGTATCCGTTCGCGGAGAACACAGAGCACACTTGGTCATTTGATAAATATTTCTCAGAGATCAAGCGTCTTCAGGAGGGAGCCGCTAATAGCACTAGCTAATCTACACGCCACTGCATTGCCAATTTGTTTATATGTTTGAACACTAGATACTGGAAACACAAATGAGTCAGGAAAACTTTGAACTCTTGCAGCTTCTTTTTCAGTTAAGCGACGAATTTCGCGCTCCGAATACTTGACAAGTGCATCACTTCCATCCTTGTAATACCTTGCTGATATTGTATAGCAGGGCTCATCGTTTTTCACAAATTGAGCTCCAAAACCTTTACCATTTGTCTTATTCTTTGCTTTGCGCGCAATAAATCCGTCAATCATCTTGTCGCTATGATAGTATTTTGCATCAACCTCTTCTCTTGGAAGAACGATGTCTCGCATACAGACGTATGTATCTTTTGTATGTGTAGGTTCGGGATGTGTTGGCTCAATAGCATCTGAACGCCAACCTAAGAATATTACGCGCCGCCTTTTTTGAGGAACTCCAAAATCACACGCCAGAAGAATCTTCCACTTGAGATTGTATCCCAGTTTTTGAACTTCAGCTTGAATAATATTGACAACTTGTTCGCCATCTGCAGTTTTCATAGTTAGAATACCTGGGACATTCTCCATGACAAAGTATTTTGGATTAAATGTCTTGACAAACCGAAGATAATCCATAAACAAACTGTTTCGTGGATCTTTTGTATCTCGTTTTCCAGCCATACTGAATCCTTGACATGGCGGTCCTCCAATAACAATATCTGCTGGTCCATAAGTATTTAAAAGTTCATCCGCATTCACTTCGCGAATATCTTTATTTAGCATGGGATGTTTGAAGTTAGCAGAATAAGTTTGAGCCGCATATTTATCGTGTTCAATGCCAAACAAAACTTTAAATGGAGATCCATGAAACCCAGTCGTAAGCCCACCAGCTCCTGAAAATAAGTCTACAACTTTAATTTCGGTTGATTCTTTAGCCTTGATTTCTTCAATTACCCTTTCACGAATAGTTTTTTCGTCAATGCAAGGTGTTTTGCGCTTTAAGTGTTGTGAATAGTGTCCTTTTTGAGAAAACTCCTTGTTGCACCTCGGGCAATTATACACCATCTTTTTGTTAATTATGCACCGGGATAATTATATCCGTTTTTTATCTATTTTAGTCTAAAACGAATATTTTGAATACGCACTTAAAGATAAACCAATACATTATAAGTAAGTACAAATGGTCTACGGAAGAATCTATAAAATAACAAATAAATTAAATAATAAAGAATATTTTGGACAGACAGTGCAGCTTCGAAATATAAGATGGTCAAACCATAAATGGTGTGCTAAAAATGGTAGAAAAATGATTTTGTACGATGCTATAAGACTCTATGGAGTTGAAAACTTTACATTTGAATTTGTGTGTGAATGTGAAACACAAGAAGAACTCAACGCAAAAGAAATAGAATATATTTCTATGAATAATTCATTAGCTCCAAATGGTTATAATGCTGCACCAGGTGGTGATAATTATAAAAAAACTGCAGAGACTCGTGCTAAACTAAGTGCCTCTAGTAAAGGTCGTATTATATCAGATAAATGGCGTAAAAACATATCTACAGCGCTTACTGGTAGAATAATTACAGAAAAAACAAGAGCAAAGATGTCTGTCGCACAAAAGGGACGTGTAATTACTGAAGAAGCCAAGGAAAAACTTCGTAAAGCTAACATTGGAAAAAAACAGACCGCTGAAACTATTGCTAAAAAAAGCGCCGCATGCAAAGGTATTCCTTGGTCTGAGAAAAAAAGAGAAAGTATGGTTGGTAGAAAAAATACTGAAGAAACTAAAAAGAAAATGAGTCAATCGCAAAAGGGTAGAGTATTTAGTGAGGAGCATAAAAAGAAAATACGCGCGTCAAAACAATTAGTACGAAAAATAACGGACCAGCAAATTTCTGAAATAAGAGAAAATAAAGAAAATTTGCTTCAATGTGAACTTGCTACTAAATATAATGTCTCAAAACAATTAATATCTAATATTATTAACTGTAAAAGAGGATATGAAGTGCGCGTTTAAAATACTTGTCGGTCTAAGATAACGCTAAAACTAAAAACGGATCTAAACGGGTCCAGTTTTTAGATTTTAAAATGCAAGATATGGATCCTGAAGACCCAGTATCATCCAAGTTTATTACGCAAATTACGAATAAATACAATACTCTCAAGAAGGAGGCTGATGATTTCGAAGCATATATGTCCAATAATAAACTTGATATCGATAAGCATTATGAAGGATGTGTTAAGAATCCATTGAGATGGATATCTGATGGAATTTCAAACTATCCTCAGGCTGTGAAAGATAAAAGTCCATACATGTCAATTGACAATCGTACAATTAAAGAGATGCTCAAAGATGTTAAAGAACAACTGAATAAGAGGATCCAGAAGTAAAATTGAATATACCAAATAAAGTGATTTAACTATATCGAGCGTATAACCTATAAATGCCCAACGACTGCTGGAACCACCTGACGATTACCGCCAATACCCTTGAACTCGTCAATATCATGAACGGATTCATGTACCTCCCAGAGGGGACATTCAAGATTTTTGAACAGGGGAAAGAAGCTGTCTACATGAAGCTATGGAGTCGATGGACTCCCGATTTTGCAATGCTTGAGGATCTTCTGTCAAAGTATCCATCATGCTGGATCAAGAACGAGTGGTCGGAGGAGGGAGGAAAGGCGGGTGTTTGGATTGGAACTATGCGAAGTGGTGAGAAGCAGATTTCTCGACTCGAATGGGATGATATGTGTATTGAGGAGCGCATGCACCGCTTCCGCACTAATTAGTATGAAAAATGGATTTATTCGGAGGAGATTGAAAAATAGTAACGAACAAAATGAAGCCTGAGGTAGAAAAACTACTAAATGAGATGCGCGAGAATAAGCGTAACAATGAAGAGCTGAATATTCTGAATGAGAAGATTCGAAAGGAGGAAGTATATAAGTTTATTCAAACGAATAGGGATAGCTGGGAGGCTCAAGAGCGGTTCTATGAAGAGAATGGCAATGTAATACGTTATAGTGATATGACATGTCCTACATGTAGCAAAATTGTAAAATTAAGGGATAACCTATGTATTAAATGCGATTCTTACCTTATAACTAAACCATTATGTATTAAATGTAATTTCCTAAACATCGGTAAACCTAAATGCGAATGTCAATCTTGCGTTGAAATTCTCAAGTCAAGAAATGACTTATATGTGATCCGCTGCTGTCAGAGCAAGTAACTTCACTTTAAACACAAAAACGAAATCAACCAGTCTATTTTTTAACTTAGTAAGAATGCTGACTATTACGCGCAAAGTAGTGATTAAGCAATCGTACTCGATCTCAAAGGAGGAGTTCTTCAAAAGCTATTGCAGCGATCTGACGGATATTGAGAAGAAGGAAGAGCGATGGACTCGTGTGTGCGAATCCAATACTGAGATTGAGGAAGTTACAACCAAAGATAACGATTATGATAAGTTTAGGGTCGCGGCAGGAGAACATATTAGCAAGCAAACAGGAACTTGTTCAGCTACAAAGTATTGCTCTCTGTCGTCAGCATGTGACGGAGAAATATTTAGTAAAGATGACCCTAACTATAAGTATAATAGTTGGACATACTACTCTGCCGATGGAGGAGGATATTTAGAAAAAGATGGAAAGGTATGTCGTCTTACTTGGTTGGAGCCCGGAGTGTCAATAACCGAACTGCCTGATACGACTGTTACATTTCATTCGTATGAGGAAGATGAGGACTGGTGGGGTTACAATGTAGAATACGGAACACTTGTTATCAACTAACTAACTAACTAAAAAATGGATCTAAACAGGTCTATTTTTTAAATGTTAATGGATCTTTTCAATGCTTCAGATGGATCTAAGTATCGCATCGTAACAGCTCGTTGGTTATCTCAAGTGCCAGTATGGAAGGGTAATCGCGTTATAGACTTGACGCACGTAGACCGAATTCGTGAAGGGTTGAAGGGTAATATTCCGCTTCTGAATGCAAACCCGTTTCGTCTAGCGTTTGTAAAGGAAGATAATGATATTGTTACACGATACATTATTGACGGGCAACACCGTCATCATTTATTGAAAGAATATTTTCAGAATCCTGCAGCTCAAGATTTCAACATCATGGTTGCAGCCAAACAATTTGGGAACGAAGATGAAATTATTGATTACTTCAAGTTGATCAATACAACCAAATCAATTCCATGGAAGGAAGATCCTGTTCTGTGTGCGAATACTTATGTTTCTGCAATAATGAAACAGTTCAATACTGATCCCAAGTTTCCGCTGATCAGGGCAGGAAAGACTAAGCGACCATTCATGTCGGCAGATAAGTTGCGCGAAGCTTTAATTGCCAAACATGTTTATGATTGGAAAAAAGGACCAGTAGAGTTTGCCGAGGAGTGTGTTTCTAAGAATGAGGAAAAGACTGAAGGACTGAAACTGAAAGATACGCTAACTCTAATGGAATCCAAAGCTTTAGAATACCAATTCGTTTTGGCTATGGACGATAGCTTCTCATGGATCTAAACAATCCTCCCGCCATAAAAAGTAGTTATGGCGTTCTTTGGGAACTTGTTCAAAGGGTTTACTAATCAATCCCAGCAATTAGAGAAACTCGGGAGAATAACCGTGGGAAGCGATACTGTTGAAGTAGATTGTATTTCAAATACCGGAGTTATTTACATTAATGGACTATTCATGCCGTACAATATGACAATTGAACAAAGTATATTATGGATTATTCATGAAAATATAAGTCAACTTGTTCTTCAACAACTTCATTTTCAAAAAGGCGATAACCCTCCAAGATTGGCACATGAATGGGAGACTCGTACTTTTTTATTCAGTCATTGGAAATATTACGCTACAAACCGTATAAAAGTTACAGCCACCTTATCGTATCCAGACGATGGTCCCGATACATTTTTCGTGTAAACTGGTAAATATGTCAAACGACGATGTATCGCCCGACTTAAAGTGGACGGAGGGAATCGACAAAATGTTATCTGAATGGTGTGACGAATCCAAATGTTTTGAATGGATGCATTCAGAAGCTTATTCGCGTTACAATAAACTTGCTACCGCCATGACGATCGGCGCAAATGTCGCTATTTCTCTCAGTGGTATTGCCAATCTTGTTTTGGGCGCAACAATTACCGATACCACAACTATATCTATTGTTTTTGGATGCGTGTCTATCGGAATAGGTGTTGTAAATATGGTTCAGCAACAGTTTGCATGGACAGACATGGCAAATACTTTCCGAACATCTGCGAATCAGTGGAGTAATATTACGCGTAAAATAGAGGAACAGGTAGCAATACCTCCATCTGGACGAAAAGACTGTGCCACTTTCCTGAAATACCTGAAACAGGATATTGCCCTTGTATCAATATACAATTCAAGTATTCCTAAAGATATTCGCGAAAAGTGTCACGCCCGATTCAGTGCTATTCCAAAGTTCAATGTCCCCGATATTTGTGGACAGATGGAGCATACTTCAGTCTATGTAGCTCCTGTAACCAATATAGATACATCTCCACCTATAGAGAACAAATGACTATCACGCCCCCCGTCACCGCCACGCCAGTGCCCTCCGTCCCCTCAACCCCTGCCACCGCCGCCGCCACCAGCAGCAGCACCAGCGGACCCGCACAAGTGGCATCCGTCCAAAAAACCAGTAGCGACAATTCTAATCCCAAGCCCCGCATCCCAATGACGCGCCGCAACAAGGATTAAAATGGATATATTAACTCTAATTTATGAAACAGTAAGATGGACAAGCTTTACAACTTCATTAAAGAAGTATGCAATACTTACGAGATTGATGCAAGTCATGATTTGAATCATGCCAAAGATTGTGTGAATATTGCTAACTTAATTACACCGAACGATTTTAATGATCGTGAAATGGTTGTTTACGCTGCAGCTCTTCACGATTGTGTTGATAAGAAGTACATTAATCCCACAGAGGGTATTGCAAATGTTCATCTGTTTCTTAGTGATGAAGGATGGGATACAGAGCGAATTAATGCTCTTATAAACATTATTACCACCATGTCCTACAGTTACTTGAACAGTATTAAGGTTGACGGCAAAATCGTATTTCCCGACCACGGACAGTATCAGGATGTATATCATATTGTGCGGGAAGCCGACCTACTTTGTTCTTACCGTGTACGCCGATGCTACCTTTACCAGAAACATATATCCCCTAAAATGCCTGAAGCCGAAGTGTGGAAGAAAGTGATTGATTTATTTGAGGCGCGAATGTTCAAGTATCTTGAGAATGGATGGTTGACATTACCTAAATCTCAATCATGGGCAGTAAAGCTGGAAGAAATTGCACGGAAGGATTTGGATAATGTGAAATGGATATATTTATTTAAACAATAAATTAATAGAGGAGGTTATGGTTTATAACTATTTATTGGTGAATCATACGAAGAAACACATCGTTCTTATAGATGATATAGAAACGATGTGGCAAGAATGTATGCGTCTTCTTAAATATGGCTGGAATGAGTCTGACATGGTTGATACCATGCATGAAATGGAAGATTACCATAAATTGAGATCGTTAGTTATATATGAAAATTATAAACATACTTTAGGCGATGAAGTCTTCCGGTGAAAACGGATTCTTAGGTCCTAAATCGGAAACTGGTAAGAATGACCAAGATGGACAACGCACGCAACGCAAAGAAGGTGAAGTCGGATCGCATCAACCGTAATAAGGCTCGACTAGTGAAGAACACTCTTACTCGGCTATGGGGTGCGAGCCTTGCAGAGCCTTGGTTCAGTGGTACGAAGTGGGCTCAGTACCTCCCTGACGAGTATGCGGACATGCCCGAACTGATTCGTATCACTCCGGAAGAGAGGTATGCTGAACTTCTACAGGGTAATCCCTATGTCCGCGCCGAAGCTGAGCGTCGTCTGGCTCTAGGTTGGAACTTTGAGAACTCTGTTCGCAATGCACTCATCTCTGTTCAGTGTGATCATCAGCGGGTTTTGGATATCTACAATGAGGTGCATTCTCGTATTCTGCGCAACGACGAGGTATTCGAGGCTGAGGTTTCGAAGGTGATGTACGATCTCCACTACGCTTAGCGGAGGCTTAGCGGAGCACATAAGGACTAAACGCCAAAACAACTAAAACAACTAAAACACCAATATCAACAAAACGGACAATTTTTTTCTCTTTTGTTGGTAAGGCATCAAAGTCCTTCTGGTATTGGGCAGGTTTAGCCCAGCCAGTCAACCAACCCAGTAATGTCGGCTTAAGACGGTCATTGCAGTCGAATAACATATCGTACCATGCCAAAACAACATAAGCCAAAAAGGCTAATAATACGGCAACTAACACCTTATGAGCATACGCTTTAGGATGTGGAAGCCAATACACTGCTAGCACGAACGCCGAGAATACGAGGCATTTGGGATTCAGTGCAAGCGAAGTTCCAAATAATCCAAGACCCATTTGTATATTACTAAAATGGATTTATTCAATTAAGATATGAAATTAGTAAGAATGGTATTTGAACAAGTTCAGCAATTATATGAGAAGAATTTGAAAGAAAAAGGTGTGAAGGCAGTAACTGCAAAGTCTCAACTAGGACAAGTTTTGTGCTGTTTATTTGAGAATCTGGGCAAACCGGTTCAACATGAAGTGATCAGAGCTTATGTCGTATCAAAGGGTATCAAAGTTACTGGAGCAGATTCACCTCAGCCAAGGCATTTAGCACTACAGTGTGGTTACAACATGCTGAAAGAAGGCGATATAAACCCCGCGAATTCTGAAAAAATTCCAAAATCTTGCTTTCTGTTAATGGATATGGAGAATGTGTACCACGGATTCAAGCCGAAGCGTCGTAAACTGGAAATGACGACTGATGATTGGAAGAGCTTGCTTAAAAAGTATGATCACATGTGTGTGAATTGTGGATCGGTTGAAGGTCAACCAATGCGCTGGAACAAGCACAAGATAACAGTGCTGCAAAAAGGACACATGGATCCTCGGAAATCATTAACTGAAGACAATGTGATTCCGCAGTGTGCAATGTGTAACCAGCAGTACAAAAACAAGGCGGTGTTTAATGAGCGTGGGTATGTTGTAGAGTTCTTAAAGACTGGGTTTACTGAGCTTCAGCAGTAGTAGCTTCACTGACTCGGCGATTAGCAATTTCAATGTATTCCGAATTAATATCAAATCCTACAAACTTCCTTTTTGATTGGATACAGGCAACAGCAGTAGTTCCGCTGCCGATAAAAGGGTCTAGTACGAGTGCACCTTCAACTGTAAACAGCCGAATCAAATGACTGATGAGGTCCACGGGTTTAACAGAAAGATGTGTATTATACTTCTCCTTTTTAGCTTTGGGGACTAAGAACACTTTATCCAATCCCAAGGTATCGTCAGTTAGGAGAATATTCGAAGGAAAGTAATCTTCGCCTACTTTCGTGTCAGAACCAGTATTCATCAAACCCGTACCGTACTTATCGAAGTTATCGATGTACCGTCCTTCAATAGGTTTCACAGCTAAACAAATAGGTTCAATTGCAGGTTTGAGTTGAGGGGTTTTCCAATTTTGGCACTTCTTTTTCAGTTCTTCTTTTTGGGCGGGAGTACGAGTTTTGTCATTGGAGATAATATGATCTTGTGAGAATGCCTTAACTTGAGATTGAGTATACACCCATCCCAACATATCGCGAATTTCAAATCCAGAATCTTCCATCCCTGAAGCCATTGCGTGGTACAGCCGAGGACTGCTGAATGAAAGGAATGCGCCACCGGGTTTTAAAACTCTGAACGCTTCACGAGAAACTTCTGTATAAAACTGCCTGAAATTCGCCGACTGTTTTCTGTCGAATTTCATGCCTTTCGGGAGATTACCTACAAGTTTCGATGCACCTTTCTTATCAATATCTTTCTTATCCCAATCTCCATCCAATCCGTCCAAGAAATAAGGTGGATCGGTGCAAATCATATCTACAGAATTAGGTTCCATCTTCTTCATTTCTGCCAAACATTCACCGTGAATAATCATTACTTTATTCAAACTTTAAGACTCAATTTCGGTTTTTGATTAATGAGTGTAAATGATGTACGACAAAGCATAAGTTGAAAGCAGACCTGCGAAAGCTACAAAGGAATCGCTGATTTTGCTGAAGTATTCGGCAAGTAAAACTGTAGATACAACCATTGCTGAGTCAGCGACAACAACCTTGTAAGAGTTTTCTGAAGCGTACTCTTTGAACAAATCAATCATCTCATTATGTCCTTTGGGAATAGGTACAACAATCGCAAAGTAAAACACGATATCGTGAATTATCTGGATAGTTACAGCCATTAAGAGTAAATGAAACCATGCAGCCTTTGGTTCAATAAGTAAAGCAAGTTGAATACCCAAGACTATGATAAGGCAGTCGGAAAGAACAGCTGTCATGCCGAACTTGGCGTACCATTTATTCAAAGACTTCCCTAAATTGAAAAATTTGGATATTAGTATTGTCGCAAAATCAACAACGACAACGGCTGAAAGAATATCAAGGAGTTTCATTATATTTCAACTATCTTTTTAGCGACGACTTTTGGATTTTTGTTTTCTAATTCACTTTGTGCGTTCTTGCGATAATCGAACATACAAGTATGTTTATCGGCATCTCGGCATTTGGAGCAGTAGTGGTTCTCGCACTTACACTTGATGAGAACTAGGGTCTTCGCTTGGCATAGAAAGCATCTGTTCATGAAACCTTAGTTCCTCATGTTCCAACCACCAACCATCCATTTTTGACCTTTCAGCTTCAAGATCTGGCATCTGAGCCTTCAGATCCGAAATCATTTTATCGAATCGTTTGAGTGCTAACTTATCACCATTCTTCCTCTTTTCGGAATACTCGGCAAGTTTCTTCTGAGCCTCGGCAAGTTCAGCGTCCTGTGCGGCAATACGCTTATCAATATCATGAATACGAGGTCGGATAGGACAGTGCTTGCGCATATGTTCCTCCCATTCCGCCTTCATAATTGCCTTGATTTCATCGCGACGACGCTTGGAAATGATAGCAAGATGCTCATCCGTAAGATCACAAACCTTCATCTTCAGGAGTGTACGGTCGGGGATGTAATCATTAGGCGCAAGAACTTCACAAATTCTTTGAGCATACTGACCACGGTTATGAAATAGTTCCCAGAACACTTCGTTACTTGTAGTACGAAGGAAGTCGTGGATATCTTGAGTATCCACAAACCAGTTGCGCTTGAGAAGGAAATCAGCAGTCTCAAAAGTAGGCGACTCGAATGCCATCTTGTAAGTTAGGGTTACCATACTCTTCCGTGATGAAACCAGATTCGTTTTTCAGGCTGAAATACAAGAGATGGTGAACACAACTCACCCTGAATTAAAGGAAACTAAAGTTCCTGAATTACCACATTCAGCAAACCTTGAAACACTGAAAGAAATGCGGGAAGACCAGTGTTCCAAAACTGCACAAGAATTCAAGCTTCAGCCTGTCCAAAGGTTCTTGAGGCGTGTCCTGTCTCCTGATTCTCCTGTTCGTAATTTATTGATGGTTCACGGAACAGGTGCGGGAAAAACATGTACGGCTATCCAAATTGCTGAAGAGTACATTATTCGTCCAGAGTTTCAGGATAAGCGAGTTCTAGTGTTAGCAAATCCTCCAATCCAAGAAAATTTCAAGAGCCAGATTTTCAGTCCCACAAATATTTCATTTGATCAGGATGGACTTCTACTTTCAAAGCAGTGTACTGGTCGTCGGTACTTAGAAATGATCCAGCGATCGAGCGAGGAGTCGTTGCAGTATACGGACAAGGCAAGTCGTACACGAATTCAAACTTTAGCCAACAAGATCATTGGAGAGTTTTACGAGTTTCAAGGATATGCTGAATTTTCAAATATAATTGACCGTCAAAAACTAGCAGTCAAGTCAGATAACGAGTTAAAGAAATGGGTAAGGGAAACATTCGATAACCGTTTAATTATTGTTGACGAAGCCCATAACTTGCGTGACACGACGGAATCAGATACTTCAAAATTAGTAGGTATTGCATTGGAGTATATTCTGAAAAACGCGGTAGGAATCACGCTGGTCTTACTTACTGCCACACCTATGTACGATAGTTACGATGAGATAGTATACTACCTGAACCTTTTTCTGTGGAACGATCGTCGAATTGATTTAAGTAAGCGACTGAAATCTTCCGATATTTTTACGCCAACGGGAGAGTTTAAGAAGGGACAGGAATCAGTATTCCGAGGATGGTGTTCAGACTACATTTCATTCAATAAAGGCGAGAACCCGTTCACTTTCCCATTCCGTCTTCCTCCACCCGAAAACATTATTGCCGAAATTGATCGCGAAACTGATTTTGATGGAAAGGCAATAACCAAGCCGCGAAAGTATCTTCAGCTTGTGAAATCGTATGTCCATCCCAACCAAGAAGAACAAATCAAGAACCTTCGTCCATCCGCCGTAATTGACCCAGCACTGTTTTGCGCATATCCTGAAAAGAAGACATTCCGCGAAACTTTTGAAAAGACGGCAGATGGGTACAAGTACCGCGGATCTGAAAAGTTTTTGGCTCCATCAAAAATTGCGCTGTATAGTTCTAAATCTGCTCTGATTATGACTATTGTTGAAGATACAACGGGTGTAGTCTTCGTATACTCGAATCGCGTAGAAGAAGGTGCCCAGTTGTTTTCAATGATGCTTGAAGAGCACGGATACGAATCTGCACTTGGGAATAAATTACTGGCAGAAACATCGGGAGAAGTTACTCGCGGATCTCGTGGAAAGTATGTTTTGTTTGTTTCAGATACCAGTCCAGCAGATATGCGCCGAGCCTTGGATATGTTGCGTCGTCCAGAAAACCGCGACGGGTCAACCGTTCGTATTGTTGTAGCTTCTCCTCGCGTATCTGAAGGTGTGGATTTCAAGTATGTTCGCCAAATTCATATCTTGGATCCGCGATTCAATATGTCGGGAATCGAACAGATTATTGGGCGCGGAATGCGTACCTGTTCTCATTCCGCTCTGGATTTTGAGGACCAGAACTGTACAGTTTATCTTCATGTATGCCGGTACCCTAAATCCAAGAAAGAGACGGTGGATGAGTACATTTACCGAGTATTCGTGGAAGAGAAAGCTACAAAGATATCAAAAGTAAAAAAGGTTATCATGGAATCTGCGATGGATTGCGAATTACAGTACGGAATCAATAATTTACCAAAGGAATGGAGGCAGGATATCAAGATCCCGCAAAAGCGTAACCAAGACGGTAAGAAACTCGAATTATCATTAGAGGAAATGTTCGCCCCGACATTTGACGATATGGCTACAGCAGTTGTGTGCAAAGTTCCCAAGAACGAAGTTGATGTCGATCATACTCGTCCGTTATCCACAATTCTTGATGTGCGCGACGAAGTATTTGATAAATTCCAAAAGATTTTCGTGAAGAAACAAATTTGGAAGAAAGATGATCTGGTAAAGCACGCCTTACTGAAAGATTACGCTCCGGAAGTTATGTCTTACCTCATTCAGAATGCGATTGAATTAGGATTGGAACTCAAGGATAAGAACGGACGATTGGGACATTTGGAATCAAAGGGTAAGTTTTTAGCATTCGCTTCTCGCGATAATCAGACCGCTATGGACCGTACTCTCAAAGAGGAAACTCATCAGGAAGTAGATATTCCTATCCAAGAAGAAGAAGTGGTTCCTGTTGGACAGGAAGCGGTATCGTTAGCACCGAAGCGCGAAGCTCTGCCAGATTACCTGAAAACATTCCCAGAAGAAATCCAAGATTGGTACATTGTTGATGCTGTTCTCACAAAACAGGAAAAGATAGATTACATGTTTTCTATAAATTGGGCGAATCCTCCTATCTTTGCGGCACCACTGAAATCAAGAAGCTTGTACATTTTCGGACTCAACCAAGTTTACAATTCTGAACATGAACTCATAACTCCAATTGGAGAACAACTGGATGAATACAACGAATGGCTGGAAAGTCTGAAACTCAAATTTGTGGATCACAAGGACGATTTCTTTGCGTCGATGAAAGAGGATTCAATAGTATTCAATTTGGATGTAGATTCAGAGGAAGTGAAGCGCGCAGATCGCAAAAAGAATATTGGCGGACGAGCGTGTACTTCGTATAAAGAGGGTATTTTGAACGCATTCTCTCGATGGTTAAAGGGTGAAGGGTTCCCTGCAAAAATCAAGACCAAGAAGGATAGGTGTATGTACTTGAACTTTATGGTTCGCGAAGCTATTCTTTCTCAGAAGGCAGGATTATTCTGGCTCACACCTGAAGAGTTCGAGATTCTGAATGAACCTGCAACTTCTAAGAATTTACGCGATCGACTAAGTGCTTAGATAGATGAAAAACAGATAAAATAATTTGGAGATTGTGAATAACCAAATGGATCCGCTATTTGAACGACGCGAACTTACCAAGAAGGTTCACATTCATTCCAAGTTTCTGCAGCGAAACATGCAAGCTCCCATCTTGGCGCAACTCAAAATGAACTATGAGGGACACTGTTCAGCCGAAGGGTACATTGAGCGCAACAGCATTACTCTACTTGAATCATCATTTGGACGCACAAACTATATTCATGGTGGAATTGATTACGATGTTCGATTCCAAGCGGATATTTGTATGCCTCATCCGGGACAGCGATTCAAGGCGATGGTAAAGCTTCGATCAAAGGTCGGAATTCACGCCGAAACTCCACCTATCAAGGTCCTCATTCCTCGCGATCTGCATATGGGCAACGAGGATTTTGACAAGGCGGAAATTGATAGAGAAATTGAATTCGAGGTTGTTGGGTCCCAATTCAAGCAGAAGGATACGGATATCATTATTGTCGGCAAGCTTCTCAGTTTGAAGGAACCTGAAGTTGTGATGACTACTCAAACTCCGGATATTACACTTCCAATTGTAGCGCCAGCGGAAGGTGAAAAGCAAGTAGTGATTACAAGCACTGTACCAGAACCAGAAAAGAAGAAGCGTAAACTGAAGAAGGGAGGAGACGAACCTGAAGTTTTCACGATTCCTGCGCCCCCAGTTTAAACGGCAAAACACATAACTATACAAATGGTGTCTCGTAACGACAAGGAATGGATGAAGGAACAGTTAGATAAGCTTGATATGAATGAACATACTCAAGTTTTTGATATTGTAAAAAAGTACACGGAAGAGTTCACGAAGACGCAAACCGGTATTTTGGTTTCAACTGCTTCTTTGAATGATGTGTGTCTCGAGGAAATTCGGCGATACATTAATTTTTGCTTAGATCAGCGGAAGCGTATGGAAGAAGATCAAAAGACCAGAAAGACATATGAACGAATGATAAATGATTAGTCAAAAATGGACTTGTTTTAATCCAGCTAAAATATAATAGTATGGAGTCTATAATTACAAAGCCTGTAATTGTAGGACTCACTCAATTCATAGATATTTCAAAAAAGGACCCTAAAGCAGAGTTTGAATGCAAGCTGCTTTGTGGTAAGATCCAAACCAAAGATGTAGCAGATAGATTACTAAAGACTATTCAGACCCTCTCGATTGGGTCGATGACAGAGGAGCATCGTATGACATTCTGTTACCCAGACAGTACTCGGGTAAATGTTTATGACCCTCAAAACATCCTGAAACTTGTATCCTCCAACTCTTTCCGAGGGATGCCAGTGGATGTTGAACGGAAGCAGCGATATTATGATGGAACAACTGGTAAGGCGGATATGTACGATGCCCCTGAAGTCAGTTCAAGGTTCACGCTGCGATCTGAAACAAAGATTCGAAAGGATTGGGAAGGTAATCCAAACGATCCAAAGGCGCATGTTCGCATGATTCATCGTAAATCTTATAAAACAGCATCTGAACTATTCCGAATTGACTTTTCAATGATCAAGTCGCGAGGCGTGAATGTAAAATACAATTTGAAAACTATGCTAAAGCAGCCAGTATCCTACGAATTAGAAATCGAGTTTGTAGGAAAAAATTCAAAAATCAGCTCTGAATTGATTGTTGATGATTTGATGAAAATCATGACATCTATTTCACAAGCGTATTACCAGACCCCATTTCTCTTATCGATTTCAGATATGCAGAGGTATGCACAGGAATTCAAGATGTCGGGGGTTTGTTTCTACAATCCGGTAACGATGCTCCGCCGACATTTGAGTCCCGATAATCCACACAATATCTCTAAGGGGTATACTGTCACCAACAAGGCTGATGGTGAGCGTGCAGGACTGTATGTGTCGCGCGACCGCAAACTTCTAAAAATTACGCCAACAGGGTTGGTGACATGGACGGGAATCACGGCAATGGACGATTCGCATATCGGGGACTTTGTGGATGGCGAGTACATTGTGGACAAGCAACTGTTCTGTATCTTTGACATCTACCGTTTTCGTAATCGCGATACGAAATCTCTGCCGCTGATGAAGACGGACGAAGATATCCTAAAGAATCCTCAATCATCTCGACTTGGAATGGCAAAGCTGTTTGTTGATGATTTAAAAAATCACTTCACGATTCTGCCATCGATGAACCCTATTCGCGTTGAAACAAAACTGTTCTTGGCAGGAGATGGACAGTCCATGGAAGAAGCGATTCAAACAATTTTGAATACGAAGTTTGAGTACGAAACTGATGGACTTATATTTACGCCGCGTGGAAGCGGAGTTGCGCCGTCAGAAGATCGTAAAGGCAAGACTTGGTCGCGAGTGTACAAGTGGAAGCCCGCGAACATGAACTCTATTGATTTCCTAATTACGATCGAAGATGAGGAAGCATACGATACATTCACACAAACACCAGCCAAGAAGGGAAATCTGTATGTGTCTCGCACACCCGGAGACGATATCATCTACCCTCGTGAAACGATGACGGGAGAGTATGTCGAGCGCGAACTCCCTGAATCGTTGAAGAAGGTGGCGGCAATGAATATCCGGATACCGTCAATCTTCCAGCCAGCCGTTCCACGCGATCCAGATGCGTACCAGATTATGGTTCAACTAAATAACAAGAATTTACCAGTCGATCAAGGCGGAAATCGGGTGGAAACTAACACCATCGTAGAGTGTGCGTACGATACTGAACATAAGCGATGGACAATTTTAAGAACGCGATACGACAAGACTTATCAGTACCATGTACTCAAGGAACCGCAATACGGAAACGATATATTTGTAGCAAACTCAATTTGGACATCCATGCATGTTAGTATTTCTGAAGAGATGCTTTCGAGTTTCGTGACATCTCCTCCAGACGATACTTTCGAGGATGATATGTACTATCGCGATGACCTGAAGCGTGGTTGCCGTGTATTTAATGATGTATACAACTTCCATAACCGTATCAAGGATGAACTGTACCGTTCATGTATTAAGAAAGGCGATACGCTACTTGAATTGGCGGTAGGACGAGGCGGAGATTTGTTCAAGTGGAAGAAGAGCGGACCTTCAAAGGTTGTAGGTATAGACATTTCGCTTGCGAATATCACTTCGCCGACACAGGGGTCAGCAGTACGATACCTCAACGAGAAACGCCGCAATCCGTACGATTACATTCCTCCAGTACTGTTCCTCCAAGGCGACATGACGGTATTTCCGCTGTTGGAGCAGGAGGATAAGTACATGCCGATTCTTATTGGAACAGAAGAAGCATCAACCGACTACCTCAGTCAGTTTAAGGGACTTACGATGTTCGATAATATCTCGTGCCAGTTTGCGCTGCATTATGCTTGTGAGACAGAAGACACTTTCCGCAACTTTGCCAAGAATATCCAAAAGTACGGACGGAATATGTTCTTTGGAACATGTTTGGATGGAAAGGCAGTATACTCCCTCCTCATGGGTAAGACTACCCATCTATTTGGAGATGAGAAGCAGTTGTGTGGCGAAATGACTAAGCAGTACGAAGATCGGGAAACATGGTCAGAAGAGTTCGGAATGCCAATTCGCGTATTTCTGGAAAGTTTCGATAAACCAGAAGTCGAGTACCTTGTCCCGTTCAATCGTGTCGTGGAAATCATGAAGGAAGTAGGGTTTGAGCTGGAAGAATCACGGATGTTCTCGGAACTTTATCAGCACCAAAAAAGCATTACTCTATCACATGAACAACAAGTGTTCTCATTCCTCAATCGCACTTTCGTATTCAAACGAACATCTCCACCCAAGCCTGAACCTGAAGCTGAAACTGAAGCTCAAGCAGAATCTAAGGCTGAAATCGAGGCAGAAGCAGTAGCTGTAGAGCCGGACGATGATATAAAGACGGTAGTTACGGATACTGAGCCGTTCACAGAAGTGAAGCCCAAAAAGAAGTTAAGTAAGAAGAAGAAGGAACCTGAACCTGAACCTGTGCTGTTCAGTACGGGCGACGAAACGGGTGGACCGTACGCTTCATTCAGCAATTCATCAAAGCATTCAGTTGATATTGAAGGTGTGACATACCCTACAATCGTACACTACATTGTAGCAATGAAAGCTCGTGAAATCAAGAATGATGATATGTTCACGAAGATTTTGGAAACTGCGACTCCAAAAGCTGTAAAGGCACTGGAGAAGAAGATTGTACTTTCCGATGAAGTTTGGAATGCAAAGAAGGATGGAATTATGGAGAAAGCTGTGCGCGCCAAATTCACTCAGTATCCTGAACTTCGGTCGAAGTTGCTGGAAACGGGTGAGAAACAAATTGGAAATGCGGATGCCCGAGAAACATACTGGGGTATTGGTACATCCATGGATACCGACAAGGCAAAACTGCCTTCAAAATGGCGTGGTCAAAACAAACTTGGAAAAATACTGATGGACCTGCGCAAGACTTTCATTTGCGAATCAGGTTAAACTTCCTCTTCTAGAGGCGGAGGTGGAGGTGGAGGGGGAAGATGGAACGAGGTCATTGTATTTCGCACAGGTATAGGTGAAAACTTCATACTGAGTCCCTTTGGTGCAAAAGGGTTCTTCTGTGCAGTAACAGGAAACATCCGACTCATTGTATCCTGTTCGGGTGGAGGCGGTGCAGCTTGAGGATAAGTCATACTTCGCTGTCTCTCCAAAACAGGATTTTTCACTACTGGAACATCTTCATCAAATACAGGACGAGTCGCAGGTGTTCGCGTTGGTTTACGAAGCATAAACACAAGAAGTACAAGACCAAAAATTGATGCAACAACAGCTCCACTAATAATTCCAACCGTTGCTATCGAAGTCGATGGCGCCGATTGAGAATTCAAGATTGTCATTGTAGGTGAAATTGTGGCTGTACCAGTATAACTCCGCGTTCCTGTCATTGACATCGTTGGAGTATAACTTGATGTCCAACTTGAAGTTGGAGTTCCAGAAGGAGTACCTGCTGGAGTTGGGGTATTTGATGCAGTTCCTATTGGTGTTAATGTCCGTGTCTCGCTATCTGTTTGCGACGGCGTACGACTTCCACTCCCAGTTCCAGACCCTGAAGCTCCAGAAGTGTGTGTCCGCGTCACTGTTCCTGTTCCAGTAAAAGTGCGTGTGGCTGTTCCTGAAGCAGACGCCATACCAGATCGGGATCGAGATATGGTATTAGTAGTAGTCCGAGTAACAGTATTGGTTGGACTAAGTGCAGCGGCACGAGTCCTAGTAGTCGTATCTGTATCTGTAGCACTTGGACTACCAATAGCTCGGGATCGAGTCGCCGTATCTGTAGCACTTGGAGTACCAATAGCCCGCGATCGAGTTACTGTATCGGTTTGTGTTGGAGTACCAATAGCTCGTGATCGAGTTACTGTATCGGTTTGTGTTGGAGTACCAATAGCTCGTGACCGACTTGGTGTGACAGTTATAGAAACTACTCCAATTCGAGATCGAGTTGCAGTAGCAGTCAGAGAACCTGTTCCAACTGGAATTTGTCCTCCAGTTGGATTAATGATAACAAATAGAGTTAACAATGAAGTTAACAATCTCATTTTATATATACACGGTAAAATCCCCTTAAATAGAGTTTATGTATTTGGTTCAAAACATGTCGAATATGTGTTCGTTGTTATAGTTCCACAATTGTTAGAGTACACGCAATATATATCATAAGCCGTACATTCTCCTTTAGTGGGTGTTAAACATATTCTTGAAGTTTGACTTCCAACAATATTATTTCCGTCAGAAAATGGATGTTTTCCTCCACTTCCATCAATCCAGTACCATTGATAAACTACCGGTGGACTTGGAAGTATGATTATCTGATCTGGAATTTCGCCTTGAGTAGGAAAGACTATACTTATATCTATATCGCCTTGTTTAGGGCAATTTTCACATTTACTCCTACATGTTGTAATTGTGGTTGAAGTTGGAGGGATGCACGCAGGAGCAGAAGGAACTACACAACACCCATTTTTAACTAGTCCTCTATTTTTGTATACCATCCGTATTCTTGCTGTAGCTGGCATTATGTATTGTTTACAAAAATACTTAATTATTGGAGAATAGGACATACACATTTATCAAGTGTGGTACCTCCAATAGGAGGTTGAATGACATATGGTTTTTCTCCTTGAATAACGATATCATATGTCTTGTTGCTCTGATCTTTTGACGGCTTAGAAGGATTGTGTAAGTAATATTGTGCCAGAACACGACCTTTAACTAGCCGCGTCCGAGTAGACATAGAATTATCGGTAGTTGGCATTATGTATTGTTTACAAAAATACTTCATTATTCAAGTATTGGACAACCTCCTATAACTCCATCAAGATTGATTTGAACTGATCCACAATTGTTGGTAACAATACACCAAATATTAACCCGTTGACAAACTTGAAACCTATCAGTAGCACTCAGTGTTAATGTAGGTGTCCGGCTTCCTGAAATATTTGGACCATCAACAAATGCCACTGGAACATCTCCTTGTGCGGGTATACTATAGTACCATTGAAATGAAGTTCCTTCTGAAGAATTGACTGTGTAATTGCATGTAGTTATATGCTGTCCATCAGATGAACAATTACTTGGCGTTATATCTCTAACAGTTGGAAGACTACATGATGGCAGAATATTACAGCATGTAGCTGTAATTCTTTTTGAACCCGTATTATACCTCCGAATACCTGCGTTTTTCTGTTTATTTTTATCGATACTTTCAACAGTTCGAGTTACGCAAGTTGATTGATATAAAGAGCTACTCGGTATGTTCATTTGTCTCAAACTGCTTATAATAATCGGCGTATGATCCAACAGGTGCTGGAGCTGGAGCCGCAGTTCCCGTTGCACCATCAAGCTTCTTTACGACAGGATCTACATACTTATCAAAAAGCTTCTGACCTATAATTCGAGAGGCTTCATCATCTGTCATTTCGCCCAATTCAATCTTGCGACGCATCTTCAACATCTCAAAAAATGTCTGGTCGAGCTTTCCGTCAATATGCATTTCAAAAATTGTGGGGAACTGGTTGTACAGAATCTGATTGTCAGCACTAACTTTGTTACGGTACTCCGCAGGATTTGTAGTTTTCAACCCTTTGTGTCGGCGCATTGAGTGATCCATTTCACGAACAAGCGCCTGAATTTGAATGGAGTTGAGGGATGCCATTTAGTTTGTGTTATTTCTGTTCAATACATTAATATGGCTTCTTATACGACAGCTTCTAATGGTCAAGTAATTCTAACTTCTGGAGCTCCTTTACACATCCCTGCAGCTCAGAATGTTCAGGGAGGATTAATTGAAGCTGCCAGTGCGAAAACAATAGCGTCACAGGCAGCTGCAGCTTCCCATTACCAAAATATGGGTGCTGGACAGAAAGGTGCAGGTCGTCGGCGTACTCGTAAGCACAAGGCAAAGCGTAAGGCGAAGCGCAAGAGTCGTAAAATTCGGCGTGGCGGTGCTCAGTCTCTGAATATGGTTCCACTCGGATTACCGACTGCTAACTCAGTTCCAGGAGTCAACGCGGACGATGTTCTTAAGGGAACCGTTGATCTGAAAAATCAGATTGCTGCAGATAAGTCGTATGATCATCTGCGAGGAGCAACGCCCATTAAAGTAGGAGGGTTTCGGTTTCGTGATGCCGAAGAGTTATATCCGGGAAGCGGCTCACAGGAAGATACAAAAGGTCGGAGTAAAGTAAAGCATGGACGCCGTAGTAAAAGGACTCATCGGCGGGGCAACCGTAAGTCTTCTCATAGTCGTAGCAGGAAGCGTAGCCGTGTTTAGTAATTTTTGGCAGTACGCTTCAACGCCTTATATTGTATATATTTGGATGCTCGTGCTCACATCTTTAACGGTAGGACAGCTGGTACTGACTTCGTTTGTGGCATCGACTTTGATGGAAGCACCTTCTCAAACAGCGTCTGCAACTGTATCATAAAGTCGGCACACTGGTCCGAATCAGTAATTCCTGTTAGAATAATCTTTCCCGTTCGGAAAACTTTAGCTGTCCAATTATTTGGACCAATGTGAATCTTGACACCAGGATACACATCGGGATCATAGTGTGAAGTTATTAGGGGATTACCCATTTCACGAATCGTGTTGTGCAGAACTTCGCGAGCTACTGTATCATTCGACTTCAGCTTCGTGGTATAATTCATCAAAACTGTTCGGCGACGAAGAATTTCGTAATTTTCAGGGGCATCGGTAATAGCGTGTCGGCATTTGGTCCAAAGAATAGTGAGCAAATCACGCATCGCACAAGTATCGTACCTTTCATCAAGAACACCAGTTAGATGAAACACCCCATTTTGAAATATCTTGATTGTGATTTCCTTATCAGGTAAAGCTCCATCGCCATTATTCAGGACAACAACTGTAATAGAATTATGACAGAATCCAGTTGTATTATGAGTTTCAGTAGGCGCATCCTTCTTTACACGCCGCTTAATCTTATCACGCTTACTTTCACCTCGCTTTGCTACACCTCGCTTCTCCACCTTAATAATAGGTGCATCAAGAGGAAGATCACTCATAATCGTAGTTGTATTGAACTTCAAGTTCGTATAGTACAGTACAACCATTGTTGAAAGAGTTGGAGTTTCCATTAGTATTTAAAGGATTTCATGTGTAAATCATTCGAGTCCGTTTTCAGTTAATGTGTCAATCTCGTTTTTCCACGAAAAAGGGATGCTGTCCACGAATTTACAAATCATTCCTACTGAAAATTTACGAATAAGTTTACGAAGTTGAACTTGGTGTGCAGGTTCAAGCATCCATCCAGGTTCTAAATGACCTAGGAACACAGCAATATTAGAATGATGATTAACTATAGATAAACTTTCAGAAGCTAAATCTGAGCAGGCAACTTTCGATAAGTCCAAAACCTTTTTAGATTCATGCATTTGCTTAAATTTTTCAGCAAATGTGTGAAATTGTTGTATATTTGTACATACGAATAACATTGTTTAATATATTCAAAAACTTGTAAACTCTATTGACCAGCACGGAAACGAATAGGCTGATTAATTTTCACATGACCAGGAGCACTGGCTGAAGGTACAAATGGTGTAATATTCCGAGCAGGATTGACATTCAGGTCATTGCCGTGATGGTTCTCGACATACGGAATCTTACGAAGAGCAGCGCCAGCCTTGTAGTTAGGATTGCCTCCATACGCTCCAAGTTCCATACCTGGTTGAAGATTGCCGGGGTCAGCATACTGTCCTCCACCTACACTTGGACGAGCAGAGTACAGTAGATGAGGAACTTGGGCAGGAGCTGTATGGTTGGCAGGACGAGAAGTGCATAGAGAAGGGTCGCCGAGATTACGAATCGTATCATCTACAAACACAGAGGGGGTTACAGTACTACGGCTATGAGGTTCTCCGCACGACTCCTTAATTCCCTGTGTACGGCGCATAAAATCTGAAGCGCTCTGTGGGGCGGGTGCAACATTAATATCTACGCAGCATGGGGCAATAGATACGGTATTGGGTTTAATTCCTGCCTGTTCGTACCCTCCAATCGCCTGAGAACCACGGAAAGCAGCAAAAGTACTAGCATCCATCACTGACCCGCCTGTTTTTTTCTTATAAGACTTCACTTTATGAAGAGGAGCCATATTTGAGTCGTAAGGTGTATTCACCACTCCTACCTGTCCCCCAGTAACTGGAAAAATAGTGGATGAGCTCATCCGGACTTTTGTGGTGTGCATGGATGCGTCTGTATTTTCGCGAGTATCCAAAATTTTTATTGCAGCTGCATCTTTGCGACGCAGGTATTCCTTATAGGACATTTGTGTGTTATCCCGATTTTATTATCAGCACGATCCAAACTTTACTGAAGATAGCATACGCTTACGACGAATCCACTCGGAAGCATCTAATGGCTTCTCTTTGTATGACAGATATTCAGAATTTTGGACATTGGAACTGAGATATAAGCTGTAATCTATACCTTGCTTCTTTGGTTTACAAACTGCTGGTGGAACACCCCGAACGCCTGGAATAAATGCTGCATTTGATCGCGATACAGTAAATACTGTAAGACCGATAGAGTACAAAGTTATTCCTAAACTATTTACATCAAATGAAAATTCTTGACCAGGACTTATATCGAATGGACTTGTTGCTGGTGGGTTAGTATTTGTATCTGAAGTATATGGCATCGAACTATTTGAACCGTTATTTTGAATTGTTAGAGTTGGTGGAGACGTTGCGTTGTATGTTATTACACATGGAGCGTATGACCCAATCGTAATTGTTGTTGGAACACCTGGTTTGAATGAACTTGCATATGTTAACTCTTGTACATCAGTTCCATCCGGTTGTTCTGGTGGTGTTAATTCTATTGATCCATCAGTATTTGGAGCTACATAAGTAATATCATTATTAGTTGGAAGTGCTACTGAAGATCCTTCTGGAAGTGTACTGTTTATTGCAAGTATATCAGCAGGTGTTAATGTGTATTGGTCTCCCGGTTTAATAACTGATGAAATTACATTATAGTCGTGAGATGAAAGTGCAGACATAACATTAGCCGGAATATCTGCTACAGATGCTGGAAGACTACACAGGTTTGAATTATCACTAAAGAAAATATTACCTTTGGGTGAAAAAGCTAGACCACCCTGTGTATAAAATCCAGTTGCATGAGAATATATATTTAGACCATCTGTTGTAATAAGTACAACTCCATTTAATGTATCTTTATTAGAGCTTCCAACATATATGTTTCCAGCATTATCTAATGTAATACCTGTAGGTTTATCTAATCCATATGTAACATTATGTGCCTTATTAGGTCCATAGTATGATAATACTGATCCAGCTAGAGGTAGTGTAATTGTTACACCTGCAATTAACGATCCAAAAAATCCACCTACCATTCCACCTATCTTTACATTGTTCGAAAAGCTAGCATAAACACTGGGACTATATTGGGACTCACCTGTTATTTGAAATGTGTATATACCATATGGATTTGAAGTAGCAACATAAACATTATTATGATTATCACTCGCAATGAGATATCCTGATGGAATGCTACATACCTGTGTCCACATAGTTGAATCAGATAATGGTATCTGATAAATATTATCATTGTCAGAAGTTACAACATACATATTATTATCAGATGCAATCGTTAGTGATTTTACAGTGTACAGTTCGTTCGAAAAAACTGTTTGGTTACCATCCAAATCTATTTTCTGAATTATATTTAAGTTATTATTATTCCAGTAAACATTACCGTCTGTATCACACGCAACACTAAAGGTTGACTCAGACAATTCTGGTATTTGTACTAGTGAATTTTTCAGAGGAGTTATTCCCAAAGTATTTTGAGGTTTGGTACTCATTATATCAAAATCTATATTTCTTAGTTCTATACCAAACATTCTAGATATATCTGTCCAACCGGTATAACCATCATAATGAATTATATTGCGAGAATCTGCCTGAATATAGAATGATAGTGCACTACTCGTTGATGCAAATGAATCCTTCCCCATGTAAGGTCCAGTAAGTCCCTCAAATACAACAGTTGATAATCCAGTACAACCAAAGAACGCACCATCTCCAATACGTTGTATGCTAGATGGAATATAGACAGTCTGTAAATTTGGGCAATTTGCAAATGCATAATCACCTATTTCATAACAAATTTCTGGTGGTTGGAATATGAGACTTGTTATTTGTTGTTTGCCATAAGATCCAGATGATATTCCATGTACTGTATTTGGAACTTCCATAGTTCCATATATATTTCCATCACCTCCCTGCGTTCCTGTTAAATAAACTCCGTTATTTACACTTACATTAAATTTTGCACCAGATCCGTTTCCATCATATGGAATGGCTACAACTCTGGGAGCAGTCACAATAGTTGAAAAAGTCACAGTACATGTTGCAGTAGCAGCAATTATATTTGCAGGATTATCGAGTGGATGGGGTACAAATGTAACAGTACATTGACCAACATAGCCACTTCCATAAGTTGCAAATGAAACATTCGTAACAGAACCCGATGTAATAGTTGCATTTGCTATTGCTCCGGCACCTGTACTGTTTGAAATAATAACTCGTGGTGGATAATTGTAACCACTGCCTCCGGTGACAATAAAAAATCTTAAGTAAAATAGACTCATATTTGGTGTAATAGTTGGTGTTAATCCATGAGGAGGCGGGTTACTTACAACGATACTTGGCGGACCCGTGAATCCATTATATTGATTTGATATGTAAACATTGGTCAACTTACCAGCGTCTGTTAATTCAGTAAATTTAGAGAATGCTACGATTGGCTTAATGTAGTTTGAACGCTGACCATAGGATGAAACTGTAACTGTTGGTGTTAAATCAAACCCAGATGGGGAATTTACAAGTTTTACCGATGCAAGAGGACCACCTATTCTAGCATAAAATACAGCCTTGCCAATTTCTAATCCACGGTAAATTAGTGAGATTGTTACTTTTGGAGATGAGGTATATCCACTTCCACCATTTATAATGGTGTATTCATCTATTATGAATGCATTTAATTTTGAAGAATAGTGTGATTGTGTAGGCAAAACAAAAATATTTGCACCACTTCCATTACCATCAACTGATTCTACAGTACATTCCCATCCATTGCGAGGATACATGCCATCAATCTTTGTCTCTAATTGTGTATATGGCGGTCCATATACCGCAATACCTACTCCGCTTTCACATCCAACTATAGAACCATTTATTACAGGTGTAGCATATGTTTGCCAATCTGCTATAGTATCAAGAGGATCCGGTTCTACAACGATATTTATTCCAGCAAAATCAACAGCATTTGCAGAAGCAGATAGTGATTCTATTTCATAATATCCTCCATTAGTAATTGCTAATTCAATCCCTTTAGCAGATTCTGAAGTTATAGTTGAATATTTAATCATATCATTCATGGTACTGTTTGGACTACTAATACCTATACTTGAAGGTGAAATATATCCTGTTCCTCCTCCAGTAACACTGCAGCTTTGTATAAAATAGTTTGATACAGTCGGTTGAGTATCTGCACTTACATAATTATATCCGGGAGAACGAATCTTTGGATAGATATTAGAGAATGCTCCAGTTGATCCGACAGTGGTTCCGACTGTAGTGCAAGTTGTAGTATTTATTATTTTAACATTTGGAATACTACTGTATCCCAAGCCGTTATCAATAATAGGTATATCTTGAATGGGAAACAACATCTCACTATATATGATGGCTGGTGTTATTACCGAAACTCCTGCACTTATTCCAGCCGGTGATCCATGAATAGATACACTTGGTAAGCTAGTATAACCCGATCCACCATATGTTAATTGTATTTCAGTTATGCGAATTTTGAATCTATATCCACTTGGAGTACCTGGAAATGGCCATAATAAATATGCAACTTTTGTAATAGTGGCAGTTGCTTGGTTTCCACTAGCAGGTGGACTTATAGTTACAGTGAACCAAGTGTTAATCATATTAAGGCTTACATCTGGAGCTATAAGAGGTAGCCAATATTCAGCCACACCTGGATTTACATACTGAAGACCAGTAACAACTCCTGTTGCAGGAGTAGATGACAGACGCGCAACCGCAAATGCAGGATTGCTAGGATCTGATCCAGCATCTATTAATACAGGAGGAGGAGATGTAAAATAGTCATTTGAAGTATGAGTTATTGGTCCTAATCTAGAACATGACATAGTAACTGAAGTTGCAATTGAGTTATCATATCCGGGCGCAGCAATATCAATTACAGGTGTTTTAAAGAATCCAGTTCCTTGCGAAAGAATACCAATATTTGTAAGTTGATAGCTATACACGCTTTTATCTACTGGAACATTTACCTTATAAGGAACAGTTGGCTGAGTAACACTGGTTCCCATAAAATTGGGATCATTATAAATAATACCTCCAGTGTTTACAGTACAGGTTGTTGTATCTGGAAAATATCCAGATCCAGGATTTACTACAACTAAAGATGTTATAACTGATCCTGGCGATATTAGAACTGATCCTGGTGGTAAGGGTAAAATTCCTCCATTTATCCAAGCTGCCATAGAAACATCTGGTGCAAATGATGCACCTCCATCTACCAAATTAGCAATTTGAAGTGCAGCTAAAAATGCTGCTACGGCATATCCTACTACATTCAGAAATCCACCTACTAAACGTAGTGCGTATTGTGCACCAACCATTTGACCACTAGCGGCAGCAGCTTGAATACCAGCCCTCTCAGCTCCATTTAGAAGAAGTGCTTCAGCAGCTCGACCACCGGCATTTGCGAGATTTCTAGCCCCTGTTAACTGAGCTGTTCTAGCAGTGGTAATAGCAGCCTGTGCTAATGAAACAGCATCTCGTGCACCAGCAACTTCTTCTTCAAGAGCACCAGTAATTGCTAATCTACGAGAATACTCAGCAGCTGCTTCTGATGCACTAGTTGTAGAAGTTGCTAGTGATTTTTGAGCTATTGTAAGAGCCGTCCGAAGTTGAGTTACATTTACAGTCCATGATGGGGAAAGAGCATCTTCAGCTAGTCCTACAGCATTAGTAAAATTTTTTAATAAAACATTGTCACCCGTATTTAGTTCGGCAATTGTATTTTCTCCAGCTATTAAAGGTAGTTTTGATTTACCTAAAGCATCTAATGTAATACTCCTAAATTCTAATCCAGCTTCTGTTGAGGCATTAAAAACACCTTTTGGATAAAATGTTCTTAATTCTATCATTGAGTCCCGTAATACTCCAGAAGCTGCCGGATCTGTCATAGATAGAGACATGTTTAATATTTTATTTGTTACTACTGGGAACGCACGATCATATGCATCTGAAAATGCATCCCATGCTGCATTCGCTTCAAGTTTAGCTTGTTCTATCTTAGCTTCAAATACAGCTTTCACTCCATCAAATCCTTCTAATCCTTCCGATGTTTTTACAAAATATCGCACCTGACCATCTGCGTCTGTATAAATAGATCCAAGTTTTGTTATTGATTGAAAGTTTTCTAGACTTTGTGTCAAGGAAACTATAGATTGAGCAGGCTTTTGCAATCCTACTAATGCAGATTGTAGTTGTTTAAAAAGATCGGCTTCCACACCTCCTAAAACATTTTTAAAATAACTCTCAAGTTCTGTAATAGTACTTGAAGTTGAAATTGAGCCATAGCATGATAGGGAATTTGTAATTTCTACAACAGTTTGTACATCAGCACTTCGGAGCGCTTGAGCAAGTACATATTCTGCTTGTGCAGTTGATGTTAGATTGGATGCTCTAATTAAGCTTTGTTCTGCTGCCACTAATGCCGTTGCGGCTTGACTCTGAGCAACTCGAAGTGAAGGACTAATAAACAATGCATTGCTAGTTTCAAAGTATCCTTCTTCAGAAGCTATTGCTGCTAATCGAGTAGATTCTGATACTGCAGCCGAATTTCCAGAAAGTAATCCGGATGCTATAACTGTACCTGGCGCCTGATTACTAGATAAGACTAATCCAGAAAATGCGCCTGTTAAGTATCTAGAGGATAATGCAGCACATGCACTCAATAATCCAACACCTCCATCCCAATAAGCTGCTTGTCCTTGTCCATTTACTCCGTACGCTTTATCCCTATCTGATTCTAAGCCTCCCACATTTGTTTTTGAACCAAGTAGATCAACATATCCGTCGGAAGGAAGATCAAAATTTGTACGTACTCCAATAACGAAGGGATTGCTCAGTCCCGCAGAATTCAAATCTCCCTTGAAGTCCGAATAATACCAGCATGGATAAACCAAAGGACTTGAATTCAATTGCTTTTCTGTCCGTACCGGTGGTCCATGTGGATGACTAGAGTTAAAGTCTGTAAGTTTAGCAAAAGTATTGGAATAATCATCAGTCGCTGATTTAAAAACTGCTAATTTAGTATTTGCATCATTGTAATTATTGAATATTGCAAGATCTACAAATGAAGGTGGTGATTGTTTAGAAAACAAAGTTTTGTATCTATTGATACAGTCATATGAACTACTAACGCTAGATATATCATCGACACTATTGAAACCATCCATTGTATTCTGAATATTTTCATAATCAGTCATAATACTAGTATCGGGAATATCAGTTGATAACCAACGAAATCCGTTATTTTTATAATCACGAAATGTTTGTGCTAGTGCGAAATATGCATCATAAAACGCCCAACACCAATTCCAGAAGGCGTTTTGTTTAGCATCCATCAAAGTTTGATAGATATTATATACCGAATCAGCATCCATATACTGTCCGATATAAAATGGATTAATAGGTGTTAGTGTCCCATTTTGGTCATAATCTGAATAGTCTATTATAATTATTTGAAAAGTAGGTTGATTGCTATATCCCCTTCCAGGTGCTGTAATTGTAATATGAGGTTCGAAGAATTTGCATGTTTCTAATGAAGGTGAAAAATGTATACCCTTGTAAATATTACCTCCAACATCGACCAAATCTAATTTTGCCCTACATCCGAACCCGGTCTTATCGGTAGGTATAACTTTAACACCTAATATATGTGTAATCATTGGATTTACAGCTAAACATATTCTTACTTTTGTAGAATTGAGTACTTCACTGCACAATTCATTATCACCTATATTTTCTGGACTTACATAAACTGCTCCTCGAGTAGTATCCCACCCAGAAGTCCAAGTACCTCCGCTGAGAACACTCGCTGGATTGTCAATTGTTGTAGGACCTAAAGAATGATTGTAAACTACATTTACCTCTGAATGATTATTACCGGTATTCCAGTTAAATATAGCTACAACACTTCCAGAATTTGGACTTGAATTAGCAGTTGCAGATTGTGTTATAGGAATTACATATGCTCCTGAACCTTCTCCACTAATTGTTACAGAAATAGGCTCATATACAGTTTTACCAATAAGAGCGGTAGGTAATGGTATTTTATTAATATACCACTCCGTTGGAATATTTTTCAAAATTGGTACAAGTTTGCAATTTGGGTAGTCTCTGGCGGTTATAATAGGAGGGCTTGAAAATAAAGTATTACCTGCTACAATATTTATTTTTTGAATATACATACAATCTAAGGTTCCCTTATCTATACTACCATCAAATCCACTTCCAGCCAATGATAAATATGGAGGTATAGAATATCCACTACCACTTTTATATGTTTCTATAGCACCAAGACCGCTATTTCTTGATGTAAAAAAACTAACATATGAAGGTTTTGAGACTATAGCTCCTAGTTTGTTTACAGCTATACTATAATATACACCTGCATGATTATAAGTTCCTGATTGAATAAAGTAGGTTGGTCCAGTTGCGCCAATTATCTGAGTTCCATTCAAAAACCATTTGTATTCATATACTTTAGCACTCGCAGGTTGTTTATTGGTTAAACAAAATGGAGATCCTAATAATAAATTTTGATTAGGGTTAACATTATAAACTGGATAATCAAGTATTTCAGTTATTTCGAATAATAATTCTTCCGATGATCCAACAGAATTTTGTGCACTAACATAATATTTTCCAATGCAGTCAGGAGTTAAGGTAACTAAACATTGATTTGTTGAGTTTCCAATAGGAAGTATAGTATCTGTTCCTTGTTTTCCAAATTTCCATAAATAGGTTATTGGCGAAGATCCCTGAGAAAGTGGTGGTGCTATAAATTTACTGATTGTTCCTGTTCCAATAAGAGAACCTCCTTGTGATGTCATTGTTCCTACAAATACAGGGGCAACTGGTATAACAGTAATAATAAATGTCGTTGTTGAAGTACCATAAGAATCTGATACAGTACATACATAAGTTCCGGAGTCGCCACTAATAAACGCATTTTTCACAGTATTGCGGATGAGTATTGATACAAAATTGCTTGATAATTTATTAGTTATTGAATATGAAGTGTTAAATTGCCCGATAGTTTCTGGTCCAGATCCAGTATTTACCGTCCAAGTTATTGATTGTGCACTTCCGTACGATAGACCAGTTACCTGTAATACACCCGAATTTTCTTGTCCATCATTAACTGTAATAATATTTGTACTACGATTATTAATAGATGGAGGAGGTTTAAAGTATGTAATTGGATCGCCGATACATACCAATGAAGGTGAATTAAATACAGGTCCTAGTTGATTTTGATATACGCTAATTTTAAATGTATAAATAACTCCACTCTCAAGTGGATACCACATAAATGAAGGATTAACGGGATAACTTGAACCAAGAGTTCCACCAGTAGAAGTAGTAGATAAATATTGTATAATTCTCCAAGGTTCTACTTGAGGTCCAGGTTGGATTTTTACAGATAATACTGGTGTTGAAGATATAGTTTTCTCAAATAATTCAAAAAGTACAGTTGAAGTTTGATAATTTATATTTCCCAAATTTGGAATATTGAAATCAATACTAGGATAAAATGGATAATCTGGTTGCCCAAGAAAAATACTGTTATACTTGGTAGTTCCGGGGGCTGTAATGGTTATTTTATAGTTTACTCCACCCACTAGTGGATAAACTATTTCATTTATACTATTATGAATATCGCTTGCAGGGATTGTGTCTACATAGTTATAGTCACCATCAACTCCTCCTGATACAATTCTCCATTTATTTGCACCTGTTTCATTAGAATATCCGGTATCAATGCTATAAGTAATTCCTTGTATTAATTTAAATTCTACTGGAAATGACTTTATTAAAGTATAATTATCTCCGGCGAATAAATTAACTTGTAGTTTCGAATAATAATAAATAGCACTTCCATTATTTCGTTTGGTAGGAAATGGTAACAAAATATTTTGTCCGATGGGAGATGAAGATACTCCTATACAACATGTGCTGAAATCCAATTCTAATGTGTCAGAAGATGCTTGTGAAGTATTGATTGTTAGTGTTGTATGATTATTTCCCGAACTTGAGCCTGCAGTTGGAGTATGCGGTGTTATGTTGAGTGTAGTATTATCTGAAGCAGTATATCCTAAATAATCATGGAGAGTACAAGTATAAGTTCCTGACTCGGAAACTAAAAATGGCTGACCATTATTCTTTGTAAGAGTTGATGTGAATGATGTAAAATCATTCGTAACAGAAAATTGAGAAGTAATATTATTACCTTGTTTATCAGTTACATTCCACACGCAACCAGGATTATTAGAATCGTTAGGGGGTGTCATACGAAGTAAAGCAACTATACTGCTTGTTGTATTCTCTGTAAAAGTAGTGGTCTGTGAAGCCAAAGAAACTTTAGGTGTTAATAAAATCCCATATTGTCCATTATATTCTTGTACTTCAGGAGTTGCAGTTACAAAAGTTGTATACGATCCAACAGTTTGTTGAAAAAATGAACCGGCTGGTACGGCAGCTGTACTATATTGCAGTTGAAGATGATCTACAAGCGTGGAGCACGGAGGAGAAAATTGTGAATCGATATCAGAAGTGTAAGTCAAAGTTTTGAGATCTAAAGTTTCGTAAGGAATAACCTCCCTACCAAAAGTATGAGGTCCATTAACAACAGCTTGTTCTGTAGTCCATCCATGTATACTATTAATATACAGATTTGGATTACTTGAGGTTATAGTTATCTTATTACGGTTAACAGTCGCTCCCTGTTGAACCGTAATTGACATTGGGTTATACTCTTTCACAAGACTTAATTTTTTAAATGAGATCTACATGCGTAAGCATATGACGACGACAGCATGGGCGTATTAGCTTTAAGTCATCTAAAGCCTTGCCCTCTGGCGTCTTTGTTGTTGTAGCTGTTAAGTACTCCATTTCATCCTTCTTGCCTTCAGCCTTACGGTATTCCTTGACTTTTTGGATATACAGTTCCCACCGACTCGCCAACCAAGGATTGTTGCAAGTAAAGCACTCAATTGGAATAATCATTCTTACTTACTTTATTCTCTCCTTTTCCTTCTATATTCGTTTTCTAACTCAAATATAATAGACAAATGAAGGATGCCACCTACGCTATTGGAGTTTTAGCTGTTCTGTTAGTAGTGATTGTATTCAAGCGGTTCAGTTTTATGTTACTTGAACTTCTTCTCAAACTCACACGACCAGGAGCAACAGTTCTGCTTCTCTCGGTCGTTGTATGGCTGTACTCAAAAAATCTACTGTACACTGCCCTTGCATCGGTAATTCTTGTAGTGTTTTTACTGAAAGATTTATGGACAGGATATGTCCGCTCAGATGCTCGTCGCTTATTTTTAGAGATGGGTCTTGATTCTGCACGCTTCGATCCTCTAACCAGCATTGACTTGCAGTTCGCGAACGGTACGGCTGTTCACGATGCGCCATCGATGCTCCATCGCGATTCTCAACCAACTTTACTTGTTTACCCTCCTTCCGCTGAAACTCTTGCCCAAATGAATGGAGATTAGAAATAGAAGTTCTCCTCCTCACCACATAATACTTAGTTCCTGTGCGCCCCAGTACTCGGAAATACCGCTCGGAAGACGGCGGTGAATAATGAATGGAAGCTTCTTTTGTTCAACCTCCTTCTCTGCAACATTCCATACAAATTGAGGGTCAGAAGTAATCATTCCGTCCAAAGATATCAAAGGCTTACTTCCCTCTGCTATCTGCTGGGCACGAGTTCCAACAAGAGTCGTGTACTCGTACTTCGTATAAAATGCTTTAGTAATGCGCTGACCGGTAATAGAATCTCGCACGGATACACGGTCAACAGGTTGAACTTCCGGATGAAGAATGCGAGAATCAAAACGAAGTTGGTCCATTGATTTACTCTAACATACTTTATGTAGATACCTTCCGTTTCTGAGTAACGAGTTTAGCTTTTTTACCTCGACATGAAAAACGGCGTATCGTGCGTCCCTGAGGCCACAGAATAGCCTTGGTGCAAATAGCAGTAGCTGCACCTTCCTTTGTTTTCGCCAAGTTGCGGCGAAGAGTAATTTTACGAGCAACATCTTTCACACACCGACAGAACCTCTCGGCTTGTGTCACCATTCCTTATTAAGTTGCGCGAGATGATTGTTCCCACTTCGTATCACAATTTACACATCCATAAAGCCATACAAGTTTCTTCTCATCAAGCTTCACGGCAAACACATCAGATTTTGCACCAGCCTTTGAAGGACATTCAGTATTTGGACACACAATATTATGGAAATGCTCGAGCGTAGGGTCGTGCTTTAGATAAGGGTTGGTAGTAAGAGTCGAAGCCCTGTCTTCACGAAGAATGTGTTCGTACACCAGCGGGTTCTTGTCATCGACCTTCTCCTTGTATTCGCACTTATTGCACGAAAACACGGCAGTCTTGGTTCCGTCTACAACGCTCTCGTCAATAGGATAAAGCATATTGCGACAAGCTGGACAGAACTTCATTCCTTCTTATCCTTTACTTCAAGACTCTCTATAAATTCGTTTTAAAATACAATGGATATGGATGTTTGCGGTCGGTGTTGGTACCTTTTTAGACTTGACGAACTGATATATGGAGTTTGTTTCCAATGTTCCTCAAATAAATGACTTCCTTTAAAACGGATAATTCTGTAAATTATTCTGGGACTAACAACTACGAATGTCGAGCAAGGACAAGCTACGCGAATTTCTGGACAATCACAAGGCTGATGGGATTTGGACACATACTTCGCTAGCGGGTGGATCATACTTTATTCCAGAAGACGATCTACCTCGATTTTATGAACTTTATATTGAAACGATTACGGATCAAGAGAAACTATACCTTACGGAGAAGTCGTCAGACATCGGTCCTCTCCGCATTGACTTTGATTTCGTATACTCGCGTGAAGTTGAGAAACATCTGCATACTCGTGACCAAGTTACATCATTCATTGGAGCATACATGGGAGAAATTAAGCAGTATCTTGAACTACCTAACAGCGTTCAGCTGTATGTTATGGAAAAGCGTAAGCCAACACTCGATTCCAAGAAGAATGTCAAAAAGTCAGGAATCCATATTGTGGTTCCCAGCATCTGTACACACAAGTTTGTAGAGCAGCGTGTTCGTCGTAATCTTTTGAAAACTATGGACCAGCACTTTGGTGGTCTTCCTCTGAATGATGGATGGGATAAGGTGTATGATGAACAAGTAGTGAATAGGTCGTGTCCATGGACATTGTACGGTTCGCGCAAGAATGACCCGAATGCTCTACCATATCTCGTTTCGTATATTGTAGAATGGACACCAAATGGAGTAAGGATTATTGACGATATTCCTCCGGCGTCAGTGAGCTTAATGCGAACTTTGTCGCTTCAGCGCAATGATTGTATTGAGACGCCACAGACAGAGGAAGCCAAGACAATTTATGCTGGATTGAAGCAGCAGTATTCCGATGTTCGTATTTCAGGTGGACGAGCTATGGCTCCAGCGCGTGGACGACCGGCGATTCGTGGAGGTGAACCGGGATCGCGGGGTTCATCTCCAGCTGGAAGAGTGATTATTCCGCCACTTGATCCTGATCATCGTAACTATATTCGCGACCATACGATGAACATGAATCCAAGTAGGGCGGTAGATTATGGTCAGTGGCAGAAAGTAGGTCAGTGTTTGTTCAATATTCATCCGGATTTACTGGATGTATTTCTGGATTTCAGCGCACAAGCCGAAGATAAGTATGATGAAGCAGGATGTCATACTATGTGGGGAAGTTTGAAGTTCCGTAACGATGGTGAGCGTGTACAGGAAGGTACTCTGCGATACTGGTCTCGCGAGGATAATCAGGAAGGATATGTTGAAATCGAATCGCGAAATGTGGATCGCTTAATTCTAGTTGCGTGCTCAGGTACTGAACATGATGTAGCTGCGCTAATTCATGCGAAGTTTCGCGATCACTATATCTGCTGCGATTTCGGTAAGAATGTATGGTACCGTTGGGCAGGGCATATTTGGCGCGAGACTGACCGTGGAATCAATCTTCAACTAAAACTCTCAAAGGAAATTGCTGGATTGTTCTTCAAGAAGTCGCTTGCAATCAGTGTGGAAATGGAGACGCGCAATCTTCTCTCATGTACTGGCGATAATAAGAAGGAGTGTGGTACTTGCGAACATTGCCAACTCGATCTTCAGCGTGATAAGTTCAATGCAATGTATACTAAGCTCAAGACGACTAAGTTCAAGGATAATGTCATGAAAGAATGTCGCGAACTGTTCTTCGATGAAGAGTTCACAAAACTGGTTGATTCAAACAAGGAACTGATCGCGTTCAATAATGGCGTGATGGATTTGAGCAAGATGGAGTTCCGTGATGGTAAGCCTCAGGATTACATCTCATTCTCAACTGGGTTGGATTATGATTCGAATCGCAAATATTACGAGTATGATACTTGGAACTCGGTGGATACATTTATTAAGCAGGTACTTCCAGATGTAGTTGTTCGCGACTACTTCATCAAGCATCTTGCAACAAATCTTATGGGTGGAAACACGGCTCAGAAGTTCCATATTCTTACGGGATCTGGTTCGAATGGTAAGTCGATGATTATGAACTTGACTTCTGCGGCGCTGGGAGATTATGCGTGTACTGTTCCCATCTCTCTCTTTACTCAGAAGCGCAAAGGTTCAGGCAATGCAGCTCCTGAAGTCATTCGACTGAAGGGAAGGCGTTTCGTAACGATGCAGGAACCTGATGAGTCAATTGCTCTAAATACTGGATTGATGAAGGAAATCACTTCGGGAGAAAAGATGTATGCTCGTGATTTGTTCAAGTCGGGTACAGAGTTTGAAGTACAAGCCAAGTTTCATCTTGCATGTAACGACAAACCAAAAATCAATACGACGGATGGAGGTACTTGGCGTCGTCTTGTCGTAATCAACTTTACCTCGAAGTTCGTACCTAAACCATCTGCTCCCAACGAGTTTCCGATGGATGAAAGTATTCAGTTTGCAGTCAATTCGAAAGAATGGGCAACGCCATTCCTAAGTTATCTTGTACATGTTCTGACAGAAGGTAAAGGTCTGCGCAAGATTCCTCCTCCTGAGAAGGTTTTGGAGTATACTTCGGAATACCGTAACGAGAACGACGGAATTGCGAGGTTTGTGTCTGAGAAGCTTGTTCCTGTAGTTGAAGGCGATGAGATTGTTCCAGTTGATAAGACTAACCTTCGTCGTATCTTCAAGCAGTGGATGGCAGATAACGATTTGCGCCTCGCTCCAAACGAAATGGAGAAGCGAGTCGAAGTTTCGTACGGGAAGTTCCGTCGACCGGGTTGGACCAATTTCAAGATTGAAGCCTGAATATAAACATAAATAGACCTTAATCTGGACCGTAATTTGAATTTTTACTTGCGTTTGTGTGTCTTCTTTGAGTGTTTACGATTCTTACGAGTCTTGTGTGCCCGACGACCTCCTGTAATTGTCTTTGTTGGTCCTTCAGAAGGAGCAGATGGCTTTACGGCGGGTAAACCCATCTTATCTGCAACAGGCTGTGCAGGTCCCATAATCTTGGATTTTAGCGAGTCCCACCAACTTGACATTCTTATTTATACCTCAGATTTACTTACGACCGCCAACAGGGGCATAGGCGCGAATGTATGGTAGAGTTAGAGAAACTACCGCAAAGGCAATGAGCAAATTGAATGTTGCGCCAATAGCATCACCAATGCTGAGCTTGATGGGTCCAATGTTGAGGACATAGTGTCCTACCGCCTGCTGAACACCGGGGAACAAAACAGCTACGAAAGGCGTGACAAGATCACGAGTAATTGAGCCAAAGAACTGGCTGAGGGCGAATCCCAAATAAATCGCAACCGCAAAAGTCATGACTGTCTCGTTAGCGCTCATTTACAAACTTGACTAGAAATCTTTTTGCGGTAAAGAGTAGTGATATGGGGTACGATACTTTGTACTGGGGACCAAGTGCTTGGCAACTGTTTCATTTAATTGCATTCTTTTCTCCTAATCCCCAAGAAGTTCTGCTTCAGATGAAAGAGATGTTGCCGTGTAAATTCTGTCGGGCGAGCACAGCAGAGTTTGTTGCTCAGCATCCTCTGAAAGGAGATCCGGCTAAGTGGTTGTACGATATCCACAATATGGTGAACAACAAATTGCGTACTCAGTGTGCTTCAAACCCTGAAGTTCAAAATCCGGGACCGGATCCGTCATTCGAGGAAGTTAGGGCAAAATATGCGGCTATGAAACCCACCGCCGTTCCAGGTCGTGATTTCTTATTTGCAATGGCATCCAATTACCCTGACCATCCTGAGCCGGAAGATATGGCTCGTCATCGTGAATTTATTTCAAATTTGGCGGAAGTTTACCCTTTTGAGAAATTACGAACAGTATTTAAAAAGTACACATCAGACCACAGTCCAGTACCGTTAGAGCATAAAAAACAGTACCTTAAGTGGATGTACGGACTCCTAAAATCCTTATCTCGAGCATCGCATTCTGAAATCTTATCGTACCGTGGATTCTCTGCTCGCGCCCATTACTTTGCAAGTGGATGTGACCGTAAATCTTACCGTGGAAAAACATGTCGCCGAACAAAAAAGGGGTTTTTAACCAAAAATCGTGATTTGAATCGTACTCGTCGTATAGTTTCAGCGGTTCTTCTTTAGAAGCTTTTCCTGTGCCCGCACATGTTTTTGAGTAAATGCTTTCTTCTCTTTACGCTTCTTTAGTTCCTGACGGGTCTTGGGTTGATTGTCCATTTTACGGTGTGTTTATTTTACCTGAATATATTCGTTTTTACCGTCTACGCCCTGCAGTAAGTGCTTGTGTATACGAATATCCGGGTCTTAATGAAGGACTTAGTTGATTTGCCAGAAGTAATGAGAAGGTAACGCTATTAAATAAATACGAAATTGCCGTATTCTGCTCAGCCGCAGGAATATACGATGGGATCCACCAGTATACGCCTGTTAAACATAATGTAAGAAGCAGACCATAAAATATAAATGGAAAGGCTAGAGTAGGATCTTGAATACGCGATTCAATAAGAGCTATTATCAGCAACAATCCTGAAAATCCTAAACCGACCCAATCCTTAATCATAACCTGCTTATCCTCGGGTGCATATTTGGGTATTATCCAAAGTGTAGACACAAGTAAAATTGTTAAGAGAATAAGGAATAAAAAAATATTCATTTATACTTATGTGTTAAAAATACTCTATTATATTCCTTTTTATTACCATGGAGCTTTGGTACTCAGTGGTAATAGGAACTGTGATATACTGCTATGTGCAGTTTTTCAACAAAAATGCCCGTACATATCTAGAGAGCGGGAGGACACAACCCTTCTCACTAGATAGTATGTTAGGTTACACTCGTCGGGAATCGAACCCGAGTCAAGACATTGGAAGTGTCTCATTCTACCACTGAACTACGAGTGTTCTCAAAACCCAGAAAAGTACTGAGAACACTCAAGTTTGGAGGGAGTGGGATTCGAACCCACGAAAGATTACCTAACAGATCTTAAGCCTGTCCCGTTTGACCGCTCCGGAATCCCACCGATTTATATACCGCGGATGCGCTTAAATGCTAATTTGGCTGTTATGTTTGCAGATTTTGGGAGTTCGACCATGGCGTATCTTCCATACTCAGGAAACTCGATACGTCCGTCCCACGCTTTTCCTATGCTTACCCATGTAGAAATTTGTTCACGCAATTGAACGAACCCTCCTGAAGTTTGAGCTACCCCTGCTTCTTTCAACTGATTCAAAATATGTAATCCTTCCTTGACTCTATCCTCTTTCGACTTTAAGGATTGCATTAAAACTATAACCTAAGTTAATCGTAAATGCGTCTATCATGGTTGAATAAATCATTAAAAAAACAAGTGTCGGCAATTCCAGGATTTGAAGGTCGATTCTACTATAAAATTCCCGAGCAAATTTGGGGACCTTATATTCCTATGCCCAATGGTCCAATTAACTATCTTGAAATTGGAGTGGCAGATGGTGGTAATGCTATACTTGTATCAAAATCATACGCTAAAGATCCTGCTTCACGAGTTTACTGTGTAGATCCATGGATGGATTATGCCGAATATCCGGAATACAAGGGTCAACAAGAAATTGGATACAATACATTCTTATCAAATATTCAAAATCTTGCAGAAACAAGTAAATTCATTGTAAAACGAGGAATGTCGGATGCAATTGTTCCAACATTTGCAGATAAGTTCTTTGATATTATTTTTGTAGATGGCAATCACGAAACAGACTATGTGTACCGTGATGGAATCATGGCATTACAAAAAGTAAAGGTAGGAGGATATATTGTTTTTGACGATTATAACTATATGTGGAAACACACAATGGTAGGAATTGATAGGTTTATTGCGGAATCCAAGAATAAACTAGATGTTATTTACGATGCAAAATTAACATTTGGTCAAATCATTGTTCGACGAAAGTTATAAGTGAAACCTTTTCTTAAAATCTGCGACACTGGCTTTGAAGGAAGGTTTATTCCACAGAACCCATTTTGATAATGCACCCGGAGTATCAGGCTGTTTCCAGTGTTCGCCCATTCCCGAATGCCTCTTCAAATAACGCAATTTTCGAGTAGGATTCTTGTGTTTCGTGTAATCTGACATTCCCGCAGCTCCAAACGGCACAACTTTCTGATGTCCGTCTGGGTAAACAAATGTCGCATCATACTTCTTTTCAGATTTATGTGATTTACGAATTGATTTCAATTTCAGTCGTCGTGTTTTCATATTATTCTTTACTAGGAAATCATAATGGAAGAGTGGAATAAGATGGTTCGTTTACTGAAAGATGATAGTACAAGTCCTAATGAAACTGGTAACTTTTGTGAACGAGTTTACCAAGATGTGCATCGGATGCGTATAAAGGATAAAGGAAAGTTCAAGCAGCGAATGGGATCGGATTTTGATATGTGGACTCTCGAGTTACGAGAACAGTACCCTCAGCATATTGTGGTTGAAATTTTAAATAATGACGAATTTTGGAAACTTACGCTCAAAGTTGCGCGTGGCTGGTAAGTCTACCACAGTTTGTGCACATAATACGAGGAGGATTGCACTTACACATGGAGGTATTTTCTTCATTTATCAAAGGTATATGATTACCACAGTTTATGCATAATGTTCGAGTAGAAGTACATTTACAAAATTGGATATCAGGAACCACTACTGGAGCCACTACTGGAGCTGGAGCTGGTGCTGGAGCCACTACTGGAGCCACTACTGGTTCTGGAGCTGGAGCTGGTGCTGGAGCCACTACTGGAGCCACTACTGGTTCTGGAGCTGGAGCTGGAGCTGGAGCTGGAGCTGGAGCTGGAGCTGGAGCTGGAGCTGGAGCTGGATATCGTTCATCAAGGTAATGTTGTATAGCATTTCGAACTCCTGCCGAAAATGACTTAGGCATTTTATTCTGTGTTTGGCATTTAAAAACGGAAGAATCTAAACGGAATAGATAGTAATTACAAGAATGGGAGATACAATTATCGGTGTCCAATTTGGCATCGCTAATCCTCAAGAAATTATTGCTCGAAGCGTAGTCGAGGTAATTACCGACAAGACTATCCAGTCACAGCAACCTGTACCTGGCGGTGTATTTGATCCCCATTTTGGAGTAATTGAAAATGGCAAGATCTGCCCTACCTGCAAACAAACTAATATTCTATGTCCTGGGCATTTTGGTCATATCCAGCTCGCCCGCCCAGTATACCTTTACCAATTCCTAGATTCTATTCAAAAGATCCTTTCAGTTGTATGCATGAACTGCTCAAATCCTTACCTCCCAGACGAAGAACTTGAACGAATTGCATCTACATCAAAAGGCATTGACCGTTTCAACGCTGTTCGTGACCGTACCACGGCTTACAAGCTCAAGGAGCTAAAGGAAAGCTCAGCATGCCCTCATTGTGGCACGCCTTCAATCAAGCGCGTTGATAAGATTGAAGGTACGGTAGCGATTCTACAAGCATCAACTTACGATACTGAGGCAGCACCTATTCTTCTTCAGCCTGAAATGGTACTACGAACTTTCCAGCGCATTACGGACCGTCATGTCGACTTGATTGGATTCAACTCGAAGTTTAGCCGTCCAGACTGGATGATTTGTACGGTTCTGGCGGTTCCTCCTCTAACTGTACGACCCTCAGTTATCATGGAGGATAATCAGCGTATGGAGGATGACCTGACACACTGTCTCCTGAACATTGTTCGTAACAATCAGCGTCTGCGGGACAAGATTGATAAGGGCAGTTCAGCAGAAGATATCAATTACCATCTTGAGCTCGTACAGTACGATGTAGCAACTTATGTCGACAACGATATCAAGGGACTTCCGCCTTCAGCTCAGCGTAGTGGTCGTCCACTGAAAACCCTGAAGTCTCGTTTGGGTGCCAAGACTGGTCGTGTTCGCGGTAATTTGATGGGTAAGCGTGTAGACTTCTCAGCCCGTTCCGTAATTACTCCCGATGCCAACATTGATCTCGATGAACTTGGTGTCCCTGAAGAAATTGCTCGTAACCTTACTTTCCCCGAAATTGTCACGAGTTACAATCGCGATCGCCTAATGACTTACATTCGCAACGGTCCTGCAAAGTACCCCGGTGCAAAGTCAGTGTTCCTAAAAGATGATCAGCGCTCAGTAAGTTTGAAGTTCATCAATCCTGAAATGATTGATCTGAAGGAGGGCGATATGGTTCACCGTCATCTGATTGATGGGGATGTTGTACTCTTCAATCGCCAACCTTCGCTACACAAGGCATCAATGGAATGCCATCGCATTCGCGTACTGCCATACTCCACTTTCCGCCTGAATGTGTCTGCTACGCGCCCATACAATGCTGATTTCGATGGAGACGAAATGAACATGCATGTTCCTCAAAGCATTGCTGCAGCATCTGAGCTGAAATATTTGGCATCCGTCCTTCGTCAAATCATCTCGCCTCGTTTGGCTTCACCTATTATTCAAATCTTTCAGGATACGATGACAGGTTCGTTCCGTATTTCTCAAGATTCCGCAAAGGTTCCTGAGCGTATTGCTATGAATATCATGGCACGCATGAAGAAGCCGATTTCAGCATACAAGCGCCAGAACCGTATTCTTTCAGGTAAGGAAATCATTTCTACCGTGTTCCCTCTGATGAACATCAATAGCTCAATCAAAGTTGAGAATGGTATTCTGAAGTCCGGTGTTCTGCGTAAGGGTGCATTTGGATCGCCGGCTGAAGGTGCGATTCATGTCATCTACAATGATTTTGGTCCGAAGCGCGCTGCCCAGTTCATTAACGATATTCAAAACATTGTAACCAAGTACAATTTGTTCTCAGGATTCTCGGTAGGTGCTTCTGACCTAATTGCCAACGCTGAGACTGATGAAACTATCAAGAAGACTATTGCTGATGGAAAGAAGAAGATTGCAGATATTATGTCTTCAGTCCACAACGGTACCTTTATTAACATTTCAGGTCGTCAAGATGGTGAAGAACTTGAGAATAAGATTCTGAGTGTACTCAAGGATATCAATAGCCAAATTAGCGAGGCAGTAAATAACAGTCTTTCAAAGGATAACCGTATGGTTCAGATGGTGAAGTCTGGTGCAAAGGGTGGTGATTTGAATATCACCCAGATGATGGCGTTGCTCGGACAGCAGTTCGTAGTAGGAAGGCGTATGCAGTACACTCTTCAGGACCGTACTCTACCTCATTTCAGCCGGTACGATGATGGAATGGAGTCTCGTGGATTCGTAGAGAACAGTTTCATTACTGGAATTCGTCCTGCCGAGTTCTTCTTTCACGCTATGGGCGGTCGTGAAGGTTTGATTGATACGGCTGTCAAGACGAGCGATTCAGGATACATTCAGCGCAAGCTCGTAAAAACCATGGAGGATTTGCATGTAGAGTATGACGGTACAGTTCGTAATGTGAATGGCGGTATTATTCAGTTCCATTATGGCGGTGATGGTGTTGATTCAGTATGTGTTGAAATGCAGGTATGCCTACTTGGTCAGATGTCAATGGAACAGATTTACCGGGATTTCGGTCTTTCTCCTGACGACCTTCGTCCTATTCTGAGTGTGGATGTAGGTGATGACATCCCTGATAATGTAGACCAAATTTTGAAAGATCGTGATGTGTTTGTAAAGAATGTTCTGCGATACGGAAAGAAGGATAAGGTTTCAAGCCCTGTAAACTTCCCTCGTCTAGTCCAAAAGTATACGAACAATTACTCTGTAAAGACTGATCTAACTCCTCGGTATGTCGTTGACGAACTCAATAATCTTGCGTCCAACTCGATTATTCGCCATAATAAACTGTTCCAGATTCTTATGCGCTTCCACCTATCTCCAAAGAAGGTCATTGTGAACATGCGTCTCACTCGCGATCTATTTGACGAACTTCTCAAGGATGTAGCGTTCAAGTACTCGAAGGCGATGGTTCATGCTGGCGAAATGGTTGGAACGCTGGGTGCTCAATCTATTGGCGAGCCGACGACACAGCTTACACTGAATACTTTCCACTCTGCCGGAACTGCTAAGGCGAATGCTACTGCCGGTGTACCTCGTATCATTGAGCTTCTGTCCGTCTCACACAATCCCAAGAATCCTTCAAATACTGTATACCTTGATGCGAGCATTGCGGGATCACAGGATTCGGCGATTTACAAGGCTAAGGAGATTCAGAAGACAACTCTTCGCGATATCACAAAGTCGGTGCGCATTTATTACGATCCCAATCCTCTATCTTCCAACTCTCTGATTCAGGAAGATCGTGATATTCTTGTATCGTACGAGAAGTTTTCGGTGACGCAGGGACAGACTTGTGCCTCTCCATGGATGATTCGTTTAGAGTTTGACCGTCAGGAAATGGCAGCGCGTCATGTGATTGATATGACTATGATTCGTACCAAGATTGAGAATAATAAGGTTCTAAAAGTATTTGATTGCATTCATACAGATACGAATGCTCCCGACAAGCTGGTTATGCGAATCGTGTTTGGGTCTGATACGGTGAAGAACGCTCTATCTCTCCGTTTCATTGAAGATAAGCTTCTTGATACGGTTCTGACGGGCGTAGACGGAATTGGGCGTGTATTCCCTCGCGAAGTGGTCAACGAGCTTTTGTATGATGAAAAGATGGGAGGGTACACTGCTACGAAACAGTATGTTCTCGATGTAGAGGGTGCTAACCTTCTTGATTTGTCGGTTCTACCGAATGTCGATCCTTACCGCACCTTCTCTGACGATATTCACGAGATTCTTGATGTGTTTGGAATTGAGACGGTTCGTGGAGCACTGCAGGAAGAGTTCGCGAATGTACTTGCAGCTGCTGACGGTGTAGATTACCACCACCTCATCATGCTTGTCGATGCCATGACTTACCCTGGATTTATTCTACAAGTCGATCGGTTCGGAATGAATAAGAATGTAGAGAACGGTGTACTTGCAAAATCATCATTCGAGGAAACTTCCAAGATTCTGTTCAATGCGGCAATCTCAGGCGAGTTTGATAATATGAAGGGTGTATCTGCCAACATCATGTTCGGACAGAAGCCTCCATGCGGTACTGGATTTGTTGATATTCTGATTGACGAAACCAAGTTGCCGGATGGAACTGAAGAGGACCATACGGTATTTGAAGCCGAGCGCCAAGCCGTGAATGCCCTGATTGAGCAGGAGCAGTCCAAGGATAATATTGTAAGTATGGCAGATATCATGATGGAATAAATATAAGGATAAGGATGTTAACTTTGAAAGCTAGTGGAGTTACACAAACTATAAATCAAATAATTTACAATGCGCAAATGTGTTATGGTATCATACCCACAATCGCGAAAATACAATTTTTAAATTGGATAAAAGAAATTCGTGCTGAACTTATGGGTATTATTGTAAATCTTGATGAATTACATCACCAACTCCAAGACCCGCCGAATCCCGAATGATATACGGCTAACGAATCAGGATACTTCTCTTTCAGACAATTATGTAATAATTTTTGATCTCCAGTAATGCACTGATTCGGCGAACCTTTACGGTACTCTGAATCATTGACCATGAAGGGGTAAATCTTTGAAGTTGGGATTACATGAACATTATCGCGAGGCTTGATTCCGCTACGGAAAAAGTATGGACCAGTCGTTTGGTTAATACGCACATTATCAAAATCTATTTCTTCCAAAGTAGCAGTATGCAATAAACGCTTGAGAATAATGCATCCGGGAATACACGCAAAGAATCCGTTGGACATATATTTGCCAACTTCAGACTTGCATTTCAGCTCACATGGATCTTCATTGGCAACAATCAAATCAAAATTTGAATGTTTTTTAATATGTGCACAAAACTCGGGACTGATTTCAAAGAGAGAGTCCATGTACACTCCTCCAAATCGGTGGAGAATCTCGTACCTTGCTAAATCTGCAACTTGGGCAAATCGCGACTGACCAATATCTTCTCCCGTTTCAATCGCTGTGCGCATATAATACCATGTCAGGGGGAAGTTTTCGAGAGACAGATCATCGTTTGTCCATAATTTGTACTGGAACCCTGAAGCTTCAGCCACCTTTTTGACTCCAGTCATCAAGTTGTATCGCACAGTAGTTTTAGCTAGGGGAGTTCCAAACCATATTTGGTGAATTATTGGAGTTACAACCTTATGGTATTTCAGGTAAGGTTTCTCGTGGAAGTAATGTTCGCGCTCAAGTTTGCGTAAGGACGAACCTTTATTCTTGTAAATCTTGTTGCAGATATCTTGGGTAGCTTTGTAGAATTGGAGCTGTTCTTTCTTTTCACTAAGTTCAGGGGCAGATAAGGTATGTCCTCCAGCAAAAAATTTGGCTTGTGGGAAGAGAGAAGCAACCATGCGATGAACTTTACGGTGATGAGCATGACCGTATTCTCCAGTCTCATTATGCGTCAAAACTAACTTCCACTCTTTACGAGCAAGTTCCTGAAGCGCCTTTTCAAAGAGTGAACCGTCATATAACTCATCGGCTTCCTCATCTTCTTCGACATACTTATCTTCGACATCAAACATCACAAACTTAGTGACGGCAGCATAAGACATCGTTCGGAAAAATTCACGGGATCGTGTGGGGTTACTTATGTTCGACGAACAAACCACAAACCATCCTGATTGTAACATTAGGTTAAGTCCACCCCAAAGAACTTCATCATCGGGATGGGCGACAATAAGTAATTTGTCGACTTCCATTATTTATTGATTAGAGATCGTTTAGTTGGAGTTCGGGTAGTTCAACTTTAGTTGGAGTACGCTAGACCGCCCATTCCAGACATGATGCGGAGGATGTTGTAGTTCACGGCGTAGACGCGAACATCCCATGACTGATCAGTGTCGGGGCTAATAGCTACTGCACCATTAACTGTCATCACAATTGTTGCCGTATCAATACGGGAAAAGTTGCAGGTTCCTGAAGGCTGGTGCTCCTCTGGGCGGAGAGCAAAGGAGTACATGTACGCTCCAAGCTGACCCGCGCGAACATCGCTTGCTGTAGAGGAAGTTACATAACCAGAGAACTCGCGTACAGCGTTGAAACTGCCAGTGTGATGCTGGTAAGGCTGGACCTTATTGAAGTAGTCACCATAGCGCTTATCGAGACGGTCCTGTCCATTGATCTGAATCCACTGCTCATAGATCGCAGCTTGATCGTATGTGAATGGGCGCAGACGAGTGCCAGCTCCCGCTAGACGGCAGTCAGTATAGTTAGAAGGCTGAACGACCCATACGAGTTCCTTGACAGGGTGATTGAAGGTTAGATCAATGCGGTTATTGTACGATGAAATGCCCTTGTCCTCGTTGTACTGCGTCTGCTCAATGAGGTACTCGTGTGACTGCTGAGCCATACGACGGCGCTCCTCAGTGTCGAGGTAGATGTAGTCGACATACACTGCCGCCTGAATTGGCTGGGGCGTAGAAGATGCTGCCGCATTAAAATTTCCAGCAATCAACTTCTGGTCGTTCCATTGAATATTGAGCTTGACCTCATGGTACTGTAGAGCAATTAGAGGTAGAGCGGCACCAGGGTTCTTCGTGTAGAAGAAGGTTAGAGGGATGTATAGAACCGTGGGGTTAACTGGGCGTCCAGAATTGTTGTTGCAGAGGCTGGAGTCTGGTACAGTTAGAGCACCTGTGTTTGGAGCTAAATCCGCAGCTCCAACCATGCGGTGGAGGTTAACTCCCTGCTGCATGGATGATGATAGGCAGTCCCAGAGGAAGAGCCACTCGCCGTACAGACGGTCAATAAGCTGTCCGCCAATATCGAGCTCAACATACTTGACAAGGTTGTAACCTAAACGACCCTGATCGCTGTTGTAGACACCGGGTGCTAGAACGACCTCTAGGTAAGTGGAGTACAGAAGATCAGCATGGCGACCTAGAATGGCAGAGTGCTTGACTCCCCAGTTCGCCTCGCCTGAGAGATTGACGCGAAAAGGCTCCATCGCAAAGTTGGTGTGGCGCTTGAACAGACCCTTCCAGAAGGTAATCTGGGGATTCCCAGAAAGATATGCATCTTGGGCGCCGTAGGCAACGAGCTGTAGTAGACCGCCACCCATTTGTCTTTATATGTTACTTATAATGATTTTTTCCTGAAAACGCCTACTTACGGCGGCGCATAGTCTTGCCTCCCTTGCGACCCTTGCGGCGTCCACCCATTACCGCAGGGCTTACAGGGGAAGAAGCAGGGGAAGATTCGGGTGACTCCTCACCGCCCTTGTGCTTCTTGTATGACTTCTTCGCCTCTAGAATTACCTTCTTGAGTCCGTCACCCTTCTTGTAGGTACCACGGCTCTTCATTGTCTTCATCGTCTTCTTGACATGCATTAGCCACTTGTTCGCCATTTTGTTTTAACGAGGAGATTTTTAAACGGTGACATCGTAGATTGGGCTTGTTTTCCGCATAGGCTGAAAAGAGACTGATGGATCAGGTAAAGCTGGTTTCTTGAATTTCTTGGGACGGAGAGGACGGAGAGGGGCAGGTTTTAAGACCAAACTGTTCTCTTGGAACTCGCCAATATAGTTCTCCATAGCGGAATCTACTGAACCGTAATTCATCATAATCCACTGACATCCGTACGAAAACAAGATTTGGGGATTGAAATTCACTAAATCGTCGCCAATATCGGGGACAACCATCGTGATATGGTTACGGTTATGATTAATGAGTTCATCCTGATCATGAGGCTGTGAAGCTTGCGTGTATGTCAGGCGGCGTAAATGAGAAGTAGCCCATGAAATATTTATGAGTTCTTCCATCAGAGTTCCCTTCACTTCGCTTCCTGAAACCAGAACAATCTTGCGCTGGAGATTACATACAGGTTCAACAACTAAGTTGCGACGCTGGTACCCGTATTCTGCATCGAGTAAATAAGGTCGGCAAGTAGTTTTGATAATTTCCGAGCATGCGTTGAGAACAGTTGTGTTTTTAGTATGGAACACTAAACTCAAAATAAAAGGATCGGAAGACACGGGAGAAGTTACAGAGTTAAATGCTGTATTGCCTAAAGCTACACAACAAGCTTCAAATGATACAGTATTGTATGCATAATCCGTTCCAAGCTTTTGATTCTTCAATCCAACAACTGGTTTGCCCGTTCCATCATCATAAACATCTAATTCTATCATTCGAGCTCCAGACTTTACAACTAGGGGAATGATTTGGTCGGAAACATAGTCGTAAATTTTGGCTCCGGGAAATACTGAATATGACGAGGCAGCAGTATAAAAATCACAAAGGCGGTAAGCTGGTGTTTGTGGACATCCCAGAGGTGCCAGCTTAGTAACCTTCTCGTAAGCAGCAAAGTTAGGTTTAGCAGCAGCGAGAGCTTTGGATTCAGAAGGTGTGAAAGATAAGTACAACCAATAGCCGATTCCGACAATTAGTAGTGCTATTAGAGGTGCCGACAATGAGAACCAGTCCATTGTTATTTAGTCCACGAATTAATAGCCGCAAAGAAAGCATAAACGATTATTCCAACAAACGCTAAAGTAATACCCATAAGAATATATTCGCGAGCACCCATTATTAATATATTACACACGGAATAGTACTCCTCGAAATCCGCGAACAACTTCATCTGGAATACGCTTTTTCATTGGAATACCAAGTAAACAACAAAAATGAAAGTATAAACAGTACATTCCACACTCTGAATTTTCGTATTGGTGTCGAGTTTTGTTGTAGGTTGTAGCCATAGGCTTTTGGTGAATTTTGGTGGCATCCCAAGTAATTTTCCAGCGCTTCATCAAGTTCACGACTTCTTTACTGGGTTTTTCGCCATACGAATCAAAGTATGTAATTCGAGGAAAAACAAGTTCAGGTCGAATATCGCAATAAAGAGCGATCCAGTGCTGACCGGGTCCTGTACTCAAATCAGTATTAAATACAATACCAATTTGGCGGTACCCTTTTTTATACAGTCCTTCAATGCTCAAGGAACACAGAGAATTCACAACACAAGTTCCAGTTTCCGACTTTTTTCCAAAATCTATTGGGACTGTCCCGACATAGTAGTATTCACCAAATATATTAGCAAACTGTTTCTCAACCGCATCAATATCCAAAGATGATAACCATTCTTCAGGATTTGTCTTCCATGATTCTGGTGCCCTAGGTTTAGAAAGCATGGAATTTATAATACATTCGGCTGATCCCGAATCACACTTATCGTGAAGTCGGGACTGTATTTCCTTCCAAACTTTTTGAACATCACCTTTCGCAATAGGTTTCTGAGTAGAGTTTTCCTTATTATAAACCTTGCGCAAGTTTTCAACTTCTTTTTCGTCAAAGAACATTCCCCTTATCTTGAAAATGGATTAGATTCTTGAACTTTTAGTGAATAGAAATGGAAGAAGCAATTCGTGATTTGAAACGGTGTGTTCAGCAGTATCGTAAGGTAGATGATGAACTTCGTGTCCTGAACCATGAAGTATATAATAAGCGTGAATCTCGCAAAATTGTGGAAATGGAACTTGCTGATTTGATGAAAGTTGAAGGGTTTGCCAATTTCAAGAAACTCAAGATTGAGGAGGATGGGTCAATTATTACAATCCAGCGACCACAGGAATGGACGAAGCCTTGGTCTCTTTCAAAGAAGGATCTCAAGGATTCGTTGGAACGATACTTCAATTCAACTAATATTCCGTCTGCAGATAAGGCATTTGAGTTTATTGTGGAAGCTCAGAAGTCAAAGCTTACATCTACTGACTTTAATTTCAGTCGCGTAGTTCCTGAAGAAGATTAACTGATAAAAAGGTAATGGAAGATTCTCCTGTAGAAATCAATGATTCAGAACCAGTAGGAAGAAGATCGGCGAGAAAATCAACTCCTTCTGCTAAAAAGCTTGAAGCAATAGTAACTGCATCTGAAGTAAAAGCTCTTCGAACTCCTGCCGAAAAAAAGATAATATCTGGAAAAATTTTAAGAACTTTTAGAACACTCGACGAACCCGAACCTGAAATTGACCGAAATATATCTTGCTACGAGCAAAAATTAACCGTAATGGCAAAGTACATGTTTGGTAATAATTCAGTGAAAGCATTCACGAAAGGAGTGAAAGATGCTGAAGGTAATTTTATTATTTTTCCAAACGAAATTCGCAAAGTTTGGGAATTAACCGATGAAACTATTCAATGTAATAATATTATTGGAAAGTGGAATTTAGGTACAGATTGCTGGATTTGTGGATACACTACTGTTAAATCTAAATCAGCCAAGCGCCAAAAGCGTGACTCAATTGGCGGCGCAAAGCGAAAGCGCGAGCCAAGTGAAGATAGTAGTACAAAGGAAAACCCTACTGGAATAGAACCTACTTGTGATCATGTTCTACCTGTTGCTCAAGCCCGTTTTTTTCTGGATTTGTATAATCCAAGTATTAAACCAATTAGTCCAGAATCACAAGCAGTTCTTAAATTGGAATATGAGTGGGCTCATCGCTACTGTAATGAAGTGAAAGGAGATACACCGTATATTAAAAATATTGGAACAGACGAAGAACCAGTATGGGAACCTGATACGGATGCAATGACTGAAGATTTGAATAGAATATACTCTGGTTTGCGAAACCCATTATACTATTCAAGGTATAACGAAGGAAAAGCTGTTCTACTTGAAAAAATAGGATCGAGTAAAATTGCCAAGAATCGATGGTTACAAGAACGCCAACCAATAATGAAAAAGCGTATGCAAGCTATTGCAGATCATGTAAATAAAAAAGAAAAGGGAATTGGTCGTTTAATTGTTCTTGCTGGAACGGCAAATTGTATGAATCCTAAAAATATTCGTAGCACGATGATTGAAATTATGAAGAGTTTTCAAGCAGAAATTGGACCTGTTCCGGACCCAGAAGTTATACCTATTGATGATAAAAAAGCTCCTTACGAAGAAGAATTTGAAGATGCCGAAAAAGATGCAATTAAAGGACTTATTCAGTTACGAAGTTTTGAAGAAGAGGAGGAGGAGGAAGAGGAAGAACCTGTATCAACGATTGCAGATGCTCTATGGTTCCTGAAAACTACGAAAGCAGAAGATCCTCCTGCAAATCAATGGTCATTTTTATTTTCAAGTTTATCTGAATCACCTACAAAAGGAGGCAAGACGCGTCGAAATATTCGCACAAAGAAGTAATGGCACTTGCGTTTGTAACTGCACAACTTCCTGGTCTTATTGAGAAGTATGAGCCGACAATCGAGGCGAATCTTACTACTGCGCTCTCAAAACTGAAAGATGAAGACCCAGTAAACGCCAAGTTGTTCCTAGATAACTGGAGAAAACTTGATGTTGTTGTTGAGCGTGTTTTGGCTTCTAAATCTGCCGGTAAAAAACGAACTCGTCGTCGTAAGACTCGTAAGTAAGTAAATGGCAGTGCCAATTCTTTACAATCCATTCAATCCAAAAAATCGCTTGTTTACCAATACGGATATCCAAGCGATTCTTCTGAAACATGATTCAGATTACCGAGTTCAAAAGAATGAAGTGTTCCAGCAAGCTATGGTTCATTCTTCGTATGTCAAGCGTGCAGAGTACACGAGTCCAACAGGTGAAGTTGCCCAGTTAGCCGAATGTCCAAAACATTGTTTAGGGTTATTTGATGAATCATATGAACGACTAGAACACTTAGGGGATTCAGTTCTTGGAGCGTGTATTTCCACATATCTTATGAAACGGTACCCACAGGAAAATGAAGGATTCATGACGGATTTGAAGAAGGAAATCGTATGTAACGAAATGCTTGGTCAGCTGAGCCAGAAAATTGGTCTTGATAGGTTCTATATTATTTCCAGACATAATGAAGATGTTTGTGCTGGTCGAACGAACTTCAAGAAACTAGGAGATATCCTAGAAGCATTTCTTGGAGCACTGTGGTCAGATTCAGATAACGATTTCAAGACTTTGTATGGGTTTGTCATCTGTCTTGTTGAGCGATACATTGATATCCCCCGAATTCTGATGAACAATCGTAATTTCAAGGAACAACTTCAAAAGCTATATCAGGCTAAGTTTCATTTCACTCCAACTTATACTGCTCTCAGTTCATCACTGAACTCGTATACTATGGCGGCTATTGATGAGAAAGGTAACCATTTGGGAATTGGTACAGCTCCTACTAAAAAGCAGGCAGAACAGTTAGCGGCTAAACAGGCAATTGAACGACTCTCATAATTATGAAAGACTAATCTTCTTCTCGCGAGGAACATGGCGGACTAGAAGTTCACGACCAGCAGCCGCAGCTTCAGGAGCACCTTCAATTGCCCGAAGAACATCGGCTACACGCTGAGGTTGGTCAGCAAATTGCAAAAGTAGTTGAGTCCGTATAGTATCGCGGCGCAAAGCAGGGCGAGATGAACGAACAGAACGACTAAGACCTCCCTTGCCTTCAATGGCAAAGTTATCGACCTGATTATCACGCATAAATTTCAGAATATCATCTGCACCCTTATTTTTCCTATCCTTGATATCCTTGATTTGCTTACGAAGTTCGCGCTCCTGATCATCAAGAGCAATCCAGTGCTTAAGTGCTTCCTTTACTTTGTCCGTGTCTTGCGCATGGTCTTCCTCGGCCATTTAGCTTTATTATATCTCTTCGTTGAAAACCTCTTGCCGCCCGTTTCTTGCGATATTTTTGAAAGATGTTCAAGTTTATTAATTGCCTTAACCATGGGTGGACCCATTACAGGAATAGCATTAACAAGATGAACTGCTGCTTGTCCAAAATCGTCCTGCGTGATAGATAGTGCCGCACCAGATAAAGCCGCAGGAACAGTTCCTATCATAACCATAGCTGCTCCGGGAGCACTACCAAGTTCTCCAATATTATTGGCGGTTGAAACCCCAGTTTCAATTGCTGCATGTGTACTTGCCAATCCCAATTTTCCGTATGGAACAATGCTTTCAATTGTTTGTTCGGTTCCAGTTACACCATCCTTTAGCCAATTAACTGTTCCAGAAATAGGAGTTGGATCCCATGACTGGAGGTAAGAAATTGCACTACGAATTGCACCATCTGTTACAGGATACTCTAAGCCCCCGTGCATTTTGAAAGCTTTCAAAAGAGCCTTTGCGGACTTCTCGGTAAAAATAGGCTTCAGATGTTTTTTGTCGTAAAATGCAGATTCCTGAATTTCTTCGGGACTCTTGAAGTTCTTTCGTTTCAAATACCGAACAAGATTCATAAGTTTGACAGTTCGTTCAGCCAATAAAGTCTTGGAACTTCGTTTAATAGCATTGTAAAGCTTGCGTTCTTTTTGAGAGAACTGTAAGTCTTCATAGACCCACACCATTATTTAATGCTTCTAAATTTACAATGGATGACGACAAGGGTCGAATCGCATCGTGGAATTCTCAATTAGAAAAAATCATTGCTGCTGAAGGTGAACGATGTTTATGTTTTTCATGGTTACACGACCGTTCGGAAAAACGATACTCATCATTAACAACTTATATTACTTTACCATCAATTATACTTGCTACCTTATCTGGAAGTGCATCAATTGGAACAAATGGACGATGCGCCGAACCAACTGAAGTTAATTTGAATACTTATATCGGAGTTTCCACTTTAGTTGTAGCTATGCTCACAACTGTTTCAAGTTATTTTGCATGGGCAAAAAGGTCTGAATCACATCGCATTGCTGCGGTATCTTACAAAAAAATGTACCGTTTTATTTTAGTTGAATTAGCATTATCTCGTTCCGAACGAATGGCAGCTAAAGATATGCTAAAAGTTGTTCGTGACGAATCGCAAAGAATGGAAGAAATTTCTCCACAAATTCCTGATGTTATAATTTCCCAATTCAAGAAGAAGTTTGATAAGAATACTTCAGAAATCACTAAGCCTGAAATTACAAACGGTCTTGATCCAATATATGTATACCCTTCAGATGCACCATCTCCATACATGACATCTAAACCAAGTAAGGCTGCATTAGATCTCATGGACCCAATATATAGAAGTCCAAGACCAGAAATCACTATACCTGTTGTACCAATAAACACAACAAACATCAAAATTTCCAGCGACGGTCACACTCCAAACAATTCACGAAAGTCGTCATTGGCTCATCCGCCGACCGAGTCTGCATCTGATAATAATCACACTTAGATTTCTTCTTGCAAACTGAGCACCATAGAATAATAGAAGCACTATCGTTCTTGGCATACAACTTCTTCTCAAGCTCAATGATTTTCTCAATAGACTCCTTCCATCGAGCAGGACACATATCAAGAGCCGACATTTCCGCAAATAGTTTAGGAGTTATGTCGCCATTCTTCACTAGCGAACACCAGTTCTCTTTATTTTGGACATACCCATCAAGTCCACGAAGGTTCTCATAAAGGGAAATCGCACGGCTACGGTACATATTCCAGAAAATACGGTTAGACCAATCGACTTCCATATTTTCTTTAATAGCCTGATCACTGACAACATGAAGCATACTATCTTCAAGCTGCACGGCAAGATCATGATCGCCAAGAAGTTCCTCAAAATTCTCAATTGCCTTATCGCGAAGTGGAGATTGTACAAATACATTCTTAGATCGTGAATGAATAGGTTTCGTGATATTGGCAGGTTCACGCTTCGTATCTTCAGGCTCGTCATCATCATCGTCAATCTGATCAGCGTCATCCTCACCTTCTGCATCAGCATCCGGATCTTCCTCTTCCTCTTCGGCATCTTCAACTGCAAAAGTCCACTCTTGATACAGCGTTTCGTAATCAGAAGACTTTAGGTTGGTGTATGCATTAATATGCGGATCGTAAGTATCCTGATCTTCATTGGATGATGCGAGAATAACAATATTTCCCGAATAAGTTTCTTCGTCAAACGGCGATGGAAGCATATGTGCATTCTCATCGGTATCGGACGAATACGCGAATACTGAAAGCCATCGGTCATCCTTTACTGGATCCTGAATCTTACCCTGAAATTGAATATCGGTGTTCTTGAACTTCTTACGAATCCATTCAAGAACATCGGCAGTTTTTCCAGGAATTGTAATATCCGAAATACTTCCATTTGTAGAAATTGAAACTCCGAACACCATCCTTAATGGATAAGGCAATAGAACATGTAAGTTCGTTTTGGAAAATGGATTTTTTCAGCCAACTTAATTAAGTATCAACCATGTCAACTTATATTCCTCCACACAAGCGCAATCAGACAAAGATGCCCGCTACTACCAAGACTGCGACAAAGCCTACTCCACAACTACATGAGAAGGATTTTGTTCCTCTATCTTTGAATGAGACAAAGAGTACATCCAAGGTTGATTGGAAGTCTGTGAATTTTGATACCACGCCTAATGTAGAAGCACATTTTCCACCACCTCCTTCTGCTTCTATTCCGATTCGCAGGCAGCCAGAGCGTATTTTAGAGAATGATGAATATTCAAATAATTCAGACGATTCTGATATCAATGGAGCTGCGCATACTGGTCCAGTAACCGACGGATGGACAGTTGTTGAGAAGAAGGTTCGTGTCAAGCGCGATAAGGTGCAGGAGGCTCTTGATAATGGTGATGCTCCTCTTTCAGATGAAGAAGAAGAACAGAGCTTTTGGGATGATCAGCCTGAAGAGTATGAGACTTACTGGGATCGTAAGCCTTAAACTGATGCCGAAGTTATCGGAAGTGGTTTCTTATCCAATCCTACAAGTTTACGAAGATATGAAGCCACTGATTGAGCGAGTGTATTTAAGGTAAGAAGGAATGAAATTTGGTCTGAATATAACCATGCAGCCCAAACTCCTATTCCAAATGCCGCAATTAAAAGAATCATATCAAATAACGAAATCCATCCATTTGCAGCTACTTGTGAAGATGCCCAGTCTTGTACATGACCTAAAACAGTCTTTTTGTCTTTAGCAGATGTTGTGCCAAGTGGTGCTTGTACAACTGGTTTAGTTAAGGGAGTCTTCTGACCTGCACGACGGCATTTCATGTAAGTCTTATTATCGTGAGGCATGGGTCCTCCGGGTAACTGCTCGACATCATTGTAAAAAATTTCGCGATCACCAAGACCCTGAATGGGACGCGATCCCGGATTGACATTTTTGACTAAAAGTGCAAAATCGTTAGAATCAATATTAATCATAGACTTGAAGACTACCCACTTTGTAGCGTCACATCCCGGTGTGACCAATGAACCGTCGTAAACATAGTAAGAACCGGCAGGAGGAACCATCTGAAACAGTCCCCAATTATCGCCCAGATTTACAGGCGTTGAAGCTACACTTGGATTTCCATACGGAACAAATGCATTGAAAAACGATGTTGCATTTGTTTGATGAGGATTTACTCGAACAAGTGTGCTCACACAAAGATTTCCACCGGTAGGACTACTAAACATTGCCACAACTTCCGCATCAGCCTGAATGTTCTCAATCGTGTGATGGCTGGGGTGGTTAACTAAAAGTGCTTGGCAAGTGTACCCTTCTCCGTTAAACTTACATGAACCCAGTCCCGCTGTATTTTGCAAGACCATTCCCTCATTAGAAATAGCGACGGTAGCTTGTGGCACATACACATCATCAAAAACAAGTTCGCAAAGAAGGTCACAAGGTTTGGCTGCAGCCTGTGATAAGTTAATAGGGCTCTGGTTGGCTCCTGAGCAATTACCTCCCCACGAGGCACTTGAGCTATACAGACTCATTTGTAGTTTGGCATGATTTTGTATCTTGAATATAATCAATGGGAATCCTGACAGATAATACTGCATTAAATGCTTGGATTATTGTAGGTCTTGCAATAGCTACTGGTGCAGCTCTTGGAACTACTGGATTCCTAGGACTTAAGGCTTATCAAATTCTAGCAGGATTAGGAGTCCCTCAAACTGGAACAAAACTAATTTACTATATTCCAGTCGCGCTTCTTGCGTTCGGAGCGATTGCGGACATTATTTCTCAAACTTTCAAGTTTTCAATTGGAAGTTTAGTTGGGATTGTGGCGATGATTGCCAATGGTCTGGTGGGAATGGGAGTTCCAAAAGGAACTATAACACAAGTTGCATCGACAGTCGCTGCTGCCCCTGCAGCGGTAGCTCAAGCTGTATCAAATGTAGCTGCTGCCCCTGCAGCGGTAGCTCAAGCAGTCACACATACAAATATACCTGCCGTAGGTGAAGTTGCATCTTGGTTGCCTGATATACCGCCATTACCATTCAATGCGCCCGTACCTCCTACTAGAACTGGTGGTGATGCAATTTCAAATACAGCTCTGTGTTCATTCCCAGGTTTGGAAAAATTCGATAATAAATGGGCGCCCCAAAATATCCTAGTTGTGACTGCCGTAATGTTTTATTACATGATTGGAGAATGGGAATCAGGAAATGCTAATCGCACTATAGCTCCCGGCGTTGCTCTTTTGGCGACTGTTCTTGGACAAATTGGAGTGAGGTATTCTGCAGGATGTTTAGATCCTGTATGGTCTCCAGCTGTAGCAATTGTAGGTGGAGCCGCATTTGGAATTGGAGGGTACCATCTTGTAAAAGCCGTGTCTGGAAGTTCAACTCCTTTCATTCAAAATCAGACGGATAAAACGACTTCTGGAGGATTTAGTAGTGTTGAGGCTCCCACGGTGGCTCCCACTGATGCAACGAAACCAGCCGACGGTAGCAAATGTGCAGAAGCTAGCGGCGATGATTTTGTTTGCGACTTATACAAAAATGGTGAACTCATAACCACAACTGTATCTGGATAAGTAGATTATTGAGGTAATTGAGCCACAGCCTTAATTGCTCCGCGAATCATACGATGGTAAGCCATCATATCTGTTCCGGCAGCTCGTTGACCACCAAGAACCTTACCCTTATTATCACGAACTTCAACTATAATTGTAGGAACAACTTTTACATTATGTACAACGGCATATCCTTCCTTATCGTTGTGCGTATTTACAGAAATCCACTTAACTTCCGGAAAATCTTGTTTTAGCTGCTCTATAGCAGGCTTAATATGCTGGCAAGGCATACATGTCGGTGACCAGAAATGATAGGCACGAATACTCATTCCTCCTTTACTATTGTAGCTCCCTCGGTAATTAAATGGTTGGCGGAAACGAGCCGATAACTGGTAGAACGGTGAAGTTTCTGCTTGACGAGCTCAAATCCCTGCTTCTTTACCGTCTTAGTTAGGGCTTGGAGAAGAGCAGTTGTCACTGCTGCCTTATCGAGCTTGTCTACATTTGCATGGCACCATTTAGCAAGGTCGGATTCAGAAACTGGTGGACCCATCATCCAAATTGGAAGACCTTCGATTGGCACTTGAGTATTACTGGTAATAACCTTGACTTCCTCACTTGCCGTAGGATCAAGAATACGAACAGCCATACGGTCTACCTTAGCGTTATTCACACTCTTGTAATCGTCGCCTCCCGTATGTGCATCTACATGCGTAATGATGAACGAATTGAACTTTGATAGCTTTGTCGAAGTATACTCAATTAGGTCACGATGGCATACTGGCTTATTCTGTTTTGTCTTCCATTCATTTGCCAACCATGCAGGAAGCCAAGTGGTAAGGCAATCCTTCGAATACTGAGAATCTGTAAAGATATGAACATCAACTTCAAATCCGAAGTTCTTTTCAATAATATCGACTGAACGCAGAATCGCCCGAAGTTCGCCGCGTTGATTGGTATGGGGTTCGTTATCGCCTAGTGGACCCGCCTCACTTAGACTTTCGTTCTCAGGGAAGAAGACAGCCCATGAACCACGAGCTTTCTTCTGACCATTGTTTGAGCATGCTCCATCTGTAAATACATTGATAACTACCATCTTACTTGATTAAAGGATTATGGATGTAAGTAGGAATTCGTTTTGTAATACACCGGCTCATAATAGCCGATTGGATATTGGTTGGGTCTTCAACATGAAACCAAACTCGGCACTTGAATGACCGTTGTTCTAGTGAACGCCTCAACATTTGTTGACAAGAATAAGTTAGAAACTCAGCGTGCAAAATAAGCAAAATACGGAAACGAGTAGATTGTTTCACCGAAACTTGTGAAATCCAGTTATCAAACCATGGAGCAAAATTATCAACTGAGTTCAGTTCGGCTGCATCAACTTCAGAAAACTCGCAATCAGAACTGTATTTTTCTTTGTACTCGTTCCATATTTTTTGCGTCTCTCGATCATTCAAAGGTTCAAATAAAAAGTAATGTGGAGGTGGAAACAACATTGTTTCTCTTAACTACTCCTGTTTATACCTCTGGCTTAGGAGCCAGAATCTTCTTAATTGGGATGTCCGTGGATACAATGTACAGACTGTTCTCCGTAGCCACGATATAGCATGACTCGCACTTAAAAACTGACTGGATTGTAGAAGTGTACTCTGAATCGGACTTTACGAGATACTTCGTAGTTTCCTGTACGCCGATGCAGCACTTCTTTTCTACACTATCCTGAAAGTAATCGAGGTAGATAGGCTTGTCCTCCGCAATACTAACCTGAGCGGCACGAAGAAGGACACTGGCTGGTGGCACAGACATTTGTTCTAACACTTTGTTTGAACTTGAATCTACTGAACGCATTTGAGCGTATCTTCCAACTTGAATCGTGAACGCATATTCAAACTTGGCAGTTCAGAACGGGGAATTTGAAGAATAGACTGTATAATTCCTTGCATTAGAGAACGAAGTCCAGCTGCAGTTGGTGGAAGAATCTTAGCGGTCTCAAACAGAAAATCAATATACTGAGTTACATTTTCTTCGTTCTGTTCCTCCTTTGGCTGCTTTGCCATAACTGCTAGATCGGCAGATACATGCGTCATACACTCGCCTACCATCTGTTCACTAACTAGTTCACGAACAAATAACTGAGTCACAAACTTCGCGTACCCACGACGCTTGTCCTTCAGCTTCATCCATTCAATAACTTTTTCAGAATACCCAGCCTCATCTGACTGAGGATAAGTCAGGGTTTCGGTCATATTGTAAAGCTTTGGGAACATCTCAGTTTGAACAAGTAAATCGCTCTTGATATCGGGAATTTCAGTCGATAGTTTCTTTGCACAGTCAGCCATAAGTACCGCATAACTTGACTGAGAAATAGCTACATCGAACAGAAGAGTTGTTACACGAAGACGGAATACTTCATCGCGCTTCTGGATATTTTGAATGATTTTTTCGGATAGCTTATCCAGAGTCTTCACCGATATCTTATTGAGGGAGCCGAATACTTCGGAATATTCAGGGTCGTCGCGCTCCTTTACACGACGGACGGTCTCAATCAGAATGTTCTCGCGCCAGTTATCAGGTTGAACAGGCTTCTTCTGATTATATCCCTTGGTGGCTGGACGGAACGGCGGCTTGAACGGAACAGGGGTGATGCGCAGGCTGGCAATATTATCCTGAACAATCTTCGGCAGCGGCAACTTGAGTCCAAAACGAACCCCATACACTTGTTCTGCAGTGAGGCTCATTGTCATTGTTACTCATATTTCCTTTGTATGAAAAACGAATCCATTTTAAGTATATTTGTTTAGTAAGAGAAATGGGGTCAGAAGTAGCTACCACAAAGTTCCAATATACTTGGATTTTGTGGTATCATGACCCAAACAACAAGGATTACTCGATGGACGGTTACCTAAAATTCGTAGATATCTCCACGCCCCAGCAATTCTGGACGGTCGTGGACTCAATTTCAAAAGAGGCGTGGGAGTCGGGGATGTTCTTCTTTATGCGCCGAGGGTTCAAGCCAGTATGGGATGTTCCTGAAAATGAAGCAGGCGGTGCATGGTCAAAGAAGATTGATGGTGATATAGCTTACAATACATTTGTAGACATGATGATTCAGTGTGCTACGAATGAACTTATGATTCACCGCAAGGAAACTCTTGTTGGTGTTACCATCTCGCCAAAGGGTCCTTTCTCTATTATTAAAATTTGGAATAGTACAACTACAGTTTCAGATAAGTCATACTTAAATCCTAAGATGACTTACTTCAAAGTGACGGATGATGTCACGTACACTCCTCATAAAGCAAGACCTAAGTAGTAATAATGCAGATTGTTATTGACGGACCAGTAGTAGAAAAATTAGAAAACTATACAAGACAACTTATCGGTTTTTTGTATGGCTGGATTTCTACTGATGGCGAAGTGTTGGGATATATTCTGGGCGTGCTTCACTTTGTTGTGAGTATGACCATTATTGTTATGGTTTTATTATGTCATACATTGTATCCTGCATTTTGGTTTCAGGTAGGTGTATTTTTATGTTTACTTGTCATCTGGTTACAACACATTATTCTGAAAGTGTGTATTTCCATCGTAGCAGAACAAAAACTCACACGCAGCGAACCTCCATTCTTTCAAATCATTCGTAATGTTATTGGAATAAGTCCATCCGAATTCAGTACATATTTTGTTATTGCCGAAACAATGGCGGTTGGATGTTTTGGATTAGAGATTGTCTCTAATATATCGGTTTATATTCATGAGTTTTATGGAATGAAATTATAATGCGGGACCTGTTCACCGACAGATGGAATTCCTTTTGGCATTTCATCTTTGGGTTTCTAGGGTCCTATTATAGACCCGTACTTGATGTATTTATAACATACCAAATGGTAGATCCACTTGAAAAAAACATGCTTATTGATATTTTTGAAGGAATGATTGGGTTTGTTACTGGATTGTACTTTAAACAGACTGTGGCATGAGACACAGCTTGACTTCACCCAAATTTGCAACAACATACCGAATCATGAGGAACCAATCATTCTTCATGTGAATTTCAAGATTGTTGCACAGATTGGTGCACTTTGTGAACAGAACTAGATGGGGTAGAGAGAAGTTACCTGTAACAATCTCATTCGTTTCCTTCTTCTGAATAGAAAACTCATTCTCTGAATCTCCCATGATAGTCGTACGAGACGCAAAGTGACCCTTGCATCCGAAAGTGAGGCTTGATGATACATTCTTGATTTCTACCGTCTTGGCACCAAGTAGAGTCATGTCACGGCATATTTTCTGGAAATCTAGGGAAGGCATCGTAATGTGGGTAGAAAACTCAGTTTCGGGTAGAGAAATATCGGGCTCATCGCGGTCAAGAAGGTTGAGCTTGTAACGGGTAACTTGCTTCTTCTCACCGTCCTCCAGTAGAATGCCGAGCGTATTCGGATCAGCCTGATCTACATAGAAAGTTACCGTATCATCATTCGTGGCAGTACGAATGATACGATGAAGGTGGTCAGTATTAATACCAATCACAAACTTGGAAGATGAGTTGTTGTAAGAAAACTTCTCGAACTTGTCGGCATGCAAACGAAGATGAACGAGAACCGTGCGAGTATTGTCCATGGCTACCATGCGAATACCATTAGAGTCAAAAATCAGACTCATCTCTACCAGAATACACTTCAAAGCCTCCGTGAGAGTACGAACAGCGCCAGTCTGTACAGTCTTAGCCTCCACAATAAAGTCTGGCATTTTTTAGATTAGGTTTCGTTCGTTTAAAATGCTTTTGGACCAGCTTGGATTCGAACCAAGGTTGACGGATTCAAAGTCCGCTGTACTAACCAACTATACTACAAGTCCAATTTTACTACTTCGTATCTATTAAAATGAGATTTTTTGTATAGATTCCGCTCCGACGATGTATTGTAAAATCACTCCAACCATTTTTTGCAATAGTTTCCATCTGACGCATAATGTATCCATACCCTGGAATAGGTAGCTTGGATTTTATATGAAGAAGAAATGATATAACATCTGGGTCGGAATGTTTGGGATTTATAAATCCTGAATCTCCCGGAACATCGCGACGAGCAAGCATACTCCATCCATTTGGAACTTCCGATATTGTGTGATATGCATCAGCCAATAGCGGTATTTCGTATTCATTAAAATTTAAACCTTGAAAATATCCTTCTTGAATCGGCATTTATTCTTCTTCCTCCTTTTTATCATCATTTCCATTTCCGCACATCGCTCCACCACGAATGCTGCGCTTAACACTCACAATACGACCGTACTTGTTCTGCTTTAGGTCTTTGCGGGTAAGACCTCCGGGTGTCTTCTCAGCAGTTCCGTTCCATACTTTGCGACGGCTACCAATCTTGCGCTGAGTCTTGTTAGAGGACATTATTAGTTAGTATACCAGACTTTATTCGTTAAGCGTACTGTCCAATATGTAGAACACTCTTTTATAATTTTTCGAGTTTTTGGTGGATGAGAACTCAAAAATAGCTTTGAAAAATTATACTTTTGATCAATCATTTCAGAATACTTTTTTTCTAAATATGCAGGGGTAATTTCAGAGTAATCATGAGTATACAAAATAGGACATCCTTCATAAATATACTTTATATGGGTATTATGTTCAACTATAGGAATACATCCAGCCATTAACGCTTCATAATGCTGATTACAGTCAATACCGTTTCCTTCTGGCGAAATTACAAATTTGTAAGATGGTAATGATGTAAAATACTCATCTCCACCCATACTGATATTTTGAATATTATTTTGCTCAAGAACTTGTAGGGCTCTATTTCTTGAAGTCTTTCGCAGTTTGTTACGAGAATTGTTATCGGTATGGGGTCGAATTGCACACAGAACTAAATTATCATGTGACCCAATTTGGGTTTCTTTCTTCCAGTTATCATGAAGAAGATACTGATAACTCATTCCAATAGGAAATGGTTGTTTACCGTCTCTTTCATCAATAGTTGAAGCCTGAACAATTAAATCCTTCTTTTCTTTATTCATACTTTGCCACTCTCGTAAAGTGTACATAATCTCCTGTATATATTTACGGATTAAATATTAAGTGTATACTATGAAATCTGTTAATTTTATGAATGTAGTTAAAAAAGCAGCACCAACTGAAGAAATACCTGAAAAAAAGTATAGGTATTCAGTTTATAAAGATGATATATACGGACCAGTTCATGTACATCAAATGTATAAAATACCAACTTTTGAAAAAATAAGTAGTACTACAAATATTTCTAATTTGTCTTTAAATAATTTGGAAGCTGTTTTTATTTGTATTACTCTTAAAGAAATTGAAAGTCCAAAATTTGATACTTTTATAGAGAATTTGACAAATACAATTGAAGAGAAGCTTCCATTAGATTGCGTATTAGTACTTAATAAGTTCTATAAGGCAGTAAAAGATAAACTTGAAAAATTTGTAAAAATTGCATCCCAAAAATTCAATTTTGTTGAAATTATTAATCTAAATATACATCCAATTGACGATATATACATACAGGGTGATGATAAAGACAAAATTAAAACTATACCAAAATACGGGTTTACATCCGGTCCTAATATCATGTTTTTGAAATCAATGCAGTATGCATCAAAGTATAATACTGTTCTCTTACTTGAATCAGATTGTACTTTAAGTCAAAATTGGGGTTTGGCATGTATAAATTATGTAAAATACTCTGGAACCTTCTTAGTTTCTGGAGCATCTTATGATGGTAGTATGCAAATACCATTCCATGATAAGAGTATGTTCTTCCACATTAATGGAGTAGCTTTTTATAAAACTGGTGATCCACTATTTACAAATTTACTTGGACATCTCGATTCATATATTTTAAAAATAGTTCCCGATTGCGGTTGTGGATCTTACGATTTAGCTATTACTCAAATGATTTTTGATATGCTCAGTTCAGATAAATTAAATTATGAGTTTTGGAAGTATATGTACCGAAATATAACAAGGAATACTCTAATAATCAATGCGTCAACTCTTGTAGATAAAGATACAGATATTTCCACATTTTATGATAAGTTTCCATCATGTGTTATTTTGCACAAGAAAACTTAAGCATTCAAAATTTCTTCGCGCTTCTTCTTATCCTCTTCTAATAACCCTCCCCACGACCATGTAAAATATATTGTATTATTGTGATAGTTTTTGGAATCCGGATTTACAATTTGAGTATATTCGGATCTATTAAAATGATGAATAAATGATGCATAAATATTAAATTCACTCATTTTTTTAATATTATATTTCATAATGATACTCCATATATCTGGACATTGATGTTTATTACATAAATAGGTTTCTAATGCTAGAGTCGTATCGCGCCTAAAGAAAAATCCAATTAGAAACATTCCTTCGTACTTAGTATCTAATTGAAGCATAAAATCTGTGTTTTGTTTATGGCATATTGCTCGTTCTGCATTTTTCCACAATCTATAAAACCATACAAATTTTGAACCAATCTTAAACATGTCCGGACTTGTTGGACATGTAAACATTGTATCACTATCTATTAATAAAACTGCATCGGCATCTGTATACTTATACCAGCTTAATTTAACTATTTGCTGCCATAAATATCCAATACATACTTCTACACCATTTGGGTATTTTTTTGGGACATCTACATAATAAACTTTACAATTTGGTATCAAATATTCTGCGGGGATAGTATTTCCGTCATTATCAGATACAATAATCACATTACGAAATCCTGATGCATATTTTTGAATACTTTTCAAGCAGTATTCTAACCAAATAAAGTCCTTATAGTATGTCTTAATGAATATATCTGTAACCTCTTCTTTAGTCATTTTATTTAGTTGATATAATTAAATATGGAAATATTTACACCAGAATGCGGACAATACCATTCGGTTTGGTACAATGGAGTAAGAAAGACATATGTTAATAAAATCGAAACAACGAAAGCTCCGGAGGTTAATTTATGGTGTCAATATGGATTATGTACTAATAGTGGTGGTCCTATTGTAAATTTTTTAGTTAAAAATCTTCCTAATGATACTGCTTTAATTATATATCAGTCTGATTTTGTAGTAGACATGCCAAAAAACATAAACAAATGCTTCAAGAAATACTTACTTATATCATATTTTGCTGCTGGTCCAAACACAATATTAATAAGTGGAGATGATAAGTTTTTTGAAAACCCTGATTTTTATTTGCCCGATACAGTAATTCCATTTGAAAATAAAATACATGATGTATTCTGGAGAGGAGAGTGTACTGGTGCAGTAAGGCGTCAAGTAGTTTTTGAATTGAACAATTTTCCCGGTTGTGATGTAAAACTTGTTAGTGGATCAGACTTGTATGGTGCTACAGATTGGTGGAGGTCTATTCCAAAAGAATGCTTTTCTGAAAGGGTTTATAAAGATGAGTATAGTAAACATACCATCTGGTTATCTATTGAGGGGTTTGGAATTGCGTCAGATTATGCTCGATGCCTTATGTCTGGCTCAGCAGTCATATATTTTCGTCTGAGGAAACCTTGGTTTGATTCATACCTAAAACATGAAGAGAATTGTATTATTATTGAAAACGATATTGAACAACTAAAATTTTATATTAACAAGCTTCTCAATGATAAAGAACTAACGCGTAAGATTGCAGAGAATGGAAAAGAATTATCTACTCGCATTTTCAAGAAGGAGGTATACGAAAAGTTCATGCTTGATCAACTTAAGAATTGCTAACTGTATTTAGATAAAAATATATTATTATAATAATTATTATGCCTATCAATGAATCTGGGATATGGGAAGGTTTAGATGAAAACACAACAAGTGGACATTACTATGATAATGCTCTTATAAATCAAATAATTGTATTTTTAAAAGATGAGAAAGTTAAAAAAATAGTCGATCTTGGATGCGGCGATGGTAAATATGTAAAAACATTAAAAGAAACAGGCATTCTTGCAGATGGATTTGATGGAAATCCATCTACTCCAGAATATACAAATAACTTATGTGGGGTGTTAGATTTATCTATTCCTTATCAATTTGCGGAGAAATATGACTGGGTTATTTCTCTAGAGGTAGGTGAACATTTACCAAAACACTTTGAAGATATTTTTATTGGCAATTTACATAATAATAATAAATACGGCATCATATTAAGCTGGGCAGTGAAAGGACAAGGTGGATATGGTCATTTTAACGAACAGGATAATGATTATGTCAAATCTAAAATTTGCAATCTAGGATATACAAATGATATTGAAAGTGAACTAAAAATGAGAGAAGCTGCTACTATCCCATGGTTCAAAAATACAATTATGGTATTTAGGAAAATTATTAATTAGATTAATCATGATACATACACTATCATATTACAACTTTCACATAATCACAATTGAAGTTCAGTATTGAAACTCAATTGTGGGTTTTATTATGATTGAATTACGGTTAATACCAAAGTAACACACTCTACGCTTAGTTGGAGTACGCGAGTCCACCCATGCCTGACATGACGCGGAGGACGTTGTAGTTGAGCGCGTATACGCGTACCTGCGCCGTGCGCGTGCTGACAACCGTGTTGAGTGAGACTGTGAGCTGTAGCGTAGCCTTGTCAATGCGGGAGAAGTTGCATGTTCCAGAAGGCTGGTGCTCCTCGGGGCGTAGCGCGAAGGAGTAGACGTTGATGCCCGTGGAAGGTGAGCGGCTGTGGTGCTGGTAAGGCTGGACCTTGTCGAAGTATGATCCCTCGCGCTCCGTGAAGCGGTCCTGTCCGTTGAGCTGGAGCTTGGCAACCTCGACTGGGTTCTTGCCCTCGCAGCGGACATCTGAGCCGAGAATGACCTTCGCGAGGAGGTAGTTGACACCTGACTCGAACTCCGTGACACCAGCCGTGTCGAAAGTCTCCGCGCCAATGAGCGATGAAGACTGGGTTGGTCCCTGTCCGAGTGGGATCGTCGCCGCAGAGGGGTATGAGCCAGAAGTCGCCGTCTGACCGTTGGCCTGTGAGAGGAGTGAGACAATCATGCCATCCGTTGAGAAGTCATCGGAGTAGTTGAAGGGCTGCGCACCGCCAACTGACGCGAGCCACTTAGCAATTGAGCAGTCAACGAATGAGTCGCGCTGGACGACCCACTGGAGTTCCTTGACGGGGTGGTTGAAGTTGAGCTGGATCTTGTTGGATGAGCTCGTGATGGACTCAGCACCCGTGTACTGTACCTGCTCGATGAGGTACTCGTGGGACTGCTGGGCGAAACGGCGGCGCTCCTCCGTGTCGAGGTAGACATAGTCGACATAGAGGGAGGCGGCAGCAAGGGACTGCGCGGGGCAGGCAATGGGGCTGCCAATTTCTCCCTCGGCGTACTGGCAGTTCTGCCATGTCTCGAAGTCTACATTGATGCGGACCTCGTGGTACTGGAGGGCAATTAGGGGAATCGCTACACCGGGGTTGCGGCAGAACCAGAACTGTAGAGGGATGTAGAGCGTCTTGGCTGGCGTGCCCGCGCGGGATACGCAAGAGATCGTCGTCTCGGACGCTGAGCAAGTCGCGTCTAGCTGGAGTCCAACACTGCGCTTCATTAGGACTAGGTCGTGCGTGTTGCCAATCATGGAGTCGAGCACCTTGATGTTACCGGCATCCGTTGAGAGCTGCGTCCAGATCTGCATCCAGTCACCATACTGGCGGTCAATGCGCTGTCCGCCGATCTCGAGCTCAACCTGATTAATTAGACGGTGACCAATGTAGTTGAGCCAGCGGAAGCCCTTGACTCCTGTAGGAGGTGAGTTTACGAGGTCAATCTGGGGTAGTACAACCTGTACATAGGTCTTGTACATTAGATCGGCGTTACGGTTAATTACGGCTGTTACGCGCTTGTTGAAGTCCGCCTGTCCGTTGAAGGTTACCTCAATGGACTCTACGGCGAAGTTCGTGTGGCGCTTGTATAGGATCTTCCAGAAAGTAATCTGGGGGTTTCCGGAGATGTAAATGTCCTGCGCACCATAGCTGACAAGTTGCATTAGTCCTCCACCCATTTCGTGTTTATGATATACTGCACGAAAAAAATTTTGTAAAGACAAATGAACCTACTGCTCGTGCCGACCGCGAACCCTATCCTCAACACTTTCATTCGTTCAATCATACTCATTTTAGTGATGATTTTTGGGTTTGGTCAAACCCTATACACCGCTTACTGGGGAGCAGTTGTTCACGATGCTATTTCGTTATGGCACATTAGGAACATCGTTTGAGTCTCTAATCTGCCCCCTGTGAGAATTGAACTCACGACCTTTCGATAGTTAGTTTTTTACTACAAATCGAATGCACTACCACTGTGCTAAAAGGGCATTATATTTAATGAGGTAACTTTATTTAAATCAGTTTCCAGTTGACCCGAATCCACCCCCTCCGCGATTGTCTGGAGGTGCTGGAAGATCGTTAGGAGAATCTACTAAAATAACTTCGTCAAAAGGTAGCCAATTATGCTGAACAATCTGGAAAAGTCGGTGTCCTACTTGAATACTATACTGAGCACGGTTAGTATCTAAACAATCAACACGCGCAATAAGTTCACCACGGTACCCTGCATCTGCAAGTCCAATCTGATTTGACATACGAAGGGGAGTTAGAGATGTAGATGACCGAGCAAGAAGAAGGTATGGTGCTGGCTTACCTTGTTTGTCTAAAGCAGCAGCAATAATGCCAGTCTTCAGTTCAACACCCAGATTAAATGGCATAGCCACATCCAAAACCTTATTCTGGCAAACTAAATCTACACCAGAATCAGTTGTGCGACGATTACGAACATGCTCGCGCTGAAGTTCACGGTGATTGGGATCAATAACATAGAGGTACAGACTCATTTGTATACCTTACACCTTCTTCATGAAAGCGCTTATCGGCATAAATGAAATGATAACTAAAAACATTCCCATCACTTGCATCACAATATTCAAAATCATTTCATTAAATGGGACTCGTCCAAGAGCATAACTGGCAAATGCTGAAAGAGGGTTAAAGTATCCAGTAGTAATACCGTGTGCAATGGTGAACATGGAAAAATATACAATTCCCATGACCACAGGATTGGCTTCAGTTAGGAGTTTGGCGTAAAGAACGGTCACAACTCCAAGTAATTCAATAAAGTACTTGTACATCTTAATATTATATCACCGAAAATCATCCCGTCCATTTACATGCTTATTTAAGATATCAGAGTACGATTCACACTGTACCATTAATGAAGGAAGTACACAAAACCATTCGTCAACTTCCATGAGACGATGCCAGTATGTATCTACAGCATGTTTCTCATTATCACGGCTTTCCAAGAAAAGTCCGAGTCCAGTCTTGAAATTATCAAGTAGTTTAGGGTAATAATTCTCATGAACCAAGTAAGCATTCGCAGACAGTGATTTTAGAATTCGAAAATTATGAGGAAGGTACCATGGTGCACGGCATCCCAAAAGTATAACATCATATGGTCGTGACACAAAATCTTCCAGTTTCTTGTAGCTTTCTTCAAAGTTGTTCCATACGGAATCATCTTCAAGGATAAGAACATTTTTCCATCCGTGGATCATAGCGAGTTCGAGAGCGCCAATATGACTTTTGGAACATCCAAACGCACCAATTTCGTCCTTGATTGCATCGAAACGCACAATCTTATCAGGTGAAAAATATGGTTCTAATTCTTTTTCAATTTGTTCACGGCGATCAGTTCGGTGCTGTAAGTTTATATAGACAACCTTCTCAATAAACTCAAACATCCTTTTCGCTTATTTATAACGCACAATTTACTCAAATACCATGCGAGGAACAATATGCATTGCTTCCAATTCCTGTGACCAGAGCTTTACAGCGTAAGGAATCGTCTTCATCTCGAAATTAGTCTTTACTCCACAACTTCCACAGTGATAAACATTCTCTGCAGGGTTCATGACAGCAAGAGTTCCACAAGTCTTACAGAATCCGGTCGTGAATGGGTCCGACACATCCATTAGTCGTTCCTTCGTAAATAACGCGGCGCCGTGAGAGAGCATACAATCGCGCTCCATCTCTCCCACACGAAGACCACCATCGCGAGACCTGCCTTCACAAGGCTGACGGGTGAGAGACACAATCGGTCCACGAGCACGAGAATGTTTCTTATCAATAACCATGTGCTTCAGGCGCTGGTAGAAAGTAGGACCCATAAAGATCTCGGCTTCCATCATCTCGCCAGTCTGACCATTGTACAGAATTTCGTTGCCGTAAGGATGCATCCCCAGATCAAGTAGATGTTCCTTTAGAGTCGCAACCTTGAGATGCGAGTAAGGCGTACCATCACCCAAAGTTCCACGCTCGACACAAATCTTTCCGTACATCGTCTCCATCAGCTGAGCAATTGTCATTCGCGATGGAACTGCATGAGGGTTCATGATAATATCTGGACGAATACCTGAAGCTGTGAATGGCATATCCTCTTCATTCAGAATGATACCGCAAGTACCCTTCTGTCCGTGACGAGAACTTACCTTATCTCCGATCTCGGGAACACGCTCCGAAACGACGCGTACCTTCACAAAAGGGTACCCATCCGAATTCTTATCGTTCCAAACTCCATCCACACGGCAAGTTTCAGAATTACGATGGCAAGTTGAGGAGTCGCGGTAAGCGTATCCATTTGGGTCACTCTTTAGGCTTGTAACCTTTCCAATAATAACATCATTTTCCTTGATGTACGAATTGAGTGCAGGAACGCCATTGTCCTGAATCGCATGATATGCAGAAGTTTTGAATCCTCGCGTATTCTCGCGCCTTGGCTTCACGAACTTCTCTTCCTTTCCAGACGAAACATTACGATGCTCTTCGTCCTTGTAGATAGTGTAGTACAAAGTGCGGAACAAACCACGGTTAACTGACGCTTTGTTCAGAATTACCGAATCTTCCTGATTGTACCCGCCATAAATTCCAATAGCGACCATAACATTATCACCACTCGGCATTTCGTGAGTGTTCAAGACATTCATCATACGAGTTTCTACAAATGGACGCATAGGTGAGCACAGAATGTATCCGTTCTTATCCAGACGCTTAGCGTAATTGCGAGCGAAGATACCCATTGCCTGCTTACCCATAGCAGATTGGTAAGTATTTCGTGGCGACTGATTATGATCAGATAGCGGAATAGATGATGCCATATGTCCAAGAATCAGGGTAGGATGAATTTCGCAGTGCGTATGTTCCTTCGTGAGTTCATGGGGAAACATTGCAACCTTAATAGTTTCAGACTCGGCAGGATCAACATATTCAATACAAGTTCGTACCCAATCGTTCCAATCACGAGGATTTACGGGATGCGGTAGAGTCACACCGTTCTCTACGCGGAACAGAGGTCGTACGAAGCGACCACCATCAGTTTCAATGTTAATAATATTTTGATAAATCTTCCATGAAATTCCAGTGTGTGGATGTAGACGGAAACACATCTTAGCCTTCTTTAGGTAAGTATAAATCTCATTTGGAGTTTGAGTATATCCTACAATAACACCGTTCACGATAATCATAGTTCCCTTATACCTCGCCATATTTGAGAGATCAGTAATCCATTCCATCTTATGCGGCATATCTTCCAGAACAGTTAGGACAACAAGAGATGAAGTGTGCTGGCTAATTGAAGTGAGCATGGACATGCCTTTCACAATACCTACAGAATGACCCTCAGGAGTTTCTACAGGACACACATACCCCCAAGAAGTTCCGTGAAGCTTACGAGGAGCCAGAAGTTTACCTGACTTCTCAACTGGCGTCTGAATTCTGCGCAAATGACTGAGTGTCGCTGAATACGAAAGACGGTTCAAAACTTGAGATACACCAACTTTAGTAGCTGTTGAAGCCGTTGAAGTAGTTCCAAGTCCCTGAACTGTAAAGTTACCAGTGGCTAGGGCTTGCTTCAGTTTTCCTTCAATTGTCGATACTTTCAGGATCTTGTAGAGATTATTGATATTCATAACTTCAAGTGGACGAGGTACATCCCGCTTCTTCCAAGTATCATTATTGACTTCGTGTACGAACTTTGAGCGAATATCCTTGCATACTTTCTGGAACAGCTGGCGGAATAGATGAGTGAGTAACGCGCCCGTGGTAACAACACGCTTATTAGGGTATGCATCACGGTCATCAATCTTCATTAGTCCTTGTTCAGTTAGAATGAGCTTTCGAATGACCAAAGCAGTAAGAATCATCTTACGGGACTCAATAATCTTAGATGCAGTCAAAGATGGAAGACGCTCACCTCCAAACTTTACATGTGGAAGGTACTCGGTTTCCAACAGTGAGCGAACATATCCCTTCTTGTCCTCTGAAGTTGTACCGTACTGCAAATGATGCGTGAGGTATTCGATTGCGTCTTCGCGAGTATAGATCTTGATATCCGAACATTCTTTGAATGAAGCTGCAAGCATATCAAGATGCTTCTCATCGGGATTATCGCCCCAAATGAGTTCGGCAATTTCCTGATCAGATTCTAGTCCAAACGCTCGGAACAGAACCATCAAAGGAATATCTTCACGGAAGCGGGGAACACATGCAGTGAGAGGGTACCCAAACCCGTTAAACTTGGAACTAATACGAATTTCCAGCTTCTTTGGTGGAGTAGTAAACGATTCGTGAAGAGACTTCATTTCCGCCGAGAATCCGAACTTTGATGAAGTCTTCTTGTTATAAAAGATCATGATCTGGTTATCAGCGACCTTTTCCTGACTCAGAATGGTGCGCTCAGAACCGTGAATCAGAAAGTATCCGAAAGGATCGTAAGTGCACTCGCCAATCTCTTCCTTGGAGAGAGGATAGTCTTTCATAATACAGAGTGAAGACCCGAGCATCACTGGAATCTTGCCAAGAGAAACACCTTCAAATACCTTAACTTCCTCTTCGAAAGTAGTGTAGGTAGGACCCTTGTAAGACCGTGCAGTAAACCGAATATCGCAAAACATCTGTGCAGAGTAAGTGAAGTTACGAGTACGAGCATCTTGAGGAAACATAGGCTTAATACGCCCACTCGCTTCCTGAATACGCGGCTTGATATAAGTCGTGTTCTCAAACGAGAGACGGAACTCATATTTGTACTTCTTTGTAGCCTCGTCCTGCTCATGCCATACCACAATGGGAGCAGTAGAACATACAATGAGGGGGAGCTTGTTCCGAATAAAGTCCTCAAAGGACTCAATCTGATGCTCTACTAGCTTATGGACACCCTCATTCTTAAAATATGTCGAAATTGCATTCCACTCCATGGTATTTGTTTGAGTCTCGTTCTCCGTAAATCTATTTATTCGTTTTGTAATAAGAGGGATGATTATCACAAAAGTTGGAGAGGATCCTAAGCCGACAATGGTTAAAAAAGTAAATACCATGAAAACTTACCCTAAAGGTGTTCTCAAACACAAGACGATTAAAGTCAAGCCCGTAGCTGATCCAGCGAAGCCACCTCCATTAAAGAAGAATATGCGTAAACATACTATTCGATTGATTACCGATAAGGGAGAGAACCGTCATCGGAAAACAATTAAGCGAAAGATATCCAGTATGTCCGATAAACAAGTGGATGAACTTGTTACGAAACATAAGCTTTTAAAAAATGCGAATACGCCTGCCAAACTCAAGCGGGAAATGCTGAAAGGCGCAATGTTGGCTGGATTCATTTCCAGCGCATAAATAACTGGAATGACTGCAATCTGGGGTCCATTGGGTTGGCTAACTCTTCATTCGATCTCTGTGAATTATCCTGAAATTCCAAAAGCTGAAGATAAGGCTATTGTTAAAAAATTCTTGGATTTATTGGCAGAAACTATATCGTGTCCCAGCTGCAAGAGTCATTTTACAAATATTTATAATTCGTATACTTCGCAAACCCCAAATTGGGCAGATAGTAGGTACAACTTATACTTATTTATAGTCCGTGCACACAACACCGTAAATAAACGCCTTGATAAACCCCGTCCTTCAACTGTATCTGAATCACTAAGTATGCTTCAAATGGCTACTAAACTGAAAAAACCTTCAGAATATCGAAACAGTTATATTCAATATTTGATGAATAATTGGAGTCGTGAAGGTGGAGGAGAAGGAATGATTCAAATGGCAAATGTAAGAGAAATGCGAAAAATCAATGATCAGTACTGGAATCTTCGTGAGACTTCATTTGAAGGTTTAAGATTTCCCGAAAGTGATATTCTTACACCTATTATCAGCACACCGCGATTTGAGCGCGCTTATTATCTTCCTCCTCCGCAATCAACAGTAGGAAATTCATCCATTCAGATAAGTCCATTAGGACAGCAACCATCTGTGGGTTTGAAATTCAGAGGGGGACGATTTTCGTTAGCGAAGTAGCTGGATTCCATGGAAGTGAAATTCTCGGCTTCATTTCCCAATCGTGTCGTTTCATCCAAGGATTACGCGTTTCCGAATGAAGTTCGTCAGGATACTTCACGAACTTTCGAGATTTACGCAAAGAACTCTTTGGCATAATAAACTGTAATTGGTCAACAACAGTGAAAGTCAGAGGGCTTTCAGGAATACTGTTCGTTTCTGCATATTTTACAATATCAGATACGAGTGGCGCATCAGCATAAGGATATACCCAATCCCAATTTATCGGCGAACTTTCAATGAAATAATCCATACTCCAATGAAAAGTTTTCCAGTACGCTTCAACTACTGGTTTCATGTCATAAACTCCATCCAAAACATGAAGTCCATACTTTCGTGAAAACTGAGTTTGGTCTTTTCCCAAAACACCTTTTTCTTCAGGTCGTTTGCGTAAATTAATACGCTCTTTGTACACTCCCATTTCGCGAGACGCGGCAAGTTTCAGAAACTTTGACCGTCCTTTTGGAGTATATAAATCAGGCTTTCCAGCTTCAGTATACAAATGCATCGCTCGGTCATACCCGTCTTCGCGCAAAGAAAACATTCCTAAATTAGGCATGAAATCATTGCCGAAACACATAATCGAAAGAGCAATATACTGAGGAAGTTCAAGTGGAATTTCACGAGCCAGTCCCCAAATATCCAAAGTCGCAAACTCTGCGGCTTTTAAAGACGGGTCATTGAACTCTGCGCTTTCACGAAGAAGTGTCATTCCTCCATTTTTTGAAAGTTCACGGTTTTGAAGACAAATTAGAATAAGGTCAGCATCCAAACCATAAATACAAATCGTTTGACGCTGTGGGGCTGGAATCTTATCAAGTTCCAGCATCAATTTATGTTCTCCTTCTCCTGACTCAGATGTACGAGATAGAATCGCATAAGGAAACTTCGCAGCCATTGCGTTTTCAAGTTCAATCATGTATGGTGTTCCGGGAGAAATCTGGTTACGGTCAAAAGTTCCAGTTTGAGCTTCATCTTTAATACGCATACGACGGTAGCGCTGCTGTACGATTTTTGCGTAAGGAACTAAGCCATCAAGGGCAATAATAACAATTTTTGCGCGGCACACATTTTTCAATATGTAATCGAATGCATCGACCACAGATTGAATTGGATCTTCATCTTTCAGATATCGGTGAATAAGGCAGTTAAAATCAACTCCCAGAACATCAACTTCCTTTGGAGCATCTCGCTTCACTGCGTGTGTAATTCCACGATGAGACTTAATTAAACTTGCAAAATAAAAGGGTATACCCATAACTCTATAATAGATACTTAACTACTATGAAAGCCATTATAAGCCTTAATTAGATTTTCCTTGGAATAAAGACCACCTTCCATTCGCTTATACATATCAAGGACGGTAGAATTCAACATATTGGCTAGATCTTCATCTGTAGGACCAGTACGAGCCTTAATCATCTTATCTGTATCGGCAGCCGTCAACTTTCCTACTGGAGTATTTGAAACAGGAGGAAGGTCCTTAGGACCATTCTTAGCTAACGATGGAAGATCATGGTCAAATGTTGAATTTGCCATTGGTTCATCCTTAGCACCCGTACCTGTCTTCCCGCCACTAATCCAATGTCCTTCCGGAACTTCATCTATTCGAACAGCGTGAATCCCAGTTATTTCAGCCGGCTGAGCCCAGTTTGGATCCAGAGGATCTGCTTTGAAAGTATGTTCGGCAACTTCATCCATAGCGTTCAATCTAGCATCTTCCATTTCAATCTCAGCAAGAGCTCGTTCAGCGTCATATTCCATTAACCTTTCCAACATTAGAATGTTTAAACCCTGTGTTTCTTAGTACGATGGGTTTTACGCTTATGTCTACGAGTCCTACCAGCTTTAAAAAATGACCCCCGACGAGCCTTCTTTAACTGATCTTCCTTTTTATCTAACATATCCTTAACAGTTGGATCATTGTTACCTTTTACAACTTTGGCATACCGTAATACTGCTACTTCATTTGATAACTGTTTTGTAGCATTCTTTAATGCAGTTTTAGTTGCCGCCTCTTCTTCTGGCGTAAGCTTTAACGGCGATGTTTTCTTAGGTCCCGCAGGAGCATCTGTGTCGATTGTAAGACCTGTCGGCATTATTTATTTACATGTTCATTTTTTGATACAAATGGTATTTGTTATAAATAAATGTGGTGGCTTATTCTTTTAGGTGTTCTGGCGGCTGTGATTTATGGATATTCTATCAGTTCAAGCATTAAGGTCGCCGGAAAGCCAGGATGTTCTTCGTGCCCAAAACAACAATCTGAAAATACGCAAGTTTAGGACTTAGAGAATATATGTCGTTTATTAATAAAATGTCAGATGCCCCCGCCCCTCTCCCAGATGTGCCTGCTTCAGCGAGCGTATCGCCTGCGGCGGCGGTTGCAGCTACAGTTTCGCCTGCGGGAGTAGACTTAAAGGATACTGTCCAGCTTCTTTCATTTGCTCTAAAGGTTGTCAAGGAGGTCAAGGCTCGCGCTGATTTATCTGATGCCGATAAGGCTAAGCTCGTTGTTGGCGCGGTAAAGACGGCTGTCAGCAGCTCTGATCTACCTGAGGCTGATAAGGCTGCTGCTCTCTCATGGTGTGATGCTGCTCTACCCCATGTCGTTGCGGCTGTAGCGCTTGTTGAGGCTGATGTCAAGAAGGTAGAAGCTGTAGTTGCCAAGAAGTGCTGCCCAGCCGCTCCTCCTAAGAAGGTAGAAGCTGTAGCTGTAGCTGTAGTGGTACCAGTAGCTGCCAAGAAGTGCTGCCCAAGCTTTTTCGATAAGAAGGTATAAATAAATGTCTTGTTCTGCGCAAGAAGGAGGTAGTGGAGTTGCACAAATTGCTGCGAATCATGTTCCATCTATGATGGGTATGGGAGGTCGGCGCCGTACTCATCGTACAAAGTGGCAGAAGAAGCATGGACCAGGTATTGGTCCTTTAAAAGAGGGTAAGCTGGTCCGCTTAGGGTATGCGGCTACTAAGGGAAAAACAGCTCGCCACCGTGCTCTAAAGAAAGCGGTAAAGCGTTATGGAGCACTATCAACATTTCGTAAGCTGAATGCTGCCTCAACTTACACGAAGCGCACCTCCAAGGGTCGGTCCCGTACATTCAAAGCCGACCGTAATTGGGTGAAGAAATCCTATATGTAAATATAAATGGATATTGTGAGTGCTCTACTATCCGCCCTATTATTTGCGGCATTCGTTCCAGGAGTCCTTGTGACTCTACCTTCTCGCAGCTCTCCCCGTAAGACGATTCTACTTGTTCACGCTGTAGTATTTGCGCTAGTAACATCAGTTGTCATGCGCTTTTACTGGTACAATATTCGCGGGTATGTCGAGACAATGACAACTTTCGGCGCCACTTGCCCAAATGGATTTGTAGAGGGTAAGTCTGCATCAGGAATTAATCAGGCTGAGTGTGTTCCTATTGGACACGCCACTTACCCTGCTGATGCCACCCCAAAATCTAAAAAGGATTAAATATAAATGTGGAAGAAGGCTCTACTAATTATTGCCGTAGTTCTACTTGTTGTCCACTTCTCTGGAATGTTTGAGGGGTTTATCAATCCAGATTCTCGTGTTATTCACGGATGCCCGCCGGGATATCGTCAGTGTGGAACAGGTGATTGCGTGCTGGTAACAGATAAGCATGCGCCGTGCCCCGGAAAATCTGATGCTTACTAGACATAATTCATATTTCAAAATCTTAAAATACAACATTGGGATGGAAATTCACCACAATGTTATTTTTTTTGAATTAGCATTTGATTAAGTATTATTTACCAGCTTGGTCCATCAGGAACTTCGGCATGGCGTTCAAGGTAAGTCTTCTTGATATGTTCAGGTACAAAATACATCCGCACAATCGCATCCACAGTATTAATATCAAACTTCTTGCACGAAAATACATCAAGATATAAATCATTCGTCTCTTCAACGAAATGTCCAGTAATATTTGAGGTCTCGATTAGCTGTACAAGTGTATATCCCTTCTTATTTCCTGACCCAAACATGACAATTTGGGGCTTGCCATATGGCACCATTTCAATTCGTTCAACTAAAGTCTTGGAAAAGCGTTCGATATTATTGGCACAACGAATATTTTTGGGCATACAGCGGGCGGCATCTATAATAAGATGATAACCCCACCGGCTGACAGTCATTAGTATGCTATTCCAAAAGAAAATAATGTGAAAACCTTTTTCTATTTTGTATAATAAAAATGTGGAAGATGGCTGTTTTTGCTGCTGCATTATTCTGGCTGCTCGTGCCTGGCAACTTTGTAACTTTCCCCGCCGGCGCCTCTCGCTCAACGGTGAACCTTGTTCATGCGGCACTCTTCGGTGTTGCTTGGTCTCTAACGCACAAGATGGTATGGAATGCACTCCATTAAACTAGACCGATCGAATAAACTCCCATTTCAAGTAATCACAAATCTTTGCCCAAATTTGGTCATGCGCAATTAATCGATCGCGTGACTTTAATAGCGGAAAATAAACCTTGTACTCATCTAGCTCTAAGAGTTCAAAGAACTTGTAGAGAATGTATGAATAGGATAAAAAATTGGTACGGTCATCAGGACAGTAAATTAAAAACGGCGCCTGAATTTCCTGAAACATTGTGCGTATCTTCTCTTCTATTTCTGGAGTAATCGTTGGAGGAGGGTTGCCATTAAGGCGTGAAATGATATGCGTTGCATGTTCATAGTACTTTGATCTATTCAACTTCTTTAAAATTTCGCGCATATCCTTTTCGGTGAGTTCCGCGACATTTTGAATTCGGCGTTTCTTGATTTCCAGCACAACTTCGTTCATCACTTCATTCGGAATAATTGTAGACTCCTTTGCCTGAAACTGGTTCAGAATCTCGTTCAAGTGATTAATCTTCTTGTAAGCGTAATTATTACGCTCCTTTGGCGGATCTCTGAAGCTCGGGAAATCGGAAACCACTAACATGTACTCTTCCGACCCACAACTTGGACAAACTAAAATACCTTCATCAGAAACTTCTTCACGAGCGATATTACACCTATCACAATGTTCAGTGACAGCCTGCTTTACATCTACTCCTTCGCCAGTATTCATCTTCATTCGTGAAATGTACTCGTCATAAAGCTTCTTCTTGGATGGAGCGGCAGTTTCTGATGTTTGGGTAAGATACTTCACGAAAGTATTAGCGTCTGCAGGCATACATGTGACACTTTGTGCCTTTTCCCCAGACCCGTAATACTTTAGGATAATATCAGCATTTTTTAGGTAATAATCTTCAAGAGGCTTCTCACTAAGTAATCTATCGCTTAACAACTTTTCTTCTTCTTGTAACTTAGTGAATTTCAAAATATCGTTCAAATCAGATGATGATTTCAGGGTTTCAATCTCGCCGCGAATATCATCTAATCGATTATTCATATCTAAAAGGTTTGATGTTTCCTCCTGAATAGTGGAAACAACAGACTGGTGAATGGAATCTAAAGTTCCAGAAACAGTGTCCGTCTTTTTTGTTCGGACAGTATCTCTGGACTTTTTTATTCGGAAAACATTATCCATTTTATAAAGTTTAAATTGTTTGTCTTAAAATACTCTACTTCATCCAAAGCAAGTAAGCCAACGCGACCCCCGCGACTACTGTGGGAATAAACGCACTCATCCCAGAGTTTGAGTTTTCAAATGATTCGGATGAAGCCAAGCATTGAGATACATCTACTTGCTGACACTCGTTTGCATCAAAATCTGGACATAATGAACTTGTCAGAAACCGAGCAGGTGCACCGTCTGTCACTGTACATTTGTAACACTCGCACGCAGGAGAAGCATCAGCCATAATAGAATTCATTAAGTACAGAGGATTCAATCCTTCAATATCTCCAATAACACCGGGAATGAGTCCTTGAATACCTGTACCAATTTCAGACATACTTGCAGGTAATAAATCACCCACGCTTGGCTTATTATTCACATAATTGTATCGTGGCTGCAATGAACCATCGGGAGCCGTACAAGTTCCACCAGTATTCACAAAATACTGGTTTCCAAGAGGCGGGTCTCCATCAATCAGAGTAGACACATAAGTTCCAATTCCTGACATATTTGTGCCAAGCTGACTGAATGAACCATTAGTTCCAATACCTAAAGATGAAGGGGCGGGGATATTGTCAGCATAGCTGTACGAAGGACCCAAAAGGTCGGTTTCGACATTCGATGCACCATTTTCAATATCTGTCCAAAGTGAATTTTTACCCAGATCTCCCATTAACTTGTTATGTGATTTTTATTACTTATGTACTCAATAACTTGCTGCTTATAAGACGAATTAGTGAGGGCACATGGTCTTTGTTTAAGGATAGAATCAGATGCTAATTTAAATGAATAGTTAAACTTTTTACATACGAATAATAGTGCTAAAAATCCAGATCGGTTAATTCCACACTGACAATGAATATAAATATTTCCCGACTCTTCTTCTCGCAAGAATTTATTGAGAGTGGTTTCAAATTCAGGGTACCATTTAAGTATATTTTCATCCAAGCTATCAATCGCTTCGATGCATGAATACTTTGCCGGATACTTCTCACGAAACCAAATTGGGCTATCTTTATTCGTTGCACAGTTGATAACATGTGTGATATTATGATATTTCACAAATCCGGGGGTCAAGTACATTCCCGGTCCAAACATGATTTTGGTATGCAGCTTGGCAGGTGGATCCCGTTGCCATCCTTTTGAGTTTCTGCGAAAGGAGATCCACTCCATTACTTTTAAAAACGAATCTGTTTTATTGAAGGTTGGATACATCAAAGTCACAATAACAATGCAGTATTCTTCTGTCTTCACAAATACTCATTTGCATTATGCGGAAGTTCTTAGGCGTGGTCAGGTAATCGCAAGTTCGCGCAACAAGGCTGGGTCTCGTTCACTTGGTTGTGGTTATTCGAACCAAACGATACACGCTGAACGCGCAGTTGTGAAGAGTTTAGGTGACACTTCACAACTTCGTGGTTGTGTTTTAAAAGTTGTTCGTATCAACAAGCAGGGCAAGATCATGAATTCAGAACCTTGCTATGATTGTATTAAGTTTCTTGAAAAGTGTATCAAAAAGTACGGACTACTGAAAGTCCTGTACTCAGCTTCAGATGAGGGAGCTTCCGAGTGTACCCACAACATATCCGACAGCCACTGCCACTCCAGCCAAAATCGCCGCGCCCATGTATGAAGGCACTCCTCCTGCTGTGTAAGTGTTGGGAATGTACTGCAGAATTAGAGAACGAGGCGTGGACATAGAAATAATCATAGCCGCTAAGAAAAATCCGAAATAGGTCATCAGATTTTTCACCGCATAGCGCACCGTATTAAAGGTATGGGCTTGGCTATATACTTGGGCAGCAGGCTTGTTCTGGTTCTGTCCCGTCGACATTCCATTTGTGGCAAACGGGTCAGTGCCCCCCGTGACAATAGGCGCAAAAGTAGTGGACTGGGGCAGGCTGGGATTCTGAACAGGTCCGGCTCCCATTAACTCGCTTAAATCAGTTGCACCGTCAGCCATCTTTATTTAAAAGAAGGTAAATCACACCGCGCATCTTCCGCGTGGTAGGTGTAACACTTCTTGTTGAAAGGAACTGTTTTACCTTCAATATCTCCAACTGGAACCGATAATGTGGTCTTTGTTGGAATTGGGCGATGAAACAGCATCACTATAATTCCAAATCCCACAAGAAACGAAAGGAAGGGAACGGCTTTTTCATTACGGAATATCCCTAAGATACGGCTTACAAACATTCCTTCTCTATTGTGTTGAAGCTATGAAATTAAGCGATTTAGAATCTCCCGAGCAAGGTACCTCCTTCGCCTTGAATTTCACGCATCCTGATTTGGTAAAGAATACTGAACTCTTGTCTGGTGTAGGCACATCCTGAACTTCCCTTACTGGCGGAATAAATACAGATACCATAAGTAGCCCTACAAGTACACCTACAAATAACCACAGGAGTGATATCATTACTATGTAACTTAGAGTATTATGTAATTATATGTTGAATAATCAGTTGAAACACCCGTTACTGAAAATGATATTCCTGGTGTGATTCCTGTAACATACGGTATTTTGGTTGGCACACTTGGATTTGCTGATGATAGAGTTAGTATAATATTACTGGTTGATTTGACTGTACTATTATTTATTGTCATTGGTGCACTACTATCATATGTAAAAAATCCTTTACTTGAAACTGTACTGTTTACAGTAGTTGATAAAGGTTTTCGTGCAGCACATCCGTTAGCTACATTTCCAGTAAATGGTGTTCCACTAATTATAGTCCATGTTAATCCATCTGGACTTGTGATAATTGAACTTACAATTGTTGTATTTCCTGAATTGTACCATGTTCCAGTCGCTATCCATAAATTACCATTCCAAGCAATACTTTTACCTATACTTGAAGTTCCAAATCCTGTGCTAACTGGAGTCCATGTTTTACCATCTTTACTTGAATACATATGCTTCGTTAGTCCAGCACCGACAGCTATCCATACATTACCATTCCATGCTACTCCATTACCAGAAGTAAAAAGTGTTGAAACTCCCGCCCATATCAATCCGTCTGAACTATATGCAAGTTTATAATTTCCATTTCCAACAACAACCCATAAACTGTTATTTGCAGCAACACCATTACAAGATGCAAATAAGCTAGATAATGCGGGTAACCAGTTTGTCCCGTCGGAACTGAAATAAATCAGATTGGATGATCCACTACTACAACCAATGACCCAACTTGTTCCATTAGTAGCTACTGCATTAGCACCATTGACTCCAGGAACTGATACTGCATTCCATGTAAGCGACGAAGTACTTTGTATAATAGGAGTTGTTGTAGATGTTCCTACTGCAACCCATATTTTTCCATTCGTCGCAATATCGGTACCTACTGTAAATCCGGAAGGGGGTGTTATTCCTGTCGAAGACCAATCAGTTCCATTAGAACTCCAAAGAATTGGTGAAGTTCCTGAACCTACAGCATACCACATACTTCCATCCCATGCAACTCTTGAACCTGAAATTGAAAATTGACTTCCAGTTACAGGAAACCATGCCAGACCATTAGCGCTGTAAATAATTGAATTTAGTCCTGTTCCCACAGCTACCGAGAAATTCTCTGTTACATTCGCACTTGAATCTGTCAACAATAAATCCCAAACAGGTAGTGGATATTCGGCTAAGTGCGTTATATTTGTATTGGCAGTAGCGTTACTGCCTGTAAAAGTAAACAATATTTCTTGTTGGTATCCTCCAGAATTATATAAAGGATTTGTATTACCAAATCCTAATATATTTGTAACAAGATTATTACGAATATATTGTATATAAATATTATTAGGCTGTTTTATTATTCGAATTATATCTCCTAATGTCCAAGTATATCCTCCAGAATAAAGAGTAGTAACAGGTGAAAACCCATTTTGATAAGTAGCACCCGTGTTTGTAATTTTTACATATGTATATCCACCCTGAGATGCTGAAATTTGTAAATAAGGCCAATCTAATAAGCTTCCTTGCGTGGGAGTAAATTCAATAATTGACCCCCCAATGTTACTATAATATTTTATTGATGTTACGATTGTACCAAGATTATTATAAGAAAATTGCATTCCACCACCGGATAAATACTTAACACCATTATTAAGTATTTTAAGTGTTAATTTATCATTAGCATACAAATCTAATAATACATTTATATTCCCAGAAATGGTTGTTACTGTAGTATTTGCAGGTACAGTCGGGAATTTTATCTTTCTTAATAAATTGTATTTAGTATCGCCTACATAAACAATCCCATAATAACTGTCATAGCCTATTCCCATAGGATTTCCAAATGTACTAATATATTTTGTACCATCTAAAAATCCAGATACTTGGTATTGTCCTCCGATTGTTGTTACTGATAACGCGGTTAGATTCATGGATCTAATTAAATTATTTCCAGGGTCACATATGAATAAACTGTTGGCTCCTATTACAAGACCAGATGGTGAACTAAATTGAGCTGTTTGGCCAAACCCGTCCACATATCCAGCTGTACCGGTTCCAGCAACTGTAGTTATAGTACTTTCTCCAGTAAGAGACCCAGTAGAAAGCATTTTAATAGAATGCCGTCCGGTATCGCAAAAATATAAGTTGGTAGAATTTGTATCATAAACCATCCCAAATCGTGTTACACCAGATATAAATGAAGAAGTAGACCAATTATTTGGATGAGTAACGGACCCTTCTATTGATGGAATATCTGTTCCATCTGTTCGCGATAATGTTATTGGGGTTCCTCCAATTACTGTTGTATCATATTTATATATCCACAAAAGTCCGGCCCCACATATTACAAAATATATATACCGAGTACCATCCGATGTCATTGCCATTGCACGCCATGAAGTTACACCAAATCCAGTTGACGGTGTACACAATGTCGGACTACCAGTTCCAGCTACAGCATCACTTAATGGTAATGAATAAAGTCCGGGTGTGTATGATGATGATTCAGCATAGTACCAGTAAAGCTTTCCATTAAATACAGTTATTGGGCCACGAGCTATTGCGGAAGAACTACCACTTAGACTCGTAACAACTGAAGTACCAATATTGAAAAATCTTATACCTGCAGATTCTCCAATAATTACATAATTGCTGCTTGAAACTGTGGCACAATATATAGAAAAAGGATTTGAAAATCCTGCTAATGTTCCCGTTCCATCAGCAGTAGATTGTCCAATTAAACTTCCTACCGCTCCAATTGTAAATGATGATTCATAAAATGGCACATTAATAGTTCTATCTAAAATTGCATTATTGGGAAGGTTTGTTTGTATATATAATGAATTATTATCTTGGACTATTGATCCAGCAGTATAATTCGCCAAATTTGATAATGAATATGTTTGGTCCCAAGAAGTATACACTGTACTATCAGGAATACGGTTAGTTATTCGTTCAAGAATTGGCAATGCATACATAGTTACTCTCGAAAATTGAGAATTTCCAGATAAACTAATTGGAATTACATCATAATTCGTATCGAATGAGAAATTACGAGTGAAAAATTTATTAATTGCGGTTAAATCTATTGTAGCAATAGTTAATTGGGTAGTTCCAACAATAATACAAATTGTCATAACATTTCCAACTCTGTATACGCGAATATAATTTCCACTAACAAGTGTAGATGTTGAAAAAGACGGATTTGATGTATATAACCATGAATTTGACAAAGTACTGTCTATCTTAATACTTATTCCTGTAAGTGATATTGAAATCATGTGTTTTGGGTATCCATTCATAATTGGAATAGTTCCAGCACTTTCTGTTATTGGAATATCAACTGAAAATAAAGTTGGAAAAGGAGTACCTGATACATTTGAAAAATAAACCGGAACAATTTCCAGTACATATTTTGAAACATATGGAAATAAAACAGGTTGATATTGAAATGCAGTTGCAAAATTATTATAAGATAATAAATTATTAGAAATAACAGATGCATAACTATTTGTCCATCCTATTGATTGGTAAGGACTAATATCCTGTCGTGTAGTAAGAGCAATTCCTGATAAAGTTGGAAGAAGAGGAGTGGCGCTATTAAGAATAGTCGTTGTAAGATCTTTTGAAATTTTTAGTACATTATTCTTAGAAACTGAACTATTCGAAGCAACATATATGTTTTGAAATGAATCAATAGCTATTCCCGCTGGACCTGTTATTCCAGATACGAGTGTAGTAACATACCCATAACCTGATGAAGTAGGAACAATTTTTCTAATACAATTATTACCTGTATCTGAAACATATAAATTACCTGAACTATCAATTGTCATATCAGTTGGTCCCTTAAATTGTGCGCCACCACCTATACCATCAGCACTTCCTGCTGAACCTGTCATACCAGCATATGTTATAGCAGTATTTGCAGTTGTTGGGTCTGAAGGGTCTGTTAATTTTGTAGTTATTTTTAAGATTACATGATTCTGTTGGTCAGAAACATACATATACTTTTCGGTAGGATCAAGAACTATTCCAAAATAATTTGTAGTTGTTGGCCATGTAACACGACTTGGAATAGGAAAAGTTAGACTTGATGAATATATTGCAGGACAATACCCATTACCATGTTGAAGTGCATAAATGCCATTACCAACTGTTGCAAATAAGAATGTACCACTTTTATTAATACACATTCTATTTGATGGCAAAGTACCACCCAATATATTACCACTAACTAGTTTTACTTGTGTTACATTTTCACCGAAAAGTATTATTCTATAAACATTGCTTGAAGAAAGTGCGTATAAATAAAGACCGCCAGTATTATCAAAACATACACTTACAACGCTCACTAACTTTGAATCTGTATTATAACTTAAATTTGTAGTATAATTTCTCGTATTTGTATTTACCGATATTGGCTGTTTAATTAGAGCACTTATGCGATTATTTATTGTATCAGAAAGGTATATTGAAAGTGATGCATATGTTGATGCATATGTTGGATTTACAGTATATCCACTAATTGCATTACTAGCATTCGTTGGGTCAGTTCGTGATGATATACTTCCAAAAGTATCTTCAAATAAAACTGTGTTTGGTGGATTATCAATTGGTAATATAGTGTTTGTTACACTGGCATACGCAATATTATTGTAAGCATAAACCTGATTGGTAGTTAATGTACTAGAACTTGTATAATCATCATTCCAAGTTAACCATGGGTATACACCATCTCCCGATCCAAATCCAAATCCAGGTCCTGTAGGTCCCGTGATTCCTAATCCAGTTGGACCTGTAGCTCCTGTCCAACCCGTCCGACCTGTAGAACCTGTAGAACCCGTCCAACCTGTCCAACCGGTAGAACCCGTCCAACCTGTCCAACCTGTCCAACCTGTCCAACCCGTCCAACCTGTAGAACCTGTCCAACCGGTAGAACCTGTAGAACCTGTCCAACCTGTAGAACCTGTCCAACCGGTAGAACCTGTAGAACCTGTGCGACCTGTAGAACCTGTAGAACCTGTAGAACCTGTAGAACCTGTAGAACCTGTAGAACCTGTAGAACCGGTAGAACCTGTAGAACCTGTGTAACCAGTGTAACCAGTGTATCCTGTGTAACCAGTGTATCCTGTGGCACCCATAAATCCCGATAGTGATGTCCATGTGACATCATAATCAGCATCGGTCTTCTTAACTAATGCTTGACCAGCAGATCCTCCTGCGAGTTTTTCTAATGATGCTCCAGAGTATGTGTATCCTGATATGAATACATTGTATTTAGTATTTGTTGGTCCATTCAATTGAGTTATGTCATATCCATTCGAATTGTATGGTCTATTCAAAAATGTAACTATTCCTGTTTTATAATCAAACACAAATGGACATTCTGCCGTACTGTCAATAATACTTGAGTTTGCATTTGTTAGAGGAGTTGCTGCTGTGGATAAAGCTACCTGAAATTTAGGGGCAAAATCTGGATGAATAAAAGGATCTACCCAATTTTTAATTCCAGAGTTCCAAGCTATACCTACTAATGCAGCTATATCGGTAATATGGACTGACATCATCCTAATAAAGTCTTGTTTGACAATGATTGATGCTGCAAGTGCAGGTCCCGCTCCTTCTTTTAATTTTGAAGATGCTAACCACACATTATCACCTGTAACAATTTTGGCTGTATAAATTGTTTCATTGCCAACCAAAATTGGTGTTTGTGTTGTATCTGTTTTAACTTTATTTGCCACATCATTCTTGAACAAGTAATCCAGTTCAGAAATTTGAGATGTCGACAAAGCCATTCGCTTATTAAATTAAAGTTATTTAAAAATTTAAATGATTATACGATATTGATTTCGCTTAACTTAATCTTATCTGTGAAAAGTACATTGATGTAGATAAATGATGGAACTTTGTAATTTCCCGAATCATCAAGAGTTTTATTGATCTGAATACCCCATATAGTGTTGTTATTTTGAGGGGTAGATGCTCCGCATGCGCCAGCATCAGTATAGTACTGACTCGCATCATACCATGATGTAACACTATTAGCAGTATCTTCCCACTTGACCCATAGATTGGTAATGTTTCCAGCATTAGCCGCTGTATTACCTAACTTGATTGTGAAAGCCTTCAGTATAGCCGTAACAGCTACCTTTAATGTTAGGTATTTACGAGATGACTGGCTTGGCATGTTAGGTGCAGCAACTAGAAGATAAGTTGATGCTAAAGACGCAGACTGATTGGTAGCATAGAAGTTTCCATCATATGGGTTATACTGTGCATCATAATCTGTAAGTGTTGAAGGGTTAAAATCTTGGAGCGCAGATGATGAAGGGTTATCTGTAGCTATTCCCTGCGGTGTTGTTCCAGTCTTAATTGATACTCGGGTAAATGAAGTCAATCCTGAAATAGTTGTTCCTCCCTGATCCTTAGGAATAGTTGTTTCATTAGGTGTAGAACCAAGATAACCGATATAAGATTGTGTGTATGAACTTACACTTGAATTTCCAGGGAAGAATGTTCCTACATATGTTGATCCTCCCTTATTATTATTAACTGTCATGGTTATAGCTGATCTACTGCCTACTGTTACATTAAAAGCATTGCGGTTAGCGAATGATACTGCTGCAGACCCTGAAGGCGGCTGACTCGCAGGCTGATTATACTGCGTGAGATATGATGGCGATCCATAATTTAAATTTGTCGGTACATCTCCTTCCCCAGCTACAGCACCACCACCAAACTGTACATATTGTAAAAGTCCTGGGTTATATATGATGTTATAGAAGTTGGTAAATCTTAGCCACTTTGCTGGAATTGTAACATAACTGCCAGATCCATAGTACTGAATACCGCTGACGGTGACTGTGTTTTGAGATGTAATCGTGAGTATAGCTGTCGCATATGTGACAACTGGGTTGCCCATGTTGTCCGCCGCAGTAATTTGTACGGGAATATTCACTGTGTAACTACTTCCCTTTCCTGATCCTGCAGCAAGTGCAGTGCTAATCGTAACGGGAATCTGGTAATTTCCAGCAGTTACTGAACTCAAATGGAAATTTGGATTTATAATACGATTGGGATTCAGATGTATTCCAGTTACATAGTTATTGTATAATGCAGTATTCGTGTACTCGTAAGTAGTATTATCTGCTACACAGTTTGTACCAGTGTAATCAAATGTTAGGTTATACTTTACAGAGTTTCCTATTAGTGTCATATTGTAAGTAAGATATTGTGAATTCTGGTCATAGGTGGATGTTCCTGTCGCACCATCAATCCAAGCATTCAGTCCAATATTTCGCACAATGGCAAGATCATCTCCAGCCAATCCACTTCCACTTCCCGAACCTTGTTGTCCAGTTAAATGCAGTTCCCATGCACTCGAAGTAGTCTCTGATGCAGCAGGTGTTCCCGAAACTGAAAGTAAATTGATGCTAACAGATGTTGTACTTGTTGCAGTTATCCGACCATAGTACATAATTGATGATCCACTCGTAGTATCAACTACATTCACAAAATCATTGGTAGAAAATGCACCTAAATTAGACATAGTAAATGTTGTAACTGAAGGAACACTTGCACTTACCGATAATGGGGTGGAAGTAGATAATGTTACTGGCTTAAATCCGGCACCTGTCGAACCTGTCCAACCTGTAGAACCTGTAGAACCCGTCCAACCTGTCCATCCGGTAGAACCTGTAGAACCTGTCGAACCTGTCCAACCTGTAGAACCTGTAGAACCCGTCCAACCTGTCCATCCGGTAGAACCTGTAGAACCTGTCCAACCTGTCCAACCTGTAGAACCTGTAGAACCTGTCCAACCTGTCCAACCTGTAGAACCTGTGTATCCTGTGTATCCTGTGTATCCTGTGTATCCTGTGTAACCTGTGGCTCCATTTGAACCGCTTCCAGAAAATGTCGCAGTACTTAGGGTCTGTCCTACATATGTGTAACCCGTAATATAAATGCTATTAACTGTAATAACATCACCATTAACAGTGGTTCTAGATGTTAATGAAGGAGGAACTCCATTTAAAAATGTTAGAATACCACTCTGGTAATCGAATACGAAAGGGTAAGTGAGATCACCGGGAGAAATTATACTGATAGATGAGAAAGTTCCAGTTGTTAACCCTATGTCAAACCTAGGGGCAAAATCGCTATTGTAGGATGGAGGTACCCAGTTTTTGATACCTGTATTCCACGCTACGCCTGTTAGTGCACCTCCATACTGTCCTGCCGCACCAGCAACATCATGTACAGATGTCATTTTGGCATTAGTCTTTTTCTCTACAGCTGCTGGTGTTGCAACTAATGAAGCTGCCGAGCCTTGTTTTAGAACATCTACCTGTGTCCATACATTATCCGCCCCCACAATTGTAGACGTAGTCAATGCCTCATTACCAGCGGAAATTACCGTAGTGCTGTTATCTGTCTTGACTTTTCCTGCTACAACGCGCTTATACAGCAAATCAGTTTCAGCGTGGTCCATTTATGTTTCTTTAAATAGGTTTTTTTTAACGAATAACTATCTCAGAAAGTTTTATTTTACCCGTGAACGCAATATTTACATAAATGAAACTGGGATTAGCATACCCGCTTTCTGCAGCTTTGTTCAATTTAATATTCCAAGTCTTCCTATCATATGTTGTACCATTTTGACATCCATTTGGTTCTTGCCATTCTATTGACGCATCGTACCATCCATAGCTAGATAAAGGTCCCGAACTACTTCCCCAATATACCCATAAATTAGATACATTTGTTGCAGAAGTACCAAGACTTACATAAAATGATTTTTGAATAGCTTGAGTATCCAGTTTCAATAATAAATATTTAGTTCCGCCAGTAAATGCTACTACGGACGGAAGAACATAGTCTGAATTCAAAATTGTCGTAATATCACTTGATGCATAAAAATATCCGTCAAATGGATTGTACGCAGCATCCCATTTTGTTAAAGAATTTGAATTGAATGGAATAATATTTAATAGCGCTGGAGTATTTGGTGTGCTGGTCTCCAAATTTGAAATTGAGTATCTTGTTTGAAGAGTTATTCCTGAAAGTGTATTGAAATCTTGATTCAACGGGATTTCTATTTCGTTTGGTTTTCCCGATAAGTATCCAATATACCGAACAGATGAAGATTGTCCAGTTTGAGTTGATGGAAAGAATTGATAATAATTTTGAATTTTACTTACTGCATTATTCAATTTTGCGCTAACTGCAGATATTCCTGTAATATTCAGTGTTATTGCTGAACCGTTGTAATAGTTCACATTTTGTGCAGAAGCGCTTGGATATGCACTATATGTTGGAGGATTGTATACAAGCGTGCTATTTAAGTATGACCCAGAGACACTTCCTCCAAATTCTACATAATTAAATCCACCAGTAGAAGGTCCTACAATATTGTATATATTATTAACTCGAAGAGCACGAGACGGGATAACAATAAATGAGTTTGGTCCGTAGTAAGTTATGCCACTTACAACAATGGGGGTTGCTCCTTGTGTTACAGATATTGTAGGATAACTTACTATACTTGGGTTTCCTATAGTATCGGATGGTGTAATTGTTATCGGTATAGATCGCGTAATCAAACTACCATTTCCTACCCCTCCTGCATTAGCAGTAGTGATTGTCAAATTTACATTATAATTTCCAGAGACCGGATTTGTTACTGTAAATGTTTTTGTAGTTGTATAATGCGGCTGACCAGAACTTATACTATTATTGTAAAACTGTGTTTGGATTGAGTTTGCAGTATATGAATTTGCAGTTATGGTAGGTGAGTAACTAAATGCTAAATCGTAATATGATGAATTACCAAAAAATGTTATAGAATAAGTTATTTCGTTTGTTATTTGGTTATATGTATACCCTATATTAGCATCGTAAATGAAGGAATTCAATCCTATATTTAACACCATTTCTTCCAAATGGTTTATACCTGTCCATCCTGTATCATAATCTTTTGATGAAAGTTTTGTAAGAATATTTCCAACAGCTCCACCAGTAGGAACACCTTGTCCAGTTGGACCAGTAGGTCCTACACTAGTATTACTACGAGAGCTAGGAACATTCGAACCAACATATATAAGATTAGACCATAAGTTTACTCCATCTCCTATTTTCATCTGTCCTGTATCGGTTTCCACACCTGGTTCTCCAGAGAGTAGGATGGTTGTGGAGTTCAACCATCCAATATATGTATTTCTTCGTAGCTCGAATCGTACTGATCGAGTACAGGACATTGTTTAATTCTGTCAAAAATACTTGGGAACATTCAACTTACATAACTACTTAAAATTTCAGTTCCGTCTCCTTGTAGGATATCACCTTGAGTATTACCGTCATATAGTACATCTTCACATTGGTCAGCACAACCATTATCTACATTGCCGTCATACACGAGCTCTTCGCATTGGTCAGCACAACCGTTATCTACATTGCCATCAAGAATGCATGGACCATCACCGCTTCCATCATAAACGATATCAGTACAAACATCAGTAGAAATACGACCAAATGCAGAAAGAAAGTATGCCTCCACAACACCAGAAGTTGTTCCAGTTGTGTGCTGAGTTTCTTTTATGACTTTTGATACACCACAACACCAATCAGGTTTATAAGCTTTAGCTATAGCTCTCCGTCTAGCACTTTCTGTCCATAAAGATGAATCACCAGTCTTGTTCACAAAACTCCGTTGTTTTCCTGTAGCTTCATTGAACGGAAACCGAGAAATATCAGGAATTTTTGTTTTAACTTCATATTTGTATGACATCCATCCAAATATGAGTACGAGTAGTATAGCAGCGGATGCTGCAAAGACATTGATGTCCATCTGTATTTGTGATTAGAAAAATGATTAAAAAATTCTATAATTATAAGAACATTCATCTGATACTGAATTTACAATACGAAAACTAATTCCGGGTGTTATTTGACACACAAAAGCAGGTGGTGTCAATAAAATATCATCTGTCGTATTATTTCTTGTTATGATAATCGTACTTGTAGAAAGAACATTAGAATCTAACACTAAAACCGATGTTGTTCCATTAGCAGTAAATGTTCCTGAATGACCCGATGATGCAGCAGGTCCTTCTGGACCTACCATATTTAATACTTTTTGCCATGAAGCCATGACCAAACCTTAGTGTTCATATTTTTTTCACATTAAAATGCTTATTTACTTAGTTCGAAGATACAACCATCCATCGGATGTATTAATGTAAAAATCACCTACACGACCAGCGTATGGCGCCCAAGGCGGAGGATCAGGTGGATCATTAATAGTAGTGGGGTCTACATTACCGGAGTAAATAATTGTACCCGTTACACCTGTTGGACCGGTGTAACCAGTGTAACCCGTTGGACCTGTGCGACCTGTGTAACCCGTTGGACCTGTGCGACCTGTGTAACCCGTGTAACCTGTGTACCCCGTGTAACCCGTGTAACCTGTGTAACCTGTACTTCCTAAAGAAAAGTCATATGTTACTATTTCATATGATTTAGAATCGTACGCCACGGAAAGTAGAGAAGAAAAATCAGGTTCACTAACTTGTCGGATAGGGGCTATGTATAAGCTTCCAGTTTGACCAACTACACCACTTAGCGGCTCACTAGTAGCATTGATAATAGTTGTGTATTTTTCCTGTCCATAAAAAGCTGCAAGTGCTCCAATTGCAATTGAATTATCACTCTGTCCTGTAAAACCGGCTTGGTAACCAATAGCAATAGATCGTTCTCCTAAGTTATGACTTCCGGCATCAGTACCTAAAGCTACTGAATTTGCAGATTGATTATCATATCCAGCCTGAAATCCAATCGCGAGCGCACCCTCCCCTTGTCCAGTGTAACCGGCACGGTAACCAACCGATATTGTTTTATCCGAAGTGCTATATTGAGCTGCACTAGAACCTATAGCAATTGATTGAGTTCCTTGTGTGGAACTTGCAGTAGTGTTACCAATCGCAATTGAATCCTCTTTTTGACCTAGATATCCAGCACCGATACCTATAGCAATTGATCCAAGTTCTTGATTTCCCCGACTTACAGCATCAGAACCTATTGCAATAGCTCCAATATCCTGATGAGTTTGTGCCGCCCTAGGACCAATAGCAATTGTATTCTCAGATTGTCCATTTAGTGCTGCACTAGTACCAATTGCAATTGAACCATTTCCTTGACCTGTAAAACCAGCGTTTAAACCAATAGCAACTGATTCCAGACCTTGACCGAATACACCCGCATTAGTACCTAAAGCAACTGCATAATCACCTTGTCCTGTAAAACCAGCATTACCACCAATAGCAATTCCACCAATATGTTGGTTGTATGCAGCCGCATTACTACCTAAAGCAACTGCAGAATCACTTTGTCCTGTAAAACCAGCACTATCACCAATAGCAATTGAACTCTTACCTTGTTTGTATGCACCCGCATTATTACCTAAGGCAACTGCATTTGGTTGCTGACCCGTAATACCCGCCCCAGCTCCAAGATGAACTTCTGTACTTCCTACACCCCACGCTTTCGTTCGAGAATTCCAGTATACATAATCACTCCAATTCACACCATTTGGCTTGAATGTACCTGTAGGACCGGTGTAACCAGTGGCACCTGTTCGACCAGTGTATCCAGTGTAACCTGTGTAACCAGTATATCCTGTCGAACCTGTTGGTCCAACAAGGTATAGCTCCTGTACCCAGGTTGCCATTTTTAATAAGAGTTAGGGTAATATTAACTTATATAGAACGAATGTTTGAGTATCTAAATAAAAATCTCCAACTCGTCCACTAACACCGGGGGGCACTCGTCCTGAAAAAATAGTTGCACCCCTTGCACCTCCCAGATTTACTGTAAATGTTTGGGGACCAGTAACTGTTCCAAGAATATTTGTCAATCGAGCAACTCCAATGGACCCTTTGTGCGGGTCATAAGATGAAACAATACCTTCAAATGATCCTATCGTATTATAAAAAAGTATAGTATTGCCAGACATGTATCCCAAATCTATACCAATAGTTGTAGTTAACGAATCACCTTCAATTGGAGTTTTAGATAAATTTAAATTTGCAGTTGATAAAAATACTGCTCCTGTATGTCCTGTAGGACCTGTAGGTCCATCTGCTGTACTTGATCTTACCTCTGATACAGTTCCGGCAGGTCCTGTTGGACCAGTAATTCCACAACAAGGATTTTTATTGTTATTACGCGATTGTCCGTAGTATGCAGATGTAGGTACACGATTCTGTATTCCTAAATCTCCAGCTGTAGAGATGAATGACATATTATAAATTATGCTCTAATTTTTGAACGCACTCCGGTCTCTAATTATAACATATTTCAGATGTGGTTGGATTATACCACAAAGATCCAGCAGGGCCACCATTTGAAGACTGACGAATGGGGGCAACATAAAAACGAGATGTTTGTCCAGCAACTCCATTAAGTGAACTACCCAATGCATTCAATATAATTGTATTGTTTGGTTGTGCAACATTTCCAGCATTAGCACCTATTGCAATTGAATTTGTACCTTGACCCGTATATCCAGCATCAGTTCCAATAGCAATAGCATTAATTTGTTGATTAAAAACTCCACACGATTCACCAATAGCTATAGCTGAATTTTGTTGTCCAGTATTTCCAGAACTTGTACCAATAGCTATAGATCCTATGCCTTGACCATACTCTCCGGCTTGATATCCAATAGATATAGCACGGAATCCTTGTCCAGTATTTCCTGCGCTATATCCAATTGCAATAGATCCTAATTTTTGAGAATATTGACCACATGCAAACCCAATAGCAACCGCACTATCTTGTTGTCCGGTCCATCCTGCACGGTATCCTATCGATACAGACTGATTTGATGAACTAAACATAGCTGCATTTTCTCCAAGAGCAACTGATTGTGTTCCTTGGTTTGTACCTGAACTACTTCCAATAGCAACCGAACTGTCAGATTGTTGATAACCTGCGCCACTACCAATAGCTATTCCGCCAATACCTTGAGTACCTCCAGAAGTTAATCCAATAGCTATAGATCCAACACCTTGTATTTCTCCAGCAGATGTTCCAATTGCTACACACCCACGACCTTGAGATTGTCCAGCAATTTGTCCAATTGCTACACACCCATCATCTTGATTATTTCCAACAGAATTTCCAATAGCTATAGATCCTGTACCTTGAGTAGCTCCAGCACCTCTTCCAATAGCTATTGCTTGATTAGATTTCACATCAAGTTGTTCGAGATTACTCCAACGTGTAACGCCATTACCGATTCGTAGTTGATTATTTGTAGAATCGAATCCTGGTTCGCCTGGAAGCAGGATTGGATTATTTGTTGACCAATTAGCAGCTGTATCTCTGCGAAGTTCAAATTGAACTTGTGTCGTCATTACTTTTATGTAGATGAATTTCCGCCATTCAGTACGGGTCCGTATCGAGGTCTGCTATCTTCTCCTTCAAGAACACATCCTCCAGCAGATGAGCTGCTTCCACCATATACTATTTCACTTGGAGGTGGAAAGCAGCCTGCACACGAATCTCCAAATGCACCTCCTCCACTAATAAATACCAGATCATCTGTTCCACTCATTCCGCCGTCAATGATACAAGGGTTTTCTGTAGTAGCTATTCCAGCATCTACAGTTGAACAGTCTGGGGGTGGAGGACATATTGGAGGTGGAGGAATAGGTGTAATTTTTGATATTGGACAACATAGTGGTCCATTCTGGTAATTCAGACGAGTAAAATCGGCATTACATCCTACGGCACTGTAAATAGGATTAAAGTTGGTAGCTCGTCCACCAGGGTATTGTACTTTTGTTATTCGAGCTTGAGCTCGAACTCTTACTTTATTGATATACGCTCCTGCGCTCATTATTTAACTACGCGTAACTTTCGTTTGACAGGAATCGGAGGCTTTACTTCAACTTTTTGAGCCTCAGCTAATTCAGATGCTTTTATCTCGTCAAAACGCTGACGCACGAGTTCGATCGGCATACCCCTGTACACCATCTCCAGCTTCAGTCGCAGGAGCTTGTCCATAATCTGTAATGGGAACATTTCTTACAGCGTTTTGCCATGGTATTGGCTTAAACTCAATCTTTTGAAGTTCAGTAGGCGTAGATGTACCGTGACTCATGTACAAAAAGTAAGCAAATGAACCAATTACAATGAGAAGTAATGCGGCATTAAACCACCATGAAATAATAGAATCGCGAACTCCTCGTGCCCAAATAAGATTGTTTTCAATCGCAGATACGTTATCTTTCACTAAATGAAACATCTCTACTGAAACACAAGAAGATTCCATGGCATCTCTGACGACAGTTTATATGGTTTCAACAGTCTTGGGATCTTTAGGATCTATGGCTGCAGGGTATGTGGCTAACCGTATTTCCCTACCAACTACGCTCGAACCTGAACCTGAAGTTGTTATTGAAAAGAAGAAAGACTTAAAAGAACTTATTGTTGAAAACTTTGTAGATCCTCAAATTAAATCTGATATTGCTGAATTAATGGTTGAATTTATTGAGAAACCAGTTGATGAGTTTAATCCATCTGACCGTTCAAAAATATCTTCAAATTTGAAAAAAATATATTTGGCAACACATCCAGACAGAAAAGAATGTCCTGGCAAATTAGGTGAATTATGCGGCATGATTTTCAATAAAGCTCGGAGTATTGATGCATTTACTAAAGATGGAACACTTGAAGGTTCATTCACTGGAAACTTGACTGACCAAGCCCTGCAGATACTGAACAATCCTGAATAGTTGATATTTTAAGTTCATCTAAAAGTTTTTGAACATATATGTTCGTTAATCCATGTAAGCATACATTAACATCTTTTCGAGTTGCTAACAGGAGTCGTATAATCTCATACTGCTCCTGTGATTTTAGTTTTGCCATACATATTACCGTCGGTACATCTTTGTAGATAAGATGTTCCCGAATAAGGTCCATTATTAGAATGAATTGAGTTTCTGTGAATACGGGTTCTGGTTAAATGCGTCAAGAATGTGTGATTCGTTACGCTGGACATATACATCCTGCTGTAGGGGTGCATTGTATGTGTATGACCCCAAATGTTCGGCATGAGCATTAATGCTTACCAAACCATTGTTAATACGAGCCGCATCAGAGAGAACTGTCTCATCCTTCTTCGTCTGAGCAGAGTACATATCTGATCCAATTGAGAATCCTGTTCCCTGTGCTCCGGCAGGTCCCGGGCGTCCCTCGGCGGTAAGCTTCATGAACTCCATGAAAGGTTCGGTGAAGGCGCGAATATAAGACTCGGCTACACCATTAGCACCCCCAGCGGAACCATAATACTGCTTCTCAGTCGTCTCACGCGCCTGTGTCTTCATTGGCTGCTCAGGGTATACGCGAGTAGCTGTTTGGGCACCTACCGCCGTATTCACACGATCCATACCCAGAACGGCATAACGGTCAGGCTTGTTCTTGTTGACATCTGCCTGAACACCCGGCTGTGTAACAATATGCTGACCGGGAATGACTGGAGGCTCGTATGACAACTTGGGCTTAGAAACTACGCGAGTCTCATCCGTCGTACGAGGTAGAGCGTACTCGCGCATCTGATCCTGCTGGAATCCACCCTTAGGGATATTTGTGTACCCATCATTCGCACCTGGTCCTACTTGCACTTGCTCAACAGGAAACACATTCTTCATATTCTGTCCCGAAACCATACGAGACTGGAAAAACTCTGACTCATCCTGATTACCAAAAGGGTTACCCGTTCCGGGCTTGGCATCGTAAAAAGACTTTACCTCACGCTTCTGGAAATACTCCTTTCCAGCTCCCATGTGTGAGTCCAAAATTCCGTTGGTGGCACCGGAGTACATGCTCTGTGTCACGCGTCCACCAAAGAACGGAACTTCATTATTATGTCCCTTCGCTTCTTGAGAATGAACGACATCATCACGAATATCGTCTACGGGGCGGGGAGACGCATGTGATGCCGTAAAATTCTCGGTTTTGGTATCATTTACAGCAAGCATGTAGCCCACGGCACCGAGACCGAGTAGCAATGCTAATTCAATCATCTTTGTATTTACTTCTTCTTTTCTATTTTAACTGCAGTAGGTTGTACGGGAAATACAGCATGATCTTGCGGCTTGTGCATTAACCAAGTCATATGACGATGTGTTTGATCAGTTTCAGCCGCATTTTTAGGAGCGGTCACAGGGGCGAATGGAATTTCATCCTCGCCTGGGACATAGACTTTACGGTTAATTGGGCTATCAAGGGCGTAATTGATTCCGCTCATTTATGTATGAGCAGATACATTCCACTCGGACCACCCATCGCGATTAAAAGGAGATACTTTCATTGATTTGAGCATTGACTTGAACTTATCAACCAACTTATTAAATCCAGCAGGGTCTGAACCGGGTAATGGGAGAGGGAGCTTGACTCCTGTATTGTGTGGCTTTACTCCATAACAATTGACTCCAAACTTGGTTTGAGGATCAAAGTATCCTCCGTTAATTCCGGGGCGACCACAGTTTGTTTTATTTATGGGATCCATCTGTAAGGCTTGCCATGTAGACTGCTGGGTTGGAAACAGAGCCATACCACCCAATGTCCATCCGTATCCACACCACTCAGCTCCACCCGAATACGCTTCATTCACTTGGTCATACGAAGCTAGTTCTCCATCATACGCGGCACAAACAGCCGGAGCATCCTCGTATGTGTAATCGTTTCCAGATACATAGAACACCTCCTTCTTTTCTATTGGCATCGTGGGAACTACAGTTTTCTTAGCTGCACTGGGCGCAGGAGCCTTCTCATGAAACCCAATATCTAAAGTTCCCTTGGACATTTCAACACTAAATACTCCGAGCTTGGTAAGTACAAAAAATACAATACCTACCAGCACAAGAACTACAAGAAGTGATAATACACTTCCAGTTGTAACTAAAACAACAACGCTAAGTAATGCGAGTCCAACTCCAGACACCATTAAGACAGTTGAACTATCCATTAATTTTCTAAGCGATAATAAATCAGTAGTCTCATACTGCCTGAAAGAGGAAATTGTTTAGGACCATGCTCGCTAACATTTGTATCATCCAATGTATACCATGATGATCCCGGGGGCATGTTTCGTCCATAACTCCACCAATGAGAACCATTATAGCAAGCTACTGAAATAAGAGCATATGGTTTCTTATTCAATGACAACACACTGGAGTAATCAATTGAAGCCTGTGTCGAAATATTATGAAATATCATAACTTTTGGAAAACTTCCAATAAGTTGTTGTTTCACACATCCTTTTTGACTACATGATTCACATTTCCAGTCATCTATATCATATGGTGTGACAGTGTTCATAATACATTCAGAAATAGGAACTCTTGGTCCACCTGAAGTTAATGAATACTCAGTAACCGAATCTTCCTTAAGGTCTCTCTTTTGGCAACTCTTGCAAGTTATAGAATCTGCCACCTTGAACCGACATATTTCATCTAAAAATGGGAGCTTGTCGCATAAATACATGAGGAGTTCGTGTGAATCCCCAATATCTCGTCCAGCAGGAAGAGTTTCCATCTTTACCGCATTAAAAAACTCTTTTAGCCCAAGTTCACCTTTTGAAGACCAAATCTTATACAGAGCTTCATCAAGCATATTTGATGCATCATGTTTTGTATTGATGTATCTGTCCTGTACTTCCGGTATACGAAATACCGCTTGAAGACATGCATTCACCCAACAACTTCCACGAAAATTCTGGAGACCGAACATATCCCTTATTCTTAATGCTGTATCTTAGCAAAATCGGTTAAAAAGGGTTGTGGGGGTCCGTCGGAAGGGAACGCTTTTTGGAGATCGGGATTGAACTCGTAAGTCTTGTCTTCTACTTCATCAGAAGTATGTTTATGGGAAGCAGGTTTAGGTTTAGAACCGGGAACAGCCGTGATTTCAGGACCATAAATATCAGGGTATACTCCTGAGACAGTGGGTGATAACTTTGTTTTAGAAGGATCGGCAGGAGTCACTTGGGGTGCCCGTGGACCATAAATAGGAACCTGATCCGTATCTGCTGGATTCGCCTTCTTTTTTGGTGGAGCCTTATCTCCAAATGTCTTCAAAGTTGAAATTAGGTCATCGTTTGTCATATGTTCGTTGCGGCTCACAAGAAGAAGTAAAACAACTAAACCACCAAGAATCCAAAGAAGCATTCTTCTCTTTGTTATGAACAAAGAAATGGCTGGAAAGAAGTCACGCCGCGTTCATCCTAAGAAACGATCAACTCGTCGTAAGACTCTTCGTCGTCGTAAGGTACGAAGGGGTGGTGCCGATTCTCAGTCCATAACAATACCTGATAAATCATTTAGTCGACCTATTGGAACGCCAGAGGAAACAAGTTGGTTTATGCCTAAGTGAATGTGAATAGGTAGAGAGTCTGATTCAAATCAGCCAGAATCTCGTCCCGAATATTTAAGAGATCAGTATCTTTTGCATTGAGAAGGGTAGGTAGCTTTGAAGTTAACCATTCAATTGCCTGCTTTAGAAGAATAGGGGCTTCGCTGTCATTGAAATTACGAATCATAATACGACTTGTCCGTGAATTCAAACTAGGGCGACCGTATTTTCCAATATACACTTCAACAAACTTGTCGATATTATCGTCGAGTTTGTCGACTAGAGAATCAGTAGCTTTGTGACGGGCAAAGCTTTTAGTTTCCCAATGATATATCTTAACTTGATTTCGGAGTGTTAGCATGAGGTTGACGATTTCCCCCGACATTCTTATTCATATAAGGATGAATTTGTTGGATAGGCATAGCATCAGTTGAAAATACACCTTTGGAAATAGCTTTATTTGAAGCATCAACACCTGCCCATGATCCTGACATTGCATCATACCGCGCTTGGACATCGGCACTCTTTGGTGTTAAATCTAAAAATCCTGATACGCCTAGATCAGAACTTGATGTTAAATATGGGGCAGGAGCTGTTGTTTGAGGAACAGGAGTTTTGCCAAGAGCAGTTAAGTATCCTTCCCAGTGCTTCTGCATTTGATTATCTACTTACGGAGAATTACTTGAAGTCGGGATTCCACGCATTCTCCCCATCCAAGAACTCTTTAAGAAACCAGTTCATTTCACGATTCTTAGATTTGTACCTTGCATGACCAAAATCAATAAGGTAAATCTTCTCGTCTTTTTCAATAAAGTTGTATGGTGTGATATCAATGTACTCAATATCTTCATATCGGTAAAGACATGCAATCATTGTGCGAATAGATTCCCAAATCCATTCAGGAATACCGGAAGCTTCCTCTCCGTAAATATCCGCTAAACATGGAGCTTCCAAATCTTCCATATAAATCTCATCAGATGTTACTGAAATAATCTGGGGCGAGTATCCATACATGATTGCGACCTTTTGTAGCTCTACCTCATTCTCTATCGTACTCGGGTCAACAACCTTCACAAATGGTCTCATGGTTACCATTCCGTCATCCTGATAAAATAAATCCGTTTTAGATAATGAAGACAGTTAAGTCCGAAGAGCTCAAGAAGTTACTTAAGTCACAAACCCCAGTTGCGGTATTCTATTTCATGGAGACCTGCCCTCACTGTATTCCTATGCATACTCCTTGGGATGAGTTATCCCGTGAGAAGCCAGATACCAAGTTTGTGAAGATTGAAAGCGCCGATATTCCGCCCGAAATGGGAATAAGTGGATTTCCCCATTTCGAACTTGTAAATTCTGGTTCTAAGAAGCAGGCTGATGGTCAAATGTCTAAAGAAGATTTGAAGAAGGCTTTATTTGGAGGCAAGCTTGGCGGGCGCCTTCGCCGGCGTAAAACTCGAAGGCTCCGTGCCCGTCGGAACACTCGTCGAGTTCGCTAGGTGTTTTACAGATCCCTTAGCCTCAACATAACCCTCACTCAGCATCTTGGCGTGACGAGCTAGTGGGGCAGAAGAGTAATCAGGCTCGTCCAAACCCTTGGCTAACCACTTTAGGAATCCATCCTGATCGTTGGGGATGGTAGCACCCTGTAGCGTATGAAATGTCTTCATTGCCTGCGCCTGATCAAAAAGATCATTTGTGTCCATGTACATATCGCTGGTCTTCTGGAATGCCTCGTATACAGCCTTATTTACATCGGAACGAGTAATTGGAGCCGCGTCTGGACGGTTTGGGTTATCTCCAATCTCCGTCAGCAGAGGATTCATGAATGGATTTTCCGCTGTTGGCTTAGTTTCTTCCTTTGAAGTGCTGATAACCTTGGATACCTTTGAGACGAAAGACTCCATAACCTTTCCGTCTGGAAATAGTGTGAATAGCCCAACAGATGTAGCCATGACTGCGGGGATAGCAAGAAGGTAAGCGGATACTCCAGTGGCTAAGAACAAAATAACCGAAAAGTATGTAGAGAACCGTACAACTGAGTTTAGAGCTTGAGCAGTCGTCATAGACTTGGTGGGAACAAAGTGGCTCCAAGTGCTTGGTGAAAAAAGAACAGCTGGGTCCTTGAACCAAATTTGTTCTGACATCTTATTTTTACAGTGAGTTTTTCTCCCGCTGTTTCTTCTGTAGACGCGCCAACATTCGCTGACGCCGAGCCTCTGGAGAGTTACCCATCATATCAGCGCTATTAATACCGCCATTACCACCACCAAGCGCATTATTAAAGATGTTTCCAAACATAGATTTAATTTTTGCTTTAATCCCCTCAACTTCCTGCACAATCTGGCTCTTTGTAATCTCTCCACGCTGTAACTTATTCTTAATAAGGATCTGAATCTTATCAACCATCTTCTTCATCTTTGGATGCTCAGGATTCTTAATAATTTCCATAAGATCATCCATCTTCTCAAGATTCAGATCAAATTCACTTATATCAATTTGTTCTACAATACTCATGAAGATTTTACCTAAGCGACTCTTCATTACAAAATCAATAATTTCCTTGATATTATCTTCTGACTTATCATCAGCGAGAATCTTACCTATTTCTGAATCTTCCTGCCCAGTTTTGGCAAAGTAAGATTTTACAACACTCACAAGCATAGGAATTTTTTCCTTAATATCTCCGTGCGTAAATGATGCGATACAACACATTTGAAGCTGCTTCCAAAACTCATCCTTAGGAAGCTTATCCTGTTTCCAAAGTTCAGAAAGGTTTACTCCCATAAGTACACGGTCTTCCGCAAAAAAAGACTCATCCTTGCTGAGAATCTTCACAATATTCGGGTAAAAAGAAGTCTCTACCGTTTTTACATCTTCGTCAAGATTGATAACAGGAGAAACATCAGTAAATGTCTCTGCTATTTTCTGTTTGAAGGTTTCAAATACTTCCATTTATAATTATACTTTTCTAAATCATTAAAATCCTTACGCACGGTTACCTCCACGAGCCGCCATGAAGTTCTTCTGCTCATCAGATAGGCACACACATCCCGTATCCGTCGTGAAGGCTGAAGGGCAGCAGTCGGCATCAACCTTGTTTCCTACAAGGTACATGAGCTCATTATCCTTAGCCGCCGCAGAGGGTAGAGGAGATGCACCCTTTAGGTCTGGCATAGGCTCATTCGCAGCCCAGCCTGAAATGCCCCCACCGATGCTAACCTGATCGTAAGGTCCCATTCCGCCGTTATTTAGGGGCATACCTACTGGCTGCTGCATAAAATTCTCCTGCGCAGCGCCAAAGAGATTAAAACGAACAAACAGTCCTGCTAAGACAGCAGCGACAAGGAACGCAATGACAAGATTCGTCTTATTCATCTTTTATTATGAAGAGGGAGTTAAAAACCTGAGGCTGCAATCATTGATGCCAAAACTATAGCTACCACAAGAAGTTCGGGCTGGAATAAAGCAAGAATAATTGAAATAGCTAACAATGCAAACACAAATGTTTTCAGTATACTTATAAAAAGAGTGACAAATGACCAAATAAAGTCGACCATAGCATTCACCAAGAAAGCACCGATGTACCCTTCGCCCACAAACCGTTTCAGTACATCTCGAATCTTGATTAAGTAGTGGACAAATACACTTGTGGAACTTGCAGCTTTTGAAAAAGTGGATGACGCAAAACTGAGCATGAACATACGAATTTTTGAAATCATATCCCTAATTGCCGTTAATGGATCTGCCATCTCTCCCAAAGCACCTCCAGCCTCCGAGAACATCTGGTTTATAGAATCAATTATGTACCCAAAAAAGTGCCCTGCCATAGCATTTGTGCAGTAAGCAAAATTTTCAGCAGTATCTATATCTGGTCGAATACTTCCAGCAAACGGCATATAGATTGGATTACATCGGTACTCGTTCCAATGCAGCTTAATCTTCTCAATAGAAGTTGAAGCATGTATTATACACATAATCAAAATAGATATAGCTGCTGCCGCTATAACAACAAGCATCCCTATTTTATAGACCTTTTTTAATTCAGCCTTCCTATCTCATCGGGGAATGTACAGCGAATCCGCTGAGATGTAATAACAGATAACTTACCACTATTTGTAATCAAATTATACTGTTGCTTATTATTTTTTAAATGTTTAGCAATTCCAATAACAAAATCATCATCATGTAAAATATCCCCAATCTGTATATCTGAAATTGCTGAATACTTATCTTTTAATTGAATGATTGTAGATGGTTCGTACCCATATGTATAACCTGTTTCAGTAAAATTCAAGAATCGGAACTCTCCAATTGTAAACGAACCTACTTCGGTATTAATGCATGACAGCAATGGGCTTCCTTCTGAACAAAGTACAGCTCGGTAATGTTTTGATACTGGAACAAACTTATTGTTGTACAATACTTTGTGTGTACCTGAAACCTTTGTATTGCCCATCAAGTACATAGGAACTCCCTTTCCATCAATCTTGTAAGTTGATGTGACCTTATTGTTATGTTTCAGGATATCGCCAAGAACCACATCTTTCATAGACTTGAAAGTACCATCATTCATCTCCATTTGGGTATCTGCATCAAAGCACAGTACCGACATTGTCTTTCCAATCGGACCAGCTACAACCGATTCTCCTGTCTGCATGCCTCCGTAAAAGATGTACATGAACGACATCATAATACCTACAACGCGAGCAAGTAAGGTACGCATTCGAATAATAATGTACTGGAATTGTGACATTAAGTTTTCAATCTTTCCAAATACTGTACCTATAATTCCTAAAAAGCCAGAACGCGTATCCGACATCATTCCGCGCATATCGTTCATCGCCCCTGAAATATCGCCAATCACTGAATTAAATAACGAGAACTGGGACATTATGGGGTCCATCACAAATCCAGCGTAATCTTGGAACCCTTTCATCGTACATTTGGTGAAGTTAGCAGCAATATCTTGTCCAACCATTCCTGCCATAGGCATATAAAGTGGATGGCATCGATATTTAGGCCAGTTCTTTTTAAGGAAACTTACTTGTGACAGTGCAAATAAATACAAACTTGCACATACCGAAACTACAATAGCCACAGCAATCACTGCAGTCTCCATTATATTACCAAAACGGATTTAACTAATTCAAATTTGTCGGGCGCAACATCATGGATTACCACTCAATGTCGCTTGCGGATCTAAAGCAGGTTGCTCGAGACCGAACACCTAAGATTAAAAAGTACTATATTATCCCTCGAGCAAAGCTGATTGAATTACTAACTATGGAAACACTTCCCGAATCATTCATTATCGAGAAGAAGACAATCCATCAACTGAGGAAAGAAGCACAGGCTAAGAACCTTCCCAATATTTGGAACCTGAAACGGGGTGAACTTATGGAATTGTTGTATCCAAGTAAAACGGATTTGAATAATCAAAATACGAATATTCTTAAGAAGGATGTACGGAACCAAGAGTAAGGAAGAAATTACCCAAGCGTATACTTCCGTTTATAGTGGTGAATACCATCCATCTAAGATTATTCCCGAAGGGTATTCTGGTTTGATTCAAGGTTCAATTTATCGCGAGATGGATGGAATGGAGATTGTTGATGAAACCTTTCTAGAACAACCTATAGATGAGTTAATTCAGGCATTATCTCCTATGGAAAAGGATGTAACACTTGGAATGTATCTCTTTTATGCAATTTCCAGACACTTTGCCTGTCAACTGAATTATAATTACCATGGTTCGGAATCATATAATTGGAATGTTGATGTATCATCAGAGCATGGTATTTGTATAACATTCTTTCTACCTGAAAAGGTTGGATATGTACCTATTATGAAGTTCCAGCATGAATCCGAAGATTACTATATTGAATTTAGTGGAGATTCAGAACCGAGCTCGCAAGAGAATGATGAGGATTATGATTATTGATAGGAACATAATAACCCAAATCATGGTAAAAGCTATGATATAAGGATACAAATAATGAAACACCTTTGATAAAATAGGTTGAAGGATGTTTTTTTCAAAGTAAGTTTGGAATTCAGGAGATGATAGAAAGGATAGAGGATCGGACAAGGGGTGCTTTTTCATTTCACTTATTCTTCAGCCACAGAAAGCCGACCCGATTTTAAACATGTCGTTTATCATTTATTTTTTAGTATCTTCATATCAAAGAAAGATGAAGTCTGAGACAACGCGCCTACTTCTAGCACTTGCAGGTGTAGTCGCCGTCGGGTGGCTAATTACCAACTATTCTTCTGCGAAGTCAACTGTTGGTGAGGGCATGGAGAAGCTTGCTGGATCACTCGGTGTTCAGGGACCTCTATCTGATTCTGGTCCTTACGGACAGCCTATCCACGACAAGGGTGGAAATGCGCAGCCCACAGAGGAGCTACAGGGACGCCACCCAGCGGCACAGTCCACATACTCTGATACGGTTCTAAGCGCTGCTGAGCTACTCCCTAAGGGAGAGATTGGTGCCTCGTGGGCGGCGGTCAACCCTGCCTCTATGGGCGACCTAAAGGGACAGAACTTCCTCGATGCGGGCTACCACACCAACACAGCGGTTGCGGGTGTAACGCAGACGAACCGTAACGCCTCTTGGGATGTCCGCTCCGAGCAGCCCAACCCCCAGACGAAGGTCGGTCCTTTCCTAAACACAACGATTGAGGCGAACCCCTTCAAGCGTGGACTTGATGCCTAAATACAACCTCTTTAAATAATAATGTGGCCTGCTGCAATTGTAGGTGCTGGAATTGCTCTAGCATATGCCTCAACTCGAGGCGTAAAGAACTTAACTGAAGTCAAGAGCACGGTCGACGGAAAAGTATACCGTGTTCAGGATTTACCAGATAAACAAAATGCGTGTGACCGTATGGCAACTATACGCCAAAATTTAGAGAAACTTATGGAGAAGTACCGTTCTGATCCAGCTACTGCAGCTGATCCGCGAGTCAAAGTTATGATTGAACGCTTTAATCCCAATAATATGTGTGAGAACGATGTGGAGTCTGACTCCACATCATATTCTGAAAATAAGGGCGAAAAAATTGTAGTATGTTTGCGAGATAAGGCGCCACCACATAAGTTAGTTGATACGAATACTGTCATGTTCGTGGTACTCCATGAGATGGCGCATCTGATGACAACCACGATTGGACATACTCCCGAATTCTGGACAAATTTCAAGCGAATTCTTCAAGATGCCGTAGGGTGTGGAATATACCAAGCCATAAATTATGCACACTCACCCGTTTCATACTGTGGTATGCAGATTACAGACTCTCCAATATAGAATAAGATGTTAAGGCGAGAACTTGAACAATTAAACTCAAAAGAGAAACATACTGTTTCCTTTTTTGAAGATGACAGTATTCAAGTCTTGAGAGAACAGATTGCCAAGTCTGCAAATAGTCATCCTGACCGTATGTTTATTTTAGTAGCTGTAGAGTTACCTGCAGATTATTACAAGAACCCACTGCACTGGGAAGGACTGTTTGCTCGTCTATCCTACAACGGCAAACCTTTGGAAAAGAAGCCTTTTACAGATTACCAATTAAGTTACCGATTTCCAAATACGAACTTACCATTCAAAGAATATGACCGAGCTGAATGGATGTCGTATCCTCCAGAACTCCAAGCATTTTATCAGCCTTCATCGAAGTTCATAGAGTACCGTATTTTGGGAGTGGAAGAGAAGAAGTCGTTCATTCTTCCTCTCGATAATGACACTTCTTTGATTAATCGTATTTCGTCGGCAAATATCCCAATCCCGCAGACAAATGTACTGATTCGGTCTATGTATTCTGCTGAAAGCATTCAACGATTCGTATACGATTTCTATACCGACGAAAAAGATCCACTGTACCATTATCCTCTTCTAACTTCGGAAACTCCGACTGTATTATCTCTAGAATCTATTCGTCTCCTTGATAAGAACTCTAAACTCCTAACTGAATTACTTTCACTTAAAATTGAAGATGAAGGAAAACCAAGTATTATCAAAACCAAGTTTTTTATTCCGTGGATTGAGACTGATTTCGGATCGGCGGTGCGTACTCGCTTTGAACAAATATTTTACGGAATGACTGTTTCAAAAGATGTACCGTACATCGGACTTTTCACCTCAGAAAATGAGATTAATCGCCACAAGTTCTTTGTAGAAGATGTGAAAAATAAACAACCTTATGTAAATACATCATGGTGGTCAAGCTGGACAAATATAACTAAACCACAGCGAAACCGTCCAACTATTCTGCTTTACCGTGGAAAATCAAAACATCATTTTGATCGAATTGCGGTAACTTCCGACGACATGATTATTTCTACATATCGTCCTGAAAACTCTAAAGAAACCTTAGCTGAACTACGAAAAAGCTGTGAGAAATGGTTAGCTGAATTTGATGCACTGCTTCCATACATTCATGAAAATGATATTCGCTCTGACCGTTGGGACTTACAGGATATGTCGTACATTCTGAAATATGATAAGTCTCTTCCCGACCTGAATCTACTTCGCTTCAACTGTATTTCATCAATGTACGGAATTGCCGATAAGTCTAAAGCTATGTTCACATTACTCCGAAGTGATCACGAGAACCATGGAATAAGTTCAGTGGACATAAAGATTATTCAAATGATGCGTGAAGGACCGCTTGATGCAGATAAGGTAGCTGAAGAGTTATCTATGACTCGCGAAAACGCCAAGAAACTCATTTCATCTGTTTCGGATAAACTTGAAGAGAATTCTCGTCTTGGCGCACGGATATTCCGAGGTTACCCAAGCGTAACATTCAATCCTGATTTTGCAGTTGTATCAACTGTAACTGAACAAGAGTACTCATCAAAATATGTAGATATTCTGCGATACATTCTCAGCGATACTGAATCTGAAGATCTGAATAAGATTTGTCCTCCTCGTGTTCAAACAGTAGCTGTAGAAACTGCAGTGATTAAAACTAATGAAGAAAGCATCGATGCTGCTGCAATAAACGAGTATGATGACTTATTTGACGAGAGTTTTGAACCATCTGACGAAAAGAAGGAAGAAGAAGTACAAAGTGTAGCGGAATCAAGTGCTCCGTCTGAAACTCTTGCTACTGCATCTAAAAAGAATACAAATTACGGATACTTCCATTCTAAACTCCAAGAATTTGATCCTGAAACTTTTCCTGAGAATCCATTGTACCCTAAGAAATGTAACTTGAAACATCAGCCAATCGTGTTAACTGATAAAGATAAGAAAGAGCTCTCCGATAAAGAAAATAAGAATAAGGGTGAAGGAAAGTATGATCCTTACAAGAATCATAAAGAAGATAAGTTTTTAGATGTTGAAAATCCTGATGGAACATACATTTGTCCAGAATACTGGTGTATGCGCAACGAGATTCCTCTTCGCGAAGAAGATCTGATTTTTGATGAAGAAGGTGCTCATTGTCCAGTATGTATGGGCAAACTCCAAACTTCTTCAAATGTAGATGTTCGGCAGTATCCTCTAATCAAGCGAGATTCCGGATTTGTATTTCCCGGATACATGAAGTACACTTCTCCAAAGAATGGGAAAACAATGCCTTGTTGCTACAAGACTGCTCATTCTAAAAAAACAGACAAGGAAAGTGAGGTAAAAGATAAATACTATGTATTTCAACCTAACCATCGTGGACTAAAAGTAAACCGACTGGCAAAACTTGACGAAACCTTCATAAACTCTCTGCACTTATCTGAGAAGTACTCTTTACTTGATAATCAGCGTATCCCTGAATCAGCAAGTGGATTTTTCAGAGTAGGATTGGGTAATGCATCTGAAACACTTGCATCGTTTCTTGGAATGAAGAATGTATCGGTTCCATCACCGAAAGATTCGATAATTAATGTATTAAAATGTTCATTCTTTAATACTTGGTCTAAAACTTCGGATACTCACGCTACAGAAATTAGTGAGAAGCTGAAAGATATTGAACCTGATTCTACAACTCGGTTCAGTTTGGCGCATATTATTTCAGGAATTGAGGATGCATTTAATAAAAAGGAGTTATCGCCTATTCAGGAACTGGAATACTCTGCTATTTCACTCCAGTGCGATGTAATTCGTGTTAACGCCACAACCATGAAAGTTGGATGCCTGTTTTATACTTCAATGGTTCGTCCAAAGAGTAGGTGTATTGCCGTGTTACATGATAACGATCACTTCGATATCTTGAGTTATGTCCGCCGCGCACATTCTGGATTCTCATTCACTTCAAATCTTTACGAAGAACCCTTTAAGTCAGAAACAGTGACAACTTTAGAAACACTTCGGACTTCTGCGTGTTCATCTACAGTACCTTCTTACGAAATAGCGCTTGGTGTAGTTCGTAAACTTTACTCTACTGAAAAATTTTCAATTATTCTTGATCCTTTACAGCGAGGACAAGCCTTTTATATTCCTGATAAACTGGTCTTGCCGTTTAAGAGCACGCCAGTACCTGATTCAGAGTTTCCTCGGATTTCGGGGTACAAGGATATTGATCGCTTACCTACTTTGGAAATTATGAAGACAAACTTGAAATCGGCGACAGAGTCAGCAACAGGGTACGAAATGCAAGATGAACTTCACAATTCAAATGGCGAAATCGTAGAAATTCTGACAAGTAGTGGATTGCGCATTCCAGTCAAGCCAGAAGCTGGAAAGAATACTGAGTCGCTTGAAGTTCTACAAACAGTTAAGGAACTAGGTGAGAGTTCTCTTGTATTTGACCAACCATCAGACGAACTGAAAAACATTCATAATGAAATTTCATACGAGTCTGAAATTTACGAGTTCTTACTTTTTCAGTTAACGAAAGATTTGCAAGTCACAAACTTTGATGGTCTTCGTGATTCTTTGAATGAAAGTCCCTTAAGACGCAAAGCTGTTGAGCCGCGACTGAAGCGATGGTATGAGGGTATTACACAGTTCATGAATATTGATAAAGCTCATGAATTCATATCAAAAATACGCAGTCCTTGTGGTCAATTCAAGAAAACACCAGAACTATGTAATAAAGGTAATATTTGCGGATGGGACGGAAAGGTGTGCCGTATCCGTATAAAAAATACAATTAATCGTGATAAACTTTTTAATCGATTATTCACCAATCTCTTCAATAATTCAAAAATTCGTTCTATGGTCTTGGACGGTCGAACCACGCCGTTTTTTAGTACTATTTTATACATATCTCTACCACATGAACTGATTGTTACTGATACTCAAATATCGTCGATATTGACTGACTGATTCTCCTCTGTACCGCGCTCAAACTCATAAGCGTCCTCACCTTCAACCTTACCTGCAATAACCGCCTCCTTATCGGTCTCCTTCGAAAGCAGGCGCTTATCAACTTCAACCACCTCGCGGATCTTGGCGAGCTGTTCATCCGATACCATTGCAATCATCTCAAGAGCAGCAGAACCGCTCACTCCTGTCTCGCCAATGAGGAGATACGATCCGACATTCACGAAGGAACTGTGTTTAGCCCGACCGCGAAACCGACCAGGAATAATTACCTGTGCGATGTTGCCCTTCTCGCCGACGCAGTAGACGACTTCCACCCGCCCGTCACCGTTGTACTTGAGGACCCGTGCAAGATGTACATGCTCTGTATCCTTTGCGCGTAAATCTTCGATATAGTTGCGAATAACGGGATCGCTCTTGTTAAAGCTCTTCTTGCCGTTAGGATGCATCTTGTTACTTGCTTGCTTATTCTTCACGCCGTTACTGCATCTAAACCTAACCTAAACCAATCCATTTTCAATATGCCCAGCGAGACTTACCTCCTGTAAAAAGAGAAGGAATTGGCGGGTACTCTTGCTGGTATCCGTAGTAAGCTAAAGCTGCACCTCCAGCAATACAAAGAGCACCCCATACCCAGCTTGTTGTACGCTTGGCAAACATTGAGTACAAAGTCCAAGCAACAAATGCACCTCCAACAGCCATCATAATCCAACCTATCATTTGTTTATAACTAAAAAACTATTATTTGATGTCAGTCGACACCATGTAATAGATTGTATTCCTTTTTGGCTTTTTACTCTTTTGTAGTTGATTTTTAAGTTTTAGGGGAGATGCCCACCACCAGTTTTACGAAACTGGAAACTCTAGCCGTTTACGCCGTGGGCTTGGGGAGGAAGTGAACCTTGAGGAAGCTCTGGAGGTTCAGGTAGGTGACCTCCTGACCATCCTTGACGCGTAGGAGCTTGCCGAGCTTGGCATCGGGTAGGATGCGGCGCTTGAAGCTGGGGTCGAAGCACTTGTGGTCGCGGACATAGTTCGCGATAAACTTCGTGACATCCGTCTGGCTCTTCTGGCTCTTGGGTGAGAGACCCATGAAAGAGGCGAGCTCATCGGAGATCGGGCGGAGCTTTAGGAACGCGTTGTTGGCGCGGCGAGCCTCCCACGCAGAGCGCTCCTCGGGCGTCATCGTCGCGGGGTCCTTCTTCACACGGCGCTTGGAGTTGCGCGCATCACGCTTGAGCGCCTTCGTCGCCTCAACCGCCTCGGCAACTAGAGCACGAACACGCGTCGTCGTCTCCGTGCCTAGGGCGCGTAGGCTCTCCTGTAGCGTCGCTAGGATCGTAGCAGCCGTGCGCTCGGCACCCGCCTCTACGGCAACGGCAGGGGCAGCGGCGGCAGCAGCCTCAACTACGGGTACTACAACCTCCGCCTTCGCGGCAGTCGTCTTCGTGGAAGTCTTCTTGGCTGGCGTCGTGGCGGCGGCAGTCGTTGTGCTTGATACGGTCTTCTTGGCAGCTGGCATCTTCTTGTTTGTAATAGTAGTTGACTTGGCGGAATCCATTTCTAACGCGGGTTATGATTATAATTATCCTTACCTGTTTAAATCACAATCTTACAATGCTACTAATAATTATAAAACAAACAGTATACGGATCCGTACAATCATTTAAAATTGATAAAAGTACCCTAGCTACATTATAAGATGCTTGAAGCGATGCATATTTGTATTTTCCAAACTTACCTATCAAAGTTTTGACCCACATAATATACTTTTTCCGTGTTGAATTAGGTGTTTTATGTTCAGCAGCATAAGCTACAAGATCAACTTGAATAATGTTCAAAAATATGTACAGTTGAGTTTTATTGAGTGAAGCAAATAAAAGATGATTCATATCAAAAAACCCATTCTCTTCAACAATCTGACATAATTCTAACCATTTGAGATCAACTAGTTCTGAAAATTGAGAATATACTGGTTCTGCATACAAATTAAAAATACCTTGACGCTTTCGTATTTGACATAATCTTCGTAATCGTCGTCGCGTTTCTATATCCAATGGTTGTCGTGTATACGGATTTAATGGTCTCAAGTTACTTCGAGTAATCTGGTATAAACTTCGAATATCAAACCACCAAATCTTATCTGCCTCTGTAAACGAAAAATAGTCTAATGGATGAACATTTGTCTTTTCATCCAAAGTTAATAATTCTTCATCATTATGGCAATCTTTCCGGTTTAAAACACCTGGTCCTGCTAATTTCAGTTTATTTCGAATAAAGTACCCTCTCCAGTTCTTTTGGATTAAGGACGCCTTACCGTTATTTTGATTTACAACAGCCCAAATGCGTTTATTCTTAGCCTTAATGTGCTTTCCACAAAACTGGAGTCCTTTTAATGCAAGAGAGGTGCACTGGGCAAAACTGGTTCTGTTCTTGCAACATGCACATAAGACCATTATTCTATAAAATGAAACCTTTCGTTGAAAACGGATTCCACAACTACAGATGAATGTACAGTACAACCAACAATCAAGATGAACGGACCAATCCACTCCACTGCAATCGATGTCAACCAGATCACCTTTGTCCTTGGCCAGAAGCGCGCAGGTCGTAATCCCCCAATCAACATGAAGTACAATGGTGGTAATCTGCAGATTCGTCTGCCTCGTATTGGCTACCCCGGTGGCTGTCTAGTTCGCGAGGGCGAGACGGGTGCTAAGACCTATACCCTCATCGGTTCCCTAAAGGGTTGCGATCCTTACGGCAAGGAGCCTTACACGGGCGCCGACGATATCGGTAAGCTGTACAATCTCCTCGGTCAGCTGGAGAACCGCATCATTACGGCGGCTGTCGAGAACTCAGTAGCGTGGTTCGGCAAGAAGCGTTCAGAGGAGGCGATTCGTGACAGCTTCAAGCGTATCCTCAGCTTCTCAACGGACAAGGTTGATGGCGAGTATGTGCCCAATGGCAAGTACCCTCCAAGCTTCCGCGTGAAGGTTCCAGTCTACGACAACAAGGTCTCATCAGAGATTGTAGACTCCAACCGCAACCCAGTGTATGTGACGCCCGAGACGCTGGAGACGAAGGACACGCCATTCCCCAAGGGCGTAGAGGCTAAGCTAGTTATTAGCGGCAGCATCTATGTCATTGCTGGTCAGGGTTTCGGTGTGACTTGGCGTCTAACGGATGCTCAGGTGTTTCCTCAGCAGCGTATGGGTGCCGCGGCAATCTTTGCGGACGACGAGGATGATGCGCCTACTCAGAATGAGACGGCTCCTGCTGGCGAGGAGTCTCAGGCTGGTGGTCAGCCTCAGGAGGAGTCTGAGCGCGCGGCGACTCCAACGGATCAGCCGATTCAGACGGCAACTCCTGCGGCTCCTTCGAAGGCGCGTGCGAGTCGTCGGGCGCCTGCAAGCTGAGCATAGACCAAATGCGTGATGTATTAGGAGCTGTATAAAGAACAAACGAATCATCTAAAAACAAAATAGAAAAATTGGAAAACTCATAATCTAAAACCTTTACCGCTTGACAATCAAGTGGCTGAAGAGATTTTTTATTGCATGTTTCGCAGTAGTATACTTTAGGTTGATTCACAATCATATCGGGTGTCACGAGTCGAATATTGCTTGATAGTGCCATATCAAATACTGTTTTAAAATCATGTTCCAAACAGTCTTGGTAAGCTTCAGGAGATAAGAGTGACCAAAGAGTAACATTCTTTTTTATCCATCCATCTTCCTGTAATAAACTTCCAAATGGTGTGCTATAAAACCAAAGTGAATGAAACACTTCGGGATTCTCTGAATCGTGTTCAGCGAGACCTACTCGAATAAGGTTATCGTCGTAAAGCGAATAAACATTCCAATCAGGATAAGCGGGATCAGCCGATCCACGAAATACATCGCGACCGTTATAATTCCACTCTTCTGCTTCGAAATCATTATCGTGATCAGCTATGTCTTCCGAAAAATCTCGATAGACATAGTTGGGTTTTAGAATAGAGAACATTGTTAAGTATTGGGTTAATCAAACTTTACGGTTAGACGCACATCATGGCGTGAAATAGATTTCGTAGCAGAATGGGACAGTTCGTGGCGCTTACGGCGTTCACCTTCCCGTCCTTCTTTTGCTTCATGAAGACGCTTCTCCATATCTGCATGAACCTTTTCGTGATTTAGTTCAAGGTACTCTAAAACACCATCATTAATTGCCCATTCAAAAAAGTTCAGCTGACCCACAGTTGTATCAATATCCAAAAACTTAATACGCTTCCATCGACAGAAAGGATCAAACATGCGCTTACTGTATGCCTTGAGATGCGATTTGTATGAAAGATATACAATCACATGCTTTTGAGCCTTAGTCATGTAAGACACATTGTACTTCTTTGAATAGTTCGTGACAAACCAATCAATTAGACGAAGAGAAAGATCAGATGACCCATCAAGAATCGACTTAATTTTCGTAATGTATTCTGGATTGGAGTAAAATCGTTCAAGGCGAAATAGAACCCATTGTTCCTGTGTTTGGATTTCCTGCATTTGGATGAATACGGATTGATACATGTAAAACGGTTTTATGGCAGATAAGCAATAGAATGCTAATGGACCATGTAGAAAAGCTCCTTCAAGACTACGGACAAAACGATCAACGAACTGATGCTTGGCACATGAAGCGAGGAGAAATGCTTACTGCTTCCGAAATTTATAAAGCATGTAAAGATGCATCACCTGCTTTGAAACATGAAATCGTCATGTCAAAACTAGTCCCTCGCCCAAGAACTCCGGCAGGTACTGGTCCCAAAGCTCTTTTGTGGGGAACTCGATTCGAACCAATTGCCAAGTATATTTACACTACATACTTCCAAGGCGGTATTGAAATTGTTGATACAACTTGCGTTCCTCATCCGGTTCATTCATTTCTTGGTGCTTCTCCTGACGGTATTATTATTACGAAGGACAAGAATGATTTCAGGTACGGTAAGCTCGTAGAATTCAAGTGTCCTATTTCTCGTGAGTTTTCTGATAGTACACCAATTCCCGAAACTTATTATCATCAAATGCAACTTCAGCTAGAATGTACAGGTATGCAAGAGTGTGAATACATTGAAGTCAAATTCAAGGAAGTGAACTATTCTGAATGGGTAGATTCTACCGCTCAGTATAAATCTTTCTTCTTGGTGTTTGAAGATGGAGAGGTTGTGTACAAGGACATTGAAGATACACGAGATGTACCAACTTGGCGAAAGGAAGTAATTGATGATAGAGATGACCGCGACTTTACCATAACTTACTGGTACTTTTCGAATATGCGCACTTCACTCGTTCCTCGTGATCCTCAGTGGTTATCTTCAAACATTGAAAGTTTTCAGGAAGTTTGGAATATTATTTCAGAGCATCGTAAGAATGGAACTTTACCGGAAAATCCTAAAGAGAAAACAGTTCTTGTTTTATAATACAGTAGTATCAATTGTTGAAACATAATCAGAATCATACCGGAAAATATAAGATTCAGTTACAAACACATCGATTTTTCCATAAACAAATGAATTTGATAATAAGTCATCTGCTGGGAGAATTATACCCCCATTCATTATATCAATTAATTTCCTAGCACCTGCCTTAGAAACTACATAGGCAGTTGTGTGGTTAAAGAAATCCCTTCGAATGTTCCAGAATGATCGATTTACTCGAGTCGTTTTCGTGAATGGAGCGTGTTCACTTGGAGCAATATGTATGATATCGAATGATGATGGTAAGTCTCGCAGAACACCAAGATCACCAACAAGCTGAGCATCATCTTCAAGGATGAGATAGTTATCAACATTCTTATCGGCTAATAGTTTTTCATAAAGCTTAATATGGCTCCATGCACATCCAAACTCACCAATAGACATTCGTTGTTTGTTTAGCCTGACATTTGGGTCATATGTTCGGGTTTCTCCGTTATAAGTTAAACTATTACCATTGATAGCTATTTCTTTTCCATTCACTCCGTAAAATACACTATTTTTCATCTGAAGTTCGCTTAGCTTTGACTGAAGGGCATTTACGAGTTTAACACGATCTGAGCTAGTTTTTAGTGTAACAATTTCTGCCTTAATATTTGACCAGCTGTTCTTTATAATGTTTGAAAGGGTAGGGAAAAATCCAAGTTGTGAAGTAATCTTCTTCTTCATTTCACGAATTACATGAATACGCTGAGACCACCAATCTTCAGAGACAGCCTTTTGAATAATTGAGATCGCTTCGGTAATATTGTTGGATGGTAATCGTACAAATGCACGAGAATCAATATACTCTTCCAGATTCGGGCATCCCCAGTAGAATGTCAGAGTTTCACACAAGATTGGTTCCCATATCTTTTCAGTGGCATAGTTATGCTCTGAGTTGTTTTCGATAGCTAGAGCGTACTTGTACTGAGAATGTACATTGAAACGGTTATCGTCAGGAACAGGTCCCATATATGCCGAAACTCCATGATAATTCTCGCGACCATAAACTTGAACCAGAGATCCAGAATCCTTTACAAGTTGAATACGATACTTGTGACCATCGTCGTGCTTCTTCTGACTCATAATAGATACCACTGCATTCTTCTTCTCTGGAATATCCTTAATATCAAATGACCACTGAACACCATTGAGATGAGACTTGTGGTCGTGTACATGTAAGAATCGCGAAGTATCCAAATGAGCCCAAGTCTTTGCACCCCAGTTCTTCGAAGGATCAAATACTGTGGGTTCCATCTGGAAAAGAATGGTCTTCGCCGGATCATAGTACGCTCCCTTTTGTGGGTAATTAATCACTACAAAATACTCAGCTTCTGTGTCATTTTGTGTAAATTGAATATTATCAGGCACTGACATTGCTGACCATTCCTTTACTAGTTCATCTGATGATTGCCAATTGCATATCATCTTGACAGTTATTGGAAGTTCTTTCTTAACAAAAATTCCATCATTTGGACCAAAGTATGGAGATGTAACTAAATTTGATGCCTTGCGCTTTATGAATCCTAAAGTATTAAATCCCAAAATGTTCTTATTAGCTAATGCATATTTCATATTTTCAAAATTTGAAACTTTCTTGTGCTCAATATCATCTCCAATATGATCTTTTCCTTGCACAAATGTGAACTTATCTACAAAACTGTAATCAAAGCATGAATAGTTGTTTTGAATATCGGTATCAGTTTTAGAATCGGTAGAATCAAAAACATCACTGAATGCAATATGTGGCTGCGTCTCGTATAACTCGATTCCAGTTGCAATTTTCATCATGTAATCAATTCCGTGTCGGATACCATTGACCTCAGTGTACTTCAGGAAAGCCTCGGCGCCCTTCTTCGTAATTGAGTACATAAATGTTCCACCCATGTACAAATCCTTGCGTAGTTCAACAACCTTAGGATTATTGTTATTGCAATAGGTATCCTTCGTTGCATCACGGTTACGCTTGAACATCGAGTAACCTAGGAAAATACAATCCTTCGTCTTCATATCATCTTCTAGAGCCTTGAACTTATTCTTTAGGTCTGGAGTTACCGTGATATCGTCTTCTAGAATAATGTAGTAGTCATGTACATTATCCTTTACTAACTGCTGCCATAGCTTGTAATGGCTTAGGGCACAACCAATAAACGCTCGTCGCCATCCAAAGTCGTTATTCCGGAACAAGTTGTAAATAAACTCTGTCTCATCAAGACTCTTCCCGTCTACTGCCTCAAAAAAGTCATGTTCAATTCCATTAAGAACCCTATCCATTTCTTTACGACGGTCTTCGCGACGCTTTAGGTTCACAATCTTAATATTTGAAGTCTTCGCAAACTGTGATTCCTGATTTAGTTCATACGCATTCTTTACTGTGTTTGAATTACGGTCCTTTGTGAGACGACCAATATGACGGCAATTAATTCCATCAAAGAAGGCAGACCTGTATCCTGCATTTACCCAACGGTGAGCATAATCCATCTCAAAGAAAGTGTTTGGAGAATCGTAGTTTCCTAGTTTCAAAATTGCATCAACTTCAATAACTGCAGGACGGAAACTGTAATGAGGCCAGTAATGGCAGTTACGATAAGGAAAGTCGCCGTGCTTGTACTCGTGAACCGTAAAGCCGGGTTCTAGAGGTTTGTAACCGCGAATTGAATAATCATCTACAGTTTCAGAATATGCTCGGTTAAAAAGCACCTGCTTAATATCTGAATGGCGACGAAGTAGATCAATTGATTCCGTGACATAGTTCTTCTTTACATGAAAGAGGAAATCGTCTTCAATATGAATCCAGTATTTCGGCTTGAGTTCCTTCAGCTTATTCCAAATAATGTTCATGCTAGTACGGTGACCCTTTTCTTCTGGTGTCTTATTGTACATCACTAGCCAAGGATACTTCTTCTTCATCAAAGTGCGATCCTCAGTACTAGAATTATCGTCAACACAGAACCATTGGTCAATCTGGTCCTTATCTGTAAAATGATTCAGAATTGAATTCATAGTTTGTTCAAATAGATCAAAGCGCTTGCATGAAGTAAAGGATAAGAAAACATTCTTATCCTTAGATTTAGGCTTAAATGTCTTGGTTGGAGAAATGAGATGTGGCTTATGCTTCTTGAAAAGCACATTCCAAATGGCAGGAAGTGAATCATTATTAGCTTGTCCCATAAACTTGCTGAGTGCATAAAAAATATCAATGCTATCGGAATCTGCCATGAGTTCATTCATGTAATAACGAAGACAATCAAATGCTGCGTTCTTATGATTATCGCCAACTTTTGAGTTCAAGATTACAAATTTAGCACAATCGTATCCCAATGCTTTTTCATTCACATGAGTTGCACTTATACATGCATTAAACTCAAGAAGACCATCATAATTATCGCGAAAAAGGAAAAGCTTACCACGAGGATCGGTATTGTACTTCTTGTATTTCTTGTAAAGCAGAATAACTACTTCGTGCATTCCTTCTGATCGTAATAGGTCACATGCACCATTTACGCATTCGATACGCTCAGGATCAATAGAAGATGCTTTTAGGAGGTAATGAAGGGCTTTTACAAAATTACCCTTCTGCATAAAAAGGTTGCCGAGCATCATACATGAATAGTACTTCTCCTGCGCCCAATTTCCAAGTTCATCAACTACACGGCAGTACCATTCAATCGCATCATCTATATAACGAGCATCCTTAAAACTCTGGGCACAGTAAAATGCATAACGGTTAGCTAAATCAGAACCTGCAGCCTTTTCCTTAAAATGCGCTGCCTTGAGAATATTTGCATCCTTGAAATATTTGAGTGGGTCCTTGCTACGATCTCCAGTCTTACCTGATTCAATGTAATAATTTCCTTCAACTAGTTTTTCGCCATTCGTCTCCTCTTCGCGCTTAAGATACTCGTGAAGGACACCAACATAGCTCCACTTTTTACGGTTATTAATCAGCTGGGGGCGTACATAGCTGAACCCCTCACCAAACTTCAAAGTATAACAATCAACATTCATAGGTGTAGGAAGCTTGAAATCTCCGTGAATAGAATCATCAGCATCAAAAATTAGGAGATAATCAGACTTATTGTAACCAGCTCGTAGTGACAAAGTACGATTGTGACCAAAATCTTGCCATACATGCTCTACAACTTCTCCGGGAATACCCTTCTTAGCAAAATACTTACGAATAACATCCTGAGTTCCATCAGTTGAACCCGTATCGGCAATTACCCAGTAATCAAATTGGATATATTTACACAGGTTATCAAATGTAGCTTCAATAACATGCGCCTCGTTTTTTACGATCATATTGAGACAAATGGTTTTTCCCAAGTGCATGTTTAGTTTATAAATACTTGGGTCTGTTTATACTGGTACAAACGAGTTGTAGGCATTTACTCGAAATGGCGTTTCAATTCCCCCAATTGGCGGGAGGTTTTGTGATGGAACCATATTGAAATGATTTGTCTCCTGCGCGTAGGATGAAGTACGCGTCTGGTCTGTCTTCTGCTCATTTGAACGGTCAACAAACTCGGCAACAAACCCTTCACGAGACTTCAAAACATACCATATAACAGCTAGTCCAGCAAGAACAGCTACAAATGCCCAGTTCTTCATTTGATTTAAGCATGTAAAAAATGGAATGATGTTTTCATACTTTCTAACTAAGTAAAGGGAATGGCGGAACTTACAATTGATGCTCTCCAAGAACTTAAGAATACGCGACCTCTTTCAGCCGAAGAGATCGCTCTTTACACACTTTATGAAATGCTGGTATCGCGGGGGTTGACTGCGGATAAGTTCGAGACGGTTCCTACAACCATGGATGGGACGAAGATGTACAGCTTTGCTGGAATGCTTATCATTTTCAGTACCAAGACTCGTGTATCTGAAAAGGAACTCAATAATTTTCTGACCTTCGCATCTGAAAACAATTTCAGCTTGGGAATTATTATTGTAAGCCCTTCTCGTCCTTCTGAATCAGTGCTGTCTGTTCTTATCAAGCATATTGCTGAACGCGATAATGTATTTGTCCAAATTTTCGAGATTCGCAAACTTGGATTTAATATTAGTAAGCACCGCAAAGTTCCTCAGCATCGTGTATGTAAGGAAAATGAGAAGCCGGAGGTAATTAAGGCATACAGTTTGAAGTCTATTGAACAACTTCCAAAGATTCGTAGTCAGGACGCTATGGCTCAGTTTATTGGTGCTCGTCCAGGTGATATGGTGGAAGTTATTGGACTATGTGAAACTTCAGCGGAGAATTTGCGTTACCGTTATTGTGTAGCAGAAGGAATAAATGGATAACCAATTCAATACTTTGATGAGGAGTTATCACGATAACTTTCTACAGTACAAACTCACAGGCGACTCAAAATATCAGGTCGCTTATGAAGCTGCTCAAAAAGGCTTAGATTCAATTATTGTTTCAAGAAATCAGGCAGTAGAAGCTGATGCCAAAAATATTCAAAATACTCTGGGAGCTGATAGCGAAAATAAGATGAAAGATATTAAGTCCCAATCTATTCATCTTGGTCATGGATTGCTTGAAGAGCACGACGAAGAAGTTGCCGCCAAATTACGGAATGTTTCAGCTCCTCCTGTATCACTGACAACTCAGTACATTATTTTAGGAGTTTTGGTAGCCACGATAGCGGGTTTAAGTTTCCTATAGCTCCGCCTACGATACTTTGTGTCCATGAAGACTTGATAACCAAGTACACAATAATCAAACTCAGGAGAATAAGAGCTCCTAGATAAATATAGTAAGTGGTTTGAACACTTCCTAATTTTTCACTATTTGTTGCTTGAATACGCTTCAAAGTTGTAAGACGATCATTTGAAGCTTGAATATCCTGAAACTCTTTTTGGTATGCTATTAGATCAGCAGTTAGATCAGATAGTGTTTTTGAATCAAATGATTCAGAACCCTTGTTCAGCACTCCCAAAATGTCTTTTAATTGGGACGAAAGTTCCTGATTAATAGCCAAAATACGCTCAATAAGAGTTTGTTGCTTTTCTGGATCAGTTTCTTGAATTGCTGCGAGAACTGCAGTTGAATATTCTGTCTTTAAGTAAGTATACTGTTTATGAAAATCTGCAAGTTGAGAATTTCGAGAATCGGTGAAGTCCTTTATATCCATTATTTTGACACATAGTAAATAAATGTCAGTTATCGCGTTAAATACTGCCACTGGTTCTCAAAAACAGTATGTGAAGGGACCACCTTCAGATGCTTCGGCTGTAACAGCTATGCGCCGCGCAGCTGTTATCGTAAATTTCCAGAAGTCTACAACTGACCCTAAGCGCCTTATCTCCGACCACATTCATACTCGTGGATTTGATAGCTCAGGTATTATGGCTGTAAAAGCTACGGGATTATATAAGAACTTTTTAAGGACACTATAATAACATGGCAGATTTTCAGGCTGCATATGACCAAACAACAAACGATATTAACAACACTCTGTCGACACAGTTATCATCTGTGCTGACATGGGCTAATATTCCGGGAAGTCTTGTAAAAGTCACTTCATCGGCATCTGGATATGCATGGGGATATAATGGCACCTTTGAAGTATTTGTTTGCCAACTTCCATGCTCAGGAAATTGGCAACCCGTGGATTTATCAAAATTCTCAATTGGAATCGTTCACGATATTGTTTCTGACGATACAAATGTGTATATTTTGGTAACATCCACAGACGGAAAGGTGAATTTGCTCACAAATACCCCTGATAACCGCGGAGTTTGGAATATGATTCCGGTTCCATTTGCTGCTTCTCGTCTTTTTTCAACTCATTCTTACATTTGGGCTCAAGATACACAAAACAATAAACAGAAATGCCCAAAGCCGTGCACATCATCCAACTGGCTTGCTGATCCAGAAAATAGAGTAACAATCACATCATCATCCGCAACATCTTTATACGGAAAAGATCCGTCTGGAAGTGGAGTAAAAAGCGACGAAACTTTGCAATCAGGATGGTTACCTATTACAGGATTACTGGGAACCAAACTGAATGCGGTTATTGGAGATCTTGATAAGTCGGCAATTTTTACACTTGATCCAACATCCAAGGTTTCACGATGCGAAGGAGATTGTAGTGCTGCTAATACTTCTCCAGTTGATACAAAAGGATTTACACCACTAAACTTAACTGCTGATACAACATCTAAAACTCTTTGGATGACCAGTACAACAGCTGGAGATGTGGGGAATATATTTAATCGACCAGATAAGCCAGACTACTCAACGATTATGAATACAATTACTCCTCTGGATAAGCAGCGCGATTCTGTAGTTGGTGATGTAACAAAATCCTACAATCAGCAAACAGGTGTAATGGTTGTTAATAAACAAGTTTCAGATATTGAAAGTATTTTTAAAAACATGTTTGCTAAGACGCATAAAACTACTGAGGCTACAAAGAATGCAGTTGGACAGTTACAAAAAGTTATTTCGGAGCAGCAGGGGACACTTGACCAAATTACATCTATTGAGCCACTACTTATGGGATTCGTCTTAACTCTTTTAGCTGTTGTTATAATCTATTTTGTGGGATCGTTCTTAGGTGCACTCATTCACTGGATTGCATTGATAGTTTTGGCAGTAGGAATCTACCTGACTATTAATAATGGCTTCAGTGGCTCCTCCATGTGGTCCGGACTGTTTAAGACAGCGTAAACTTGATGCTCTTAAATTAGCTATGGACATGGCTGAAAAAAACAAGGCGCAAAATCCCACAGCCTATTCTGAGGCTCGTACGAACTATTATACGCTTCTGAATGGTCAGGGCTGGTTAGTAGCTGAAAAGCAGAAGGTTGCTCAGGAAGAGATAGAACCGGTGCTTGGACGGTATGCTCAAGCCTACCGTGAACTTGGAAGTAAAGATAAATCACAGCACTACGCTGTCAAGTTAGTTTCAGCCATGAAGTCTCATGAAGAAGATAATAATCTGTTAACGAAAGAAGTTCAAAAGGTTCACGATAAAACCGAAGTTCTTAAACGACAAACTGAATTATCGGCACCTTCACAAATTTCAAATACAAATTTTGGAGCTTATCTTCCTTGGATTCTTGATGGTCTAATTGCTCTTTTAGGTCTTGCTCTTGTTTTCATGATATATCGTCGGTTTACTTATGTTCCTCCTACTGTTATGGAAGAGGTTCAGCAGGTTCTTGGTGGGCGAAATAAGTCTCGTTAAATAACTAACAGATGGAGGCTGCATATATTTTTTTGGCGCTTCTCATATTATTAATGTATGGATTAACCACATGGTATTCATCCATTGAAGGGTTTGAAGATGGCAAGAGCGTAACCTTCCACGATGCTGCTGAAATTTATGATGATACATACGCTTCAATTTATGATGTTCTTTGGAACTCAAATGAAAAAATGAAATATGAAGAAGTTTCATTGCAGGATATTGCTTTAGCTGACTGGCCCGTTTCTGCTGTCCGGATTCTCGATATGTGTTCTGGCACTGCTCCTCACGCATGCTGGTTCAAGAATTTGGGAGTAGAGTATGTGGGAGTGGATGTTTCAGACGCCATGATCAAAAAAGCTCGTGATGGATGTCCAGCCGCTAAGTTTCAGAAGGGTGATGTCACTAACTCTCACCTATTTCCACAAAAATCCATGAGTCATGCTCTTTTACTCGGGTTTTCAGTATACACATTTGAGAATGCTAAGATTCTTTCAGATAACGCTTACCAATGGCTACAACCTGGAGGATGGTTTGTAGTGCATATGGTTGATCCAGATAAGTTCGATCCACTCATGGAACTCGCATCTCCTTTTGCTGCCTTCTCCCTCCAAAAGTATTCGATTGACCGTGTAGTTGATTCAAATGTATACTTTGACAAGTTTAAGTACTTAGGTCGTTTCAATAAGAAGAAGGATGAAGACAATGCTTCTTTTGATGAGACCTTTACTTATTATGATAAAGAGTCAAATGGAGGAGTTAAGTACCGTGCGAACAAGTTACAATTATCTATGCCTTCAAAGGAACGACTCATCAATATTATCCAAACGAGTGGATTTCGTCACAAGGAGACCGTTGATTTGGTGCGATGCGGTAAGGAATATCAGTATTTGGTCTATTTCTCTAAATAATGAATATCCTTGATCCAAGGACAGTTGCAGATTTTCAAAAATTCACATTTTCTGGACATTTACGCAATCATGTCTACAAAGTGCTGGACGAAAATATCAAATTAGGTCATGGAGATTACGCATGTTACTGGACTCTTGAACTCCTGTGTTCAGGATTAGTTCATTCACTGTGGCAAACTTTATTTGAAGCTTCGGCGCATCATATTAACCGCGCAGCTCCCAATGTGTTTCTGTATCTGGTTCGAATGTACGAAAAGTTCGCTCCATACGAAGGACAATATTCGGTAATGGCTATGACGGATATGCGTAATAATCAGGAAGTCCGAAACTTAGTATGTGAAGTTGCAGCATCGGTAGCTCTACTTCGTAAAAACAAATTGACGCCTATCCCTAAAATTAAAGTTGAACACGATTTTCAAGCTGCTACAGTTAATGAAAACTTGAAAGCTCCTTCTTCAAGTTATGCTCGTCCAATTATGAAAGAAGACGACCCTCTGGATTTATATGTTCCAATTAACGAGTTAGTATACTGCCTTCGTCCAGAAACCCGTGATTTGCCGAGGTCACTTTATTGGGTAGCATGGATACTGAAGTTTTCATCAGCATACAAGAAGCAAAACAAGAAATCTTTAGACTGCTCGTTTCGTCCTAACTCATTTGTAGGAGATGCTCACGGTAGACAAGTTATTTGGTTACTGTGGCTTATTGTTGTGGAATCAGCCCGAGCATCTCCTCAAAGTGGAACTCTGATGCCGTATATAGATGCCCTATTCAAACTTCATTGCTTACGATGGTCGCCAACCGTCTTAAAGAACCGTGTGTGTTTTTTGACAACTGCCATAATGTTTATTTGCGAGAGTACTACTTTAGATATTCATTATGCGGTCCCCCAGAACATCATGGTCGTCAAGACTCTTACTGAAAATATTCCACTATGGATTCATTCTATCATCCAAACTCAGAAGACTTTTTCCTCGTAATATAGCATACAATGTTCAGCAAGAAGTTCCAGCATGCTGCTGCCCTCGGTCTACTCTTTTTTGTCGTCAGCTCCCCCATGACGTACCGTCTAGTTGACAGCCTCGTTGGCGGTGTTGCGATGGCTGTCATGCCCCAGTCTGCCCACTGGTTCAAGGTCGCCCAAGCGGGATGCCCCACGACATACGGACTCGCGGTCCACGCCGTTGTCTTTGCTGCGATCTCATTCTACCTAATGCACTCCGCTTAAAAACGGACTTTAAAACACTAACAAAACCAATCTTAATCATACAATGAAGTTTGTACTTTTCGATACGGAAACGACTGGACTTCCTCGTGATTTTGGAACATCGGCATACAAGGAACCTAACAACTGGCCACATATTGTGTCCATTTCTTGGGCTGTTATGGATGATAAATTTAATAAAGTTTTGAGCAGCCAGAGTTATATCATTAAGCCACGGGGGTGGGAAATCCCATTCGAGTCAACCGCAATTCATGGAATTACTACTTCTGAAGCTATGGAGCACGGATATGATTTGGCTGAAGTTATGGACAAATTCTTTGCAATCGATTGCGATGGATACATTGCACACAACATGAACTTCGATAAGAATGTTGTGTATAACGCTATGTTGTGGGACCTAAATTATAAGTTCTTTATGGGGTTTGGTAAGCCTAGTCTGTGTACTATGATTCTCGGTCGTTCTATGTGCAAGCTTCCTAAAAACAAGCAACCGAAGTTATTTGAGCTTTATAATTGGGCTACAAAGAAGGAAGTGAATCTTGCAAAACTTCACAATTCTATGTTTGATACTTTGGTTCTTTGTGATTGCATTTCTGCCTCGGATGAAATACGAATTAGTTTACTCAAAGGCTACGAACTTCAATTAAATGCGCGTAAAACGAATGTCACTTCAATCATACAAGAATCATCTTCCCAAGCCTTTGGATTCCAAGGAGGTGTTAATTTTGTGGTGTGATGACGGGTGGAGTTACATTCCAGCCCGATATGTACGATTCCGATACATTCACGCAAATGAAACATACGAAGAACTTGCATGGAGTGGTGCAATTCCCGCGAATGTCCAGTATGAAGAGAAGGTGGTATGGACAATATATTCGACTCGACCCAGAATTTGGAAAGAGGAAACAAAAGAGTATGCTGAGCTGTTCGTAGAGATTGAGTAATATGAAACCTTAAACAACAACAAATGATAGCCCTAGATGTATTATATGTAGCATTAGCTACCATTTTTGTTATGGTAGTTTTACATGTCCTGACATTTGTAGCTACTCGCGTAATGTACCCTCCTGCTCCTCAAATTATTTACCGCAATGTCCCTGTTCAAGTTCAGCAGCCGCCTCCCCCTCCGCCAGATATTGGAGGAGGAGCAGCAGCTACATCGATTGCTGATTTATACCCAAAAAACGAACCAACTTTAACCCAGGCATCTCAGGAAGTTAAATTGCCAGAGTATGAGCCGCGCAAATCAGATTCAGACTCTTTACGACTGGACACCAAGCTCCCGGCTGGTCTTCAAACGGTCGATCCCCGAACACTCTAATATATTCAAGGTTCCACAAACATCTGGGACTTCAGGATGGTTAATATTTACTTACGAAAACGATATTCCTGTGTGTTTCTGGATGAATGCACATGAGACTCGTAAAGTCCAATGTATTGTAGATGAACGCTTATTTGGCGATACCTTTCTTCGTGCAGAAAAGCTTGGAACATTTGAGTATGTCATTTCAGATATCTTTATTTACAATTCAAATTGTGTTTATGCTTGCTCTACATTTGAACAGCGATACAATTGGCTAAAAGAACTTATGTCTACTTTCATGAACTATGTTCCTGGAACAGCCAAGTTTATTCATAAGTCCAATTTAAGCCCAAAAATAAAGCTGAAAGGGTATGAGGCACATACGGACGAACCTGGAAAACCAGGATACTTTGTTGAAAACGATACCTCAAATAGTGTCAAAGTTGTCAAACTTCCATTACCCGACTGTTATGAAGTTGAGTCAGGGGGGTACTTACGAGTTCCAGATTTGAAAACTTCAGAGTTTCTTCGTTCTAAAGGACAGAGCTTCAATTGTGCATGCACCAAGAACAGTGATGGGTCTTGGACTCTAACAGAAAACATTCCGTGAGTAGAAGTAAATGCCTCGCAAGAGCAAGAGCCGCGTATCTCGTAAACATACTCGTCGCCACCGTAAGCACCGTGGAGGATTCTATGGTGCGAGCGGAGCAATTGCTCCTGGAGCTATGGAATGGTCTCGTGGTTCCGAGGCGGGTCCATTCGCTGCCGGTTTGAATGACCGTGGTGGAAACTCTTTCCAGCTAGGTGCTGGTCGTAAGCGCCGTGGATCTCGCCGCCACCGCAAGACCCGTCGTGGAGGTGGTGCCTATGGAGCTGTTTCTGCGTCGTATCAGGGAACAGGACAGCGTGGACTTGCTGACTTTGTAGGCGTCAACACGAAGAATGGATCAGGTGCTCCTTCTCTTGGTGACTTCAACGATAATGGTGCGCGTCCTGGGTCTGGACACGATAGCTTTGTTCGTGCCCATTAAATTTCATTTAATAGGATAATGGACACCCTACTTGCTGGACTACTATTTTTAGCTGCAGCTATGTACTTATTCCCTCGTCGACTGGGACATATGGTTGTGTGGATTATCCTAGGATACATTTTGGCTCACTACCTTCTTAACCTACCACACACAGTTTCAGTGATTGTTGGACTTGTAGGAATCTATGTTATTTGCGTAGTGACGAAGAATACATATGAAGGATTCGAGGAGGAAGAGAAAGATGAGAAGCCAAAGAAAGACAAGAAGGATGAACCCGAACCTGCTCCTCCAAAGACAGATGATCCACATGTAGATATTGGTACAACTATCCTACATGCATATCGTAACCTGACTCCCGAACAGATTGGAGGTATGCGCCGTGACACAAAAGAACTGATGGGACTTCAGAAAGAACTTATGGGTTCACTCTCTGAAATGAAGCCAGCTATTGAGCAGGGCGCTGAGCTTCTAAAGACTTTTGGTCAGTTCTTTGGAAAGAATGAGTAATAAATACGCTGCATCGCATCAGCATATACATAAGAATGATAATCGAGATCATTTGTTGAAATAAATGGTCCACCGATGGAACGAACAATATTCATCCATCCGTGTACAATGTGCCTTAGTTCTTGATATTCAAACCAATCCTGCCATAAATTTATGGTTTTATGTAAGGAAAGCATATTAAAAATACCCGGAGGTTCTTGATTCACAATCATCATCACGAATGAAATAATTGGGGATATAATCATCTCAACCCACAGAGACATCTTTCCAAGATAACTCTCTGGATTAAATATTTTTTGAAGTTGTGAGTAACGCTCAGCAATCTCAAAGTAATCCGAATCATTCAGTATGATCTGGGTCAGCATCGGAACTGTCATTTTTGCTTTCAGCATTATCGGAGAAGGAATCATTGGATGGGTATATTACAAATCCATCTGAAGGAAATTCCTTCTGTTCCAACGATTTGGAATCCAAATATAACCAACTAACATCATTGGTTTGAGTTATATCTTCCAGCCACTCAATATCAATATTAACCCCATACTGAACATACTCATTTACTATCGCAGTATAGTCAACAACATTACAATCGGAATACATCGCACCAACCCACATCCAAGGAAGTTCAGAAACGGGCACAGACTCAACTTTTGCCTTCTGAGAAAAGAGAAAGCGATCTACGCGACGGCAGCAATCAAATACTTGGCGATAAAGCCACGCAACAAATAGCATTTTTTATTAATACATCGAGCTACTTGAAAGTGGGAGTTCAGTTCCGTACTTTAACTGGCTAACTACCTGATCGCGATTCTTTAAATTATCGCCAGTTAGAGGAGTGAACTTCTCTGTTAGGTACTTTGACGCCATACGGTCCATTCCAAGACCTAGAGCGATTGAAGAAGCAAGAGCTACCATGATGAATGGTGTAGCAACAATTACCCATGACACAACACCCAAATCTACAGAGCACAGGGCATCAAGAATGACAACGCCAGCAATTCCCATCACAACCTTAGCAGCCGCTGTGACAAAGAGACCGAGAGACAAATCCATACCTACATGGATTACAATGTACAATAAGTAGAGGAGGGCGGGTGGGCACAGAGAATCGATGAAACGCATTTTCGTGTTATTACATTTAATCAATAAAATATGAGCCGAGCTGTTGAAATTATTATGAACATAACTGGTTGCTCGGAAGATGACGCGCAACGAGTGTATGCTGAAACAAATAATGTTGAAGATTCAGTAGATAAGCTTTTTTGTATGCCTGAATCAAAAAGTCAGAAGTATATTGAAAAAATCAAGCCTGTAAAGGTTGTGAATGCGGAACAGGAGACTTCAAGACTTCTGCGTGAACAGATGGAAAAGTTGGATGAAGTTCATGCTAAACGCTCTATTTTGTCAAATCAACCCGATTGCGTGGCACAAGTCGAGCAGAGTACCCACCACGAAGAAACGGTTCCACAAAGTAATTATTATCAGGAATGTCAGCTGCCCGCTCTGGAATCAGAGGCTCAAAAACCGGAAACTGCTTGTCCGTAACCGTTTGGATACTCTTGCGGTTTGCCGTTGAGTGACCGAACATTACATGGCTCTGGTCATCAATATGGTCAATAGTACCAAGTGCTAAGTTGGGGGTAGTAGCAAATGGACGAGCGAATGTTTGTTTGGGTCCCTTGAAACGAGCTGTGGCTGGGTCGCCAAAAAGTAGTTCACTCTGAAGATCAATAGCACATCCACCCTCGGGAGAATTTCCGAAGTTTCCCATAGGAATCATACCTGGAATAGAAGCAGCGACCGCCCAGTTGTTGCCGCATCCTGAAGGCTGAGCCGCCTTTAGACCCGCTGTATTTGCTTCATTGACGGTCGCATCACGAGCCGCTTCGCCCTGACGGGAGTTGGCGTACATAAATGGCAGTCCATAATTACTTGACATTCTTACTTTTACAAAACGAATTTAAGTATAAGGATTTGTTATCCAGTAACATGCCTACTCTTCAACCTTGTGATTGGATAGAACAAGATATTGACCGTAAATATACTGTAGATGTATTTGGACGCCTTGAAGATGACAGAGTAGCCAAAGTTCGTCTTACTGGATTTAAGCCATATTTCTATCTTCGGTCGGAAGATGGGGAGACAAGTTCCAGTATTTATTCGTACATTGGGTCGGCAATGACAAAAGAAGGCAAGTTTCTTGGAGGATTGAAAATTACTCAAGAAGCCAAGCTAGATGCCATGCGTGGATTCAGTGGACTGAGTCCAATTAAAGTTTGGAAACTTACCTTTAATGGAATCATTATGATGAAGATGGTTTTGAAAACTTTGAAGAGTGCTAAGTTTGGCGCTCGTCAAATCATGCTTGAAGATATTTACGAAGCTAATTTACCACCTTACATTCGTCTATTCCATGAATTGGATATTGCTCCTGCGTCTCCAATTTCATTTGAAGTAGATGAGGAAGAAGTGTCTGGAGATGATAATGTAGATGTTAGTTTTACAGTAGAGTATACTGATATCACGCCCGAACCATCTGCCAAAGTACCACTTTATATTGCAGGATACGATATTGAAACTTACTCCGATTCTGGGAACTTTCCAGTATCATCGAATCCAGCCGACGAAATTATCCAGATTGGCGTGTCTTTCCGATACACGGATGATATGCTTTCATCTTATCGCCGTATTGTATTTGTTTCTGGAACTTGTACTCCGTCGAAAGATGCATCCGTAGAGTTTGTAAGTTGTGTAAATGAAAAGGATCTTCTGAACAAGTTTCAGGAGTGTATTCGATTCGAGAATCCTGATATTATTGCTGGGTACAATACATTTGGGTTTGATGATTCGTATATTGCCGATAGGTGTGCTTACAACCGCCTTATCTTCAATATCGGTCGAGTGGAAATTGATGATTGGAAAACGCGTGGAACCACAACTTATGCTCATACAGAAGCCAAGAAGTTTGAGCTAGCGTCGGGGACATTCGCTGTTCGTTACATAAAAGTTCCCGGTCGTTTGGCGATCGATTTGCTTCTAAGCGTCCGACGCGAACAGAACCTCGATTCATACAAGCTTGATAATGTAGCTGCTACTTTCCTGCGCGACAAAGTCACTAAAATTGAACGCTTGGATGATTTGAATGTAAAGGTTCATACGAAAACTACCCGTGGACTGTTTGTGGGAAATCTGGTGAGATTTGATGTGATGACAAATACTACTAATCCTTACCGCGAAGGCGAAAAGTTTCAAGTTGTTGAAAAGGATGCAAAATGGTTTGTGGTTCGGTCGGAAACTCAGATTCTACATGATTTGTCGCCCGACGATATTTCTAAGTTGGAATGGTGTTTTGGTAAGGACGATACAACAGCTCAAGAAATGTTTGCATCTCATCGTGGATCAGCGGACGATCGGGCAGTGATTGCCAAGTACTGTATTCAGGATTGTGATTTGGTTCTTACTTTGATGGCAAAACTGGATACTCTTGTGAACGCTCGTGGTATGGCGGATGTATGCCGTGTGCCAATTCAGTATATCTTCCTGCGGGGACAGGGAATCAAAATCTTCTCAGCGGTAGTTTACCAAGCTTCTAAGCGTAACCAAATTATTATGACGCAGGATGGGTATGAGGGGGATTCGAGTTATGAGGGAGCCATTGTTCTGCCCCCTAAGATTGGGATGTATCTAGACCAACCTATTCCCGTTCTGGATTTTAATTCATTGTATCCTTCGAATATGATTGCTTTCAATCTTTCTCCCGATACGCTGGTCTATGTCAAGACCTTTTCAGCGAATGGAAAGAAGATTCGGCAGGAAGGTCCAGATGGAAGTGAACTTGTGGCTCGTGGATACAAGATCGATGAGATTTCCTACGATACTTTCGGAGAAGATAAGGCTCCGTCAGGTCGTATTACTTGCGGATTCGTTCAGCCAAATACTGATCCACGCACAGTTGGTATCCTTCCACTTACACTAGATATCCTACTCAAGAAGCGTAAGGAAACGCGTAAGCTTATGGAAACTATTGAAGATGAATCTCAAAAGTCAGTTCTGAATGGGTTGCAGTTGGCGTATAAGGTTGTAGCTAATTCAGTGTATGGTCAGTGCGGTTCCAGTACTTCTCCGATTCGTAAGCTTGAGGTTGCGGCGTGCACGACTGCTGCTGGACGCCAGAGGATTCGTGATGCCAAGATGATTGTAGAAACTGAGTTTGGTGGTGAAGTGATTTATGGCGATACGGATTCAATCTTCATCAAGTTTGCCACCAAAGATTTGGCTGAGAGTATTGAACTAGGTAAGAAAGCAGCTGATCGAATTACTGCTTTCTGTGGTCGTTCGTACCGTATTGAGTATGAAAAGACATTCTACCCTTTCATTCTGTTCTGTCGTAAGCGATATGTAGGTATGATGTATGAAGATGATATTAAAAAGTGTAAGCGTAAGACGATGGGTGTCGCACTTAAGCGACGAGATAATGCCCCGATTGTCAAAGATGTGTTTGGTGGAGCTTTAGATTCGCTCATGGAACATCGTAATATCAAGGTAGCTGAGAAACTCGTGAAGGAAATGCTGGTGAAAGTCATGAAGAATGAGTATCCTTTGGAAAAGTATATTCTGTCCAAGCAGCTGCGAGACGATTACAAAAATCCAGCTCAGATTGCTCATCGTGTTCTGGCTGACCGAATGGAAGAACGAGATGCCGGAAATAAGCCACAAGTAGGTGACCGGCTTTCGTATGTGTATGTTTCTAACCGTCGTGACGAGAAGAAGCAGGGAGATAAGATTGAGAGTGTAGATTATGTTCGTGAAAAAAAGCTGAAGCCCGATGTTGAGTTTTATATAACAAACCAAATTCAGAATCCAGTGGCTCAGCTATTTGCTCTGGCAATTGAAGAATTGGATGGGTACAAAAAGAAGGATTATAATAAATTTTATTCAGAGTACCGTGAAACTTTGGATGAAGAAGAAGCTACCCTAAAAGTTCTGAAAATCAAGGAAAAGGATTTGGATTCGCTTCTGTTTACTGGAGCTTCATATCTAACAAAACATAAACGAGGTCCAATGGATATGTTTCTAAAACGCTAAGTGATTTTCAAACAATTAAGAAACTAACTATAATGGATCAAGATGTTATGGAACTACTGCTGTTACTTGCTCGTGGGCGTAATGAATTTTTCAGTAATTCGAATATTCGGCTACTGAATTATCCTGCTCGTACTGGGATTATGACTCGGTACATTAATTCCGAATCATTCATTCTGGAACTTGTAAATCGTTTGTACACTAATCATTTGTACTCAAATGTTGCAAATGCGGTTATTACTTTAGCACTACCAGCTCGTTTCAATGATCCAGTCGTTGTAGCGCCAAGCCAACTCCAAATTAATGCCGCCCTAGAAAATCACGACAATTCAGATTCTCCATGTGCAATTTGTCAGGATCCAATAACTACTGGCGGCGTTCGGATACGACAGTGCCAACATTCTTATCACCGAGCTTGCATTTCGAACTGGTTTTCGATGAGTGTGAGATGTCCAGTCTGTCGTTACGATATTCGTGAAGTGGGTCAGGCAGCCCAAACATCTTCTGCTTCAGCACAAACGACTGCTCAATCGGAAGACCAGTAGGTGGAGATACAAATTTTGGGATAACATCTGATATACCGTACTGCATTCTATGAAACATTCGGCGGACATCGTGGTTACATTCTTTCATCAAAGTAGGAATATCATAATTTGGAAAGAAAGATTGAAGATCGGTAGCTCTAGGTGGAAAACATCGAATATTTTGAATGTATTCGGAATTTCGTTTAAAAATAGTTGGAAGCTCGTTTCCAGTACAAATTATATGAACTCTTCTTGTTGGATCTTTAATCCATTCAATAATCCTATTTTGGGCGTGGGGGTCAGAACCGTCTACTTCGTCCAGAATTACACATGTCTTTTTCTGTGTTTCTCCGCAGATAAATGAGCGAATGTTTACAGTTGAACGACACGAATCTCGAATTTTTTCAACATCTTCAAAGCTTCGAATAGCTCGAGATGCATTAATTTCCAAAGGATCTAATCCAAAAGTTCTCGCAGCAGAAAGTGCCAATGTAGTTTTTCCAATTCCCGGAGGACCAGAAAGAATAACTGATTTCGTATAATTTGTAGAAGTCAGATATTCCTTTAGTTGTTTCTTTTCATCAACATACCCAATAACATCATCAAGAGTATTGGGTCTATAAACTTCAGAATACATTACAATTCTAAGTTAAAACAATCTAAACGCATTCACCGTACTAATATTGCGCATATAAGATAGTGGTTAGTCCCAGGCTCTTATAAGGCCTGTGCCCGAGTTCGATTCTCGGTATGCGCATCTAAGGACAATTTCCAGACCAAAATGAACCGCAAGACTGAGCTACATTACACTTCGCCTCCGTAGTCGCCAAAGTAGGCGCATCGGGGTCAAACGGTGTGCAATGTGTATCATACTGGGGCTCGCACTTCTTTGTGGCGGCGTTGTAGGACCAGCGATCAGGGCACTGAGACTTTGAAACAGTGATAACCATTTGGGGGTTGATAACATACTTGTACAGTGCTAAAAAGGCAACTGTGAAAATAGCAGTGGCAACAATTGCCATAAGTAAGTCGTAATAGGGCATTCTTGTTTTTCTGCAAGGAAAGTAATGGAGGTCGCAAGGCATGTTTTTGACACATATTTCGAAGATACCCCAAACCCTCTTGTACGACACCATTTGGACTCGTATGCTGATATGCTGAACTCTAAAATCCCAAAGTTTATCAAGGGATCAAATCCTTTACAGCTAACACTTGTAGACGACCGCAGTATCAAGGTATACATTGGTGGAAAGAATGGCGATAAGATTACTTACTTACCACCTGTAGATGATGATAATAAAGCCGTTCTTCCTCATGCGTGCCGTCTCGATAATACTTCATACACTTTAGATATTCGAGGAACGGTTGATATCGAGTACACAGTAGGTAAACAAGTTGAGACTCGTAGTTTTGAGAATGTTCGACTCGCCAAAATTCCCCTGATGTTAAAGAGTTCACTATGTTACCTTTCAACGATGAATGGCGAACAACTTTATGATGCTGGAGAATGCCGATTTGAGTTGGGTGGATATTTTGTGATTGGAGGTGCCGAAAAGGTTCTTCTTACTCAAGAGCGTCTTGGAGATAATATGCTTTACGTCTCAAAACGAGCAGTTAAACCTGATGAAGCAGAATCGCGCGGATTAGTTGAAAAGGAGGTTGCCATAAAGATTGAGGGTGCTACGAAGGGTGAAAAGTTCGAGTACATTGGTGCTATGCGCTCAGTATCAGAAGACGGTACTCGTGGTCCTTATTCCCACTTCATTGTGATTCCACCAATGAATGATAAGCCAGACGATTTCAAATTAATAGAGAAGGTTGATGACTGGGCGTCTTTTTCAACTAAGCGATTAGTTTTGGTAACACTTCCCGGATTTACACAACCAGTTCCGTTAGTCAGTGTTTTTCATGCTCTAGGTTTGACAAACGATCAGGATATTTATGATACAATTCTCACAGGTATTCCAGACTCATCCCGAACAATGTACGATGAACTATTTGCCGAAATGATTATTTCTCACAATAACTATCTTGCCGCTGAAATGCGTAAGGAGACAGACCAGACACAAGACCCCAACTTACTTGTTCTTCGTCGCCAGCACCGTACTCGTACAAATGGTGGAGTGTATATGAACTTGTACTCTGAGATGTTCCCTCATTGTAGCCGAAAGGAGGGCGAAACTGCACCTGCACTATACCGCCGCAAAGCTTATATTCTTGGTTCTATGGCTCGAATGGCAATGGATGTAGCTATTGGTGTTAAACAAAAGAGCGACCGTGATCATTACCGTTACAAGCGCATGGATGCATCGGGAGACTTAATTTTCTACGAGTTTCGTCGTATTTACAAGGAAGTAGCTAAGCGTATGGTTACCGAACTGGATGTACGCATTCATTTCCAGCAAAAAGAGTTTTCAGGAATGAATATCAAAGAACTTGTAAGTATTGAAAATATTGATGCGTATTACTGGTCACATAAATCATTCATCTTTGCACTTGAAAAATCATTCAAAGGAAAGTGGGGAGGAATGGATGGAGTGTCTCAGGAACTTACTCGTCTTGGTTACCTAGGAACAGTAGCCCATCTTCGTCGCGTAAATCTTCAAATGGATAAGGGATTGAAAATCGTAGAGCCTCGTCGTATTCATGGAAGTTCATGGGGACTTTTGTGTCCCATCGATAATCCTGATGGGGGAGGTATTGGAATGACTAAATCACTGACATTTTTATGCACACTGTCTACTGCATCTCCTTCTTCGGAAATTTTAAACATTATTTCAAAGTTTGGGACTTTTATTCCAATTATCACGATTCATCCATCAACTTGGAATCCTGGTTGGACAAAAGTGTTTATTAATGCAGATTTAGTTGGTGTATTTAATGGGAAAACCGAAACATACCATTCTGATCTGATTGAACGCCGCCGTAAACGCGAAATAAGTAAGTTTGTATGTTTGAGCTGGAACCGTGTAGGAAATGAGTATGTAATTTTTACTGATGCTGGACGCCCAATGCGCCCAATTTACCGTGAAGGAGTTCGTGGAGATGTAGTAAAAAAGATTAAATCATGGGATGATATGGATAAGACCATAATTGACTATATTGACGCACAAGAAACTGATAATTTACGAATCAGTATGGAACCCTTTTCTCCCAATCTGCATTCTGAAATTCACGGATCAACGATTCTTTCAGCGTTATCAAGTATTTCCCCGAACGCTGATCATAATCCAGCTACTCGTAATGCGTTCACATGCCAACAAGCTAAACAAACTTCTTCATGGTTCAATACTGCTTTTGATAAGCGATTCGATACGATTGCCACGCTTTTGAATACAGTTCAGCGCCCACTGTCTCAAACTTGGACGCATCGACATGTTATGGGCAGAGATGGATGTATTGGATACGGTTTGAACTGTATGGTAGCTCTGGCAGTATACGGGGGATACAATCAGGAAGACTCTATTTTAATGAATGAAGGGTCTTTGAAGCGCGGAATGTTCCAAACTTCTTATTACCATTCATACGATATCACCGAAGAAGCTATCATGTCTGGAATGGATAAGGGAGCTATGACCGTATTTGAGTCAACCTTATTTGCCAATGTAGCTACCGATGCTCGTTATCGTGAAACTGTTGTTCGTAAGGAAGGATACAATTATGACCTTTTGGATGCAGACGGTATTATCATGCAAGGTAAGGAGATTGACGACAAGACTATTCTCGTAGGAATGGTTACGCCCACTAAGGAGAATGGACAGGTTACAGGGTACCGCGATAAGTCCAGTGTTCCTAAGCGCGGACAACATGGAATCGTAGATGCAGTATATAGATATGTAACTCGTGAAGGTTTGCACGGAGTCAAGATTCGTATTGCTGAAAACCGTGTTCCAGTTCTTGGGGACAAGTTTGCTGCGCGTCACGGACAGAAAGGTACTTGTGGACTCCGTGTTCCAGAAGAAGATATGCCGTATACTGCGGAAGGATTACGCCCCGACTTAATTGTCAATCCTCACGCTTTCCCTTCTCGTATGACAGTGGGACAGTTTATTGAGTCTCTTTCTACAAAGTTAGGAGTACACCTGGGTTCCTTAGTTGACTCTACCGCTTTTTCAAGTCAGAATCGGATAGGAGAAGTTCGCGACATCCTATCTAAATCTGGGTTTCATCCTTACGGACATGAAATTTTGTACAATGGTCAAACTGGAGAAATGATAGAATCTGAAATATTTATGGCGCCAACTTACTACCTTCGTATCAAGCAGATGGTAGAAGATAAAATCAATTATCGTACAACTGGACCGAGAAAGTTACTCACGAAACAGCCAGTTGAAGGTCGTTCAAATGATGGAGGGTTGCGTATTGGAGAGATGGAGCGCGATGGTCTCATTTCTCATGGAGTTTCTAAATTCTTGAACGAAAGTTTGATGGATCGGTCAGATAAGTCCGAAGTCCTCTTCCAGCCAGAAACTGGATACTTAGATTCATCGTCGGATCTTCAGGGTAAGATTCTTGAGACGCCGTATGCGCTTGGTCTTATTATTCGCGAGCTTGAGTCGATGCACATTTCGGTGAAGCTTGCGGCGCCGTAGTCCGCCCTGATAATCTTTAGGAAATTTTCCAAATACATCTGGCTCAGCACCCAAATTGGATACACTTCGCGAACGAGTCTTGATAGGTTCTGAAAGTTTAGCTTTGACTGCAGCTTTAGCAGAAGGAGTAGAACCTAAAAGTGGTTTAGATTCAGTAATTCCCATTATTAATTAGGAATGGATTTTATTGGACGGTGTTCTTAAAGAAGTAAGATGTTCGTAATCAAGCGTAACGGTGACCGTGTTCCAGTATCTTTTGATCAGGTCTTGCAGCGTATCAGGAAGTTGTCGGAGGGACTGGACCATGTGAATCCCGATTTGGTAGCTCAGAAAGTATGTAATCAGCTGGTAGATGGTATGGAAACTTCTAAGCTAGACGAATTCGCTGGTGAAACTTGTGCGATGATGCAGGCTCGGTATCACCCAAATTACGGTAAGCTAGGGTCACGAATTGTTATTGATAACCATCAGAAGATTACTCCATCAACTCTGTTGGATTGTGTAGAAAAACTATATCATGGAAAGATTCAGCTTGTTACCGACGAGTATCACGATTTGGTATGTAAGCATAAAGACCAATATGAGCCAATGATTGAGTATGCTCGTGATTACATGTTTGATTACTTTGGGTTCAAGACGCTAGAGCGCGGATACCTTCTCCGAGTAGATGGACATGTTGTGGAGCGTCCTCAGCATATGTGGATGCGAGTATCTATCCAACTTCATGGTGCAAACTTCAACCGTGTTCAGGAGACTTATGATGCTCTGTCCCAAGGATACTTTATTCACGCTACTCCCACGCTATATAATTCGGGAACCCCAACTCCCCAGCTGTCATCATGCTTTCTACTCCAAATGTCCGATGATTCAATTAAAGGCATTTATAAGACTCTTGGCGATTGTGCCCAGATTTCCAAGTGGGCTGGTGGAATTGGTTTGAGTATTCATAATGTCCGTGCGCGCGGATCGAAGATTAACGGTACGAACGGCGAGTCTACCGGTATTGTTCCAATGCTTAAAGTGTTCAACGATACCGCCAAGTATGTGAATCAGGGAGGCAGGCGCAACGGTTCATTCGCAGTATACTTGGAGCCATGGCATGCGGATATCGAGGATTTCCTACGCCTGAAACTCAATCAAGGTGCAGAAGAAGACCGAGCCCGCGATCTGTTTTATGGTTTATGGATTCCCGACGAGTTTATGCGCCGAGTAGAGCATAATTTGGAGTGGACTCTCATGTGCCCTAATGAATGTCCCGGACTTGCGGATGTTTGGGGTCGTGAGTTCGATGAACTGTATCGCAAGTATGAGTCTGAAAGTCGTGGTCGTAAGACTATTCCTGCCCAAAAGATTTGGCAGATGATTTTGGATTGTCAGATTCAAACGGGTAATCCTTACTTGTGCTACAAGGACGCTGCCAACTCTAAATCGAATCAGCAAAATTTAGGAACTATTAAGTCATCCAATCTGTGCACTGAAATCATGGAGTTTACTTCTCCTGAAGAAACTGCAGTATGCAATTTGGGTTCACTCGCTCTACCAAAGTTTGTAGAGAATGGTGTATTTAATTTCGATAAGCTTCGGGCGTATACTGCTATTCTAACTCGTAATTTGGATATTGTGATTGATAAGAACTTCTATCCAACTCCCGAAACTCGTGCTTCAAATGATCGTAATCGTCCTATCGGAATTGGTATTCAAGGATTGGCGGATGTATTTGCTCTAATGCGTCTACCATGGTCATCAGATGCAGCGCAGCAGCTAAATCGTGATATATTTGAAAACATTTATTACGCAGCGTGCCAAACCAGTATTGAAGTGGCAGCTGCAAATACGATTGAAGGATACTGGCGCGGAATGCCTGTCATCGAAAAGGCTGGGCATTACCAATCATATATTGGGTCTCCAACTTCAAAGGGCAACTTTCAGTTTGATTTATGGAATATCAAGCCAAGTTCAATTCTAGATTGGGATACTTTGCGTCGCGATATGGAGCGATTCGGAATTCGTAACTCTTTGCTCGTGGCTCCAATGCCTACGGCTTCAACTTCACAGATTCTTGGAAATAATGAATGTTTCGAGCCGTTCACTTCTAATCTGTATACTCGCCGTGTCCTCGCTGGAGATTTCATGGTGGTGAACAAGTATCTCGTAGAAGATTTGATTAAGTTACGACTGTGGAATTCGTGGACTCGTGAACAGATTATGAATAATAATGGTTCAATTCAGAATATTGAGGAGATTCCCGATGATTTGAAGGAACTTTATAAGACCGCATGGGAAATTCCACAGAAGACTCTAATTAATATGGCTCGCGATCGTGCTCCGTTCATTTGCCAGTCGCAGTCACTCAATTTATTCCTTGCCGAGCCCACATATGCTAAGATTTCGTCTATGCATATTTACGCTTGGAAGCAGGGTCTGAAGACTGGATGTTATTACTTGCGTACAAAGGCAGCCGCTGCCGCCCAAAAATTCACGGTCGAGCCCTGCCAATCCTGCTCGGCATAAACAATTTCTCTGAAGGTTAATATAAAACAAAATGGAGGCGTACGCTAACCCCACGACGCTAAACGGAACTGCCGGAAACTCAGCCCCCGTAGGTGGACGCCGCCGCTCAGTCAAGGGCGTTCGCAAGGTCTCAGCGAAGAAGATTCGTGCGACGCTCCGCGCGCTTAAAATGAAGCCTAAGGGACGCGTTGTCCTAAAGGGCGGTGATGTCCCAGCTGCTGCTGCGCCTGCCGCTGCCCCCGCCGCGGCCACGGGTGGACGCCGCAAGAGCCGCCGCCACCGTAAGTCCGGTCTACGCCGCATGTTCGGTCTTTAAATCTTCACCGATTTGAGACACTAAAGCGAACAGTTTTTCATTGAAACCGTAATGGCATCCATTCGGCTCCTTCATCTCAGGCGCGCGGCGAGATGAGGTAGTCAGTGGATGAACTAAACTCACAATAACTTCTTGTGGAGATATCTCCCGACACATTTGCTCGCGACCGCGAATAAATGCATCAGCCTCCGCAATTTGAACTCCACTTTCAAACTTCCGTTCCTCCCAGAACTTCTTCGTGAATCCAAGACTTGCTTCAGATACTCGTTGAGACATAGGTAGCGTAATTGGCGGTACATTCATGAATGAAGAATACTTTACTATATCGTAACACGGAATGGTGGTACAGAATACACATCCTTTTACCGGTTCCTTTAGTAGCATAGCTACTCGCTGAAGTACTGAATTATTGGGATAAACATCATCATCATCCATCATACACACAATATCGTACATAGCATTTTGGACACCAAGATTACGCTTATCCGCCACCTTCATCTTGTCGCACTTGATATACTTCACATTCGGAACTCCAAAAAGAGTATCTTCAATTGGGTCATCACCATCATCTACAATTACCCACTCGAGCTTATCTTCGGGGTATGACTGAATCATGTAAGAGTATACTGCCAACGGCATAAACTTACGACGGTCTTTCGTGATTGTGACAATCGAAATATCGGGAAGATTTTCTTCCTTTGCAAAAGTATCTTTTAGTGAATATGAAGGAATATCTACACCTACCAAAAATTCCTTCATCTTTTCACCCCATTTAATGGTATTGGCTACATACAGATCTCGTAAGAACTTGGAAGCCACCTGCTTTGATTTTAGAGGTGTATCTACATACTCTTCAAGTGCATCCATGATAGAATAGACACCAGTATCAACCATAGTTCCAATACATTCAGTCTGATCAATTACTTGTGATTGTTCGCCGTAATAAACTCCTGCTTGAACTTCACCTACAATATCCTCCTTAAATGGACGAATAGGTGAAATTAGGAGATTACAACCTACAGACAATGCTTCATTGACTGCATGACCAAACCCTTCACATACTGAAATGCAAATACAAAGTCCACACTCGCGCAGAAGATCGTCATATTCAGTTTCGCCAAGAACTTTATCGTGGAGATGAACCTTTGCCTTGATTTCTTCTGGAACATGAAACTGAATGACTGATGGATCGTAAACAATATTTAGCGCCGGAAGTTTTGCATACATCTTGGGATCGTTATTCAAAATACGGTAATATGCTTGTAGAATAGGTTTGGGATTACGAAAAATATTTTTACCTACCGGAACAATTGCCTTGTAATAATTTTTCTTGTGCTTTTCAGTATCCCAAATTTTATCAATTGATGTCCAACCAATATACTGAACCTTGGAAGTATACTTTGTAAAAATATCAAGACATTCGTGCGTCTTACACCAGATTTCATCAAACATTTCAATATAAGGTATCCATGTACGGTAAGTCCACTCGGGATTTGGAATCCAAATATTGCGACCAGCAAATGGAAATAGGGCAGGATTCACTACTTCAAGAAAAATATTCACATCAGCTTCAGGACATTCAGGAAGCATATGCGGAACTCGGAACATTTTTACATCTTCACCATACGCTGCTGAAACAATGCCGCGTAAAATTCCTACATCCTGCATGAGTCCAGTCTTAGGTCTAAAATTTGAAATGATGTTGACCTTCATTTGTATTTTAAATTACCTACGCAGTAAACGCTTAGTTAAACGCCCGGCAGGAGGATGCCGTAATGTTCGTGGTTTAGAGTTCGAATACATCACAAATTTCTTCCAGTTCTTGTCTCCGCACTTAGAACTCAGGGCAATGAATCGATCACGAACCCATTCGGTTGGAGTTCCACACCATGCCCAGAAGTCGGTAGGGTTGAGAATATCTACTGTATTCTCAAGCTCTGTTTCGGCAGTTAAGTTCCGGCACCTTACCTTCATTTGCATATTTCCGTAACCGTATGACTGACTAAATAAGTCGGTCTTATAGATATTATCAACTATTTCAAACTTCTTACCATTCCAAACAACTTTGGAAATAGGACGAAACGAGTCCCAAGTTTCTTCAAATACATACAGTTGGGAATTTTCCTTTCCGTATGTCTTTCCGTAAAATTTTGTGAGTTCCATTGATTACATGTTAAATGATTTTAGGTCTTAAAAAAACGACTTGAGTTCGCCTGTACGAGTTCCGTATGAGGCTGTATTCATAGGATTGGCAATAGGTGGAGCAAACTCCTCCAGATCCTTGCGATAAAACATATGAAAATCCACCTCTGAATAAATACGACCAGCGGCATATCCCACGACACGACCGTTTAGATCAGCGAGCTCTTCAGCTACTGTGGCTGGGTTATTCTGGGCGAATGAGAGGTAATAGCTGCGCATAATAATTTTTAGATCATCATCATTCTGGCGATCGATCATGAACTTTTTGTCACCGCTCATGCGATAAACCTGCTCACGAATATCTACCTGAAGCTTTTCAATATTCGCCTCGCTGAAAAACACTTCGTTCAAAGGCGTAGGCTTGTGAACATGTCCAATAAGATCCTGTCGAGGCGTGAATCCAGCAATGGGTGTTCCGCCAGTGTACATCGAATACTGGCGGGCTGGGAAGTCGCGAGACTCGGGGGCATTAATGTTTGGAACACGTCCTCCATGCTGAGGAGCAGGGTACTGCGCTGAAGTAGAAGTCATATTGTAACGGTTTTCCACCCATGGATCCTGAATCTGTTCTATGACTGACTTCTCCATATTATACTTACAGTTCTAACATTTTTTCGTAAATATCTGACTGCAACACCTCCTGAATTTCAAGAGTTACAGAAAAAGTTGATCCGTTCATTTGAAGTGTCTTTCCATAAGCATCTAACATCTCAAACAAGAAACTTGAAATATTGGTTGGTTGGGGAAAGGTGTACTCACGCTGAGTTGTATTTGTTGTAGAACTCATGAACTGAACTGCATTCTTGGGTGCAGTTAAAGGAATCTTCAAGAATGCTCCAAATTCACTTTGGTCGGCATTCAGGTGCTTGATAATATCATAGTCATTGATTTTCAAGTACACATAAGTATCTTCAACTGAATCGTAAATTGTATCTCCAGTGATCTCATTAAATCCTGGGTTATAACGCGGTGGTAAAGGAGTTCCATATGCAGATGCGTAGTATGTCCCGTAAAATCCTAAATTGTATCCTATACCATTACCATATGGATTATCAGTTGTCACAGGAAACTGAAGAGCAAACAAACGATTAATATCTTGAAAAGTTACTAAGTTAGAAACAGGATTTAACCCTACATTAAACGATGTTGTAAATCCAGGAAATGTTCTAATATACTCTTGGAGTAGATATAATAAATTATAATCATCTGCCTCTGGGTTTAAGATTGGATCAACAATTACCCAATTTCCATTCTGTATTGTAACATCGTATGTATTAAGAGGTGTGTCTGGAAAAGGATTTCCGGTAGGACCAAAATCTAAAAATTTAAAAGTTGTGTTTCCGCGCCCAATACCTGTTGCGGGATCAATCGCAGAGTAAGTATAGAAACTGTTATAGAACTCAAATGAAGTCAAACGAATTGAATGTACATTCTTGTACTGCCGTGACGGATTGAATGCAAAATTCGCAGAGTTTGATCCTAAAAAAGTAGTGCTTGTACTGTTGCAAGTTAACGCGGGTTTAGTAATAAGAATACTTCCACGAAACCGTCCATCAATATTGATGGCGTGTGTTCGAATATGTCTGTCAATATTGTAACTAGTCTTGCCGGTTATATCAGTTTTTGCCTTAGGTTTAATTACATGCTCAGGCTTTCCTCGATTACCGTGAAATTTATTGAATTCGTCCTTATCTTCCAAGTCTTTATCTGAATAATCTTCGTCCTCATACGGTTCTGCATCTTCATTTTCAAATTCCTGCTGATAAACTAAGTTACTCTTGGCATTTTCTTCATATACTTCTGCCAACAGTTCTTGGTATGTTGGCTGTTCCTGCTTTGCCATTACTTGTGTTAATACATAATTATGAAAATCTAAGTTTAAACATAATGCCGTTTCTTTCGGCGAGTCAGTGGACTGCTCAACAAACAAGTTTAGTTACGACTGTATGTGGAAGTACGGGTTCTCAAGGCCCCGCCGGTCCTGCTGGACCCACTGGAACACCTGGAACACCTGGAACACCTGGAACAAATGGTTTTTCATCTGGAAAAATATATTACTTTCACGCCCAGAACCCTACATCTACTCAACCTGCTTTAGGATATACTGGACCATTCTCTGCAAGCGCAATTATTAATAATGCTCCAGAAAACCCAAATTACCCTGGATCAGGTTACCTTGGATATTTTTCTTACATAAATCCAGTTGCTGGTACTACAGGTCCTTTCTTTTTAGGAAGGTTTGAAACATCTCCCGGTGATCCTGGTGTTTCGGTAATTCCTGTAGGTTCATGGAGTTTTTCTATTGAAGTGTATTCATTTATTAAACCATATAGTTTATCATCTAAAACTATTCCTGTTGGGTTATATGCAAACCTTTTATTACATACGCTTGGTGGAGATACAGGTATAGCATCAAGTCCTCTAATCCAAATTAACAATCCTTTAGCTGGTGATAATACACCTTATAACTTTAATATTCAAGTTCCAAGTGCAGTTACTCTAAATAATCCTTTAACCGATTACTTTTTAGTTGATTTTTATACGGTACCTGCACTTAACCAAGGATGGACAGGATTTACTGGAGGTGTTGGAACAACTGGTCAAATAGAGTTTTGGACAGATGGAAATTCGGTAAGTCAAGTTGTGACTACTTTATCTCCAGGACAAGGGCCTACTGGAGCTCAGGGACCTACTGGAAAAATAGGGCCTACAGGTACAACTGGTTATACTGGTCGATCGGGACCGACAGGAGCACAGGGACCTATAGGACCATTAGGACCACAAGGGCCTCAGGGAACGCCAGGAACACCAGGAACTACAATTCCTATTGGAACAGTTGTTATGTGGTATGGTCTTGCTGGAACAGTTCCCGCCGGCTGGCAAATTTGTGATGGAACAAATGGAACACCAAATATGAGCGGTATCGCTACAGTCATGGCGAGTGGAACTGGAACAACTATAGGAAGTGATACTTGGCAGACTGGTCAGTATTATGCTGCTGCTCAAACTGGTACGAATGATGTTGGTCGTCAATACATAACATATATAATGAAGATAACTTAAAAAGACTGGTTATTAGACTGGTTATAACTATTTTAATCTTAGAACTTTAGCGCTGCCAAATCGGATAGCCACAAAGACTTAGCATTCTTTCCCTCAAGATCCAGAATTTGAGCCTTCAGATCTGCCAGATCTTTCTCGTGTTTTTGAGCATGTTTCAGTGTAAGTGATGCAATCGGGAGATTGAGCAGGTAATCAAACCCATCACGAATCTTATCAAACTTTTCGGCAGTAAGTAGCTTCTCACACTCTTCGGCAGTTTTGCGTCGCAGTTCAGGACGAGGTTTCTCCTCACACTGCTGCCGAATAAACCGCACAACATTCTCATGATACGGCAGCTTATCGCGCAGTGTCTTGAGCATGAACTCCAATCGCTTCTGGTATAGCTCTAGTCGAACACCAACATATTCGTGAAGAATCGCATTCGGCGAATCATACTTCTCAATAACACACTTCGAATTGAAAGCGTGCATATTCGTCATCTTGATCTTGTCAACCAGTAGCTTCTGGACCTCGGTAAGACCGCCCTTGACCGTGACATAAACATCCGTGTCCGTAGAGGTATCTGAATAGTCCTTGATCGTACCGTCCGCAAGTAGTTTATCAAGCTTCTCGCGGAAGTCCATCGTCCATGTCTCGATCGGTAGTTCAGTAATCGTGATCGTCTCCCCAGAAATGTTGAAGTTAGCAGTGACCTCATAATCTGTCTTATTTAGCTTAGTGATCTTACCCTTAAACTTGGAGTAATAGGGTGCAAACTCTCGGTTCAGACCAGTTCCCTTCTCCAGCCACTCCACGATGGCATCCTTGAGTTCACGAGGATTAAATTGGGGAATGTAAGTTGAGTATCCAGTACCAATACCGCGAGAACCGTTAATCAGCAGCATCGGAAGAATTGGAGCATACCAATCTGGCTCAACCGGCAGACCATCGTCGTCACGATAGTTCAGGCAATCAAAGTCCGAGCTGGGAACCAAATCTGCGACATGAGGTTGGAGATAAGTGTGGATATAACGAGGCGATGCGGAATCTTTGCCACCCTGCAATCGAGTTCCGAACTGTCCTTGTGGAACAAACCATGGCAGATTATTAGAACCCACAAAGTCCTGCGCCATACCTACAATCGTATCATTCAACGACGCCTCGCCGTGATGGTAGCCGGAATGTTCGGAAACATAGCCGGCAAACTGAGCTACGCGAATCTCATGCTTGAGATTACGCTTGAATGCAGAGTACAAAATCTTACGCTGTGAAGTTTTCAGTCCGTCCATAACATTTGGAATAGACCGCTCCAAATTGTAGTTCGAGAAGTGAATGAGGTCTTTATCGACAAAATCCTCGTACTTCAAGGAATTACCGGGAGTCGTGTTTACAATATCTTCACGCTTGTAAGTTTTTAGCCAATCCTTACGGTTATCCGCCTTAGCTTTATTGAACGCCAAATCAATCTTCTCATCACTCTGCTCTGCGAATGCATACGGAATAACATTCAGGGACTTGAAATAATCTTTGGCTTCAGTACTTGTAGAAGTACCCAATCCCTTGTAATACTTGACAGCCCAGTTCTTTGATGCAGCAGTCTTGCGCCACTCTTCGTAATCGTACTGAGTATAGAATGAACGAACATCTTTACCTTTCGTCGCCTTAACGATCGGAGTTGCCATGTAAGTAATGAATCCTTGAATCTTGATGAGTTCATGCCACAGTTCGTGGAATACATTGATGAGCAAACCGCGAATATGCGAGCCATCATAATCCTGATCAGTCATGATCATGATTCGACCATAGCGCAGCGGTTTGATATCAGTATACTTACGATTTGATTCCAACCCAATAATCTTCTTTAGATTCGCAATTTCCTCGGTCATCTCGACTTTTTTTGCACTCGTATCCTTAACATTCAACAGCTTACCCTTCAGCGGAAATACGCCGTAAAGCTTACGCTGTTCCTGCGAGAGACCGCTCAGTGCCATCGCCTTCGCTGAATCTCCTTCAGTCAGAATCAGGACGCATTCATGACTCTTGGCTGTGCCAGCATATACTGCATCATCTAGTTTTGGAATACCCGTAATCTTGGACTGCTTCTTTCCATCAGTCTTTGATGCTTCTTTCGTATCTTTAACCGCCTGCTGAGCCATCACACGCTCCACGACTCCCAACTTGGACACCAGTTTCTTGAGATAATCTTCGGACAACTTGCATGAAACTTTGGAAGTTAAGACTTCTTTGGTCTGGCTGTTAAAGCTTGGATTTTCAACCAAACAGTTAATGAAGATTGACAACGAATCTTTTACGAGTGAAGGTTTGACTTTCAACTTCTTCTTCAATTCCAGATGGTTCACAAAATACGAAACTATCTGATTAGCAATTTCATCCACATGCTTGCCCGATCGCGTCCAAATACCGTTGACAAAGGACACGCTAAAGAACTTGTCCGTCGGAGTATCGCTGGCTGCAACCTGCCATCCGAACTGCGGCACCTCTGCGAGAACGACTGCATCTTTCGGAAGGTACCAGGAGATATAGCTTGTAAAGTCGCGGAACCGAACTTGTGTGCCGCACCATGTAACTTTAACTTCCTTCCCAACTGTCATTGCGAGATCGGAAACGCGTCGCTGAATGACATTAAGGATCCCTGTAGGGATTGCCGCGGACTTCCATCCGAACCGAGCAAAGTCGGGCGTCCATGATATCTCGACATACGGCTTAACTTTAGAAGGCTTAATTACTGGCTCACCAATCTTGGACATATTGTCCTCAAAAGTTTGAACATATTTCAAGTTACGAGTCCCATCAATAACCGTAACAACCAGCTTTTTAGCAAAGATATTTACTAGCTTTACGCCGTAACCGTTCTTGCCACCCACCAGCTTCTTCTCGTTCTTATCGTAGTTTGTAGAAGTCAGTAGCTCGCCAAAGATCATTTGGGGAATATAGCAACCATACTCCGGATGTTTTTCGACATCGATCGACTCGCCATCATTACGGATAGTAATGACATTGTCGTCTACTAAAATGGCGATATTCTTTACTGGATTTGGTGACTGGCGCTGGCGCAGACGCACGACATGATCGTGTGCATTAACAAGTAGCTCGTCAAAGAGCTTGTAGAAGCCTGGATTGAATGGATTTACAGTTTCATTCTTGAAAGATTCACCATCGATAATGTAGTGTTCTTCTGAAGTATTCTCAATGCTGCCGATGTAAGTATCAGGCAGAGAAAGAATGTGTTCGCGATGCGTATGTTTACGGTATTGCTTTGACAGATCCATCTTCTTGAATACCTACAATTTCTTGTCTGTTTAAATTCGTTTTAGATGCAGTATCTATGTGTTAATTCATATCCCGAATCTGAAGGATTCCAATTGCCATCTTTGATGAATTTTTGAACCTTTTCTGATGTTTTTATCATATAATTATTATGCATCATATAAGCAGTTGTTTTATCTAATAAAGTTGAATAGACGTATCCATTTGGGTATTTATTTTGAGGTAATTTTGTTAAAGTAATTGTTGGAATTTGGTTATAAAATTTATTAAAAGCATGTTGATCATTTTCTTTACTTTCTGGTTGGGAAGTCATATAGGTTATACATTTTTGTATAAGTGATTTTGTGAATGTAGATGGTCTTACCAGAAAAAAACCAGTACAGAATCCCCACAAATCATCCTGCATAACAAATGATTCTTGATATGATAATAAATCGTTCAAACAATTTTTAAAAAATACAATATCATTATCAACCCACACAACTGGTTCTCCAAACTGCATATTCATCAAAATCACTTCAAGTTTTTTGACTGTTATTTTTTTGAACTCGGGGGTATTATATGCTGCTTCTGATTTTTGGTCTGAAAGTATGTAACAATGAAAGCTTGACATAGGTAAACCAGCTTTCAATGCAGAATTAAGCATATTTTTCATCATTGGAAGTTGCCCTTCATTTGTCATACATACTATTCTCATCTTTGATTTTGACAGTTGAAGATTATTAAAGCTAAATGCCTCCGAGAAAAGCAAAAGTAACGGCGAAGACAACACAGGTAGACGATTCTCCGGTAGTATTCTTCCTTAAGGTTTCGGAGAATGCGGATGCAGTTGCTCCTGCTGGGGATTCAACTTCTTATTCAGAAATTTTGAATACTGTTGAAGCCACTAAGAGTGCTGAAAGGTTTAATACTGATCTACTGAAATCTGTTCTTTCAAAAGTACAAGTTGAACGGTATTCTCCCCAGACGGCATGTTTTTGGTGTTGCCATACTTTCAATTGGGTAGGGTCTGTTCTACCTCTTTCATTTGATGTGTATAATAACATCTACTCTTGCGAAGGGTACTTTTGTTCACCTGAATGTGCACTATCCTACAATTATATGGATAATAAGGTATCTGAATCAATTAAGTGGAATCGACATGCGCTTTTAGGTCATCTGTATGCTCCACTTTATATAAATCGTGAATTATCGCCTGCCCCACCACGAAGTCTACTTCGACTCTTTGGTGGACCTTTAGATATTCAGCAGTATCGCGACTATATTACTGGAGATAACAATATCGTTCTTTCTGAACTTCATCCTATTCGACTCCTGTTTCCATCTATGAATGTTCAGGGACCGCTACGCGATATTAAAAAGTATGTATCTCTTTCTTCTGATGTTGTAGAAAAGGCATCTGAACAACTACGATTAAAAAGGTCGAAGCCAGTGAATGTGAATGTTCCTACACTGGATATGTGTATTCGCCGTACCTAATTAATGGCGACGAGTATGGCTTTTACGACCCTTAGATTTGCGAGTACGACGACGACCACCTAGAGGACCCTGAGGTCCTACAGCTGGAACGGGAGATGCACTATTTACTCCCTGCTCACGAAACCCGCCGCGACGACGAGATGCGCGGCGCTTCCGACCAGCGGCAGATACTGGCTCCATTTCAATAGCCGTATGTTCTTCTTTCGTATCAACATCCGTGCGGGGTTTAGCAGTAGCCATTTAGTTTACCACTGCGATTTTATCTAGATTTGGCGCCTTGGCTCCATCATCTGCGAAGATACGAGGACGCTTGATTGGAGGGGCGGAAAATACCCAGTTGGACGGGCGAACGCGCTTGATGATTTGCTGAGGCATTTGGACAGACAGTACTTCACCCATTGTTGATAACTACAACTCTGTGCGAAATAATTCCGTTTTCATAATGCTGTACATAACCAATAATGCAACAGACAGGTATTGCTGACGCTATGAGAAACCAGATGCTCCTCACAATGGGAATGTCAATGGGTATGGGACGAAATCCGTTATACAGTTTTATTGGGGTTACCGTTTTTGATAAGATTGTTTCATCATATTCTTACTGGTATCCACGCTTACAAGAAATTGTTTGCCAGCGAAAGAGAATTCAACCTTCAACTCCTCCTCCTCCGCCAAATAAGACTATTCGTGCAACAATTGAGTGCGAGCGTGTGATGAAGACTACCGGAAAACAAGGACAAACTGTAAGTACCAGCCAAAATCGGATGGATTCAGTCGTTCATTATGTCAGCCATATTCCCGCTATTCGTAACCTTCTTTTCGTCAATCACCAAGATTATCTTCCGAACGAGTTTGAGCCAATTATGGTAGAAACCGATATATACTTTCAACTAACGGCTTTAAAACATACGGAGGGTGAACTTGATAATGTAAAGTTCCGTATTTTCTGTTATGATCATGAGTCACAGTACCTTCGCGACTTTGTAGATCGATGTAATGCAGATTATGAGCGTACTCAAGCAAATAAGCTCGGAACTTCACTCTATTATTTTGATATGATGACTACTGTAAAAAATAAGCGATCAAGTCAGAATCCTTTACCTAGCACCCACCTCATTTATACGAAACACAAGTTTCATACGACCCGTACTTTTGATAATGTTTTCTTTGAACAGCGCCAGAAAGTCCGTAATCATATGGAATTCTTCATGAAGCGCAAGGATTGGTATGAAGATAAGGGCATTCCATACACTTTAGGGTTCATGTTTCATGGTGGACCGGGATGTGGAAAGACTTCATCAATTAAGGCAATTGCAAATACTGCTCATCGCCACATCATTAATATTCATTTAAGTCAAATCAAAACTAAGGCTCAGCTCACCCACTTATTTTACAATGACGATATACATGTCCATAATGGTACTACTGTAGAAAAGTACACCATTCCAATTCACGAGCGTCTGTATGTTATTGAAGATATTGATGCAATGGGAGATGCTGTTCTAAGCCGTGAATTTAAAAAACCCGAACCCAAAAAGGAAAAGTCTCCTGAAGATGCGTGGGCTGCAGCGCATAAGGACGAAGATGAACCAGAAGTTATTGATCTTTCTTTCCTACTGAATCTTCTGGATGGAACACTTGAAACTTCAGGTCGTATTATTGCTATTTCTTCTAATTATCCTGAGCGAATTGATAAGGCTTTGATTCGTCCAGGTCGGATAGATATGATAGTCCATTTCAAGAAGTGTAATCGCGAGATTCTTCGTGAAATGGCTAGTAGTTTCTACGATCGCGAATTTGAAGACTGGACAACTCCAGAACTTGATTACCGTTGGTCACCTGCAGAAGTGAATCAAATACTATTCCGAAACTTTGGAAGTCCAGAAGATGCTATTCAAGAACTCCAAACTTTAGAGCCTCGTGATTTATATGGGTTCGATACTATTTCACTTGAGAGCCTTGGCTAGACGAACAATATTCTGAATATAAGTCCATACACTGTTCTTGGATGCAGGACTCATACTGGCAATATACTGACGAAGCTTTTGGAAAATGTTCATATCTACAGATTCTGCATATTCTGCAAAATCATAATCAAGAAAGAAAGATTCATCTTTTTTCATGATTTTGTCCTCAAACTGGATAACATTATCACGGACATACTTTACAACTAGTGCTGGATTGGTCATTTTCATCAATTTTAGCGTAGATGAAAACATTGAAAAATCTGCATCATCAGGATACATTTCACAAAGTTCAGTTGAAAATGACATGAACTGGTCAAAAAATGCCTGAGTGAGTACTTGCTTTGATGCCATTATTTCAAGTAGCGTACTTTCTATTAAAACCTCATAATAATTGTAATGGATGTACGTATAACTTACGGAATAACAGCAGTAACTTTGCTTTTCCTGCTGTTAATTGTGTTTTTTATCATTCCTGAATATGTAGCAGCTGACCAGCAAGATGATGCGACTCACTGGGCAATGGTTACTTATTCAGCATTATTATTTTTGTTAACTTCTTTAAAAACTGAGTTTGATACCATGAGTATTTCTATGATTGTGCTCTTCGTTGCTATTATTGCACTACAAACATCTGGAGTATACTGGTGGATTCCCAAATATGTGCCAACAGGATCACAACAAGAAGTAATTCACTGGATGATTATCGGAAGTTCAATGGCAATTCTGTTAATGGGAGTTTTGTTCACTCCTGTATGGAAACAAGGGTATGCAGGCGTAAATTTAATTAGTGATGTATCTTCAGGTGGTCGTCGGCGCAGGTAGTTACTTACGATCTATTCCTCCAAACTCCGCCTTACGCTGATTCATCATTTCTTCCATCCGCTTACCAACATCAGAATTTGAAGATGTTTTGGACTTATCAATAGTGTTCTTAGATGTGGGTTCAGAAGAACCACCGCCAGATACAACATTGCCAAGGAAGGTGTATAAGCTACCTCCTTCGTTATTTGCAAACTGGGTAGGGTTATCCCATAGAGAATATGACTCGCCAATCATTCCCTTACCTTCAAAACCCCACGGAGATAAATCACCAATTTGATTTTGGGGATTCGATGCACCATCCGCGGGCTTTGTTGGGAGTTCATTGCGAGAATTGGTGGGCTTAGCAATATATCCAAAAATATCCTTTCCTACGATAACTTCCTTTGTGTCAGGAATATAGAGCGTAGGTACCTTTGTTAGCCACTGAGGGCGCTGATTTGGTTGGAGAGATAGGGCATCTACAAACTTGTAGAGTCCAGCCTTATTCAGAGCCTTAAGCGTCTCAATAATCTGCTTTGAATTGGGATCTCGATCGCTATAAAATAAATAAGGCTGTGCCATTGGGTTATGAGTTTTCAGGAAAAAAACGGAATCAAACATAACGAAGTATGGATTCAACTAAGATGGCTAAGGTTCAAAATATCAAAACTTCCAATCGGGGCTTCGAATACTACTGCGAGCTTCAGAATTTCCCACTGGGGTTTGTGAATGCTCTTCGACGCATTCTCATTACAGGTATTCCTCGAGTCGTTATTGGCGATATCCAAATCCTTCAAAATACTTCACAGATTCCACATGAAATGCTCAAGCATCGTACTCAGCGTCTTCCTGTGAATGTCAAGCCGTCAGATTCCGCCACAATCAAGGATGCGAAGATTGAGCTTCGTATTATGGAAAATAAGGAAGCTCGAAAGGTTACGACTGATGACTTTGTGGTAGAGGCTGGTAATGAAGGTTTGATGATGCACGACCGCGATTTTGATACGCCCAGCTTGTTTATGAAGCTTCGTGCCGGCGAAATTGTACATATTACGGGTCGTCTTGAGTTGGATGCAGAAAATGCCTCGCATGTATGTACTGCTTCAGTCAAGTGGCATGTAGATCCCGACCTCGCGAAGGCTGACCGTAAGGTTCATGTTGATGGCGGCGGCGATCCCCGTCTATTCGATAACTTTATGGTTCAGCGTTCATTCAGTCGCGATAAGGATGGACGCCCTAACTGTTTCGAGCTCACCATTGAGAGCATTGGAGTCCTGAAGTCTCGAGAGCTCCTCTCAATGGCTGTTCATATTCTCCGGAAGCGTCTTGATAATTACATGAATGAGGCTCTAAAGAATATTAGCCACGAGCAGTACGATAAGGATATCCCTAATGCTGTACCGCCATACAGTGTGTCAATCGAACAGGGTGGTCATACTCTGGGTGCTCTTATTCAGGAAGTCCTCTACGCCGATCCTGATGTAGAGTTTGCGTCTTATGATATTCTTCATCCTCTCAAGCCAATGATGAAACTACAGTTCACAACTAAAAAGTCTCCCGAGAGCGTGCTCACGAAGGCGAAGCGAATTATCGAGGAATATTGTTTGCTAGTAGAGAATAACGATGGAGAAGGATCTGGTGTTTGAACCTTCAGAATTCGAAATAATAGACACTATCACCTTTGAAGAAGAATTAGAACGACCCGAAGAACTACGGTTTTTCACTTTATCTGAACAGCTTGATGACTACTTCAATAAGGTTCTTCCTAAGAAGAAATACATTACGCGTGCAGAGTACAAGAAAATTCAGAATGAAGTAGACCGTATTCAAATTTTATACGGCAACAATGTTGTTGTTACCGAAACCAATTACAAAATTGACTTATCACGAAAATCCGTAAATGTTTCTTGGATTAAACCTATTTATGGACCGTTTAAGTATGAAGCTTACCCTTACGCTGAGAATTGGGTTCCGATATTTGATAAGAGCCGTCGTTCAAACCCAAATTTTTACCCACAGATGTTAGCTGCTATGCCCCGCCCATACAAATCCGAAGGTACATATGGAGTTCCACTCACAAAGTCCGAAACTTTTTCAAATGAAGAAGGAAAAAATACAATTGTAGGATTAAGTTTATACAATCGCACAAAAACTGTTCATCATGAAGATAGTTCTTTTGAGATTCTGCCCATTCCAGTGGCAAATACTGGCGACGATGTTCGCAAAATCGGATACTATATTGGCGAACGCCCATTGGAAATTCCAACTCCATTAACTGACCATCCTTTCCTATCATCAAGTCGTGAATCAAAATATATTACCAATGAACCCCTAAATGATATTTTTCCTTCAATTGAAGCTATTGTGTCTCACGCAGTTCCGTCAACAACTGACCCATATGTTGAGGGATTGAAATACTTAAAACTTTATGATGTGAACCTAAGCCAAATTCCATGGAGTGTATGGAAACAACGATTTCCTCCCGTAGATAACATACTTACACCTCCAGCGCCTTTATCCATCGTTTTTCCAATTGATGAAGATGAAGTATCTCCAAATGAAGATATTCAGAAAGCATATTATCCAAAATGGAGTCGGTCTATTTTTCCCCGCAAATGGTTGATGAATCAGGAAGATAATGGTCAACTTGTAGTGAAAATGATTCAGACAAAAGCTGGAGATGCAGGTCGTGTTCCTCCAGATACTCCTGGTGAAAAACCAGTGCCAGTATTCCCCGAATCAACGCCAGCTGAATGCTTGAAGATAGATACATTCCAAGAGTTTTTGGCGTCAGGAGTCTACCGTTTAAAAGAAGGTGTTTGTGTTCCCACTTCGTATATTGGTCAGGAAAAGAGCAATGAAGTATCGAAAGGAAAAAAAGCTTGGACAGATACCACTCCAAATGAACTTATGCGTGAACACCAGCTTCTTCTCAAGATTTTTCAATTTTTCCCTCAAAAACCAACGGAAACAGTATACGAAAAATTTGATTCAATTGAAACTTCTGAAATGCGAACACATATTAAAATTATACTTCAGGACACGGAACTTGAAGATGCTGATAAGTTGCATAATATTAATTTACTTGTTCGCGATTTGAATGTCCAAAACAATCAGTACATTGATGTCAATAATAAGTTTGTTGTGTGTTTGCATACTTTGGCTCAATTAGGAGGAGATATGGAGCATGATAGACTTGCATTTTACAATACTTGGACAGCTGTTGATGAAGGGTTTCAAGTATGTAAGTTTTGCAGTGAACGAGTCAACGCTGATGTATTTGTAGCTCAAGATGATTTCGATGAGAACGGTAACCCAATTGTATCCCATGATGTTCTGGAAAGTGGTCAAGTTTACCATGGAGAATCTCATCCCCCGTCATTCACTAACTCGTTGACTGCTCTGCGTTCACTGTTTGATGCCAATAATGCCGGCGAAGCGATTTTGTACACTGTTTTTTCAATTCTGCAAATTCTTCCTACAGAAAGCCAACTTCTTCCAATTATTGGGAATTTGCGCGAAGTATCTGCTGCCGCGCGAAAGAGTGCTAAACTCAGTGTTCCAGATAAGCGTCGAGTAGAAGGAATCTTGGGAATTGCTGCTGCCGTTGTTCTATTACAGATTCACAATCCTTTCCTCATTCCTCGTAGGTCTTTCGGTTCGAAAGTACTGAAACTTTCAGGGTACCCTCGTGATTCAACTGATCCTCAAGATTCGCCAGTTCTTGATTCTGTGATTTTTTCAATCAACAATACATTCGAAGAGTTCCCAAATTCATTCAAGGAACCGGTAGCCACCGTTCTCCGCGCTCTGAAAACAAATAAGCGTAAAGTCCGTGACGAAACGACCCGTTACCTGAATCAGGCATACACGAAATTCAAGACTGAATTTGAATCCGCTAAAGCCCGATACGCTACAGTTGAAGATACAGCAGAAGTCAATCAAATCAAATTACCAGCTATTGTTCCTCCAAAGTACGAATTTGCTCCAAGTGAACGGTTTGGACCTGAGAAGAAGGGAGAGTGCATATCTTTGAAACCGTACGGCGTAATGTCCGGAAAACTTATGCCCACCGTTGTTCAGGACAGTTTAGAATTATGGAAAACTCTGAATCCATCAAAAGCACTTAAATTTTTGGTTCCTGAAACTTTCAAGTACAAATTTGAGTTTCCTGAAAGTAAGGAAATTGCTCGGTTATTTAAAGTGGGATTCCCGAAATCAGTAAAGCTTGATGCAATTGAAGGATTTATTAAATCAGATACTGACGGTATTGCACTTATTGCTTTGTTAAATCGTATTCTGGATATTCTTTCAGATTTAAAGTATTCTGTTTCTAAAATCATTCCGTATCGTACATTTGCGACTTCTTTAAACACTCGCGAATCAGGAGCTCTTGTTCGTGATGCAACTCGTGGAATCCTGTACAAATTATTTGATGAAATTAAGGGAGAAGATAAACTTATTGAAGGATTGCGATTAGCTATGAACCGTGATTTATCACTACGAATGATTCTTATTAAAAAAGAAGAAGCTGAAACTGAAGTGAATGTCACACGCGCTAAGGAACGAGAAACATTCAAGATGCGCATGCGCGCAATGAATGACGAGCAGCGTGAAATTACCAAAAAGTTATTAGATATTGGTATTGCGCCATTCATTATTACGAATGAAGACCGTGAGATATTTGCCAAAGAGTATAACTATGAAGAACCTGCATTTGAAAAAGGAAATAAAGAACCAGAATTTGATGAAGAAGTTCCTGAAGGAGGATTTAGTCGTCGCGATGGTGAGGATGATGATGGATTAGGTAATAATGGTCTTCCTATTGAAACTGATTACGGAGATTATGGAGATAAAGCCGACCGTCCTCAAGATGATTATTCAAATGCAGGAGGACGATTTGATTTTGACGAAGGCGATGGTATTTAAAGTAAGGAATGTTCCATTCAAATGATACAGTTTTTGTCGATAAGATTGGTGGAGTCAGTGGACGAGTTGTGAATTACAATCCCCATACCAATGAAATTACCATTCTTCATCGTATACGCCACAACTACTGGCTTCAGATGAAGTATGATGTCAAATATGTTAAAAAATCAGAGTATCCTCTATCTTGGGATATGAATACTCCATTTGTGACACCCAAACAAAGTTTTATTTCACGAGCACTTGCACTTATTAAATCGTATTATATTAACGACTCTTGAACCAATTCACATCTAAACTGGGCCAAGCGAAATCTATATAGGCTTTTTCAAGTTCAATAGCAGACTGTGGGGAATCTACCGTAGCAAACCCAAAATCTATAATACGAGGCATTCCATCATCGGCAATAATCACATTTTGTCCATGAAGATCGTGATGGACAATATCGTTATCGTGTAACAAATCAATAGCTTTCTTTAAGTGATCAAGTTGTTCCTGCGTTCGTCCAGCGAACTCTACCTTTTTACCCATTTTCTTACCCTTTAAAAATCCTTGCCATGACCGTTTTTTGCGACCTAACGAGTTCCAAACATCGTTTCCACGAAGGATAATTTCTGAATACTTCTTGTTTTCGTAATTTACTCCATCCAACTTGTTTTCCTTTAACATAGGACCCGGTTCACAATACTGTGGATAAAAAAAGTATTTCTGGTCTGGATCTAATTCTGCAAGTTTCTTCATGAGTTTTGGATGATCTTTAGATGCGATATCGTCCCACTTCATGCGCTTTGATAAGCGAGACACATATTTAGACATATCCCGTTTATCTTTGCACGGAATAGCTGGGTCTACAACTATGGAAAACTTCCCTTCGCCCAAAATCTTCCCGCCGCGGCGTGTTTTTTTATCTCCGCGTTTCCGACGCGTCTTTCCCATTACTTCTATAAGAGTTTCATTTTCTCGACACTATAGTTTCTCTTTTTATACAAACTCAAACGTTCCTGAAACTGACGCCTGAACGATTCGTCGACAATGTCTACAATTAGGGGATCCACCTTTCTTCCCTTCTTTTCAACTCGCAGAATGCGTCCAACAATCTGGTCGACATCTGGACGAGGAGTGGCAATAACCAAAGTATTTAATGTCGCGACATCAAATCCTTCCTTGCACATCTGGTAAGTTGCGATAAGGATCTTCTTTGAAGCACACCATTCAGCTCGAGTTTTTGCGGGAACATCGCGACCCAGAATACAAGCCATTTCCTTCTTGTGATCAGGAAGAAGATCAAATAGAGTTTTTGTATGTCCTACTCTATCTGTAAGAACCAAGAGCTGTCTACCTTCTTCATCAGCTAAATCTTCAATAAGTCCAGCAACCATCGTGTTTCTAGGTTCATATTCTACAACCTTATTAATCATCAAAGTCGTGAACATAACTCCGGAATTGTTGTAAATAATTTCATTATACTTTTCGTCTCCTGTGAATTCATACACTTCCACCTTAACTTTCTCGTCAACTTTATCCCCAGCATCCGATTTATAAAGCATCGGACCAAGAAACCAGTTAATCACATTCATGAGCCTATCTTTCCGCTCTGGAGTAGCTGAAAGACCCAGCATATGTTTACAAGTGAGTTTGGGGACAGCGCGAGAGAAAGCTTCAGAAGCAATATGATGACACTCATCGACAATCACAAGACCAAACCGCTCGAAAGTTCCGGAAGGATACTCTTTCAAAGCTACACTTTGAAGCATAGCTACCGTAATATCCTTATTGTCAATATCCACAACATCTGCCTGAAGTGACCCAATTCGGGCTTTAGGAAGAAAAGCTTTAATTCTCTCAATCCACTGATCGCGTAGGAAAGTGTTGTGAACTAGAACAATTGTAGGAACTTGGATTTGGGAAGCGATATACAGTGCACAAACTGTTTTACCTCCACCAGTTTGGAGCGAGAGAATACCGTCTCTTGGTTCAGGAGTTAAATAAGAGTTTATTACTTCTACTTGATTGTCACGAATCTTTCCTTCAAACTTCCAGAATCCTCCGTCTGTCTTAGGAACATCTCGCTCAGATTTTGAAGGAAGTCCAAATTCAGCAATTCCGTAATGTTTTGGAACAAATATATGGTCCTTTGTTTCAACAAACACTGGATATTTTTGAACATATTGTGGTTTCACGAAGACGGACGGAATGTACGGTCGTACAGTCAGTGCAGTTTTGAGTTGGATAAGATTGGGTACATTTTTCTTATCTAGTTTGTACCCTTGTAGCGTAAGCATACCCTTATATGCTTCTTAACTAATTTATTCGTTTCCTAATATCATATTCGTATAAGGAGCTAATCGCTGAGCTTCTCTTGCAAACCTACTATCCCTGAAAGTGCTCAAAATTCGCTTACAACTTGCTAATGTAAAAAAATCAACTAACATATCTAAATTTAGAACATCCTTTGAAACTTTGATTTCGTCTTTCTTGGCGTTATGAAGACCTTTAGAGTTAGTGTTCTCTACTGAAATACTGCTGAATATAGTTGTATCTGGATAAAATCGTTTCCATATTTCCAAGCTTTCTTTATCATCAGATACCGTAACCATTGGCATACCAGAAAAACTTCCGTGCATTACGGCGTTGACAGCAATAAGTTGAATACTGTATTCTTTCTTGAAACGAGTTTTTGTCCGATCTGTTCCACGAATATGAAACCCGAGAGAATTCGATAAAGGATGTTGACTTCGGCGTAAGTTTATAATATCTCGAATTCTGTTATCAACAACTCGAAATACCCGCGCGAAAAATCCAGAATCTTCATATAGTGTCCTATTTCCAATACTTGAAAAAACAACTACATCTGCATCATAGGGTTTGTTCAAAACACCGAGTTGTAATCCTAACTCTTTTTGTTTATCAACCAATTCTTGGGATAATGGGTTATTGATATTACCTTTCCAGTATGGAGGATAATAAGTTGCATTTGCAGGAATATCCTTCAATGATTTCAGGGATGGCATAAGAAGATTAAAGTATGTATAAAATGATTCAGAACCATGAGACCAAATTGAATCCGTCCAATCTACATAAATTTGAAGATTATGGGCTTGAGCATACGCTACAGCCATTTTTAGTGATTCAAGACGGTCCCCGAAGCCAAGCCAACCCTTAACTACTAAATACTTCATATGTATTCTCTTATTAACATAATACAAATGTATACACCCGCATTTGTCGAATATCTTGGCACATGCTTACTGATTGGTGCTGTGGCGTTCACATCATCTCCCCTATTTATAGTGTCTGCTCTAGCTATTGCGATTGGGCTAGGAGGTAAGATTTCAGGTGGTCATTTTAATCCTGCAATCACGGCTTGGGCTTTAGCGAATGGTAAGATAGGTAAGATGAAGGCATTATCTTACATTATTGCGCAAATTGCGGCAGCTCTAACTATCTGGATAACAGGTTCTATGATTAAAGTATAAATGCAGACTTGGGTACTTATTCTCATTGTGGTATTAGTTGGTGCGGTTGTATACTTTGCGACCCGTCCTCCCCGTACAGTTGCTGTATGGTACGATAGTCTTCCTTTATTCTACGATCGTTTACCCATATTTGGACATCGCGGTGGTCACTGGAGTGGTCGTGGTGGTACAGGAGCTCATTCTGGATGGGGTGGAAGTGGTCACGGTCATCACCATTGAAAATGGATTTATTTATACCAAAATTTTAGATAGTAACCACACAATTAAAATGTATAAGCGCATTGAGCCCGAAAATCTCGTCGTTGGAAAGACTTATTACATTGTCCCAACCGCGCGACTCATTACACACAACAAGAAGGATGTCCAGTTTATTCGTGAGCACCTCAAGACGCGGTTCCTGTTTCCTGAAGGCAAGCTTGAAACTATGAAAGGTGTTGCTGAAGGTTCATCTTATGCCGAAGCTTATCACAATAAGCCTGGGTATGAGTTCATGCCTACAAGCTATTACCGGTGGCTCCCTGCTTGTGCTTTTACAGGCTTGAAGTCTCACGGTAAGCCGTTGCTAAAGTCAGCCAAGAACTTTATTTACGGACCAGCTAAGGTTCAAGGTTATACTTTCTTCTCGACTGAGCTGACTCCTGATCCCGCTCCAGCTCCTGCTCCTGCTCCTCACTCGGGATTGGCGTGTCCTCACTGCAAGAAGGATATTGAGATTGCCGTTGAAAATGGACTTTTCAAGCTTAAAATCAAGAGTGAATAATGGAACAATGGAACTAGACATGGACGAAACACTTTCTGATCAAGACAAATATGGGAACTACAGGATGCTGATGGATGCGCTTTCCGAAAAGAATCCTAGTCCTGAATGGATTGAAAAGCATCGAGACTTCATTATCCGGACTCGCGAATTCTTTGCGAGTTTCAATCATATTCTAATCCTTTCTGATAATCCTGCTGTAATCACTGAACTCCGCGAGAATGGAAGGCGATGTGAGTTGCTGATTCAGAACCTTGTTCATTCAATTTCAACTACCGGAACTTACGATTTGGTAGTCTATCGTCTGTTCGCACAAAATATCGAGCCGCTTGTTCGTCAGTATATTCCGGAAAATGATCTTTGTTCGCTGATGGGAAAAATGACTATGTAAATATAATGTACTGGCCCGAGAGGTATCATCGAGGTCTTACCGCCAAACAGAACAAACAACGAAAATCCACAGCAACACGCCGTCGAAAGATGTCGTGGAAAAATCCAAAAGCATACAAACCATTTTTAACTGATAAGGGTGCAAAGACCCGCAGATCTAAATATGTCTCAGAATGGAAACGAAAGTTTCCTAACGCCCACGGCATCCAAGGGTATTCTCAAGCGACCGGTGTGCCTCTTTCTCTCGTAAAGCAATCTTATAATCGCGGCATGGCAGCTTGGCGAACAGGTCATCGTCCCGGTGCGTCCCAGCAGCAGTGGGGGTATGCTCGCGCTGCCAGTTTTTTGACTTGTGGAAAGACACATTATACTGCCGATGCTGATTTAGCTCGGAAGGCGAAACAGACAGCTAAAGGAAAACGCTGGTTTAATAAGACTTGTAAAACTTCCCATGTGAAATATAACAAATGAACAGGGCATTCGATTACAACGGAACAATCGTTGCTCCATCACACCCAGTTCGTAAACTCCAGACTGTTAAGAAGGTACTATCGATAGACTCAGCCGATCGTGATACTGCAAAGTTTTACACGAATGGAGATTTTGTAGTCTATCTTCCCCGTCACTACAAGAATGTTGTGTCAATTCGCCTGATGAGCGGAGAGTTTCCACCTCTGTTTATTAATAATTCCTCTCCTGGTGCTCTACGGCACCCTTACTCGGTTGGACCTAATACAAGTACAACAACATACAGTGCGGATACAGCGGTACCATCAACCATTTACTATTTTTTCCTTGATGTAGAGGGACTGAATTACTCTGATGAGACAACAGTTGCAGCAAATAAGTCTACTCACACCGATTGTTTCTTAGCAAAAATCCCTGCAACTCTCAATGGATCTTTCATTGAATACAATGACCATGCTGCTCAGGAGAATATTACACGCTTTTCGCCTGCTATTGGAACACTAGACCGTCTACATATTCGTGTTCGTACACATGCTCAGCAAGGAAATCCGGGTTTTATGTACTGGACATCTGATGGTGCGTTTGCAGCGTCAGGAAATCGTACAGTTAACTTTAGCTTATGTTTTGAAATTGAGATGTTAGATAATACATTTGACGACTTCTCCTCATTTGAGACTCGTATTTCCGAGCGCGCTTAACTTATCCCATACGCTTACCTAAGGTTACAAATGTATCAAATGTGAATAAGAAGAATACTCCTGTAAAAATGTAGAGCATCATATCCTGTGAAGACGGTGTCTCGTATCCCGTCTTGTTCTGTTCAATCATGCGCATAATACGATCAAGTTTTACTTCATGGGCAGCTGCCTGAAAACTTGATGGTGCATACGCAAAATTCACACCCGGATCGTAATCTACAAACGGCTTGGTATACCCTGCCTTGGTAGAAGTAAAGTGCTCGGTGCGCTCGACCTTGGCTGGAGCAAAGTTAGATTCTCCCTCCTCATCATTTTGGACAATTGGGAGACTGCTCGAAAGGTCATCAATTGTCTTACGATGACGCTGGATAGCTGCATTCGTTCGGTGCTGAGGAGTTGGAAAAACACGCCCTTCCTTTTCGGCATCCCTCGGCTCTTCCTTCTTATAATGCTTGGATGCCATATTATGATGTTTTTTCGGGAACGACGATCCCCAAACTTCTTCAAGGCTTGCCATCCTTCCCACTTATCTTTAAGTCAAAAGAAAAGATATAGAAATAACAAATGAAGCTTTCTACAACCGAATTAGTTGTGGTAGGGCTTCTGATCGTGTATGTCGCCTTTTTCACTCACCCACCACCTTCGCACATCAAGGATTTCCTAGGATCGCCAGTAGGACATGCGCTATTCCTAGCTGTTATACTATGGGTGACTGTATGCCATAGTTTAATTATAGGAGTCTTTATGGGCATTGCTTACATGATGACTGCTACGGCTGTTACTGAGTATCTTGATCCTTCTGAGCAGAAGCCTGCTGCTAAGAAACCTGCCCAGCCAAAGTCTTCTGGTGTTCCTGAGCCAGTAGTTGCCGATTTAATTAAGGATATCATGAAGAAGGGAGATAAGCCGGCTCACCATGCTAAGGCGGGTAAGTCTGTCACTGCTCCTCCACCCGCAACACAGGATCCCAAACCAGCAACTTCAAGCAACGCCGTTGAAAAGTATGCTAACTATTAAGTAATGGACCATATTAATGCCGTGGCTTCTTCGCCATTTACGGTTGGTATAATGATATTACTGACGAATGTAGCCAGTAGGTATATTGTTCACGAGTTCAGCTCAAACGATGAAGAGTATGGTCAAAACATCCTTCTTCGTCGGTTAGCGATTTTTGCAGTTTGTTTTATAGGAACTCGGGATTTACTTGTTTCAATTCTTCTAACTGCTGGGTTCGTAGTTCTGGCTGGAGGTTTGTTCCGTGGTTCAACATATGCTCGCGAGGGAATGCATAACAGTCCTGAACGGAACTTACGAACAAAGGCTGGATTACGCGAATGTGACCAGCCAGCGTACGATACACATGCAACTCTATTGTTCGGCTAATTATTCCAATCATTATCGGTGTGATCATACGCTTTACCTTCAATATATGTCCACTTGTTTTCGTCCCACCATTTCTTTTGACGATCTTCTTCCATAAGTTCCTCATAAGTTTTTTTAGGGATAGGTGGCACATGCTCAGGGCATCTTTCTCGAGGACTCCAGCACCATGAAGTATTGCTCTGCCTTGATCCCATTATAACTTAATTGTTACGGAATTCTTACCCGTTGATCCACCCTTCTTTGGGGTCGTTGAAACCTTTTTGGTCTCCTGTGGCGGTGGAGGACCCATGCTGACGCCAGCATTGACTGTCTTGAGCAAGTCGTCAATATTGACCTGAGGCATCTTCATTTCACGAGCGGGAGCTGGTGCAGGAGCGGGAGCAGGAGCCTGAAATGGTACCTGTGGCTTGGGCATCTTAATGGCTGACTTAATTGATGCAGGAGGTGGGCGGACATTTGTCTGTTGAGGAGGAGGTGGGGGCATCATTGAGCTCATGAAGCTTGATAGTCCAGCAAGTGGGTTACCTACTGGGACAGGCTGTTGCTGCGGCTGTGAAGGAGCTGCACTTCCACGAACCGACTGTGACTGCTGCTGCATGGCTGCTGTAGCAAGCTGACGAGCAATATCGGGGTTCGTCTTCAGAATCTGGTCGATGTTTGGGATGGGAGACTTCTGTGCCATCTGGTTTGTTAGGTGAACCATATAGACCATCATACAAGTACGGATAGGAATACGAACAAGCGGGTGCATCTTGAGCTTGTCGCCATACAGGTCGTACAGCTCCTCGAAATCCTCCTCCATATCAGCTACATTCATCTGGGCAGACTCAGACAGACCAGAAAGGTTCAGTCCGAACGCCTTCATGAAAGCTACATTCGTGGAGCTCCACTCGAGCGCAGACATTCCCGTAACATACCAGTCACAGAACTGCTTAATCGTCTGGTCCATCGCCTTCTCGCGACCAATAAATTCCAGCTCCATCTTCATCTCCTCTAGCGGCGAATCAATCGTGAAACGCTTTCGCATCGGAACACCAAGCTTAGAGAGACGCTCAAATTTCCGCATAATCTCGTACTTCTCCTTGAGGATATGCTCCTCATTCATGCGAGCCATAGGCTTAGATGGCTGAAAGAACGGTTCCGCATTGAAATTATTCAGTCCATCGCTGGTCTGTACAGGTCCCGTCTCACTCAGCTTAGGCATGAGCTTGGGTTCCTCCTTCAGTTCTCCAAAAGCTGGAAGTTCGATTGAACCCAAATCCGCCATTGTCATATCAGGTGCCTCCGTGATCTTTGTGTTTGTTAAAAAGTCCGCTCCGAAGATATCTCCCATTTGTGTGAACTACGGACTTGATATGAAAATTATAAACGCACTGCACAATACGATATTACTTTGTATGTTCAATTACCCATAAACCCTGAAGGTATGTATCCGCTAAATCGTCTTTCTTTGGATGTTTTAGCATGTGTGATTTCCAAGGTTCTGGAACAAGTTCAGTTGCATGAATAATACCAGTACTTTTGCGTCCTTTGTATGTTTTTGTCTTATCTTCGAGCGTTACAATATTTGTGAGTTTATGAATTGCCGAAACTCCAGAACATTTGTATCCTTGACATACAAACCACATATGAATCATAGCTTGGACACAAAGCATACGCTTATCAGGCTGTTGTTCCAACGCAATTAAATCTGCACCTTCCCAAAGTTCTCTACGAGATTCAAGCGAAGCAGCAATAGGAACACTTAAATCTACAACTGAACACTGTTTCGTGGATTTAATACATCGTTTCCAAACATTAAGATTATAATGCGTATAAAGAATGTCCACATATCCTTTTTTTGTAGTTGAATGAATTCCAAATGGCTCACCTTCTTTTTTAAGTTCGTCGATGGTTTTCTTATTCAAAGAAACTTTCGTTGGAGGCTTTGTACTTTTAGTTTTATGAAGAGTACATGCATATACCTTTTTTCCATTCAACCAATTTGCTGGTTTTTTGCATTTCCAACATTTTGGGGCATCATGTCCTGCTCCTTCTGCCATTACATCAATCAGATCCCAGTGCAAAATTTTGACATTGGATCTGTTTGTTCCTTCCATTACGCAAAACGCCAAATTGCGCAAGCCCACATCGAACGATACGAGCTTCATTATTATTCATGAGCAGCCACTATATAAATCGCTATTAAAAAGGTCATTGCAGCATCAGAAGCAGGGTCGTGAGCGCGTCCTAGTGGTAGGATATCTCGTAAACGCCGAGTTTTGGTTCCCGAATCGTCCATATTTCGAGAAATGCAATCGTAAGTTCCTTCTAGCTTAGCTGTTCCACATATTTTATGGCTTTCGGTATTCCATTTGGCAATATCAAATATTCCAGCAGGTTCAGGGTATTCATATCCATTTGAAATACACATGTTTTTCAAGGCATCTAAATCATATGTTCCCTTGACAATCACCAAAGATTTTTGAAATTCTTTCAAAAAAGATTTAATCCATGAATTGGGTTTATGATTATTTTTAATATGCTTGTCTGCAAGATACACTTTTACAGACTCTTTTATTAAATCTTGAGATACATCTGACGAAGATTGAAATATCGATTGATACTTATTCATTTCCTCTGCAGTTTTTGCAGAAACTGAAGCAAATTCCGACGATACAAAGGAAATATCTTTATTTTTAGGAGGACTGAATGTCACAAAAAAGTGACCAGAGTATTCCCATCGACCCTTTTCATCTTTTTTAATGAAAAACCCAGCAAGTTCGCGAGGACTGAAGAATTCTGTAGTTTTGGGAATTAGACTGAATTCTGAAGAGCCAGACACTCTCCAAAACTCACAGTCAAATGCCAGAATTTGGTTATATCCTTCACCCAATTTATCTAAATGCTGATTGTACAGCTTCATTATATTAAGCAGTAGCCTTTAGTAGCTGGATAAGAACAGCCTTGGCATCGCGCTTACCGAAAGGAATACCCTTCTGTGTTAGAAGTTCGCGGAGCTGAGCAGCCGTCTTGGTGTCAAGTTCATCACTGGTGGAAGCCGTGGCAGGAACCTCGACAGGAGCCTCAGCTGGAGGTCCCTCTACCTTCTCAACAGATAGACGGTCATCCTCTTCCTCCTCCTCCTCGACTTCTTCCTGTTCCTCCTTAACAGTCTCTGGAACCTGAGTCTCATCCTCTACCTGTTCCTCATGATGAACTTCTGGTGGGCGAACAAGCTGCGTTGAGATTACGACAGCTAATGACTGGAGATGCTGAAGCATGCGCGTCTGCTGCCAGTATAGGTAACCAACCATTCCTGAAAGGACAAAAACCATAGAGGCAAGAATCACTACGGCAACATATGAAAGTTCCATTTTACCTTTATCCCGAATAAAGCTTCTGTCTTTAAACGTAATGCCCACCCCTGACGCTTCACAATTCACGCAGTTAAAAAAGTATGCGGCAATTGATGCTCGAGGAGATAATGGTGTGAAAGTTTTTACTCACCTTTACCAACCCGTTCCTTCAGTTCGTAATCCTGTCGATTTTCTAGCTTCATTTTCGAATAAAAATGTTGCACCATACACTTTTCAAAATATTAACTACAACCTAGGAGTACAAGCTAAACCCCGCATTCCATCTAAGCAACCTATTATCCGCCAGTTCTAATCTAATCTAAAACTCCTCATCAAGTCGAATGACCATATCTTCAGCTTTCATTCCTACACCCGGCTTTGAATACTCTGACACCTTCTTCTCAAAGAAGTTGGTCTTTCCCTCTAACGAAATCAACTCCATGAAATCAAACGGATTCGTGGACTTGTATATTTTTGGAATACCCAGTTGTAGCGCTAGGCGATCCGCTACAAACTCAATGTACTGTGCCATATCACGCGCATTCATTCCAATGAGTGAACATGGTAGTGAATCAGTAATAAACTCTTTTTCAATCAGAACTGCTGATCGAATAATATCACTCATTTCATCCTTAGTAATCTTGTTCTGTAACTTGTGATACAGTGTTACGGCAAACTCGGTGTGCAGTCCTTCATCTCGCGAAATGAGCTCATTCGAGAAAGTCAGACCGGGAAGAAGACCGCGCTTCTTAATCCAGTAAATTGCACAGAATGAACCGCTGAAGAAGATTCCTTCAACGCACGCAAAGGCTACCAAACGAGTAGCATAAGATTCAGTAGACTCAATCCATTTACGCGCCCAAGCTGCCTTTCGTTGAATGCATGGAATGTTATCAATTGCACGGAAATACTTCAGCTGTTCATTCTTATCCTTGACATACTGATCAATCAATAATGAATAAGTTTCAGAATGAATTCCTTCGGCTGCATTCTGGAATCCGTAAAACAGACGAGCAACAGGTGACTGAATATCCTTTTGGAATCGAGTTGCCAAATTCTCTTGCACAATTCCATCTGAGCCTGCAAAGAACGCCAGTACTTGCTTAATAAACTCTTGCTCTGATTCATTCAACTTCTCCCAATCTTCCTTATCTTTGCTGAAATCAATTTCTTCAGCCGTCCAGAAAGAAGCTACCGCCTTTTTGTAAAGTTTGTACAAATCCTCTTCTGAAGGCGCAATAGGGAACAAAGTATATCGTTCACCCATAGTCTTAGAGGAGGGGTCAAACAGAGGCTCCATACTCATATGCTGTGAAAAGTAGTTAAACTGTTTGTCCATGTTACTAATAATATGGCTAGCAACGGAAATGATCCGTTTTCTGGGACCAATACCCGAAACCTTCTAGAGCATGTTTTTAGTCCAAAAATTGTTCAGGGTGTTACTGGTGCAAGTCTTGGAGGGTATGATGTTCGTCTTGATTTGATTAATATTGATAACATATACACTACTGGAACAATTTATGGTCCTAATGGACCTATTACTGGAGGAGGTGGTGGTGCCGGAAGTACAGGTCCTACAGGCTTTACAGGATACACCGGTCGCACAGGTCCTACTGGCTACACTGGATACACTGGATACACTGGATACACTGGATACACTGGATACACTGGATACACTGGCTACACTGGCTACACTGGATACACAGGTCGTACAGGGTACACAGGGTACACAGGGTACACGGGATACACTGGTGTAACCGGACCGACAGGATATGGGGGTTTAGTAACTAAATTTACCAATCCGTCGGGAATTTCTCTATACACTGTTCCAGGAACTTTGGGTACATTCACACGAGTCGATGTTGTGATGTATGGCGGCGGAGGAGGTGGAGGCAAATCATTTTATGATAGCGATAATTCTTACTTTGCTGGTGGTGGAGGCGGAGGTAGTGGAGGTATGTATGTAAACAGTGCAGTTGCTCCTAATACCGCACCAATTCCACCATTATACATGGCTGCCGGATCAACCATTACTGTTTCTGTTGGAGCAGGTGGTTCTGGATCGGTAGTATCTGGTCCTGCTGCAACAGCTGGTGGTAGTACATCTATAACTCCTCAAAATGGTCAACCAATAACTGTACTTGGCGGTCCAGCCGGAGGTGATGGGATTAGCCCTGGCAATGGAGGGAATGGTGGCGGAAGTGGAGTAAGTATGTTTGGAGGTGGTGGTGGTAGTGCTACAAATACTCCTGGATCGGGAGGAGCAGGAGTTTTTCAGAATGGAGGTGCGGCGGTGACCGCCAATGGTGGAAATGGTGCAGGATTTCCAGGTGGTCTTGGAGGAAATGGAGGTACAACAACCTTTTTTGGCGGCGGCGGCGGTGGAGGTGCAGGGGGTGGCAAAGGTGGTGGTGCAACTTCATCTCCGGGATTTAATGGTGAAAATGGAACAGGTTATGGTTCTGGCGGAGGTGGAGGTGGGGTAACATATACAGGCTCTACATTTCCCGGCGGAAATGGTGCAAATGGAGCTGTGATTTTTACGGCGTATCTATGAAATAATGATTTTTGAGGTGTGCGATAATTTTACGGGTATTTAAGATGAATTAAGAAACAAGCAATGTCCACGACGCGGGCACGATTTGAGCTCCGTCGTGATACTTATTTAAATTGGTATAATGCGAATCCAGTATTGGCAACTGGCGAACCTTCGTATGATCAAACCAATAATGAACTGCGAATTGGTGATGGGTATACTCGCTGGCGAAATTTAATTCCCATCGGCGGACTTCATAGTTGGCATTATGAGTCCGCGGGCGGCACTGGATATTTAACAACAATACACGGTGCAGGAGCTACCGGTGTCCAATACTCCGATGCACTTACACTTAACGCATCTGTTCTTGCTGATTTTGGTGCTGGTTTGACTGCAAGTTCAGAGCCTACTATTTTTGTAAATGCTGATATCATTCCAACTCAGGATGGTGCATTCAGTATTGGTTCCCGAGCTAAACAATTCAAGAATCTACATGTAGGTGCACAAACTATTTATTTGGGAACTTCTTTAATGTCAACCGATTCTGCAGGTAATATTGTACTCACATCAACCGATGGAACATCTGCCGTTCCATCAACCAACGAAAATTTCATGTTAGCCGTAGGTTCTGACGCGGTATCTTCAATTAAGTATTCTACAAATGGAACTACATGGTTTAATGCTAAATCAGGTCCTTCTGGACCAAGTGGGTCTGCGCCGGCTTTTTCAACTGGTTTGACTGTTGTGTGGACTGGTAATATTTGGTTAGCTGGAGGAGTTGCATCTTCTTTACCTGGCGGTTCATCAATTCTTAAAAGTAACAACGGTCGTGAATGGTTTGTTCCAGCTATTACAACCGACCCTTTTACACAGTATGGTGGAGCAGCTTTTGGTGCAGCTTGTATAAGTATAGCTTATAACGCGTCACAAAATCGGTTAGTAGCCGGAGGAAACCAAGGTACTGAAAATGAACATAATTATAATCATATATTTTACAGTGATGACGACGGCAATACTTGGACACCTATTAATTACACTGCTCTTGGAGATGCAACGAGATATTGTCTAAAGGTAGCAACTGATGGAAAAAGTGATTGGTACCTTATTGACGTAACAGATAATTATGGTAATGGAGCCGCTTATAGAAGTACTGACGGTATTAACTGGGTCGCAGCCAATTCAACTCTTATGTTCTCAACAAATTCTATACAGTACAACGGACATTACTGGTTAGCTTGCGGAGGAGGAGGAGATGCTGGCTTATATCCTTCAATTACTAGATCTTACGATGGTAACACATGGACTCCCGTATTGACCGGAATCCCTGATGGAATTAATCAGTTTACAGGATCTGATATTGCTTGGAATGGTATTTATTGGGTATGTGTAGGCAGAGGAGCTGGATCTAATTTGTTCACAAGTCAGGACGGACAAACCTGGAAACAAGTTACGGATTTTATTAATGTTCAATTAAACACAATCGCTTGGAACGGAGAAGTTTGGGTTGCTGGTGGGTCTTTTCCCATAACTTATGATGTGAATGGAAATCCAATTGATTCAACAGTATCATTCATCGTAAGTTATGATACAATTGATTGGTATTCTGTATCAGGTGCTGCATTTACTGGAGTTGCTATATCTACGGCATCTCGTCGCATTCTTCCATTCGGAGGTTCTCCTCCTGGTACAGGTGGTGGTGGTGGTTCTGCCGGACCTACAGGTCCTACAGGAAGTTTAGGGTTTGATGGCGCAACTGGGCAAGTTTTGATGGCTGATGGACATGGAGGTATTACCGGAGTAACAGGAGTATACTTCGATTTTCCGGCAAATACACTTTACACCACGAACATTCTTCCAAGTGCCGATAACACTTACAGTCTTGGTGTAACGGGTGCAGCATGGAAAGAAATTGTTATGGGACCCGGTACCCTAACTATTTATGGACCTTCAGGCGCAACAGGACCAGCAGGAACAGTAGGTACTGACCAGAACGGTATTGTGTACACACAATCAGGATTCGCATCACCTTTCGTCACAATTGGACCTACAATCAATCCTTTAGATCCTGGTGCCATTGGCGGATGGACAGTGTATCCTGTAGGAACCCCTGGAACAACAGGATACGATCTTGTGGCTCAAGAACTTCTGCCTGGAATTGGTGTCACTGGTGGCTTAACAGGTCCAATGTATTCTCTACTACAAAAGCCTCCAGGTCTCACCGGCGCTACAGGTTCTGCTGGTGACACTGGTTCTACGGGAACTACAGGTTCTGCTGGCGAGACAGGTGCTACAGGTTCTGCTGGCGAGACAGGTGCTACAGGTGCTACAGGTTCTGCTGGTGAGACAGGTGCTACGGGTTCTGCTGGTTCTACGGGAGCTACAGGTTCTGCTGGTGACACTGGCGCTACAGGAGCTACAGGTTCTGCTGGTGACACTGGCGCTACAGGAGCTACAGGTTCTGCTGGTGACACTGGTGCTACAGGTGCTACAGGAGCTACGGGTTCTGCTGGTGATACAGGTGCTACAGGAGCTACAGGTTCTGCTGGTGACACTGGTGCTACAGGAGCTACGGGTTCTGCTGGTGACACTGGTGCTACAGGAGCTACAGGTTCTGCTGGTGACACTGGTGCTACAGGAGCTACAGGTTCTGCTGGTGACACTGGTGCTACAGGAGCTACAGGTTCTGCTGGTGACACTGGTGCTACAGGAGCTACGGGAGCTACAGGAGCTACGGGAGCTACAGGTTCTACAGGTCATACAGGAGATGTAGGAGCTACTGGAGCTACAGGAGCTACAGGTTCTACAGGTCATACAGGAGATGTAGGAGCTACTGGAGCTACGGGAGCTACAGGAGCTACAGGTTCTACGGGTCATACAGGAGATGTAGGAGCTACTGGAGCTACGGGTGCTATAGGTCATACGGGAGCTACAGGAGCTACAGGTTCTACAGGCACTGTGGGAGCTACAGGAGCTACAGGTTCTACGGGTCATACGGGAGATGTAGGATCTACTGGAGCTACAGGAGCTACTGGTCATACGGGTGCTACGGGCGCTACGGGAACCGCAGGAGCTACAGGAGCTACAGGAGCTACTGGTCATACGGGTGCTACGGGCGCTACGGGAACCGCAGGAGCTACAGGAGCCACAGGTCATATTGGAGATACGGGTGTAACAGGACCTACAGGAGCTACAGGAACCACTGGATACACAGGTGCTACGGGTCATATTGGAGATACGGGAGCCACAGGAACTACGGGTCGTACAGGAGCCACGGGTTCTGCTGGAGCTACAGGTGCTACGGGAGCAACGGGACCTGCAGGAGCTGATGGTAATTCGTCTGGAGTAGTCTACTATTTCAACTATAACACATTGTCCGGAGCATCTGGACCTACAGGACGAACATTTCATCAAATGTCTACAACAATTTCTGAAGGAACACAAGCGATTGTAACCGTTACCGGAACATCTGGATCTCCTACAAAGTTTGTTGGTGGATTCCTAACACCGGCAGGATCCCCAAATGTAGCCCTCATTCCTACCGGATTATGGCAGTTTGCGTTTTACGCGACTCAAAGTGAGAATGATAATACTACTGCAGGTATTTATGCAGAAATTTGGACAGCCACTGTATCTGGATCAACATGCACGCTTGGAACAAAGATAGGTACTAATGCATCCTTCCCTGAAATTATTAATAATACGGGTCCACCAGATTTGCATGTGACAAATATTTCAGTACCAAATACGATCGTAACAACATCTACTCGAATTGTTGTTCTGTTTTATGCTTCCAATGTCCAGAATAGCAAAACTATGTCGATGTATTTTGAAGATGGAACTGTAAGTCAGGTTATTACATCATTACCTGCATCTGTTGCACTTGCCGCTATGCGACTTGCCGGACCTGCTGGGGCGGTAGGTTCTGCTGGCGATACTGGTTCTACAGGACCTACCGGAGCCTCAGGTGATCATTATTTGACATCTACAACACTTGATTTGCCGAATAGTGTAGTTGAAGGCGATACATTATACAATATCCAAGTTGATACTGGATTGGCTTACATTACTGGAAATTCGGTTATTTTTACAGTAACCGGAGCTACTGCGAGTTTTGAGGCATTTGTTACCAGTTATGATAGTGTAACAGGTATCATGAATATAAATAGCATCACAAATATTATTGAAAATGATTTTTATGGAACTAATCCATACCAAGTGAATTTAAGTGGACAACGCGGTTCAATGCTATTTACAGGAGATGGTCCGCCTACGATAAATGCACGAATCGGTGATTTTTATATCAATTCAAATATGGATATCTATTTTTACCGTTAATCTTTAAATTTTAAAAAAAACATCAAGGTCGTTTAAATATCTCACTATAAAAGTATAACACACAAATGGCTCGATGGACCTTTGGCAGTAATATAAAGGGTGCTACGGGAGCCACGGGAGCCACGGGAGCGACAGGAGCAACAGGAGCCACAGGTGCCACAGGAGCTACGGGAGCTACGGGAGCTACGGGAGCCACAGGAGCCACAGGATGGACAGGAGCCACTGGAGCCACTGGAGCCACTGGAGCGACAGGATGGACTGGTGCTACGGGAGCTACGGGAGCCACTGGAGCCACAGGTGAGACAGGCGCTACGGGAGCTACGGGAGCCACAGGCGCCACGGGAGCCACGGGAGCCACAGGAGCCACAGGAGCCACAGGTGAGACAGGTGCTACGGGAGCCACTGGAGCCACAGGCGCTACGGGTGAGACAGGCGCTACGGGAGCCACAGGTGCTACAGGTGCTACGGGAGCTACGGGAGCCACGGGAGCTACAGGTGCTACAGGCGCGACAGGAGCCACGGGCGCTACAGGTGCTACGGGACCTACAGGTGAGACAGGAGCTACAGGCGCTACAGGTGCTACGGGAGCCACTGGAGCCACAGGCGCTACGGGACCTACAGGTGAGACAGGTGCTACGGGAGCCACGGGAGCGACAGGAGCG